>Ga0208695_1000036_pt1 | contig 202361 bp, 190 predicted proteins | sample AD_UKC111_MetaG_FD_184449 | JGI IMG/M metagenome (GOLD analysis project Ga0208695, IMG submission 184449) | Active sludge microbial communities of municipal wastewater-treating anaerobic digesters from Hong Kong - AD_UKC111_MetaG (SPAdes)... | ecosystem: Engineered > Bioreactor > Anaerobic >...
GGGAGGCAGGGAACAGACTCCGTTAAGGGTTCATTGACCCAGGTGGAATGTAGTTCTCCTGCCTGTCCGTCTTTAACGGGTAAAACCCGTTTATATAAATTTTATAACACATATTATTAGTAGGAGGTCTCGATGAAATGGTATCAACTTGATTTAAAGGATGTTTTTGATAAGTTGGAGACCGATATTAATGGCATTACAGAAACTGATGCCCGGGAGCGCAGGAATAAATACGGTTTAAATGCCCTTCCTGAAGGAGAGGGCATAAGTAGGATAAAGATTATCATAGACCAGTTCAAGAGTCCTCTTATATATATCCTTATGGTCTCTGCAGTCATAACAGCCATACTTGGAGAATATATAGATACAGGAGTCATCATTGCAGTCCTAATAATAAATGCCATTGTAGGTTATTTTCAGGAATATAAGGCAGAGACCAGCATAAAAGCCCTTAAGAAGATGGTGGTCACAAAAACAAAAGTAATGAGGGGAGGAAGGGAATACGAGATATCCAGCGAAGAACTGGTTCCCGGTGATATTGTAGTCCTTACTTCAGGCCAGAAGGTGCCTGCAGATATAAGGCTGTTTGAGGTAATAGAACTCCGTATAGATGAGGCTGCCCTGACAGGGGAGTCCCTACCTGTGGAAAAATCCATTCATCCCATAAATGAAGATAATCTCACGCCAGGGGACCAGAAAAACATGGCCTTTATGGGCACAATCATTGTCAATGGTAGAGCAAGAGGTATAGTAGTAGATACAGGGACACATACGATGCTGGGACAGATTGCAAGACATGTAAAAGAACAGTCTGTTACACAGACCCCCCTGCAGCAAAAGATAGACAGGTTTGCCCATCTTATAGGTATCCTGGTGCTGGTGAGTGCAGCAGCCATCGTGGTTCTGGGTTTTATAATGGGCATGAAACTCACAGAGATATTTACCACTGCTGTTGCTGCTGCCGTTGCTGCAGTGCCTGAAGGGCTTCCCATTGTAGTTACCGTGACCATGGCAATAGGTATAAGCCGTATGGCAAAAAGACATGCCATCATAAGAAAATTGCCTGCTGTGGAGACATTGGGAAGCACTTCCATTATATGTTCTGATAAGACAGGAACACTTACAAAGAATGAGATGACAGTAAAGGCTATATGCACTGGAGAGCACTGTCTTGAGGTAACAGGGAGCGGCTATCTGCCCGATGGCAGGATACTTCACGAGTGGGAAGACCCGGATAGTGAACTGGCAGTGAGATTAAGGATGCTTTTGAGGATAGGCCTTCTATGCAATGAATCACAATTGATAGAGGAAAATGGCCACTACAGGGTGGAAGGTGACCCTACAGAAGGCGCGCTTATAGTGTCTGCAATAAAAGGCGGACTCGATCCTCAAGAAGAGAAGAAAAGATATCCCCTGAAGGGTATCATACCCTTTGAATCAGACAGGGGATTTATGGCTACCCTTCATAAGGACCATGAAAAAGGTATTATATTTATCAAGGGTGCCCAGGAGATTATATTGGGTATGTGCAATAGGACAGATTATGGCATGGCCTTTAACAGGGAAAAGATTATGGATATGGGTGAGAGGTTTGCTGAGGATGGGCTGAGGGTCCTTGCCATGGCATACAAGGATGTGGACAATTCATTTTTGGAAGGTCAATTTAGCCACGAGAGGCTTGGGTCTGATTTTATCTTTGCGGGGCTTCAGGCAATGATAGACCCGCCGAGACCTGAGGCGCAGGAGGCAATAGAGGCGTGCAGGCAGGCAGGCATAAGGGTTTCCATGATAACAGGAGACCACAAGGTCACGGCAAAAGCCATAGGCAAGATAATGGGTATTGTAGATGAAAGACCCGGTGTCCTCACGGGTAAAGAGATAGAGGTCATGGATGACGAAGAATTGTTCAAAAAGGTTCAGAATGTCTCCATCTATGCCAGGGTCTCGCCTCAGCACAAATTAAGGATAGTTAATCAGTATATAAGACATGGAGAGGTTGTGGCCGTAACAGGTGACGGTGTAAACGATGCACCTGCACTGAAGGCTGCCCACATAGGTGTTGCCATGGGCAAGACAGGAACGGATGTGGCAAAAGAGGCAGCAGATATGGTGATAACAGATGATAACTTTGTGAGCATATTCCATGCAGTGGAGGAAGGGAGGATAGTCTTCGACAACATAAGAAAGGTGGTATTCTTCCTTATACCCACAGGTTTTGCAGCCATCATCTCTATACTTATATCCATGATAATGGATCTGCCTGCACCATATATATCATCACAGCTTCTGTGGATAAACCTTGTAACAAACGGCCTTCAGGATGTTGCCCTTGCCTTTGAACCAGGTGAAAAGGACGTTCTTCTGAGAAAACCGAGAGGCATAAAAGAAGGCATCATGTCAAGACTCCTCTTTGAGAGAAGCGTTATGGTAAGCATATTGATATCCCTGGGTATCGTATATAATTATTATGATGCCATATCCAATGGCGCAACAGTTGCCCATGCAAGGACTATTGCCGTAACAACCATGGTGTTTTTTCAGTTTTTCCAGGCATGGAATGCAAGGTCTGAGACACGTTCGGTATTTTCCATAAACCCCCTGGGCAATCCTTTCTTGTTTTATAGTATAGTGGCTGCCCTTCTCGCCCAGCTTGCTGTTATCTATCTGCCTTCCCTCCAATGGATCTTCAGAACCGAAGCCCTATTAATGTGTGAATGGTTGCAAATAATTGTGGTATCATTTTCAGTGATCATAGTGGTGGAGATAGATAAATTCATAAGGAGAAAAATCAAAAGATAGGTGTTGCGTTTTTCCATGGATGATATTTTTTGTTATATGGGTCAAAATCGTAAGCAATAAAAGCAATGTTTTTGTTTTAGGTAAAGTCATACACGAGCCACAGCGAGGCCCCCGATTGCTACAAGTCTCCTTGTCCCCTTTTTGGACACCTCCTTATAATCTCTATAGTCCCTTCTTCTCAAACCATACAAACATAGAAATGCCAATAATTACCATGAATGCAATTACAAACCAGTGATTGATGCCAAGTGCCTGGTGAATCGTTATCTTTCCGTAATCTCCCCATGTGAGAACAGTCCTTTTAAAAAATGGATAGGTCTCAGCGAAAAGCCCTGCCCCTAAGTGCATTCCTAAAATGCCCCATAATGCATCCCATCTACCTTCACCCAGAGCCCCAAGCTGAGTGCCGGGGCAGTAACCGAGAATACCCCACCCTATTCCAAATATCAAACCGCCTATAATATTTCCTCCAAGCACTGTGGATTTAAGGGAGAGTTTTGCAAGGCCTAAATCTTTCAGTAGATATACACCTACCATTGCAACCAGTATTGTGGAAAACATAAACTTTACAATGGTCATGTCCTGTAATCTCAGGGCTGAAATCTGCATGTCATACCTTATAACCCTTCCTTTCTGGAGGAGAAAACCGAATATTAGTCCAGTTACAAAACCATATATAAGCTCGTTCATCCCTTTTTCCCTCCTTTATAAAGATACATTGCCATTGCAACCCCTCCTAAAAAGAAGCACAGGAGTGATACATAACCGCTGATGGCAAGCTGGAGCGAACCGCTCAGCCCGTGACCGCTTGGTCACCCATCGGCAAGCCTTGCGCCGAACATTGCTATTGCACCACCTGAAAATGCCGCTATTGCCCTTTTAAATTTACTTGGGCCGAATCTTTTCTCCCACATGGTGGGAATTGCCTGCAATTTAAATGTCCCTGAGGTGGTGGAGGAGAGCAGTGAACCAAAGAAGATACCTATAACAAAGAGAAACTGCCAGTCTATCTTGGGTAACTCCTTTTTAAAGTATTCCATCTTGGAAACCTTTTCAGAATCAAAGACCTTTTCAATAAAACCCACTGAACGCACAAATGTTGTCGAAGCACCTACATACTTGCCTGTAAACCATACTGAAAACACCAATAAAAGACCTGTCAAGGCGCCAGCAATATAAGGATTCCATCCACCATGTTTTGATTTGATTTTCATTATATAAGCACCCCCTTTTTTTTACTTGATAATATCCAAGGGCTACAAAGCCCATTCAAGTTATAATACGTCTTATTACAATATCTCTCCTATCTAAAACACCTCATTTGATAGATTTCTAATACAAAATCTAATTAATTCTAACACACCTTTTGATAAACTTCGAAAATTTTTTTCATAATAAAAGACCTTTGCAAAATTCATTAAAGGCCTGAAAAGGCTTTAAAAGATATAAAAATATTTTTTTCGGTTTTTTTAAATCTAAAGAGCTTTTTGACGGGGTTCGAACCCATGCACCTCAGAGTATGAGACCCTTTTCAAGGACCCTCTTTTGTTTTTAAGGAGGGCATTTGGCACAAATAGATCTGAACTGCATGGTGCTTAGATACCTATCGCCCCTGTCAGGGAGTATTGTAACTATCGTGCCATGCTTTATCTGTTTTGCTATCTTTAACGCTATAGCCACTGCTGCACCGCTTGATGTTCCCACAAATATGCCCTCATGCTGGGCAAGCATCCTCGTTACCTCAAAAGCCTCGCCATCCTCTATCATATACCTTTCATCAAGAAGAGATGGGTCAAATATCTTTGGGACCATAGATTCGGTCATGTTTTTTAAACCCTGTATGGTATGTCCCATGACAGGCTCTACACCCACTATCTTTATATCAGGCTTGACAGCCTTCAGGTATCTTCCTGTTCCCATGAGGGTCCCTGTTGTGCCCATGCCAGCTACGAAATAATCTATATCTCCATTGGTCTGTTGGTATATTTCAGGTCCTGTTGTCTCAAAATGGGCCAGAATATTATCAGGGTTTTCATATTGATTTGGCATATAGTATTTTTCTGGTTCTTCCTCAAGGAGTTTATGGGCCTTCTTTATGGCACCGTCTATATTTTCTCTTGCTGGTGTTAAAAAGACATTCGAGCCAAGACCTTCAAGTATAAGCCTCCTTTCAGTGCTTACACATTCAGGCATGCAGAGGTCTACCTTGTATCCTTTTGCTGCGCCTATCATTGCAATGGCTATGCCTGTATTTCCTGAGGTAGGTTCAAGGATTATCTTATCCTTGGTTAGTTCACCCCTTTCTTCTGCTTTTTTAATCATATAAAGTGCAGGTCTATCTTTGATTGACCCTCCTGGATTACAGCCCTCAAGTTTGCACAATACCCTCACGCCAGGTTTTTTATAAATATTTATAAGCTCCACAAGGGGTGTGTTTCCGATTGCCTCAAGTATATTCATGTGACAAACCTCCGGGATAATTGAATTAGTCTAAAAGAATAACAGAATAAAGCTTTTGAGACAAGGTATATTTTAGAGCATTTTTTAACTTGTTGAGGTGAGGTTAAAATGCCGAGACATAAAAGTAGTTAAAGAAAATTATCAAAGGGATTGCATTTAGGTTAATGAGGTTTTATCTTTTTAATGAAAGTCATCATGAAGGTAATGGAATATTGTAGAGATTGTCTGAAGGGCCTTGCAGATAGGACATGCAGGCTCTCCAGCGGGGAGGTAGATCTATTGAATGAATGCCATCATATCATTGATGGCCTATGGCATATGGGTATGACACCTCCTGCCATAGCAAACAGGATACTTTATTTTATAAAGGATAAGACCGGTATTGAAGATCCTTATGTGGATATGAAGGACAGGGAATTATCCATAGCAAAAGATGCTATGCTTGCACTGGAGGGTTTTTTTATAAATGACCTTGAAGGTGTTGTTGAATTTTCTGCTATCGGTAACTCTACAGATATATTTCCTGATACCCATGGAGGTTTTTTAGACTTTGATAAAATAGAATTTTATGGAGATTTAGAGTTAATCAAAGAAGAGATAGAAAAAACAGGATATGAGGCGCTTATCCTTGGAGACAATATCGGTGATTTTCTCTTTGATGTAAAATTGATTAGATACCTTGAGGAAAGAGGAAAAAAGGTTTATTATGCAGTTAAAGGGCACCCTGTTCAGAATGACCTTTCTTTAAAAGATGTGGTTAGATATGGTTTTGATAAAATATTTAATAATTTTGTCTCTACAGGGACAGGAAAGGTAGGTATTGAACAGGATGATATGAAAGGAAAGATAAAGGAGTTGTGGGAAAAGGATGCACTTGTTATTGCTAAAGGTATGGGCAACTATGAGACTATATCTGAATTTTCAGGAAAAAGGAAGGTCATACACGTAATGAAGATAAAATGTCCTGCAGTAAGTATGGATGTTTCTTATCCCATAGGAAGTTATGTTGCAATTATCCGTTAATTTTAATACAATGGAGCATAATATGGGAAGGTGATAGATATGGGGACAAAAAAAGACTATTACGAGATTTTGGGTGTTTCAAAGAATGCTACTGAAGAGGATATAAAAAAGGCATATAGAAAGCTTGCCTTAAAATATCATCCAGATAGAAACCCTAATAATAAAGATGCAGAGGAGAGGTTTAAAGAGATAAGTGAGGCATATGCTGTATTGAGTGATAAAGAGAAGAGGAAACAGTATGATACATTTGGTATGAGCGGATTCCAGCAGAGATATACAGAAGAGGACATATTCAGGGGATTTAATCTCGGAGACCTGTTCAGGGATCTTGGTTTTGGAAGTGGTGATATATTTAGCACCATATTTGGAAGACAGGGAGGTAGAAGCAGTAGACAAAGACAACAACAGCAATATTATGATTTTGGGGATGAATATATATCCAGACAACAAAAGCCAGGGGTCGGGCTTGATCTTAATTATGAGCTTGAGATCCCCTTTATGGATGCCATAAGGGGAGGATCAAAGAGGGTCTCATTTTCAAGACAGACTGGCGTAGAAGAGGTGGATGTTAAGATACCAAAAGGCATAGAATCAGGGAAAAAACTTAGATTAAAAGGAAAAGGCAGTATAGATCCCTACACAGGAAGGGCAGGGGATCTCTATATTACCATAAAGGTGGGTGAACACCCTGTTTTTAAAAGGACTGGAAGTGATATAACAGTAAAAAAGACAGTTAGATTAACAGATGCCATATTGGGAACTGAAGTTGAAGTTCCTTCTGTGGATGGCCCTAAACAGGTGAAGATACCGCCTGGTGCAAAGAAGATAAGGCTGAAGGGTCTCGGCGTCTCTGATGAAAAAGGAGGCAGAGGGGATCAATATGTGGAGATAGATGTGGATATACCAAAGAAGATCACAGAGAGGCAGAGAAGGCTGCTGGAGGAATTAAGGAGAGAAGGTCTTTAATGCTGCCGCGAAGACATATCCTTGACGTATGGGAGTTTGTAAAGGATGAAAAAGAGTTCATCTCTATGGCAACAATCAATCTTGCCATAGATGCCGTTAAGTTCATGGAAAAAACAGAGAAGAGAGACCATCTTGTAGAGGCCCTTGAGCTAAATGAATTCATCTGTTACATGTTTCCCATGAAAAGGCCGGGCAACAGATCCCTTCTTTTTCATGTAATCTCGGATTTGATAGGTCTTCTCATGTATGGTGTGCCGAGAAAAACAAGGCATAGCCTTGAGATAATCGAAACTATTAACTATTCTGAAAAGAGTATGAGATTTTACCCTGTTATAGAGGTTTGGAACGCCTTAAAAGAACATGTATATAAAAAGAAACATGGCCCAGAGAGTATCATAGATGGTTTTATAAAAAAGATTAAGATAGAGATGGATATTATAGAAAACTATCCATTCGTGGAAGAGGTCTTTTTTGAATCAAAAAAGGCATTAAAAAGCTGGCTGCCATCATTCTCAAGGTATTATGATAAAAAAGGAAAGACCATCCAACAGGCATATGATAAATGGTGGGATGTATGGAAATGCAAAGAAGATAAAGAATCCATTTTAAAAAGTATGTTAGATAGGCTACGTGTTCAGGCTGAGACCGAGTATGATATAAGGCTCGACACAGATGGCATATTTTCATCTATTATGGTAGATAATGAAGGAAATAGATCAGAGAATAATTATTTTTCCCGATGGTATAAAGAAGGCGTAAATTTATTGTTGAAAATTTAATTTGCCATATTGACAAAACCCCTTATCACTCTTATATTATTTTTAGCAATCAAATTAAATAATGGCTAACAATTAAAAAAACAAATTGAAAGGAGTGTGGTAGAATGAAGATTAAGCCATTACAGGACAGAATTCTTGTTAAAAGGATTGAAGAAGAGGAAAAGACAAAGGGAGGTATTATAATCCCCGATGCTGCAAAAGAGAAACCTCAGGAAGGAAGGGTTATTGCAGTAGGCGATGGTAAGGTGCTTGATAATGGGACAAAGGCGCCATTGACTGTAAAGGCAGGAGACAAGATTCTCTTCGGAAAATACTCAGGCACAGAGATCAAGATCGATGGCGAGGAGCATCTTATCCTAAGAGAGGACGATGTCCTTGCAATAGTAGAAGAATAAGAAAAGGAGGGAGAATAGAATGGCAAAAGATATTAAATATGACCAGACAGCAAGAGAATCATTGTTAAAGGGCGTTAATACTCTTGCAGATGCAGTGAAAGTAACATTAGGCCCAAAGGGCAGGAATGTAATACTTGAAAAATCCTTTGGTTCTCCTACAGTTACAAAAGACGGTGTGACTGTGGCAAAAGAGATAGAATTAGAAGATAAGTTTGAGAATATGGGAGCCCAGATGGTAAAAGAGGTGGCAAGCAAGACAAGTGATGTGGCCGGTGATGGCACAACTACGGCAACTGTTCTTGCCCAGGCCATATACCGTGAGGGCGCAAAGCTTGTGGCAGCAGGTCACAACCCCATGGAACTAAAAAGGGGTATAGATAAGGCAGTAGAGGTAGTGGTAGATGAGCTTAAGAAGCTTTCAAAGCCCACTAAAGATCAGAAGGAGATCGCCCAAGTAGGGACAATCTCTGCCAATAATGATGAGACCATAGGTAAGATTATTGCTGAGGCAATGAGCAAGGTTGGCAAAGAGGGTGTAATCACCGTAGAAGAGGCAAAGAGCATGGAGACAACCCTTGATATAGTGGAAGGTATGCAGTTTGACAAGGGATACATCTCACCTTATTTTGTCACTAACCCTGAAAAGATGGAAGCAGTCCTTGAAGAGCCCCTTATACTCATCAATGAGAAAAAGATAAGTAACATGAAAGACCTTCTGCCAATCCTGGAACAGGTGGCAAAGATGGGCAAGGCACTCCTTATAATAGCCGAGGATGTGGAAGGTGAGGCATTAGCCACACTGGTGGTAAACAAGCTGAGAGGGACACTAAAGGTTGCGGCAGTAAAGGCGCCTGGTTTCGGTGATAGGAGAAAGGCAATGCTCGAGGATATAGCCATCCTCACAGGCGGGCAGATGATATCTGAAGAGCTTGGCATTAAGCTTGAAAGCATTACCTTTAAAGACTTGGGCTCTGCAAAGAGAGTTGTTATAGACAAAGACAATACAACCATAGTAGATGGAGCAGGAGATAAGAAGGATATCGAGGCAAGGGTAAAACAGATCAGGGCCCAGATCGATGAGACAACCTCTGATTATGACAGGGAAAAACTCCAGGAAAGACTGGCAAAATTAGTAGGCGGTGTGGCAGTAATCAATGTAGGCGCAGCCACAGAGACTGAGATGAAAGAGAAAAAGGCACGTGTTGAGGATGCCCTGAATGCCACAAAGGCTGCTGTAGAAGAAGGCATAATCCCTGGCGGTGGAGTGGCGTTTATAAGGTGCCTGCCAAGTCTCGAGACACTAAAATATAATGGCGAGAGACAATTTGGTGTAAATATAGTTAAGAAGGCATTGGAAGAGCCTCTCAGATGGATTGCCCAGAATGCCGGTCATGATGGCTCAATAGTTATTGAAAAGGTAAAGAACGGCAAGGACAATTTTGGTTTTGATGCCGCTGCAGAGGTCTATGTAGATGATATGATGGAAGCAGGTATCATTGACCCTACAAAGGTAGCAAGGACAGCATTACAGAATGCTGCATCTGTTGCATCCCTGCTACTTACCACAGATGCCATGGTAGCAGAAAAACCAAAAGAAAAACAGATGCCCATGATGCCACCAGGCGGTATGGGTGGAATGGACGGCATGTATTAAGATTTAATAGGGGGAGTGTGGCAGGAGACCTCTCCTGCCCTCCCCTTAATACTTCCGCAGTAGATCTCGCAGATAGGTAAGTCTTTTTTTGCCTTTAAATCCTTTGCAATATCTATGAGTCTTTTAAATATAAATCCTTTTGAAAGGGCTTTCTGTATAAAAATCTCCAAAAAATCGCCCCACCTGTTTCCCTCGAGTTCTGCATGAATTGTGAGTATGTTTAGTCCATCCTTTAGAGAGCCTATAAAAAAATCTGAAAGCGTGTCAGGGTCATTTCCCTCAATACCAACAACCTCATCAAGGGTAGGGAGTGTGGATGGAATCTGGATGATATTGAACCTCCTGTTGTCAAGGACAGGCAAAAAGGGTATCTCTCCTCTGGTATCACTGGAATATATAAAACCATTTTCCTGGAAGAAATTAAGTGCATGGGCATTTATCATCCACCCCGGCGCTGCAAAAGATAGGGGTGCTTGGCCTGTCAACTCTCTATAAACTTTGATGGATTCCTTTAATATTGCTTCAGTATTCTCCCTATCAAGGTCTTTTATATGGTCATGCCAGTCTACATGGTTATATCCGTGAATACCTACCTCATGGCCCTTTTCAATAAGTGTCTTTATTATATCTTTACCTTTTTTTGCTATCTCAGGACCCCTCAAAAGTATTCCATAAAGTAGTGTCCTTATTCCGTATGTCTGTAACACACCAACACGACTTGCCTTTTTCAGAAAACCTCTTCTTGTCCATACCCTTTTTACTGTTCTGCCTGTATCGTCTCTTCCCATAGGGATGAAAAAACTTACACTTATGTGATATTTATTAAAGATAGAGATAAGACTTGGGACACCTCTTTGCATACCTATATGGGTATCCACATCAACCTTGATTCCGATAATATTTTTTAAATCTAAACTATTCAATGATCCTTAGAACCTTTGCGCCTCTTATTTTTCTGCTTTTAAGTTCCTTCAAGGCAGTGTTGGCATCATCGAGCTTGTATGTCTGAACCTCTGGTTTTATAGGTATTTCAGCAGCAAGTTGAAGAAACTCTCCAATATCCTCCCTTGACACATTGGCAACACTTTTTATCTCTTTTTCATGCCAGAGGTGTGTGGGATAATCTATTTTTAAAAGTGCTTCTATATCGTGCGACTCTTTTCTTATGGCATTTATAACCAGTCTTCCACCTTTTTCGAGATTTTTTAAACCCTCTATAATGGGAAGCCATACAGGTGTAGTGTCTATGGCAGAGTTGATCTTCTCAGGTGGCACATCTTCTATATCCCCTGCCCAGTATGCGCCCAGTTCCAGGGAGAATCTTCTCTCCTGCTCACTCCTGGCAAAGACAAAGACCTTTGAATCATGGTATCTGTGAAGTGTCATCTGAAGGACTATATGGGCTGAGGCACCGAAACCGATAAGGCCAAGGTTCATACCATTTTGAATACCTGTTAGTCTTAACGAGCGATAGCCTATTGCCCCTGCACACAAAAGTGGTGCTGCCTCAATATCTGTGAAGACATCGGGTATCTTGAAGGCAAAATCCTCTTTAACTGTCATATATTCCGCATATCCACCATTAGCGTCCCTCCCTGTTGCCTTAAAATCTTCACATAAGTTCTCATTACCTTGTCTGCAAAAATCGCATCTGCCACATGATGAGAAGATCCAGCCTACCCCAACCCTATCGCCATGTTTGAGTCTTTGGACATATTTCCCTTTTTTTTCAACAAAACCGATGACCTGATGCCCTAATATTACAGGAAAATTAGGAGGTGGTGTCCTACCCTCTATCTCGTCAAGTTCAGTATGGCACACACCACAGGCACATACCCTTAATAGAACCTCGTCATCTTTTGGCTCAGGGATTGGCATATATGCCGGTTTCAGCGGAGCAACTTCTTCTTTTTTAAGGTCATATATACCATCTAAGATCATTGCCTTCATCATTTGTTCCTCCGTGGGTCTCTATTTTTCTGTAAAGGTTACAACATCTTTTTCTTCAAGTTCTATTATCTCTGAAGGCTGGTCTTTACTTAATTCAACTACTTCATATATCTCTACTGGTTTGCTCTTTCCCTTAACTGCCACCTTATCAAGGCCTCGAACCCTCACATGCCATATAGTGCCGTCTTTTATCTTATCCTTTATCTTTTCAAGAGTAGATTCAGTAATAATGATATTGGCGTTATATTTTCTTGTAAGGCCCTCGACCCTTGCACCGAGATTGACATTATCACCAATAACAGTATAATCCATTTTTTTACCTTCAGCGCCAATATTTCCTACAATAGCCTCTCCAGTATTTATGCCATAGCCTGCATCAAGGGGGATCTTGCCCTCAGAGATCCATTTTTGCTGAAGTTCCTTGAGTCTTCTTAACATATGGAGTGCACATTTTATTGCCAGTTCAGCATGGTTTTCCTGTGGTATGGGCGCATTCCAAAACGCCACTATCTCATCACCTACAAACTTATCAAGGGTTCCATCCCATTTAAATATAATATTTGTCATCTCACCGAGATATTCATTGAGTATTTTTACCACCTCCTCAGGGCCATGTTTTTCAGAGAATGTGGTAAAACCCCTTATATCAGAGAAAAATACGGTTATCTCCTTTCTCTCACCACCTAATTTTGCAAGATTTGGATTTTTTATAAGTTCATTGACAACCTTTTCAGTAACATAGCTTGAAAACATACCCCTTATGCGTTTTGCATACCGCTCTTCTGTGGCATATCTATAAGCAGTGATGAAAATATAAGTTATAAGTATGTTGCTGCTGGAATAACTGAGGGTTATCCATAGATTTTTCCAGAAAAAGAAATAATAGGCAATAAGGGAAAGAAAGGTTATAAAGCCAAAGGCACATAGGGCACCATACAGAGCCTTTAGTCTCACTATAAGGAAAGTAAAAAGTATCCCTGATAAGAGTATGATTATGACATTTGTCAGGTTGGTAATCTTATAAATAAAGTCATTTTTCAGTATAGAGCCTATAACACTGGCATGTTTCTCTATGCCTGGCATGGCAGCCGATGTGGGTGTGACCCTGAGATCATAGATACCCACTGCTGTTGCCCCAACAAGGACTATCTTATCCTTTATCATGGAAGGATGCACCTTATTCTCCATGATATCCACCACTGATATGAAAGGAAATGTCCCTTCAGGCCCATAGTAATGTATAAGCACCCTTCCCCAGAAATCAGTGGGTATAAAACTTTCTCCAAGCTGAATACCTTGAGTTGCCTTCAAGGTCATGGCCTCCATGGGAAGACCAAGATACATCCTTGCTGCCTGTAGGTCTATGGATGGAAAGATCTCCCCATCAAACTCTATAGACATTACCTCCCATCTAAGCACGCCATCCTTATCAGGTATCATATTAATAAATCCCAATATCTTTGAGGCATCTATTAGTGACTTTATAGGGATAAGAACGCTCTGGGCACTTATAGGTGGGAATATCCTTAGGTAATCTGAATTTCTTATAATAGGAAAGGTATTGTCAAAGAGAACATCCTCTGTAATCTTGGTTTTTTTGCCTTTAAAATCAAAGACTATGGGTAGTATTACATTGCCTGCATTGGCAATGGATTTAGCAAGGATATCATCTTCCTTTGATGGCTCACTGAAAATTATATCCATCATGATGACCTTGGCGCCCATGGCATTTAATTTATCAATAATCTGGGCAATCCTTGACCTGTCCCAAGGCCATCTTCCAAATCTTTCAAGGCTATAGTCGTCTATTGCTGCAATAACAACCTCAGGGGGTGGTTTAGCCTTTCCCCTTACCTTATACCTTGTATCGTATATGAGTCGTTCAAGTTGTTCCAGAGGCAGTAGTCTTATGATGGCAAAGCATGAGAATATGAGAGAAATCACTACACCTATTGCAATGGGGATAATAATCTTTTTCATTTCATTCTGTTCTGTTTTTTATATGTTATCATACAGTAAGATTAGAAATCAGATAGACCCTTAAGCAGTTCCATAGCCTTTAGTGCCTCTTTATCGCTCAAACTTCCCAGTCCACAACTCGTGGTGATGAGCATTGCTTTATCATCGTATATTTCTTTTGTATCTCCAAGGTTTTTTTTGAACCTTTTTAATAAATCCATCATATCTTGGACGGATTTTTCCAGGACAACCTCAGATGAAGGAACAATGCCAGGGGATATCAATCCACCTTTTTTTAAAAAATCTTTTAGTTCATTCTTAAAATAAAAGATAGTGTCCATATAGTTGAAGGCATCATAGTTTATTATGTTTACATGGGTATTCAGAAGCACAGACCAGTCTGTATTTCCGCAGCAGTGGATGCCTATGGTGGCATCAATACCATCTATGACTTCGTTAAATATAGATATGGCATCCTGTTTTCCGATGGACACATATGCTGTTCCAAAAGAGACCATATAGGGTTCGTCAAAGAAGATTATAATATTCTTGTCAGGATAATATGACCTTATTGTATCTATCATCCATTGTGCCTTCATGTGGAGTGCCTTTTTGATGATGTCAAAATATGCAAAATTATATATGACAGGAACACCTTTTTCATCTTTTAGGCCAAGTCCCATACTGAATGGGCCTGTGAGTTGCCCTTTTATGGCGCTTACGCTAAGAGATATGTCCTTTAACCTTTCAAGAAATCTATAAAATCCAGGAGCAGCTCTATCAGAGATGGCAAAGGCATGGATATTATTATTTGCCACATCTTCATAGAATGTCTCAATGCCTTCTGTTTCCTCAGTGTTGATAAATACAGTGTTTTTTTCCCTGTCTGATACAATACAGGGAACAGATTCAAGGAAGGTAGAATACATATTTTCATCTGGAGACCTTTTGGGTAGTTGAGGCCAGAACGGTATCTCTGAACAGGCAGAAAATATGAGATCCAATGCCTTATCTATATCTGTAAAGGGAAGGCTCCCAATTCCAGTAATCATCAATTAAACCTCCATTAATTATTCTTTTTTTGTTTGTGGATCTTAACAACTTCTAACACACCTGGTTTTTTCTGTAAAGTATTATTAATTCAGGTCATCTCTTTTTTTCCACCTTTTATGGGATGCTATGGCAAACCTGTGAGATTCATCTCGTATCTTTACTATGGTCTTGAATACAGGCGATGATGAAGGTATAAGAATAGGGTTTTTCCTCAAGGGGATATATATGAGGTCTTTCATGGCCCGTTTTTTTTCGCCTTTTGCAATACTGATTATATCTATGTCCATGCCCATTTCTTTTAATACCTTGTAGGCTGATGAGAGTTGGGCTTTTCCTCCATCTATAATCATGAGGTCAGGAAGCGGCGTAATCTTTTTGTCTCTTAGGCGTCTTGAGATAACCTCCATCATTGATGATATATCATCCATTGAAGATGAACCTTTTATATGAAAGACCCTGTAGCCGTCCTTTTTTGGTTTAAATGACTCAAAGACCACCATGGCGCCTGTAGGATTTTTTCCGTATGTATGGGATATATCATATGCCTCTATCCTTATGGGTTCTTTTTTTAGATGGAGAATATTCTTAAATGACCTTTTTAGAGGAAGTCTTTCTTTATCCTCATAAAGATTTTCTATTGCCAGGGCAATTATCTGGCTGGTGCCCTGGTCTTTTCTGCTTTTTATCTTTACAATGGCGTTCTTCTTGTCCTTGAGAAAATTTTCAATTAAATCCATGTCTTGTATTTCATGGGACAAAATGACCTCTTCAGGGATAGGCCTTAAACTATAGAATTGAAAAAGCAGGGAAGATATGGCGTCATCAATTAAATATGAAATATAAGGTTGATGAAATGTTTTTTTAGATATGAGAATACCTCTCCTGAAGCTTAACACAGCAGCCCTTAGCATCCCCTCTTCAGCCAGGAAGCCCCACACATCCCTATTTTTTCCTAAATGTTCATGCACATTCTGTTTTTCTATAAGTCTTTCAACTGCCTGGTATCTTTCTTTAAGGAACTTTGCATCCTCAAACCTCCATTCTGTTGCTGCCTTTTCTATCTGTTTAGTCAGGTTATGGAGTAGTCTTTTATTCCTTCCTGATAGAAAATCTATAAGCTCAGATATAATTAATGAATATTCTTTTTCTCCTATCTTTCCCTCGCATGGTGCCGGACACCTACCCATCTGAAAGAGAATGCATGCCCTCTTTCTTTTTTTAAATACTGTATTTTTGCATCTCCTCACCGGGTAAATGGTCTGAACTGTCTTCAGGACATCCTTTATATCCCCTATACCAGGATATGGCCCAAAATACATGGCTCCATCATCCTCAATCTTTCTTGTGGCATAAAGCGCAGGGAATGGTTCCTGGACAGTCAGTTTTAGTGAGATATAGGTTTTATCATCTTTGAGGTTTATATTATATCTTGGCTTGTGTTCTTTTATCAGATTGTTTTCAAGAAGAAAGGCCTCTTTCTCGTTTCCTGTGAGGATGGTGTCTATGTTGACTATGTTTTCTACAAGATGCTCTGTCTTTGCATCTTTTTTGTCGGCTTTTATATAGCTTTTTACCCTCTCCTTTATATTTTTTGCCTTTCCAACATAGATGACCTTATTTTCTTTGTCTCTAAAAATGTAAACACCTGAGGATTCAGAGAGGTTTTCTATTATTTTTTCGTCTATCAAGCCTCTATCCTTTCAGACCTTTGCAAAATATAGCAAAGGCCTGAAAAATTTGGAAATATTTTTTTCATTTTCTTAAAATTTAAATAACCTATTTCACCTCCTTTTCAATTTTGTCTAAATAAATTTTTGTTGCTAAAAAGATAAAAAACACTTGACAAAATAAAATGTTACAAGTATAGTTGCTCTAATGTGGTAAATAGTGTTATAAAGTGGGATAAAAATGTTTGCCGGTAGATATGAATATACATTAGACGATAAAAGCAGAGTCAGTATCCCTTCGAAGTTCAGAGAGGTCCTGTCTGCAAAATACGATATGCGTCTTATCCTTACAAACCTTGATGGATGCATTGTAGGCTATCCATATCAAGAGTGGATAAATATACAGGAAAATATCTCAAAAAAGGAACAGATAAATAGGGATGCAAGGACTTTTCTCAGATATTTTTATTCAGGGGTTACAGAGTGCTCCATAGACAGATTGGGGAGGATTCTTATACCCCAGTCTTTAAAGACCGATGCCCTTATAAAAAAGAATGTTGTCATTGTTGGTATGAATAAAAAGATAGAGATATGGGCGCAAGAGATATGGGAAGAGCTTGTAAAGAAGGCAATATCAGACCCTGATAAGGTAGCTGATATTGTTTCTGAGCTTGGCCTTTGATTGAGAGAGACCATATACCCGTTCTTGTTAAAGAAGTATTAGATATTTTAATCACTGAAAATTTTAAGGTTTTTATAGATGCAACAGTAGGTGGCGGGGGTCATGCTTACAGTATACTGGAGCAAAACAGTAATATAAAACTTATAGGTTTAGATGTTGATGAAACTAATCTGGGTATAGCTAAGGTGAGACTTTTCCCTTATTTGGAGCGTGTTAAGTTGGTAAGAGGAAATTTCAGGGAACTAAGAAAAATTTTACAAGGTGAAGGGATCGATGCCTTTGATGGTATCCTTTTCGATCTTGGATTATCTATGTATCAATTGGATAGCAAAAGAGGGTTTAGTTTTTACGATGATAGCTTTATTGATATGAGGATGGATAACCGGCTAAATATAACAGCCTATGATGTAGTTAACAAATATAGCCTTGAGGAATTAGAGGGTATAATATGGGAGTATGGGGAAGAATACATGGCAAGGGCTATTGCAAGGGCTATTGTAAAAGAAAGGAAAAAAAGGCCAATTAGCACAGCTATTGAATTGGGTAACATTATAGCAAAGGTCAAAGGTAGAAGAGGTAGGCTGCACCCTGCAACAAAGACATTTCAGGCAATAAGGATAGAGGTTAATAAAGAACTTGATAACTTAGAGATAGGGCTCAATGATGCCATTGATATGTGCAGGCCAGGGGGTAGAATAGGTGTCATATCTTTTCATTCACTGGAAGATAGGATAGTCAAGAGAACCTTCAGGGAAGATAAAAGAATAAAGGCTGTTACAAAAAAACCTATTAGGCCTTCTTATGGCGAAGTAAAGGAAAATCCTGCTTCAAGGAGTGCTAAACTCAGAGTGGCAGAGAAAATATAGAAGGGGGGATAGATGCAAAGGGTTTATGTCCATACAAAAGATGAAACGAGATACAGGGGCATCCTTTCAACTCTTATAATTATTTTTTCTTTTATCGGGATTGCATTTTTTTATTTTATCATTAGAGGGGCATGCATAGACCTTAGGGAAGACCTAATTTTTCAACTTTCTAAAGAAAAAAGTGCCATTGAGACAAACAACAGGTTAAAGACAGAGTTGTCAGGGATTACTAAGAAAAGATACCTTGAGTTTAAGGCAAAAGAGCTTGGTCTTAAGAAGCCAAAGGAAGAGGAGGTTGTGGTATTGAGATGAATAAAAAGGCTAAAAGAAAAGCCTTCTTCATCTGCTTAGCCATATGCTTAATGTATATCTCATTAACAGTGAAGATTACAGAGAGATTCAACATGACAAGGATATCTCAGGCAAAAAACCATATACAACCCAGCAGTATAGTTTTGTCTGACAATGGAGAGTACACAAAGAAATCGCAGACTGCAGAAATAACACCGAACAAAGATATTAAAGAAACAGAATCAACGACAAAAGAAACTTTAAAGGAAATCGAGGCTGATAAGGCTGTTATATTAAAGAGGGATGACGACTACATTGAACCTATGTTCTTTATGTCTGTCCCTATTGTTTGCCATCTCATTAAAAACAGGATTATAGAACAGGATATCCTTGTCCCTTCACGGGGAAATACATGGAAAAAACCCATTCAGATTTTGCAAGAAAAGGATACAGAAGGACTTAAGAATATTTCAAGGATAGTAAACAGAAAAGATGTAGTGGATTTGCTGAAAAAAGAGGGTATTGAATTTAAAGAACAAATAAGCACAGAGGATTTAATAGCAGGCAGGGGTTATGTGGTAAATAAGGCAAGATTTAAAAATATATATGAAGCCCATGTGGGAGATGGATATGATGTGCTCTTCCCTATATCATTGAACAATATGATGATAAAAAAGACAGGCAAGGGCTTTGAATTTATCCATACAAGGCATTCAATTTCATATGACAAAAATGATAATAAAGCAGAAAAAGAATGGGTCATGCCAAACCTGTCAAATATACCCATGAGGAGTGCCCTCGAGAAGATTAATGTAAATACATCAAAGATTAAGATTATAGGGATGGGCAATGTATATGATCAGTCCCCAAAACCCCAAGAAATAGTAAAGGGTGAAGTAGAATGTATATTATACGGAAGGTTAAATAACTGAGCCATGAGACTTATTGACCTCATAAAGGATATACCTGTTAAGGATATAATAGGCGATACTGCCCAGGAGGTAAAGGGTATTACAAAGGACTCAAGAAAAGTAGAGGACAATTATGTCTTTTTTGCCACTTCCACGAGCGAATCATTTATTAAAGATGCCTTGGTCAGGGGTGCATCTATAATCGTGTCAAATAAAAGGCATGAATACGGATTCAAATGTCAAATAATCACAGACGATATGGGAGTTGCCCTCGGTAAGATGGCATCAAGGTTCTACGGAGACCCATCAGAAAAGATATCTATAACAGGTATCACAGGGACTAATGGTAAGACCACTATTTCTTATTTGATAGAATCGATACTCCATTGTGCAGGTGCAATCCCCGGAGTAATAGGAACCATATCGCATAGATATAAAGGAAATATCTTAAAGGCAGAGAATACTACACCAGGGGCTGAGGAATTACAATCGCTTCTTTCAGATATGGTTGCTTCAGGTGTAAGCCATGTGATCATGGAGGTCTCTTCACATGCCCTAAGTCAAAAGAGGGTGGAAGGCATAAAATTTAATCATGCCATATTCACAAATCTTACCCACGACCACCTTGATTATCATAAAACTATTGATGATTACAAAGAGGCAAAGAAACTGCTATTTCACCATTACCTGAAAGATAGCAACAAGGAAGACAGATATGCCATCTTGAACATGGATGACCCTTTTGTTGATGAATTTGTCCCTGAGCCTCCTATTAAAGCCCTTTTTTATAGTCATAATAAAAAGACCCATGCCCACATCGTTGACTATCACCAGGACATCCATGGATTGAGATTAAATATTGCCCTGGGAAAAGGTCGTATAGATATTACCTCTTCCCTTATAGGTAGGTTTAATGCCTCCAATATCCTTGCAGCGTGTCTTTTTGGCTATGCAGAAGGAATTTCAGAAGAATCTATAAAAAAGGGCATAGAGGCATTGGAGATTGTCCCTGGTAGACTGGAGCGTGTAAAAAACAATAAGGGATACGCTATCTTTATTGACTATGCCCATACACCCGATGCACTTGCAAAGGTTCTTGAGATGTTGGATAGTATTAAAACAAGGAGGCTCATTACAGTTTTCGGTTGCGGCGGCAATAGAGACACTGCTAAGAGGCCTTTGATGGGCGATATAGCTACGCGTCTCTCTGATTTTGTCGTTATCACATCAGATAATCCGAGAAATGAAGAGCCTGAAAAGATAATAGGAGATATAGTAAAGGGTGTTCGTGGCAACTCATACAAAATCATAGAAAACAGAAAGGATGCCATATTTGAAGCCATAAGTATGCTTGATAAGGACGATTGCCTATTGATAGCAGGCAAAGGCCATGAGGATTATCAGATTATAGGAAATAAGACATACCATTTTAGTGACAGAGAAGTGGTAGAGGAGTATTTGAATGTGGTTTCTTGATGAGATTATAAAAGCAGTAAAAGGTGTCCCTATTAATGTAAATAAGACATCATTTACTGATGTCTCTACAGATACAAGGACAATAAATAGAGATGAGCTTTTTATACCCATAAAAGGAAAAAATTTCGATGGCCATAGTTTTATAAAAAAGGCATTTGAATTATCATGTGGGGGATGTTTATGTGAAAAAAATCAGGCACATCTGGTAGGAGATATAAAAGAAACCATTATCCTGGTAGACGACACTACCCAGGCACTTATGGATCTGGCATTATATAAGAGGAAAAAGGTAAAGGGAAGATTTATTGCCATAACAGGTAGTAATGGCAAGACAACTACAAAGGAACTCCTGGTCAATATGATAAAAAAGGTCTATCCTGTCCATTATAATGAAAAAAATTACAATAATATTATAGGTGTCTCAAAGAGTATACTCTCTATAAAAGGAGATTGCCATTTCTATGTCTTTGAACTGGGGACAAACAGCAAAGGGGAGATAAAGCAGCTTGCCACAATAACAGAGCCTGATGTGTCCCTTATCACCAATATAAATCCATCACACCTTGAGGGCCTTATGGATATAGATGGTGTCCTTAAGGAAAAATTAGACCTATTCTATAGCACAAAGGAAGGTGGGGATATATTCATAAATGCCGACGACCCATATTTAAAATCTTCTTATAAAGAACAAAGGCATGTGATTCGTGATTATGCCATTGATGCAGATGCTTCTTATAGGCTTATTATAGAAGAGGGCCTGGGTTGGGAAGGTTCTAATCTGGCATTTTATTTTCCCAGGGTAAGTTTTAAGGCAAGGACAAGGCTTCTGGGCAAACATAATCACTATAATTTATTGGGTGCTGCATCTATTGCCGAGACCATTGGAATAGGCATTTCGAATATTAAAGAGGCAGTAGAGGAATTTAATCACTATGATAAGAGGTTTAAACCCATAAAGTCAGAAAAAGGATATCTGATTGTAGATGATACCTATAATGCAAACCCATCTTCTATGGAGTGGGCAATAAAGACCGTAGCCGAACTTCCATGTCGGGGAAAAAGAATGGCAATCATGGGTGAAATGAAGGAATTAGGAGAGATGACAGAGTTTTATCATAGAGAACTCGGTAGATTGTTAAAAAAGAGTAATTTCCAGAAGATACTTCTAATAGGCGAATCAATGAAATATACCTTTGATGAATTAGGGGATGATAGAGCGGAATTTTTTGAGGATAAAGATACCCTTATAAAACATGCTAAAAAGACTGTCAGGATGGATGACGTTGTCCTTGTTAAAGGCTCAAGGGCTGCCAAAATGGATGAGATAGTGGAGGCATTGATATAAATGTTATATCATCTATTATACCCATTGTATGTAAAGTTTTCCCTGTTTAATGTATTCAGATATATAACCTTCAGGACAGTCCTTGCCATCCTCACTGCATTGATTATCAGTTTTTTTCTTACCCCTTTAATAATAAAAAAATTCCATGAATGGAAGATAAAAAGTGACAAAAGGGAGGACGTCCCAGATAGGCACATAGCAAAACAGGGCACTCCTACCATGGGCGGGTTTGTAATCCTTGTCTCTACCATAATACCCACCCTTTTATGGTCTGATCTAAAGAATTATTATATATGGCTTGTAACATTCACACTTCTTTCATTTGGAGGGATAGGGTTTGCTGATGATATAAAGAAACTAAGGGGAAAGAACGGAAAAGGTATTAGCGGCAAGACAAAGATGTGCTTTCAGATATTGTTTGCCGTCATAATTAGCGTCCTTCTTTATCTGAGACCTGGTTTTATAACAGAGTTCACCATCCCTTTTTTTAAAAACATTACACCAGATATTGGCATATTTTATATCCTAATATCTGTATTTATGATAGTGGGCACATCCAATGGAGTAAACCTTACAGATGGTCTCGATGGCCTTGCCATAGGGCCTGTGCTCACGGTATGCGCTACCTTTATGCTGTTTTCCTATCTTGTGGGAAATATAAAATTTGCCCAGTATCTTCAGATCTTTTATGTAAAGGGTGCAGGGGAACTCACCATACTATGCGGTGCCATGCTCGGCGCAGGTATAGGATTTCTTTGGTATAATGCCTATCCCGCCGACCTTTTTATGGGTGACACAGGTTCACTTTCTCTTGGTGCTACCCTGGCAACCATAGCAGTGATAATAAAACAGGAGTTACTCCTTTTGATAGTGGGCGGCATATTTGTCATTGAGACAGTATCGGTGATAATACAGGTCCTATCTTTTAAATGGAGGGGTAAGAGGGTCTTTAGGATGGCGCCAATACATCATCATTTTGAATTAAAGGGATGGAATGAGGAAAAGATAGTGGTGAGGTTCTGGATTATATCTGTTATATTGGCGCTTTTGGCATTGAGCACCCTTAAGCTGAGGTGATGATGGTTATGGAGATACCTGAAAAGATACTCATTGTTGGGCTGGGAAGCACAGGCATTTCTGTTGCCAAATTTCTGGGGAAAATGGGTAAGACCATTACCATCACAGATATGAAAGAGGAAAAAGAGCTCTCAGGGGCCATAGCAGAACTAAAAGATGTTGATTTTAAGGCCTGTTTTGGCAGGCACAATATGGAAGATTTTTTAGATACCCATATGATTGTGTTGAGTCCCGGTGTAGATATAGAGATGCCTTATGTAAAGGCAGCAAAGGAAAAGGGCATAAATGTGGTAGGGGAGATAGAGCTTGCATCATCATTGGTAGATAGTCCTATAATTGCCATAACAGGGACGAATGGCAAGACTACCGTAACAACCCTTTTAGGAGATATACTTAGTGCTAAATTTGACTATGTTTTTGTAGGAGGTAATATAGGTAATCCCCTTATCAATTATGTAATGGAAGGCAAAAAGGCAGATTTTGTAATCCTGGAGATAAGTAGCTTTCAGCTTGAAACCATTAAGAGTTTTCACCCCCACATATCCCTGCTACTCAATATCACAGAGGACCATCTGGATAGATACAGGAGTTTTGATGAATACAGGGATGCAAAGATGCGAATATTCGAGAATCAGACAGAGGATGATTTTGCCATTATTAATAAGAATATTATCTTAAATAGTCCTATCAGGTCAAAGAAACTTTATTTTTCCATTCATGAAGAACTTGATGAGGGTGCATTCTGTAAGGCAGAGAAGATGTATATCAGGTTAAATAACATAGAGCAGATCTATGAAAGGTCTATCTCACCCCTTATGGGTATCCATAATACAGAAAACCTACTGGCAGTGCTTCTTATTGCCCATTTAGCAGGTATTGAAAAAGATACAATAGAGGGAGTTCTGAGAAACTTTAAAGGCTTACCACACAGGGTAGAGTTTGTAAGGGAAATAAATGGAGTAAGGTTCATAAACGATTCAAAGGCTACAAATGTAGATGCCACAAAAAGGGCGCTTGAAAGCATTGAAGGAGATACAGTCCTTATAGCAGGGGGGAAGGATAAAGGTGGAAGCTATAAGGTTGTAGAAGATGTATTGAAGAAGGTTAAGGCCATTGTCCTTATTGGAGAGGCAAAGGCAAGGATATCATATGAGCTTGGAGATAAGGTAAATGTCATAGATGCCATGGATTTAAAGGACGCTGCAGAAAAGGCTTTTGCTGTGGCAAAAAAAGGAGATACAGTCCTTTTTTCTCCCATGTGCAGTAGTTTCGATATGTTCAGGGATTATAAAGATAGGGGAGACCAATTTAAAAAGATTGTGGAGAATCTATGAAAAAGGCAGTTATCCTCATATTTACATCTCTATTTCTTTACGGCATAGCAAGGGAGCTTAACTTTGTCAAGGTCACCATGATTCTTTTGGGTCTTGTAGGGGCATTCTTTATCTGCCGTATTCCTTCCAGATACATAGTTGCCATGAAATATCCCTTTATCATCATGCAACTGGCCATTACACTCATGTTTTTTATATTTCCCCATATCCCCGTAAAACAAAATTTTGATTTTTTTGTGGTTTTTGCAGCCTTTTACAGCATTATCTTTTATCTCATAACAATCGATGAAAAGCAGAAGAATTTATTTAAAGAGATAGTTGCTGTTTCAGTGTTATATTTCTCAGCGTTTTTTAACCTTCTTATGGTGGACAAACCTGTCCTGATCATATCTTTGGCATTGCCTTTAATGATTTATCTATTCATCCTTGGTCATAATAAGGTCATACCTTTTATTGCCGGCTATACTTTTTTTATTATCCTTGCCCTCATTTTAAAGAAGTTTCCCATAATAGGGCAAGGTATTGTTTTTCAAAACGATGTGGAGAGATATATAATGCTTCTGGCACCGTTTTTTCTTTTCGTGGTGAGTTTTGTCACCTATATAAAGAAATCAGATTTCTTGAAGATCATATCGTTTTTAGGGCTTTTGATGATATCCATAGATATCCTTTTGGTAGTGGGTCTTAAATTTTCCTGTGGTATCATATGTCAACCACTTGCAGCAGTTATGATTACAACCCCCCTTGCCGGTATAATGATGAAGACAGAAAGGGAGGCGAAATGAAGCTTTTTATAGCAGCCGGTGGAACAGGTGGTCATGTCTTCCCTGGTATATCTGTAGCCGATAGATGGACTGCCATATCTCCTGAAAATGAGGTGGTCTTTATAGGGACAAAAACAGGTCTTGAAAGCAGGGCAGTGCCACAGTCAGGTTATAGAATCCTATATGTGGATGCACGTCAATTCTCTGGAAGAAACATAGCCTATAAATTTGTGACAGTGGCAAGCCTTGTAAAGGGTATACATACCTGTCTTGGATTTATCAAGAAGGAAAAACCATGCGCCATACTCGGTATGGGTGGTTTTGCATCTGTGCCTATGGTGATAGCAGGTTTCATCCATGGAACACCCATATTTCTCCATGAACAGAATGTCCAGCCAGGACTTGCCAATAAGATTCTTGCCAAATATGCCAGGACAATATTTATAAGTTTTGAGGATACAAGACATTATCTGGGCAGATCCAGGGTTGCCCTTACAGGGAACCCTATAAGGGATTCTGTGAAAAAAGGGGAAGGCCATAGAAATGAAGACGAGTTCTGCATATTTGTCTTTGGGGGAAGCAGGGGTGCGAGAAGCATAAACCAGTCAGTAGTGGCCATGTTAACATATTTAAAAGAATACAAGGACAAGGTGATCATATATCACCAGACAGGGACCGAAGACTATGAAGGGGTGAAGGATATATATGAAGGCTCAGGTATAAGGCATGAAGTATTTGCCTTTACAGATAAAATGGCTTATTATTATCACAATTCCCATTTAGTCATATCAAGGGCGGGGGCTAGCACCATCTTTGAACTGGCATATTTTAGACGACCTGCAATCCTGATACCTTATCCTTTTTCAGCAGGCCAGCATCAATGGAAGAATGCCCTTCAGGTAGAGAGGGCAGGCGGTGGATATATAATAGAAAACAGCGAGGCAACAGGTGAGAGGCTTTTTGGTGTCATAAAAAAACTCATGGATGAGCCTGAACTGGTAAAAAGGATGGGTGAAAATATGGGCAAGCTGTATATCGATGATTCAGAGGGATTAATCGTAAAGGGGATAATGGATGGTATTTCATAATATAGAGAAGGTCCATTTTGTCGGTATAGGCGGCATAGGGATGAGCGGCATAGCAGAGGTTCTTCTGAACCTTGGTTTTACCATCACAGGTTCAGACATAAGAAAGAATGAAACTACAGAGAGGCTTGAGAGACTGGGTGCAAAGATATTTTACGGTCACAGGGATGAAAACGTCCAGGGTGCCCATGTGGTTGTCATATCCTCTGCTGTGAGATGGGATAACCCTGAGGTTATTAAGGCAAAGGAACTCTTTATACCGGTCATACAGAGGGCAGAGATGCTCGCAGAACTCATGAGGATGAAATACAGCATAGCTGTGGCAGGCGCCCATGGCAAGACAACCACCACATCACTTGTCTCAACAATCCTTGCCCATGCCAATATGGACCCTACTTGTGTCATAGGCGGCAAACTGAACAGTTTTGGAAGTAATGCCAAGCTGGGAAGCAGCAAATATTTAGTTGCAGAGGCAGATGAGAGCGATGGCACATTTTTATTGCTCTTTCCTACCATAGCAGTGGTGACAAATATTGATATGGAACACCTTGATTTTTATAAAGACCTCAATGAGATAAAATCGGCATTCCTCACCTTTTTAAACAAAGTCCCATTTTATGGTATGGATATCATATGTATAGATAACCCGAATCTACAGGGCCTCATACCAAACCTCAAAAGGAGATATATATCCTATGGTTTATCAAAACAGGCTGATATAAGGGCAGTGGATATAACAACAGAGGGTTTTAAATCTCGGTGCAGGATTATATACAAGGATAAGGAGCTCGGAGAGGTGGTTATGGCGCTTCCTGGAATCCATAATGTTGTAAACGGTCTTGCTGCATGTGCAGTGGGCATTGAGCTTAATATACCCTTTCCTGTTATTGCCGAGGCATTGAGTTCATTCTCAGGCATCCAGAGAAGGCTGGAGATAAAGTGGGATGGTGAGATAAAGTTAATAGATGATTATGGGCATCATCCCACAGAGATCAAGGCAACCCTTTCCTCCTTGAGGAATATGTGGAAGGGCAGGATTATTGTGGCATTTCAGCCCCATAGATATACAAGGACAAAGGCGTTAATGGATGAATTTGTTACATCTTTTAATGAGGCAGATTTACTTATAGTTACAGAGATATATCCTGCCTCAGAGGAGCCCATAGAGGGTGTTTCAGGGATTATCCTTGCCGAAAGGATAAAGGCAAGTGGCCATAAGAATGTGCTTTATTGTTCCACAAAAGAGGAGGCAGCAGAAAAGATAATAGAGATGGCAGTCCCTGGTGATGCAGTGGTTATGCTGGGTGCAGGGGATATAAACAAGATAGGCGAACAACTGAAGGAGAGATGGACTGGACAGGCATAAATGCAAAGGTATTAAAAAACATCCCCATGAAGAGATATACCTCCATGAAGGTAGGTGGTGCTGTGAGGTATATGGTATACCCATTTGATGATGAGGCCCTTTCTAAAACAATAGAGCGTCTTGTTGATGAAGGTATAAGATACAGGTTTCTCGGTAACGGCACAAATATTATAGTCAATGATTGTGGCATTAAGGAGGCTGTCATAAGGATTACCAGAATGAGGCAATCCATAGGCAAGCAAAATAAAGACAAAAGGAATATAACTGTTTCCGGTGGCGCATCATTAAGGGGCTTTATAAAGGATTGCGCTCGAAAAGGGCTTTCTGGCATTGAAAGGTTATACTGGATTCCCGGCAGTGTGGGTGGCGGTATCAAGATGAATGCAGGGAGTTTTGGGGCAACCATATCAGATTGTCTTGAAGAGGTCTATATTTACAACAGAAAAACAGGCTTTTTATCCCTTGCAAAAAAAGATGTGACCTTTGGATACAGGCAATCATCCATAGGAAGGGAAGATTGTGTTGTAGGGGCTGTTTTCCATCTACACGAGAAAGACAAAAATTTCATCTTCCATGAAATGGATTATGTATATAATGAGAGAAAAAAACGCCATCCCATGGAATACCCCTCTTCAGGCTCTATATTTAAATCTGTAGACGGTGAGCCAGCATGGCATTTTATAGAAAAGGCAGGATTGAAAGGCTTGAGGATAGGGGATGCCTGCGTATCAGAAAAACATGCAAACTTTATAGTAAATCTCGGCAGCGCAACTGCAGAGGACATTAAAAAACTCATAGAAAAGGTCAAAAAAGAGGTGTTTGAGAGATTAGGGGTCATATTAAGAGAGGAGGTTGAGCTCTGGGGTTTTGATGACTGATGGAGCCATAGAGCCATGGCAGAAAAAAGGGATCTGAAAAAAAAGAAAATCGGTGTTTTAATGGGCGGTATGTCATCGGAGAGAGAAATATCTTTAAAGAGCGGAAAGGCTGTCCTTGATAGCCTTTTGAGACAGGGTTACAATGCCATAGGCATTGATGTAGATAGGGGTTTAACCGAGAGGATTAAGAAAGAAAAGATTGAAATGGCATTTATTGTTCTTCATGGAAGATGGGGCGAAGACGGCACAGTCCAGGGGCTTTTGGAGATGATGGGTATACCATATACAGGTTCAGGTGTCTTTGGTTCAGCCTCGGCCATGGATAAGGCAGCCATGAAACACATCCTCACAGGTTCAGGGATACCAACCCCGGATTTTAAGATTTATAGGTATGGTGAGCCTATTAGATTCCCAGTTCCTTTTGTTGTTAAACCTGCCAATGAAGGTTCTACCATAGGGATATCCATTGTAAAAGATAAAAAGGATATAGAATCTGCCTGTGCATGTGCCTTCAGGTATGACAAAAAGGTTGTGGTGGAAAAATTTATAAAAGGAAGGGAGATTACAGTAGGTATAATAGACGATGTAACCCTTCCCATAGTAGAGGTGAAACCAAAAAAAGGTTTCTATGATTATGAGGCGAAATACACCGTAGGCATGACAGAATATATTGTTCCTGCAAAACTAAGTAAGACCATAGAAAAAAGGGCTTATAGAATCGCAGTAGATGTTTACAGGGTCTTTGAATTATCCGGTTGTGCAAGGATAGATATGCTTATAGACCGTGGTGTTCCAAAGGTGATAGATATAAATACCTCACCGGGTATGACAGAGACGTCTCTTGTTCCAAAGGCATGGGGTTGTCTCGGTAAGACCTTTGATGAACTTATGGAAAAGATACTTTCAGGGGCATCGCTGAAGATATGAAAAGATTTCTCTATATACTTTTTATTACACCTATTTGTCTACTCTCTGTCTTGACCATGATATATCTCTTCTCAAGCAACTCTCCTCTCTTTGTCATCAAAAACGTCAAGCTCAAGGGTTTAAACCAATTGCAGGATAGTGAGGTCATGGGCAGGGTATCTCCATTTGTCAAAGATAGTATTTTCAACATAGATGTCTCAAAGATTAAGGAGGCAATAATCTCTCATCCCTTTGTAGAGGATGTAAGGATAAAAAGGATCTTCCCCTTCTCTGTGGTTATAGATGTCCAGGAAAAAAAGCCCTTTGCACTATGGGTGGATAATCAAGGAAACATCAAGGTATTGGATGGATATGGAGAGCCATATAGAGACCTTGCTAAGGGAACAGTGAAGGGTATGTTTATCATAAATACAGGAGAAAAAGAAGATATTAAGAAAATATTAAAGGAAGTCAATCTTTGGATATCCCAAGGGCTCATAAAGAAAGATGATATATCAGAGGTAGTTAGTAGAAATTGTAATATCACACTATTTCTCGTTCAGGACAGTATCGAGATAATCCTGGGCAAAGAGGAACTAATGAAGAGGTTAAAAAGGGCAATGGTTGTCCTTGAGGATGCAAAAAAAAGAGGTCTCCTGATTAAATGCATAGATGCCAGATTTGAAAAAGGCGCTATTATTCAGGAAAGGCAGGTGTAATATGGTAAGGGATGATAGTATGCTTGTTGGTCTTGATATAGGGACAACAAAGATATGTGTGGTCGTGGCTAAGGTTTCTGAAGGAAAGGTCAATATTGTAGGTATAGGGTCACATCCTTCTACGGGTTTAAGAAAGGGTGTTGTTGTTAATATGGACAGCACCGTGACATCCATAAAGAAGGCTGTGGAAGAGGCAGAATTGATGGCAGGGGTAAAGATTGATAGTTGTGTAGCCGGTATCTCCGGTGCCCATGTAAAGAGTTTCAATAGTAACGGTGTTGTGGCTATAAAAGACAGGGAGGTAAAAGCAGATGATGTAGCCCGTGCCATAGACGCAGCCAGGGCAGTTGCAATACCTGCTGATAGACAGGTCCTTCATGTAATACCACAGGAGTTCATCATAGATGATCAAGATGGCATAAAAGACCCAATAGGTATCACAGGGGTAAGGCTTGAGGTAAAGGTGCATATTGTAACAGGCAGTGTCTCTTCAGCCCAGAATATTATAAAATGTTGCAGGCTGGCAGGTTTAGCTGTGGAAGATATTGTATTGAGCCAGATTGCATCTGCAGAGGCAACCCTTTCACCTGAAGAGAAGGAGATAGGTGCTGCCCTTATTGATATTGGTGGAGGCACAAGCGATATAGCTGTATTTGCCAATGGTAGCATAAAATATACTGCTGTCATTCCTTTTGGCGGTAATAACATAACCAATGATATAGCCATAGGACTCAAGACCCCCCTTGAAGAGGCAGAGAAGATAAAGAAAAAATTCGGCAGTGCCTTTGCTGACCTCATAGGGGAAAACGAAACCATAGAGGTTCCAAGTGTAGGAGGAAGAAAACCAAGAACCCTGAAAAGAAAGGTCCTTGCTGACATAATAGAACCCAGGGTGGAAGAGATATGCACCATGTTATATGAGGAGATAAAAAAGTCCGGTGCCGAGAAATTGCTTGCATCAGGGGTGATCCTTACAGGTGGTTGTGCAAATCTTGAAGGCATTGTAGAGCTTTCTGAGAACATTTTCAATCTACAGACAAGGGTAGGTTTCCCTACAGGCGTGGGAGGGCTTGTAGATGTGGTAAATAATCCCATATATGCTACAGGCGTTGGTCTTCTAAAATGCGGTTACAAGAACCCAGGGGTAAAAAAGCAGAGGCATGAAAGAGGAGGGGCGTTTAGAAAGATATACAAAAGCCCTAATATCAACATCTTACAGAAAATGAAAGAATGGTTTAAAGAAATATTTTAAGGAGGTATACAAGGATGCCAAACACATTTTATTTGGATGAAGGCAGCGGTTTTTCTGCAAAATTAAAGGTGGTAGGTGTTGGTGGAGGTGGGTGCAATGCCTTAAATAACATGGTAGATGCCAATATCAAGGGCGTTGAATTCATAGCTGTCAATACCGATGTTAAATCGCTGAATGCGTGTAAGGCACCTAATAAGATACAGATAGGCAGTAAGCTCACAAGCGGCTTAGGTGCCGGTGCAGACCCTGAAGTGGGGAAAAAGGCAGCCCTTGAGGATGTGGAAAAGATAAAGGAACACCTCAAGGGTGCACATATGGTTTTTGTTACATGTGGTCTCGGAGGTGGAACAGGAACAGGTGCCTCTCCTGTCATAGCGGAGATATCAAAGGAGCTGGGATCCCTTACGGTTGCCATTGCCACAAAGCCTTTTGCCTTTGAGGGTAAAGACCGTATGAGACAGGCAGAACAGGGCGTAACCCAGCTCAAGACAAGGGTTGATTCACTTATTACAATACCAAATCAACGCTTGTTTTCCATAGGCGGTAAACATATGACCATCATAGAGGCTTTTTTAAGGGCAGACGAGGTTCTTTTGAATGCTGTCCAGAGTATATCAGACCTGATCATCGGTTCAGGCCATGTGGTTGTTGATTTTGCCGATGTTAAGACCATCATGAGTGAAAGGGGTATGGCAATCATGGGTATAGGTGTGGCTACCGGTGAAAACAGGGCAAGAGAGGCAGCACAGAAGGCTATATCAAGTCCTCTCCTTGAGGATATATCCATACACGGTGCAAGGGGTGTCCTTATAAATGTCACAGGCGACAAAAATATGACCCTCCATGAGGTGAATGAGGCATCTACCCTTATACAGGAACAGGCTCATGAGGATGCAAAGATCATTTGGGGTCTTGTATATGATGATAATATGGATGGGGCTATGAGGATAACCGTTATAGCCACTGGTTTTGAGGAAAAGGCAGTTGTTGACGAGGAACCGATTATAAAGCCTGTTAAAAATACAAGCAGGCTCTTTAAAGATTATGATGAACCACCATTCATCAGAAAAAATGTTACCATAGACTATAAGGAGATCAAGGCAAAAAGTGATAACCTTGATATAGATGATGAGAGATATGATGTCCCGACCTTTTTGAGGAAACAGGCAGATTAAGTGATATACGGGGCTATATATAATAATTAAGGAGTGTAAGGGGTGAGGAGTTAGGGGTAGATGCAAGAGTATGTAAAAGGCGGCGAATAATGGACAGTGGATAGTTACTGGTAAATAGAGGTTGGTGGATGGTTAAAAGGCGGTTCAGCATTCTACGTTCAAATTTAGATAACAGAATGTTACGGTGACCTTAAGCGATTGATTCGCTAAAAAGCTCTTTATATCTCAGGGATCTTTGAATATCCAGTATTTTTCTTGCCAGGGCATTTTGTAGTTTTATACTCATGGCAATAAATTCCAGGGACATAAACTCAAGGGTTCCATGAAATCTATTGTCCTGGGGGAGCCATTTCCTTTTAACTATTGCCTCCACATCGAATGCCATACTATCAATAAATAAGGTTATCTTTATCATTGAGCCTGCATCAAACTCACCCACATTGGTGTGCGAAACCTTGGCACCTCCAAGGGATATATCAATAACATTTACCTTTTTTTGATTGATAAAGATCTCTATCCCGCTATTTGTTGGCAGTTCGACGCGATAGGACATCCTCATATTGTATTCCTCTGGTTCAGATGTCCTTATGAGTTTTATGGCATTTGTTGTCTGGGCAGAGGATAGTTTATAGTTTTTAATAAGTTCTTCTATGCGGGCACCAAACCTGTAGCGGGTTTTTTGATGTCTTTCCTTTGCCAAAAAGGTGACAACTACAACCTGTCCAATCCTATTTTTTGTTATCTGAGGGTCTGTCTGGCTCACAATTAGTTCCTTATTCTGAACATCATAGATAATAGAGCCCCTCATGTCTATTGATACTTTTTCTTCCTCAGGCTCAACAAGTATTTTTATGATAAGCCCGGGCTTTATGTATTTCAAACCATTCATGAATTGTAAAAATACAAAATTTTTTTCAGAAAATAAAGGTTTTTTAAAAAAAGATAAGTTTAACCCTCCAAACATTTGTATCTATATGTAATTTTGAGATATTTGCAGAACATGGCTAAGTTATATGGAGAAAACGCCGCCTTTGGATATGACTTTTATAGAATAGACAAACGATGCATAAATGATATAATTAGGTTTTACCCGTTTCTAACATTAATCTTAAAGGAGGTTCGATCGAATGGAAAGATGTATAAGATTTATATGCTCGATATTCTTTGCCTTAAATGTGATTTTTTATGCTCAGTCTGCCTTCAGCCAGCAAAGCCTCAACAATATGCTCACGCCATATCTGTCAGAATATGGACTACCGGGCATTGCCGCTGCTGTTGTAAAAGACGGAAAGATTGTTGCTGCCGGTGTAGCAGGCGTGCGCAGGGAAGGCACTAACATTCAGATTACAATTAACGACAGATTTCATATTGGTTCAGACACTAAGGCGTTTACTGCCCTTCTTGCAGCCATGCTTGTGGAAGAAGGGAAACTTACCTGGAAAACGACAATCTCAGAGGTCTTCCCCGAATTATCAAAGGAGATGAATCCTGATGCGGGTGCAATCACCATAGAACAACTTCTGTCCCACTCCAGCGGTATTCCCACTGATAATGAGGAGATATTTACCATATACAGAAAGGCAATGGCGCAGGAAGGGAATCTCGACGAAATGAGATACTGGCTTACAAAAGAATGGATAAAAAGGCCTCTCGCGTTTCCTTCTGGTTCACGGTTTGAATACTCAAATTTGGGTTACACTATAGCAGGTGCCATGATTGAACGGAGATCTGGAAAGACATGGGATGAACTCATTGTGGAGCGCATACTCATGCCTCTTAAATTAAAGACAGCAGGAATCGGAAATCAGGCATCACCGGGAAAGATTGACGCACCACTCGGGCATTCAATCGTTGATGGGAAGAGAAAAGCATTTCTATCAGGACCTAATGGCGATGGACCACTACTTTTAGGACCTGCTGGCATGGCACACATGTCGATACTTGATTTTGCCAGATGGGCTTCATGGAATGCAGGCGAAGGCAGGCGAAAACCCTATCTTGTGAAGCCCGAGATGCTGAAAAAACTTCATGAACCGATTATTACAATGCCTCCAAAACCGAACGCCCCTCCAGGAACACCGCCAGGAGGAAGGTATGGTCTTGGCTGGGGGGAGCTATCTGTTGACTGGGCACCATACCCCCTTCTCTATCATGGGGGTTCCAATGGTATGAACCTTGCCCATATCTGGATTGATACAAGAAAGGATTATGCAATGGTTTTAGCCACAAATATGGGTGGTCAAAAGGCTGATGAAGCATTACGCAGCATTGCCCGTATACTCTATACGCGCTATGCAAAAAAGACCACAAAGTGAGATTTGGATTAACTAAGTGGCACCAATATATCAAGCACCTTTTTTTGTCCTGTAATAGGTAATAACTCGGCAACCTTTTTATCGTTTATGGTTACATGGGGATATGTTACAGAGAGATAACTGTTTTGAAAATAAAAGCCCAGGTTCTTTATGGGAGACTGGTAGAGTAACCTCAGGTAGCTTTGCATGAAGGCAAGAAGGTAGATTATCCATGAGTTGCTGAAGAAAACAAGAGGCACCGTATTCCTTTACCGCAACAGAGGAGATGGTGTTCTTTGTTAATGAGTATTTGGGGGATTCTACAAAACCATCCTTTGTAACCTTGCAGAGGAGTCTTCCTGTAATCTTCTGGGCACGCCTCTTCTTAAAAGTTTTACTTGCTTGTTACCTCATATAGGTAATAGGTGCCGTTTGTGAGGCGTAGCTCAGTACCTTTTCTCTTGTGTTTTAATGCCCATTCTGGATGTTTCATGTATTTCCTATTTACTTGATATGACAATAAAAAATAGACAATAAAAATCAAAGAAAAAATGGATATTATAGATTTATATTACGTAGATTTGGGAGAGTTAGGGTTTAAAAGCAGATATTTCTAAATACTTTACCACTTTTTGCAAAATCAAATGATACTTTTTGCAAAACCTCGTGATAAGTTACACTTGAACTACAGTTTCTTCAGGTTCAGAAGATGGAGTCCATTGGCAGACTTGCAGGCGGTGTTGCCCATGACTTTAATAACATATTAAGTGTAATCATAGGTTATGGAGAGATAATACAGGACAGGCTATCTAATAGTGACCCATTAAAAGATTATATTAAACAGATTGTGGAGGCAGGAAAAAGGGCTGCGGGTCTTACAAATCAACTCCTCGTATTCAGTAAGAAATCACACCCCTTTGATATATTATAAAAGTTGTGATAAAATTTATAGTAATCATGGATAGATACATGCAATAAGGGTTTATTGATTGAAGCGTAACCTTGCCATAGATTACCTGCGGAGTAGCATAATTGTGCTTGTGGTGGCACATCATGCTGCATTGGCATACAATACCTTTAGCAGTTACGATAAAACAAATTACATGAAATCAACGGCGCCAATCGTTGATGTGAGTCGCTGGCAACCTCTCGATCTCCTCGTAGGATGGAATGACATGTTCTTTATGCCTCTTATGTTTCTCATATCAGGCTTTTTTGTTTTGCCATCTATTACCCGTAAGGGAGTAGGTGTTTTTCTAATAGACCGTGCAAAACGCCTGGGTATTCCTTTTGTGGCATCGGCTATAATATTTGGCCCTCTGGCATATTATCCATCTTGGCTATTAAGCAATGCTGCTGGCCAGGGAGATTTCTTGTATAGATTCTTTACCACAGATAACTGGTCGAGTGGGCCTGCTTGGTTCATATGGATGTTACTTGCCTTCTGCTGTATAGTAGCTGCTGTATATAGGTTTGCCCCTTATCTCATAAAAAAACTGTCCTGGACAGCCCCATCATCCTATTCCTTGGTGATGGTATTTCTTATAGTGAGCCTCCTGACAACCGTTCCTATTCGCCTATTTGTTTCGCCTACTGACTCCTATAGGTTGGTAGGGCCTTTGATTTTTCAGACCTGGAGGGCATTGCTCTATTTTGGCTGGTTTCTAATGGGTATTGCTCTGGGAGGTGTAAGTATAGAGAATTCACTATCGAGACAAAACTTAAAACCTTGGCCTATCTGGCTTATTATGGGAGCCTTGATGTATGTAACGCATGGTCTTCTGGAAATGCTGGGTGCAAGATCTTTAAACATACCTGAGTGGGCCATGAACATAACCCTTACAACAGTCTATTCGTTGTGTTGCACATTTACAAGTCTTGCCCTATTGGGCCTTGCCATCTATTTATTTGTAAATGCCCACCATTTTGCAGACAATTTTACCGATAATGCATATGGTATATACATCTTCCACTACTTTATTGTTATATGGATTCAGTTCTATTTATTAAATAAACCATTTCCTGCTGCCCTAAAATTCTTCATTACCTTCATATTTGCAATTTGTGCAAGCTGGTTCATTTCAATTCAGATCCGTAAGGGAGTGGCACTAAAAGTCCTTTGACAAAGTAAGGACTGATTTTATGTCGTCAACTATTTTTCTAAGAACATGTGATAGAAATGAGATCGATTTTATCATAGAGTTAGGAAACAGGGTTGTAGCCATTGAGGTTAAGTTTGCAAGTATTGTTAAAAAAATAGGACTCTGAGTCTATTGCTGAACTTAAGAAGATCCCATCAATCTCATATTGAGATGTGTCCTATATTTGGGGAAAGGATTCTTATCATGACCGCAATCTATATGCCTTGTTTTTAAGTGCGTTTTTTTCATGTGATTTTGCAGGAAAAACAACACACCATTTTAAAAAATTTATTGATTTATTATGGATAAAGATATGTGCCTTAGATCTCTAAAACAATATGTTTTTTAAATATATTAGGGGGGTTAGCCCCCCCTAATCGATCTATATTAATCCTTACCTTCAAAGAGCCTTTTTAATAGCTCCTGTGAAGGCGGTTTTGTCATTAGGCTCACACCGAAGAACAGAACAAGACAGCCTCCGAGGAGTATGAATTCCATGGTTGCCATACCAATGACCTTTTTTGTAAATACAAGATAGCCTCCTGCAAGCGTTGCTACGGTTCCATAGAGAACCGTCCAGAATGCGCCCCACTTTGTTGCCCTTTTCCAGTAGAATGATATGGCAGTTACAAAGAAGAATATGGCGCCAAGACCCATGGCTGCAAGACCCATGAACATGGAAAGAAGTTCAGGAGGCCTCTTCCATGTCCAGTAGAAAGGAAGAAACAAGAACAGTGCTATAAGGAAATAGCTTATCCTGATGAGTGTCTTATCCTTTGTAGATGGCCTCCACAGGGTTATTATATCCCTTGTGACATTGGCACTCATTATCATAACCATACCTGCAAGGGTTGACAATGTGGCAGCAAAAAGACCCATAACATAAAGTGTCTGTAAGGGTATGCCTCCCACCGAATACGAGAGAAGAGGTGCAGCCAAATCTGCCTTCCATGGCTCAATCTTAAAGAGCTGAGGACCGAATAATGTCCTTGTTATGAGCCCGTTGGTTGAAGATGCCAGCATGACCGGTATACCTGTGATGAACCACACGATGAATACCAAAAACCAGTATTCCTTTTTGTTCATCTTTTTCATGCCCAAAAACCTTCCCAAGTTATGGGGAAAACCTATTGCCATAGTGAAAAATATAAGAGGTGATGCCAGTAATCCCACCCAGCTGGAGAAAAATTCAGTAGGCCCTACCTTTGGCAGATCAGGTCTTAAAAGGGAGAGGAGTCTTGGATCCTGTTCCCACAGTCTAAGAGAAATCTCGTAAAACCCACCAGATGACACGAGCGCCCATACACCGAATATGGCACCCACAATGCCGAGGAATGCACCTTGAAATGCCATAGACCAGTTGGTGCCCACATAACCGCCCAGAACCATATATATCCATGCAATAAATACCCCAAGGAGAAGGCATAGAACAGGTGGAAATCCTGTAACTGCATACCAAACACCACCTGCTGCCTTTAGTTGTCCTACAGAATAGATAAAGAGAAAAAAGAGCATACATATACTTATGACTGTCTGAAGCATCTTTGATTCATATCTTCTTCCCATAAGCTCAGGCACAGTAGCTGCATTGAGTTTTACTGCAAAACTCCTTGTCTTGGCAGATGCAACCCATATACAAGGAATGATGCCTATAAGGCTCCACATACCAGCGAACCACATACCAGAAAACCCTACTGAATATGTAATTCCTGTAGACCCGCAGAATGCCCAACCGGAGAGATAAGAAGCGGCAAGGGCACAACCTGTGACAAAAGGACCCATATCCCTTTTACCAACAAGGTATTCATCGAAGGATTTCCACTGTTTTTTGCCCAATATGCCCAATAATATGGACACGCCAAGGAGTATGGCAATGCCAACTGATGATGTTATTGCCATTGTAAGGGTTATTTCAGGAATGGGAAGGAATTTAGTATTCATTTATCCCACCTCCTTGTTATAAGCCATGTTCCTATAAAGGTCATCAGAAATAACCCGATTATCAAAACCCACCATACATACCATGGATGCATAAGTATTTCTCTTGATGGCTCCATAGACCCTCCTTCTTTTTCTTTTTTTTAGTTTTTAATCAAGATATATGCCTGAACCTACATAAAAGGTGTCATTGCCAACCTTTATCTTTTTAACATAGGCGCTTTTTTTGGATGGCGCCATCTGTCTTGGTTTTGGCCACATATAGTCAATCCATATGCTGTCTGTCTTTTCAAGGGCTGCAACCATGTCTTTTATAAAGTATTTACCCTGGGCATCCTTAAGGTTTAAAACATTTTGACCTTCAAACCCAGGAAATGCCGGGTTTATGATGTCGTTGCCCTTTTCATCTATGACAAACACATATGTGGTGAGATAATTGTAATCACCTATAGGATCTTTTAATTCTTTGAATGCCTCTTTTCCTTTCCTTAATATGAGATTTGCTGCATCATCCACCACGTCTGCGGCAAATATTTTGTCCATCCTCATGTTATAAAGACCGCTACCCACTATGTATTCTTTTCCAGAAGATGACTTTACAAGTTTTATAAAAGAGGTCTTCCACATGGGCTCTTCTTCACCAGGTTTATACCACACATAATGGATCCAGCCTTCTGACTTTATACCGGATGCAACCTTTTTTATAAAGGATTGGATAAATGGTTTTCCCATAAGGTCTTTTAGATTTATTTGATTTGTCCCTTCCAGTTCAGGCCTTTGGGGGTTTACATATACAAACCCCTTTGTATCGATAACAAAGATATATGTATCTCCGTGCAGCCATTTGCTATAAATCTTTTTGAATTCCTTGAATGCTGCATCACCTTGTTTCTCTACGAGCACAGAGGCTTCATTTACAAGTGACATCAATTGTCTTGTCTCTTTATTTGTAGGCTCTATGGCGCCGGCACCTTTAATGGAAGTGCCAAATACAATCATTAGGCAAATAACCAAAAAAGCAAAACCTGTTCTTTTAATCATCATTTCCCCCTCCTATGATTTTGTTGTGGCGTGAATTGTGATATTTATCACAAAAATGATTTTAAATATAAAATGAAGCATTTTGCAAGACATTTTTTTAGAAAAAATTTATTAATATTTTAGATAAATTAGGCTTATTTAAGGGAAATGTTCATTATAGTAAAAAAAATTGATTTGTATTTTTTTTCACTTATAATATTTTTTTCGAAATTTTCAAACCATCTAAATGCTATTTTCGGCAGACAAAGAAAAAACAAGATAAAAAATGCTTAATATTTATTGAAATATTGTTTATAATCCATAGATGACATATGGAGGTTTTCGTATGTTTTCACTGCTTCAATACATGCTGGCTGCTGATAAACGAAGAGATATTTTTTTAAGCAAATGATTGATGAAATTCAAGGCGATACCATATTTCATAGACGCTTTATTCTTTAGGTAATTATGGAAAAAGATATAAAAGATATCCAAGACAAGCTTGAGGAAGAACACAAGGACATCCATTCAGAGCTGCAGGCACTTAAGGAGTCACTCAGGGAAATGGATGATAGGATTAAAGACACAGAACTCATTGAGAGAATTATTGAGAATGTGGCTGTTGAGCTATATCTTGTTAGACCTGATGGAGGATTCGTTTTTGTCAACGAGGCAGCAGCCAGGAGCCTTGGTTACACCAGGGAGGAACTGCTCAAAATAGGTATAGCAGGCATAGACCCTGAATACGGACCTAAATTTACCCATCATTTTGAAGAGTTAAAGAAGCAAGACCTGCCTCCATTTGAAACGGTGCATATTGCCAAGGACGGCAAAAGATTATATAAAGAGATAAAGTCTGTATATCTAAGGATTGGAGATAATGAGTATGTATGTGGTTTTGGCATTGATATTACAGAGAAAAAAAGGATAGAAGAGGCATTATTTAAGGCATATAGGGAATGGGAATACATATTCCAGGCAACAGGAAACCCTATACTTATACTTGATAATGAGCATAATATAATAGATGCCAATCAGGCTGTTGTTCATGCCATCGGGATATCAAGAGAAGCTCTTATAGGTAGGAAGTTTTACCATGTCTTTCATAATCCCACCTCAGATAAACCCCCTCGAGATTGCCCTTATGAACTGATGGTAAAAACAAAGAAGCCTGAGGCCTCTACCATGGATGTAGAGGCCATTGATAAGGTCTTTATGGTATCATGCACACCCATATTGAAAGACGATAGTAATATAGAGAAGACAATACACGTCATGACAGATGTAACAGAAATAAAGAATGTTATGGATGCCTTAAAAGAATCAGAAAAAAGATACAGAGACCTTATAGAGAACTTCCCTGAACCTATTATCATCCATGATGGCAAGACGTTTATATTGGCGAATAATGCGGCATTAAAACTATACGGTGCAAGGGAAAAAGAGGAGCTTATAGGAAAAGAAGTCCTTGACTACCTCCATCCTGATAACAAAGATTTTATCAAAGAGAGGATACATAGAATCCTTGAGAATAACATAGTAACACCCTTTGGTGAAGTAAGGATATTGAGACTTGACGGCAAAATTGTATCTGTTTTGACCTCGGCATACCCGGTCTATTTTGATAATAAAAAGTGTGTCATTGTTAATTTCAAAGATATATCTCAACTCAAAGAAATGGAGCAGGCTTTAATAAATAGTGAAAAAAGATATAGGGATATATTTGAGAATGCCCAAGAGGGCTTTTTTCAGACAACTCCAGATGGGAGATATTTAATTGCCAATCCTGCCCTTGCCAGAATATTTGGCTTTGATTCCCCTGAAGAGATGGTGAGGTCTGTGAGGGATATAAAAGAGCAGTATGTTAATCCAGAAGAAAGGGAAAGATTAATAGACCTGTATAAAAGGCAGGGTTTTATAAATGGTTTTGAGGCAGAACTGTATAGAAAAGATGGAAAAAAGATATGGATTTCCATGACTGCCAGGGCAGTGAAGGATAAAAATGGTGTCATATTATATTATGAGGGCACCACAGAGGACATAACACAGCGTAAACTCGCCGAGAAGGCACTACGTGCCTCGGAGAAGAAATTTTTTACTGCATTTCAGGCAAGCCCTAATGTCATGGCAATAAGCAGAATAGAAGATGGTTTATATATGGATGTCAACGAGGCATTTATAAAGACAATAGGTTATAGTCGTTCCGAGGTGGTAGGAAAGACATCTAAACAACTGAATATATTTGAATATCCTGAAGAGAGGAAAAGGTTTGTTGAGAAATTAAAAAAGGGTGAAAGGATAAGGAACGAACTGGCAAGAATAAGGGTCAAATCAGGAGAGATAAGGATCATCTCATTCAATGCAGATATTATAGAGATTGATAATGAACGCTATGTCCTATCATCAGGAGAAGATATCACAGAAAGGATAAGAATAGAAAAAGATCTAAGGGAATCTGAGGAACGCTACAGGACATTTATCGAGAAATCCAATGACGGCATAGCCATTACCAAAGGTTTGATTTATATATACGTAAACAAGAGATTTATTGAGATGTTCGGTTATGAAGAACCCATTGAGATTATAGGTAAACCTTTAACATCTATTATCCATCAAGATGATAAATCTATGGTGGAGGAGATGAGCAGGAAAAGGGAAGAGGGAGAGGTAGTGCCATCTCGTTATGAGTTTAAAGGGGTGAGAAAAGACGGTGAAATAATCTTTATAGAGGTATCTGCTACCTCTATATCCTATTACGGAGAAATGATGACCCTGGCATTTCTAAGGGATATCACTGAGAGGAAGCGCCTTGAGGCACAACTCGTTCAGGCCCAGAAGATGGAGGCAATAGGTCAGCTTGCAGGCGGTGTTGCCCATGATTTTAATAACATACTAACTGCCATAATAGGATATGCAACCCTCATGGAGATGAAGATGAACGAAGGTGATCCTTTAAAATCATATACAAAGCAGATACTTACTTCTGCCAATAGGGCAGCCCAATTGACACAAGGTCTCCTTGCCTTCAGTAGGAAACAGATTGTCATCCTCAAACCTTTAAATATTGTTGAAGTGGTCAGCAACTTAAGAAATATGCTTGCAAGATTGATAGGTGAGGATGTAGAGCTTATTATAACCACAAAAGAATCATTCCTTAATGTGATGGCCGATAGGGTTCAGATGGAGCATGTCCTTATAAATCTCATAACAAATGCTAGGGACGCCATGTCAAAAGGTGGAACTATTACCATAGAGACATCACAGATGAAGATGGATGACGAATTTATAAGGACGCATCAATTTGGAAAACCGGGTTATTATGCCCTAATATCTGTTAAAGATACAGGCACAGGTATAGAAAGTCACTTAATGGATAAGATCTTCAATCCCTTCTTCACCACCAAAGAGGTAGGGAAGGGCACAGGACTGGGATTATCTATTGTCTACGGTATTATAAAACAACATAACGGTTTTATTCATGTGGAGAGTGAATTTAGTAAAGGAACCGTCTTTAAAATCTATCTGCCCCTTATTGATGTAATAAAAGATGAAGATATTACAAAAGAGGACCATGTTATTATAGAAGGAGGAGAGACAATCCTTGTATGTGAGGATGATGAGACAATCAGAGCGCTTGTTAAAGAAATACTTGAACATTCAGGCTACCGTATCATTGAATCCATGGATGGTGACGATGCCATCAAAAGATTTCAAGAATACGGTCATGAGATTGACATGGTGATCCTTGACATGGTGATGCCAAAAAAGAACGGCATAGAGGTTTACGAAGAAATAAAAAAGATAAAGCCAGATATAAAAGCCTTATTTATAAGTGGCTATCCAAAAGAGGTATTAAAGAAAAGAGGTATGCCCTATGAGGGATTAAGGATAGTGCAAAAGCCTGTTACACCTTTGGAATTATTAAAATTAGTAAGAGAGGTAATTACTAAAAAAGAAGTTTAAACCGCTGTATTGATTTTATAGGCTAAATGAAAAAAAAGACTCGAAAAATAAAAAGGAGTGAATGATTATGGATATATTAAAGATTATGCACGAAAGAAGAAGTATAAGGCAATATAAACAAGACCCTATCCCTGACGAGATACTTTTAGAGATACTTGAGGCAGCCAGAGTTGCACCATCATGGGCAAATACTCAGGTATGCAGATACATTATTGTAAAGGATAAGGCTATAAAAGAGAGTTTAAGAGATGCCTTATCACCTACAAACCCTGCCCGTGATGCATTCCTCCAGGCTCCTTTGGTAATCTGTCAGATAGCACAGAGAGGGGTCTCGGGATGCAAAAAAGGTGAGCCAGTTACCAATAAAGGTGATTGGTTCATGTTTGATGCAGGTATTGCCATGGAGCATATTGTCCTTGCTGCATGGAATTTTGGATTGGGGACAGTCCATGTGGGATCTTTTGATGCAGAAAAGGCAGAGAAGATACTTGATATACCAGAAGGATTTAGTATCGTTGAGATGACACCAGTGGGATATTTCGACGAAGTGCCCAAGCCTACACCGAGAAGACCTTTAAATGAGTCTATATATCTTGATTTGTATGGAAGAGAATATCCTATTAAAAAATAAAGGATGATTGAAAGATCTACATCTTTTTCGTTAATGTCCTGACAATAGCTCTATCTGGTTCAAAGAAATCATAGGCAGGAAGGTCTTTGAGGCTTACCCACCTTATTTCATCATGGTCTTTTAGAAAGAATGTATCAGAAAGGGGTCTGGCCTTAAATGCAAAAAGTTCAATGGCAGACTGGCAATTTAGATTATGCTTTACAGAACAGATGAATTGGCCTACATCTATATCTATTCCCAATTCTTCTTTAATCTCCCTTTTTAGACACCCTTCAAGTGTTTCTCCATCCTCCTTTTTACCTCCGGGAAACTCCCAAAGATAGCCCATATATGCCTTTTTTCGCTTTGCTATAAGGATTTTATCGTCTTTTTCAATGACCGCTGCAGTAACCGGTATATAAAAGTATTCATCCATGGCAATCTATCTCATATAAAAGATAAATCTCTGTGAATTGGATTTCAATATAAATATTTAAAACTATATGCCCCAGCCACCTGAAACAGTGATGGTCGTCCCTGTAATATATGACGCATCATCTGAGGCAAGAAATGCCACCACCTTTGCTATTTCTTCAGGCTCTCCAATCCTCCTTAAAAGTGTCTGATGTATTATAGGCTCTTTATGTCTGTCAGGCATCTGGATGATGGGTGGGGTTCTTATCAAACCTGGGACTACTGCATTGACGGTTACATTGTCATGGCCTGCCTCCCTTGCCAGGGTCTTGGTAAGACCTATGACCGCTGCCTTTGCAGTAGAATATGCCACCTCGCCTTTGGCGCCTGTAGTTCCATAGACTGAGCTTATATTTATTATCCTCCCCCATTTTTGCCACCTCATGTCATGTAGTAGCCATTTACTCAACAAAAAAGGCACAACCACATGTATGCCCATAACTTCGTTGAATTGTTTTTTTTCTATCTTTGGTGTTGTCCCAGGTCTATCAAAACCTGCATTATTAACCAGTATATCTATAAAGGCCTCTTTTTTAATCTCCTTGATGAGCCTTTTAAGGGCCAATGTATGGGTTAAATCTATTATCCTTGCTATGACCGGTGTTCCCTGTTCCGCAATACTATTGGCAACACGGGGAAGTGTCTCTTTGTTTTTATCTAAAAGGACAAGCATTGCCCCCCTTTCGGCAAAAACCCTTGCACATGCCTCGCCTATTCCCTGACCTGCCCCTGTTATCAATGCTGTCCTGCCGCTTAAATCCATATAATCCTCCATATTTTAGATATAATCTTGCTGCATAAATCATAAATGTATATAAAGAGGGTCTATGGGTTGTCAATGTTTTTTTATTTATATAAATCATACTTAATGCAAAAATAGCACTTTTAAGTCACCTATTTTTATGTTAATTTTATAAATTTAAGGGATTATGGCCGATATGGAGGTAGGGATAGATATAGTGGATATTAGAAGGATTAAAGAAATATGGAATAAACACGGCAAGAGGTTTTTAGATAAGATCTTTTCTTCAGAAGAGATGGAGATCCTTAAAAGAAAAAAGCAAGTCCATGAAGCTATTGCCGGAAGGTTTGCGGCAAAAGAGGCATTTATGAAAGCCAAGGGCAAGTTTCTGTCATGGAAGGATATAAAGGTCCTTCAGTTTATGGGTAGACCTTATATTGATTTTCATGGCAGGGTATATAAAGGATTGAGCATATCCCATGAGAGGGATTATGCAATAGCAATGGTTGTGATAGATGAAAATAATGAATAGATATCATAAAAGGGATATACAAAAACAGGACATGTTATCCATAGGGAGAATATTATGGTAATACTTTCACCAGAAAGAATGGCAAGGTATGACCAATATGCCATCCAAACATGGGGTATTCCCTCTTCTGTGCTCATGGAGAATGCAGGCAGAACAACCTACAGGCTCATGAAAGATGAGTGCCTTTCCCAGGCAAAGAGAATTGTCATAGTTTGCGGCAGGGGCAATAACGGTGGAGATGGATTTGTTATAGGGAGATATGCCTTAAGGGATGGCTATGATGTAAAGATATTTCTTTTGTGTGACAAAGATGCATTAAGAGGTGATGCTGCCATAAACATGAGGCTCTTTGAATCCTTAAGAGGCGAGATCGTAGAGGTGAATGAATACAATGAGCCTGTAAAGATGGGGCTAAGGCATGCCGATGTCATTGTGGATGCCATATTCGGCACAGGCCTATCCAAGCAAGTAGAAGGCAAGGAAAAACTCGTCATAGACGAGATTAATAGATCGGGCAAATTGGTAGTGGCCGTAGATATTCCATCAGGTATCGATGGCACAACAGGCAGGCCCTTAGGCGCTGCTGTGATGGCACATCATACATACACATTTGCATATCCCAAGATAGGTCATCTATTATATCCTGGGGCATATCATACAGGCAGGCTTACTGTTGTTGATATATCCATGCCTGATTTTATTGAAAAAGAGATAGGTATTGATGGGTATGTGATAGATGGAGATATGATAAGAGGGTTTTTGCAAAGGCGCATGCCCTGGTCTCACAAAGGTAGTTATGGTCATGTGGCTGTCATTGCAGGCTCTCCTGGCAAGACAGGTGCAGCATATATGGCATCCCAGGCAGCACTCAAGATAGGGGCAGGCCTTGTCACCCTTCTCATACCGGCAAGTCTTAATAATATTATGGAGGTCAAGCTTACAGAGGTGATGACATATCCTGTTGAAGACGGAGGCACAGGTTTTTTCAGTGGCTCATCTTTTAATCAGGTGATGAATTTTATAAAGGATAAGGATGTAGTGGTTATAGGACCTGGTTTGTCACAGGATCCAGAGACCACAGGGTTTGTCCGAAGACTTTATATGGAGGCAGAGAAACCTTTTATAGTTGATGCCGACGGTATAAATGCATTTATAGGACATCTGGATGTGATAAAGGAATCAAAGAGGCAGGCTGTTTTTACGCCTCATCCCGGTGAACTCGCAAGACTAATGGACACCACACCAAAGGCTATAAATGAAGACAGGATAAAAAAAGGCAAAGAGTTTGTAGAAGGGACAGGCGTAAATCTTGTATTAAAAGGTGCAAGGACGATTCTCATTACAGTAGATGGGAGGATGTATATCAATCCCACAGGAAATCAGGGGCTTGCAAAAGGAGGCAGCGGTGATGTCCTCACAGGATTCATCGGTGGTTTTGTTGGCCAGGGATATGACATAGTAGAGGCATCTATATTCGGCACATATCTCCACGGCTATATAGCCGACACATGGATAGAAGACCATACAGATATGGACCTACTTGCATGCGACTTAATAGATGGCTCTGGAGCAGCATTAAGGGAAATCAGGGATGGAAAGGACAGAATTTATATCAAAAGGTCTCTCTGATACCTGGGATATAGGGGATTATATAGGAAGGCATGCAAAAAAGGGTGAGATGTATCTGTTGAAAGGTGAACTGGGAGCAGGTAAGACCCAACTTGTAAAGGGTATTGCCAGGGGCTTAGGTGTTAAGGAATGGCAGTATGTGGTAAGCCCATCTTTCACATTGATGAATATTTATGAAGGAGCTGACTTTGACCTATGCCATGTAGACCTTTATCGTATTGAAGATATGGAGATCGAGGATCTCCAGATAGAGGAGTTTCTCGACAGTGGAATTGTGGTTGTAGAGTGGTCAGATAAGAGGCAATGGGACAATGATGCAGTAAAGATAGAGATATATGTCACAGGGGAAGAGGAGAGAAATATTGTAGTAATCAGACCATGATAAAGCTTGTTTAAGATACGTAATGGTCGAAAATGGATAAATAAAATGCGGAGGTAAAACATGCTGATAGTTCAAAAATACGGAGGCACTTCCGTAAAAGACTTAGAGAGGATTAGAAATGTAGCAGAAAGGGTGATGTCTTACAGGGAAAAGGGCAATGATGTCATTGTAGTGGTTTCTGCCATGTCAGGAGAGACAGACAGACTTCTAAACCTTGCCCATTCTATCCACAATTTTCCCGATGAAAGGGAGATAGATGTCCTTATATCAACAGGCGAGCAGGTCACATCGGCACTACTGGCGATCACCCTTAAGACCATGGGTTGTGATGCCATATCATTGCTCGGTTTCCAGGTAAAGATTATAACTGATTCGAGTTATACAAAGGCAAGGATATCAAGGATAGAAAGTGAGAAGATATTTTCTGAGTTAAAGAAAGGAAAGGTGGTAGTAGTCCCTGGCTTTCAAGGAGTAGATGAACATGATAACATTACAACCCTCGGAAGAGGAGGTTCTGATACATCTGCAGTGGCATTGGCAGCAGCCCTTAAGGCAGATATGTGTGAGATATATACAGATGTGGATGGGGTATATACCACCGACCCGAATATATGCGAAAAGGCAAGGAAGATCCATAAGATATCTTATGAAGAGATGCTGGAGATGGCAAGCCTTGGGGCAAAGGTCCTTCAGATAAGGTCTGTTGAGTTTGCCATGAGATATAATGTCCCTATTCATGTAAAGTCATCCTTCACCTATGGTGACGGAACAATAGTTTGTAAGGAGGATTCTGATATGGAACAGATGAAGATAACAGGTATAACATATAACAAAAATGAGGCTAAGATTACCATAAGCAAGGTTCCTGATAAACCAGGTGTGGCCTCACAGGTTTTTACAGCCCTCTCAGATGAAAACATAGTGGTGGATATCATTGTTCAAAATATAAGTAAGGAGAATAGCACAGACATAACCTTTACAGTGGGAAAGGCTGATGCAAAAAAGGCGCAGAAGATTATGGAAGAGGTGGCTAAAAAAATAGGCGCAGAAAATGTAATCCTTGATGAAAACATAGCAAAGGTATCTATAGTGGGTCTTGGTATGAGGTCTCACTCAGGTGTGGCATCAAAGATGTTCTCTATCCTTGCAAAAGAGGGAATAAATATTCAGGCAATTACTACCTCGGAGATAAAAATCTCCTGTGTTATAGAGGCAAAATACAGTGAACTTGCCGTTAGAGCTTTACACAGTGGATTCGGTTTAGATGCAGAAGATGTCAAGGAGGAAACGTGAAGGTAGAGTTTTATGATACTACCTTAAGGGATGGTGCCCAATCAGAGGATATATCTTTTTCCCTCAACGATAAACTGAGGATAACGGAGAAGCTCGATGAATTCGGTATGCATTATATCGAAGGCGGCTGGCCTGGTTCAAATCCAAAGGACCTCCTTTATTTTAAAGAGGTTAAAGGTCTCAGCCTAAAAAACTCCAAGATAGTGGCCTTTAGTAGCACCATCAAGGCAAACTCTAAACCAGAAGAGGATGAGACCTTAAAGGCAGTCTTTGATGCAGATACAGAATATGTAACCATTGTGGGAAAGAGCTGGGATCTCCATGTTACAGATGCCCTAAAGGTAAAGCTTGACACAAACTTGAGGATGATAGAAAAGACAATAGAATATCTGAAAAAACACGGCAGGACAGTATTTTTTGATGCAGAGCACTTTTTTGATGGATATAGAAACAATAGAGCTTATGCCATGAAGGTATTAAAGGTAGCACAGGATGCAGGTGCTGATCTTATTGTCCTTTGTGATACCAACGGTGGAAGTATGCCATTTGAGGTATATGATATTGTCAGACAGGTAGGAAAGGATTTAGATATTAAGCTTGGGATACATACCCACAATGATACAGAAAATGCCGTTGCCAACTCCCTCATGGCTGTCAAGGCAGGTTGCTGTCATGTTCAAGGGACAATAAACGGCTATGGCGAGAGGTGTGGAAACGCAAATCTCTGTTCTATTATAGCAAATCTAATAATAAAAATGGGTTTTGATGGCATATCAAAAGACAAACTTGTTCATCTTAAGGAATTGAGCCTTTTTGTGGACGAGATGGCAAATATTATACCGGATAAACATAGACCTTATGTGGGTGATAGTGCATTTGCCCATAAGGGTGGAATTCATGTGAGTGCTATACGAAAAAATCCAGAGACATATGAACATATAGAACCCGGTCTTGTAGGCAATAAACAGAGGGTGCTCATCTCTGACCTTTCAGGTGAGAGCAGTATCCTCTATAAGGCACAAGAATACAAAATAGACATGGAAAGGGATAAAAAGGCATCAAAGGAGATCATAAGGAAAATAAAGGAACTCGAGCTTCTGGGCTATCAATTTGAGGGTGCAGAAGGCTCTCTTGAGCTTCTTATAAAAAAGACGTTGGGAATTCATAAAAAATATTTTGACCTCATAGGGTTTAAGGTGATTGTGGAGAAAAAGGAAAAAAATAACTCTGTATCAGAGGCAACTATCATGGTAAGGGTGGGAGATAAGATAGAGCATACTGCAGCCCTTGGAACAGGACCTGTCAATGCCCTTGATAATGCCTTAAGGAAGGCACTTTATAAATTTTATCCTGATTTAAGGGAAATGGATCTTGTGGATTACAAGGTGAGGGTGTTGTCTACAAAGGATGGGACAAAAGCTGTAACAAGGGTCTTAATAGAAAGCAGCGATGGAAGTCGCAACTGGGGGACAGTGGGTGTGTCAGAGAACATAATCGAGGCAAGCTGGCAGGCACTTGTTGACGGTATAGATTATAAACTTCTTATAGAGGAAGAAAAGAAAGAGGGGATGAAAAATTGAACAGGCTTTTAAATATCAGAAATGCCACCAAAGAACTCAATATCCTTCGCTCTCTGGAAGACTATAAAAGGCCTTTTGAGATAGTGGGGACATACAGATTAATAGATGATGGTATAAAGCCAGAGGCAACGGTTATTATCAGGACCGAAGATAATGAAACCCATGAGGCATCTACAGGTGTAGGCCCTGTAGATGCCCTTGCCAATGTTCTAAAAAAATCCCTTTCATACATATTTCCCATGATTCAGAGGATCAAACTTATTGATTTTTCTGCAAAGGTAAATGATGCAAAATCAGGGACATCTTCCAGTGTAGAAGTTTCTATTATATTCACAGATGGTAAGAACATCTGGAGTGTCAGCGAGACAGCAGAGAATATAAATATGGCATCTTTTATGGCCCTTGTAGATGGTTTCGAGTTTGCCATATCGCTGTTGCAAGGCTCAAAAGAATAATTTAGATATCAGTCTTCAAAACCTGTAAACATTGCCTTGATGTGGGAATAGAATCTCTTTCCTATGGTTGCCATATATAAATGGATGATGAGATAGAAAAGAAAGATATATGCTATTGCTACATGGATTGCATCTAAGACCCTTATGCCGCCTATGGCCTCTATCCATGAAAAAAATGTGATGATATCGCTAAACATGATGCCTGAAATAATGATTATAGGGGTTAGAATAAACATCACCGAGGCATAGGCGAGTTTTTGTAAGGGATTGAATTTGTTATCAAAAGCTGGCTCAAAGGGATTTTTTTCATTTTTGAAGATCCTATAGGCATAATACAGAGCCTGGCCAGGCATTGCCTTTATGTCTTTTATACCGATTACATAATGTTTTATCAACCCTCCTGTAAAGATATAATATACGAGCCAGAAGAAAAAGGACAGGGTCATGGCATAACCAAAATATTTGTGCATTAGAACAACAATTCTATAGTCTGAAAAAATATTCACAGATGGGACCCTCAATTGGAGGCCTGTAAGAAAAAGCATTATGACAATAAAGGCATTTAGCCAATGCCAGATCCTCACAGGCAATGGATGTAGATATATCTTACTCATTTTTTCACCACAATCCTTAATATAATATGAATGATGATGACCCCAAGAATTATGAAAGAAATGGTTATGCCGATAAAATCGATTAACTTAAAACCCAGTTCGTTTACCAGTTTAGGTTTGTCCTTCCAATTTGCCTTTAATATTGCCCTTATTTCAGCGGGTCTTATCTTTCCTTCACCAAGGAGACACATATCGATGAATATGGAAGTGGGAAAGGCAGCAAGGATAGTCTTCTTTACAGGCATATATACCATACCTTTCTTTTCCGGGATAGAGATAAGCATAGAATTATAGAAACGGGCATCCTCTGAATGGCATTCATTACATACTTTATTCTTTAGATTCTTTTGAGAAAAATTATGATAAGGATTTGTCACCAATATGGAACTCTTTATAAAAAGGTCTTTATTTAGCCTGTTTTTTATTTTATTAAAAAAATCTATCAATTCATCATAATAGACCATACCATCGCCATCTCTGTCTATTATTTTACCAATGGTCAAATCTTTCCCAAAGATATCTTTTATGTCCTCATATTGGATTGGTTTTGTCTTTTCTTCATCTCTTACGACAAAATTGAATAGCATGCTTTTGGTAGAACCTGGGCTATGACATGAGGTGCATTCAAGGTAACGAAAATGGAGCACTGTATTGGGTAACCATTTATGTTTGTTTATATAGTCTTTATGGCAACGGACACATATATTTATCCTTTCGTTTAATGTTAATTCCTTGTATGACCTGGTGAGATGTGGATTATGACAGTCGGTGCACTGGGTAGCACCCTTTTCAGAATGGGCAGTATCCTTATATATACTGTATAATTTTTCATGACATTTCATGCATGTGTCGTCGCTTATCTTTTTTTCAGATATGTGACAGTCCAAGCACCTTACACCTTTTTTCCCATGCACTGTATGTCTATAATTTTCTATGGATGGTAATTCATGAATAAAGATCCTTATATCGGCGGGGATGCTATAGGTTTTCATGCCCTTTATATGGATATTTGCCTTCTTGAATATAGCAAGGTCATTATGGCATTCCTTACATGTCACATAAGTTTTAGTAATAAGATGTGGGTCTTCTATCTTTATGGAATAATTCTTCTTTATTTCTTCTTTTCCTTTTATCTCTCTTTTTAATTGGGCATTCATGTTATCCCATTCCATATGATCTATATGTCCGTTTCTATCTTTATCTATATTCGAGGGTTTTATTATGTCTTTTTTTCCTGTATTTATTTCTATGGATATTTCTCCATGCCTTGGCTTTCCATGACAGGTAAGACAATTAAGATTATTCAAGTGTTTTTCAGGGGCAGGGAGCCTTTTATGGGCTACATTACTATGGCATGAAACACAGGTCTTTTTATCTTTTGTAAGAAAGTGGACATCATGGCAATCTTTACAATTCATCTTTTTTTTACTGTGGATGCTTTTTTGATATGCCTCTTCTGTTTTACTGTGGCAAGTTTTACATAAAGGTTTTTTTAGTTTTTCTCCATGGGGTAGCGATGCAATATCACTATGACACGAAGAACACTGTGTCTTGCCATGATTGAAACCCGTATATTTTTCATGACATCCCAGACAGTCATCGCTGGGTATAGAGGCAAAGGAAAAAAGAGGGGACAAAATAAAGAAAATAAAAATAAGTGCTTTAATAAAAAGGCCTTTTATCTTTTTTTGAGTGTTCACAGAAAATTGCTCAGCAACTGTAACATATCTCATACCATCAAATACTTCTTCTTTACCTCTTCATTCTCCTCCAGTTCCTTTGCAGTCCCTTGGAATCTTATCCTACCATTGTCTATGACATAGACCCTATCTATGAGTTTCATGGCAGACCTGACATTCTGTTCAGACAGGAGTATGCTTATCCCTGTTTGTTTAAGCTTTATTATCTGTTCTTCCAGGTCACGGACAATAAGGGGAGCAAGTCCTTCTGTGGGCTCATCGAGTAATAGAAGTTCAGGCGAACCCATAAGCGCCCTGGCAATGGTGAGCATCTGCTGTTCACCACCACTTAAATTGCCTGCCCTTCTGTTTTTTATCTCTCCCAGCGCAGGAAACAACTCATATACCCTTTCTTTGTTCCATTCAATGCCTCTTCTATATACTATATCCAGATTATCATCAACCGAGAGGTCTGCAAAGACCCTTCTATCATCAGGGACATAACCTATGCCTTTCCTATATAGTTTAAAGGGTTTCTCACCTGTTATATTCTCTCCATTAAAAGTGATTTCACCATCTTTTGGCGGTGTAAGACCCATGATGCTTCTCATGGTAGTGCTCTTCCCTGCACCATTTCTACCCAGTAGACCTACCACCTCTCCTTTTTCAACCTTTAAAGAGACATCATAAAGTATATGGCTCAAACCATAGTATGTGTGGATACCTTTTACATCAAGCATACATCGCTCCCGCCAAGATATGCATCCTGAACTGCCTGATTACATCTCACCTCGTCGCATGTTCCCTGGATGATTGTTGCACCCCTTACCATAACCATTATTCTGTTGGCTATGCCAAAGACGATCTCCATGTCATGTTCACAAAATAATATGGTGAGTCCGAGTTTCTCCGAGAGGTGTTTGATGAGTTCAATACATCTTGCTGTCTCCTCCGGCGCCATACCTGCAGTAGGCTCATCAAGGATGAGAAATTCAGGGTTCCCACCTAATGCCATGGCAATCTCTAAGACTTTACGGTCACCATGGGATAGGAGCGATGTTACCCTGTCTTTTTTATCAATGAGCCCCACGTTTTTTAAAATCTCTTCTGTCTCCTGTATGGCCAGCTTTTTTGATGGAGTAAAAAGGTTCCAGGTCTTCTTCAGTCTTGCCAGGACAGCCACCTGGGTATTTTCAAAGACAGTAAGCCTGGGAAATATATTTACTATTTGAAAGGAACGGGATATTCGCTTTCTACATATCTCATATGGTGGAATACCTGTGATGTCTTCTCCTTTAAATAAAACACTTCCGCTATCGGGCTTTAGTATACCTGTTATGAGATTGAATAAAGTGGTCTTGCCTGCACCGTTTGGGCCGATGACTGCTACTATCTCACCCTGCTTAACATCGAGGTTTGCATTGTTTACTGCCTTAAAACCGTCGAATGATTTTGATATCCCTTTTACCTGAAGCAAATAGATAGACTCCTTTATGTTTTTTTAAATTTCTCTTCTATATAGCCTAAGACGCCATTGGGTAGGAAAAAGATAACGAACATCATTATAATACCCAGAACAAGCGTCCAGTATGATGTATATGTGCTTATAAAGGTTCTTAATGCTATGATGATGGCCGCACCGAGCATAGGACCTAAAAAGCTAAACCATCCGCCGAGAAGACACATAATTAGTATCTCAAGAGAAAGGGTCCAGAACAACATATCAGGAAATACAGTATTGTCAACCACAACAAATAAAGAACCTGCTATACCTGCAAAGAAACCTGCTATGACCAGGGCAAGGAGTTGATGACGTTTTACATTTATACCAATCATCTCACTCCTTATGGGATTATCCCTTATACCCTGAAGCGCACTCCCAAAGGGTGATTTTATGATCTTATACATTAAGATAAAACACACAAAGGTAATGATGAGGGTAAAATAATAGGCACTGGTAGGTGATGATATAATATCAGGTAAAGGCACACCATGGATGCCATCATCACCGCCTGTAAAGGAATACCATCTATAGACGATAATCCATACAAGGGACCCAAGGGATATTTGAAGCATTCCAAAATAGAGTTTTGAAAGTCTAATACAGATTATGCCCATGATTAGGGAAAGTAGTGCCGATATTAGAGGGCCTACTATAAAGCCCAGCCATGGTGTAAGCCCTGATTTTATAATCATAAGTGCAGTGGCATATGCCCCTACACCATAGAATACAGCATGGTGAAACTGGAATATACCACCATAGCCCAGGACAAGATTAAGGCTTGTGGCAACAAGCCCTGTGAGTAAGATAATAGATGTGAGATAAATATAAAATCTCGGCAGGATTAGAGGTATTATAAATAGGATGATGATCCCTATTATTGCCCATATTCTACCTTTTGAAAAGCCCTTTTCCATAAAACTCCTATTACCAGGTTGATTTTAACAAACCCGTGGGTCTGAATAATAACACCACAATAACTGCTGCGTAGGGAAAGACAATACCGAATTGCGGCCATATGAGTATGCCAAGGGATTGGGCGAGGCCAAATATAAGGGCACCTAAAAGGGCACCCCAGATATTACCTAATCCACCCATGATCACTATGAGAAATGCCTCCATAATGAGCGTATGATCCATACCAAGTGTTACACTTACCGTAGGCGCTACAAGGGCACCTCCTAAACCTGCAAGGAGACATCCTATTATAAAGACAGAGGCAAACACCCAGCTTACATTAATACCTACGGCACCTACCATCTCCCTGTCTACTGCTGCTGCCCTGGCAATCTTCCCTATCTTTGTCTTGTTCACCATCAACCATAAGGCAATGGCTACTATTGGTCCTACAATCAAAAGAAAGAAGTTGTAGAGAGGAAAGGGCAGACCACCAATAAGGTAGACATAGCCTTGAAAGGCAGGTGGGACAGGAACAGATTTATATTCTGCCCCCCATATGAGCTTTACAAGGTCACCAAAGACAAGGGAGAAGGCAAATGTAAGAAGTAGAAGCATCAAGTGTTCCCTCTCGTAGAGAAACTGAAAAAGACCCCTTTCAGCCACCAAGCTCACCAATGCCACCAAAAGAGGTGCGATGATCAGGGACATCCAGAAACCTATATTACCACCACCGAATATCATTGATGTGGTATATGCAGTAAATGCACCGATCATATATAGTGAACCATGGGCTACATTGGGTATCCTCAGGACGCCGAGTATGAGACTCAGCCCTGAGGATACAATGAAAAGGATTGTTGTTCTGCTCAAGCCCACAAAGATCTGGCTCAATATCTTAGGTGAAAATATGGAGGCTAAAAGGTCCATTTTACTTCTTGTAGGTTCTTATCTTCCTGATTTCATCGCATGTGGGCATATAATCCTTACCCTGAATGACCTCGATGTCACCTGCTATAAGGAAATCATATTTTGGGTCTTTTTTGGTCTTGCCGAAATACATGGGAAGGACAAGCTGATGGTCGCATGCCCTAATCTGTAGTTTGCCCACAGGGCTGTCAAGGGTCATATCTTCCAGGGCAGTTATAAATTTTTCTTTGTCAAAGGTCCCTGCCTTTTTATAGCCCTCTGCAATAAACATGGCAGTCATATAGCCTGAAAGGGCTCCTATCCTTGGTTCTCTGTTGTATGCCTTTTTAAACTCCTCCACAAATGCCCTGTTTGCAGGTGTATCAGGATAATAGAAGAAATAGTTTGCTGTTCCATATACGCCTTCAGGGGCATTTTGTCCCTGTGGCTTAAGCACCGAAAGCTCTGTGGCAGTATGCTGATAGAATGGTATCTTCTGGGCAAGGCCTGTTGCTTTGGCTGCCTTTTGGAAATTCACCATGCCAGAACCACCTGTGGCTACTATGATAAAATCAGGTTTAGCAGCCAGTATCTGGGTGATATATGGTGTAAAATCTGCTTCACCAACCTTCCACCAGGTCTGACCTACTAACACTGCCTTGGGGTTTGTCTTCTGCACATTCTCCCATACGTTATTGGCTATGGAGTGGCCATATTCATAATCATCTCCGGCAATCCAGTATTTAGTATATGGTTTTTTACCCAGGGCATATCCTGCTGCCCTGCCTGCCATCATGGCGTTTTCATTCATATTGAAGACATATCTATGTCCCTTATCAACAACAATCTTCTCACTTTTTGAGAAGGTTACAAAGAAGGGGATCTTCTCTTTTTTTGCAAAATCTGATACAGCCAGGGCCGTGGCGCTGTTTATGGTTCCCATAAGTATATCCACCTTTTCTTTAAGAACAAGCTCTTTTGCCATGGCAAGCCCTATATCAGGTTTGAACTTTTCATCCCTTGTGGTGAACTCTATCTTCCTCCCTAAAACCCCGCCTTTAGCATTTATCTTTTTCACCGCCATCTCAAATCCATCACGGACATCTATGGTGAATGTGCTGGGTGGACCTGTGTAGGTGTCAACAATACCAACTTTTAGTGTTTTCTGTGCATAAGTGCATGGGACTGCAAGGAAGAATCCGAAAATAAAGACAAAAAGGAGAGAAAAAAATAAAACCTTTTTCATAATAACACCTCTCATAATTGATTTTTTATGAAAACCCCATATTCTTTTTATTTTTTCTAAAATATATGAGTGTTTTTGTCAATAATTAAATGGGTTAATTTTAATAAGCCTATTTTAAAATCTACACCTTTACATTTTTTTAGATACCTTTATAAAACTTGACAAACATCTGATTGCAGGGATATGATTTTGAAATATGAATAAACCTTTTTAAGGCCATAAGGTTTCTAAATATTGGAAAAATAAATGGAAATAAATCTAAAACATAATCTTTGGGATGAAGGTGGAGATGTAAGATTCAATCTTCCAGATAACTGGCGAATGTCTGTTCTGGAAATGGAAGGCAATAAAAAGAAGGTCACAAATAAAGATGAAATAAGACAGACTATTTTGTCTTTAGCCCCTATTATAAAAGATAGGATAAAGGATAATGGCGAGATTTGTATAGTCTTTGATGACCTGTCTCGGCCTACAAGGACATATGAGATTGTCCCATATCTCATTGAGCTTTTTGAAACTCTCCGTATAAAAGATGAACAGATAAGGTTTTTATGTGCCCTTGGCACGCATGCTGCCATGGGTAATAAGGCATTTAGAAAAAAATTAGGCGATGAAACACCGGAGAGATTTCCAATATACAATCACAATCCTTATGAGAACTGCAAATATTTAGGCAAAACAAAACAAGGCACACCTATTATGGTAAATAAAGAGTATATGTCTTGTGACTTAAAGATAGGGATAGGGTCTTTCACACCCCATGCCTTTTGTGGCTATGGAGGAGGTTATAAGATAGTTATGCCTGCCATAAGCCATATAGATTCTATTGAATATCATCATGGTGTCCTGTTACAGAAATACAGAGAGTCCTGTTTTGCCCTGGGAAGATACAAAGATAATCCTCTTCTGGATGACATCATAGAGTGCGGAAAGACAGCAGGGCTTGACATAAAAATAGACTGCCTTATAAATACCAAGGCAGAGATTACAGATATCTTTGCCGGTAGCCCAGATGACCTTTATAGTTTTATGCTAAAGACAGCACCTTCACATTATTCCACTTCTTTTCCATACAAAGCCGATATAGTGATTGCCAATTCATTGAGCAAGGCAAACGAGGCAGTTATATCTCTATCTGTAGCAGAATCATTGCTGAAGGACACCGGTGGTGATATAGTCCTTATTTGTGATGTCCCTGAAGGGCAGATAGTCCACTATCTCTTTGGGAGGTTTGGAAAGGACACCTGGGGGAGATTACCTTTTGGCATAAGGAATAAGTCAAATATAGTTAGAAATGTATTTATTTATTCCCGTTACAGGGATATTGCCAACGAGTTTTGGTTCGGTATAGATGAAAAGATCCACTGGATAAAAGATATGAATGAGATAATCGAGATACTTGTAAACGAATATAAAAACAAGACACCAGATGTTCTTGTGGTCCCTGATGCAACAATTCAGATGATATCAGAATGAGGTCTTGAATCTTATCTTCCAACCGTTGTCTTTGTGTTCAAAGAAGGCGTCTTCTTTTCTCTCTAAGATCATCTGTTTTCCTAAAAGTATCTCTCCGAAAGGGGTGAGCCTATAACCTATGAGGAATTCTGCCTTATATTCCTTGGGCGCTACCTGTTTAATTACTGTTATGTCCACCTTATCTGTCCTGCCCAGAGACACAAGGGCCCTATCTTTTGTTTCATCATCTTTTTTAATGAGATACGGCTCTGCCTTTTCTGTAAATATAATACCGTATTTTTTATTAATCTCAGTAGCATCTGTGTCTGTTATAGGTTTGAGTAGTATATATCCTTTTTCTTCAAGGATTTTGTATTTATTTATGTCATCATTTTCCCATGTCAATGGGTAAAACGAACCATTTTTTGTGTAATATCTTGTTAGATCTGTTATCTTTTCATTTTTGAGTGACTCGATTATGAGCTTTGTGGCCTCTTCTTTGGTAAGTTCCTGTGCATATGCCATGCCTGTAAAAGAGAAAAGAAGGACTATTATCACCACAAGATTTTTCAATGCTTTACAAGCTCTCTTTTCCATATCTATCCTTAGCACCTTTCTATTATATCTTAAAGTTGAAAAAATATGAAACTTTTTGTATGCTACATCCTATTATGAAGAAGATTACATATTATAGCACAAACAATAAGGATTATAGGGTTACTTTTGAAGAGGCGCTCCTTGAAGGTATGGCACCTGATTATGGTCTCTATATGATTGCCAGAGATGAGATACCGAAGATTACCATGGATAAGATTAAGGCAATGAAAGGTAAGTCATACAGCGAAATTGCCTTTGAAGTCTTGTCCCTTTATCTTGCCGGAGAGATACCTGAAAAAAAACTAAGGGAACTCCTGGAAGATGCATATAGGGAAGATAAGATACCTACAGATGTCGAACACATCACAGGCAATATATATATAATGTGGCTAACTAAAGGGCCTACATATTCATTTAAAGACTATGCAGCCCGTTTTTTTGGCAGAACATTAAACTATTTTCTCGGTGAAAAGGGCCTAAAAAGGGTTGTTGTGGTTGCCACAAGCGGGGATACAGGCGGTGCAGTGGCAGATGCCCTATGGGGACTGGATAATGTAGAGAACATTGTGTTTTTCCCAGGGGGTTCTATAAGTGAAGGCCAGAGAAGACAGATGACAACCCTGGGAAAAAATATATATGCCTTTCAAGTAAACGGTGATTTTGATGTATGCCAGGCATTGGCAAAAAAGATCCTTGGTGATAAGGGGTTTGCCCTTGAGGTCTTTGGTGATAGGGATAGATTTACATCTGCCAACTCCATAAGCCTGGGTCGTCTTCTTCCTCAGGCTGTTTATCCTTTCTATGCCCTTTCGGGTATCGAAGGGGGTTTTGAAGGTTTTATTGCCAGTGTCCCATCGGGAAATTTCGGCAATATGATGGGAACGGTCATAGCAAAGCAGATGGGTCTTCCAGTGTCAAAGATAATATGTGGTGTTAATGAAAATACGGAATTTCCCGATTTTCTTGAGTCGGGTATCTATACTGTAAGACCTTCTATAAAATCTCCATCTTCTGCCATGATAGTCTCTCATCCCAGCAATCTTGCAAGGCTTATAGATTTCTATGGTGGTCATATGTTCGATGAACGTGACCCAAAGACAGGACAGGTTATAAAACCAGGGGTTATCGATAAGATGCCCAATCTGGATGAGATGAGAAGGGATCTATTTTCTGTGGGTGTTACAAATCCACAACATTACGAGACCATGAGGGAAGTGTATAAAAAATATGGGGTTATACTCGATCCCCACGGCGCAGTGGGATGGAGGAGCCTTGAAATATATTTAGAAAATTTCTATGGCAGTCAATATGACCAACCTGCTGTGATATACGAAACAGCAGATCCAGGGAAATTTCCCGATGATGTGGAAAAGGCAATAGGTATAACCCCTGAATTGCCGCCTGGGATCAAGAAACAGATTTCTATGGAGGAGAGAATTTATACCATAGAGAGTGAACCTTTAAAAACAGAAAAGGGTTTACAATTGAGTGATGACCAGATAGAGGAGGCAAAGGAGAAGATAAGGGCAATATTCAAGGGTGAGTAATGGATGGTGGCTCGTGAATGGATGTGCAAGTGAGGGTGCTGGTGGACGGTAAAGATGAGTTGTTGGCTCATGGCTCATATATTATGGATTAAATCTGTTAGATTTTAGCTATAAATAGTATTTCACATCTCACTTTTTAAGCTTTCTCATTGGGTTTAGCAAAGTATATAAACTCTATAAACGCAATCAACGCAATTTTTTATCTCTATTGAAACACATTTAAAATTATTGAAATCTATATAAATAAACACCTTGTTTTTATTGACTTTATTTTGGATTAATTCTATATTTTAAATGAAAATTTTTTCTATTTACGAGAATACTATGGAAAACGAATTCTCATGCACACTCAAATCGCTGGGATTAAAGGTAACACCTAAGAGGCTTGCCATCATGGAGGTCCTTGCCTATGAATCGACTTATTTGAGCCCAGAAGAAATAAGATCGAGATTGAAAAATAGATTCAAAAATATAGGTCTGCCTACTGTATATCGCAACCTTGAAGACCTTGCCAATGGAGGGATAATCATTAAGATTATCCATCCTGACAGAAAGCTCTATTATTTTTACTGTGGAAATAGGGAACACCACCACCATTTTGTCTGTATTCTATGCAAAAGGGTAGAAGATATTAGTTTCTGTGGCTTAGAGGAGATAAAAAAAGAGGTGGAAATCAGCCTAAAAGGCCATATGGTCTCCCACATGTTGCAGGTCTACGGATTCTGCCGAAGATGTCTTTTAAAAGAGGTGGTATCCCTATGAAACAAAAGACCTATGGGTTTTTATTGGCATTTTTGTTTATCTTTATTTTAGGTATTTATTTTTCTGGATGTGGGAAAACAGAACAGAAATCACAAACACATAGAATCAAGATTATAACAACCCTTTTTCCCCTATATGATTTTACAAAGAATTTGGCAAAAGATAGGGCAGATGTGACCCTGATTTTGCCTCCTGGAGTAGAGCCTCATAGTTTTGAACCAAGGGCAGGAGATATATTAAAGATAAACTCAGCCCATATGCTTATTTATACAGGGAAATTTATGGAACCGTGGGTAGAAGACATTATAAAAGGTATAGATAATAAGGGTCTATTGATAGTAGATTCAAGTATTGGTATTAAACTTTTAACCCATAAGTTCCATACACATCAACACCAAAAAGAACATGGCCATGTAAAATATAAAAAACAGGTAGATATGGATGCAGACCCTCATATTTGGCTTGACCTTGCCAATGCCCAGTTAATGGTGGATAACATACTTGCCGGACTAGTAAAAAAAGACCCAGTAAACAGGGACTTTTACGAAAAAAATGCACAAGAATATAAGACAAAACTTATGGAACTGGATAAAAGATTCAGCACTAATCTTGCATCATGTAAAAAAAGGATTATAGTTCATGGAGGCCACTTTGCCTTTGGATACCTTGCCAGAAGATACAATCTACAGTATATATCTGCCTATAAGGGATCCCCTGATGCTGAACCAACACTGAGACATGTGGCTCATATGAAAAAGATCATAAAAGACAATGACATTAAATATATCTTTTTTGAAGAGCTTATCATGCCAAGACTGGCAGAGGTCCTGGCAAAAGAAACAGGCGCCGAGATACTTATGCTTCACGGTTGTCACAATATAGCAAGGGATGAGATGAATAGAGGTGTGACATTTATCTCCCTCATGGAAAAAAATTTGGAAAATCTCAGCAAGGGGCTTGAATGTCCATAGAGCATATTATTTCTGTAAAAAATCTCTATTTTAGTTACAATTCTGCAGATGTTCTTACAGACGTATCTTTTGACCTGAAAAAAGGCACATTCTTAGGGATTGTTGGTCCTAATGGGTCTGGCAAAACAACATTGATAAGATTGATACTCGGTTTTATAAAGCCGCAAAAGGGAGAGGTATCCATCTTCGGCCATCCACCTTTTTTATTTCAAGAATGGCACCGCATAGGATATCTACCTCAGAAATTATCTATTATAGAGAGCCATTTTCCTGCAAAGGTTAAAGAAATAGTGAGCCTTGGTTTGCTTTCTAAAAAAAGATCTCCCAAAAGGATAAGTAAGTCTGATCTGTTAATGATTGATAGGTATCTTGATGTCCTGGGCATACTACATATAAAGGATGAATTTATAGGGGAATTATCAGGCGGTCAATTGCAGAGGGTTTTAATAGCCAAGGCACTGATCAATGACCCTGAACTCCTCATTCTTGATGAACCTACTACTGCATTAGACCCTGAGACAAGGGAGAGATTTTTCAACCTCATTAGCTCTCTAAATTCTCAAAAGAAAACTACCATCATCATGATAACCCATGATACTGGTTCCATAGGAAGGTATGCAGGGTCTATGCTCTATCTGGATAAAAGATTGATTTTTTATGGTAGTTTTGAGTCTTTTTGTAAATCCCAAGAGATGACCCAATATTTTGGAGAATACTCTCAGCATATAATCTGTCACAGACATGATAGGGATCATTAAATGGTTCAAATCAAGATAAAATTTTTTATTAAATCAAAAATTAAGGCGATTAGATGGATATTATTGATTTCTTGAATCATGGTTTTATTCAAAGGGCACTTATTGCAGGGGTATTTATCGCCATATTATGTTCTACCTTGGGTGTATTTTTGGTGCTGAGAAATCTCTCCTATATAGGAGATGGTTTAAGTCATGTTACCTTTGGGAGTGTTGCCCTTGGTATACTCTTTAAAACCTATCCTCTTTATGTGGCTATCCCAGTAGTTATGCTTGGAGCGCTGGCAATAATGAAAATCAAAGAAAAGACTCGACTTTTCAGTGATGCCACCATAGGAATCATCTCTTCCCTGGGTGTTGCATCAGGAGTATTTATTTCAAGCGTTGCAGGGGGGTTAAACATTGATCTGTTTAGCTATCTTTTTGGCAATATCCTTGCCATCAATAAAGGAGAGGTCATTATCTCCATAGTCATGTCCTTATGTATTGTCATGTTGATTAGAGTTTTATATCATGAGCTACTTTATATAACGTTTGATGAAGACTCAGCAAGGGTTTCAGGCATAAATGTAACTAAAATAAATACGATCCTTTATCTTATGGCAGGGCTTACAGTTGTTCTTGCCATGAAGGCAGTAGGCATCCTTCTTGTGACTGCCCTTCTTATATTGCCACCGGTGACTGCCCTGCAGATTGCCAGGAGTTTCAAAATGACCCTTTTTGTGTCTTCCCTGGCAGGTGTTATTTCTGTTGTATTAGGGATAGTATTATCTTTTTTATTTGATTTCCCTGCAGGTGCCACCATAGTTTTGATAAATTTTATCATTTTCGTATCTTCCTTTGGATATAAAAGCCTGTTTTTCAAATCAACGGGACAGGCTGGTTAATTCTTGAAACTCATAATGTAGGGGATTGCATTTTCTATGTCTATAGAGATTTTCGCCTACTTTAATGCCATCCTTTCCTTTAATCCTCTTGTGGCATAGATAGCAGGTGTCCTTTTTGAATTCTTCAAACAGTGGTTCTTGGATATAAAGCCTTATTTTTTTCATAGAACCCATGACAAAAATCTAACAAAGGACACCGTCTTCGTCAAGACAATTAAATTTTTTCAAAGCTCTTTATTGAAATAAAAAACACAATGTGTTATTTTTTCCAAGGTGATGGAGTTCACCTTTTAACTGCCTGAAAAAGGCTGATAACTCCTACCCAAAAATAAGCCTTCATAATGTAAACTTTCAAACAAGGCATTATGAAGTTTTTACGGGAGGAGAACTATGGCTGAAAATAGACCCATAGAGACTTTTTCTAAAACTGCCAGCGAGACATCTAAAGAAATACTACAGAAGATTCAAGAGATAACACAGGATTTTAATATTATATCCTTAAACCGCCAAATAGAGGCATGTAAGGGTATGCTCACTGAAAATCCACTAATAGATGTGGCTATCCTTGGTCAATTCAAGGCAGGTAAGAGTTCTTTTATAAACAGTATAATCGGCAAAAATATACTCCCTGTAGGTGTTATTCCTGTTACCACTGTTATAACAAGGATTCAATATGGCAGGCAGGAGAGGGCAACTGTAAGGTTCTTTGATGGGAAAAACCTCAACATTGGACTTGATAAAGTGGAGGAATATATATCTGAGGCAAAAAACACTGCCAATAATAAGAATGTGGAGGTTGTAGATATTGAACTGCCAATGCTTGAACCTTATCCAGGGTTGAGGCTTGTAGATACTCCTGGTTTAGGGAGCATCTTTAAATATAACACAGAGGTATCAGAAGAATGGTTACCGGAGGTAGGCGCTGCTATAATAGCCATAAGCTCTGATAGACCACTGTCAGAGAATGACCTCAATCTCATAAAAGAACTCATGGAATTTACCCCCAGGGTGGTTATACTTCTTACAAAGGCAGATATGCTCTCTAATGAGCAGCAGATGGAGGTGGTGAGATTCTTCAAAGACTCATTACGTCGTGAATTTAATCAGGACTTTCAGATACTCCTTTATTCTACCATCAAGGATATGGAGTTATATAAACGATGGATCGATAAGCTCCTTGTGAGCCTATCCTATAATAGAGATTCAGAATTCAAAGGCATACTCCAGCACAAGATCCGCTCTATTGCAAGACAATGTATAAGCTACCTGGACATTGCACTTAAGACCTCTGTAAGTGCTGATGAGGATAGAGAAAAGCTGAGAAAAACCATACTCGATGAAAAAGTAAATTATGAATTGATAAATTCTGAACTTTCACTCATTGCCAGAGAAAACAAAACCCACACGAGAGAGCTTATCTCATCGTTTCTCAACGAAACACACAGAGAAAGGCTTATTGGGAAGCTCACTAAAAAGCTCGCAGAGGACATGTCAGGATGGAAGGGTAATCTCTGGAAACTTACAAGGCAATATGAAGATTGGCTTATGGATAATATGGTTGCCGAGATGGACCATATTTCCAGGGCAGATTATAAAAATTTCTTCGGGACTTTAAAGAGGGCACACAGCACCATAGCCAGATCTGTGGAACTATTTAGGAATCTATTGGATAGGAATATCGAAAAGGTTCTTGGCATTAAACCTAATAGTGTCAATTGGATAGTGGATGTATCAGAACCTGCCCACCCTGATGTGGCATTTACAAAGACCTTTGATTTTCATTTTGACCTACTGTGGTTCTTGTTTCCCATGTTTATATTCCGTAAGGTCTTTGAAAGACACTTTTTAAAACAGATACCCAGGGTTGTGGACATTCACCTATCCAGGCTTGCATATCAATGGGAGGTTCGCATAAACAAAACCATAGATGAGATTAAAGACCAAGCCCTTGAATATATCCATAACGAACTTACAACCATTGAGTCGCTCATCTCCCAGGCAGGTGGCAATACAGATAGGATAAAATCAATAAGGGATGATATTGCAGGCAGGATTGAGTCACTTGCAGCATAAATAAAAGATAACCCGTATAATTTTTATTAGTTTGAATCAGTAAACCCTTTTCAATATTTATTTTGACAATGAATCACCATGCCTCTATAGTATATTAGGTGACTTGATGTTGGAAGGGAAAGGATATCTTCATATAATTCTCATCACAATTATTGCCATCCTTTTTTCATTATTCAATATTGCCATCTATTTTATAGACACGATTTTTTATGTCCTTTTACAATATACGAACCTTGCCGTTGCAAACTTTTTAAAAAATTTTATATTTATCTATCTTTTAGGCCTCCTTTGGTTCGCATGGAAACAATGGAGACAAACAGAGAATGAAAAGAAAAAACTTGATGATACCGTGAAACTCGTATCACAGACCCAAAATGTAACAGAGGTTAAAGAGCTATACGAAGAGCTCGCAAGAGTAAAGTCTGAACTCGCCCGATATGTTGCCCCTCCAACAGTAGAAATTGTTCAGGAGATAATAACAGGAAGGAAAGTCCACCCAGGTGCGCTTATAAATGTCACAGTTCTCTTTTCTGATATCAGGGATTTTACCCGTATAAGTGAGAATATGAATCCTCATGAGGTATTTAAGATGCTCAATAGAAACATCTCAATGCAATTAAAGACCATTGAAGAGTATCATGGTATTGTGGATAAATTGAGTGGTGATGAAATAATGGCAGTTTTTAGTGGCCCTGAAATGGCTGAGAATGCCATTAAATGTGCCATGATAATTGTCAATGGTTTTAAAAAGCAAGAATTCCTTGAAGATGGCTGGATAGGGGTGGGAATCGGCATAAATACAGGTCCTGTATATTTAGGACCTCTTGGGTCAGAAAATCGAAAACAATTTACCCATATCGGGTCTACAGTCAATATAGCTGCAAGACTTTGTGGCCAGGCAAAAAGGTTTGAGGTCTTGTTTGGTAAAACAACCCAGGAGCTTATTGCTCACAAAGGTTTCAATTATATTTCCATGGGTAGTATATCTTTAAAGGGTTTGAGCGCCCCAATTGAGGTCTTCCGTCTGAATATTTAGAAAGGGGAAAATTGCCTTTCTATACTAATAGCCACATTCATCAAAAGTCTTTTATTTTTGACCCACCATCCTTTTCCTTAAGATGACAAGTGTCATTGCTGAATGTGAGGATAAACCTGTCTTTATCCCTCTCTATTAGTGTTATGGATGTAGGGTCGAATTTCATATCCCAGAAATGTTCATTGCCTATATTAAGAAGATACAATACAATGACCTTGCATATGACCCTGTGGGTGACCACAAGTATAGTTTCGTATTCAAGCTGTTTTATCCTTTCTAACCCCTTTGATATACGCTGTCTTACCATGTGGATGGTCTCTGCCCCTTGAAGAGAGAGTTTTTCAGGGGACCTTCTCCACAGTTCAAAATCATCTCTATAGACCCTTTTTACCTCTTCAACGGTCAGGCCTTCCCATATACCAAAGTTTATATCTGTAAATTCGTTCACTATTTCTATATTTTTACCTGTTTCTCTTCCTACTGCCTGGGCAGTCTCTAATGCCCTTTTTAATGGACTCGAAAATATACCCTGGATACCTTTATCTTTAAAGTATTTTCCTGCCATCTGGGCTTGTTTTAATCCCCTTTCATTCAGGGGGATATCCTTTGTCCCCCTGAATATCTCTTCCCTATTCCATTGGGTTTCGCCATGTCTAAGTATGTATAATCTCCTCATGATAATCGAAATTATAGCATGTCAAATTGTTTTTTAACAACTAAACTGTTGTTGTATTCTTTCTTATGATAGTCCTTTCATGTTCAGATATAGGCGGTGGCACAGACTCACCTATAATCTTTGTGACTGCACCAAAACGGGGAGGGCATGCATCAAGGCATGTTCCGCACCTTATACATTTCTCCTGATCTATAATATGCACCTTATTCTTTTCACTTTTAATGGCAGATACAGGGCATCTTTTTGCACAGGTCATACATGCCTGACACTTTTTCGGGTCTATGTAATAAGAAGGTGCTTCTTTTATTAACCTGTCTATCTCTTCGCTGGTATATAGTTTTGTATATAGATCCTCATCATGGGTATGCAGGGCAAGTTCTTTCATCTTTGTAAGTTTGAAATAAGGAACAAGTTTTATGATTTTTTTAATCCTTGATGATAGTTCAGCGTCGTCTAAACCCTCACTTTTACCTAAAGGCCCAAGCTCTTCTATCTCCCTACTGAATTCATTCATAATATTTGCAAAACGTATTCCTTCACCAGCAGATACCCATTCAAGCCTTAATCTCATGGGATTTATACCTATGTGTTCCAGGAGTTTTCTACAGAAATTATACATACTTAAGGCATCGTAATTGCCTTCTGGATTGTAATGGCAGTCATTTATGTGACAACCCCCTACAAATATACCATCTGCACCGTTTAGAAAGGCAAAAAGTATATGTTTGATATCCACCCTTCCAGAGCACATGACCCTTATGAGGCGGATATAAGTAGGGTATTGAAAGCGGGATACGCCGCAGAGGTCTGCACCTCCATAACAACACCAATTACATATAATACCCAGCATTTTTGGCTTAAATTTAGCTTCTGAACCCATTCTTTTCCTCCTTTTTACTAAATAGTGACTATCTTTCCTGAAGCGTATTCTGGATCTTTGTATAAGCCTGCCAGGATTTGATTGAATATCTCCTGGTCAGTATAATGTTTAAGCTGTATTGCCCCTGTTGGGCATTTGGAATTACAAAGACCACAACCTTTACAAAGAACAGGGACAACAACTGCCTTCCTTCCTTGTTTTGTCTCTTTTAATTCTATGGCATTATATGTGCACGCAGTGGAACAAGCACCGCATCCCATGCACATCTTTTCATCTACTGTGCATACAGACCCTGATGCTACCACAGTATCATTAGAAAGGAGGGTCAGAGCCCTTCCTGCTGCTCCATATGCCTGACCCAATGTTTCCTTTATCATTTTGGGATAATGGGCAATCCCAGCGAGATATATGCCCTCTGCAGCAAAGTCAACAGGCCTTAACTTTACATGTGCCTCTTGCATAAAGCCATCAGGGCCTAAGGCAACCTTAAATTTTTTTGATATATCCTGAGTTGTTTCTGCAGGGATTATAGCAGAAGCCAATGTTATAATATCTGCATCTATCTCCAAATTTTTCCCAAGGACAAAATCTTTTACTGTTACTTTCAGAACTGATCTTCCGTCTTCAGATTCACCTGGTATTATAATCGGCTTATGATTCGGCTCGTAATGTATAAACCTTACATCCTTGTTAGATGCTTCCCTGTAATAATCTTCCGAGAAGCCATATGTTCTCATATCTCTGAATAATATGTAAACATCCACATTAGGATTTATTTCTTTGAGTTTCAATGCATTCTTTACAGATTCATTACAGCATATGCGGCTGCAATAGTTTCTCTCTTCATTCCTTGAGCCTACACACTGGATCATGACAACACTTTTGGCATCCATAACACTTTTATCTGCCTTTGATATCTTTTCTTCTAAATCTAAGTGTAAAATTACCCTCTCGTCTTCTCCATATAAATATTCATTTGGTTTATATACATCAGCTCCAATGGCAATCACTGTTGCACCATGTTTTATCTCTGCAGTTCTATTGTCAGATTTGATGGTAGTTACAAAATTTCCCACATAACCAGTTGCATCTTTTATCTCTGCACCTGTATATACGTGTATTAAGGGATGATTATAGACCTTTTTCTTTAATTCACCCAAAAAAGCCTGCACATCAAGACCTTCGAGGGTATAACGCAAATTAAGTGCCATTCCACCTAATTGATTTTCTTTTTCTACCAGATGAACCTCGTGCCCCTGATTTGCAATAGATAAGGCGCTGGTCATGCCTGCTATACCACCTCCTACCACAAGGGCTACCTTGTTCACAGGAAGATCAAATTCCTGTAAAGGCTCTAAAAGGTGTGACCTGGCCACGGACATTCTGATAAGATCCTTTGCCTTTTCTGTGGCAGCCTCCTTCTCCTTTGAATGAACCCAAGAGCAGTGTTCTCTTATATTAGACATCTCATAATAATACTGATTTATACCTGCCTCGCGGAGTGTGTCTCTGAATAAGGGCTCGTGTGTTCTCGGTGTGCATGCAGCTACTATTACCCTGTTTAAATTTTTTTCTTTTATATCCTTTGCCAGCATGGCAGCAGCCTCTGTTGAACAGATAAAAAGGTTTTCTTCTGAATGAATTACATTAGGCAGTATCTTAGCATATTCCACTACCTCAGGGACATTTACGATTCTGCCAATATTTGCACCGCAATGGCATACATAAACCCCTATCCTCGGCTCTTCGTGTGATACATCCCTTTCAGGTGGATAGATCCTTTCCTTTGAAAGTTTGCCTCTTCTGTAGCTGAGTGTTTCACCGCAGAGAGATCCAGCACCGCTGGCTGTATAGACTGATTCGGGTATGTCCATGGGATTTAAAAATGCACCACTCACAAATATGCCAGGTCTTGTGGTCTCCAAAGGATTAAAGGGATTTGTTTTACAGAAACCATGTTCATTTAATTCTATCCCAAAGGCTTGTGCAAATTTTTTCGCATTTGCAGGTGGTGCCAAACCAATAGATAGAACGACCATATCAAATTCTTCTTCCTTTATTTCTCCTTCAGGCGTTGAATATCTTATGAATATATTTTTCGTTACAGGGTCTTCCCTTACTATGGACACATAGCTTCTTATAAACCTTATGCCAGGCAGGTTTTCTGCCCTTTGGTAGAATCTTTCAAAGTCTTTGCTATATGAGCGTATATCATTGTGAAAAACAGTGCAGCGTGCATCTGCATCATGGTCTTTTGTAAGTATCACCTGCTTTTGAGTGTAAGTGCAGCAGACTGCCGAACAGTAACTATTTCCGCCTCCTATTACCTGTCTTGAACCAACACAGTGTATCCATGCTATATTATGGGGGTGTTTTTTGTCAGATGCCCTTAAGATTTCCCCCTCATATGGACCTGTGGCACATAGTAACCTTTCATAATCAAAGGCAGTGACCACATTGGCATATTCACCATAATGGTATTCTTTGATAACTCTTGGATCAAAAGGCTCAATGCCTGGGGAAACAATAATAGCCCCAACTTTAATCTGAATGTATTCAGGCTTTTGGCTGAAGTCTATGGCATCTGTCTTACAGACTGATGAACATATCCTGCATTTTTTTTCTTTTAAATAAAGACAACTTTCATCAATATAAGTTACAAGAGGTATTGCCTGTGCAAAATATATATGAATAGCCTTATTATTGGAGATACCCTGATTAAATTGATCAGGGTACTGGGCCGGACAATATTCAACGCATACAGTGCAGCCAGTGCATTTAGATTCGTCTACATATCTTGGTTTTTTTACCACAGTGACAGTAAAATCTCCCTTTTCGCCTTTAACGCTTTCTACCTCTGCATAAGTGATCATCTCAATATTAGGATGTCTTTTGCATTCTACAAATTTGGGTGATTCTATACACATGGAGCAGTCATTGGTGGGGAATGTTTTATCTAAATGAGCCATCTTGCCACCCACAGTAGGTGATTTTTCTATGAAATAGACCTTAAACCCTGCTGTGCCCAGGTCAAGGGCAGCCTGAATGCCACTTATACCACCTCCAACTACCATGACATCCCCATGATTATTAAAACCTGAATTCTCACATAGCTTTTTTAATAACATTTGTTTTGAATTAAATTCATTTTCCATAGCCTTCACCTCTTATTCTTATTTTCAATATTCAAACCGTAAACTTCATTATTTTTAGTCCCTTTATTAGCATATGAGACATCTTTATATAGAACCCTGTAGTCCCCTATTCTCATGGTAAACCGTTCAGCATCGAGGTAATCAAAGATAGGCTGAAGCTGAGTCCTTCCGATACCAATGACATCTACAAATTCTGACAGGGTTACCTTCCCTTTTTTTCCTATATAATCTCTAAGTTTTGCCTTTATATCTTCCATGGCATTAGAATGTATTAGCCTGTTATTGTTTAGCCTTATCAATCTTTTCTCGTTAACCATAGTCTTTAAAACTGTTTCAATCTCCTGTTCACCAAAACGCTTCTTTATGTTTGCAAGTATATTTAATGGTAATGGCCTGAAATAATAATCCCTGCAAATATTATCTATATATTTGCATAAACGTTTTTGATTTTCGCTGAGACTGGTTTTGAATCCTGATAGCTTGATCCTACTCTGATTTATCTCTATCTTTTCTTCTTCAGCAAGTTCTTTGATTATTGCCTTGTATAATCTTTGATTAAATACAAGTGAGACCTTTGAGCGTATATCCTCCTGCGATATATCCTTGATGTGGGGATGCTGGGAATGGAATTCGCTAATTCTTTCAAGAATATCCACCTTCAAAGCATTGTAGTGTTCTTTTAGTATGATAGAATCATCGTTTATAAATTTTGCTAAGCCTTCTTTGACCATTACATTTAACACATCTTTTATCTCTTCTTTTGAGGCATAGGTCTTCTTTACAAGCTCTGAGACATCAATTGTCCTGTATTTATCCTGCATCATAAGATTCTCAATTATTTTTCTAATATTTCTTTTCTCCACTGATAGGAGGTGTTCCACCAGGCCTGAATGTGAAGTTTTATATTTTTTTGGATTTATCTCTAAGATAATACCCCCACCTATGGTCTTTTTAGGGCTTAAAGTCCTGATTACATATCTGTCATAGGGAAATGATGCTATCTTTTCTTCCAACCTCAACTGAACATAACAAGTCTCACCAGGCCCTATCTTTTTTTTGTTAATAAAAAACATCCTTCCCACAACCTCTGACGTCCCTGAATAGAGCTTCACCTTAATCTTATCTAAAATGGCACGTGGATTTGAGTTTAGATAATGAAATTGGGCGTTTATTATATGGGCTGGCTGCATAGAATCAAGATTTGCAAGGACCATACCTCTTTTCAATTCATCAACCTTAATATTTGATATATTGATGCCTACCCTGTGTCCTTTTATTGCCTCATCTATCCATTTGTTGTGTATCTGGATATTACGAACAATGGTGGTCTTACATAGAGGATAAACTTCCACGCTATCACCTGTTTTTATTTTTCCTGAGGCAATAGTTCCGGTCACGATAGTCCCATAACCGGACATGGTGAATATACGGTCTATGGGTAGACGAAATATATCGTTTGAGTCGTTTTTCACTATTTTTTTTGCCATGTCATCGATTATTTTAAGAATCTTATTAATGCCTTGCCCTGTTTTGGCAGAAAAAGGTATAATAGGGGCATTTTCAAGAAATGTCCCCTCTGTGAGTTCGTGAATCTCATCAGAGACCATTTGTATTAAATCTTCATCTACAAGGTCTATTTTAGATATAACTATTAAGCCTTGTTGAATGTCTAAAAGGCTCAAGATATCAAGATGTTCAACGGTCTGAGGCATGACGCCATCATCTGCTGCAATAACCAGTATGCCAATATCTACACCTGAAATGCCCCTGAGCATGTTCTTTATAAACCTTTCATGTCCTGGGACATCCACAATAGATACCGCTGTTTTATTAGGCAGAACAAGATGGGCAAAGCCTGGCTCAATGGTCATGCCACTTTCTTTTTCTTCCTTCAACCTATCTGTATCAATCCCTGTGAGGCATTTAACGAGTGTTGTTTTACCATGATCTACGTGACCTGCTGTACCAACTACTATGTTCTTTTCCAGATTATTCATAAGAAAGCCTTAATAGACCTCCAATACCATATAAGGGGGCAAGGGGAATCGAACCTCCTCCTCGTTTTTTAGACGAAGCCAACGGGTTTGCAGCCCGCGGGGCGCCCAGCACCATTGCCCCCAATTTTTTATTTGCTCCATGTATATATGTAATCTTTGTATACACAGAGAGAATGGAGATATTTAATACAGCGGTAAGGGTTTATATATGATTTGAGACCTATTTTTTTATTATTGAACATTTAAACCTCCAGTAGTATCTATCTATTCGCCTTATTTCAGCCTAGACCCACCGGAGGTATTTAAAGGTGGGTATTAAGGCGGGAAAAAGGCGAACTTAAACGCAATGAGAAACTGTCCGTTCCTCTTTTTCTCTGTTCAGTTTAATCTTCTCAATCTATATGCTTTTATATCCATCTTTCCCATGTTTTATCCTTTCAAAAGAGTTTTTATAAATTCATCCTTCTATCTAATTTTAACCCTCATGGCATTGCAATAAAACGTTGTCGTCCGAATTACATAGCTCCAGAAGGGCACCTACTCGGGTTCTTATCTGACCTATATCGCTTTGTGAATAGTCTGTTTCTATCTTTAAGAATGGAAGATCATATTTGTTCATTATATGTTCACCCACTTTATATGACTCTATATTGTATCCATGGCATGCTTGAAGGATAACATCTATAACTGCATGGGGTTTAAAGTTTTCTATGAGTCTATCTATCCAATCGAGCCTTTTATTGTTTGGACTCATGCAGGCGCATGGAATTTTAAGATAATGCCTTGCTATAGCCCTTATAGGATTGCCAGTGTCTTCTTCTATGAGAGAGATATAGGGCTTCATGCCTGAGCAGGCTTCGAGTGCAACTATAGTACCCCCTAACTCTTCTATGATTCTAAACACCTTTGTTGCATCACCTGCAATAGGGCAACCAGTGACCATCACCCTTGGGGCACCCTTTCTACCATAGAAATAGCCTTGTTTTTTTCTTTTTTCGAGCTTAAATAATACTTGGTCTAACAATTTTGCCATCTCATGACCAGAGTCTACTAAAGATAGGAAGAACAGGTCATATAGTTCTTCCCATCCAAGAACCGGGGGATCAATAGCAAGATATTTGAATATCTTATTCATCTTTTTTATCTCAAGATTTGTATTTTTTATCTCTTCCTCTATCCTATCATTGGTGGTCTTTGTGTTGAAAGTATTCTCCAAGAAATTTTTTACCTTATAGATCATTTGCTCCCAATGCCCAATTGCTTCAGGTTCATCGGGCAATTGGGGGAGATCCATTATGTGTATAGGTTTGTAACCCCCTATTAATTCAAACATCTTCTTTTTTCCATCACAGGTAGTTTCACCTATGACCACATCTGATAATCCGAAGAAAGGACAGGTGTCTGTCTTTATAAAGCCAAAACTCGATTTTATAAGGGGACAGAGATTGGCAGGGAGCACTGCCTCTGCTGATTCAATGGATTTATGGGAAAAGGCGCATAATGTGGCAGGGACTAAATCAAGGGCACGGATCAACTCATATGGTGCATAGCCGCAATATATACCCACTACACTTTTTCCTGCAATGCGCTGTTTCTGGATATGGGCGATAAGTCTTTTTGTTGGCTGATCATTAGTATATTCATCACTGACTAAAGGTTCAGGGTTTGTTTCCATCTTATATCTCCATAAAAATAAAAATTTAATTTCATCTATAAAAAATTATCTAAAGCAGATCAGTCATCCAATCTCATCATATAAACCATAAAACAATCATTATGGCCCTTTGATATATCAACATTACAACCTAAGTAGCTGCCTAAAATTTTCAGATTCTCTACATGCACCAGATCATTCACTAAAACAATTATTTTTTTATGGACCTCAAGGGCCTTTTTTGCCAACACAACAGGGACACCACATCCAAGGCCTTTGGCATCTAACAATTCAAACATTATTCAACCTCATCAAAAATGATAATATGGCCTTCCTTTTCCTCCATAATATGTAGTCCCCTTTTCATAGGTATCAAAAGGGGAACATGATGGAGTCTTAAATTTGACCACATTTGATTATAATCTGACATAAATACCTCCTTGTGAACTAAGCCCTAAAGCAGCCTCTTTTGCGCCTGGGCATACGGAGGTATTACATAAGAGCCCTAAGGCAAAGAAGTTGCAAGGCCAGTAATCCAAAAGGGCCAACCTGGTCCTATATGGATTTTTCATATTAAAAAGATTAGATTTTTTAATTCCTTAAACATAAAATTTCCTTTGTGAATTAATTAACAAAATATATTACTGAAAGTCAAGTATATTATATATTGAATTGTAGTTCTGTAGTTTATATTACAAATTTTACCAAAAATTCTATTCAACTGAACAAGCAAAAGAATTTAAAAGATATCGATTTTCTCTAAATTTTAATTAATTATCAATGTGGATATGGTAATGTGCCTTAAGTATAATGCTTTTTAAAAATCCATGGATATGGAAATTATAAAAAAAGCCCTGGATGGTTTAAATCCAGGGCTTTTATAAGGTCATTGTCTACTTATGCCACTTTCGGCTGGAGTCTGTCTAATGTTTCAAAATATGCCTCGATCCTTGTTCTTATCTGTGCCTCTGAGTAGAATCTCTGATCACCCATATCGCTCTCAAAAACAAGGGCAGGTATACCTGTTCTCTTTACAAGGACATCCTTCAGAGTTGGGACGGCAAATGAAACTGCCTTACAACTTCTGTTCATGAACATTATCATGCCGTTCATGGAATATTTCTTAAAAAGTTCCATTGCCATATCTGCCCTGTCCTCAAGGGTTGAATTGGAGAATCTTGAAACATAATTTTCTGCAAGGGTCAACAGCGGGTCTTTATTTAGATCAAATTCAAAACTCCAGGCATGGACATAGAGAGATGTGAGAATTACGCCACCATAGGAGCCAAGAAGCTTTGCATGGTCACTGAATTTGAACCAAACAGGGAGATTTTCCCAGTATAAGCGATATTTTTCCTTTTCCTTAGGGAGCACACCAATGCCCTTATCGGCCTTTTCCTGGAATTCATCGCATAGGGTTTTATAATATTCTACACATTCTGGTGTCCCTCTTCTGTATACAGCTATAGCCATCCCTATTAGGGCATCAAATATACTTATAGGTGATGGTTTATATTGTGCCATATCGAGGAATCTCTTGTATAAGATACTTGATTCAGCAGAGTATTTCATAACCTCTTTGAGTCTATCATAATCGAATTTCTTCTTTGTAATCTCTTCCAGAAAACTTATAAGCTCTTTTAATTGAAGGACGCAATACTTGACGATCTCTTCCCTTGCCTTTTTATCCATTATATGCTCAGGCGTGTCAAAGACAAAAACAGGAAGGTTCCCTCTTCTTGCTAAAACCTGAAACCATTTGGTGAGGGTAAAGCACTGGGCATTACATGCAAGGAAAAGATCTGGTTCTGGTATGCCTTTTGTAACAGTGATGCCCGTCTCTCTATAGCCAAGGTCACTTCTCGCATAGGCGCATAGATGGCTTGTGTAACCCAGGTTTTCTGTCACAGAGCACAACTGAACGCCCTTCTTTGCAGTAAGATTAGCCACTGCATGATTTTCAGGATAGATAGGCACTATATCATGGGCAACAAAGATCTCCACCGGGGAGATTGCCGTGGTATATCCAATGAGTTTGCCTAATTCATGGGCACGGAATGCCTCATTCATATAATCTTCTGTTATCTTTTTAGATAACATCTGTGATTTTGTTAATTCTTTCTTTGGCTTATCGGTTTTTGGTGTTTCACTCATAAGGAGCCCCCTTTCAAGGATTCAAAAAATGCCTGAAGTCTTGTCCTCAGGTGAGAAAGTGATACTGTTTGATATTCTGTGTCCAGGGCATGCATGGGTATCCCTTCCTTTCTCATCATATTCTTTAAGTCAGGATAATCATATTCCTGGGATTCACAGAACTCTATATGAATATATACTACTGCCTTTGCATTGTTCTCTTTGTAAAGCTCTTTTATTTCCTCAAAGTTTCTATATACATTGTCATGGATGGGCGAGAAGAAATTTCTATTCATATGTCTGTCAACAAGGGCATCTATAGGGTTTCCATCCTCTGAGACAATGCCGTCAACATACCTTGATCCAGTAACAAGGGTATCTGCAATAACATTGAGTTTAATCTCATCAAAGAGATCATAGACCTCAGGTGGGTCGCATGTGATGCCGGCAAGGACTATATCCATATAACCTTCACCATTCTTTGGTTTCAGGTTTTCCTTTATCTTTTTCAGGCTTTTGTTTATTTCTTCTTTATCTACCTGCATGGATAGCTTTACGAGGGAGAAGAACTCCTTATTTGTGATGGTTTCAGGATTTTTCTTTTTGATGTCATAAATCTCTTTGAGAAGTCTTTTATTCTCATTATAAAGACTTATTGCCCTTTTCAAGTCATTATCTGTAATGTTCCTCCCTGTCCATTTGCTCATGGATTCTATAAGCCTCTCAATCTCCTCCTTAACCCAGTATCTTGCGCTTGGTCTGTCCACCTGACGGGGAGCAAGAAAGCATTCTACATACTTGTCGGGGAAGCTTATCCTCCAAATATCAGACAAGTGTTGGGTAGTGTCACAGACCTGGGGCAAGACAAAACCATCGAAGAGGTCTCCTTCATAGCTGAGGACAAGCTCTAAATTGCTTCTTGCAAGAGAGCATGCATTATCAGGTAGACGGCTGGGGGCTTTCTTCAGTGGCTTGTCAGTCCCCACAAGCGCAACAGGCAGGAAGCCAAAGGCATAAATTACCTCCTCTGGCACATCAGCAATTGTGCTGCCTACAACCTTTTTACCCTTTTCCTTTACCCATTTCCTTATGGATGGGAATGGATCTTTCGTATACTCCACAACTTCTTTAAGGTTTAAGTTGTCCCACATAGATCCTCCAGATTTTATGAAAAATTTCACATATTATAAAAAGCCATTTATTTTTTGTCAAGGATAGAATTTTTTTTAAAATCAAATACTTTTTTATTTTTTTCGGGTATTTTTTTTCGGGATTAGATAAAATTTAAGAAATATACCTATGCTTAGCATAAAGATGCTTAATATTTGACCCATGGTGAAAATGCCTAAAATGTATCCGAGATGGGCATCTGGCTCGCGAAAAAGTTCACAGACAATCCTGAAGATACCATAAAGTATTAGAAATAAGGCAAAGACATCTCCATCGTGTCTTTTTCTATCTTTGTAAAACCAGAGGATTAGAAATAAGCACATACCTTCAAGGAACGCCTCATATAATTGTGAAGGGTGCCTTGGCATAGGGCCACCATTAGGGAATATCATTGCCCAGGGTAGATTGGATGGTTTTCCGAATAACTCTCCATTTATAAAGTTTCCAATCCTACCCAACCCCAATCCAATGGGACAGGTAGGTATTATAATGTCTGCTACCTTAAAGAAATCCATCTTCCATTTTTTTATAATCAAATAGCCTGCAATAAATGTTCCCAGTAAACCCCCGTGGAATGACATGCCTCCATGCCACAGTATAAAGATTTCCAGGGGATTCTGGATATAGAATTTAAGGTTATAGAAGATTATATAACCGAGTCTTGCACCGACAACAAGGCCGATAATAAGATAAAAAAACAGATCATCCATGAAGGCTTTCTGAATACCAAGGGCTTTATTTCTCAACTGATACAAGACAAGGCAATAAGATGCGGCAAATCCAAGAATATACATAAGACCATACCACCTAAGAGACAACGGACCGATAGAGAATATTACGGGGTCAATATTAGGAAAATGCATCTATAGACCCTTTATCTTGATAAATTTCAGATAATATCATTAATCTGTCTCCATAGATCCTCTGAATCCTTAAAAACAGTCCCTTTTATCCCATATGTCTTTGCCTTATCTATGTAAGAAGCAGTATCGTCTATATAGAAAACCTCTTCAGCAGATACGTTGATCCTATTGAATATCTCATCGTATATCCTTTTTTTTGGTTTTTTTGCATGAACCTCATAGGACAGTATCCATTCATCAAAGGTTTTAACTATAGGATAATTATCCTTTATGTATGTGAAATGCAGGTCATTTGTGTTGCTTAATATAAAAAGGGGGTATTCCATCTTTTTTAGTTCGAGTATTATCCTGTTGACGCCATGGTCCTCTTTAAAGATAGGTGTCCATATATTTTTAAAGTCTTCAAAATCCATTTTGAGAATGTAACGATTTTTTATGAGTTCAAAAAAATCCAGTGATGTCATATAGCCCTCTTCATAAGGGTTTATAAGACCATTATTTAGGTCAAAAAGGTAATCAAACATCTCTTCAGGGGTAAAAAATCCTTTTTTTGCTGACCATTCAAGGAGTTTTTCTGGAATATGTCTGTGGTCAAAAGGCAATATGACATTTCCTAAATCAAATACAAATATCTTGATCATAGATAAATACCTTTATAGGGTTCAAAGTTTTATAGATACCATGAGGGTCACAAAGATGTTGCCAGCCGCATATATGGGTAAATTTTCTTTCATTGTGACATCTTATTAACAATGATATTCTATCTTTCATATGAATATCCCTGATACGCATTTCTTCTGTATACGGAAATGCCTTTATTCCTTTTTCAAAATAAAGCCTTGCAAATAACCTCTCTGACGCTGTTTCTTCGCCTTTATCTTCTAAATTTAAAAGATTGCGAATATTTTCAAGGTCAAACAATGTATCTATCTCCTTTAATTTCATATATGAGAATATATCCAGGTCAATGAGATATATAAATCCTCTATTTTTTTTAACGTATTTCTGGGCAACTCTATATTCATAAGGTATTTCTATATATTTTTTTATATCTTCAATGTAATGATTGAGCATCGCATTTGTATCCATATTTAATCTTTTTAAATTTTCTTCCAGATTTTTTTTATAAAAATCTCCCATTTTCTCTCTAAAAGCAAGTCCAAAATTGGATAGTTCTATTGTTATAACATCTGGTTGTTTTTCCTCAAGCCATTCTGCCAATTTAACTGCACATTGAGAATCTCTGTGGATTATTCCAATCATATAAAAGATAAAATCATTTTCAGACATAAAAGCAGAATAAATTAACATATCTTTTTATTTTTGTGGGAATAAAAAATATTGAGACCCTTAATAAGGCCTATAGTTTGAGCAGATTTCTAAAGCCCTTTTGATAAATTCAACTGATTTCAAGAGGAATAAAGTCTTTTTATAAGTGTATTAGAAAGGCTTTGGATATTTATTTAAAAAAAGGCAGGGTAAAACCCCGCCCTTTTTAAGGTATCTCTACGGGCAAATATCAACCCTCACCATGATACTTAAACGAAATGTTCACCCTTGCCCTATATGCAGTGACCTTGCCATTTTCGAGAGTCATATCAAGCTTGACAATTTCTGCAATCCTTAAGTCTTTTAGCGTTTTTGAGGCTGTTTCCACTGCTGTCTTTGCTGCATCTTCCCATGATTTAGTGCTTGTTCCAACGATTTCTATTATTTTGTATACGCTATCTGGCATCTAACCCTCCTTTTTGTTTTTTTTGTTATGAAATCTTTTGACTATTATCTTTCACCCCCCCTCAAGATTTATTTCCTGTCGGTGAAAAGCAGTAGATGGAAAACATCCTAATATCTAATGGTTAGCATTGTAATTTTAGTTTGTCAAGGGAGATTGACAAAAAATTATCTTTATTCATTGTGAATACAAAAAAAGGGCGGTTCAATATGGATATGGTCATGTATATTTCGGTGATGAATATAATGGATAGAGTCCAAGTCAATAAAATCGAATCCCCCGGTTCCTGCGGCCATATAGATACCAGCAGAAAGCCCGATCATGGTCTCTGTCATGCACCCTACCATTAATTTAATATGGTTTTTTCTTGAAATCTCCATCATCTTTTTTGATTCTGAGATTCCGCTTTTTGCAATCTTGATATTTATGCCATGGCAGATGCCCTCTGTTATGGCAAACATGAGACCCTGACAATCAAACACCGATTCATCAAGGATAATAGGAAATTTCATTTTTTCCACCACAGCCTTCATGCCTTTGTAATCATCTTTTGGAAGGGGTTGCTCGAATAGCTCTATCTTATAACCTTTTCTTTCAATCTGATCTGAAAATTTTAATAGATTCTTCTCTGTAAAACCCTGATTGCCATCAAGGCGAATAGAAAATCCTTCCATGGAATCTGAAAGGATTTCATGGACATAGGTTAAAATTTCCATATCTTCATTTATATTTCCACTCATCTTTATCTTGAAGGCCTTGAAGTTTTTTTTGCATGCATGTTTTAACCACCTGTTGAGGGGTTCTTTTTCTGTAATAAAGGGTATGGTTATATCTGTTTCAATCTCATGCAATCTTCCACCCCAGTATTGATGCTCACCAATGCCTCTGCTTTTCAGATACGCCCTGAATAATGCTACCTCGAGGCCTGATATGGTCATAGGATACTGTTTAAATTTATTTCTTAAATTGAGAATCTTTTCCATATAGTCATCTATTGCCGTATTTAGCATGCAAGGTATGATGTTTTTCAAAATCTTTTTTATAGAATCTATATCTTCATGGGGGGATACAAAACTTGTAGGGCACTCGCCTTTTCCTTCTATCCCGTTACCCAATCTAACGCTTATTATAATGCTCTTAAGTGTATTTTTTCTCCCTAAGGATGTGGAAAAAACCATCTTTAAAGGCCTTTTTATCTCCTTTATATTTATCTCTTTTATAAAATTCATTCCAATCCCTCGACCCTGCAAAAATAGATACACCTATCATCTAATCGGATCTCCCTTGAATCTATATCCTTTAACTCCATACCAAATCTCTCTCTAAATTTAATCTCCCTTACACTGCTGCCTGTCTCGTATGCCTCTATTATCACATCCCCTCCTGTAAAAAACATAACATGATTGATCCTGTGATATATGTTTTTTTGCGAGATAAATATCAGGTCTCCTGGCTTTAACTCACAGGAATTTATCTTTTTTGCAGTCATCCACTGATCGTGGCTGTCTCTTGGAAGGTCTATATTGGTAACCCTATAGACGAGGTTTATAAGCCCTGAACAGTCAACACCTTCATCTATACTTCTTCCACCCCAGAGATAAGGGACACCTAAGAAAAGTCTAATCATCATAACAATATCTTTTCTTAAATCTTTTTTATTACGCATATCTTTAGGAAGATTGGCATCACCTCCATTTACCCATGCATTTTTTTTGTCATAAAGGGATACCTCAAAATAGATACATCCATCCTCCTGTAGAGAATTACCTGTTAGCCAAAGTCTTGCCCCAAAGGGTGCATAGAAAATAATAGGGGATTTTTTGGATGGTTTTAAAAATATGGGGGATTTACGTTTTTTTATAATAAGCGTATCACATTCCGGCACCTTATCTATACAAGCCACCTTGTCCTTTTTTACCCAGCCGGGGTATCCCTGCCATTGATTTTGATGGCTGAATATTTTCTGCTCTATTGCCTCCACATATATCCATTCGTCAATTTCTCTACTGCATAAAAGTATCTCATTGTATATAGCCTGTGTTGCCTGTAGTTCATCATATATGTATCTTTCTTTTGGTGCTATAGGTTCTTTTCTTATATCTGCCACACTATCTTTAACTATGAAAAACCTTTCCACAAAAATTCTACCCTTCCAGTTTCAGGTGATGGACAAGTTTTTCTACAACTTCCTTTGCGAATTCTATGTCATTTGCATTATACGGTGAGACCGTAAGTGGTATTTCAGATTTGAGTTCTTTTTTTAAAACCTTTGTAAAGACTTTAACCCCATCAGGGTCATAAAATGGATGGCCCTTCTGGTCCCATACTGAAAACCCCCCTCCAGGTATCATTATATATACACTACCTTTTGCTTCATTACAGAATTTTGCAATCACTTCAGCTATAAATTCTAATTCCCTTTTCTTTGTCCTTAAAGTTGTTATGGCAGCATTATGGGAATGGTATTCTCTTCCTGGGAAATATTTTTTTGCCTTTTCTAATGGACCTGTTACAATAAAGTCTGTATTGCCTGGAATAAGTATAGTGGGGATGCCCTTTTTTAGGGCAATAGAGCCTCTTTCTGGCCCTGCATCATAATCACCGCCAAAATAATGGTCTACAAGCTCATGGAGTGAAAGGTCTACCACGGCCTCCACAGATTCGTTACTTATGAGTTCCTCCATGGCCTCTCCACCTGAACCATTGGTATGGAATACGATCACCTCTCTGCCTCTTTCCTCAAGGGCATTTTTAATATATTGAGCACAACCCTCTGTTGTGCCAAGGGTAGAAAGGATTATAAGTGGCTTTACAGATTCAGGAAAATCTTTATAATCCTTTACCATGCCTGCTATGGCAAGGGCGCCATTACGAAGGATCTTCTCTGTTATCCTATTGATACCTGATATGTCGCTTATTGAATAGAACATAGCTATATCCTTTGTCCTTACAAATGATCTTGTATCTCTGGATGCCATGGTTGTTATCATTACCTTTGGAAAGCCTATAGGGAATGCCTGCATAACATGAGTGCAAAGCGTAGTCCCCATGGAGCCACCTATTCCTATGATCCCTCCTATCTCTCCTTTTTTATATAGTTCAAGGGCAATCTCTCTTGCGCCTCTTGCCATGATAGATATTGCCTCTCCTTCATGCCCAATATTTCTTACCTCCTCAATAGACATACCACCTCTAATCGCCACATCCCCCCTTTTTATTTGAACGGGAAAAGGTGAATCACCTTTTATTCCTCCATCAAGGGTTATAAATGGTATACCGATCTCTTTAAGACATGACTCAATATATCTTGCCTCTTTATATTTTGTATCCATGGTAGCTATGATTAAAACAGACTTCATTCGATCCATATTAACCCCCTTTTATGTTTTCTTTTTTCACGAAATAACATATGAAACCTGTTTATTCAAGAGAAATGCATATGGTCTTTTCTCAAAAGTGTGTTATAATTATATCCATGAAGGTTATATGCACCAACAGAAAGGCATACCATGACTACCATGTAGAGGATAAATTTGAGGCAGGTATTGTCCTTTCTGGAACAGAGGTTAAATCCCTAAGAGAGGGTAGGGCAAATCTAAAGGACAGTTATGCTAAGATAAAAAATGGTGAAATTTTTCTTGTAAATGCCCATATAAGCCCATATTCTTTCGGAAATATATTTAACCATGAACCAAAAAGGGAGAGGAAATTGCTTCTCCACAGGAGGGAGATAAATAAACTTACCGGCAAGATAAACGAGAGAGGCTATACCCTTGTCCCGCTTTCTATGTATTTTAACAAACAGAACAGGGCAAAGGTAGAGCTTGCCCTTGTAAAAGGTAAAACCCTTTATGACAAAAGAGAGAGCATAAAACGTAAGGATGAAAAACGACTCGCTGAGAGGGAGATGCGCATAAAATGACACTAAATCTTTCCATGGGGGCGATAGGTTTCGACAGGGAAGTGTGGGTCAGAGAGGCATGCCGGGGAGCTGCCAGCCCGAAAAAAGGCAGGACTAAATATAACTGCAGACTCTCACGAGTACGCATTAGCCGCATAAGACGGCTACATCATCTAAACTTTCTTCCTGCTTTAAGTTTAGAATGGTGTGATACAAGCAGGATAGTCTTTCTGGACACCTATACAGAAAGGCGAAGTCATATAGGTATGGGTGAGAGAAAACCTGTCAGTGGGTGTTCTTTCATCCGAGATCAATACACTGACTAAGCATGTAGTCTCTTTGCATCCCAGCTTTTTTGGACGCGGGTTCGATTCCCGCCGCCTCCATTTATATTTATTTTTATAAAGATGATATAAAATAAATGCTTCAATCACTTAATCCAGTGGCACAAGCGGTCTTATTGCCCTAAAATAAAAAAGAAAAGGTAAGATTTAATACAAAAAAGACCAAGAAGAAACCATAAGGCAGTATTCTATTCAAGGCAAAAATAGCATTAGAGGTAATTAAAGGGGATCAGACATTAGAGACATTAGTGGAACTGGTAGAGTGTTTTCTGGTGCATCAGAACCGGATTTAGAATGAAAGAAAATCCCTACGAAAAAATCTGTGTTCTCTGTGAGGGATAATTATCTCACCCGCCCGTTTCACCCACTCGAGCACACAGAGCCCACAGAGTGAAAATGTTTTGACTTGATCGAAAGAAGAGCTCAATCAAGCCAAATACTTAAACACCTTTGACAAAGATGTCTCGTCCAACATAGAAGCCCTTGATAAAGTAATACATATATAAAGAACACCTGATATATCCAACACAGACCAAGGCAGGTGGTATATATATTTAAACGCATATGAATAATCTATCATACAAAAAAAGAACCTAAGTTTTGGGATGCGGTAAAATCACTTAACCACTTAAAAAAATGCTGGGGTTTGTATGAAAGTGCTTGACCATTTCTATGCACAGATTTTGAGAGAGGCTGATGTTTTGGAGGTTATTAAAAGATTGGTGGAGCTGAAGGGGATTGAACCCTCGACCCCTTGACTGCCAGTCAAGTACTCTCCCATCTGAGCTACAGCCCCACTTTGAATTTTTATATCAGCATATATTTTTTTTGTCAAATACTAATTTTGTTTTGGATAAAAAATTTAAAACTGCTGAGTAAAGAATTATTTACCTGATGTAAAAATTGATTTATTATTTAATTTAAAAGTGTTAAAATATATCATCAACGAAAAATTATGAGGTGTTTATGGATTTATATGAAGAGATAGCAAAATTAGCCTATGAGATGTTTGAAAGAGAAGGCATGGTGCATGGAAAACATCTCGATCATTGGTTTGAGGCAGAGAGAATAGTTATATCAAGATATAAAGAGCAGGAAATAATGGTGGAACAAAAGCAGGAAGAAAATAAAGAGGCAGTAGCACCAAAAAAGAGGAAACCAGCAGTGAAAAAGGCAAAGGAAGCCAAAGAGGGAGAAATAAAGACAAAAAAATCCACTGCAAAAAAGACAGAAACTACTAAAAAAAGAACCAAAAAAACATAAAAGATAAAGGTTCAATTTATAAAACAACGTGGGTGATTTGAATTTTTTACTATAGTTAAACTCAACAACAAATATAGTTTTTGAATTTTTTTATTGCCGTTGAGGACATATAGCCTTTTTCAACAAAACCTTGTATAACCTACTGCCTGTTGTTATAATAAGCCATGCCCCTTGTTTTTGAGACATTAAACTACGGAGAGATTCCCTTTGGTTTTTTCAACATAGAGACAGACGCCCTTGTCCTTGACAATTACTTCTTTTTTGCAAGTGACATGGCAGACCACATATCTCAAATAGCAGATATTCATTCGAATAGTTCCTATGAGAGCAATTGGTATGTCTATAGAATCGAGCCGCAGATGATAGGCAATCTTATGGGCGCCATAGCAGGCATTGACCTACGGGGGCTCATCGGTGAGATATATAGCCATTTCCCTTTCCCCCATGAACCAGAAAGATTCAGACAAAATCCTGAAGGATATAAGACAAGACCGCTTATAGAAGAGATTATAATGAAATATACACAACTTTCTCAGATAAAGGTCATTATAGATGAGCATGATTGGACATTCTCTATAGGGGATTATAGATTTTCAAGGTATGGTTTTCATGAATTAATAAGATATCTATGGTTGGGTGGTTATCCGAGATGGAAGGATAATGTAAGGCCTGATTACATAAAAAGGATGAGAAAAAAGATAGAAGACTCTATCTATCCTATTTTTGATGGATTAAAGGAAATACTAAGTGGGCAATAATTTGGATTATGAGTATTTTATGGAGCTTTGCCTTGTAGAGGCTATGCATGCCTTTGAGGATGAAGAGGTGCCTGTGGGTGCCCTAATTACAGACAAGAAAGGCAAGGTAATCTCTGTTGCCCATAATCTCACAAGACAGAAAAAATCACCCACTGCCCATGCAGAAATCCTTGCAATAGAGGGGGCTTCCAGGTTATTGAATAATTTCAGACTTACAGGGTGCACCTTATTCTGCACCAAAGAACCATGCATTATGTGTGGAGGTGCTATAATAGAGGCAAGGATAAAGACGCTTGTATTTGGATGCTTTGATAAAAAGGCAGGTGCATTTGGTTCCCGCATTGATATAAAAAGCCTTGGGCTTAATCATAAGGTCCAGGTCATAGGCGGGATATTAAAAGAACAGAGCGAGGAGATACTCAAGAACTTTTTTAAAATGAGGAGAGGTACCGAAGCGGTCATAACGGGGCCGACTCGAAATCGGCTGTCCCGCTAAGCCGGGACCGTGGGTTCGAATCCCACCCTCTCCGCCAATTCACAATTTCAGCGTTTTTGTTGGATAAGGGCAGAGAAAAAGGGCATGCCTTCCCATGTAAGAACCTCAAAGAAACCTTAAGTGAAACAGAAATGAAAATGAACCTGCTCAGGGAGCCAATTTTGAATGACTATTAGGGATTAAATGTATTCTAAGAGCTATAAGGAAAACAGTTTTGAACAAAATCATAAGGTTCTGCTCGAAAAGTATTCTTGAAAAAGTTAGAGGTGCAAGGATGATAAGCTTATTTAGAATCCTGCTTGTGTTTTTATTATTGATTTTATCTGGATGTGTAGGCATACCCGACAACGTAGAACCCGTAAAAAATTTTGATGTTAATCGGTATGTGGGAAAGTGGTATGAGATAGCGAGACTTGACCACCCCTTTGAAAGAGGCCTCGAGAGGGTTTATGCAGAATACAGCATAAGGGATGACGGCGGCATAAAAGTGGTAAATAGAGGGTTTAGCACAAAGTCAGGTGAATGGAAAGAGGCTGTTGGCAAGGCATATTTTGTATCTGATGCAAATATCGGTATGCTTAGGGTATCTTTTTTCGGCCCCTTTTACGGTGGATACAATATTATAGAGCTTGACAAAGACTATTCCTATTCACTTGTCTGCGGTGCGAATAAAAAATATCTGTGGATATTATCAAGAACCCCTGAAATGGATGAATCAATAAAAACTGAACTGATTAAGAAGGCAAAATCATTGGGATTTGACACGGATAAGCTTATTTTTGTAAAACAATGAATTAATAAGAAATTGACAGGGGGCTTTTAGCTTCTTGTCTTCAACAATCATGAAACCTAACTCCAGCCACCTATCCGCGCTGGCGCAAAGCAGGCAGGTTGACCCTCTGGCTGGGTTCCACCCCCTGTCCGCGTGCGGGCACGCACAGGCAGACGGCGGTCCATGCCTCTACTACCGGGTTCTGGTCTCGGCTAATGCCAACGGGACCGAGCTTCCCGCTTGGCTCTATGCGATGGGGGATCGCTGGACCGGAGGCGTCAAAGAGCTAACCGGCGTAATCTGGCGTTGATTTGTCCCTCTGCGCTTTCAAAAGCACTTGACAGCAACTGTTAATAAATGTAAATTTTGTCCTTGATATGAGTTATTCTGGGTCAAACTTTTCCTTGAGACCAGATAGGTGCGCTTAATGTATGAAAAACCATGTGGCGTACTCACCATCGAAAAGTTGGCCGCCTACCTGAAAATACCGAAGTCGACGTTCTACAAGCTCGTTCGGGAAGGCAAGATCCCCTCTCAAAAAATAGGTTGTCACTGGCGTTTCAGGAAAGGAGCCGTTGACCATTGGCTTGAAGAAATGCGAGCAAACGAGCCCGGTTAAGGAGGGGGTCGCTAATGGCGGAGCCACTCGCCGATAGAGTCATAAAGAGAATTGACCAGGCCGCCGAGCTGTACCACAGGCTTGTCATGCTGGTGGCCCCGGCCGGTGCGGGCAAGACCGCCACGCTCCAGGATATTCATGAGCGGACAGCGGCTCCGCTGGTCAACGTCAATCTCGAACTTTCCCGGCGCATGCTTGACCTCACCGAGCGCCAGCGGGCTTTGCAGTTGCCTCGGCTCCTTGCGGAGATCGTCAGTACAACTGCAGCCGATGTGGTTCTTCTGGACAACATCGAACTCCTCTTCGATGTCTCGCTCAAGCAAGATCCATTGCAGCTTCTGCAGGGGCTCTCCCGAAATAAAACGGTGGTCGTGGCCTGGAGCGGCGAAGCCAGGACTGAGCAACGAGGACTTAGGGATGAGTCAGACTCAGTCCTCAGCACTCAGTCCTCAGTCCTGATCAACGCCGCCGCCGTGCTTCAGCAACTGGATGATCAACTGGATAAAATGCTTGCCGAATGGACCGCGGCGTTGATCACCAACCTCGAAGACCCGACCACCAAGGGCAACCTAAGCCTGCTCAAGCAAGAGTCGCGCAAATTGGTAGATGACTTCATAAAGAAGCGGACCCTGCCGGACGACCTTAATCATGACTTCATCCACGCCTTGCTGGAGGTGCTTTCCGGCCTCACCAAAGTCACGGTGAAGATCGCGGACCTGCGCAACGCCCTGCTTGCAGGAGGCTCACCTGCCACCCCGGCGAAGATGCGGAAGCGGTTCGATGAGTACCTGGACGGGCTGACTAAGGGTAAAGAACCCGGCAAGGTCCGGATCGTGTTGGAATAGAAGCCGCAAATGAATACGAATGAACACGAAATAAAGGCAAAGATCGAAAAGGGAGAAACACTCTCTGTGGAGTTCAAGAGTGATGTCAAGGGGTTGCCGGATCGAGACCTCGCGGCAGTCGTGGTTGCAATGGCTAATACTGACGGCGGGTTGATTCTTTTAGGTGTTGAGGATGATGGTAGAGTTACTGGTGTTCAACCCATTCATCAGGATACCACTGGACTCAAGGCGCTGATCGCCAACCGGACCAGCCCTTCGATAGCCGTATCCGTGGAGATCATTGAGCAAGAAGGCAAAAAGATTCTGGCCATTACCGTGCCGAAATCTCATTCCATCGTGTCAACCACTGATGGACTGGTGTTGCGCCGCCGCCTCTTGGCTTCCGGCAAACCTGAAGCCGTACCTTTTTACCCCCACGAGTTTATACAGCGGCAGTCCTCCTTGGGATTGGTTGATCCGTCGGCCATGCCCTTGGTATCCCTGAGCGACGAAGATTTGAACCCGCTTGAACGGCAACGCATACGCGAAGCCATCCGTCGTTACGGCGGCGATATGACACTGCTGCCTTTGGCCGATGAAGAACTGGATGGTGCCTTGGGACTCGTCACCACCGTTGAAGGGGTTCGCCGCCCAACCATTGCGGGACTCCTCTTTTTGGGGTACGAAGAAACCATCCGAAGTCATATTCCCGCTCATGAGGTCGCTTTTCAGATACTCGAAGGTACGGATGTCCGTGTGAACGAATTCTTTCGCAAACCGCTGCTGCAAACCTTCGAAGAAGTTGAACTGCTTTTCAAAGCCAGAGTTGTTGAGCAGGAGATTCAAGTCGGCCTTTTCCGTGTACCCATTCCCAATTTTGACCGACGCGCGTTCCGGGAAGGCTTTATCAATGCGCTGGTCCATCGTGATTATGCAAGATTGGGCACCGTGCATGTGCGGTTGGACGACGACGGCCTGACCATTACTAGCCCTGGAGGTTTTATCGAAGGCGTGACGCTGCAAAATCTGCTTGTGGCGCCGCCGCGCTCCCGTAACCCTTTATTGGCCGATATTGTCAAAAGAATCGGTCTGGCCGAACGCACCGGACGCGGCATTGACCGGATTTATGAAGGAATGCTCCGTTATGGCCGACCGGCTCCGGACTACTCCATGTCCGACATGTATTCCGTGGTGTTACTCATGTCCCGCGCTGATGCGGACATCTCTTTTCTTGAGATGATCCTCGCCTATGAGGAGCGGACCGGTATACCGATGCCCCTCGATAGCCTGATCATCCTTTCCCGCCTGCGTCAGGAAAGGCGTCTTACGACCAACGATTTGGAAGCAAGCACCCAGAAGCCGGAATCATCCACACGCGCCACCCTCGAAAAGCTGGTGGAGGCCGGGTTGATCGAAGCGCAAGGTGCCGGACGCGGACGTTCCTATATGCTGAGCGCCAAGGTTTACAAGAAAACCGGTCAGAAGGCCGCTTATATCCGGCAGGCAGGTTTCGACCCTATCCAGCAGGAACAGATGGTGCTGACCTATATCGAGAAACATGGCGCCATCAAGCGGGCAGACGTCATGGATTTGTGCAGGCTAACCAAAGATCAGGCGTATAAACTGCTGAAAAGGATGGAGAAGAACGGTCAAATTGCTCAAAGTGGCAGCCGGAAAGGAGCTGTTTATAAGCGCAAACGGTAATATTTGCTGCCGACGCATATATATGCGCCAACTTATGCGCCTGGCGTATATCTGAAGTGACAAACCGTATGCACGCGTGTATAGCTCGTGCATAGAACTCTTGGGAATGATATATGATGCTTTTCGTGGATACCAAAGTTGATGCACAATAATAGAAACAGAGGTATCAGTATGGAAAAGATTCCTAACGCAATTTACACAAGAGAACTCAGGGAAGAAGCAGTGAAGATGATAACAAAGGGTGGGATGAAGGCATCGGAGGTTGCACGTATATTATCTATACCTAAGTCAACCATAACCTATTGGATAAGGGCAGAGAAAAAGGGCATGCCTTCCCATGTAAGAACCTCAAAGAAACCTTAAGTGAAACAGAAATGAAAATGAACCTGCTCAGGGAGCCAATTTTGAATGACTATTAGGGATTAAATGTATTCTAAGAGCTATAAGGAAAACAGTTTTGAACAAAATCATAAGGTTCTGCTCGAAAAGTATTCTTGAAAAAGTTAGAGGTGCAAGGATGATAAGCTTATTTAGAATCCTGCTTGTGTTTTTATTATTGATTTTATCTGGATGTGTAGGCATACCCGACAACGTAGAACCCGTAAAAAATTTTGATGTTAATCGGTATGTGGGAAAGTGGTATGAGATAGCGAGACTTGACCACCCCTTTGAAAGAGGCCTCGAGAGGGTTTATGCAGAATACAGCATAAGGGATGACGGCGGCATAAAAGTGGTAAATAGAGGGTTTAGCACAAAGTCAGGTGAATGGAAAGAGGCTGTTGGCAAGGCATATTTTGTATCTGATGCAAATATCGGTATGCTTAGGGTATCTTTTTTCGGCCCCTTTTACGGTGGATACAATATTATAGAGCTTGACAAAGACTATTCCTATTCACTTGTCTGCGGTGCGAATAAAAAATATCTGTGGATATTATCAAGAACCCCTGAAATGGATGAATCAATAAAAACTGAACTGATTAAGAAGGCAAAATCATTGGGATTTGACACGGATAAGCTTATTTTTGTAAAACAATGAATTAATAAGAAATTGACAGGGGGCTTTTAGCTTCTTCTCTTCAACAATCATGAAACCTAACTCCAGCCACCTATCCGCGCTGGCGCAAAGCAGGCAGGTTGACCCTCTGGCGGGATTCCACTCCCTGTCCGCGTGCGGGCACGCACAGGCAGACGGCGGTCCATGCCTCTACCGTCGCGTCCTGGTCCTTGTCCAGATCATCGGAGCCGGTTTTCCCGCTTGGCTCTATGTGGTAGGGGATCGCTGGACCGGGAGCTTTAAGGGGCTATTCAGCAGGAGCTGGCGTTGAAACACCGGTAACTGGTCGCCATCTGGAGCAATCTACATAGCAGATTCCCGGTATTCCGGCAGTTTGTCCTTTTGTCCTTGACTGGAATGGACCTGGAGCGTATACTTATGTCTGGTTTGGTTGGAATACATTGTCAATGATTCTGACAAATGACGAGAGGATTGAAATGGGGGGGTCCAGAAAGCTGGGTTGGCATCGACAATGTGACCGCCCACCTTGGGGTGGCCAAGGATCGGTTTATAGATGGGTTAGTGAACAAGGGCTCCCTGCTCACCGTGTGGGACGGCTCTTTCATTTAAAGCTATCCAAAATAGACGAATGGGTGCGCCAAGACAACGACCTGTCTGCGCCGCCTGCCTGTCGCCGAGCGGCGGCAGACAGGCGAGCGTCGCGGCAGGCAGGGCAAGAAAATATTCCAAATTCCGTCCAAAGCCGACCCTCCTCGAAAGGTCAGACAAATCGCTCAACAGCAAAGACACGTTCACTGAAGAGGGGAGTGAATGAGTAACAGTCTGCTCACATCTCAGATCGGACAGCGGATATCCCTTCCTGGACATTTCGATGTTCCCGTGATTCTCGAGGATGCGCGTCCGCTCGGTCCTGATGATTCGGCAGGTTATGAGTGTCGTGTTCGACTTCCCGACGGCTCTTTAGAAGAGGCCGTCATCTCCGCGGAAGAGTTCTTGGCTGTCATTGGAAAGGGGCCTGACGAAGCCAAAGCAGAAACTCCTGTGGACGCCGAGAAGCTTCGACTCCTGATCGAGTCGACCCGAATCCGTCTGGCTTATGCCCATGACCAACAGTTTGCCGTAAGTCTTTCGGGCATCCGCGCCCACAAGATCGCAGATGTTGCCACCGGCGATGTCTTTGTCAAGAGAGTCGAGGTCAAAGGACGCCTGCGGGGGCAGCCGGTCAGGCTGACCACCAACGAGTGGTATAAGGCGGCGCAACTTGCCGAGACCTACTGGCTCTATGTTGTGTGGGATCCCTTGAGTGATTCCCCCGAAATCGTGCGCATCCACAATCCCATTGCCAAGCTCGACCACGCCAAGAGTGAGATCGTGGCTGCAAGGTTCTATGAAATACCGACAGAGGCTGTGATGACGGTAGCATCTCAAGGGATGGGATAAGTTAATGGAACGCCATGAATTAACAGAGCTGCATTACATTACTCCCATTGCTAATGTACCTTCAATCCTCGAGAAGGGAATCTTATCTCACAATCGGACCAAGTGTGTCCCACATAAATCGGTGGCAATGAACGAGATTCAGGACCGAAGGGCGAGAGTGACCGTTCCTGGTGGTAAAAGACTACATGATTATGCTAACCTTTACATTTGCGCAAGAAATCCCATGATGTACAAACGTCAGGCGCAGTTCGAGGAGCTTTGTGTCTTGAGAGTCAGCCCTAAGGTGATTGACCTTCCCGGAGTTGTTGTTTGCGACAGAAATGCGTCCAGCGAATATGCCATTTTCAAGGCCGCACCTAATGGTTTGGAAATTGTCAATAAGGAATGGACGTTTGCAGAATACTGGACCGATCCAGGCCAAATTACAGAATGGCAAAAAAAGGCAGCTAAGTGCGCCGAAGTGCTGGTGCCGGACAAGGTGGATTCGGTCTACATTACAGGGGCATACGTTGCGTGCCAGGAAGCCAAGTCAGTATTGGAAGGTCTGGTTAAAGGCATAGCAATTGAGATTAAAAGCCATCTTTTTTTCAGATAGGGAGAGAGCCATGGTTAAAGTCATTGTAGGCGATATGTTTGAATCAAAGGCGCAAACCCTGGTCAACACGGTGAACTGCGTCGGGGTCATGGGAAAAGGCGTGGCCTTGGAGTTCAAGAAACGCTTTCCAGAAATGTTTGAAGATTATATCCGGCGGTGCAAGGCAAAGCAGGTTCGCCTCGGCCGCCCCTATCTTTTCAAGTACATGTTTCCGCCCTGGATTCTCAACTTTCCAACTAAAGATCACTGGCGTTCGGTCTCGCGGCTTGAGGATATTGTGGAAGGATTGAGTTATCTTCAGAAGTATTACAAAGAGTGGGGTATCACTTCACTCGCAGTGCCTCCCCTTGGTTGTGGGCATGGCCAGCTGGAATGGCGCGTGGTCGGACCGACTCTTTACAGGCATTTGAAGAACTTGGATATTCCAGTTGAGCTTTATGCACCGTTTGGCACACCCCATGAGGAACTGCTGCCTTCATTTCTCGATGACTCGCAGCAAGCGATGCCACAAAAGGAGGCGCCTTACAAAATCGAGCCTGCATGGTTGGCGATTGTGGATGTGCTCAAGCGTATCGAAGATGAGCCGTTTCATTGGCCTGTGGGAAGAACGACATTCCAGAAAATCGCCTATTTTGCCACCGAGTGCGGCATCCCAACTGGGCTGAAGTACCAGAGGGGAAGTTTCGGTCCCTATGCTCCTGCTCTCAAAGAGCGCATCACTGCCCTGGTGAACAACAGTCTTATACGCGAAGAACAACTGGGGCGCATGTTCGCCATACATGTGGGCCAAACCTTCCTCGACGCGCGCAGGGCTTATGAGCCGCAGATCAGAGAGTGGGAGCCGATTATAAACAAAGTTGCAGACCTTTTCATGCGCATAAATACTCAGCAGGCCGAAGTCGCTGCCACGGTGTATTTCGCCGCTCAGGAGGTAAAGGCACGTCTCAAAGAAAAACCCACTGAAAAGGATGTTCTCGATGCCGTCATGAAGTGGAAGCAGAAACGCAGACCACCTCTTGATGAAAAAGAGGTCGCAATGACGGTGCGCAACCTGAACATGTTGAGCTGGATCAGGGCCAAGGTAAGCGATGAGTTGCCGATTACCGAAGAGGAGATCCTTCATGTCTGACGACCGCAGACTCATAGAAGATTACCTGTTCGTAAACTCGGTCGGGAAAGCGGCTTCGAGAGAGCCCCGGGCTAAGGGGCACATTTCGACGCTACATCTCTGGTGGGCGCGACGGCTCCTGGTGGCATGCACAACGCCACAGGAAATTGAAAACAGGAAAGGGTATGGGCGGTAAGGGGAAATTAAAGCTTGTTGTAATAGGGGGTTCTGTTTGGTGGCGGTACAATTTCATAAGAAAGGGCTTAACTCCCTCTAATCATATGGAAATAAGAAAATGAATGCACAGATAAAATCCAAACAGCGTGTTGCCAACTATGGCGAGGTCTTGACCAGCCCGGAAATCGTTAATGCCATGCTCGATCTGGTCAAGCAGGAGACCGAGCGCATTGACTCACGCTTTCTGGAGCCGGCCTGTGGCACGGGCAATTTTTTATCTGTAATACTGGAACGCAAGTTAGCGGTTGTTGAAAAACGATACCACAAATCACAACCGGAATTTGAACGGTATGCTATTCTCGCCGTATCTTCGATTTATGGTATTGACATCTTGGAAGACAATGTCCTCGAATGCCGCCAAAGGATTTTTAATATATTTGATTCGGTTTATAGCCGTTTGTTCACTAACACCACCAAGGAGAAATGCCGAAAGACGGCGCGTTTTATCCTTGGTCTTAATATAATTTGGGGTGATGCCCTGACACTCAAGACAGTGGGGGATAAGCAAGAACCGATTGTTTTTTCTGAATGGGCATTAGTTAAAGGCAATATGCTGAAACGCCGCGATTTTACTTTTCATAGTTTGATGGAACACCGAAGCATTAAGGAACTGCCTCTATTCTCCGACCTTGGGGAGGATGTGTTCATCCCTACACCGTTGAAGGAATACCCTCCTGTTCATTTTCTGAAACTTGGAGAAAAAGATGAACAGTAACTACAACCCGGACGTGCTTTCGTGTCTTGCCAACCTAAGCAGTGATGAGGTATTCACCCCGCCGCAGGTGGCAAACCAGATGCTGGATTTATTGCCGACTGAAATCTGGAGCGATCCCCAAGCCACCTTTCTTGATCCTGCCTGCAAGACCGGTGTTTTTTTGAGAGAGATCGCCAATAGGCTGTTAAAGGGATTGGAAGGAAAAATCCCCGATCTTCAGGAGCGCATCAACCACATCTTCACCAAGCAGCTTTACGGCATCGCTATTACCGATATCACTGCCCTGCTTACACGGCGGAGTCTATATTGTTCAAAGACTGCCGATGGCAAATACTCGGTCTGCGATGCCTTCAAGGTACCGGAAGGCAACATCCGTTTCAAGCGGTTGAAACACAAATGGAACGGCGAACGGTGCGCCTTTTGCGGCGCGGCAAAGAGCGAATATGACCGCGATCCGTCACTGGAATCGCACGCCTATGAATTTATTCATACCAATAAACCGGAGGAGATTTTCAAGATGAAATTCGATGTCATTATTGGCAATCCGCCGTATCAGTTGAGTGATGGGGGATTTGGAGCAAGTGCCTCGCCAATTTATCAAAGATTTGTTGAACAGGCAAAAAAAATTATGCCAAGATACCTTACGATGATTATTCCGTCACGCTGGTTTGCAGGCGGGAAAGGCTTGGATGATTTCCGTGAAGCGATGTTGCATGACACACGAATTTCTCAACTCGTGGATTATCCCATTGCTTCTGAGGTCTTTCCCGGTGTGTATATCGCCGGTGGAGTCTGTTATTTTTTATGGGAACGGGATTATAATGGGCCTTGCCAGGTAACCACACATATAAATGACATAGTAGATACAATGAGAAGACCTTTGGGTGAATACGATATTTTCGTGCGTTTCAACAAAGCTATCTCTATTCTTAAAAAAGTGAAGGCTAAGAATTACCCTTCAATGAGTGAGCAAGTATCGCCACGTAAGCCTTTTGGTTTACCGACCTTTGTCAAGCCGGCAAAGAGTGGGTCTATAACCTTATACGCAAACAAGGCGGTAGGGAAGATTCAAAAAACAGATATACAGATTGGATTAGAGTTGATTGATAAATGGAAGGTACTTATATCGAGGGGCTATGGTGCAGGTTCAGAAGGTGAGTTCCCGCGATCAATTATTGGTAAACCGATCGTTGCAGATCCACCGAGTGCCTGCACAGAAACATATATCGTTGTTGGTGCGTATGACACGAAACGCGAGGCAGAGAACCTTGCCTCTTATCTTTGTACAAAATTCCTTCGGTTTTTGGTCGGTCTTCTAAAAAACACTCAAGACGTCACAAGAGAACGCTTTGCCTTTGTTCCGCTTTTGCCAATGACCAAAACTTGGACTGACGAAAAACTCTATAAACATTTCGGTCTGACGAAAGAAGAAATTAATTTTATTGAGGCTATTGTTCGCCCCATGAACAGTGGAGACAAAGACGATGAGTAACGACTTCTTTCCCCAGCGCCCAGGGGCTGTCCCAAAAATATATGCCTATGAAGACACTCATCCCCAATATAAAGGCCTGCTCAAGATCGGCTACACAACCAAAGACGTGCGGGAGCGGGTAGCCGCGCAATATCCCACCTTAAAGCCTGGTGAGCCTCCCTATCGCATCGTGCTGGAAGAATCGGCCATGAAAAACGACGGCACAGTGTTTATTGATCATGATGTGCATCGATACTTGCGTAAGCGAGGCATCCAAAACCCTTTAGGCGAATGGTTTAAATGTTCGGTTACAGATGTGCGCGCCGCCATTCTGGCAATTCAGCGTGGGGAACTCAATGAAGAACAACGTACCCTTAATTTTGCCATGTGGCCTGAACAAAAGGAAGCGGTGGAAAAGACCGCCGCCTACTTCCGCAATTTTAAAAAGGACAAAGCCAACAAGAACAAACCGGTTCATTTTCTCTGGAATGCCAAGATGCGCTTCGGCAAGACCTTTGCCGCCTACCAACTTGCAAAAAAGATGGGTTGGAAAAAGGTGTTGGTGCTCACCTTCAAGCCTGCCGTGCAGAGCGCCTGGGAATCAGACCTAAGAAATCATGTGGATTTTAAGGGGTGGCAGTTTATCAAGCCCGGAGGTTTAACCTATGAAGAGGCTGACAAGAAAAACCCCATCGTATGCTTTGGTTCATTTCAGGACTATCTTGGCCGCAACCCCAGCACCGGTGGCATCAAGACGAAAAACGAATGGGTGCACGCCACAAACTGGGATTGCGTGATTCTCGATGAATACCACTACGGTGCTTGGCGTGAAAAAGCCAAAGATCTGTTCGAGGCGGAAGAAGAAGAAGAGGTGAAATTTGCCAAGGGGCAAGGAGCGGAGTTTTTGAAAGAGACCACGGAAGAGATTGAAGATATCCTGCCCATAACCACGGACCATTATCTATATCTTTCCGGCACGCCGTTTCGCGCCATCGCCTCTGGGGAATTCATCGAGGAGCAGATCTTCAACTGGACCTATTCCGATGAACAGCGCGCCAAGGAGTCTTGGAAAAGCGACGAAAACCCCTATGCCATGCTTCCCCGTATGGTTTTGTTGACCTATCAACTTCCCGATTCTATAAGAGAAATAGCACTTGAAGGCGAATTTGATGAATTTGATTTGAATATTTTTTTCTCCGCCGAGGGGCGGGGCCTATTTGCACGCTTCAAATATGAAGAGGAAGTGCAAAAATGGCTGGATTTGATTCGCGGCTCTTATCTGCCCACAACAGTGGACAATCTCAAGCTCGGAGCCAAAAAGCCGCCCCTGCCTTATTCTGATGTGCGCCTGCTCAATGTGCTCTTGCACACAATGTGGTTCCTGCCCAGTGTGGCTTCCTGTCATGCCATGAAAAACCTGCTCGAGCAGCGGCAGAACAGGTTCTATCACGACTATAAGGTCATTGTAGCGGCAGGAGCGGATGCGGGGATTGGAGTGGCCGCAATAGAGCCGGTTCTGCGGGCGATGGGCGATCCACTGACAACCAAGACCATTACTTTGACCTGCGGGAAATTGACTACCGGCGTAACCGTCAGGCCCTGGACAGGCATTTTTATGCTCCGCAACTCTTCGAGCCCGGAGACCTACTTCCAGGCCTCTTTCCGCGTGCAATCGCCGTGGACCGTGAGAAACCCGGATGGCGCGCACCCCAACGACGAAGAAATCATCAAGCGTGAATGTTACATTTTCGATTTTGCTCCAGATCGCGCCCTGCGCCAGATCGTGGAGTATGCCAGCCGTCTTAATGTGGACGAAACCGCAAGCCCCGAAGCCAAGGTAGCTGAGTTTATCAATTTCCTGCCCGTGTTGGCCTACGACGGCAGTTCCATGAAGCAGATCGACGCCGCCGGGATCCTGGATATGGCTATGAGCGGCACTACTGCCACGCTACTGGCAAAACGCTGGGAGAGCGCCCTGCTGGTCAACGTGGACGACGAGACCCTGCGCCGCTTGATGGACAATCAGGCAGCGATGGATGCGCTGATGAGTATCGAAGGGTTCCGCAATCTCAATCAGGAGATTGAAACCATCATCAACAAATCCGAGGCGGTCAAGAAAGTCAAGAAAGAGGCTAACGACCGGAAGCTGACGCCGGAAGAAAAAAGAGCGCTCACCGCAGAGGAAAAGGAATACAAAAGCCTGCGCAAGCAAATTCAAGAGAAACTCATCAAGTTTGCCGCGCGCATTCCTATCTTTCTCTACCTGACCGATTACCGAGAGCGGACGCTCAAAGATGTCATCACGCAGTTGGAACCCGGCCTGTTCAAAAAAGTGACCGGCCTGACCGTAGCAGATTTTGAGTTGTTGGTGAGCCTGGGGGTCTTCAATAGCGCCCTGATGAACGATGCGGTATATAAATTCAAGCGCTACGAAGATCCAAGCTTGGTTTATACTGGCATCAACCGGCATGAAGGAGATGTGCAGATTGGCTTGTTTGATACTGTGATGAGCAAGGAAGATTATATTGCAACCTTTGAGAATCAAGAGAAATAGACACCCTAACCAGAGCGGGCAAAAAGAGCAGCGAGTTTTACACACCGCGCTGTGTGGTCAGGCTGCCGCAGAGAGAGTGGTTGCCCGCTTGCAGGAGCAGGCTTGCGAGGCGCGCACGACCGCATCGCTACTAAGCGCCAGATGAAGACCCTGCGCAGCTCATTCGGGAGACGTTGGCCATCGAGCGTGAGATCGCCGAGGGATTGGAGAAACTGCTTAAGGAGATAGAGCAATAATGAAGAAACCATACATCCCCCAAAAGTTGCCGCCTGAATCCATCGATTGGACATCTCACGTGTCGGCCATTGCCCAGGCAAATGCCGCATTGGCCCGTTATGACGGCATTCTGGAAACAATGGTCAATCCGGTTCTGTTGCTTTCACCCCTGACCACCCAGGAAGCGGTTCTATCTTCACGAATAGAAGGTACCCAGGCCACCCTTGAGGAGGTTCTGGAATTCGAGGCCGACACAACTCGTAAGATCGCGCCGGCAAAACGCGCGGACATCCAGGAGATCATCAACTATCGCACCGCCGTCAACAAGGCGGTCGAACTTCTCGACAAGAAGCCCCTCTGTTTGAGCCTGATTCTGGAACTCCACAATATCCTTATGGATAGCGTGCGAGGAGCAAACAAGGCCCGAGGGCAATTCAGACGGACACAGAACTGGATCGGCCCAGCAGGGTGCACCATGGAAGAAGCGACATTCATCCCGCCTACTGCGGATGTCATGACGCAGGCGCTGGATAATTGGGAAAAATATATTCACCAAGACGAAAAAGACCGTTTGGTCCAGCTTGCGGTAGTCAAAGCCCAGTTTGAATTGATCCACCCCTTTCTGGATGGCAACGGCCGCATCGGCAGGATGCTCGTGCCGCTTTTCCTCTTTGATAAAAAACTCCTTTCAAGACCCATGTTTTACCTGAGCGCCTATCTCGAGCGAAACCGGGCGCAATACTACCAGGCGCTGAACGCCATTTCAGAAAGAGATGATTGGAACGGATGGATTCGGTTTTTTCTTCATGCCGTCATAGAGCAGGCCAGGGAGAACATCCAAAAGGCGAAGGCCATCATAAGCCTGTACGAGGAAATGAAGCAACGTATCCCCGCCATTACTCGATCCCAGTATGCTGTCCAGACCATCGACGCCATATTTTACCTGCCAATTTTTACCACCGCCGGTTTCGCGAAAAAGACCACCATTCCCCTGCCCACCGCCAAGCGGATCGTTGATGCCCTGGCAAAAGAAAACCTACTGCGACCATTGACGGAGGCAAAGGGGCGGCAGGGGACAAGATGGGTTTTCGCACCTTTGTTGAGGATCATGAGTCTGGAGGACATGGATCATGTGTGAGCCGGAAACAAGCCCTGTGGATCACACAATGCCATATTATGAGCCGCAAATGATCTTGTGGCTCATGGATGAGCTGAAAAAGGAGCGATGAATTGATGGTTGATGATTTCAGATTGATGATTTCGAAAAGCGGCATGCAATCGGCATTCATAAATCGTCAATCTTCGATAGGCGTGGAGGCAGTCGAATGAAGTGGTTGGAAACTAGTTTATCAGCAGTATTGGAGGAATACCAAAGCGGAATCTGGGGTTCACCGCCGAAGGAAGATGGTAGCGATTTTCCTGTTCTGCGGTCAACGAACATTCATGATGCCACCTTAGTCTTAAATGATATAGCGCTTAGATCTTGATATATAATGCTTTTCGTGGATACCAAAGTTGATGTACAATACAGAACGGAGGTATTAGCATGGAAAAGATCCCTAACGCAGTTTACACAAGAGAACTCAGGGAAGAAGCAGTGAAGATGATCACAAAGGGTGGGATGAAGGCATCGGAGGTTGCACGTATATTATCTGTCCCTAAGTCAACCATAACCTATTGGATAAGGGCAGAAAAAAAGGGCAAACTTTCTTGTGTAGGAAGCTCAAAGAAATCCTTATAAAACAAGGGAACAGGCAATCAGGGAAATTACAGAATATATTGAGGTATTTTACAATCGGCAACGGAGACAGAAGAGGCTTGGATACCTATCCCCTGTTGCCTATAGGAGACAGTTTGTTGTGTGGAAAGATGCAGCATGAAAAATATTTGGTCTCCACGATTGCAATCAGGGGTCAGGGAGGAGGGTTGTTTAACGTGGCGGTTCAGCTGCGGCGGAACGCCGTCCGCTGTTATTATGTCGTTTGTTGACTGACAAGTCTTAGCCTCCGATTCTTTGCTTTGTAGGTCTCTACGCGGCCACTCTTTTCAAGATTGTTGACACACAGCATCGTGCGCCTTTCGAATGCCTCGCGAGGCTTTCCACGGGTCAACACGCTGACCTCTTTGAGCACGCGGGCGGTAAGAGAATGCAACGTGCAGGAATGATTTGGGCACTTCGATAAGACCCGAAGAATGGCATCCTCTATCTCAGCTGCGATTATCTCCTCTGCTCGACGGCCTGAGAGTGTGAAGTCACTTTCAGCGTCCTCCAACGGGTAATTTTCATTCTCCTCCTCGCCATCCTCGTCGGAAGCATCATCGGTGTCGGATGCTCGCCACTCATCTCCTTCGAAGCCAACCTTCCCGGATGGGTCTGTGCGTCGTGGGTTCGGGAAGATGCCTCGTTCCTCCAACATCCTCCAAAGCCCGGCAAGAGCATCATCTTTATTGGCATAGAAAGCCGACTCTCTAACGCGGAAGAATTGCCAACCGCAGCGCTCCAATTGCCGCTGACGTTGCATATCGTCTTCATGGCGGTCCGCGCCATGCCAATTATCGCCATCGCATTCAACCGCAAGGCGTGCTTGGCCGCCTTCAACCACGAGGTCAATCCGCTTGGATGCGACTTCATACTGGGAAAGCACGGTGAAATCCTTGCGGAGGAGTTCCAAGGCAACGTCGACCTCGAACCAACTTTCGAATGGCGCCGGCGGCTTGACGACACGGCGGTTGTCCTGCGCCGCCCGCCGTTCAAGTTCATCCCGGTCGATTCCAGCGATCACTCGTGGTCTCGTACTCTCGAAGAACTCAAGTAGCTTTCGTCTCAAATCATGTGCGCTGAGATCATCACAAGTAATGGAATGGAAAAGAATCATCTGATCTTTGGCGCGGCTGGCCGCGACATTGAAGCGCCGCTCGTCCGCCGCCTTTGTAAGAGGCCCGATTCTTTCATTGCTGGCTGCAACAAGCGACAGGAACATGATGTCGCGTTCGTCACCCTGAAAGCTGTACGGATTGCCGCAGACCAGGCGACGGCATTCCATTTCCTCGGCCCCCAGTCGTTCAAGCAACTGATTCTCGATCAGATCAGCTTGCGCTTCGCCTTGAAGCACCACCACGCCCATCGTCTTGCCGTCGTACCGGCTGTCTCCGCACATTTGGACAATCCTCTCTACGATGGCTTCGGCTTCCGGGATGTTGATCGCCCTGCTGTTTGAACCTTCGCGATAGCCGCCGTTTACATAGACATGCTCAAGCGGCGGCAGCCGGTTCGGGCCATACTGTCTCAAGGGAATCAGCGGCGTATCCGAATAGCATAGATCGTTGCTGAAACGGATGATCTCCGGCATGCAGCGAAAGTGCTCGCGTAGCGTGATCCGCCGGGTTCCATATCGAAGCTTCCCGTGATCGAACAGGCTACTCTCAATATCGAACGATGACTTGAACTGGAAATCGTGAAGGAATTCCTCCATCAAGCGATGCACGGCGTCGCGAGGTAAACCAACCGCATCTGGGCTTATCTGCTTGTCGTCGCCAACGATCAATATCTTCTTTCCGAGATAGAACAAGGGGAGCGCTTCGACGCCGCATTGCGAAGCTTCGTCAACGATTATCACATCGAACATGCCGGGGGCGGGATACACTGTGTCCCAAACCCGATGGAGCGGCATTACCCAGGCCGGAACCGCCTCGCGGCATTCATTGAGGTGCTCTTGAGCCTCGCGCCGATGGCGCGGCGCGTGCTTCCCCGTCCCTTTGCCAAGCCGCCGCATGGACTGTTGCCAGGCTTCCATATGACGTCGATGGTCTTCCTTGAGCCGCGAGAAACAGAACGACCAGGCGCGAAGCGCGGCAAGCTTCTCGATAATGCTGTTTATCTTGTCCTCGACCTGCTTGGCACGCTTGGCGAGCGCTGGAACGTCTTCCTGCCGACTGTATTCCTCGATCCAGTACCGCGCCTGCGCCCAGTGCCAGGCGTTGCGAATGTGCTGAATTCTTTCCTCCCAATGTGGCTCGTTGCAGGTCTCTTCCAAAGACTTCGTGAGCTGCGGAAGCAAAGGGCGTAATTTCGAGAGGTCTTCGTTTACCTTCTGAAGGTGCTGACGCTGTTTTTCCAAGTCATGAATCTTATTCACGCACCATGTGAACTTATCCACATCGCGGCTACGAATGGCGCTCAACAAATCGTTTGTCACCGAATGTGCATCACTCCGAGCGGCCATACTAGAAATAGGAGCCTCAGCGCTTTGGATATCATCGACGGCAACCCGCTTGCGAATACGAGCCAATGCAAGGCGGCATGAGGAGATAATTCTTTCAATTTGGGACTCGTCGGCCCATACAGGCTCGCCCATGCCCGGGTATTGCTTTATCGCTTTACGGCATTGGGCCATGCGTTCTTCGAGTGCCAAGGCGTTTTCAAGCGCATCATGCAACGACTTCAGGCCGGTGAATTGGAGGGCATACGGCCCTTCAACTTTTTCACTACGCCCTTTCCAGAAGCCCCATGCCCTTTCGCATTCAATACGAACGTGCAGTGCATCGGCAAGAGTTGAGAAATGCTCGATGGTGGAGCATGGGCACCCGCCTATCTTCACGGCTTTTATGACATAGAGCCGCTCTTTCACTGGCTTGGGCCGAAAGATACCCCAACCCAGTTTCCCGCCATTTTCGATGTGCTCTTTAAGCTTGCGGGTGTCTTGATGCAGCGTTCTGATATCGGTAGTATTCGCAAATTCGATGTTGGTGTTGTCCGCGATCGCAATGAGGTGTTCGATCGACGCAATAACGTCTCGCGTAATACGCAGAAGTTCGTGCCACAGGGACGAGTTGCCGCCCAGAATATCACGCAAGGCATCGTTCATCCATGAATGCGGGGTAGCGAGCAATCTCCTTCGATCATCCCGAAATGATATAAAAGCGTCACGAATCGCTTTGATGCGGGAAGGATTACTTCTAGCCAACGAATCGGCAAACCGTTCATCGGCCCCACGCGCTGCACTTTGTTCTTCTTCAATTGCGCTTGCCTCATTCCTTAGGAGATTGGCAAAGCGATCAGGAGACGGCACCGCCTCGGGCCATGCAAGGTTCAATTCCCAGCGTTTTTGCGGCGTGAATTGGCGCAAAGCCTCTAGGACGCTTCGCAAATCGTTTACGGCGATCTGACAGGTTTTGTCCATAGGAACGGAATCCGTTAACCATTCGTAGTCAGCTCGGTCTCGGTTCACAGCTTCGGCGATCCTGGCCGCAGTCCCCCGATACGCTCCCTCCGCGATGGAGTGCGTATGGGTTTCGGACTCCCGGATGTCGCGGAGCCGCTGGTTGACCTTGGCCTTCTCCTCGCGGAGATTACGCAATCGCTCTTCAAGCTCCGTCCGCTCTCGCGTAGCACGGTTTTCGTTCCACTCCTCATTCTTGCGGAGAATGCCGCCAACGCTGGATTCGAGCGAGCGGCGTTCCTCAAGTCCGCTGCCCAGCAGATTGATACAGAGAGGACGCAACTCATCGGGCACAAGCCCTTCAAGTACCTGAAGCGCACGCGGTGTTTTCGCCGTGATCAGTGTGCGCTGTCCCGTAGCGAGTAGATGACAAATCAGATTGGCGATGGTGTGGGATTTGCCAGTGCCGGGCGGCCCTTGGGCCAGAACGCCGCTTGCCGTTCGAAGCTTATCAACAATGCGGCGTTGCTCATCGTTCGATGGCTTGGGGAAGAATACCTCACCATCGAATGCAGCGTTTGCCTCCTTAGGCCCATTTGGCGATTCGCGGCCATCCTTTGGAAGGATTTCCGCGAGGTCCGCGAATTCGCTGGGGATAGCTTCGCCGTTCTCAATCTGTTCCTTGATCCGTTTCAAGGTTTCGGTAAGACCTTTGGCGGACCGCTTTCGTAGGATCAGAGCGGGGGCGTACTCCACGATGGGTTTTGCCGAGACGCGGATGCTTTTCGCTTCCGGCGAGCCATCATACTCGCCTTGTGAGTTGATCGAATGCACCAAAGCCTGAAGCACGCCTTCAACACATGCCTTATTCCATGGATCGTCTTCGGCTGTGGCCAGCGAAGCCTTTGCGGTTTCCTCGGCACGCGCTGGCTGTTCCTCGATGTCCAGCATGTCGAGCTCAAGCCGTAACTTGGCCCCTTCGGGATGTGGTCGGACGATGAATTTGCCCAAGCGGGCCTCAAACTCCAGGATGGCGTCGGCGACAAGCAAATGACGGCGGACACGCTGGCCAGTGGGTGTCTGCCAAGTCAGCAGACCCAAACAGAGCACCAGTTCGTATTCCTCGCCAAGCCGAATTTGTTCTTGGTGGATGCCAAACAGCGCTGAGTAGACTTTGTGGACCCTTTCCCATGCACTGTGTTCTTCCGTCCAAGGCAACCACTTGTCTTCGACATAGCTCTCCCAGGCCCGTTGAATCTCTGGATGATCGTCAAGGCGTTCGCTGTGGGGGATGGTTTCCGGCTGGTCCGATCCCTCGCGCCAATCGGGATTCTGGACTTGCCGCGTGATTTGCGGAAGGAGTTCGGGCAGGTCGGTCTTGTTTCGGAGCGCCGATGGGTTCACCCAGTATTTGCAGGAAGGGGGAATGGCTGGCAATTCCGGCTCTCGCCTGCTTTGCACTTCCAGCCATTCGTCCGGTTCATACTCCTCATCGCGGCCCCATGCCTGCGTGAAGCATCCATGCTCATGCGGTATGTCCGACACCCAAAGTACTTTCTCGTATTCGGCGATGTCGCGGATCAGCTTTGCGCGCAAATTTGCCAGACGGAGCAGATAATCCATCAAACGAATGGCTTTTTCATTTATGCCCTGAAAATTCGACGAGTTCATTCCGTTACTCCGGAGGACATCTTAGTCGTTGGTCTTTGACTTTTCATCCACCGGTCGATTTCCTCCCGGTCGAAGCGCCATTGGTTGCCGACCTTGGAAGCAGGGATTTCCCCATCTTGGGCCATGCGGTACAACTTTGTCCGGCCTATCTTCAGGTATTCGGCCAGTTCTTCTATGGTCAACCACTTTGTTCGGTCCATCTGAATCCTCTGCTCATGGTCACGTCTTTGCCATGAAACGATAATGAATGATAACACCCGGCACATTCCGTGTCAAACCAAAAAGTCGGGCCGCGTTTCCTGATCCCCCCTCCGACACTTTCCGACGGTCTCCGGTAGGTATCCAAGCGACAGGGCTCTCGGCCTGATTTCGGGGTTCACCCCGGGTACGGGCCGACCGCTCACCGGCACCAACCGGATTTGTCGCGACATGACCGGAGAACCGAATGGAGCTTTTCGCAACCGACCGTGAACGGCTGGCGTTCCTCCTCGAAACGGACGCCGCCCTGGACCTGGACTTCGAGGCGCTCGAGGCCCAGGCCGAGGCGGCTGCCGAGGAGCCGTTGCCGGAAGAGCGGCCGTAATACATCACCAACTACATCGGCTCGAAACAGAAGTTGGTGGACTGGATTTGGAAGCACACGCCGGACGGTGTGGAATCCGCGGCCGACGCCTTCTCTGGTTCGGCGGTCGTGGCCTACATGTACAAGACCAAGGGCCTGCGGGTCCTGGCCAACGACCGGCTGCGCTACTGTCACCACGCGGCCCGGGCGATCATCGAGAACGACAAGATGCGTCTCTCCGATGAGGACCTGGAAGGGCTGCTCGCGGACAACGTGAAGGCCGGAACCTTCGTCCGGGACAACTTCAAGGGCATCTTCTTCGCCAAGGGCGTCCACGGCCTGATCGACACGATCCGGTCGAACATCGACAAACTCTCGGGTTTCAAGAAAAACATCGCTCTCTTCGCCCTGGGCAAGACCTGCATGTCCGGCAAGGGCGGCTTCGGGCATTTCTCGTCGTCGACCCGCTACGGCAAGCGCGAGGACACCCCGGAGGAATTCAAGGAGCGTCTGCGCAAGAACGTGGCCCGCATCAACGCCCTCGTTTTCGACAACGGCAAAGAGTGCAAGGGATCCCGCAAGGACATCAACGACTTCCTGCCGGAGACCAAGGCCGACTTGGCCTATTTCGATCCGCCTTACGCCACGGAGTTCTCGACCACCAACTACGAAAAATCCTACCACTTCGTGGAAGGGTTGATGACCTATTGGGAGGGGCTCACCCTCGTCGAGGACTCCAAGACCAAGCACTACGAGACCGACCATAAGACCGTTACACGCGCCAACGCCGCGGAGTTCTTCGAGTCTTTCCTCAGAAACGCCAAGCATATCCCGCACTGGCTGATTTCATACTGCGACCACGCCTATCCGAACGAATCGGAGATGCGGCGGATCATCGCCTCCATGTACACAGGGACGTCCTTCAATTATTCAATAGCTCTTCTGTTATCTGCAACCCCTTTTTTTCAGCTATCTTCTTTCCCCTCATTACCGCATAACTGATGGCCGAGGGAGCCATACCAACAAGTTTTGCCACATCCGTTACTGTAGCACGTAAGATCATGGACGGCAATATAACAGAATAGGCTTCGAGCCTCAACAATTGTTTTCCGGCGGCCTTTTGAGAGCATTTCTTCACGGTTGACGTTATAAAAGGCTGAGACTTTTTCTGCTGTGCTTTCCAGGGTATGTCGCTTGTTTTTAAGCGCAAATTTACGCTCATAATGTTCCCCTGTTTCTGTAAGCAATTGGGGTCAGGTCTTTTATTATCAGTTTTTGTCATGATTACTGATGATATTACTCACTGTTGTATAATGGATACCGAGAAAATCTGCAAGCTCCTTCAGGGTATAACCACAGTTGATAAAGGCATCGCAGAGAATGTCATTTCTTTTATTCTTTATTTTTTTCACCTCATCCGAGAAAAATTGTTTTAGGGTTGGTCTATAGGTAAATCTCTGGGATCGTGGCACTTCGTGTAGTGTTTTAAATCTCTTCTCACCGAGAAATATCTGGTTTTTTTAAGTCTTTCCATGGTGAATCTTCATTGATACCCTCCATAACAAAATCCTCAAAAAGTTTTTGGGCATGTTTTTTATTATCGCTAAACTGTCCGAGGACCCAGTCAATCGTGAGATAATCGGCAGGTTTTTCCTTTACTGTCATCTGTCGGTAGCTGCTCCATCTCCAATCAGAAGGATTATTAACCATTTTTTGCTCTCAGGGGATTTAACACCACATACCTGCAAAGCTGCAGAAGATAGCTATCTCTATCGATAAGGATTCCCTTGAATCTTCCCTGAAAAATATGACCTGTTTTCTTATATCGCCAGTTATATTTCGATGTCTCATACCTCTGGAGAGGTTCCCCTCGGGTGTTTCTATAATTAGGAGGTAGTGGTTATCCATAAGGCAGTAAGAATGGCATATCCAGTGATAATGCTTTACTGTAACATCTAATATATCAAGGAATATCTCGCTGTCTATATTATATCTGAATATCTTCTGCCGGCATTTCCTCTTGAGGTAATGTGATAGATGGCGCCAGGGTATTCAATACGGAGAGGACGAGCCATAAATAGAGGATAACAGAGAAAAAGAAGAAAGGTGATAATACCTTAATAAAAGACCTGACCCAATTAGGTTTGCGCACTTTCAATAGGTCTTTATGGGCATCATATCATTTATTTAATTTTTTTATTTCTCCCACAGCTGTAATTTTTATCTTTTAATTTTATCGTTCAAGATTTGTATTTCATCACCTACCTTTATTTCTCCTTCTTCCAGCACTTCAGCAAATATACCTTCCTTTGGCATAATACAATCTCCTGTCTGCTGAAATATGGCACACCTGGCGTGACAAACCTTTCCTATCTGACTGATCCTTAAAGTAACATTGCTACCTGCCTTAAGTAAAGTTCCAACCGGAATAGAAACGAGGTCAATGCCCTCTGTTGTAATATTTTCTGCAAAATCACCTGGGTGAACATCAAGGTTTTTTTCCCTCATTTTTTTAATGCTTTCAATTGCAAGCAAGCTTACCTGTCTGTGCATAAAACCAGCATGGGCATCATTTTCAAGACCTATATCTTTAATGAGTCTGCATTTTTCAACATTATGTTTTTTCTCACCCTTATTGTCACTTATATTAACAGAAATAATCCTTCCCTTCATCGCTTTTCCTCCAAGTATTAAAATAGCTATCCAATTTTCCTTTATTATTTACAATACCCACATTAATATACACAATACCACACAATCATAGTAGAATTGATTTGATATTTCCATGTCCATCAGATGCAAAATTATATTAGCACACCTATATGATAGACAACTATATCTTTTTTAAATTATACTTTATTAAAGTTTTTGGGGTTTTTTATGGGTAATCGAAGAAAAGGAGTAGGATATGAGAAGGTGGGTTTTAGCTTTATTGATGATTTTTTTTATAGCTCATGTTTCCCTTGCTAATCAAACTACCATCACAGAATCAGATGGTTATGCATGTATGGGTGAAGACAGGACAAAGAGGCAGACTGAGGAGACAGCACTTCAGGATGCAAAGAGAAAGGCCATTGAGCAGGTGTCCACTTATATCCGATCAGAGACTCAGGTAAAGGACTCTGAAATACAGAAGGACATGATTAATGCCTATGCAAACGCAAAGGTGAGGATAATAGAGCAAAAAGGTGTCTGGGATAGCACGCCCCCAAAGATAGGAGATTGTTACAGATTAAAGATAAAGGCAGAGGTGGTACCTGATGAGGGTGCTATGAAGAAGATGGTATTGGCAGTAGATGACCCATCTTCTCCCCTTAAAGTTCATATATGGACAGATAAAAAGGATTATAAGGCAGGTGAGAGCATAAAAATATTTTTTAAGGGAAACAAACCGTTTTATGCAAAAATAGTTTATAAGCAGGCAGATGGGGGTCTTATCCAGATTCTGCCAAACCCTTATAGAAAAGACAATTACTTCCAGGGAGGGGTCATCTATGAGATTCCATCAGGACCTGATAGATTTGAACTTGAGATAACACCACCATTTGGAGAGGAAAACATAATCCTCTATGCATCTACAGGAAAACTTGGAGATATAGAGCATGAACCAGCAGGCGGGGTATATAAAATCAATACAGGGATTAATACACTTTCAGATAAGACAAGAGGTGTTAAGATTACCCAGAAAGGTCAGATGAATGTATCAGAATTTTACCAAACAAATCTCACCATTCACACAAGATAATATAGCCTCTACCAGGTAAGTAAAGTAGGTTAAAGATAAGGGCTTGGTATGGCTTGGAATATTCAGGGACTCAGGTATATGGTAATCTTTATCGTTTAACGTGATTGTCTTTAATGTTTAAACAACCTCTGACCGGTGAAGACCATGGCTACATTCGATTCATTGCATGCCTCTATGACCTCGTAATCCCGTTCAGAGCCACCTGGCTGGATAACGGCTGTGGCACCTTCTTTTATGGCTGCATCTACTCCGTCTCTGAAAGGGAAAAACCCATCTGATACCACCACAGAGCCCATAAGACCTGCCCTATGTTGTCTTGTATACTCCTCTATGGCTATGAGGTCTTCCATCTTCCTTAAACCTTTTTCAGCCTCCAGCTTGAATACTGCGTAGGGAACCCCATATCTTTTAAAGACTTCCAGGTCTGTGAATTTTTTATATGCCTTGAAAACGGCAATCTCTACTACACCAACCCTATCCTGTTCCCCTGTGCCTATAGCCACTGTTGATTCATCTTTGACAAAGAGAACAGAATTTGAACTCACCCCTGTTTCTACATACCAGCCAAAGAGCATATCATCATATTCTTTTTCAGTGGGCATCCTGTTTATCCTATATGTTTTGCCTTTATAAACCGCCTCAGCAGGTTTTAGGTCTTCTCTGGATTTAATGCGAAAAGGCTGGGACTCTTGAAGGATTATCCCTCCGTCCATGAGTGATTTTATATCTATGTGTCTTGAAAATTTGTATTTATTAAGGGCTTTCATATTTTTTATCTTTAGTAATCTCAAATTCTTCCATTTTTTTAATACATCTATTGCCTTACCTTCAAATTCTGGCGCACAAACCACCTCAAAATAATACGGCACCATCTCTCTGGCTGTTTCTTCATCCAGGGTCTTTGTAAAGACAACACAGCCACCAAAGGCAGCTATACGGTCAGAGGAGAATGCCTTTATAAATGACTCTGCACTCGTTGAGCCATATGCAACACCCGATGGATTATTATGTTTCATGATGGCACATGCAGGTTTTTTATCGAGATATTTCAGTATATTCAGGGCATTATCGAGATCTGTGAGGTTTATTTTTCCCGGGTGTTTCCCCACCTGAATCATATCTTCTTCTGTTATGGCGCTGGTAAGTTTAGTCTCTACATTTAAGAAACATACATCACCCAGGGCAATATTGCCGTTTATAAGTTCATACATGGCAGCAGGTTGGTCCGGGTTTTCTCCATATCTCAGCCCCCTCTCCACATGACACCCCTCATCAGCATCAAAGATATTCCATACTTTCTTTTTATAGGTTAGCACCTGACCACCCATATCAATCTTTATTGTCTCCGGAAAATTGTCTTTCACTATCTTTTTATACATCTTTTTTATATCTTCCATAAAACCTCCAAAAATCTCGTTTTATCTGAATCTCGAAAAGAATTCATCTATCTCTTGTCTTAATTCTATACCTACTCTTTCAAAACACTTAAGTAATTCATCATAGGCGGCTTTACCACCTATAAAATCCCAAAATTCTTCTGCAATTTTTAGCTCGTTGTCCAGGTCAAGCATGCCTTTTAAAGTCCATCTCTCATATGGCTTTGGTTCATAAGGATTATACGGGATTGCCAGATAAGATAATACATTTGCTTCAGGGTCTTTAAATAGATATAAGGCAATCCATTCCAATAATGTTCTTTTAAAATCCTTAAAATTGCTTATATTTGGCTTGACCGTCTTTAAATCAAATAAATGAACTGTGCCATCAAGATCTTTAACCATTAAATCTACCTTAACTGTCTTTAATTTATTTTGCTTTCCAAAATTTGCTATCTTTTTTATACGATTAATCTCATGAATTTTATTAGGATTTTTTCCAGTGGTAAGATCATTTATTATATTTTGGATTTCAATTTGAGCCATATCTGTTATGGTATCCCCTATAACAACACTTCTTTGCACAAAAGGAAATCTAAAACTTGCCAGGATTTCGGCAACAGGTTCAAAGATAGATGTCCCAAAGGTTGTGTTTAAAGAATGTATAAAAGAAAATAATGCCATTCTATCACGTCCAAGCAGTCTATAATGGAATGGCATACTTTTTGTTTCGGGATTGTATGTTCGGAATTTACTCCTCAGGATATTCTTAATTGTATCTTCTATTTTTACTATTTGGTCGTCATTAAGATTCAATATCTTTATCCTTTAGATAAAATATAGTCTCTGTATAAGGGGTATCTCTATCCTTTTCTACTCTATTAAATACAGGTCTTTTAAACCTGCTGACAATTTTCATACCAGATAATTCTGCAATCCTGGGATAAAGATTAAATTTATCATTAGCTACTAAAAAGATATTATAATCCTCTGTTAGATATTTCTTACAATTCAAAAGAACATCAGCTATTCCTCTTATATAGGATAATTTTGCTTCCTCACCCTGCCCTTTAAAGAGTGGTCCAATCTCATCTTCATCCTTTCTATCAAAATTGAATATCTCATATGCATAAGCATGTTGTTCATGGTAATTTATTAATCCCACATAAGGAGGACTTGAAAATATACCTTTTATTTTTTGTTTTAATACCTTATTAGCAAACTCTTTATTGATTTTATTTATCTCTCCATAAATATTAATCTTTCTACTATCACCAGTTAAGCATATCTGAAATGTATCCGACCTAATTCTATCAAACTCATTTAAGCGTTTTAAGGTATCCCTTGTGTATGTATTCCACCAGTTTATAATAGAAAAGATAGGTTTACATATCTTTCCATGTTTTTTACAGTAGTAAATTTCAAGGACAGGCTCTTTCAATGTGGCTAAATCAGCATGTGTAGTTGCCCTGCATGACCGCACTGTCCTACTTAATATAACTGAAACAACATTTTTCACATCCTCATCCTCTATCTTTTTTATTTCTTGGGATAGAAAATCTATTTCTTCTCTCACAGGATTAGTAAACCATTTGCTTAAAAATGTCCCATCATTCTCTTGAACAATCTTTATCTTAAACTTCTTTAACAGATCATTATAGATAGAAAGAAACATTGTTTCCTTGTCTTTTGCATAGCTTTCCTCATCTATCACCTTTTTTGCAATCTTTATTTTGTAATCTGGGGAAGGAAAGTATTCTGCATTAAATTTAGATAGTTCAGTCAATAAATGCTCTTCAAATATTGTGTTATTTCTATTGTATATAAAATCTTTCAACTTTGATGTTAATTCATAAATAATATTTGCAATCAATGTTAATCTGTGTTTATTCACCTTTACATTAGAAATTAAAGAATTAAAAAAAGATATATCTACCCCAATAGCATGGATACCTAACTCATTTGCCTGGACTAATGTTGTTCCACTACCACAAAAAGGGTCTAATACTATATCTCCTCTTTGAAAATAGATTTCATTTTTAAATTCATCAATATGAGAATCAAGGAAATATTCAACTAACTGGGGTATAAATTTACCTTTATAAGGATGCAACCTGTGCACATGTTTTGTTCTTTCTGACTCTTTATATTGAGTAAATGATAGATGCCAGTCAACATCATTCCCTAATGATTTTTTCCACCCAATTTCCTTAGTGGTAGAATCATAGTATTCTTTTAGCTCCTTTATGCTTATAAAAGGATTTCCATTTTCATTATATTTTTTTATACGCCCATATTGAATGAGATAGGCAATATTTGACGTAGTTATTTTTCTACCTAAATAATGAGATGCCCATCTACTTGCTTCTTTTATATTCATAAATTCTTTGTTGTGTAGGTTGAATAATGTTTGCTGTTCCATGGTTAATAAAATAAATGTTTAAATTCTTTAAATCATTTCGAGTATAGCCTTTTCCATGCTATCCACATCAAGGCCTTCGTGTTGGAAAGCCTCTTCTGAATCACCTGAGACACCATAATTTTTCACGCCAAAGCACTCAAATTTGCCTCTAAAACCCTTTTTGAGAAGATATTGGGCTATATGGGGTCCAATCCCTGTTCTTATGTTGTGGTCTTCATAGGTAAACACATAAGGCATGCCCAACACCTTTTTCATGACCTCCTCGTCTATTTCATTTACGCAGGGAATATTGATTACCATGAAATTTTTACCTTTTCCAATGAGTCTCTCCCTTATTTTTATTGCCTTTTGCACCATGCCTCCATAGGTAATGATGGCACCATCGCTGCCTTCTCTTATTATGTCCATCCTGCCATAGACAAATTCATAATCTTCATTGAAAAAGATGGCACCATCTTCCTTTAAGACGATATCCCAGCGTGACCTTCCTGTGCCCAAGATAAAGTTTCCATGGGTTTTTGCCACAAAACGCGTAACTCTATCTACCTGATTTGGGTCACATGGTATTATAGTTTTGAAATGAAAGAGGTTTTTGGCTACCCCTATATAATCTGTGCATTGATGGGTCTTTCCATCCGGGCCCACATCAAGACCAAGGTGGGTGAGTATGAGCTTGAGGTTCGTTCCGTTTATATCATTTAGCCTCTGTTGGTTATATGTTTCATCTATGCCAAATACACCGAAGTCTGCAAAGAATGTCAAGATGCCCGTTGTAGATACTGCACCTGCAATGGTGGCTGTATTGTGCTCCTGAATGCCTCCCTGAAAAAAATGGTCTGGATAAGCCTTTGCAAAGTCATTGGTCTTTACAGAACCTGAAAGATCACAATCAAATACACATATAGGGGGACCTTCATGGATGTTCAAATCTGCTAAGTCCTTTAGTGCATTACCAAAGGCTGTTCTGTTATCGAGTTTGTCATCCTTTGTATATGTCTTTGGCTTCCCTGTTTTGACATGTAGTTCTTCGATTTCTTTTCTGGAAGGCACAAAATTCCATGTGCCTTTTCTCATCTCTCTATAAAAATCGAGCCTGTCTTCTATCCCCAGTATGGATACAGCCTCTTTGTATTCATTGAGATTTAAAGGGCTTCCATGGTATTTTTCTTTATGCTCCATGAAACCTATGCCGTTTCCCATGACAGTTTTTGCCAGTATACAGGTGGGATTTTTACCTTCCCTGGCCTTCTTAAGGGCAATATATATATCATTATAGTCGTGTCCGTTGATCTCTATTACATCCCATCCATCAGATAGAAAATTCTCTGCTATGTTTTGCGGCATGACACTATAAATACTACCGCTTATCTGAAGATTGTTGTAATCTATTATCACCGTAATATTATTTAGACCATATTTTTTTGCAAATCTCCTTGCCTCTCCTATCTGACCCTTTTGCTGTTCACCATCACCCATGGGAACATATACATGGAGATTCTTCTTTTTTATCCTTGATGCCACTGCAAAACCACAACCTGCAGACAGACCCTGACCGAGATTTCCTGTAGACCAATCAATAAAGGGGATGCCCTTTACCACATGGCCTTCATAAGGGCTGCCCCCTTTCCTAAAAAAGGCGATGACCTCATCAATATTAAGGTATCCAACCCTTGCCAGGGCTGCATATACACCTGGAGAAGTGTGTCCATGACTTACAACAACCCTATCTCTCGGCTCGTGTTGGAGTTGAGCAAAGGAAAAAAGAACAAGATATATATCAAGGGAAGAAATAGACCCCCCTGGATGACCTGAACCTGCCAGAGTTGTCATGGTTATTATATCGCCCTTTGCAAGCCTTGATAGTTCCTGTAGCCTTTTTATCTCTCCTTCGGTGAGTCTTTCTTTATCAAACGCCATCTTTTCCTCCTACTACTTGAAAGTAATCGCAATCCTCCTGCAACAGGCACCTTTCGCATTCAGGCCTTCTTGCCTTGCAAATGTATCTGCCATGAAGGGTCAATAATAGGGAAAAATCAGTATAGTCTTTTTCCCTGATAATCTGTCTTAGCTCCCTTTCTATCTTTTCAGGGTCTTTGTTCTTTGTGAACCCGATCCTGTGGGATAGTCTTATTACATGGGTATCAACGATTATGGCAGGCTTTTTATATGCCACACCCACAATCAGATTTGCCGATTTCCTTCCGATGCCCTTTATAGTAGAGAACTCATCTATGTCATCAGGCACATGGCCATGGAATCTCTCTTTTATCTCACGGACGGTATTCTTTATTGCCTTTGCCTTGTTTTTGTAAAAGCCTGTGGGTTTAATATCCTCTTCAAGCTCTTCTATGGGGACATTGATATAATCATCTATGGTTTTATATTTTTTAAATAGGGTCTTTGTCAGTTTATTGACCCTTTCATCGGTGCACTGGGCAGAAAGTATGGTGCTTATGGTGAGTTCGAGAGGATTGGAGTATTCCAGTTCAATCCTTGCATCTCCGTGCATTTTTTTTAATTTTTTCAATATATCATCTATATCCTTGGGCAAAATTAAATCCTTTTTTGTTTTTTCAAGGCCAAGAGTGTATCCTTTATATCATTTAAATTTTTTGCATTCAATATATCTTTTTTCTCCTGCCAGCCTTTCCTTGCCATGCCTACACCATATAGGATATCACTGAATCCATCTGCTGAATGGGCATCGGGATTGATGCTTATCATGACCCCTTTTTCCTTGGCATATTTTAGATATCGCCAGTCTATATCGAGCCTGTAAGGGCTTGCATTAAGCTCAATGATCACATTGTGTTGTGAACAGGCATCTATAATCTTTTTCATATCTATTGGATAACCATCCCTGGATAGGAGTAATCTCCCGGTTGGGTGCCCCAGTATGGTGGTATAAGGGTTTTCTATTGCCCTTATTATCCTTTTTTCCATATCCTCTTGCTTCATGTTAAAACTTGAATGGATAGAGGCTATAATAAAATCAAAGCCTTTTAGTATGTCTTCGTCGTAGTCGAGACTGCCGTCAGGGAGTATATCGCTTTCTATACCTTTGAATATATAAAAGTCATCAATTGCACTATTTAGTCGTTCTATTTTATCCCATTGTCTCAGTATGTCCTCTGTCTTTAGACCGCCGGCATAATAGGCGCTTTTACTGTGATCCGATATGCCTAAATACGACATACCCATATTCTTTGCCTTCTCCACAAGCTTTTCCAATGGGTCTATTCCGTCGCTGAACTCTGTATGGACATGAAATATGCCCTTTATATCCTCCAAACCAACAAGCTCAGGAAGCCTTCTTTCGATGGCTGCCTCTATTTCTCCTGTGTCTTCCCTCAATTCAGGCGGGATGAACTGTAAGTTGAGCATTTCATAGATTTCCATCTCTGATGTGCACTGAATCAGGCCTTCGTCTTCAAATAGACCATATTCATTGAGTTTCCAGCCCTTTGTCTTTGATAGACTCCTTAGACGGATATTGTGTTCCTTGCTTCCTGTGAAATACATGACTGCATAGGGAAAGGCCTCTTTGCTTACTACCCTTAGGTCTGCCTCTATCCCTGAGCCGAGCCTGCATGATGTCTTGGTCTCCCCTGTTAGGAGCACCTCTTCTATCTCAGGCAATGAGACGAAAAATTTTGTTATAGACTCCTTTTCATCGGATGCCACAAGTATGTCAATATCTTTAACAATCTCCTTTCTTCTTCTAATGCTACCGCATATCTCCAAATATTTGTCTGGAATGATCTTGAAAAACCTTTCCCTTAGCAACTCTGCCTGGGGATATACTTCACCGAGGAGATACTCGCCTTTATGTTTTTTCAGAAACTCTATGCCTTTTAATATCTTCTCCTGTGTCTTTTCGCCAAAATTGGGTAATGTTATTAATCTGTTTTCCCTGCAGGCATATTCAAGTTCACCGATATTTGTTATACCCAAGGTATCATAAAGGACCTTTATTTTTTTTGGGCCGAGATTAGGGACAAGCATAAGCTCAAGGAGTGAAGGCGGTATGTCTTTTTTCAGGTTTTCCAGGTATTCTATTCTCCCTGTGGCAACATATTCTTCAATCTTAGATGCAATGGCATCGCCTATGCCTTTTATCTTTTTTAGACCTTTATCCTTTATTATCTCATCCAGGTTATCTATGCCTGCTATAATCCTTGCTGCATTGTAATATGCCTTTGATTTAAAGGGGTTTTCTCCTTTTATCTCAAGAAATGTCCCTATCTCTTCAAGTATTTCGGATATGATTTTTTGCTGCATTTGTCTATTATTTATTATGAAGAATTAAATGTCAATATGACTATGGGAAAAGGATTGATATGTATAATGAAGTTCTAATGGTTTTATACCCATGCGAGGAAAGCTTTTGCTGTATATCACGCATATTTAGCCTCTATTAAATCTAACTAACTTATCGACAGGGATCTCGGAGATATATCCCAGAGTATGAGGTCTTTTTTCAAACGTATGCATTATATAGAATTAAACTCCTATATAAAAAGTGTTATTCTTGATTTCTATAGGTAGATTATTTAAAAAACACTGCACCTGCAAAACTTACAGACGATTTGCCGTCAAACCACTGTTTGTAACCCGTTATCCTGCATTTGTTTCCTTTTAAGAGTAAAAGCTGGAGATATATGGCTGTAAGGCCGCATATACGCCTCTTATCTGCCTCATCCTTTATGAGCTGAAAGAACCTTTCTGCATCTACATGGCTTATGCTTTCCAGCAACTCGTTGTCCTTTACCTTTGATTGGGCAAGACTCAATGCATCGAGTGGATATCTATCTCCAAATTGGCTCCCTATATGGGCAAGATCAACACCGGACAGGATAATACATGGTTTTCCATATTGAGCTATTAAATTTTTCAAGCCTTCTGCAATTTCGGTTATCTCTCTATCTGGTAAGGTCTTCATGCCAAGTATATATTCGTGCATAGAGCCTGTTAGTATAGGGAGTATTTCAAATTCATCTTCCATGACAAATTGAAGCAAAGGAAGCTGTAATTCTATAGAATGCTCTATCCTGTGAGGCCATTCATCTATATATTCTTTAAGGAGAGGGTCATTTCTTATTAATGCTCCTAATTCTTGAGAATTCTTACAGATATCAAGGGGTGTGGCAAAATCTTTTAAAGAGATACTTATTATCTTATCCGATGATTTATGGGAAACACCCAGTATAATAATAAGAGGCTTTTTTACACCCCTCATATGTTTATAAACATCCCTGTAAACCTCAATGCCTCTGCTGTAATCTATGTGCGGGGCAAGTATCCCTGTTATATCCATGTCTGGTTCAAGTTCTGATTTTCCATCATCCTTGAAGACCTCATTGAGGAATGCCAGGAGATCCATCCTGTTGGCAGAATAACTCCTCCCAGCTGAAAAGGGTTCCCTTACCTTTTCTTGCTCATATTCTCTCTTTAGTTTGTCCACCACATTTCTGTAATTGTCATTAAGCAAAAGGAGATTTTTATCTAAAGCCTCAATGAATTGCTCCAATTGTTCCGTATATATAAGCTGTCCAAATGTCCTCATATATTCGGTCTGGATGTCTCTTAATGAATGATTGCCGTCCATTAAAGAGATGATAAATGCTGCATCTCTGGTAATAATAAGGGGTTTTTCCATTAATCCTTCTGAATCATGTATTAGGATTAATTCCTCTCCATCCTGCTGAATCGGGAAGGCTTCAATATATCTTATCTGTGGATTTTCCATCTTTTAGTAATCACCTTCCTGTGTTATCCCTGATAAGACCCACTTTTTATCGCCCACCTTTCTGGAGAATGTCCAGTATTCCACAAACTTTACAGGATCACGGTCGCTTCCTGAGATGACCCTGCCATCTTTCTCATCTATGGTATAATCCAGGAGGTTGGCGACAAATCTGACGGTTATGTATTCCTCACCTTGATCCTGGGCTGCATCGACAATATCTACCTGTCTAATGGCAATATTCTCTAAGCGGTTTATCTCCCTTGCGGCAATCTGTTTATCTATCTCATTCTGGAAGACCTTTAATATTTCAGGGTTTAGGAGGTCTTTTACACTTCCCATATCCCTTCTTGTCCATGCGCCTTGTATTTTAAAAAATATGTCCTGAGCAGTTTCTTTGAAGCGTATCTCATCAAATGATGGATCCATCTCTGCAATGTGTCTTAACCCCTGAGACGCACCATCAACCTGGTTCTGATTATATGATTCATCATAGGCAGGTTCTTGATTATAGGCAAGGGTGCCATAGCCTGGACCTGCTGCTGTCATCTCCATCTGGCGCTTTGCTTTGATTTTCTTCACAATAAAATAGATTATGCCTATGATTATGATGAGGATGATGATATCACCAAAACCAAAGCCACCACCCCAACCTGTTCCTGCATAGCCAGGTCCACCGAAAAGCATACTACCTATCATACCTCCAAGGAGACCACCACCTATACCGTAAAGAAGACTCCTTCCAAATGAAGGCTGTTGTTGAGGGGGTGTAACCTGTCTTGGTTGTGCCTGTTGTTGCTGTTGCTGATATGTCCTTGGTGGTTGGGTAGGGGTAGACCTATGATAGCTTCTGCCTGAACTAAAACCCCTGCTACCAGAAGACCTTCCACCACCTGCCCTGGCATGTGCTATGCTTTCCATGGCGCAATAGCACAAAAAAAGCATAATCATAAAAAAGGCAGCAATCTTAAATGCTTTTTTATTATCTTTATCCATTTTCTTCCCCTTTGGTTAAATTTGTATAATATTAACATAGTCTTTATTTGTAAGTCAAAAAATGAAGCGTGAGACGTGAAACGTAAGAAGTGTAATGCTTTAAATTGTTTATGATACCTTTCTGCCAAAGGGTATACGAAGCTTTCTCATCCTGTGTCTTAATGTCCCGGGATTTATATTTAGTAGCTCTGCAGCACCTCCATTTCCTTCCACCTTTCCCTTTGATATCTTTAAGGCATTCAAGATGTGGTCTCTTTCTATTTCTTCAAGGGTCATAAACATCTGGGTATCCATCTCATCATAGGCTTTATTAATATTTGCGTCTGCTTGTAATATATCTCTAAAATCAAGGGGTCTGCCTTTTGAAAGGATGATAGCCCTTTCTACAATATTTTCAAGCTCCCTTACGTTTCCTGGCCAATCATATGACATGAGTATATTTATTGCGCCCTTATCAACAACAGGTATATGGGGTAGCGCCATATCTCTGAATTTTTTCATGATAAAATGCTGGAGCAGGGCAGGTATATCGCCTTTTCTCTCCCTCAATGCCGGAATATTGATGGGAAAGACATTTAGTCTAAAATAGAGATCCTCTCTGAATAACCCTTTATCTACCAGTTCTTCAAGGTTGCGGTTTGTTGCTGAAATAACTCTCACATCCACCTTTATGGATGTGGTGCCACCCACCCTTTCAAACTCCTTTTCCTGTAAAACCCTAAGCAGCCTTACCTGGGCATTGAGTGGAAGCTCGCTAATCTCATCGAGAAATATGGTTCCGTTATCGGCCCTTTCAAATCTACCTTTCTTCTGGGAGATAGCGCCTGTAAAAGACCCTTTCTCATGACCAAAGAGTTCGCTGTCTATAAGCGTATCTGGTATGGCACCGCAGTTTATTTTTATAAAAGGCCCGTTTGCCCTATGGGAAAGGCTGTGTATTACCTGGGATATGATCTCCTTTCCTGTGCCTGTCTCGCCATAAAGTAAAACAGGACTTGATAATGGCGCCACTTTATTGACCCTATCCATAACATCTTTTAAACCAAAATCAGCACCTATTACCTCTAATTTATATCTTCCCTCAAGTTCATTGTGGAGAAATTGCCTTTCTTCTGCTAATGCATCTTTGATTGCCTTTAATTCTTTATACTGCTTGCAATTATTCAGTGCTATAGCCACAGGTTCATTAATCAATTCAAGAAGCTTTAGATATCTATCCTGATTAATTGAATCATCTTTGGTGATTATTATAAATGCACCCATATACATTTTTTCAATTATGAAACGGACAACTACAGCATGGGCATTGACCCATCCAAAAAAATCCCCTAAGGGAGAAAGCATAGAGTCTTTATGTAAATCACTAACATACCTTATCCTTGGAAAATTTACTGCACTTTCTATCTCATTTTGAAGCTTATCATTAAGGGGAATTTTTATACCTTTCTCAATCCCTCCATCACGGGTTGCCACTGCCTCTATATTGATGGCGCCAAGCTGATTATCATAAGTAACTACTATCAATTCTTCCATGGGGATCATATCGTTTAGAAATAAAAAACACCTGTGCAGTGCCTTTCCAATATCGAGGCTACTGCATATCCTTAATGTCATCTCCCTGAAGAATATATCTTTGTTTAGGTCTTTAATGTCCTGTGACATATAGAAGTTATACAATAAAACTGATAAATTTGTCAGTTTTTTCTGATAAATTTGTCAGTTTATATGTTTTAACGTTATAACTTATTGATATTAAATGATAAAAAATATGGCATGCCTTTTGCTTTATAGATTTTCATGTATCTTGAAAACATAAAGGTCAGGGTCAATGGAGAAAAAGAACAGGAATTAAAGGTATTTATCCATGAAGTTTCAGAGCATATAAGAGAATACAAAGAACTATTAAGTTTAGATCTTTTCAGGAATACTACAGTCCCTTCAGATTTTATCATACAGTTACACTGGAAAGAAAAGATTGATCTAAAACAAGGAAGCCCCTTGGCATACTATATACTGGAGGGTTTACAGAAGATAGGGCTCACAAATTATACCATATGGGCTGAAGAGGTGATAGCCAAAGATAATAGCATGCAAGATTATAGGGCTTTAAACGATGAAAAATCAGGATGCTTAATAAATAAAACAAAGGAGGTATTGTCTATGGAAAAGAAAGAGGATGATAAGATTAAAACAAACAAGGTTACACGAAGAGGTTTTTTAAAGGCAGGTGTAACCGCAGGGGTAATGGCAGCAGCAACAGGCCTTGCCCTTGACCTATCAAAAAAGGATGCTGAGGCAGCAGAAAGAAAGCTTCCAAAGAAGTGGGATGAGGAGATAGATGTAGTTATTGTTGGCTCAGGTTTTGCAGGCCTTGCCGCTGCTGCTGAAGCAGGGAAAAAGGGTGCAAAGGTTGTTATACTGGAAAAGATGCCCACATATGGTGGTAATTCTATAATTAATGGTGGTGTTTACGCAGCATGGGACAGTAAGCTACATCTCAGACAGAAAAAGAACCTCGGCGAAGACAGCCCAAAACAACACTTCGATGATACATTAAAAGGCGGTGACTATTATAATATACCTGAACTTGTAAAAAACTTCACGGCTGGATCTGCCGATGCCCTTAACTGGATGATCGATGAAGGAGGCTGCAAGCTACGTGATGCAATTACAAGGGCTGGAGGTCATAGTGCCTACAGAACTCATACAGTAGTAGAAGGTGTAGGCAGGGGATTTACAGAAGCCTTGAGAAAGATTGCTGAGAAATATGGGGCAAAGATAAGGCTAAGCAATGAAATCACATGGATATGGAGAAAGGATACAGAAGGACCTGTCCTTGGTGTTGAGGTCAAGACCCCTAAAGGTAAAAGAAATATAAAAATAAAAAAGGCATTGATACTTGCATCAGGTGGTTTCAGTAGGGATATCAAGATGCGCCAGGCATTCAATCCATCCATAGTCCCTGAATATAATAGCACCAACCATCCAGGTGCAACAGGGGAGTGTATAAGATTTGCCCAGGCAATAGGCGCAGATACATTACAGCTTGCCTTTATTCAATTATATCCCTTTGCAGAACCCGAAACAGGGATCCTTGATAATCCTGCTGTCTATCCTTTTAACGGTGTTGGCTACGGTCTCATCTATGTAGATAAGGATGGTAAGAGATTTGTAAACGAACTTGAAAGAAGGGATGTCTGTTCCATGGCTCAGATTAAGCTGGGCAAAAAGCCTACCTATTCCATATTTAATGAGGAGATGGTGGTAAAGATGGGTGGCACCATGGAGGAGATTCAAAAGGGTATGGCTAAGGGTCGTTTTATAAAGGCAGATACCATAGAAGATCTTGCTAATAAACTAAAGATACCTGCCCAGAATCTTGTAGAGACAGTTAAAAAGTATAATCAGTATCTTAAAGATGGGAAAGACCCTGATTTCAATAAGCCCATAACTAAGGCGATGATACCATTAGATAAGGGCCCGTTCTATGCTGTAGCCCAGTGGCCTGCAGTCCATCATACCATGGGTGGAGTCAGGATCAATGAAAAGGCACAGGTGATTGACATTTGGGGCAAGGTGATACCAAAACTTTATGCAGCAGGCGAGGTAACAGGCGGTGTCCATGGTTCAAACCGGCTTGGTAGTAATGCAATACCAGACTGTGTGGTCCATGGCCGTATTGCAGGGATTAATGCAGGACAGGAAAAGGCATAAACAAATCAAATAAGGGGTCATTTAAGACCCCTTATTTATTTTTTGGAGTTGGTATATGAAAAGAATTGCATTTTTTCTGGTAGTAATGATGGCTTTTATTTGTTTTGTTGCTATCCCACTTTTAGCACAGACAAAGAAACAGCCTGCAAAGGTGGCATCAAAAAAGGGAACCTGCATCTCCTGCCACAAAGACATTCAGACCATACTCCCAAAATCCCATAAACCAGTAACAGGAGATACAATAGGAGCTTGTATACCGTGCCATAAACCAGACCTATCTGGAAAGGCAGAGCCAAAACCTTATGCGTCTATGCTTCATAGACCCCATGTGGGTGAAGGTTCAAAGGTTGATTGTATGATATGCCATACATATCAAAGAAACATATTTGGCATATCTGGAACTAAGGTCAATTTAGGTAAGATAGAAAAAGAGGACCTTGATGCCATGAAGGGCATCTTTTCATCGTGGGCACAGTCAAAAAATATGGATGCTATCCACGGTAAGGCAAATATGATGTGTAGTGCCTGTCATAATAATAAACTAACAACAAAAGGTGATACTGTAGAGAATGAACGATGTCTAAGTTGTCATGGACCATTAGAGGCACTGCAGAAAAGGAGCGAACCAAAGGATTTCCCTGATAGAAACCCTCATAATTCTCATCTTGGGGATATAGCCTGCACTGTATGCCATCATGCCCATAAGCCTTCCACTGTATACTGTCTTGGGTGTCATGGAAACTTCAAGATGAAGATACCGGGTAGCTGATTTCTGATAGACTACCTTTTCTAAATTTTAACAATTGTGAGACCTGTTAAAGGCCTCACAATTGTTTTCTCTCCATTATATTACCACTTGCACCTATCTGGGCTAACTCTAAGGGTATGTTTTTGCCTGCCTTGTTTATAGCTTCTTTTACTATAACAGGGAGTTTTGAGCAGCACGGGACCTCCATGATAAGAACGGTTATGTCTTTTATGCTATTTTTCATAAATATTTCTTCTAACCTCTCTATGTAGGCATTTGTGTCGTCGAATTTTGGACAGCCTATCAAGCATATCCTGCCCTTTAGAAAATCCCTGTGAAAATCAGTATATGCAAAAGCCGTGCAATCTGCAGCAATAAGGAGGTGGGCATCTTTAAGGAAGGCCGCAGATGGAGGAACAAGCCTTATTTGGACAGGCCAATGGGTAAGCTCTGAAGGAGTTTTTCCTTCCTGGCATGTGTCTTGCGATGGTGAAACCTGCCTGTCATGGAAGATCTGTATATGGGTAGAGGGACAACCGCAGGGCAGAAGGTCAATCTTGTTTTGTGGCTCTTGAGTTTGATGCTTAAAAACCTCCATCTTACCTTTTTCTTTTAAATGCCCCTCCACTTCATCAGGATCAAAGACATCTGCCTCACGCTCGATGATTTTAAGTGCTCCCTCTGGGCATTCACCAATGCATGCGCCAAGCCCATCGCAGAAACTCTCCTTTATTACTTTTGCCTTTCCATCTACTATCTCTATGGCACCTTTTGCACACGCCAGAACACATTGGCCGCAGCCTGTGCATCTATTTTCATCTATCTCTATGATATTTCTTTTTACTATCATCTTGCGCCCTTCTTTTTTTGTTTAACCCAGTATTGTCTTTAGATCCTCATCAGGAGTAGTTATAGGTTTAATGCCAAAATTTTTTACCAACACATCCAGTATGGCCGGTGTGATAAAGGCAGGCAATGACGGCCCTAGTCTTATATCTTTGATACCCAGATACAGGAGTGTAAGTAGTATTGCCACTGCCTTTTGTTCATACCATGAAAGTACAAGGGATAAAGGCAGGTCATTTACGCCTACATTAAAGGCCTTTGCCAGGGCTATTGCTACCTGGATGGCAGAATAGGCATCGTTACACTGACCCACATCGAGTAGTCTGGGTATACCGCCTATATTGCCTAAATCTTTATCGAAGAATCGGAATTTACCGCAGGCAAGTGTCAATACCACAGAGTCTTTTGGCACCTTTTCCACAAATTCGGTGTAATAGTTTCTTCCAGGTTTTGCTCCATCGCAGCCTGCTACTAGGAAAAAGTGACGAATGGCTTTATTCTTTACAGCCTCTATGACTTTGTCTGCCACACTGAGTATGGTATTCCTTGCAAATCCTACCATGACTGTCTTGCCTTCTATATCCCTTTCAAAACCGGGCAGTGCCAGCGCCCTCTCTATAACAGGTGAAAAATCATAACCCACTATATGGCGAACATTAGGCCATCCCACAGTCCCTGATGTGAAAATATTATCCTTATATGAATCCTGTGGTTTCTGTATGCAGTTGGTGGTCATAAGTATGGCGCCGGGAAATGCTGCAAACTCTTTATGCTGGTTCTGCCATGCAGTCCCGTAGTGTCCATATAGATGGGTGTATTTTTTAAGTCCTGGATAACCATGGGCAGGTAGCATCTCACCATGGGTATACACATAAATGTCTTTGCCTTCTGTCTGTTTAAGAAGTTCTTCCAGGTCTTTTAAGTCATGTCCTGATACAAGTATTGCCTTGCCTTTTTTTGCACCCAGTGGAACTGCTGTAGGCACAGGGTGTCCGTATATTTCAGTATTGGCTGCATCGAGCAATTCCATGGTTTTTAGGTTTATCTCACCACATTTTAGAACCATGGACAGCCATCCGTTCAGATTGAGTTCATCTTTGAGAATGGCAGATAGGGCTTCATGTATAAATGAATAAATTGCATCATCTTCTTTACCTAATATCTGGGAATGATATGCATAGGCTGCTACACCCTTAACACCAAATAAAAGTGTGTGTTGAAGGGAACGGATATCTTTTTTTCCATCGCCATTATGGATGAGCTCCTTTGATTCCCCCTGTTTAACAAGTCCTCTTAGTGAATTTTCCGGTTTAAAGTTTGCTAACCTATCAATCTCCTCAGTGCTTGCACCTGCCGCCTTAACCTTTTCCTTTAGTCTGTCCCTTAAGGCAACGGATCTCAAGATAAGGTCGACAAATCTTTCCGGATCAAAATCTACATTGGTAAGCGTTCCGAATAGGGCCTCTACTGTAAATACATTAACCTCACTGTCTATAATGCCAAACTTTCTGCCCTCCACTGCATAGAGAGAAAGCTCAAAGAGTGTATAGACAAGAAGATCTTGTAATGCTGCCACATCGGGTTGTTTACCACATACCCCCACTTTGGTGCATCCTTCACCTTTTGCTGTTTGCTCACATTGATAACAAAACATATAACCTCCTCCTTATAGAGTGTTTTATTTTATACCCTAATATAATATCATCACATTTTACCTGCATTGACTTAAGTCAAAAGACTTGAAATATCTATACGGATGCAACCTTTTGGTTCACAAATCGTGCTTGATAATTTATAATGAAAATTAGACTATATGGACTATAAGGATTCCTTACGATATATACCTCTTTTCAAGGGCATGCCGGAGAAACAGATGGATGATCTGACAAGGATTACTGTTAAACGTTCTTTTTTGAAAAACCAGACCATTTTTTCAGAGGGTGATGATGCCGAGGGATTTTATATCCTTACCTCAGGGAGGGTGAAGATATTCAAACTTTCAAGGGAGGGTAAGGAGCAGATACTCCACATTGTCGAACCATTTGAGCCGTTTGGTGAGGTGCCTGCCTTTTCAGGCAGAAGGTTTCCTGCCCATGCAGAGGCAATGGAAGATAGTATTGTCCTCTTGTTTCCTATCACTGCCTATATAGAGCTTATAAAGAAAGACCCCTCTATTGCACTGAATATGCTTGCGCTTTTATCGCTCCGGTTAAGACAGTTTTCAAAACTTGTGGAAGATCTTTCCCTGAAAGAGATTCCCCAGAGGCTTGCAGCATATATACTCCTTTTAAGTGACAAGGAAAAGAAAGATGAGATAGAATTGAATATAAATAAGAAGCAACTTGCAAGTCTATTAGGGACTATACCTGAAACCATGTCGAGGATTTTAAACAGGATGCAGACAGATAATTTTATAGAGGTTCAGGGCAAAAGGATAAGGCTTATGGATAAAAAGGCATTAGAAGACCTTGCCTATGGGGCAAAGTTGGATATTTGATATGGTGCATCCTTTTTTTCAAGGGTGGTTTTCTTTTTAAAATATACCAGGTTATCTGCTATCTCTCGCAGGGCAGTTACAATCTCTCTATTGGTGGTGTGGACCAATGGAGTTTGTCCTTTAACAAGCTGTTTCGCCCTTTTTGCACAGAGATGGACAAGCTCGAATCTGTTTTCTACCTTGTCCATACAATCTTCAACAGTAACCCTTGCCATATTTATGCCCCCTTATATGCCCTATAGTTTTTTTGAAATCTTTATATGCCTTTTCAAGGTTGTCATTTATAATAGTATAATCGAAGATGGGTTTTTTTTCAATCTCTTCATCATATCTTTTTAATCTTAACTCAATCTCTTTCTCACCCCTTATGACAAGTCTTTGTTTTAGTGCCTCTCTTGATGGAGGTTCTATAAAAATAAGACATGCTTCAGGATAGGCCTTTTTTATATTTAATGCCCCTTTAACATCTATATCCAAGAATATATCAACACCCTTTTCAAGGTTTTCCAGGATATTCCTTTTCGGTGTACCGTAAAGGTTTTCATGGACGGTCTCCCATTCCAGGAATTCATTGTTTTTTACCATATCCATAAAGGTCTCCCTATCCACAAAGAAATATTCCCTGCCATCTACTTCTTTTTCCCTTTTCTCCCTTGTGGTATACGATACAGAAAATGTGCATTTTTTATCCTCTTTAAGAAAACGTTCAATAAACGTGCTTTTACCGGCCCCTGAAGGGCCTGAAACAACAATGAGCCTGCCCTTTTTCATATCCTAAAAGATTTCATATTATTTTAGACTTACTCTACATTCTGAACCTGTTCACGCATCTTTTCTATCTCTACCTTAACCTGAACTACCCTCTCATTTATATAGAAATCATTGGATTTACTCCCCAAGGTGTTTACCTCCCTAACCATCTCCTGTATAACAAAATCGAGTTTTCTGCCTATAGAATCATCTACAGATAAGGTGTCTTTAAAATTTTTTAGATGCCCTTTTAATCTGGTAATCTCTTCTGATATGTCTATCCTTTCCATGTAGATGGCAATCTCCTGGAGGATACGCATCTCATCTGCCAATCCCTCTTTTGTAATTTCCTTGATCCTCTCCTTTAATCTTTGCTCGTATGCCTTTATGGTAACAGGGGTTCTCTTTTCTATCTCCTTCACCCTTGCATTTATTGTCTTTAGCCTTGCCAAGAGGTCTTTTTCTATTAATTTACCTTCTTTTTTCCTCTCTGTATCCAGCCTTTTTAAAAGTTCTTCAAAGGCGGTAAAAAGACATTCCTCGGAAATATTATTATTCTCCTCATAGGAGAATACATCCCTAAAACCCATGATATTTTCAATCTTTAGTTCCCCGGATATACAAAATCTCTCCTTTAGGTATCTTGCCATATTGAGGTATTGTTGCACCGCATTTTCATTGATCTTAAGGCTGGCAATGTCGCTCTCCGGCCTCTCCCACCTTATGGAGATATCTACCTTACCCCTTTTGACATACCTTTTCACCACCTCTCTGAGTCTCTGTTCAAATGCATTGTCGGTCTTAGGCAATCTTAGATTAATCTCCATATAACGGTTGTTAAGGGATCGCGCCTCACCATAAAACCTGCCTTCGGGAAACTCTTGCTCTATCTTTGAAAAACCTGTCATACTCTTTATCATATGGGTTTCCTTTTATAGTATTCTCTCCATCTATTGAAGATGGAAATTATATCTGAACTTCCGTAATCAGGATAAGTCCATTCAAGAGGTCTATATGTGCCTTTATTATATATAAGGGTTAGGTCTGCATAGATCCCATTGCCTAAGTATATCCTGTGGGTGTAATTTTTTGTGGTGGCAAGGATTATATTCTCCAGTGATATATAGCCAGGGTCAATATTAACCTGTCTTTTATTGCCCATGGATAGAACCTTTTCTATGGCATTGGTTTTTAATTTTGTTTCCACAAGGCATTCCCTTTCCACGAGGTTGTCAAAGAGGACAAAGATACGAAAAAGATCAAGACCCATCTCTTCTGAATAATAATCTGTATGTTTAAAAGGCATATTCATGGTCTTATCAGATATCTTCTCTATCCTTTCCTCAAGCATATCTATGGCTTGTTGGAGAATTGCTTCGCTATTATAGATTATACTTGCAAAAAGCATAACAGGTCTGGGTGGCCTTATCTCTCCCATACAATAAAAAACTCCCTGTTCTTTTTCTGTCTATCTTTTGGTGCCTCAATCACCTCTTTTGGTTTAATACCCATATCTGAACCGAATCTTTTTATCTCTTCTATGACTTCTTCTATCTTTTTCTCATCTTTTACAATCCCACCCTTTCCGACCTTGTATCTACCCACCTCGAATTGAGGTTTCACAAGAGATATAATTATACCGTTGTCACTCAAAAGAGGGAGTGCTGCCGGGAGGATCTTTTTTAAGGATATAAAAGAGACATCTATGGTGATAATATCAACCTTTTCACCTATGTCTTCAAAGGTCAGATACCTTGCATTTATTCCTTCTTTAACAATGACATTTTTATTTTGTCTTAATCTTTCATGGAGTTGATTTGTCCCTACATCTAAGGCATACACATAGGCTACCCCATGTTTTATAAGACAATCTGTAAAACCGCCTGTAGATGAGCCTATATCCAATGCCTTTTTGCCTTTTATATCTATTCTTGATTCTTTTAAGGCCTTTTCCAGCTTTACCCCGCCGTAGCTCACATAGCCAATAGGGTCTGCCTTTATCTCGATCTTTGCATCAAAAGGAACCTTTAAGTCTGATTTTAAAATCCTCTTATTTTCTATAAAGACCTCGCCTGCCATAACGAGTATCTTTGCCTTTTCTCTTGATTCAGCCATACCCCTTTTTGCAAGGACTACATCTATTCTTTCTTTAACCACTTTAAAATACCCCGTGATATACCCTCTGCATCTATACCTATGGTTTTTCTCAATGTTTTCTGTGAACCATGAGGCAAAAACATATCAGGTATCCCTATCCTTTTAACAGGCACATCTATACCCTCATCAGATAAAGCCTCCATAACTCCACTTCCAAAACCACCTATAATGGTATTCTCCTCTACAGTAATTATCCTTTTGGTCTTGGCTACCACATCTTTGAGTAGTTCTATATCCATGGGTTTTATAAATCTTCCATTGATAACTGTGCATTCTATTTGATTTTCTTGAAGTATCTGGGCTGCCTCCAGGGCAGGGTATACTGTGTTACCTGTTGCTATTATTGCCAGGTCATCCCCTTTTCTTAAGACCTCCCAAGTGCCTAAGGGGATCTCCTTAAATCCATCATCCATGGTAACACCCTGTGTATCATCCCTGGGATACCGAACTGCTACAGGCCTATTGTATTTATACGCTGAATAAAGCATGTGTCTGAACTCGTTTTCATCCTTAGGACTCATGATAATCATATGGGGAATATGGCGGAAATAGGATAGGTCAAACGCACCATGATGGGTTGGCCCATCCTGACCTACTATACCACTCCTATCCACGGCAAAGACAATAGGAAGCTCTTGAAGGCACACATCAAGGATAATCTGGTCATATGCCCTCTGAAGAAAGGTGGAATAGATGGCAACAAAAGGCTTCATACCCCCTAAGGCAAGGGCAGCGGCAAATGTTACACCATGCTGTTCAGCAATACCAATGTCATAAAATCTATCAGGATAGATCTTTGAGAACCTATCAAGCCCTGTCCCTAAACCCATGGCAGCAGTTATGGCCACAATCTTATCATCCATCTCTGCAAGCTCTATAATGGTGTCCCCGAATATATCTGTATATGTCTTAGAGCCTGCTTTTTTTGAATTTCCTGTATCTACCTCAAAGGTGGATATTCCATGAAATCTTGTAGGGTCATACTCTGCAAAGGTATAGCCCTTACCTTTTTTTGTAACTATATGGATTAAAAGAGGACCCTTTATTTTCTTTACGTTTTTTAGGGTATCTATGAGGTATGTAAGATTGTGTCCATCTACCGGACCAAAGTATTGGAAGCCCAGCTCCTCAAAAAGTATTCCCGGTGTTACAAAACCTTTAATGGACTCTTCTATGTGTTTTGCTGCCTTGTATACCTTGTCTCCCAGGGCAGGGATATTTTTCAGCATGTTTTTTATCTCCTCCCTGGTCCTGGTAACGAACTCACCTGTCATTATCCTGTTTAGATAGGATGAAAGGGCACCGATATTTTTAGATATGGACATCTCATTATCATTAAGTATGACAATAATATCGCTTTTAAGATGGCCTGCATGATTTAGTGCCTCAAATGCCATACCCCCTGTTAAAGAACCATCGCCAATGACGGTGATTATCTTGTGGCTCTCATTTTTTTTCTTTTTTGCCTCTGCAAGACCTACTGCAATGGAGATGGAATTACTGGCATGGCCTGTATTAAAAATATCGTATTCGCTCTCCTGCTTAGATGGAAATCCACATAAGCCACAATCCTGCCTCAGGGTATGGAACATATCTCTTCTGCCTGTCAATATCTTATGGGTATAACATTGATGACCTACATCCCATATAATCTTGTCTATAGGTGTATTGAAAACATAGTGTAGGGCAATGGTAAGCTCTACTACACCAAGGTTTGAAGATAGGTGACCCCCTGTCATTGAAACAGTATCGATTATTAGTTGTCTAATCTCCTGAGAAAGATGAGATAATTCAGATATGGTAAACCCTTTCAAATCATTTGGAAGATTAATTTTTTCAAGATACATTATACAGACCTGTTGCCGATAAACTTTGCAATCTCTTTGAGTATAATTGATTTTTCCCCAAGAAAATCTATTGATTTGAGAGCCTCTTCTATAAGCTGTTCTAATTTAATTTTTGAAGCGGCTATTCCATAGTGTTTAATGTAGGTCTGTTTGCCCGTATCTTTTTTAAGCCTTTTGCCTACCAATTCTTCATCACCTTCTGCATCGAGTATATCATCCATAATCTGAAAGGCAAGACCTATACATTGGCCGTATTTTGTAAAGTGTTTTAATTCCCTTGTCTTAGCCCCTCCCATTATTGCCCCTATCCTTACCGATGCTACAATCAATGCTGTGGTCTTATGCATATGTATATAATTGAGAATATTCTTTGACCCTTCTTTGCCTTCATATAGGACATCCATGATTTGACCGCCTACCATGCCATCTGCGCCTGCTGCAGAGGCAATCTCAAAGACCGACTGCCTTAATAGCTTGGGGGTTATTTTGTAGGTATACCTTGTATCGGCCATTACCCTGAATGCCTCAGTTAGAAGTGCATCACCTGCCAGGATAGCCACAGCATCCCCAAAGACCTTATGGCAAGTAGGTCTTCCCCTTCTTATATCATCATTATCAAGGCTCGGCAGGTCATCGTGTATAAGGGAATAAGTATGGATCATCTCTATGGCGCAAGCAATAGGAAGAAGGTCATCGCTCGGCTTGCCCAGAGACTCGCATGTGGCTATGGCAAGCAAAGGTCTTATCCTCTTTCCATTAGAAAAGAGCATATACTCCATAGCATCCCTTAAAACCCCTGGGGTGGAACTAAAGGATACAAAGATATCTCTTAATGCATTCTCGACAACTATTCTTTTTTCATGAAGAAAGCTTAGAAGATCCATTACACTTCTTCCTGAGTAAAAGGCCTTTTTTCTAAAGTGCCATTATCTTTTTTTATCAAAATTTCAACCTTTTTTTCTATATCATCGAGTCTTTTGGATAGCTCCTTTGTTAATTGGAGCCCTTCTTTAAAGATGCTTAGCGCCTCATCAAGGGGGATATTGCCCTCATCAAGGGTCTTTACGATGGATTCGAGTTTTTTTAGTCCTTCTTCGAACTTCATAGAATGCCTATTATAAAATTTAAGTGTCTTGTTTTCAAGTATTTAGTTTTTATATACAGCAGCCCTGTCTTTACCGGCATTTTTTGCCCTATATAATGCAATATCTGCTTTCCTTATGAGGGTATCTGAATCTAAACCATCTTCAGGGTATATGGATATACCTATACTTGCGGTTATGTAAAAATCATTGCCGTCTTTCTCAAAGGATTTTTTTGATACATGTAGTATCTTTCTCGATACAAGGAGAGCATCCTCTATGCCTTTAATGTCAGCAAGGACAACTAAAAACTCATCCCCACCCATCCTTGCCACAGTATCTGTCTTGCGAATAACACCCTCTATATTCTTTGCTATATCTTTTAGGAATGTATCTCCTGCCTCATGTCCGAATACGTCGTTTACATCCTTGAACCTGTCCAGGTCTATCATCATAACAGCAACCTTTGTCTTTTTCCTCTTTGCAGCAGCCATTGCCATTTGAAGACGGTCAAATAAAAGCGCCCTATTTGGTAGTCCTGTCAATGTATCATGATAGGCCATATGCCTTATTATCTCTTCTGCCTTGACTTTTTCTGTAATATCGATGAGGGTCCCTATAATGGATGGCCTTCCCTGATACATCATTTTTGAGCCAAACACCTCTACATGGATTGTTTTACCATCTTTTCTTTTTGCCCTGAAGGTGAAATTTGATGTATCCTTCTCGTTGGATATCCTGGCTTGGATCTCTTTTTCTACTAAAGGAAGGTCTTCAGGGATTACCATATCTCTTGGACCTAACCTGTCTATCATCTCCTCTATAGAATATCCATGAATCTCGGCGAATCGTCTGTTTGCATATTTAAAGACATTATCTTGAATAATATAGACACCTGCCAGAGAGCTCTCCACTAAGCTTTTGAATTTTTCCTCTGATTCCTTCAAGGCATTTTCTATGGTTACTCTCTCTGTGATATCCTCAAATGTGCTCATATATTTACCTTTTTTTATTTTAACTGTTGTTATATTCACAATCTTTACATCCCCATTTTTACATCGGATATGGAAGACCCTTGGTCTTTTTTCTTTTAATTTCATGATATTAATATCTTCTTTCCAGGTCTTTATTACAAGATGCCTGTATTCAGAATCAGGATATGCCTTTGAAAACCATGCCCTTCCATCACTTACTTCTTCTTTATTATATCCAAACATCTCCACAAATTTTGGATTTATATAGCTATATCTACCTGACGCCTCAATGAAGACTATGCCGAAGGGCACATTTTCTGCTATTTCTTTGAATATCCTTTCCTGAGAAGTTACTGCTTTGTCTCTAACGATTTTTTTGTTTAGCATTATATAGACTTTAATCCTTAAATCATTAATTATATGCTAATATGAATCTACATGCCATAATTTTTTAAAAGTTTCTAAAATTTTCATTTCTTTGTGCCAAAATGATATAAATATCAAAACATGCTTTTAAATATATTTTTAAATGGGGGATTTATATGCCATATGTAAATATCAAGATAACAAAAGAAGGGGCAACAAAAGAACAAAAGGCAAGGCTTATAGAGGGTGTTACAAATCTCTTGAGAGACATCCTCGGTAAGAATCCACAGACAACCTTTGTTATTATTGATGAGGTTGAGACAGATAACTGGGGAATAGGGGGAGAGACAGTGACATCAAGAAGGCAGAAAAGATAACTTTTTATTTTAAAAATACTTACATCCCCTCCATACAAAAGGCAAAAAAATGTTTATTTTGCCTCCTTTGCATTTATAATAGCTTTTGCCGTCTCTATGAGGGTATTGGAATGGGGGTTTTTCATATTGTCTCTCATGATTATATCAGAGGGCAATACGTCTTTTCCATAATATGCCTTATTCAAACCATGCCTTGCCTTTATAAAGGCACCTTCAAGGGATATGCCACCATACAGACCTTTGGACATGGCAAAGGTTATTATGTCTGCGCTTATATTGGCAGTAGAGGCATCAATGCCAACACCTATAGGGCCCATGGCTATTCCCACATCAGCACCAAGTTTAACACTACTTGAAAGCATGGCAGATATGCCCCTGTCAGACATGATAAGCATTACAATCTCTGCTGCCTCGCCTCCTATTTGAAGCCCAAAACTCGCCTCGCCTATGGTATAAAACGCAGGGCCTCTCCATGAACCTGTTTTTTTATCATGGACAATAAGGACCCCACTGCCACCGGATGCACCAAGTATTATTGCCCCTTTTAACATCTGAGGCGCTATAAATATCCCCTTTGCATTTTTTACAAGTCCCCTAAAACCTTCCATCTCCCTTGCCTTGGAAAAATTCTCAAGGGTAAAACGTGCCTTTTCCACCAATTGTTTTGTCTCAGACAGGTCATCTCCATATGCCTTTTTAGGGTATATAAAGGATGGGATACTTGTTGTGAGAAAAAAAACTGTAATGATAATAAATATCCTGAATATCACAAAAGGGGTTTTCATAAATTTTGCCTCCTGTTTTTTTGAATTTTTCATACTTACCAGCAGTCACCAACTGTGACTCTATTTTTCCTGTCAACATCCAGGTTCACCAGGGTGACCACAACAGTTTTTCATAGTAATGATCTTTTTTGCATTATTTCTCAATAAAAGCCAGCATTTTTTCCATAAAGGCATCTTAACCTGGAGATTTGTAAAAAATGACCTAATGCTTGGCCTTTTATGGTCATGCATGGCTATTCTTTATCCCCTTTTAAGGGTAATACCTTATCTATTCGGAAATATACAAGATACCTCTTTTTATCCTTATCCTCTTCAGTTCTATTATAAGATTTTCTCCGTCTAATCTTTTCTATAGCCTCAGGGTCTGTTTCTTCTTTTATCTTGGTAAGATAAAGCCTCTTACCGGCAAATTTTTCCCCTGATTCCATAAAAAGATATGCAGCATGGGGATTGGTCTTTAGATTTTCGTGGGATAATCTTTCCAGCATTATAAAAGCTATGGTGTTTTCATCCATAAAATGAGGCCTTGCATAAACTGCCACATCAACAACCCCATTTGAATCTGCTGTGGCAAGGACCCCTCTTCCCCGTGTGTTTTGAAAATATTCACTCAATTTCATCTAATCCCCCCTGGTTAGCATCTTATATTAAAATAACCCTCGTCTGTATATTTTTTTTATCTGCTTCATCATACTTGTTTTGATTCCATGTCAATCATGTTTGATAATTTAAAAAAAATTTTTCAATTCTACAACGATAAAATTTAAAAATAAGGACCTTATATTTCGACATTATTGTCGAAGTTTTATTATGTATTCGACAATTTTTTCCTTATTAAACCCTTATCAAAATAAAAATGTTAAATATTTCAAATTGTTATGAATAAAGTGATGGTGGCATGGACTTTGCAAATATATTATACAGCTTTGAAAAATATAAGGAGGTTTAAGATGAAAACAAAGAGTATTTTAATTGGCATGATGATCGTCATGTTTCTTGCCCTGGCAACGACTGTTTTTGCCTTTGGGCCAAGAGGTGGTGGCGGTGGCCCTTATTATGGGGGTTTATGCAAGATGCATTCAGAATTAAATTTAACTAAAGAGCAGTCAGAGAGGTTGTGGCAGATAAGGGAAAGGTTCAATACAGATACAGAGAAATTAAGATATGAGATCTTTCAGAAGAGCTTGGAATTGAAATCCCTATATGGAGATTCAAAGGCAGATAAGACAACCATACTGAACAAACAAAAGGAATTAAATGCCCTGAGGAATAAACTGGATGATAGACGGGCACAGATGAGAGTAGAGCAGAGAGAGGTCTTAACCCCTGAGCAATTGAATAAACTCAACCAGTTTAGAACAGGACATGGTTATGGCAGGATGGGACATGGTAAACCAGGATATGGTAGAGGATTAGGACCGGCAGGTTACTGATGACAAACAAAGAGGCAGGCAAAAAGCCTGCCTCCCCCCATACTTCTTCAACCCCCCTCCTTTTAAGCCCCTGTCAGATAATAAAAAGGTTTGACAGGGGATCTTTTTAAAGAATGGGGGATTAATAGAACCGATAGAATATTAAATAAAAAATTTGTATAATCCATGATTATGGATCTAAATATAGATAAAAAGACTTTTATTATCCTTCCCATGATATTTTTCATCTTCATTTTTCTTATTGCCATAACAGGTTTGTTGCAATACAGTGTTATTAAGAAGAATATGGACGAACTTTTAAAGAATGAAGGGGAAGTAATTTTCAATTATCTCAATACAGAGATAAGCCAGGTCCTTGAATATTTAAGCATAGCAGAGAGGTCGCCATCCTTTGTTCCTTTGGAAATAATTAATGTATTTGCCTATGATGAAACCATCATCGGCGATTTTTATTACATGTTGAAAAACACAAAGACCTCTGATTTGATGGATGCCCCTGTCTCTAATCTCCTGGTTGTGGATACCAAAGGGAATATAATGGCAAAAAAGGGTGCGATAAAGATAAAAAAATCAGATATAGATACCTTGCTAAAGCAAAAACAGGACACAATGATAAAAGCACCTCATGAAAATAAAAACTCGCTTCTCATGGGCATTAAGGATGATGAAAGGATTATCTTTTTCACCATTGATAAGAATGAATTAAATACATTGAGAAATAGATATATTATAAGAGACATAATAGACAGAGAGTTAGGCAGGTTTAATCTAAAAGGTATAACCATTTTTGATGAACAAAAAAGGGTGTATCTTGATACCAATGGAGAAAAACAAAAGGTTTTCTTGCTGTCCAAAGACATGGATTCCAGATTTCTCAAGGGCTACAGCATGGATATATATCTTTCAAGAGAATCAGCTGATAAGGTTTTGGAAAGGATAAGGATAAGTTTTTTTCTTATCCTTTTATCCCTTGTTACAGTAAGCATAATAGTTTTTTTTCTTATGAGGAGGTATGAAAGGCATATAGAAGATATAAAAAAAGAGATTGCCCTAAATGAAAGGCTCATTTCCCTTGGTAATCTTGCCTCAGGTATGGCACACGAGATAAGAAATCCATTGAATGCTATAGGCCTTTCTATCCAGAGATTAAAGAGGGAATTTACACCTATTGAAGAAAAAAAAGTAGAATATGAAAGATTTATAGATATTATGAGAAATGAGATTGCAAGGGTTAACAGGGTCGTTGAAGAATTCCTCTCTTCTACCAGAAATGAAACGGTTTTTACAAGACAGAATATCTATAATATTATCGATGAAGTAGTCACCATGCTAAAAGAAGAGGCATATTTAAAAGGTATAGAGATAAAAAACACGATTGATGCCCAGTTTTATATAGATTGCCAGAAAGACAGATTAAAACAGGCGTTTCACAATATAATTCTAAACAGTATACAGGCCATAAAGGAAAAAGGGTGCATAACCATAAGTTCATTAAATAGTGATGGAGAAGTAGATATCATTATAAAGGATGATGGTGTGGGCATTAAAAAAGAGGATATGGGTAAGATATTTGATTATTATTATACCACAAAGGATAAAGGCATAGGTATAGGCCTTGCCATATCATATCTCATAATAAAGGAACATTTTGGTTCTATAAAGGTAAATAGCAAAGAAGGTAGAGGCACAACATTTATTGTCACATTACCCATAGAAACAAAGAGAAATAAAGGTTAGCATTAACTAATTTTAAATCTGAGGATGAATATGAATAAGGCAGTTATACTTGTTGTGGAAGATGAGCAGATCCAGAGGACACTGCTGAGTGAATTCCTTGCAAAGGAAGGATATGAGGTCTTGAGTGCCGAGAACGGCTCTATTGCCAGGAATATTTTTTATGATAGGTCAGTAGATATCGTCCTTCTTGATTTCAAACTCCCTGATACAGATGGGCTCACCCTTTTAAAATATTTCAAGGAAACAAACCCAGAGGCAGAGATAATAATGATTACTGCCTTTGGGAGCATAGAGAATGCAGTAGATGCATTAAAGGCAGGTGCGTCAGAATATCTTACAAAACCCATAGACCTTGATGACCTACTCTTCAAGATAAAAAAGATAGAGGAGAGGCTTAATCTAATAAGGGAAAATATGGTTCTAAAAGAGGCATTAAAGGATAGATTTAAATCAGAGGAGTTTGTCTATGAGAGCGAAGCCATGCAAGAGGTAGCAAGCCTTGTAGTCCGTGTTGCCAGAACAGATTCCACCTGTCTTATTACAGGAGAAAGTGGAACCGGAAAAGAGGTCATAGCCCATCTAATCCATGAATTAAGCGCAAGGAGAGATATGCCTCTTGTAAAGGTAAATTGTTCTGCCATACCTGAAACCCTCCTTGAAAGTGAACTGTTTGGCTATGAAAAAGGTGCATTTACCGGTGCAGTCCAGAGAAAACTCGGTAAGTTTCAGACAGCAGATAAGGGCACCATCTTCCTTGATGAGATAGGAGATATGCCCCTCATATTGCAATCAAAGCTTTTAAGGGTGATACAGGAGCGAGAGATAGAAAGATTGGGGGGATTACATCCTATTAAGATAGATGTTAGGATTATAGCTGCCACCAATAGAAATTTAGAGGAAGAGGTTAAAAGAGGTAATTTTAGAGAAGACCTCTATTATAGGCTAAATGTAGTAAAGATAGAGATTCCACCCCTAAGAGAGAGAAAGGTAGACATACCTCCTTTTATAGAGTTTTTTCTACAACGATACAACAAAAGGCATAGTAAGGCAATAAAGGGTCTTACAAAAGAGGCAAGGGATTTGCTGATGAAATACGATTTTCCAGGAAATGTGAGGGAACTGGAGAATGTAATAGAAAGGGCTATAATCCTCTCCAGGGGAGAATATATAACAATAGATGACCTCTCCATATCCCCATCAAAAGGAGATAAGTTTAATGAAGGCACTGCCAAGGATGTGGTAGGTTCCATAGAAAAGAATATGATAATGGAAGCCCTTATAAAGAATAACTGGATTCAGACAAAGGCAGCGGCTTCCCTTGGTATGAGCGAGAGGGTATTGAGGTATAAAATGAATAAATATGGTATTGTCAAACAGTAAATTAAATAATATCAATAAAATATTTCTATCCATCACTTGATTATGCTATAGATAACATATGGTTCATGAGGGTTTATCCTTTTCTATTGACGGCACCCACAGAGGCAAAAATATAATTTACCTTTCAGGGAGATTATCTGTCCAACATTTAGATGATATGCTCCTATTTGTTGATAATTTTTTTAGAGAGAAAAAACCCTCAGAGATTATAGTAGATCTTAAGGATTTAACCTATATGGATAGTGCCGGTGCACTCTTTATTATAGAGTTGGAAAACAGAGCAAACAAGGATTACATACCCATTAGTTTTATTAATATCTCCCCTAACATAAAGGGGATGCTTGGTCTAATAGACGGAGAATCCTTAAAAAAAACCCAAATAAAGATAGAGAAAAGAGGCCTAAATATCATAGAACAAATAGGCAATGGGTTTATTGATTTCATAAATGATATAAATAAAGTTGTATCTTTTACAGGGACGATTATAATAAAGGCAATATCCTCTATTCTCCACCTAAATAAGGTGAGGTGGGGGGATGTATTGGTATGCATGTTGAAGACAGGCGTTAATGGCCTCCCTATTGTGGGGTTGATAAGTTTTTTACTCGGACTAATCATGGCGTTTATGTCATCGCTCCAGCTTAAACAATTTGGAGCCAATATTTTCGTTCCCGCACTTGTAAGCATTGCCATGATAAAAGAGTTGGGGCCTATTATGACGGCTATAATTGTGGCAGGTAGGTCAGGTTCTGCCTTTGCTGCTGAGATAGGAACCATGAAGGTAAATGAGGAGGTTGATGCCTTGATTGTTATGGGGTTTGATCCCATAAAATTTCTTGCCATACCAAAGGTCTTTGCAGCCATGATTGTTGTGCCTTTTCTCACCATATTTGCAGACCTTTTTGCAATAGTTGGGGGTCTTGTGGTGGGTGTCTTAGGGCTTGACTTGACGGTCCATACCTATGTCCAACAGACAATGAAGGCTATGAAAATATTTGATATTGTCACAAGTCTTATAAAATCTCTTGTTTTTGGAATGCTCATAGCAGGTATAGGTTGCCAGAGGGGTTTTGAGGTAAAAAATAGTGCAGAAGAGGTAGGGATAGCAACTACATCGGCAGTTGTGTCTTCGCTATTTATAATAATAGTGGTTGATTCTATATTTGCCATAGTGTTGAGTTATTTAAAGTAGGACAAGATGAATAGCCCTATAAGGGTTTTTGTTTAAAATTTTTTTTTGAGTGTGCCATGTTGAATCAGAAAGAACCTGTTATTAAAGTTGAAAGTCTTACAGTCCGTTTTGGGGATAATCTTATACTGAATAATATAAATCTAAATGTTTATAGAGGAGAGATCTTTGTGATTCTCGGTGGTAGTGGATGTGGTAAGTCTACGCTTTTAAAACATATAATAGGACTACATGAACCTTATAATGGCAGGGTTATTATAAATGACATAGATATGACAAACGCAGATGATAGGCAATTAAGAGATATAAGAAAGGATATGGGTATGCTATTTCAATCTTCAGCACTTCTTGGTTCAATGACCCTCTTTGAAAATATTGCCCTTCCCCTTAAAGAATATACATCCCTTTCTGGAAAGGCTATAGAACTCATGGTAAAAATGAAGCTTGCCATGGTTGGGCTTTTAGGGTATGAGAATTATTTTCCTAGTGAGTTATCAGGGGGTATGAAGAAGAGGGCAGGTATTGCAAGGGCAATGGCCCTTGATCCCACTATCTTGTTTTTGGACGAGCCTTCTGCAGGGCTTGATCCCATAACTGCAGCAGAACTCGACGTATTGATAAAAAGTATAAATAATGGTATTGGAACTACTATGGTGATCGTAACCCATGAACTTGAATCTATATTTAATATTGCCCATAGGGTGATAATGCTCGATAAGGAAGAAAAGGGCATAATAGCTGAAGGTGATCCCATGAGGTTAAAAAAGGAATCTCATGATCCCAGGGTCAGAAATTTTTTCAATAGACATATTGCCGAGCATTTAATAAGGGAGATGTAATGATAAAGAAAAAGACACCTTTTCTGGTGGGACTTTTTGTAATAATCGGAACTTTAATTGGCACAAGCGCTATTGTCTGGATAGGGGCATCCAAATATTTTAAAAGGGGAACCACATATGTAACATATTTTGATGAAAGTGTTCAGGGACTTCAGGTAGACTCAAAGGTAAAATACAGAGGTGTAGAGGTAGGCTGGGTTAAATCTATAAATGTTGCCCCTGACAATAGACTTATAGAAGTGGAGATGAAAATAGAATTCGAGAAAGACCTCAGTGAAAAAAACATTGCCAAGCTTGAGCCAGCAGGATTGACAGGTATGGTTTTTATTGACCTCGATAATGCAAAACCTGAAGACTATTTAAAGACTCCTAAACTCAAATTTAAACCAGACCATCCTGTAATACCATCTGTCCCTTCTGATATCCAGAAAATTATGACCAACGTAAATGAGATAGGTGAGAATATAAAAAAGATAGATTTTCAAGGTATCTCAAATCAGATAAAATCCACCACAAAGACAATAGAGCTATTTATAAACAATAAACAGATGAAAAATATAGTTGCCCATCTTGAGGAGACATCAATAAACCTTGCTAAGGTATCTGAAAATGTTAAACACATTGCTGGCGATGATTCCATAAAGGAGATGACAAAAGAGGCAAGGATCGCCCTCATTAATGCCCGGAAGGCCCTTGAAAAATTTGCAAAAGAGATGGATTCTCTAAATATAGCCGAAACCTCCAAAAAGGCTGATCAGTTTGTAGATAATATAAACAGAAAAACTTTTGCCATAGTTTTAGAGACTCAGCGCACTGTAGAAAACTTAAGGAGGGTTTCTGAGAACTTAGAAGAGCTTGTTGATCGCCTTAAAGAAAATCCCTCAGACATTATTTTTAGTGAACCTCCTCAAAAAAATGTAGTAGATTAAATATACATTATACTGGAAGGTGTAGTAATGTTAAAAAATAAAAAAGATATATGCACGGTTTCATTGGCTATATTGTTGCCTCTTATTATAAGCGGTTGTCTTTCAATGAAAAGGACTCAATACTATGTAGAGCAATTTGTCCTGGATTATAAGCTACCAAAAAAAGATTACGGCAACACTATAGATACCTCTGTCAAATTCAGCCGTTTTTCTGTAGCCCAAGTTTATAACAACAACAGGATGAATTATAAAATGAATCATTACAAAATAGATGCCTACAACAATAGCAGGTGGAGAGTTAATCCAGGGGACCTTGTAGGTGACTATCTTTTAAGGGATCTCAGGGATTCAAATATAATATCCGTTGTCCTCTCCTATAGAAACCCAGAAAATACCAGGTTTGCAATAGAGGGAGGTATTGAAGAGTTTGTTGAGGTCTTTGAAGAAGGCAGACATTATGCAGTATTGTGGATAGATCTTATCATCGTCGATACCTTGGAATCAGAAATAACAAAAAAGATTATATTTCATAAGAAATATCAGGCAAAAGAACCCTTACAGGATCACAGCGCTCCAGCATTTGCAAAGGCTATGAGCATATCTGTTGCAAAGGTATCTGAAGAGTTTATAAAGGATATTTATTCTATTTTAAAGAAAAAAAATCTATAAAAAATAATAAATATAGAGGAAAACACCAGTGAATAAGAAAAAATCTCTTGTTGACCTACTTATACATGATCTTACAGGTCCGCTATCCATTATCACAACATCTGCCAATAATCTTATAAAAAAGGAAGATAAATATGGAAGCTTAACAGAACGTCAAAAAAAGACAATCGATATGATCTTGAGGAATGCCCAAAAGGCTCAGACCTTTCTCCAAGATATTATAGAGGTATACCGTTCTGAAGAAGGTATTTTGAGATCAGATACCTTTTTTATTCAAGATGTATTAAGGGATGCTGTTCTTGATGCCATAGAGATAGTTAATCCTGATTTTACAGAGGAACTGGTATGCAAAGGCGGGACAGAAAATATAAAGGATATATTTATAGAAAGAGGTATTTCTATAGAGATTGTAGGCAGATACCAGGGAAGCCCATTTGTCCATGACCGGAATAAAATACAGCAGATTTTGAGAAATTTAATAACAAATGCACTTAAATATCGTAAAAAAATAGTGAATATTAAGATAAGTGGCAATGATGAATTGATAATAGCTGTTGAAGATGATGGAACAGGTATACCTTTTGAAAGACAGGGTGATGTATTTAAGAGATTTTTATACACAAAGGATTCAGGCAGAGGATATGCAGGTGGTTTTGGCTTTGGCCTTTCATGTGTAAAATCCATTGTCGAGTCATTACAAGGATCGATATCTCTTGAAAGCTTTGAGGGGAAAGGGACGTGTTTTACAATAAAAATACCCCCTTTGACCCATAAAAAAAGCATCTGATAAAAATTTTTTTTTAATCTTTTTTAAAAAAAGTGTTGTAACAAAAATTTAAATATTGTAAGGTAAAAAAAGCTTAATTAAATTAAATGTCTAAGGGGGAAAAAATGAACAAAGCAGAACTTACAGGCAAGATAGCGGAGGAACTGGACATCACAAAAACACTGGCAGGAGAGTTTTTAAATTCTTTTATCAAAAATGTTCAGGAATCACTCAAGGCAGGCGAAAAAGTAACCCTTATTGGTTTCGGGACTTTTTCTGTATCTCAGAGGAAGGCAAGGACAGGCAGGAACCCTCAGACAGGTAAAAAGATGAAGATCCCTGCCAAGAAGGTTCCAAAATTCATAGCAGGAACTGCATTTAAGGAAATGTTCAAGAAATAGTTTTTGAATATTTTTCCAAGATGGATATCTTGTTATACGGAAAAATAGGATATCCATCTTTTTTTTATGGAGACGATAATAGGTTTTATTGCAGCTTTTTTTACTACCTTTTCAATGATGCCTCAGGTCATAAGGATATGGCGGCTAAAGGAGGCAAGGGATATCTCTCTCTGGATGCCTATAATGATACTCATAGGTTCTGTTTTATGGCTTATTTATGGTGTTCTTATAAAACAGATACCTGTCATCATTGCCAACTCTATATCTATTTTAATATCCATCTTTACATTGGTGGCATCCATAAGGTATAGGTAGACCTCATGTTTTTTTAAAGGCCTCATTTATTTCAATGCCATCTGTTTGAGTATGGCTTCCAATCTTTTTAATTCTTCACCGTAACCTGCCCAGTTGCCTTGCCTTTGCATCTCTTTTGCCTTCTCAAATATCCTCATGGCCTCTTTTGATAATTCTGATAGGTCTTTTTTCTTTATAACGACATCTTCTCTCTTTGTATCGTTGATAGACGCAGGTGCCCTTTTACTACCAAAGAGCCTATTGAGACATTGCTCTAAGTTTTCTTCCATTACTACCTCATTTTCATATGCAACGATAACACGCCTTAATTCAGGCAATCCTCCTTTGTCCTCAGCGGCAAGATACAGTGGTTGTATATACAAAAGGGATGATTCTATGGGTATAATCAATAACCTACCCCTTATAACCTGTGAGCCTCTTTGTCCCCATAAGGTGAGTTGCTGGGATATATAAGAGTCTTGGTCGATCCTGGCATCTATCTGTCGTGGTCCAAAGATCAATCTATCTCTGGGAAATGTATAGACAACAAGTCTTCCATAGTGCTCACCGTCACAGCGTGCAGCAAGCCATGCTGCCAGATTATCCCTTTTTGCAGGTGTATAAGGCATAAGTAGCACATACTCCTCTTTTTTTTCCTCCGGTAATTTCATTATCAGGTAATAGGGCTCAATCTTTTTGTCGCTATGCACAGGTATCTCCCATAGGTCTTCCTTATTGTAAAATACCTTTGGGTCTTCCATATGATAGGTACCATACATGGCTGCCTGAACCTTAAATAGGTCCCTGGGGAAACGGATATGTTCTTTCAAATCTGTAGGCATATCATCTATTGTTTTGAACATACCGGGAAATATATTCTTATATACATCTATTACAGGGTCTTTTGTTTTCATTATATAAAAAGTAACGGTGCCATTATAGGCATCCACTATTGCCTTAACAGAATTACGCATATAATTGATCCTGTTTTTCAGGGGTTTTGAATAGGGCAACATGGAAGACACAGTGTAGGCATCTACGATCCAGTATAGTTTTCCTTCCTTTGAAATAACCACATAAGGGTCAGAATCAAGCATAAGAAAAGGTGCGATCTTCTGGATCCTGTCCGTTACATCTCTGTTGAATAATATACTGCTTTCAGGCGTTATCTCCGACGAGAGGACGATCTTTGCTGATTTAAAAAAGATGGAGAATACTACTTTTTTAAAAAGAGAGTCGAGTTTAACCCCTCCTGTGCCTTTGTATGATGTATATGTATTACCATCTGATGTGGGATAGCTAAATTCAGGTATCTTTGTTCTGGTAATGACATAATCTTGTGTCATCTCACCATAATATATCTCGGGCAGTGTTATTTTTAGGTCTACAACGGATGACGGTGGTATATCCTTTATAATAAATTCAGGGAGCCCTTCCCTTGTAATCCTATTTACATAGCTCATGGCTACTCCATTGCCATGAGTAAAGACAAATTTTTCATTTATCCATGATTTGCTCGGTAGGTCGCCATATGATAGCTCTCGCGCAGAAAGCATGACCTGTTGATATCTATTGTTTATCATGTATCTGTCATCATCTATACTGTTGAATTTGTAATAAGTCCTTATCTGTTGTAGTTGTGCAAAGGTTTTATAGAGGGGTGTTTCATCCCAGAGCCTTATATTATTGATGGTTGTCTGGTTTCTCTGAATATGGGTAGATGTAAGGTTATAAGACACATCAAAGGGTCGGACATTGATGCCCTGAAGGTCGTATCCGAGCCTTGTCATCTTTATGTGGTGTTCAATAAAGGGTTTTTCCATGGCAAGCTCATTGGGAGAAACCCGCAGATTTTGGAGCAGGGCAGGGTAGATGGCAAAACCCACTATATAAATAAATACAAGACCGGCAATAGAATATGCCAATATCTTGATTTTTCCCTTTATTAGAGATACAGCAAAAACTATAGAGATTATTACAGTGGATATAATAAGTATTCTGAGGGCAAATAGTTTGCCGTATATATCAGCATATCCGGCACCGAAGATAACACCATGCTGGCTATAGAGCAGACCGAATGTGTCCAGATAAAATCCCAAAGCAATCTTTAATATGAATAATCCACCTAAAAGAGCCATGTGTTTCTTTGCATACTCGCCTATATAGACCCTATTACGATTAAACAAAAGTGCACCCCTCAGGATATATGATACTGCCACAAGACACAGGGATACAAAGAGGATAAAACCTGCAAAGCTGTTTATGATCTCCAGCATGGGCAGCTTAAATAAATAAAAACCAATATCCTTATTGAGAATCGGGTCATTCATACCAGCATTGACAGCGTTATGAAATATGATTGCCTGATTCCATACCTTTGAGCCCCACAAGGTTGATATTACCCCTATCACGATAGATATGATTACCCCTGCAATTTTAAAAAATCTGTTAAGATTTTGAAGGTTTGCAGTTAGTCTTGTGGCACCGAGAAGCATGATGTCTATAGTAGGAAGGGGTGTTCTCATGGTTAAGATGATATTGAAAAAGAGCCATATAAATGAAATGATTCCAAATATAAGACCAGTGATAATCTGTGTGGATATAATGGTTTGAAATACAATTCTATAGCCAGTCTCGTTAAAAAATAACCATTCTACATAAAGGCTTATTAATTGAGAAAAAAACATGAAAAATATTATGATAGCAGCAATTAATATAATTTTACTATATCTTCGAATCATAATTATCCTTTCGATTTAATATCTATGGAGATAAGACAGTATAGATGGGTATATATATGGTGTCAAGTAAAATAGCGGTGCTGGTTTTTATTAAAAAGCCCTTTAGATTTTATTAAAAATGAAATATATTGCTATATATCCATAGAACTTTGCCATATTTTGCAAGGAATAATAAATAATAGAGGTGAGGTATTATATGAAAAAAATGATTTTTATACTTTTATTTTTTATTTTTTTGGGTTTAAATACAAGTATTGTGAACGGAGAATATAAAGAACTCAAGGCAACTGTAAAGACAAATAAAGGGGATATAAACTTAAGGCTTTTTCCAGATGAGGCCCCCCTCACTGTCTTAAATTTCATAAACCTTTCAAAACAGGGTTTCTATGATAATCTTACATTTCATAGGGTGATCCCTAATTTTATGATACAGGGTGGCTGTCCCTTGGGCACAGGAACTGGTGGTCCTGGATACAGATTTATCGATGAATTTTCACCAAAATTAAGACATAATAAACCTGGCATCCTTTCTATGGCAAATGCAGGACCCAATACAAACGGTAGCCAGTTTTTCATAACCCATGTGGAAACACCTTGGCTTGACGACCATCATACTGTTTTTGGCGAGGTCATAGGCCATGAAGATCAGAAGGTGGTTAATAACATTGTAGTAGGCGACAGGATAATAACCATTAGTATTGAAGGAGATTATTCTGATCTTGCAAGGGATTATAAAGACCACCTTGAAAGGTGGAATAAGTTTCTCGAAAAAAGAAGGTAGCCATAAGGCATATTATTTGTTGTCGGCTTGCCATTTTCATCATTCTTTCAATGTATTCATAGACCAATAAGCATTAATGGGGAATCATATCTACAAAACCACATATATAGTTAAAAAGATGGATTGCCCTGCTGAAGAGGAGATAATAAGGATTAAACTTCAGGGCTTATGGAACATCATATCCATTGATATAGATATACCTACAAAAAAGCTACAGGTTTATCATGTTGGAGATAATAAAGAGATTACCCAATATTTAGACAGCCTTGATCTCGGTGTCCAATTAATTACTTCTCAAAAGACAGAGGATAAGATAAAAAAAGGAAAAGAATATTATGAAAAGACACGAATTCAGAAAGGGGTTTTAATACAGGTTCTAATTATTAATCTTTCTTTTTTTTGCTTGGAGATGATCACAGGTTTTATGGCTGATTCCATGGGTCTTATTGCTGACAGCCTTGATATGCTGGCAGATAGTATCGTTTACAGCCTATCACTACTCGCTGTTGGCGCCCATGAATCAAAAAAGAAGATGGTGGCAGGTGTGGCGGGCTATTTTCAAGGATTCCTGGCAATAATGGGATTTGTAGAGGTTTTAAGGAGGTTTTTAGGGTATGGTGAAAATCCTGACTTTAAGATGATGATTGTAATATCTGTCCTGGCATTAATCGGTAATATCATCTGTCTAAATCTACTTAAAAGATCAAAAAGCAGAGAGGCGCATATGCAGGCAAGTATGATATTCACATCCAACGATGTGATTGTAAATGCCGGTGTAATAATTGCCGGCATACTTGTTTATTTTACTGTTTCAAGAATTCCCGACTTGATAATAGGTGCTATTATATTTATTTTAGTTGGTAGGGGTTCATACAGAATCATAAAACTATCCAGATAGAAGTATTATTGATGTTTGTATGTCCATTTAACCCTCTTTGATTTGATAAGATATATATACCATATCATGGCATAACACATGGTGATTATGCTGTTGAGCCAGTTATTACCTCCAAATTTTTTGTAATGAATTTCAGATACACCGAATATATAAGGCAATAAAATGGTTATAGCAGAGTAGATAAAAATGGATTTTAAATATCTTTTTGCAGTCATTACAGCATTGACAGCCAACCTCCATAAAGATAATCCTGCATATATACTGAAGACCATTAGACCTGTAGTAAATATGCCATTTATAAAAATCATATAAAACAGGTTTTTGTTGGTTCCGAAAAGAGATTTCGCTATATCACTCATGATAAAGAGGTTTAAAAGCATGGTTGCAGGATCGAGTATGGTAAGACTAATACAAAGTAGAAGCAGCCATCCTTTTACACCCTTGTGTTGTATCTCTGCATCATACTCATCCATGGTTCTTTTCTATTACCTTTTTTGCATCCTTCAGTATTTTCAAGACATCTTCCAACAGATCAGGTGAAAAGGTGATGCCTTTTTTGGTGGGTATCCATTCACCTTCATCATTTTCAAAATATGTCCTCATATCAACGTATCTCTTTCCCTTGAATTCCTTCAATGCAACCTTGATCTTGTCCTTTCCTTTATTTATCTCTCCTATCTCCATCTGTCCTCCTTTTTTAGAGGTTCATATACTGCCTCTCTTGATAAGTTTTTTGATTATGTAATTGAAAAAATTTCAAAACTTATAGATCATTAATATTTTACAAAGGTCTGAATATAATAATAAACTTTTATGGAATTTTTTTGAAGATTTTTCTTTCAAAATTTGTATTCCTTATGCTTTTATATCATACATGTTAAGATGGTGGCTTAATGAGCATGAAAAATATCTTATAACAAGCTACTCATTCAGTTATTTTGCCCTTGAAGGTCTTGACATGAAGAGCGCCATAAAAAAGGCTTTTAAGGTTATTAGACCTGATAAGGTGCGAAAAGATGGCACGCTCAAGATATCAAAATCTACATATCGAGAGATAAGTTTACGAGTTAAGGGTTTTTATAAATAAAGAATCGTATTAGATTTGGCATTAATATTAAATTATTTTTGCCTTTTTTTGTTTAAGTGCCATATTTCTTTCGTTGTATTCATTTTTTTCTGATATGTCTTGGTAAACTTGAATAAAAGGGGGGATATCTATCTTTACCTTGCCATGGGATGTCTCAACAGGTTCTACCTTCAAGATAGTTGTTCCTTCATTGTGGCCGCCATATCTGTCAACCTCAAAATACTGATTGTTCCAAAAAAAGCATATACGCTCTTTTATTATTTTGTTTGTCTTTGGGTCTATGAGCCTTGTAAGTTTATTATATTCATCCTTAGTGAGGAGTTCATCTTCCCTGGCCAGGATCTTTCTTGAGAGGAAATACATGGGTGTTCCATCTTGTTCCCTTTTTTTTATGTATATTGCCTCATTTTTTTCTTTTGAGCGTAAAAAATATTTTTCTATTTGAACTATCTGATGCACAGGGAGGCTTTTAAAATCTATATGTTTTACAAGGTATCTTTTGGTTATAGGGAGTGGAACAGGCATATCCAAAATGCTCAATATGGCAGAAAAGGCCCTGGCTATTTTATTTTCAAAATCCGTTGAGTTATCTATTATCTTGAGGTGAGGATGTCCAAGCCAGCATTCCCTTATCTTCATGTCTATCTTTACAGCCTCTTCAGGTGTCTCGAGCCTTGCGGGATTATTTTCATCTGTATAAAATTCCATTGCACCATCTGCAGCTGTTACGAGATGTATTATGCCTGTATATCTGTCCCTTAGAACTATCTCATTTATTTTTTTCCTTTTTAATATGTCTTTAAAATCTTTCTCAGGTATGAATGCCCTTATGTCCATAATACCCCTATCAAGGAGTATAATCTTTTTCTTTTCTGGAAATACCTTTGTTACTGTATTTTTATATATCTCTTCAAAGGCAAGTTGCATATCAAAGATCGCCTCTTCATATGCAATAACTTGGTTTGATTTATCCATTATCCTGCGGTCTATGCCGCTATTTGTAATAATCGTAGCTGTTTCAGGTACCACAAATACCATAAAACCATAGTCTGACAGTTTTTCAGTAAGATGGGCAAGGGAAGAGCTTTTACCTGAACATGGGCCACCAGTGAGGACAATCATGGAAACAGGCTCTATAAGGCGTTGATTTGTCTTCATTATGGGGTGAGAATATCATAATTTGTTGTTTAATTCCAGCCCTTGATGGGCTACATGGTTATAGACCAGCTATCTTCAACTCCTATCCAGTCTTTATATTTTTCTTCACCTCCTCGAACGCTCCAATCAGAGTCAATGGTGAGTTTTGAGCTTATTCCTCCCCTGGGATTACAGATCATGACTATCCTAATGCGGTCAGGATCATAGATCTCCTTTAGATGGTCATATAAGATGTTTATTAATCTCTCGTATGAGACAACAATGTCTCTTAGTTGGTAGACATACTGTTTTAAGGATTTTAGTTCAATGAGCCTTTTTTTAGGGTAGAATGTGATATAAACAACCGCAAAGTCAGGTTGTTTGTTTACACCGAGAAAGGTAAATTCAGGGATCTTTATCTTTATTTCGTATCCTTCATTTGTGGGGTTTGGTATGGATTTTAGGATTGTCTTATCGATGTCCTTGTATGTCTTTGTCTGTCCATCCATAATACTAATACCTCCTTAATCTTCTTTATTTAAGAGATTCTTGAACATCATACGAACGTCTTCTGCCTTTCCACAGGAAAACTCACCTTCAGGACACCTGCTTGTTAAACACGGGGGTCCTGCATTTATAAATATTTCAGGTGCTAATATCCTCACGATCTTAAGCATCTCTATCGCCATCTCCCTTATCTCCCACTGGGCCCTCATGCAGCATCTTTGTGCAAAAAAATGGAGGAGTTCCCTGGCATTCATGGTCAAAATGATCTTTGTCTCTGTTGCATTGGGCAGAATAAAACGGGCATCCTCGTATGCCGACTCGTCTTTTATGCCTTTCTCTTTCAGTATTGTAACTGCCTCCACGTAAAAACTGTGTATCTCCTCCATAAGGGATATGAACCTTTTATTTAGATAAGGCTCTGATTCTATGGATGGCGGTATGATATATTCAAACCTATTTTCCATTCCCACATATCTCTGGGATTGCTGACTGTAGGATGCTATCCTGTGCCTTACAAGCTGATGGGAACATGCCCTTGATATCCCTTCTACTGCAAAGGTAAATGTAGCGTGCTCAAGAGGGCTCAAATGACCGCTCTTCAAGAGTTTTTCTACGAGTCCTTTCTGTCTTTTCGTAGTCATATCATTTTTTATGCCATCAATACCTAATGGACTGTAACAAAGCCTTGCTGCCATAGAAACAGTGCTTACAGGATCAGGTGTATAAGCCAACAACACTACTTTTTGCCTTTTCAACAAGCCCTCCTTTATATGTCAATACCCCTTTTTCTCAATTCCTCTGTCTTTTTTGCTGAACATTCCTCGCAGCGGAATTGAGGTCGGGGGTCTCTGGTTTTATCATATCCTTTAGCCTTTACCAGCCTATAGCCCCTTGCCTTTTTTCCACAGTCAACACAAAAGACCTCATCCTTTATCTCCCATTGGGCAGTAAGTAGGTGAGAGGTGAATATGAATTTGTCTACCCAGAAAAAGATAAGGCCCCCTATAAGGTTGGCAATGACTGTGGCAGTTAATTTATCAAGCATGGAAAGAACATAAAGGACACCAGCCAGGATAGGCGTAGAAAGCTGCCATCGGATAAGATATAGTCCATATCTCTTAAAATTTATCTTTTCCATCTATCCCCCTTTGTTTTGTTTAGGCATTCTTGTCATATTGAATTCTTTTATGGATCTCCATCTATTATTTCGTATATATCCATTGTGTCCTCAATAAAATCCAATTTCACGTCTTGATAGATCTTTTTATTATAGTCACCTTTTAGATTTTTCATTACATTGGCTGTAACTACAATATGGTTGGATGCATTCTTTGTAGCCCATCCAATAGCCAGAAAGGCAATATTTACAGTTTTTCCCACAATATCAGTTATGGCATATTTTGGATGTCCTATAAGCCCAAGATATACACTCCCTGTATTGATGGAAATGATTAACTCTTCCCTCCTTATGACCTTTTTTGCATGGATTGCTGCCCTCACTGCCCTGTCTTCATGGTCTGGGCCTGAAAAAAGACATAGATAACCATCACCTACATATTTTATGGGGACTCCATGATATTTTAAAGTAATTTCTGTGAGATTATAGAAAATGGCATTTGTATAATCTGCCATCTCTTTTGAGTCAAGGGTTGATGAAAGCCTGGCAAAGCCTTTGAGTCCTGAGCATAGAACAGTGCCATTAAAGATGTGTCTATCTGCCTTAGTGAGCCCTAAAATAAAATCTACGCTCACATTAAAAAGTCTTGATAACTTTACTAAAATGTTAATATCAGGTAGGGAAGCCCCCTTTTCCCATTTGGATACAGCCTGTGGGGATACTTGGAGGGCATTAGCAAGGTTTATCTGCTTCAGGTGGTGTTTCTCTCTAAGTTTACGTATAGTTGAACCTATATCCATTTAAAAAATATAATATAATTAATTTTTTTATTTTTCAATAGACATTAGGTTTAAAAAAATCAACCAGAAGTTGATATATATATGACGTCAAAGGTGGTAATATAGTAAGGATTGGCTACAATGGATGGTGGTTCGTGGATGGATGTGTAAGTGCCGGTATACAGTAAAGATGAGTTGTTGGCTTGTGGCTGATAGGTTATGGGATAAAGATGTTGGACCTTGGATGGAAAGGCATTTTACATTTTTTGCCTTTCTCATCTTTTCCGCTATTATATCAACCCCATAAATTCATTAAACACTATAAAAATTTATACCTTAGCTTTTGGCGAGCCTTTCCTGTAATTCCTTTAACTGGTTTTTCAACTCAGCAGGTAGGTCTGAGCCAAAGGTCTTAAAGAATCTTTCTATATCCTTTGCCTCTTCAAGCCATGCCTCTCTATCCACATAGAGGAGTTCTTCCAGTGCCTCCCTGGATATATCAAGTCCTGTCAAGTCAATGTCCTCTGGTTTGGGAACATATCCTATAGGGGTTATTTTGGCACCTGCAGTTTTTTTACATCTTTCGATGATCCACTCGAGGACACGGAGGTTTTCTCCGTAGCCTGGCCATAAGAAATTACCATCTTTATCTATTCTGAACCAGTTCACATGAAATATCTTTGGTGGCTTCTCCATCTTTTTGCCCATATCAAGCCAGTGTTGAAAATACTGACCCATATTATACCCGCAGAATGGCAGCATTGCCATAGGGTCTCTTCTTATTTCACCCTGTTTCCCAAACTGTGCAGCTGTTCGCTCTGATGCCATGATTGCACCTAAAAATACCCCATGTTTCCAGTCAAAGGCTTCATAAACTAAAGGAACAGTATGAGGCCGACGACCTCCAAAGATAATGGCATCAATAAGGACACCGTGATGATGTTCTATGCGATTGGAAATAGATGGACACTGACTAATAGGCGCTGTAAATCGGCTGTTGGGATGGGCACCAAATACCGGATTTCCCTTTTTATCCACCATCCCAGGTTTCCAAGGCTTTCCTTCCCAGTTTATACCTTCCTGGGGCACATCTCCATCCATCCCTTCCCACCATACGCTTTTGTCTTTTGTAAGCAAGACATTGGTAAATATGGTGTTCTTTTTTATGGTCTCCATGGCATTTTTGTTTGTTTTGTAATTGGTGCCAGGGGCAACGCCAAAGAAACCTGTTTCAGGGTTTATTGCCCAGAGTCTGCCATCTGTGTCGATACGCATCCATGCTATATCATCGCCTAAAGTCCATATACGGTAGCCTTTGTGTTTAAGCCCTTCTGGTGGTATAAGCATGGCAAGATTTGTCTTTCCACAGGCACTGGGGAATGCCCCTGCGATATAATGTATATGACCATTAGGGTCTTCCACGCCCATCACAAGCATATGTTCTGCAAGCCAGCCCTCTGATTTGGCAAGATAACTGGCAATTCTTAAGGCAAGACATTTTTTCCCCAATAACACATTGCCGCCATAACCAGATCCAACGCTCCATATGGTATTATCTTCTGGAAAATGAAGGATGAGCCTCTTTTTATCATCCAAATCTGCTTTACCATGAAGACATTTTGTAAATCTTCCATTAGTTCCAAGTTTTTTCAATACAGGTTCTCCAATACGGGCCATGATACGCATATTAAGAACCACATAGATACTATCCGTTAATTCCACACCTATCTTGGAAAAAGGTGAACCAACAGGACCCATAGAGAATGGGACTACATACATGGTTCTTCCCCTCATTGAGCCGTAGAATATCTGTCCTGCCCTCTTATATCCCTCTTCTGGAGACATCCAATTGTTGGTAGGACCTGCCATCTTTTTTGTAGAGGTGCATATATACGTCAAATGCTCTGTCCTTGCCACATCATTTGAAGCTGTCCTGTGATATACACAGCCCGGCCATTTTTCCTGGTCAAGCTCAATTAACTCGCCGGTGCTTATTGCTTCTTGCTCAAGGAGTCTTTTCTCTTCTTCTGATCCATCACACCATACAATCTTGTCGGGTTGGCACATCTCTGCCATCTCGATAACCCATATCTTTAACTGGGCATGTTTGGTAGGCCAATTTGTAATGTTATAGCTGGTTAACATCTTTTATCCCCTCTTATTTTTTTGATCCCCCTCTAAACAACTCAATAATTACTATAAAATCAGAACACGAGGATAAGAAACAATTTAAAGGATCAAGTATTTTTCAAGCAACTAATTATAGGTTTTATGGGTTTTTTTGTCAAGGAATCATATTAGTTGACCACCATCTTAATCCTTGAATACCCTTTTATATCAAGAGATGAAATGATACCCCTTTCAAGATAATATGACCCTGTCACTGCAACCATGGCAGCATTATCAGTGCAGTTGATGGGTGAGGGAAAATAAAAAGAGATGCCATGGATTTCTGACTTTTCCTTGAGAACTTCTCTAAGTCTTGAATTTGATGCAACGCCTCCGCCAATGACAATTCTTTTTATTCCATATCTAATCGTTGCCTTTAATAACTTTTTCCATAAGGTATCTATAACTGCCTCCTGGAAGGATGCGAGGACATGGGGGAGATTGTTTTCGTTTATGGTGTTTTTCTTTGCCCAGTTTATAAAGGCAGTCTTAAGACCGCTGAAGCTAAAATCAAGATTATCCTCATCTGTCATAGGTCTTGGGAACATTACAAAATCTCTTTTTCCTGTCTTTGATATTCTGTCTATTACCTCCCCGCCAGGATAACCGATGCCTAAAAATTTTGCTACTTTGTCTAATGCCTCCCCTGCTGCATCATCCCTTGTGCTGCCAATAATAGTATATCTGCATGGTTCATGAAAAAGAAGAAAGGTTGTGTGTCCCCCTGATACTACAAAACCGATAAATGGAAACTCTACCTCCTCTTCGAGAAATATGCTCATGGCATGTGCTTCTATATGATTTATACCTATTAAGGGTTTATTTAAGGAGAGCGACAGTCCTTTTGCAAAACAAAGCCCCACGAGGACAGAGCCTATGAGCCCTGGACAGTTAGTGACGCATATGGCATCTACGAGATTCAGAGATATACCTGCCATATCTACAGCAGATCTGCAGATGTTATCTATGAGTTCTACGTGTCTTCTCGATGCAATCTCAGGGACAACTCCTCCGAAGACACTGTGGAAATCTGTCTGACTTGATACAATATTAGATAGTATTTTGTTCCTGTTTTGTAATATTGCCACAGATGTATCATCGCAGGATGTATCTATACCCATTATAATCATAATAGTAAACCAAGTTTCATATTAATTTGCTTTAAACAAAATATTACAGATAAGACTTTAGAAGTGCTATCCTCTCCTTTTTCCAGCACAAAAATATTAAATCTCCTTCCAGTATATCTCTATCTTTTCTTTTTTTCTTAAGTCTTTTAAGAGAGCCCTTACGAATTCTTCACTTTTTTTTGTGGTAATAAACCTCTTAAACTGTTCTTTTTCGTTTACCCATTCTTTTTTATCAGGGAGTTTCTCATCCTTGTAAGAAAAGATATAGAATTTTCCTGAGATTCCTATGGCTTTGTTATATACAGGATTTTTTTCAGATATGGAGAATACGCCCATATGTTCCTGTGGGATTGCCCCTATGCCAGGAATGGAGTTGGAATGCCTTGATATGAAACCAGTAGTCTTTGCACCCTTGAAATCTCTTTTCGAAATAGCGTCCTCTGCAATGGATTTCGCATAGTCCTTTGCCTTTTCCATTGCAACCCTCTCCCTTAATATCTTCACAGCCACTGACTTGTCAAAAGGTTTTCCTGGTTCAAAATTGATGAGTTTGAATATATATGACCTTGAACCATCCCTAATAGGCAGGGATATATCACCTTTCTTTAAGTCTTTTAGCCACTCGGCAACCCTTAGATTACTTAATCTTTTTAGTATATCACTCTCCTTTATATCCCCTAAGTCTACAACTAATAACCCATTCTTTTTTGCATAGGCATCCATATCCTCTGTTTTCAATAGCTCCATATACACCGCATCATCCTTGAGGCTTGTTTTTTCATCAATGAGGATATATTTAAGCCTGTAGGTATTTTCATTTTTGAATGAATTTTTTTCCTTTTCATACAGGTCCTCTATCTCCTTATCGGTAATATTAATCTTACCTGTATATTCTTTTGGATCATAAACTCTATAAAATAAGTCGACCTTACCCTTCTCATCTACATATGCCTTCCAGAGTTCGTCATTGTCTACCAAAACCCCATTGTCAATGAGGGCGTTAATCAATCTTGATGTGATAATGGATATCCTTTCCCCCTCTTCGAATCTCTTGGGGTCAATATTGTTTCTCCTTAATATCTCTTCATACACCTTCTGGCTGAATCTCCCATCTCTTTTAAAGGCATTCATACCTGTTATATAGTCATTTAATTCCTTGTCATAGACCTTTAATCCTACTTTTTTGGCATTAATAAGCATTACATATTTATCAATCAGTTCATCCATGACCTTTTCTTTTATTTTTATGTTTTTTAAAATATTTTCATCAAGGTTGTCCTTGTATATTGCCCTATAGATATTGAGAAACCTGTTGTATGTGTCTGCATATTCAGTGTAGAATATCTTGTAGCCGCCGACCTCTGCTACTACCTTTTCTCTTTCTCTGAAAGAACCTACACCCCAGAAGATAAAGACTATAATGATAATGCCGAATATTGCCTTTATCATAAAACCAGTTGCATACTTTCGCATAAATTTTAACATCTCTTCACCCTGTTTTATTGATTTTAAATCACTAAAATAGTATATTAAGAATGCTTTTTCAATAATTTTTAATCCATAATTAAAGTGAAAGGAATGAATTAATGTTTGAATCTTTATTTGGTATAATGTCAAAAGACCTGGCAATAGATCTGGGGACTGCAAATACACTTGTATATGTAAAGGGCAGGGGTATCGTATCCAATGAACCTTCTGTTGTGGCTGTCCACAGGGATTCAAAGGGTGCAAAAAAGGTTATAGCAGTAGGAGAAGAGGCGAAAAAGATGCTCGGCAAGACCCCGGGCAATATAACAGCCATAAGACCTCTTAAAGACGGGGTCATTGCAGACTTTGAGATAACAGAGGCAATGCTAAAATACTTTATACAGCGCGTTCACAATAAGAAATCATATGCAAGGCCAAGAATAGTTATATCTATTCCATCAGGCATAACGCCTGTAGAAAAAAGGGCGGTTAAAGAATCCGCTGAGTCAGCGGGAGCAAGAGAGGTATATCTGATAGAAGAACTTATGGCAGCGGCAATAGGCGTTGGTCTGCCAATCACTGAACCAAACGGTAATATGATAGTGGACATAGGTGGAGGGACTACAGAGGTGGCAGTTATAAGTCTTGCAGGGATTGTTTATTGTAATTCAGTGAGGGTGGCAGGGGATAAGATAGATGAGGCAATAATCCAGTATGTGAAGAGAAAATATAACCTCTTGATAGGAGAGAGGACTGCAGAATTAATAAAGATACAGATAGGCTCAGCATATCCCAGCCCTGATGAAGATGAACTGGTCATGGAGATTAAGGGTAGAGACCTGGTGGGTGGTATACCAAAGACCCTTGAGATATCATCAAAAGAGGTGAGGGAGGCAATTGCAGAACCTGTAAATGCCATTGTAGAGGGCGTAAGGATTGCCCTTGAGAGGACACCGCCAGAACTTGCATCGGATATCGTAGATAAAGGGATTGTGATAAGCGGAGGAGGCGCATTATTGAGAAATTTGGATCTCCTGTTAAAAGAGGTAACAAGACTTCCTGTAATAATAGCTGAAAATCCATTGACTGCTGTAGTAGAGGGTTCTGGTAAAGTCCTTGATGAAGTAAGCTTATTAAAAGAGATTGCAACATATTTTTAAAAAAGTAAAACATTGAAGACCCCTTTAATTGTCATTATAACTGCAGCGCTTGTGCTTGTTATCTCTTTTTTAATCTTTACAGGGACACCTATATTTGTAAAAAATTATACAAAGACAAAGGTTATATGCGGAGAAATTGCAGGACCTATTTTAAGGTTATTAAACAAGCCTTTTTTGGGTGCCAAACACATCTTTAATACATATATAAATCTCATCAATGTAAAAAAAGAAAATTCTCTGTTAAAGAAAAAGATAGATGAGTTGCAGCTTGACAATAAAAAGATACCGGAATTGGAGCAGGAGAATAAGAGGCTCAAGACTATGCTTAAACTCACTGAATCAAATCCTGAAACATGGATTGTGGCAAAGATAATCGGGGAGGATCTAAAGAATTGGTTTCAATGTATCATTGTTGATAAGGGAAGGGATCATGGTATAAAAGAAAAGATGCCTGTTATGACACCAAAGGGGATTGTGGGTCAGGTTGTAGAAGTGAATAAATGGCATTCCAAGGTAATGATCATAAATGATACTAATTCATCGGTAGATGTAAACATAGAGGGTAGGGATACAAGAGGTATACTTGAGGGCACAGGTCATACAGTATTGAAATTGAAATATATAACAAAGAATGATGAAGTTGAGGTGGGAGATAAGCTTGTGACCTCAGGGAAGGATAGTATCTATCCAAAAGGTATACCAACAGGGATAATTATAGCAATAGACAAAAACAAGGCAGGCATATTTTATGATATAGATGTAATGCCTTATAATAATTACAAAAGGCTTGAAGAGGTAATGATCTTAAAGAAGAGATGAAGGTTTCCATATATATACTAACAGGATTCTTTTGTGCCATAATAGAGTCATCAATCCTTTCCTTTATACCTGCAGAGTTTTTAAAGCCCGATGTGACCATGCCATTTATAGTATATAATGTCTTCTTTCTATCACCTCAGGCAGGACTTATTACATCTGTTGCCATGGGTATGATACAGGAGATTTTTTCAAATGCACCAGATGGCTCGATGTTATTTACAAAGATTACTATATTTATCTTTGCGTTATTTTTTAAAAACAAATTATATATAAACTCAAAATATAGCTTTTCTTATATATGCTCAGGCGCTGTAATAGTGGAATCATTTTTATATCTTTTTCTTTCATGGCTTTCAAGGGGAGAGTCAGGGAAGGCAGAGAATGTCCTGTTTTTTATGTTACCTAATGCAATCTTTACCGGATTTATTGCCATATTTATATTTTCTTTTATCGGTTTTCTTAATACGAAATTTTTTGTAAGAGAATAAAATGACCTTAATTTAGAGAGTAAGCTTGGAAAACTTTGTAAAAGACAGCAACACGATAGAGGATAGCAAATTTGTATGGACAAAACGTATAATTGTATTCATCCTCATAATACTCCTTATAAGACTTTGGGACCTCCAGATTATGAGAGGACAAGAGATGAAGAGGCTGTCAGAGCAGAATCGCATAAGAATAAAAAAGGTAGTTGCGCCAAGGGGCGTCATTTATGACAGAAAAGGCAGGATTATAGCTGATACAAGGCCATCTTTTAATATATATATAACCCATGAAGACGTGAAGCACTTTGATCAGACCATCAATGGTCTGTCCAACCTTATTAAAATAAGCAGAGAAGAGATCATGGAGAAACTTGAGGCTGCCAAGGGCATGCCCGCATCCTTCCCTATTAAGATAAAATCCGATGTATCAATGGATGACGTGGCAAAGATTGAAGCAAACAGGGTCTATCTCCCTGGTGTTAATATACAGGTAGAGCCAAAGAGATTTTATCATTATGGCAAGATGTTTGCCCATCTTGTTGGCTATGTGTCAGAAATAAGCGACGAAGAGCTTAAAAAAAAGGAATATAAGAATTATTCGCCTGGTGATTTTATAGGGAGATATGGGCTTGAAAGGGCATATGAGGCTTATTTAAGGGGTGTAGATGGAGAAAAGAGGGTTGAGGTAGACTCAAGGGGCAGAGAGATGAGGACCCTTGAGCAGAAGAACCCTATCCCAGGCAACAGTATCTATTTAAATGTGGATTTGGATGTCCAAGGAATTGTGGATAAGGCACTTGAGAATAAAAGGGGTGGTAGCATTGCCGTTGACCCCAAGACAGGAGGGGTGATTGCATTGGTGAGTAGACCTGCCTTTGACCCTAATAAGTTTGCATCAGGCATATCCAAGGAGGACTGGCAGGCCATTGCTCTGGATAAAAGACACCCTTTACAGAACAGGGTGATACAGGGGAGATACCCACCAGGCTCAACATTCAAGATAGTCAGCGCCATAAAAGGACTTGAATTGGGTTTAATCAACGAAAAGACAACTTTTTCTTGCAGGGGTGGATTCCCATATGGTGGCAGGGTATTTAAATGCTGGAAAAAAGGGGGTCATGGCTCTGTAAGTATCCACAGGGCAATAGTGGAATCCTGCGATGTTTATTTCTATAATCTGGGTCTAAAATTAGGGGTTGATAGGATCCATGAGATTTCGGACTTAATAGGTCTCGGTAGGACAACAGGCATAGATCTGCCAGGTGAAAAAGGAGGCCTTGTCCCATCTACCGAATGGAAGAAAAAGACCTTTGGGCAGCCTTGGTTTGAAGGTGAGACTGTATCTGTTGCCATAGGTCAGGGTGCAGTATGGCTTACACCTGTGCAGCTTGTGCAGCTTGCGTCCTTTGTGGCCAATGAAGGTATCAATTACAAGCCCCAGATAGTAAACAGGATTGTGTCACCGGAAGGGAAGGTCATAAAGACCTTTGAACCTGTTGTAAATGTAGAGGTAAAGCTCAAAAAAGATACTATCAGGATAGTTAAAGACGGCATGAAAGGTGTAGTAAACGAAGGAAGCGGCACTGCCTATGGCTCCCGCCTCGAACGTGTAAGCATGAGCGGCAAGACAGGAACTGCCCAGTCTGTAGGAGAGAAAGGGAGAAACTTAGGCGACCATGCCTGGTTTATAGCCTATGCGCCGTCTGATAATCCATCTATTGCCATTTCTGTCCTTGTAGAGTATGGAGGCCATGGTTCTTCTGCTGCAGCACCTGTTGCAAAGGCAATAACAGAGACCATGTTCAGGGAGAATAAAGAGATAAAAGAGGCAAGATTATATGAAAATAGATAAGAGAAGGCTCTATCATATAGACTGGTATCTTATAATAAACGGTCTTTTGCTATTAGGGGTAGGGATGTTTAATCTCATAAGTGCCACAAGCTCCTTTTACAGCGGTTCTTTAAATTTTATAATAAAACAGCTTGTGGCGTTTTTGCTGGGCATAGGCTTAATCTTAATAATCATCCACTATGATTATAGGGCAATAGCCCATCAGTCCAAATGGCTATATGGAGCAGGATTACTACTTGTGATCCTCGTCCTTGTTATCGGCATGGTTGCAGGCGGTGCAAGGCGCTGGATAAATATCTTTGGTATGAATATTCAGCCCTCTGAATTCATGAAACCCATACTTATTCTCTTCCTGGCAAATATCCTCCACGAAAAGAAAAAATATAATATGCAGCTCGGTTTAAAGGACACAATACCCCCTTTGGTAGCCATATTAATCCCTGCCATGCTTATAATAAAACAGCCAGACCTGGGAACCGGGATTATCATAATCTTCACCAGCCTCTGTATGCTATGGTTTGTTGGACTTAAAAAATCCACATACGCTGTGCTGTTTGCCATTTGCGCCATTGCACCTTTTATTGCATGGATGTATTTGATGAAACCGTATCAGAAGATGAGGATACTGAGTTTTATCAATATAGATTCCGATCCATCTGGATTTGGTTATCATGCAAAGCAGGCTATGATTGCCGTGGGTTCAGGCAGGTTTTTCGGTAAAGGCTATATGGAAGGCACACAACACAAACTCCAATTTATCCCCGAGCATCATACAGATTTTATATTTACCGTGATAGGTGAGGAATGGGGATTTTTTGGCTCTTTAATACTGTTTGTTATTTTTGCATCATTTATATGGAGGTGTATCAAGATTGCCCAGGCAGCCCATGATGAGATAGGTGCCTTAATTGCCTTTGGTGTGGGCACCATGATATTTCTACAATTTTCTATAAATGTAATGATGGCCATACACCTTGCCCCTGTAGTTGGTATACCTCTACCCTTTATAAGTTATGGAGGTTCATCCCTTTTATCTATCCTTGCCTCTGTTGGACTTGTTTTAAATGTCCATATGAGAAGATATATGTTTTGATTTAATATCTTACAAGCCCTGCAAAAAAAGTGACAAGCTGAGGGAATACCTCTATTGCCATTATGGTTATTATGTAAGATGGTATAAACCACAGGACCCCTTTGAATACTGTGGATAGAGGTATATCCTTTGCCATACCTGAGACTATATAGGCACTTATACCCACAGGAGGGGTTATGGCACCCATGGTGGTTACAAGTGTTATGGCAACACCAAACCAGATGGGGTCATACCCCATCTGCTGGGCAACAGGGAAGAATATGGGAACTGTGATGAGCAGGAATGCCAATGCATCCATGACACATCCGCCAATGATATATATAATCATCATAGACCAGAATATCATCCAGTGGGGCACAGGTAGTCCTGAAACCCATTCTGCTGCCACATAAGGGAGCCTTGTCACTGCCAGAAAGCGGCCAAATAAAACAGCCCCTGCCACAAGCATGAATATCATACACGATATCCGAAGTGTATCAATGACTGCCCCTATAAAACCCTTCCATGTGAGCTTTCTTCTTATAAGGCTTATTACGATGGCAACTACTGAACCTGCTGCACCTGCTTCAGAAGGTGTAAAAAGTCCAGCGTAAAGACTATACATTATTATACCGAACATGAGAACCATATCTATGGCATCGGGTATTGCCTTTAATTTTTCCAGGAAAGTATGGGCAGGCCCTTTTGGTCCCCAATCAGGATGTGATATGCACATGATATACACAGTTACTGCCATTATTAAGGCAAGGATGACGCCAGGCAAAAAGCTGCCGAAAAAGAGTTTACCTATGGATTGTCCAGTATATATCCCATAAACAACCAGGACAACACTGGGAGGTATTACTACGCCCAGGGTTGAGCCTGCTGCTATAGAACCTGATGTGAGTATGGGAGAGTATTTATATTTTTTCATCTCCGGGAGGGCAACGGCCGTCATAGTGGCAGCAGTGGCAGTATTTGAACCGCATATGGCTGCAAACCCTGCGCATGCCATGACTGTGGTTATGGCAAGACCACCCTTTATCTGGCCGAACCATTTGTATGCAGCATTATAGAGCCTCTCGTTTACCTGGGAATAAAAGCATATCTGACCCATGAGTATGAACATGGGTATGACCGTCAAGCCATAGGATGAGAATGTCTGCCATAGATCTGTCCCTATCATACCGAGGGCAGCATCCCAGGATATGGCATATGTAAGACCGAAAAATCCCATAAATGCCATGACAAAACCAACAGGTATCCTCAAAAACAGCATTATTGCCAGCATAATAAGTATTCCGTATAATCCTGTAAGAGGTGTAATCATGCCTTATTCTCCTTATAGAATAGCCTGATAAAATCAATAAAAAGTGTAAGTGCCAGTGCTATAAATCCTAATGCAAGACAGTATACAAAGGGATGATATATAATCTTTAAAGTCTCAGATAATTCACCTGTTCTTTCTATCTTGAGTCCCCATTTAAGGGTCTGCCATGATACAAGAGTGAAAAAGAAGGTATTAACTAAGTAGTTTAATCCATCAAGGAAGGGAGTTATGGATTTGGGATACTTATCGCTGAATATAGTTACTATGATATGGTCTTTTCTAATTTGAGTGTATCCAAGGGCAAACCCAACTGCAACTGCACCGAAGAAACCTATAAGTTCATATGATCCATTGATTGGGACATAAACAATCCTTAATAGCATATTTCCTGCTGCAATACCCGTGAGGGTCAGGACTGCTACTCCACTGAAAAATGCCAGCAGCCTGTTAAAGTATCTATTTAGTTTAAAAATATAGTTCATGGTTTATCACCTTATCGATGTTTTTGTATGATAGGCATGGTTAGTCCCCGCAGACGAACCGGATAGTCGTCTGCGGGTTTATATAGCTTTATTTTTTAAACTGTTTTTCGTATTTTGCCTTTAAAGAATAAACATCTTTGATGATCTGCTCGCCTGGGAGATTCATGGCATTTACCCTTTTAATATATTCGTCGATCATGGGTTTGGTGAGCTTTGCAATCTCTTTCATATCTGCATCAGATAATTTGAAAAGCTGATGTTTGTATTTTTCCTTGGACCATTTGAGCGCTTCTTTAACATGATTATCCACATAAGTGCCTGTCCATTCAGCCTGTTCCCTTCTTAAGCCATCAAGGACCTTCTTTACATCATCTGGCAGGGCATTCCATTTGTCTTTATTCATGACAACAGCAAAGGTTACCACAAAAAGGTTTGCCTCTGTGGCATATGGTAGGTATGCAGCAAAATTAAAGTCTTTTAAAATCTCCATAGAAGAGACATTGCCCTTTACAACACCCTTTTGTATTGCCTCTGGTGCTTCAGACTGGGGCATACCAACAGGGGTTGCTCCGATACGTTTTAATACTTCTGCGCCTGTCCCTGATGCCCTTAACTCCATTCCTTTAATATCCTTCAGGGATTTAACAGGTGTCTTTGTCATAAAATCTGCAGGTGGGCATGTAAATAAGGTCAAGACTTTTACCTTTTCAAATTCTTTAGGGTTATACTTCTCAATTAGGTCAAAGAGTGCAAGGCTTGCTGCGCGGGCACTATTGAATCCTATGGGCAGGTCAATTGCCTCAGATACAGGGAAGCGACCAGGCTGATAACTCATGGCAAAGTTACCTATGTCAGCAGTACCTGTTACCACGCCGTCAAAGATACTTTTGGCAGGAAGTAGGGTCCCACCAGGGAATGTTTGAACCTTTACCTTTCCATTTGTCCTCTTCTCTACCTCTTTTGCCCATCTTTCCATCTGCACACATGGGAATGTGGTGGCAGGTGGGAAGTTGGCGTACTTAAGGACAATTTGAGACTGACCATAAGCCCTCTGAGGTGACACAATATAGATACCAGAAATAAAGGCTATACATATTAAAATGATGAAAATTTTTTTTGTATTCATTGTTACCCCCTTTTTTAAATTTGGATTAAAAAGTTTTTTAAGTATCACCCCCCTTGTTTTATAAAGATGCCATAAAACATTTTGGATACTGTATACAAAAATGAAAGTTTTAATTTTACTTTCTACTTTAATAAGGCATATTTGTCAAGTATATTTTATTATTTATTTTTGTTCTTTCTCCATTGACAAGAGATTTTGCCTCATGTAATATAAGACCCATGATAAAGAGATATTCACTAAAAAGGATGACAGATATATGGGAAGAGGAAAATAAGTTCAAAAAATGGCTTGATATAGAGCTCCTTATCTGTGAAGCATATGCAGAACTGGGCATCATACCCCAAGAAGACCTTAAAAACATTAAAGAAAAGGCAGACTTTTCTGTGGAGAGGATACAGGAGATAGAGGCAAGGACTCGCCATGATGTAGTTGCCTTTATCGAATGTGTCTCTGAATATGTAGGTCCATCTTCTAAATATATCCATATGGGCGTTACCTCCTCTGATATTCTGGATACATCCTTTTCTCTCCTTTTAAAAGAGGCCTCTGACATTATAATAGATGATATAAAGGCATATATGGTGGTACTAAAGGAAAATGCCTTTAAATATAAGGAATTACCCATGATAGGCAGGACCCATGGTATTCACGCCGAGCCCATCACGTTTGGTATAAAGATGGCTAATCTCTATCATGAGATGAAAAGAAACCTAAAAAGGATGGAAGATGCAAAGGATGGGATAAGTTATGGTAAGATATCAGGTGCAGTAGGGACATTTGCCCATGTCCAGCCATCAATAGAGGCATATGTTTGCAAAAGATTGGGGCTTAAACCTACTCCCATATCTACTCAGATAATACCAAGGGATTATTATGCAGAGTTTTTTACAACCCTTTCTATTATTGCCTCATCCATAGAAAAGATGGCTCTGGAGATAAGGAATCTCCAGAGGACTGAGGTGGGAGAGGCAGAGGAGTTTTTTCAGAAGGGTCAGACAGGTTCATCTGCCATGCCCCATAAGAGAAATCCCATTGCATCAGAGAACTTATGCGGTCTTGCCCGTCTTGTAAGAAGCTATGCACTTGCAAGCCTTGAGAATATACCCCTATGGCATGAGAGGGATATAAGCCATTCCTCGGTGGAGAGGGTCATTGCCCCTGACGCCACCATACTCATGGATTATATGCTCGAACGGATAAAGAACATGTATAAAAATCTCATGGTCTATCCTGAAAGGATGGAGAGAAATCTTGAGATGACAAAGGGGCTTTATCATTCAGAGGCTGTGTTATTAAGTCTTATCAAAAAAGGTCTTACAAGGCAGGAGGCATACAAGATAACCCAGAGGGTGGCCATGAAGTGTTATGAAAACAACCTAAATTTCAGAGAGGAATTGAGAAAAGACCAAGAAATAAGAAAATATATCCCTGAAAAGGAGATAGATGAAATAACAGACAATAGCCACTATTTCAGATATATTGACACCATATTCGAAAGGGTATTTGAATAGACTAATAGATGGCTGATAGATTATAGTGCCCTGCCACCCACCACAATCCTGGGTATCCTCAGTGTTGGCTGGGCATCTGAAACAGGGACACCCTGACCATCCTTCCCACATGTGCCTATACCGAATCCCAGGTCATTACCTACCATATCTATTTCTTTAAGGACTGTCATGCCATTGCCCATTATGGTGGCATTTTTTATCATATCACCAATTTTGCCCTTTTCTATGAGATAGCCCTCAGAGATCTCAAAGACAAAGTCTCCCCTTACAGTATCTACCTGACCACCACCCATCTTTACTACATAGATACCATCATCTACAGATGAGATGATTGCCTCTGGCTTATCTTTCCCAGGAAGGATCATGGTATTGCTCATCCTGGGGATGGGCTTGAATCTAAACGATTCCCTCCTGCCATTACCTGTAGATTTCTTTCCATATTTCATGGCATGGAACCTATCAAAGAGATAGTTCTTTAAAATCCCTTTTTCTACAATAATAGTCCTCTCTGATGGCACGGCCTCATCATCAAAGGCATATGTGCCCCGCTTATGGGGGGTTGTCTTATCATCCACCACTGTAATAAGTGGTGATGCAATCTGTTCGCCCATCATGTCCTTGTAACATGACATACCCTCCATGGCAAGGTCTGCCTCGAGACCATGTCCTACTGCCTCATGGATCATTGTTCCACCTGCCTCTGATGCCAGAACTACTGTCTTTACACCCATGGGTGCCTCTCTTGCCTCAAGAAGACCAGAGAGCCTCTTTACTGTTTTTCTCACAAGGCCTTCAATCCTTTCTTCGGTAAATAGATCAAAACCTTGGAATCCGCCCATGGATTCATAGGCAGTCTGCATCTCCCCTTTATCCTCACCCACCACGGTTATGTTTAATACCACCTGTTTTCTTGTATCTTCCACAGCCATGCCTTCGCTGTTGAATATGCTTACATCCTGTCTACTGTCTATGTATATGACCCTTACCTGTTTTATCCTCTTCTCCAGTGCCCTTGCCATATTATCCATGTTTTTTAGCATCTCGAGTTTCTTTTCTAATTTTACATCCATAGGGTCTAAATCTATGGAAAAGGGATATTGAGCCTTTATTTCCTTAAAATGAAGATCGTCCTTGATTTTATTGCCTTCTTCTTTTGATGACCTTTTAAGTGACCTGGACAATTCCAGTAAATGGTCTTTATGAAAATTATTTGTAGAGGCAAAAAAGGTCTTCCACGGCAATACATTCCTCAAGCCCACACCCATGTCTAAACCCTTTTCTATCTTTTCAAACCTTGATGATTCAAGATGGATCCTTGTAAAATTTTTCTTTTCTACAAATATATCTGCATAGATGGAGTTGTCGCCAGAGAGTATCTTTATTATGTCCTCTGCTTCCCTAATCATAATCTACCTCCCTAAAGTCTATCCCGTAATTTTCCATATCCTTCAAAATATTCATGAGGTCATCTTGAAAAAACACAGGATATACAATCTCCACAAGACCCTTTGATCCATCCAGGACAGAGAGTATACCCACGTCTTCATATGATTCGAGGATCGACTTGAGAAATCCGATCATCTCACGCCTTATTATAAACCTCTTTGTCTTCTCCATTTAATTTTCCTTGCTTTTAAGCATCTCTATAAATGCCTCCAGCCTTAGCCTCTGCCTTGAATCAAGGGGTTTTGGGAGCTCGCCTTCTATGGTAAGGATGGGACAATCAATGGCCTCTCTCAATATGACATCCTCCATGACCCTGTAACAGAAGGCCTGGACATAGTGTATTATACCCTTAATATCCCTTTTTTTTATCTCTGCCTTAATATCATCCAGCCTGGGAAAGATACCATATGGGTATGTGTATCTCCTATAACGCTCTACAATATCTGTCTCCCCAAAAGGCATACTGAATTGCCTCTGCGTCTCATTATAAACAATATGACCGCCTATAGATTCCACAAACTCATATAGATCAGTCATTATGGGAGGTATGCCTATAAAGCCTAACCTTACACCCTCTATGGGGTCTCTTTTTTTTGCCTCATTTAAGAAATCCTCTGCCATCCTCTCATATAATCTGTAATCTCCTAACATGTCCGATGACCTGATAAGCCATAGGTGATTTTCATAACCTGTAATTACCCTTTCCTGCCATGTCATCCTGTCTATTTCCCAGAGTTTTTTCCTCACTGCCTCTATTTCTGTCTCAGTTTGTCTTAGTTTTTCATGGTTTACATGGAAGAATTCCATGAGTTTTTCTACCTCCCTTTTGATTGCATCCCTGTCTCTGTCAAAGGGGAATGAATAGGGGATTATATGGAAGCCTTTGAATTGAAGTATCTCTGCCAAAGCCTGGGTATTGCTACAATCTCCCTCCATAACCGCTATTATATGGTCTATATCTTTTTCCATAACCACGCCATAGATACCCTTTATCCAGTTGCACATGCTTTTTGGAAAACCATCCCTTTCAGCCTTTTCTATATAATGTATTGGGTCATGGTCTGTTATAAAGATATTGTTCAGGTCACAGGGTGTATATCCGGCTGCAAAGATTATCTCAAAGGGTATTGTGGTGGTGAATCCTATGATCTTATCCATTTAAAAACCTGTAAATGTCTTTAAATATAAAGGGTGCTATTTGCTCTGCCCTTATCTTAGAAGATAAGTTTTTAGCACTGTATAAACCTTCAATTTTTTCATATTCAAAGTATCTTAACAGGGTATTCTTCAGGTATTTTCTCCTGTTTTCAAAACAAATTCTGATGAATTTTATTAATCCATCTGATATATCATGGCAGTCATCTTTGAATACCATGGAAATAAATACGCTGTCAACCTTTGGTGGTGGCACAAATATGGATGATTTTAATCTCATAAGGATCTTCACCTGTGCCAGCAACTGGCAAATGACAGAGACGGCACCGTAGGTTTTATGGCCGGGCGTGGATACTATACGTTCCCCTATCTCCTTTTGAACCGTTAAAAACATACTGTCCACCACATCCCTTTCATCTATTATCTTGAAGATAATAGGGGCAGTTATTTTGTAAGGGATATTTCCAAAGACCTTTATCTTTTTGCCTCCTGAGGATTTATAGAAATCCGTCAATCTCGTATTAAGGAAATCACAGAATAGAACCTTGAGGTTTTTGTGTCTTTCCATTGCCTGTTCAAGATGTCTTTTGAATGCCCTGTCTATCTCTATGCCATAAACAAAGCCTGCCTTTTCACACAGGCATTCTGTGAGGTCTCCCTGTCCAGAACCTATCTCTAACACCAAATCATTTTTATCTAAACCTGAAAGCCTTACCATCTTTTCCAGGATGTTTCTGTCTTTTATGAGGTGTTGGGATAGATATTTTTTTAACACAGATATGACCTAAACCATGCCCATGTAAGTTTTATATATTTTCTTATTGCAGCTGATGCCCATTAAGGACATTATATCATAAACAAAGCCAAAGGTCTCTTGTCTTCTCTAAATGGAGAATACAGAGATGGTCTTTCACTTTTTTTGATTGCCACTATTATGGCTTAAATATGATACATGATGTTATCCTGCTGGACCTTATTAGCCTGCATTCGGACCAGTGCGGAGAGATTATAATCTTTAAGATACCCCTCGATCCTTTCACCGAGTAGTTTCCAAATATCTCTTGTTATACAGGTTTCAGCCTTTGAGCATATCTTTAGGTCATTCACGCAGTCCACTAAAGTGCATGGTCCTTCAAGGGCCGATATGATTTCATAGAGGGATATACCATCGGGCTCTCGTTGTAATAGATATCCACCCTTCCTGCCCCTTATGGCCTTTACAAGACCAGCCTTGTGTAATATGCTGAATATGTGTTCAAGATATTTCTCAGATACCCCCTGTCTCTTTGCAATCTCTGAAAGGAATACAGGTGCTCCATCAGTGCTATTGGCTGCTATATCTATCATTGCCCTAAGCCCGTATCTCCCTTTAGTGGATATCTTCATTATATCTCCTACTATATTAATGGGAATAATATACTTTTTCATTGTGCTTGTCAAGGAAAAGCTGTATATTTAAGGAATGCCTTTAATATTCTAAAGGAGGATTGTCGACTAATCCTATCATTTTTATAGAAAATATTGTATATTAAGAAGGCTTTATAAGCCCATGTAAGGAGGAGTATCTATGTGGGAATATACAGATAAATTAAAAGACCATTTTTTAAACCCCAGGAACGTAGGTGAGATAGAAGACCCAGATGGGGTAGCTGAAGTAGGTTCTATTGCCTGTGGAGATGCCCTTAAACTCACCTTCAAACTTGACGAGAACGGACGCATCAAGGATGCACGATTCAAGACCTTTGGTTGTGCCAGTGCTATTGCCTCTGCGTCTGCCCTCACCGAGATGCTGAAAGGAAAGACCATAGAAGAGGCAATGGCCATTACAAATAAGGATATAGCCGATTACTTAGGCGGTCTTCCCCAGGAAAAGATGCACTGTTCTGTTATGGGTGAGGAGGCGCTCCAAAAGGCAATAGAAAACTATAAGGGCACAAGCTATAAAAGGCCTGAAGAACAGATAGTTTGTGAATGCTTTGGAGTAACAGACGGAGAGATAGAGCGTGCAGTAAAACAGAACCATCTCACTACCGTTGATGAAGTAACAAACTATACAAAGGCAGGGGGAGGTTGCGGCAACTGTCTTGAAAGGATAAAGGCAATTATAGACAGGGTTTATGCTGAAAAAAGACCCAAAGAAACACCATCCAAAAGACCTGCACTTTCCAATATCCAGAAGATAAAGATGATAGAGGAGACCATAGATAGGGAGATACGTCCATCACTCAAGCATGATGGAGGAGACATTGAACTTGTGGATGTGGTGGGAAACAGGGTCATTGTTGCCCTTAGGGGTTCATGCGCAATCTGTAAGGCATCACAGGCAACCCTGAAAGGATTTGTAGAACAGAAACTAAAAGAGCTTGTTACACCAGAATTAATCGTGGAGGAGGTTGAGTAATGAAAACTATCTATCTCGATAACAATGCCACCACCATGGTGGCTAAAGAGGTTCTTGATGCAATGATTCCTTATTTTCATGATAGTTATGGAAATCCATCGAGTATACACTCCTTTGGTGGTATGGTTGCTAAAGACCTGGCCGAGGCAAGGGAAAAGGTGGCAGCCCTTCTCGGTGCAGAGGCCGATGAGATCATCTTTACAAGTTGTGGCACCGAAAGCGATAATACAGCCATTTATTCTGCCATATCTTTGAATCCCCAGAAAAAACATATTTTAACCACCAGGGTGGAACATCCTGCAGTAAAGGTTCTGTGCGAGCACCTTGCAGTAAAAGGATACAGGGTCACATTTCTTCCTGTTGATAGTGAAGGTATGCTTGATATGGATGAATATAAAAAAAGCCTTACCCCTGATACAGCCATAGTAAGCATAATGTGGGCAAACAATGAAACAGGGGTCATATTCCCTGTGGAAGAGGCGGCTCAGCTTGCCCACGAAAAAGGCATCCTTTTCCATACAGACGCTGTACAGGCAGCAGGAAAGATACCCATAAATATGAAGAAGAATCAGATTGATATGTTATCCATATCAGGACATAAGCTTCATGCACCTAAAGGAATAGGCGCCCTTTATGTAAGAAAGGGGACAAAGTTCGCACCTTTTCTTACAGGAGGACACCAGGAAAAAAACCGCCGTGCTGGCACAGAGAATGTTCCGAGCATTATAGGCTTAGGTAAGGCATGTGAGCTGGCGCTAAATAACATGGATAAAGAGGATACATATGTTAAGTCTTTAAGGGACAGGCTGGAAAATGGGTTATTGTCGGCAATCCCTCAATGCAAGGTAAATGGCCACAGAGAGAGGAGACTACCCAATACCACCAATATAAGCTTTGAGTTCGTAGAAGGTGAAAGTATCCTTCTTCTTCTTGACCAGTTCGGCATATGTGCTTCATCTGGTTCGGCATGCACCTCAGGTTCACTTCAGCCCTCCCATGTCCTCCGTGCTATGGGGGTTCCATACACAATGGCACACGGCTCAATAAGATTTAGCCTGAGCGTCTATAATACAGAAGAGGAGATAGAATTTGTCATCAAGACCATACCTTCTATCATAGAAAAGCTGAGGAGTATGTCCCCTTACTGGATGACCGAACACCCTGTGTGTGCCACCAGTTAAGGAGCATTATATGAAAAAAGACAAAAAAACACAGAAGCAGTGTAGAATAGATAGGACTGCTTCAGAAAATCTCAGGGCAAAGGTCCCTTTATATGTGGAAAAGATACTTAAATACCATAATAAAGATGGACGTTTTAACCACATAGGGCCTGAACCCATCCCCTCCAGAAAAAGTATCATAGATATCATCTACAGGGCATTTAAGATCATATATCCCGGGTATTTTATCCCAGAACGCATAGACGAGGCAAACCTCCGATATTATTTTGGTCAGCAATCTATGGAACTATTTGAAGTCCTCTCAGAGCAGATCGTTTATGCAATACGTCATGACTGCATACGTTTCAACAAGCCCTGTTTAAGATGCGAAGAACAGGGCCAGGAGATAGCACTTAAATTTCTCGATGCAATACCAGAATTACAAAAGACCCTATCAAAAGACATCAGGGCTGCCTTTGAAGGCGATCCTGCATCAAGACACTACGATGAGATTATCTTTTCCTATCCAGGTCTCTTTGCCATAACTGTATATCGTATTGCCCACTGGCTTCTTCTTCAGGATGTGCCTTTCATCCCCAGGGTCATGACAGAATATGCCCACAGCCGCACTGGCATTGACATCCATCCAGGGGCAAAGATAGGGGAAAGTTTTTTTATGGATCACGGAACAGGGACGGTTATTGGCGAGACAACAGAGATAGGCAACCGTGTCCGCATCTATCAGGGTGTAACCCTTGGGGCACTTTCATTGAGTAAGGAAGAGGTAGAGACATTACGAAGTAAAAAGCGCCATCCCACCATAGAAGACGATGTGATCATCTATGCCAATGCCACCATCCTCGGCGGCAAAACCATCATAGGTGCCCGCTCTGTCATAGGTGGTAATGTATGGCTTATAGAGTCTGTGCCTCCTGATTCTGAGGTATTCTTGAAAAAACAGGAGCTAATAATAAGAAAAAACAAAAGTGATATGTCTTAAACAGAGAGCTTTTCAAAGGCCTCTTATTATCCCACCGCCTATTACAGTGTCATCCATATATAATACTACAGACTGACCAGGTGTTATTGCCTCCTGGGGTTCAATGAATTGAACCTTTAAGCATCCATCATCGGTAATGGTGGCAGTGCATTCAGAAGGTGCACTCCTGTATCTTATTTGTGCCGAAAGGGTTTTATCTTTTATCTCATCAAAAGGAATGATAAAGTGGATGTCCTCTGCTAAGAGGCAACTCTTTTTGAGGGAATGTTTAGGCCCTGCCACAATCTCATTTCTTTCTCTATCAATGCTTAGCACATAATAGGGCTCTTTTAAACCTGCCAGATTGAGATGCCTTCTCTGGCCTATGGTATAGCGACTTATGCCTTTGTGCCTGCCTATGATATCACCGTTTTCATCTATGATATTTCCCGGCTCATGGGTATCTCCTAAAAGGACACTGTAATCATCCCACTCGAGGAAGTCCTGGCTTTGAGGCCTTTTCAATAGGTCATGGAAATCTGATTCGCTTGCCATATGTAGTATCTCATCCTTTTTAAAATCACCTAAGGGAAATAATGTCCTTTCAAGCTGTTTTTGGGTCAATCTGTAGAGGAAATAGGACTGGTCTTTTAATCTGTCCATGCCCCTTTTAAGGATGTATCTATTTGAGGTAGGGTCTAATAAAATCCTTGCATAATGGCCTGTGGCAAAGAAATCAAAGGATATGCCTGAGGCAAGAGCCTTATCCAGCATTACACCAAACTTTATCCTGGCATTGCATCTGATACAGGGATTGGGTGTCCTTCCCCTTGCATACTCATTACAAAAATATTCTATCACAGTATCATGATATTCTTTTCTCAGGTCTATTACATAATGCTCTATTCCAAGGATATCCGCCACGTTTTTTGCGTCTTCTATATCCTGGGACTCATTTGGACCATAGCAGCCACTCTTTGTGGCATTATAATGGTATGCACCATCCCATATCTGCATGGTCAGGCCCACCAAGGTGAATCCTTGCCTTTTTAGGATGAGGGCTGTCATGGTTGAATCCACTCCTCCGCTTAACCCGACTGCCACTACTTTATTCCTTGCTGCCATTTTAATGAGTATATAGATTTTTTGTGGATTTTGCAAAGGCACATACTGCGAGGTTTATAAAACAAAAGGTTACGATATAATAAATATGCTTTTCGCTATTCATTGACAGAACATCAGTCAGGCAAGACAATCCTGGCATTAATGCTTAATCCCAATGTATTATATGATTTAGAGAACCCCGCTGACATGGCTGCATAAGAAAACCCTTTTTTACAATTAAATCATTCTAAAATTTCTGTAGTTATTCATGAGATACAGCGTAAAGGCGAACTTTTAGCCAAACCGAGATATATCTGTGATAGGAATCAGGATCCATGCGTATGCGATGCTCAGATTCTGCGAGATACTTGCCCATTATCACGGAGACATCCTAAATTTTTCGGAAAGCAGACGTTCCTTTGGAGTATCGGACGTAACAGTAAGACATTATATTGAAATCCTTGCAGGCACATACATGGTTAGATTACTTCAACCATTTTATATATAGATAGTCAAGCCATTTAACCCCTCCTCTGCAAATATGCCAAAAGTCTCCATGTGGTAAGTGCCAGTCTACCAGTGATAGCAGCTTGTAAATTGTGGAAAATCCTCGAATTCTTTAACATTTTTATAGTGTTTGCCCCGGTTCACGTTTCCTATTTTTCACTCTATGGGATTATTAACAAAACCGATAAACCCTTTAAGGGATGGCACTCATAGACGGCCCTAAGGACAAGAGACCTTTTCAAGGTTCTTTTTTTCAATGCGTATGGGAAAAAGGTTGCAATAGTTCATGATGAAGTATTATCTTTAATCATTATATGATTAAATTAAGATAATCGGCTTTTCATATTAAAAATTGGAGGAAAAATATGCCTATAACAAGAGATGAGGCAGTAGAATTACTGGATAAATATATCAAAAACGAGAAGATGAAAAACCACTGTTATGCCACAGAGGCTGTAATGAGGGCGCTTGCCCGCAGGCTTGGCAGAGATGAAGAAAAATGGGCCATTGCAGGACTCCTCCATGACCTGGATATAGAGCTTGTAAATGGAGACCTGAATATCCATGGAAGCAAGACAGAGAAGATACTCAATGAAAAAGGCGTAGAAAAAGACATCGTAGATGCAATAATTATGCATAATGAGACCTTAACGGGTAAAAAACGCCAAAGTGAGTTTGAACATGCCCTTGCAGCAGGAGAGACCATTACAGGCCTGATAATAGCCACAGCCCTTGTATATCCCCAAAAAAAGATTGCAAGTGTAAAGCCTAAGTCTGTAATAAAAAGGATGAAGGAGAAGGCATTTGCTGCCTCTGTGAATAGAGATAACATTATGGAATGTGAAGTTATAGGATTATCCCTCAACGAATTTGTAGATATAAGTTTAGATGCCATGAAGGATATAGGTGATAAACTGGGGTTATAACTTAATCTGAAATAAGTGGACCTTTTAAAAGCTATTAAATGGCTCCCTACCTTACAAATCAAATCACTTATGTGAAAAGTATCTTATGTGTATCTTACATGTATTACCTCTTGCATGAGCCTATTTAACAAACTCAAAAAAAGTATGTTTTCTCTAAATTTTTACATGGGTTGATTCATGCTTCCCGTTCTGTAGCCCTCAAGGTCAAGGGCCACATAAATAAAACCATATTTTTTTAATTCTTCTACTACCTGTTTGCGGAGTTTAATGACCTTTGAAAGCTCTTTATTGTTTACCTCTATTCGGGCTATATCATTGTGGTATCTTACCCTCAAATCCTTTATCCCTATCCTATGCAATGCATTTTCCGAAAGCTCTATCCTTTTCAGGAGTTCAGTGGTGATGGGGGTTCCGTAAGGTATCCTTGTGGATAGACATGCAAAAGAAGGTTTGTCATGGGTGGGAAGCAAAAGGGCCTTAGATAGCATCCTTATCTCTTTCTTTGTCAAGCCTGCTTCAATCAGTGGGCTTTTTACATTCAATTCTTCACAGGCCTTTCTTCCAGGTCTGAAATCATCAAGGTCATCGAGGTTTGAGCCTTCAAGGACGTGGTTAAAGCCCTCTTTTCCTGCACATTTCCATACTACCTCAAAGAGATGGGTCTTGCAATAATAACATCTATCCTTTGGGTTGGAGAGAAAATTTGGGTCTTCCATCTCGCCAGCCCCGGCAACTACATAAGGCACACCCATAATGCCTGCCAGGTTTTTGGCCTCATGGATTTCGCTTTCAGGATAGGTGGGTGATGTCCTTATAAAGGCCATAATGTTTTTGCTTCCCAGGGTATCTGTGCACACCTTGAGCAAAAAGGTGCTGTCCACGCCGCCAGAGTATGCCACTATTACCCGTTCAAGGGGCATGATGAGTTTTTTTAGGTTTTCAAGTTTTCCCTTGAGGTCTTTATTTATCTCCATGCGATTGCCTCGAAATGCCCTGAATAGAATAGCATCTCACCTGCATTGAGCACATCTTCCTGGGAATAAGGACATATTGCCTCAGGTGCATTAGGGGTTTTTATTATCCTTTTCATGCCTTGTCTCCTTAGCTATATTGGACCATCAGAGGCTATGGCGCCGTCAAGTCCACTTAGGATCCCCTCGAATAATGGTGTTGAGAGGTATCTTTCTGCTAAGTCAGGAAAGATGACCACAATGGTCTTTCCTTTGTTTTCCTCTTCACGTGCAATCTTTGTGGCCACATGACAGGCAGCGCCTGAAGATATGCCACACAATATGCCTTCTTCCCTTGCCAGACGCCTTGCCATCTCCATAGCCTCATCATTACCTACAGTCTCTATCCTGTCTATAAGGGATAGATCGAGCACCTTGGGGACAAATCCTGCCCCTATCCCTTGAATCATGTGAGGACCAGGTTTTATAGTTTCACCCTTTATTGTCTGGGTAAGGACAGGGGAATGAGTGGGTTCTACTGCCACAGATGTTATCATCTTTCCCCTTTTAACCTTAAAATACCTGCTCACCCCAGTTATTGTCCCTCCTGTTCCCACTCCTGCCACAAATATATCCACATTGCCTTCTGTGTCATTCCAGATCTCCACTGCAGTTGTCTCTTCATGGATTGCGGGGTTTGCAGGGTTTTCGAACTGCTGGGGCATGAAATATCGGTAAGGATTACTCTTTGCCATCTCTTCTGCCTTATCCACTGCACCCTTCATTCCCTTTGACCCCTCTGTAAGGATAATATTGGCGCCGAGTATCCTCAAGACCTTGCGGCGCTCTATGCTCATAGTTTCAGGCATGGTAAGGGTGAGTTTATATCCCCTTGCTGCTGCCACATAGGCGAGTGCAATGCCTGTATTGCCTGAGGTAGGCTCTACGATCTCCATGCCGGGTTTCAATTTACCTGACTTTTCTCCATCCCAAATCATGGCAGCGCCAATCCTGCACTTTACCGAATAAGAAGGATTCCTGCCCTCTATCTTTGCAAGGACCATTGCCTTTGCTCCATCTGTAACCTTATTAAGTTTGACAAGGGGTGTTTTTCCTATAGAAAAAGAATTGTCTTCATATATGTTGGACATTTACCCTCCTGTTTTTTATCGAATTAATTATAATCCTACTTAAATAATAGGTTTAGTATATTTATTAAGTTTTGATTCTGTCAAGAAAAATATTGGGTCTTTGGAAAAGATCTTATGTTCTTGGCTCACCATTAATAATACTTTTGATAAGTGATTAAAATTTTTAGAAGGATTGTAAAATAGTTTAGATCTTTTTTAAGCCTTTGCCATATTTTCACAGGTCTGAATTTGAACCCATTTAAAAAATATAACACTTGGATAGTTTTGGTATTCCTAATGCATGGTGGGCCGTCCAGGATTCGAACCTGGGGCCAATTGATTAAGAGTCAACTGCTCTACCGGACTGAGCTAACGGCCCAATGTTTCTTTATATAACATATACAACAAGTTGCGTGCAATAGATTTATTGATTCCAGATTTTAAAAATTTTTCTAATATTTACATAATGAGATCCAAACATCTCTATCTCGTGTTTTAAAAAATGATAATATCTTAAGGGAAATCTTATTTAGTATCATTTTTTGCAAAACGTCATAAAAATAAATTGACTATAGGGTAATCAGTATGTTAGATAAAAGAGGTTTCCAATGTATATGGTATTAAAAGATTCAAAGAAAGACACAATTAAGTCCTTGATTGATTACAGCTCTCTTGGGCTTGAGATGGGTCTTTCTGTTGCCATAGGCATTGCAATAGGTTATTTTCTGGATAAGTTTTTTAAAACATATCCATATCTTACAATAATTTTTATGTTTTTTGGTATTGGAGCAGCATTCAAGACAATCATAGTATTGATTAAAAAGATGCAGAAAGAAGATGAAAGACACAATAATAAATGACATAGAGCGTCTTAATTTTATAATATTTTTAGTAGGCTCAATCCTTTCATTGATAATAATGAAAGAGTATAAATATTTTTTTAGTTTTGCTGTTGCCAGTGCGATAATTACCCTAAATTTTCGATTTCTAAAAAAGATTATACAAGATGGTTTTGGTAAATCAAATATAAAGAAAAAAGATTTTCTCATAAAGTTGCCCATTAAATTTTTTCTCTTTGCAGGGATAGTAGCAGTAATAATAATCTATGGCAATATAGATGTAATATTCTTTCTTATAGGCCTATCCACACTGTTTATTTCGGTTATAATAAATCAAATTATGGCTATAATGATAAAGAGGAGGCAGAAAGATGGAGCATGAAGTTTTTACGTGGGCTTCCTTATTCCCGTTCTTAAAGCATCAACCACCACATGTGTCTAACGGCATAATAGTGTCTGTAATACTACTTGTTATTGTTTTTCTGGGTTACAGACAGATCAAAAAGACAGAGGAAGAGGTAGTCCCTGAGCCTAAATTTTCTTTCAGAAATTTTGTGGAGATGATTGTTGAAGGTATATCAAATATAGTAGTTGAAAGTATGGGGCCAAGGGGTAGAGAGTTTGTCCTCCTTGTTGGGACATTAGCTTTATTTATACTGTTTAATAATTTATCAGGGCTTGTCCCAGGTTTTTTGCCTGCCACTGATAATGTGAATACCACTTTTGCCTGTTCAATCACAGTCTTTGTTATGACACACTACTATGGTTTTAAAGAACATGGAGTAAAGTATCTAAAACACTTCATGGGTCCATTCTGGTGGCTTGCTCCGCTCATGGTTCCCATTGAGCTTATAGGTCATTTTGCAAGACCGCTTTCACTGGGTCTTAGGCTTTTTGGCAATATAACAGGTGATCACCTTGTAACGGCCATATTCTTTGGTTTGGTTCCATTCCTCGTCCCACTTCCTGTTATGTTCCTTGGATTATTTGTAGCATTTGTTCAGACTTTCGTGTTTGTCCTTTTGTCTATGGCATATTTTTCAGGGGCTATATCCCATGAAGAACATTAAAAAAATATAAGAAAGGGGTGAAATAGAATGAAAAAACTATTAACAATCACTATGCTTCTCGGCTTGTTCGTATGCTTCTCCTTCAGCATTGCCATGGCAGCAGAAGAGGCCAAGGGACTTGATCCCGCAGTAAAACAGATGGTAGCACTTGCAGCAGGTTTTGGCGTCGCCATTGCAGCCTTTGGTGGAGCTCTTGGGCAGGGCAAGGGCATTGCATCAGCGCTTGATGGTATTGCCAGGAATCCCGGTGCATCAGGGAAGATTGTTACTCCTATGATCATAGGTCTGGCAATGATCGAATCACTTGTTATATATTCTCTCGTTGTTTCATTGCTGTTAATCTTTAAACTCTAAAAAAGTAAAGGGGCATCCTTGGATGCCCCTAAATTTTTAATCTTTTCTCAATCCTCATTGATCTTTATTTATTTACTTTTCCAGGTACCTAAATAATTTATCAACAATGATTTTAGGGATGTGCCTTAGGGTAAGAGGAATATTGCATGGATCTTGTTAAGATTAAACTTTTCCTATCTATTGTGAAAGAATTGTTGAAATCATCAGTCACAATGTAATAATATTTATCAAAACATATAAAAAGGGGAATAGCCGCATTGAAAAAACTCACCCTGACTTTTTTTTTGATTGTTTTTCTTGTATTTTGTTTGGAAGCAGAAGGAAAGATTTATCTCGATGTGTATGGCAAGTCCTTAAAGAAGATCACCATAGCGATCCCTTATTTTAAAAGCGATAAAACAAGTAGGCTCAGGGTGGATATGAGTGAACTTTTAAATAAGGACCTTGATTTCTCTGGTTTCTTTATACCGGCACCGCAGACCCTCTTTGATAGAGAGTTGTCAGAAGAAGGTATAGAAAAGAGGGAGATAAATTTTGGCAACTGGCGCTCAATAGGAGTAGATTTGTTATGTAAGGGTTTTTTGCAAGAGACAAATGATGACATAATATTAAATGTGTATGTGTATGATGTCCTTGATGGGTCCCTTGTTCATGCCAATAAATACATGGGAAAATCAGACCAATGGAGAAGAATTATTCATAAGCTTGCAGATGACATAATCTTTGCTGTAACCGGTGAAAAGGGCATAATGAGCTCAAGGATAGTATTCGTTTCTGGCAACAGGGGTAAGAAAGAGATATATGCAGCTGATTTTGATGGAAATAATATCCAGAAGATCACAAATTATAACAGTATAACCCTGTCACCTTCTGTATCGCCTACAGGTAGATACCTTTCTTATACTTCCTATGTAAAAGGCAGGCCTAACCTTTATATTATAGATCTGGAAAGAAAGGCAGAGATTTTTAGCGATACGGATAGTGGTATGAAGACAGGGACTTCATGGAAGGACAAAGGGACGTTTTCCTACTCATTCACCTCAGGTAGGAGATCAACCATATATACGGTAGATGTTGCCTCGAAGAGCAAAACGCCTGTCATATCAGGTGATGGCATATATGCATCTCCTTCCTTTTCCCCTGACGGCACAAAAATGGTCTTTGTTTCTGATATGCATGGAACACCTCAGATATTTCTCAGAAATATGATGACTGGTGAGACAAAAAGGTTAACCTTTTCAGGTGATTACAATGTAGCGCCAACCTTTTCCCCTAAAGGTGACCTAATTGCTTTTGTTTCAAAGATAGAAGGGTCGTTTGAGATATGCACTATGAATTCTGATGGTTCAAATCCAAGATTATTGACAAACGGCGGCTTAAATGATTCCCCTCATTTTTCGCCTTGCGGAAGGTATATAATATTTTCCACTATGAGGGGTAACAGATACAGCATATCCATTATGCTTTTCAATGGTGATAATAAAAGAACACTTAAATTTACTGAAGGTGATGAGACACAACCTGTGTTTATGCCTTGATAAAATGAAACCAAGGAAGGGAACCATATGAAGAAGAATCTTTTGATCTTTTTAGCAGGCATTATAATTTCAGCATGTTACGCATCAACGGATGAGCTTGTCATTGTAAGCAGAAATCTGTCGAATCTGGAGAATGAACTGAGATCATATAAGGAACAGAACAGTAAAAAAATGGAGAGCATGCAAAAAGATAATGAGTCTATAAAAAAACAGATTGCAGACCTATCCCTTTCTGTTAATAACAGTGATGATAGGATAAAGGGTATGACCGGTAAATTAGAGGCGCTGGAATTTCAATTAAAGACCTATTATCAAGAGACAAAAAGTGAATTAAATGCCTTAAAGAAGCCAGGGGAGCCAAAGACAGAAATAGCTCCAAAGCCCGAAGATACTAACTATGAAATAAAATTTAAGGAGGCCTTTGACCTTTTTCAAAAGAAGATGTATCAGGATGCAATCAAAAAGTTTTCAGAATTTATAGCATCATACGCAGGGACACCCCTTGTCCCTAATGCCTATTACTGGCTCGGCGAATGCTATATGGGCATTAAAGATTATGAGATGGCTATTCTCAATTTTAATGAAATAATCAAGAAATATCCAAAGAATGAGAAGGCATCAAGGGCGCTATTATCCCAGGCAGATGCCTTTATGTATCTCAATGAAAAAGAAAATGCTATAATAGCCCTTAAGAAGGTCAAAGAACTTTATCCAAAATCAGAAGAGGCTATTATAGCAGATAGAAAGCTTAAACGCTATTAGTGACATCTGGGTTTGATGTATCTGATTCGGTCTCAGCTATCATTTCAATGTTATTTGCAGACTTATCCATGATAGCCAAATCGTAACTCCTGTATTTAGGAAAACCAGTGCCTGCAGGGATAATCCTGCCCATTATAACGTTCTCCTTAAGACCTTTTAGGTAGTCAACCCTTCCTTCTATGGCAGCCTGAGTTAATACCTTTGTAGTATCCTGGAAACTTGCGGCTGAAATAAAACTGTCTGTGATTAAGGATGCCTTTGTTATTCCCAGAAATAATGGGTCTGCCTGTGCAGGCCTGCCACCTTTTTCTATTACCCTTTTGTTTTCCTCTTCAAATACCCATTGCTCTACGGGTTCGTCAATGATGAAGTTTGTATCTCCTATATCTTTAATCCTCACGCGTTTTAGCATCTGTCTCACTATTACTTCAATGTGTTTGTCATTAATCTTGACCCCCTGCAACTGGTAAACCTCCTGTATCTCGTTTACAAGATAGCGAGCAAGCTCTTTCACTCCTTGAATGCTTAGAACATCATGGGGATTCACAGGGCCGTCCATGAGGGGTTCTCCAGCCCTTACATAATCACCGTCATGGACGATTATGTGTTTGCCACGGGGTATATTATATCTTCTCGGCTCACCCCTCTCAGGTGTTATTATAATCTCTCTTTTGCCTTTTTGCATTTTGCCTAATGATACAATGCCGTCAACTTCGCTCACTATGGCGCTTTCCTTTGGCTTTCTCGCCTCAAAGAGTTCGGCAACCCTTGGCAGACCACCGGTTATATCTTTGGTCTTTATGGTGTCGCGGGGTATCTTTGCAATAACATCGCCTGCAAATATATCATCACCTTCATTTACTGCAATGTGTGCACCTACTGGTAGTATATATCTCGCAGGACTGGTCGTTCCTTCCATCAAGATTGTTCTGCCTTTTTCATCTTTTATGGAGATCCTTGGTCTTAAAGTCTGATCCCTTGGTTCAATAATGACCTTGTATGAAAGTCCTGTAACCTCGTCTTTTGTCTCCTGCATAGTTATACCTTCGAATATATCACCAAACTTGGTCTTACCTGAAACCTCAGATAGTATTGGTGTTGTATAAGGGTCCCATTCGGCAAGGACATCACCTTCTTTGACATAATCATTATCACTATGTTTTAGTTTTGCACCATAAATAACAGGATATTTTTCTTTCTCTCTACCTGCCTCATCTACCACTGCTATCTCACCATTTCTGTTCATTACAACGGGCACACCCTCTCTATTTATAATGACCTTGACATTGTGGAGTTTCACATAGCCTTCATTTCTTACCTCTAATGTAGACTGTTCAACTCTACGGGATGCTGCACCTCCTATGTGAAATGTCCTCATGGTAAGCTGTGTCCCAGGTTCACCTATAGATTGCGCTGCAATTATGCCTACTGCCTCACCAATACTGACAAGCCTACCTCTTGCCAGATCCCTTCCATAGCACAGGGCGCATACACCTCTTTTAGACCTGCAAGTCAGAATTGAACGTATCTTTATGCTCTCATAACCTGCGTTTTCTATTTGTTTGAGGTGGACTTCCCTTATCTCCTCGTTCTTGTTTACAATAATCTCTCCATCAGGGTCTTTGATATCTTCAAGGGCAACCCTTCCTAATATCCTTGCATCGAGATGTTCTATGACCTCCCCACCTTCTTCAAGCCTCCTCATTTCAATGCCATCAAGGGTACCGCAGTCATATTCAGTAACCACAACATCATGAGCTGCATCAACAAGCCTTCTTGTTAGGTAACCAGAGTTTGCAGTCTTAAGAGCTGTATCAGCAAGACCTTTCCTTGCGCCGTGAGTAGAAATAAAATATTGTAAGACGTCAAGACCCTCTCTAAAATTGCTTGTAATAGGGGTTTCTATGATCTCTCCTGAGGGTTTTGCCATTAGTCCTCTCATGCCTGCAAGCTGTCTTATCTGCTGGGCATTACCCCTTGCACCTGAGTGAGCCATCATAAATATGGGGTTAAGGCTGTTTTGCCTCTCTGGTTTGTTATTAGGGCCAATTATTGGCTTACCATCAGGGCCTTTAACCTCTTCGGTTCCAAGCTCTCTCATCAACTCATCGGCGATCTCTTCAGTGACATTTGCCCAGATGTCTATTACCTTATTGTATCTTTCTCCGTCTGTTATTAAACCATCAGAATACTGCTTCTGGACATTAATAACATCCCTGTTAGCCCTTTCTATGAGCTCCTTTTTCTTTTTTGGTATCTTCATATCATCTATAGATATGGAGATACCGCCAAGGGTGGCAAAGTAGTAGCCGAGGTTTTTTAGTCTGTCAGATAATATTACCGTTGCCTTTTCTCCTGCCTCTCTGTAACACTTGTCAACAAGTTGCGCTATTGTCTTTTTATCCATAACCTTGTTTATGAGGCCGAATAGTTCATTCATTACATATTCTCTTTTTTCTTTTTCTATTTCATTTAATGCATGTTCTATAACATCGCGTAATATAACCCTACCAACAGTTGTTTCTACAATTTTTCCATTGAATCTGATCTTGATCTTTGCATGGAGGTCAATCATGCCTGAATCATAGGCAATCATAACCTCTTCTGGGTCTGCAAAATATTTCCCTTCACCTTTAACATACTTTCTATCAATGGTGAGATAATAAAGGCCAAGGACAATATCCTGAGTAGGCACAATAATAGGTTTACCATTGGCTGGAGATAGGATATTATTTGTGGACATCATGAGGACCCTTGCCTCTGCCTGTGCCTCTATAGAAAGGGGTATATGGACTGCCATCTGATCTCCATCAAAGTCTGCGTTATAGGCTGGGCAAACAAGAGGATGTAAGCGTATTGCCTTCCCGTCTATGAGCTGAGGTTCAAATGCCTGTATACCAAGCCTATGGAGTGTTGGTGCCCTGTTTAAAAGGACAGGATGCTCTTTTATTACCTCTTCAAGTATATCCCATACAATGGGCGTTTCTTTTTCAACTATCTTTTTTGCATTTTTAATAGTGCTTGCGTGACCCCTCTTAATCAACCTGTTATATACAAATGGCTTAAATAGCTCAAGGGCCATATATTTTGGTAAACCGCACTGGTGTAGTTTCAATTCAGGACCAACGACTATTACTGACCTGCCGGAATAATCAACCCTTTTGCCAAGAAGATTTTGTCTGAATCTACCCTGTTTTCCCCTTAGCATGTCGCTTAAGGACTTAAGGGGTCTTTTGTTTGCACCTGTTACTACCCTACCTCTTTTGGAATTATCAAACAGGGCATCTACTGCCTCCTGTAGCATCCTCTTTTCATTCCTTATGATGATATCAGGGGCATTCAATTCCATGAGTCTTTTTAGCCTGTTATTTCTATTTATAACCCTCCTATAGAGGTCATTTAGATCAGATGTAGCGAATCTTCCGCCGTCAAGGGGGACAAGGGGCCTTAATTCAGGGGGTAGCACAGGTATAATATCGAGTATCATCCATTCAGGCCTTACCCCTGATGTCTTGAACGCATCGATTATCTTTAGCCTTCTCGATATCTTCTTCTTTTTTGCATCGCTTGTAGTTTCTCTCATCTCTACCCTGAGTTCGGTGGCTAATTTATCTACGTCTATCTTCATCAGACATTCCCTGATTGCCTCGGCTCCTATGCCTGCCTTAAAATCTTCACCATATCTGTCTTTTGCCTCATAGAATTTTTCTTCAGATATAAGCTCGCAGAATTTATAAGGCGAATTACCCTGTTCGATGACAATATACATCTCAAAGTAGAGAACCCTCTCTACTTCTTTTATGGTAAGCTCAAGGAGTGTTCCGATTTTACTGGGCATGCTTTTTAAAAACCATATATGGGCAACAGGACATGCAAGCTTTATATGTCCCATTCTTTCCCTTCTGACCTTTGACTGTATTACTTCAACGCCACATTTTTCACATACAATACCCCTGTGTTTCATCCTTTTGTATTTTCCGCAGGTGCATTCGTAGTCCTTTACAGGTCCAAATATCTTGGCACAGAACAGACCATCCCTTTCTGGTTTAAATGTCCTATAGTTTATTGTTTCTGGCTTTTTTACCTCTCCAAAAGACCATTTTTCAATCAGTTCAGGTGATGCCAGGGATATCTTTATGGCGCTGTAGCTTAAAGGGTCTTTTTGTTTATTAAAAATTTTTAAGAGATCTTCCAAGGTTTACCTCCTTTTATTCTTCCTTTTCGAGGTCTACATTTATACAAAGGCTTTTAAGCTCCTGAATGAGAACATTGAATGATTCTGGCAGACTGGGCTCGAGGACATCCTCTCCTTTTACAATTGCCTCATAAGCTCTTGTCCTTCCATTTACATCATCGGATTTAATAGTTAGGAACTCCTGAAGCGAATAGGCAGCACCATAGCCTTCCAGTGCCCAGACCTCCATCTCGCCTAACCTCTGGCCTCCAAATTGCGCCTTGCCTCCCAGTGGTTGCTGTGTAACAAGAGAATAAGGCCCTATGGAACGTGCATGTATTTTGTCATCAACGAGGTGATGGAGCTTAAGAAAATACATATAACCTACTGTTATCTTGTGGTGAAACGGTTCACCTGTTCTGCCATCATAAAGGGTTGTCTGGAAACCATCCTTCATCTCTGCTATCTTGAAGAGGTCTCTTATCTCATCTTCTTTTGGGCCGTCAAAGACAGGCACAGAGATGTTGATGCCTTCTCTCAACTTTTCTGAAAACTCAATGAGCTCATTATCATCTATCTTGTCTATAAATTTATCTATTTCCTCGTCATTATAAATCTTTTTTATACTTGTCCTTATTGCCTCTGATGAACACATCTTTTTATTATAACTGTCCACCATCTCCCCTATCTTTTTACCCAATTCCTTGGCGGCCCAGCCAAGATGTGTCTCCAGTATCTGGCCTGCGTTCATCCTTGATGGAACCCCAAGGGGATTCAAAACAATATCAATGGGTGTCCCATCTTCCATAAAAGGCATGTCCTCTTCAGGGAGTATTATGGATACTATACCTTTATTGCCATGACGGCCTGAAATCTTATCTCCTACAGCGATCTTTCTCTTCATGGCCACATATACCTTTATTGTCTTTATAACACCTGGGGGTAGCTCGTCACCCTTTTTAATCTTGTTTATTTTGTCTTCATAATATAATTTTATGAGTTCTATCTGGTTCTCTTTGCTATCAAATATCCTGGATAGCTTAGTGTCTATGTCCTCATCGCCAAACTCGATGTCCTGAAACTTATCCACATTTATGTTGCCAAGTTTTTCTGGGCTGATGTGCTCACCTTTCTTGAATATTATTTTTCCCTTATTATCCTTTATATCAACAGGTGACTGCCTGCCAACCAGAAGATTTTTTATCCTTTCTTTAGTGCCATCAAGTATAATTTTTACCTGTTCCTCTTGATCCTTAAGGATATTAGAGATCTCGAAGTCCTCTATGAGTCTGCTCCTGTCATCTTTATCTATACCTCTTCTTGAAAGAACCTTGACATCTATTACAATACCCTCTATACCATGGGGGACTCGGAGAGATGTATCTTTTACATCACCTGCCTTTTCACCGAATATTGCCCTCAATAGTTTCTCTTCTGGCGTAAGCTGTGTCTCTCCCTTTGGGGTCACCTTTCCTACCAGTATATCGCCAGGTCTCACGTTTGCCCCTATCATTATTATTCCGCTTTCATCAAGGTATTTCAATGTTTCATCACCTATATTTGGTATATCCCTTGTGACCTCTTCCTTGCCAAGTTTTGTATCCCGAACAACACACTCAAGCTCTTCTATGTGGATAGATGTCATGGCATCTTCTTTTACAAGCCGCTCATTTATAAGGACGGAATCTTCATAGTTATAGCCTCTCCATGGCATAAATGCCACGAATACATTTTTTCCAAGTGCCAGCTCACCTCTGTCTGTTGAAGGGCCATCTGCAAGCACATCACCCTTTTTTACATAATCACCTTCATTCACTATTACCCTTTGATTTATACATGTATCTTGATTTGATCTTTTAAACTTCAAGAGATTGTAGATATCTATCTTAACAACCGGTTCATCTCCGTCTGTTCTTTCCTCATATTGGACAATAATCCTGTTTGCATCTATACTTTTTACAATTCCATCATGTTTTGCCACGATGGTGACCCTCGAATCTCTACCTACCATCTTTTCCATGCCTGTCCCAATAAGGGGTGCCTCTGGTTTAATGAGAGGAACGGCCTGCCTCTGCATGTTTGAGCCCATTAGTGCCCTGTTTGCATCATCGTGCTCAAGAAAAGGGATAAGCGCCGCAGATACACTTACAAGCTGTTTAGGTGATACGTCCATATAATCTATTTGTTCAGGGCTAACTAAATAAAACCCGCCTCCTTTCTGAGCTGATATGACATCTGACGAAAATCTTCCGTCTTTACCTATAGGGGCATTTGCCTGGGCTATAAAATAGTTTTCCTCTTCGAGGGCGCTTAAGTAATGAACTTCATCTGTCACCCTGCCATTTTCCACTTTTCTGTATGGTGCCTCAATAAAACCGAATTCATTTACCTTAGCATAGGTGGAAAGAGAAGCGATTAGCCCTATGTTTGGTCCTTCAGGGGTCTCAACAGGGCATATCCTTCCGTAGTGGGTGGGGTGGACATCGCGAACCTCAAATCCAGCCCTTTCCCTTGTTAAGCCTCCTGGACCAAGGGCGCTTAGCCTTCTCTTATGGGTTATCTCGCTTAGGGGGTTTGTTTGGTCCATAAACTGTGAGAGCTGACTGCTGGCAAAGAAATCCTTTATTGCTGTGTTAACAGGTTTTGGATTAACAAGGTCATGGGGCATCAAGGTCTCCATCTCAGGGAAGGTTAACCTCTCCTTTATTGCCCTTTCCATACGCACAAGACCCATCCTGAATTGATTCTCCAAGAGTTCTCCTACAGTCCTTACCCTTCTGTTTCCAAGATGGTCAATATCATCGCCTGGACCTCTTGAATCCTTAAGTTTCAGAAGACGTTTAACCACCTCTATTATATCTTCCTTTCTAAGGATGGTATAATCTAAAGGGACATCCATGCCCAATCTATGGTTTATCTTGAGTCTCCCTACTTTGGACAGGTCATACCTCTCCTCACTGAAAAACATATTATGTATCAAAGCCTCGGCAAACTCTATGGTAGGAGGGTCTCCTGGTCTCAGTTTTCTGTATATTTCCAGAAGGGCATCCTCTTTTTTGGTTATCTTGTCTATAGCAAGGGTGTTTCTCAGTGAAGGGCTCACATTCAGATTGTCTATAAAAAGTATATCAAAGCTTGTTAATTTTCTTTCCTTAACTTTAGCCAGGTCTTCTTTAGTAATATCCTTATTTATAGGTATTAAAAGTTCATTTGTTTCAGGGTCATATATATTATCTGCCGTTATCTTTCCAACTATATCATCGTCATCTACAGGTATTGCGTTTATGTTTGCTGCTGCCAGTTTTTTGATATCTGCCTTTGTAATCTTTTTATGCTTTTTAACTATCAATTTACCATTTTCATCGATTATATCAGAGGGAGATTTCTGGTCAATAAGGAGTGGGAGAGGTGTCTGCTTTAAAAGCTTACCATCTTTAATAACGATCTTTTCTTTTTCATAGAAGTAATCAAGGATCTCCTTTTCTTCATATCCCAGGGCTTTTAAAAATAGTGTTACCGGAATCTTCTTCTTTTTATCTATCCTTACATAGAGCAATTCTTTATGGTCGAATTCAAAATCAAGCCATGAACCTCTATATGGTATTATCCTGGCAGTATATATAAGATTACCACCTAAATGGGATTTAGACTGGTCGCAATCAAAATAGACACCTGGGGATCTATGAAGCTGGCTTACAATAACCCTCTCTGTGCCATTTATTATAAATGTTCCCCTCTCAGTCATGAGGGGTATCTCTCCGAAATATACATCCTGTTCTTTTACTGCCCTTATGTCCTTTGTCTTTGTTTCAGGGTCTACATTCCACACAACAAGCATTATTGTCACCTTCATAGGTGCAGCATATGTGATACCCCTGAAAATACATTCTTGTTCTGTATTCTTTGGGTCTCCTATTTCATATTTTTTAAATTCGAGAGAGGTAGTTTCATGGGAATCCTTTATGGGAAAAACGCTTTTAAATACGGCCTGAAGTCCTATATTCTCCCTCTTTTCAGGGGGGATATCCTTTTGTAGAAATTTTTCATAGGAATCAAGCTGGATCTCTATGAGATTAGGTATCTCAAGAACCTCCTTTATCTTCCCATATTTTTTCCTATAGATCTTATTGTGGAAAGTTTCCCTCATAATTTAAACTCCTTAGATTAAAGGCTTAGGGTCAGAGAGATTAAATCAAATGCGCCTATCTCCCTGACCCCTGACCTTTTTATTGTTTACTCTACCTTTACCTGCCCGCTTACTTCTTCGAGCTGTTTTTTAATGTTAGCAGCCTCTTCCTTTGAGACACCTTCTTTTACAGTCTTGGGAACCCCTTCTACCAGGTCCTTCGCCTCTTTTAACCCTAAACTTGTTATAGCCCTCACCACCTTGATTACCTGGATCTTTTTGTCTGCCTCATATCCTGTGAGTATTACATTGAATTCTGTTTTTTCCTCTACAGGGGCCGCCTCCTGAGCAGGCGCTGCTGCACCAGGCCCTGCTGCTGCCATAACAGGCATTGCAGCCTGAACACCAAATTTATCCTCAAGAGTCTTTATAAATTCAGATAGTTCGAGAACTGTCATATTCTCTATAAACTGTATTACATCTTCTTTTGTGATACCCATGTCTTAATCCTCCTTTAAGCCTGTTCTTTTTTTGATTTTATTGCATTTAGCGTGAGCAATAGCTTGTTTATATTACCACTTAGCACATATACCAATCTCTGTGGCATGCTCTGGAGTAAGCCGAAGAGTTTGGCTATAAGCACATCCCTTGGTGGCAGTGTAGCAAGTTTCAGGATTTCAGCTGGCGTTAGAACCTGGTCTCCTAAAAAACCAGCCTTGAGCTTCAGGTTGGGCACTTCTTTTGCAAAATTTGCAATTACCTTGGCTGCACTGACAGGGTCTTTGTATATACCAACTATGGCATTAGGACCAGTGAAATGGTCTTTTATTGACTCTGCCTTTGTCCCATGAGAAGCAATTGTCAAGAGGCTGTTCTTTATGACAGTGAAATCCACTCCCACATTCCTTAGTTCCTTTCTCAGTCTTGTAATCTGAGCCACATTTATACCGCTGTATTCTGCAAGGAACATGGAGTTCATCTGTCTGAGCTTTTCTTCAAGCTCTGTTACTACCTTTTGCTTCTTTGCCTTTTCCAATTTTTTCATCCCTCCTTTCCTGGTTTTTTATAAAAAGCCAGAGAGACGAAATACTAAAAGTCTCGGTAGGCCGTAATCGTTTAATACCGCCACAGGCGGATCACCTACTTTCTCTGACCTTATGGCTATTTACTTAAATTTCTTGCATAGGTTGGATCAATCTTTATTCCAGGGCTCATTGTAGTGGAAAGCGCTATACCCTTTATATATGTTCCTTTGCTTGCAGGAGGCTTTAATCTAATCACTGTTTCAATGAGTGTGTTAATGTTTTCGAGAAGCTTTTCTTTACCAAAACTAACCTTGCCTACAGGTGTATGGAGATTGCCTGCCTTGTCTACCCTGAATTCTACTCTTCCGGCCTTCATTTCTTTAACTGTCTTTGCCACATCAAAGGTTACAGTGCCTACCTTTGGGTTTGGCATAAGGCCCCTTGGACCAAGAATCTTTCCAAGCTTACTTACGGCACCCATCATATCAGGGGTTGATATGGTCTTGTCAAAATCAAGCCAACCTTTTTGAATCTTCTCAATGAGGTCTTCTGCCCCAACATAATCAGCCCCTGCATCTTGTGCCTCTTTTTCCTTTTGTCCTTTGGCAAAAACGAGAATCTTCACCTTTTTGCCAAGACCGTTTGGCAGTGCTACGCTGCCTCTCACTACCTGATCAGCATGCCTGGGGTCAACACCCAGCCTCATGGCTAATTCTACTGTCTCATCGAATTTTGCAAAACTTATCTGAGGAAGCAGGTCAAGGGCCTCTTCCATAGGGTATCTTTTTTCTCTGTCTATCTTCCCTATTGCCTCAGAATATTTCTTAGTCTTCATTGCCATTTTTCTTACTCCTTATTATTTAACTAAACTCTGTTAAACATTGTTAGTGGGATATAATTTATAAATTAGCATAAAAAGATATTTGATCCATCCATTATGGTTTAGTTATTAACCTTCTATAACCTCTAATCCCATGCTTTTAGCAGAACCTTTGATTATGTTTATGGCACCATCCAGATCCTTGGCATTTAGATCAGACATCTTCAATTGAGCTATCTCTTTAATGGCAGACATGGTGATTTTACCAACGACTTCTTTCTTTGGATTATTTGCACCTTTTGCTAAGCTGGCTGCTTTTTTCAGAAGAAAGGTCGCCGGTGGAGTCTTTGTTGTGAATGTAAAGGTTCTATCTGAGAAAATTGTTATTGAAACCGGTATGACCATCCCTTCCTGACTCTTTGTTTTTTCATTGTATGCCTTACAGAATTCCATTATATTCACACCATGCTGACCAAGGGCAGGTCCAACTGGAGGTGACGGCGTTGCCTGTCCTGCCTTTAGTTGCAATTTTACCATTGCCACAACCTTCTTTGCCATTTTATTACTCCTTTAAGTTTTTTCAATCTGGATAAAATCTAATTCCACAGGGGTTGTTCTCCCGAATATATTAAGAAGGACTCTGACCTTACCTTTTTCAGGCTTTATCTCCTCCACTGTTCCTGTAAAATTGTTAAAAGGTCCTTCAGTTACCTTTATTGTATCTCCTTTATCGAATCTTATCTTAGGTTTTATCTTTCCTTTACCTTCTTGAATTGCATATATAATTTCATTCACCTGTTCCTCTGGGAGGGGAGGGGGGTTCATCTTATCATATCCTACAAAACCTGTAACCTTTGGTGTATTTTTTACAAGATACCAGGTATCATTGTTCATCACCATATTAACTATTATATACCCAGGGAAGACAGTTCTCTGAGATTTTTTGATCTGACCCTTTACCCTCTCCATAATTATCTCAGAAGGAACAATGATGTCGCCAAAGTAATCATCCAGCTTATTCAGTTTAATATTCTCCTGGAGTGTTTCCTTTACCTTTTGTTCATATCCTGAATATGTGTGAACTACATACCATTTTTTTTCCATGTTTTTTTCCATAAAATTAACGGAGAAATATCTGTATTATCTTAGCTAATCCGATGTCAACTATGCCAAGGAAGATGGCCGAGACTATTACTGTTATGAGAACGATATAAGTCCCCTTTACAGTGTCTTTTTTTGAGGGCCATGTTACCCTTTTGGCTTCGAGATATACCTCCATAAAATATCTTTTTATCTTTTCTGTTTTTTCCTTAAAATCCATTTTTTCTCCAAAAATTACAGGCCAGGAGGGATTCGAACCCCCAACACCCGGATTTGGAGTCCGGTGCTCTATCCGTTAGAGCTACTGGCCTTTTATTTTGTCTCCTTATGGGATGTATGTTTTTTACAAAATTTGCAAAACTTTTTTATCTCAAGTCTTTCTGGAGTCTTCTGTTTATTTTTTGTTGTTGTGTAATTTCTGTTTTTACACTCTGAACAAGCAAGTATAACGAGTTGCCTCATCTTCTATCCCCTCTACTCTATTATCTCTGTTACAACACCTGCACCAACGGTCTTACCACCTTCCCTTATAGCAAAGCGGAGTTCTTTCTCAAGGGCTATGGGTGATACGAGTTCTACGG
>Ga0208695_1000038_pt1 | contig 197145 bp, 171 predicted proteins | sample AD_UKC111_MetaG_FD_184449 | JGI IMG/M metagenome (GOLD analysis project Ga0208695, IMG submission 184449) | Active sludge microbial communities of municipal wastewater-treating anaerobic digesters from Hong Kong - AD_UKC111_MetaG (SPAdes)... | ecosystem: Engineered > Bioreactor > Anaerobic >...
TATAAAACGATGCCCATTCTATATGGTCCTGACCACGATAAGCCCTGGGTGAATACCCTACGCAAGATCGTTCATGGCCATGACTCTCTCTTTTCCTAATCTATGGGAATTCGATACAGTAACCAATTTTTGCCATTTCTAGAAACACCGTTTACCCGGTATGGTTGCTCCAAACCTGGCTACCTTTTGGAAACTTTGAGCGCCAGTTTGTTGCCCAGGATTTGAATGCCCTGAACTACCAACACCAGCAGCACAACGGTGACGATCATCACCGCAGTCTCGAAACGCTGGTACCCGTAGCGGATCGCCAGGTCACCCAGCCCGCCGCCGCCGATCACCCCGGCCATTGCCGAATACCCGATGAGGTTGATGATGGTCAGCGCGGTCCCGAGTATTAGTGAAGGCAGGGCTTCGGGCAGCAGTACCTTGCGGATGATCTGCCAGGTGGTGCAGCCCATCGCCTGCGCAGCCTCAACCAATCCCCGGTCAACCTCACGCAGCCCGGTCTCAGCCACACGGGCAAAGAAAGGAATGGCCGCCAGGGAAAGCGGTACGATGGCCGCCGTGGAACCGATCGATGTACCCACAACCAGACGCGTGAACGGAATGACCACCACCAGCAAGATGATGAAGGGCAGCGAGCGGGCAAAATTTACCACCGCGCCCAAGACCTGGTTGATCGCGGGCGCAAATTTCAAACCGCTGCGGTCGGTGATCACCAGCAATACCCCCAGCGGCAGACCAAGCACAATGGTCAGCAGGGTGGAAATCCCCACCATGTAGAGCGTTTCAAGGGTTGCCTGCGATAAATTGGGAATCCATACGGTCCAGTCCATTATTTCACCTCCACGCGCAGCCCGGTCTCGCGCAGGAAATTCAGCGCCTGGGGAACCTGCGCCCCCGATAGTTCAATCTGCAAACGCCCGATGCGCCTGCCGCCAATCACCTGGATGCTCCCGCCCATGATATTGACATCGACGTCGTACTGGCGCACAAGGCTGGCCAGTACTGGCCGGTCGGCGGTGTCGCCGACAAAGGTGACCGCCGCGCTGGTGGTTCCCGGCGAGTGGATGACATCTTCGCTGGGCGGAAAAAAGGCCTGCGACAGGCGGCTGTCAGGATTCACGATCAAATCCTGGATGGCGCCTTCTTCCACAATGCGGCCGTCGCTTAGGATGGCCACATGGTCGCAGATTTCCTTCACCACCTCCATTTCGTGGGTGATGAGCAGGATGGTCAATCCCAGGCGGCGGTTCAGGTCTTTCAGAAGGTTGAGGATGGAAACGGTGGTCTGCGGATCAAGTGCCGATGTGGCCTCGTCCGAAAGCAGCACCCTGGGTTGCGTGGCCAGCGCGCGGGCGATGCCGACGCGCTGTTTTTGGCCGCCCGAAAGCTGAGCCGGGTAGGCATTCGCCTTGTCGCTCAGTCCGACCAGGTCCAGCAATTCCTCCACCCGCGCCTGCCGCTCATTCTTCCCGCAGCCCGTGATCTCGAGCGGAAAAGCCACGTTTCCGGCCACTGTGCGTGAGCTGAGCAGGTTGAAATGCTGGAAGATCATCCCGATCTGCTGGCGTGCCCGGCGCAGTTCGTCCTCAGGCAATGAGGTGATTTCCTGCCCGTTGACGACCACCTTCCCGGCAGTGGGACGTTCGAGCAGGTTGACGCAGCGGATGAGCGTGCTTTTGCCTGCCCCGCTGGGACCCACCACCCCGAAGATTTCGCCCGGCGCGACGTGCAGCGACACGCCGTCCAGCGCCTGGACAATCTGGCCGCCCTGGTTGAATACCTTGCTGAGACCTGAGATTTGAATCATGATTGTTCTACCTCTGTTTTCTTTCTGTTTTTTCGTTCTGGTGGTTCCTTTAATACATCCAGCTAGACTAATAAGCAGGGATCACGGAACCGTTGTATTTCTCTTCGATGAACTGTTTGACTTCGGGTGAGGTCAGCAGACCGGCGAGAATCTTCAAACCTTCATCATTCTCGCGCCCGCTCTTGACCACCAGGATGTTGGCATAGGGGTTATTCTCACCGCTTTCGAGCGCCAGGGCGTCTTCACCGGGCACCAGTCCACCTTCAAGAGCATAATTACCGTTGATCACGGAGATGGTCGTATCTTCAAGGGAGCGCACCAGTTGAGCGGCCTCGAGTTCAATGATGTCCAGGTTTTTCGGATTGGCCGTGATGTCGTTGACCGTGGCGGCATATCCGATGCCCTCTTTGAGGGTGATCAATCCGCTGGCGGCCAGCAGGTTCAGGGCGCGTCCGCCGTTGGTGCTGTCATTGGGAATGGCCGCCACCGCACCGTCCTCAATCTCATCCAGGGATGTGATCTTGTTCGAGTAGATGCCCAGCGGTTCAATGTGTACTGCGGCAATCGAGACCAGGTCAGTTTTGTGTTCAGCGTTGAAATCGGTCAGGTACGGCTGGTGCTGGAAGAAATTGGCGTCCAGCGTGCCGTCCGCCAGCGCCAGGTTGGGCTGCACATAGTCGGTAAATTCCACGACCTCAATGTCTAGCCCGGCGGCAGGTGCCAGGTTCTCTTTGACAAAATTGATGATGTCTCCGTGGGGAACCGGTGAAACGCCGATCACGATGTGGATCAGGTCACCGGCTGCCTTCGTACCTGCCGCATCAGTTGCGGCGGTCTGTTCGGTGGCCGCAGGGGTGGCACAAGCTGAAAGAGCAAAAATCAGGATCATGAATGCTGCTAGAAAGCTGAGCGTACGAACTCTACTGCCGGACGGTCTGGTATTGCTTGCGGGTGTTTTCATTTTTTTCTCCTTGTTTGTTGATTCATAAAATATCTGGCTTAAGAACAAAAAACCACCAGGATATCCAGGTGGCTTGAATTGAAATATGGAATTTATCGAACGGTCTGCCCACCGGTTATCCTTTGAAAACTTGAGGAAGCGATGGGCCCGATTCTTTACCGGTCAGTCAACACCAGGTGCAGAAGGCGAACTCCATCGCCTTCGCATCATCATGCTCGCGAAATTCAAAGTGTGGGATCGACCAGCCAAGTTAAACATTGCATGATGATACACATTCCAACCCCTGTTGTCAAGTAAGTAATATCCGCAATTTCACCAACGAATAAAAAAGCACCGGCATCGAAGGATACCGGTGCTTGAGTTCTGTCAATGTTTACCAGCCCACTCCCCTGGCCTTTTTCTTCTTCTGCACCTTCTTGCTGACCAGGTAGCCGCCGCCGAGTAACGCGGGGATGAGCGTGGAGCCGCAGATCAGCGCAGCGGGTTCCACGCTGCTCTTCTGCTGGATGGTGAACTCGTAATTCGTGTCCTGCCCTCCAATGCGGCTGTCTGCCGGGAAGAGCTTGAGGTAATAAATGCCGTCCAGCGGAACCAACCAATCCAGGGTGGCCTCGCCGTCCAAACTAGAGGGGCTGGCCATTCCAAGCAGGGTGGTGCGGTCAGTATCATAGAGTTCAATGCGCGCAGCCGATGCCGTGCTCAACGCTTTGGTTACAAAGCTGTACCCCTCCCCTTGCAGCGCCTGGAACGCCACCCAATCCACATCCTTTGTTGAACACCAGTTGTGGGTCTGGGTCGCATCCGTTCCAGCCGGTGCGGCAGTCAGCGATTCGTCATCCCCGGGGGTAACTCCCTCGAAGCCGTCATCACTGCACCCGAGGTTAATATAAGTCATGGCTTCCGCTGCGTCAGGATAACTTTCGGCAGTGCCGATCAAGTCCACGGCGCGGATACGGAACTCGTAGGTTTTATCCGCGGATCCCCAGAACAAGACCTGGCGCGCATCTGCGCCGAGCGTTTCAGCCCAGTTCTGCCATTCACCCCCCTGTTCGCGCCATTGGAGATCGAAATGATCGATGCCATCTGCTCCGCTTTCGACAGTCCAGTTAAGTTTCACTGCGGTTGAATTGGAAATCTGCGGCAGGGCAGCCATTGTCGTTGCGGGCGGAACCGCACCGGCCATTACCGTGAAGGCCTGGGTAACCGATGCACTGCCGGCCAGGTTGGATGCCTCGATGGTCAGCGAATATTCGCCTTCAGCGAGAACCCCCAGATGCCATTCTCCGGCGGATTGCCAGTCTAGGGAGTTGGAATACCCGGGACCAGTGATCGTGGCACGCGTCTTCACCCCAGCCTCAGTCGTCCAACTCGCAGTCACATCCGTATCCGCATTGATGGCTGCCGGCAGGTTAATGGTGGGCGGGGTCGGCGGAACCAGGCGGTCCACCACTTTAATCGACGCCGCGTTAGCGGCACCAATCAGGTTATCGGCCAGGTTGTCGTCGCCGTCCTGGAAGAGCTCAACCGTTCCGCCATAAGCCACGTCCGGATAGACGAGGGCTGATACGCCCGATCCCAGCAGTATCGATTGAGCAGCATCGGCCTTTACCTGGTCGAATTTGTTCATATCGGAATATTCACCCTTCTCGAGGATCTGGCACGCTCCTTGGTATTCTGTTTCGGAAAAGAGTGCCACCTGTGAGTCGGTGGGGGTACAGACAGGTTCCAGGGGCGGGCAGTCGTAGCTTTTTGTCAGCTCTGTGAGTCCCTGCGTGCCAGCAGAATATTTACCGGCTTTGTCAAGCACCACGAGGGAAAGGAAGAATTTTCCATCCGGTATACGCGCCTGGCAAACGTCGATCTGCGTGGTAAAGGGAGTGGCCGTTTGAACATCTCCAATGGCAGTCCAGTCTCCGTTGACCGTGTACATTAACTGTCCGCTAGCCACGCCCACGTCATCCTTCATCCATCCGGTCACATTAAGTGTGGGAGAAGTGACGGTTGTATACGCCGCCGGGCTGGTAATCCCGCCAGTGGGAGTTTCGGCATCGTTGTTTTTCGAAACATACTTGTTTTCAGGCATACATTGGTCACCATACTCAGGGTACGCTTCGGCCTCCGAGCACAGACGCGGACGCCCGCCGTTAACCGTTACCTCATCGAAAACAATATCCACCGATTTACCCCAGTAAGAAGTTGCATTGGTATGCACATGAAAATGAAGATGATTACCGGTGCTGTAGCCGGTATCATCGGCGTTGCCCAGGAATTGCCCCTGTACAACACGGGCACCCACCTTTCGCAGCTCTACGGGAATCGTATTTTGCGCCAGGTGCAGGTAAACCTGGTAAGTGGTGGGTGTGGTGGTGGTATCCTCGAGCACGATGTAGTTGGCATTGGTGGTATTGCCGTTCTCGTACTTCCAGACCACGTATTTGACCGTGCCCTGGCGTGCCGCCCGCACCGGGAACATGGTGCCGTTGGCAAAATCGAATGCATAGAGGCAGTCAGAAGGACAGGATTTATACGTGAACACATGTCCAATGCTGCCGGTAAGGCGCACCGTCGTGCCATTTGTCCAAGGCAGGCGGTATCCTTTGTAAACTGTTCCGGCTTTGTCTTGCTGCTGGACGGCAGGCATGTAGTGCATTTTTTCTTCAGCGGACATCATCTTATCAGGAACAGACATCAGCACTGCTGCAAAGTTATTATCGGCCTGGAAGGTAAGCTGCCAGGGATTTGCCGGATCAGTCGTGCGCTGTGCGATTACCAAACCGGGTTCACCGGGTTGTATGAAACCGGAATCCTTGTCGACCAGTGCGATCCACACCAGGGCAAGCTGATCATCATCGGAAAACTGCACATGATCGATGGCAACGTGATAAACGATGAACGCCAGGATATCTTCGCGTCCCGCCGCCGATTTCTGGATGAGGTTATAGAGTTCAATCTCTTCTGCGTTCGTCAGCGTTTTTGGAGTCGGCAGCTGCTCTTCTCCGGTCTCCCCTTCTTCAGGAAGCACTGAACAGGAAGTAAAAAAGATGAGCAGCAACAGGGTCAGGATCGTGATCAGTCTGGTCGAAAATGGGATGGCTTTTTGCATAAGAAGCACCTCTTCCAACAAAGTTCAAAGGAATATAGGTGCAAGATTCGCGCCAAACAGTCCACCCGAAAAGGATGGGACAGTTCATCAGCTCTTTGCCGATTGAAACAGAAAAATTGTTGAATTTAAGGGGTGTTCACTTTGCTGGCCGGCCTGAACACGGCAAAGTTGTCGAAAGTGACGGCCGTTCCGGCTTCTTCCAGAGTTCCGGCAATCACGCCCACGTCGCCGTGGACGAAATCATTGTCTTCCACCTGAGCCAGGAGGTAACCGTTGGCATAGAGACCAAGTGTGGATCCCACGCAGTCGAAACGCAGGTGATTGACGATGGTGCCGTCTGCCACCCTGTCTGTGGGTTGAAGTTTCTCACCGCTGAGCAGAATGTTTTCACCGTCAAAGCGCTTGCCGATCGCATAATAACCGTCACTGCTCACAATGCCGAAATAGTAATGATCCACGTCCTGGTAACGGCAGAGCAGTCCGTAGGTATTGCTCACCGGTCCGTCCACGCGGGCTGCATCAACCTCGATGTTCACATCCATCAAATCCAGCCCGGGGTTGGCCCAGAGGTCAAGGTTGGGCTGCTTGACCCAGATGAGGTAACCGCCAGTGACATAGCCGGTCTGCCCGTCGTCTCCCCTATCGCTGTCCCAGCCGGAAAAGATGTTGGAGAACTCATCATAGAACAGAACTGTCTCATCGGCACCTGGCGTGGGCGTACCCTTGAGTTCATTCACCACCTCAAGGATATTGCAGCTTGAAAGGATGAAAAGCAGGGCGAGGATTAAAGAAGATCGGACGAGGAATTTCACAAGGGTTCCTGAAGTATCAAGTAAAGTTGATTTTGATTATATACCATGCAGTAAATTCAAATCATATTTACATTATTCACAAACTCACCTAATTGATACTCGATTGAGTGAGTTGATTCCCCTAATTTATATATAACTTGGTGATTTAATAAATCTGCTTGAAATATCAGAAGATCAAGATGCGGCAATATCATCACTTGATAATAGAATGGATCAACTCATCAACTGGAATATGGTGAATTTGCCCGTTATTTGGTTATGCGCAGTAATTCATGACCTGTTAACGGTTTTTGCTCACCTGTCAGCATCGGGCAGTATTTACTCTTCCCCTGCTGCAGCGGCCATCTCTCGCGCCTGCTCCACGTATTCCAGCGACTGGTGGCGGAAGTACGTGTTGTAAAGCAAGGCGTAGTGCCCGCCCTGCGACAGCAGCCCCTGGTGATTGCCCTCTTCGATGATCCTGCCGTTTTCCATGACGATAATGCGATCTGCCGATTTAACCGTTGATAACCTATGCGCAATCAGAATACTGGTCGACTGCTGCAGGATGAGGTCCAGCGCCTGCTGAATTTGCCATTCGGTAAAGGGATCGATGCTGGCCGTGGCCTCATCAAGGATGAAGATCGCCGGGCGCTGCACGAGCACCCGCAGCAGTGCCACAAGCTGGCGCTGCCCCATCGAGAGCCGGGTACCGCGTTCCCCTACCTCGGTCGCCAACCCCAGCGGCAGGGTCTCCAGCCATTCTCCATCGCCAATCTTACGCGCAAGCGATAGGATCTCCCGCTCTGTCGCCTCACGCTGCGCATAACGGATATTTTCCTCAACGGTTCCCGAAAAGAGAAACGGCACCTGCGACACCACACCCAACCTGCGCCGGTAATCCTCGAGGTCGAAGCTGCGGATGTCGTGACCGTCAATTAATATCCGTCCTTCCTGGAATTCGTAGAAACGCGCGATCAGCTTGGCAATGGACGTCTTCCCCGCCCCGGTATGCCCTACGATGGCCAGGTTTTCCCCGGCTTCAATCTTGAGGTTGAATCCCGAGAGGATCTGTTCACTTTCTTTGTAATGAAAACTGACGTTCTCGAAGGTGATTTCACCTTTCAATGCAGGCACCGGATCTGCCGCGGTTTGCACCACAGCCGTAGGTGTATCGATCAATGCGAACACTCGTTCAGAAGCAGACAGCCCGTTCTGGATTGAGCTCCAGAAGGAGGTCAGGTTCATGATCGGGAAGAGAAAACGGTCGAGGCTGTTGAGGAAAAGATACCACGCTCCGAGCGTGACCACCCCGGCAATCACGCTGTGCCCGCCGGCCAGCACCATCACGCCAGTGGCGATCATTGCCAACCCGTTGAGGGTTGGAAAGACCACCGCAAGTGCCAGTCCGCGCCGGACGTTGACTTTGTATGAAGTCTCGTTTGCCTCGGTAAATTCATCATAGATGCTGGCTTCCTGGCGGAAGTTCTTGGCCACCGAAATACCGCTGACGGTTTCCTTGATCGTGGAATTGACGTTTGCCATGGCACGCATTCCCTGGCGGGTAGCTTTACGGGCCACAGTGCGGTATAAAATACCCAGCAGGGTCACAATGGGGATCAGTGCAAAAACATAGAGGGAGAGTTTCCATTCAATGACCAGCAGGATCACGGCCAGGATCAGCGCTTCGATGAACATGCTGGCAACGTCCGTGATCAGCGATACCAGTTCGCCAAAATCCCTGGTGTCGGAGGTAATGCGTGAAACGATCTTCCCCGAGGAGAATTCATCGTAGAATGACAGGTCGTGTTCGACCGACGCGGTATAGGCTTGCGTGGATAAATCAGCTACCACCTCGGCAATGGCGGTGGTGATCAGACGGCGCAATCCCCAGTTGCAGAGCCACATCACCAGCCCGATGAGCAGCACGGCTGCAGCAACCGCAATCACCCCCCACAGAGTCGGCACACCTTCCAGCAGGTCAACGCCGCGGCTGACGGTAATCGGCATCAACGATCCGGCGCCGGCAACTGCCAGCGTGAGCAGAGAGATCAACACCAGGCGTTTCCATTGCGGTTTGAAATAACCGACAATACGTTTTACCAGGTCGCTGTCTGAATAAGTACGATCATATTTTTCCGCATCGAGCCCGTCAAAAAATCCCATATTCCCTTTCAGAACCGCAAATCGGGTTTCGAGTTTGGAATCGTTTTCTGATTCCTGTCTCCCGAATATCGATAATGAAACTTAATCGCTAAATATCCTGCGGTAGGCCTCACTGGTCTGCATCAATTCATCGTGCGTGCCGGATGCCGCCAGCCTGCCATTCTTCACCACCAGAATCAAGTCCGCCCAACGTATCTGGGACAAGCGGTGTGTGATGATAAAAGTTGTGCGCCCGCGCGCAGCAGCATAGATGGCGCGTTGAATCTTATCCTCCGTTGCAGAATCGATGGCACTGGTCGAGTCGTCGAGCATCAGGATGCGCGGATCAGTCAGGAAAGCACGCGCCAGTGCCAGGCGCTGCCGCTGCCCGCCCGATAGGGTGATCCCGCGTTCACCGATAACCGTCTCGTAGCCTTTTTCAAAGGACGCGATGAAATCATGTGCCTGCGCGGCTGCTGCCGCGGTTTCGATTTCTTTCTGCGTGGCACCCGGTTTGCCGAAGGAAATGTTTTCGGCAATCGTGCGCGAGAAGAGGAAGATATCCTGTTCGATAATCGAAATGCTGCGCCGCAGGTTCTCGAGGTTCCAGTCTCGTACGTCCACCCCGTCCACCAGCACCTGGCCGCCGGTGGCATCATAGGTGCGGTTGATCAATCTCACCAGTGAAGTTTTTCCCGACCCGGTCTGCCCGACGATGGCCACGGTCTGCCCGCGCTGCACCTTGAAACTTACATTTTCGAGGACGGACTCACCGCTTTCGTAGCGGAAAGTCACGTTACGAAACTCGACTTCCCCGCGCAGCGGCTGAGCATAACCGGCGACATTCTGGTCGAGGTTATTCTCGCGGTTCATGACATCCAGGATGCGTTTGGCACCCGCCAATCCCAGGGAAATGCGTGAGTATGCCCAGAGGGACGCGAAAGTCGGGAAATCCAGCATCAACAGCAGTCCAAAGTAACCCACCACGCCGCCGATATCCACCAATCCCTGGCGGAAAAGGAGCAGCACATGCAGCAAACCTGCACCCAACGCGACGGCGTAAAGCAGCATGGGCAGGAACTTGGCTTCCTTGCGCCCCTGGGCGATGACCGCGTTCTTATAGCGCATCACGTTGCGCTTGAAGAGATCGATCTCACCTGTTTCCTGTGCCGACCCCTTGACCGTCTCGATGCCGTCCAGGGATTCATTCAGACGAATGTTGAGCCCGCCAAAGGATTCGCGGACTTCCTCAGTTATCGGAGCCAGCCCGCGCATATAAATCTTGAGGGTGATGAAGTAAAGGACGACGAAGATACAAGGAACAAGCAGCAGCGATGGATGGTAGCGCGGGGCATACAGGATGGGGAAGACCAGAAAGGTCAGCGACCCCACGACCATGTTCAACCCGGGGCTGAAGAGAAAATTCACCTCGCGCACATCATTGGTGGCGCGCGCCATCGTGTCGCCCACCGGTTGCAGGTTATGAAAAGTCATGCTCTTGCTGAGCAGGCTGGCATATAACTCGCGGCGCACGTTGCGTTCGATGCGCTGGGCACAGAACTCGAATCCGAAGTTGCGCGAGAATTGCATGACCGCCCTGACCACCCCGGCAGCAACAATAATCAAAAAGATCCTAAAGAGAGCCTGGGGGTCGAAAACCGGCGCGGATACCACTGAGAAAGCCTCGCCCACCTGCACCTGACCAACTGCCATCAGCGCGGCGTTGCCAAAGGCCCCAATGAGAGCTATGAGCAGGATCCACCATTGCCGCAGGGAATGGGAAATGACCCAACGTACGGGTGAGCGGCGGTCGGTGGTGTATTGAGGGGGGATGGTGAATTCGGCAGTCGTTTCCTGGTTCATGGCAAGATCTAAGTCTATCACGATTTATAATAGTGGGCTTCATTCAATTAGTTATTTTAAGGTTTTAGCAGCATCGTACATAACAAATGGGGCAGCTACCTTGCCTGCCCCATTTGTTTGTTAGCCAATTGGCATCCGATCAAGGTTCCGGCAACGTGGGAGGTTCTACCAGCGGCGGTGGGGTGTTAGCGGCCTGAACCTTTCGAAAGGTGAGCGTCCAGACATTCGATGAGTAGACGGTGACCATACCGCCGAGGAAAGTGAGCGGTGAGAACAGCACCATGAAGAAAGTCATGAGCGCCACGAACCCACCCACGATCCAGGGCCATACTTCAGGTGCGAACAGGCTGGTGATACCGTAGGCGATTCCGCCGGGTACGGCTGACACCAGCGCCCCCGGAACCGTCAACAGTAAATAAGCAGGGATCAGGATAATGGCAGCGATCATCATGGCCACCCCTACGGCTATTCCCACACCCACCATCACCAATCCCATGAGGAATGTGTTCTTGAAATTGGTTTTATAGAGCGTCCAGCCGCGGCGGAAGGACTCCCACACGCCTGTGTTTTCAAGAGCATTGTAGCGTGCAACGTACTGGCGCAGCAGCGAGACGAACCACATGAATATGGAAAATGCGATGATCAGCCCGACAAAGAGGATGATCCCGATAATCCAGCCGGTATTCAGTGATGTCGTCACCGAATCGCCGAATCGGAACCCCATCCATACGATCACCCCCACCAGGGCCATCACCACCGCAAAAGCCGGGGTTCCAATGAGCAGATCGATCAGGAACATGCGCCAGGCGCGCCGGTTCCAGCCCAGCTTCCATGCCTCCTTGAAACGATATTTTGTGCCGGCTTGCTCGTGCTCATCCACTAGGCGCATCACCGCCGTTTCAGATGGATAACGGACGAGTGCCAGCAACAGACCAACAACAATGGAGAACAGGATCATACCGCCTACGAGCCAGGCTATGGTCTCGAAAGCCTTTTGCTCGGTGGCAAAGAGCGGGGCAATATTCTGTTCAAACCAATCCTCCACCTCTGGATACCACATGGGAGGAGTCATATTCTGGAAAGCGGTTTTATCTTCAAATTTCGTTGTGTAGCTCGATCCACTGCCGCCACCGCCGCCGGTGCTGCTGCTTGCCCCGCCGCTTAAAGCCAGCAGGAGGGCGAACAGCCACAGCAATTTATATGACCACAGGATTTGCCAGGCGCGTTTAAGTATGTTGCCAATATTGAACATATGAGACTCCTTATTTTTGAACCTACATCAATATACGTATCCGTGCCCGAAAAGACGCATTAACAAATGACAAACAGCAGGGGCAGGTCTGGTGACCTGCCCCAAGCATTCTACTTTGATCTTTCCCCTGTATCTATACCAGATGGTACAAGGTTCCTTATACGTCGCGTGTTACCAGGTTCAGGTCCCCGGTATAGTCACTATCATTGCCGAAGTACAGTGTCCGCAGCAGGGTCAACGGATAGGGCTTGTCAATGATGGCAGGATCAGCGAAGAAGATCTCGATGCCGCTGCCGGTATTGCCGATAAAGACACTGTCGGTGAAGGATGCCGTACCGCTGGTCAACTCCAGGAAGAGACCGTCCGTGTCATAGGACTCCTCAACTCCGTCACCATCAGCATCAAAGACGCCGTTATTCATGGATACAACCTTCGTGAAGACCGCTCCGGTTCCAGCCAGGCCGTTGATCCCGTACATGTTGTTCTGTACGAGAGCATTATTGATGGTAATCTTGCCGTCGGTGGTGAGAATTACACCGCCGGGATTGCTGATGACATCCAACCGGTTGAGGGTGATTCCGCCTGTTCCAGCGTAGATGATGATTGAATCACCGATATTCGATTCATTGAATTCGTTCTTATAGTAAGTTCCCAGGAGTGTGACAGCACCCGTTGTATTCACATACAGGTTTCTGTCGTTCCTGTTGGAAATGATGGAATCCAGAACAACATTACCGGCAGAATTAATCTTGATACCGTATCCGGCATCGTAATTCCCATTCGACCACATGTACGCTCGTTTGACCGTGACAACCCCTGAAGTGGAGGTGATGTCCAATCCGTCACCGTATGGGAAGACGCTCTGAATTTTATCCACAGTCACAGGACCGGCTGCAATCACACGCACACCATCCGATAAGGTGAAATCATTCCCTGCACCCTCAATCACGATGTTTGTCAGCTTTACCGAAGAAGGTTTGCCAATACCGGATGGATTGCCCACCAGGATAGCGTCATTGAGCGAATTATTTACAGAAACGTTGCTGATCACTGCGGCACCCTGGGTATAGACCACTAGTCCTGAACCGCTATAGCTGTTGTTGATGTAGATCTGACCCGGCTTGGATGTTAGGGTTGCCTGTATGCCAGAAACAGTGACGCCGACAGATGTGCCGCCAGTTTCATTGGAGAGAGAGACACCGTAATCCCCATTGTTTTCTATATAAAGCTTCTTGGTTGTGGTTAGTTTGATCGGTCCGGAGGAATAAACCTCGATCCCTCGGAAACCATTCGAATCCACCCAGCGGTCAAGCGTGTAAACAAGGGTTACGCCTGGTTTGACCGTGGCAGAGGAACCCGTGTTGTTTACATAGATACCATTATTGGAGTTCATACCGGATGCAACGTTGGTGAGGGTTACAGCTCCTCTTGACTGGATATACAGACCATGGGATCCGTTCCCGCCAATCCAATCACCGGTCGTGTTGTTCACTGTCACCGATCCGGTACCCGCAGTATTATCGATGTAGATTCCGCTCAAGTAATTCCACATGGCACCAACACTGGTGAGAGACACGTTGCCCGCAGAGAAAATATCCAATCCAAAGTGATTGAAGGCTTCGTTGAAAGACACCTTGGATATCGTTACCGCCTGCGGTGTCGTTGCACTGTTGTTGTTGATCGAAACGCCATTAACCGAACCCAGGGACTCTCCAATACTCCAGGAAACCGGTCCGAGGGCATAAACCTGGGCATTCTTATTATAATTCTCCAGCAAGTACACGCGGTTCATCGTGACAGGCTTGCCTGGTGTTTGCCCATTGATATAGAGACCAGTGTTAAGGTTCTCGCGGGCATTGACGTCACTCAACGTGACGCTTCCTCTGGCATTAATCCGCAATCCATCCCCGCCATTGCCGTTGAAGTTATTTTCCGCGCGGGCAGTACTGCGCGCTACGGTAATATTCCCGTCCGAATTGATTTCCGCACCGTTGGCATAAACGGATGGGGAAGCCATTTCAGGATCCACGTTGAGCCCGATATGATACATCCCTCCATTTTCATATGTGTAGGAGCGTATGAGGATACGGTAGTCTCCCGGCTGCAGAATGAAATGAGGAACATCATTACCGTCGATGTAATCTGAGTAAAGATAATCGTCATTGCTGTCGTAGAGGTCCCAATATCCATTGAAATCCAGGTAGACGGTGAGGGCCAGGTCGTAATCCGCTTCGGTAACGGTGAAGGTCCAATTGGCTTCATACCCGTCATTGAACCATCCGTAGTTATTGATGTAAGTCTCGAAATATCCCGGCAGGTTGGAAGTCAGGCTGCTGTCAAGGTTGATCCATTGCCCGCGGTTATAATTTCCATCCGCGTTGACACCCTTCAGCGAGACCGCTCCCCTTGAACTAACGCTAAGACCATAACTGTTGAAATTAAAATCGCTGTCCGTGATGTTCACTCCGGCCGGGGTCAGGCTGGTGCTTAGTGTATTATTGAGGAGGGCGCCGTACACGTTGGGATTTTCCGGATTATAGTTTCTGATGGCACTGACCCGGGTAAGATTGATGGCGCCGTAAGTCGTCACGTTGATGCCGGTTTCAAGGTTGTCGATTGCCTCAACATCCGTGAGGGTCACTGCACCCTTTCCATAGATGATCAAACCGGAATCAGAACGGGAGCCGTATACCTTCACCTTCGAAAGCGTGATGGGTGCAGCAGCGGTGGACGCCATGTTATTGATCATCACACCGTACCCTAAATTGCGCATGATCAACCCCGTGGTCCATGTCACCGGTCCAGCGGAATTAATGGTAACCCCGTTGCTCTCGTTGTCCTCGACAGTAATGTCGGTGATGGTAACCGCTTTTGTTTGGGCCATTGAATTGATCGAAATACCTTGATCGAGATTACGTGCCACATAAGTGGACGCGAGTTTGACGTTCCCGTTTGTGGTGACATAAAGGCCGTATCCGGTATTTTCATAGATATAGTTGATATTACCCGTTGCGGATTTGCCAAGGTTCACATCACCCGTGCCAAAGGAATTATTAATGGTGATACCCGGTATTGGATAGGCATAGTTCTGGTCGACGACCCCTTCAGCATCACTGACCGAGAGCTGATACCAGTACGGAGTCGAATCCCAGGGCCATACCTCCAGGTAATACCAGCCGGAGCTGACGATTCCTGCATCAATGGTAACTGGTTCGCCAGGATCTACATAGGCAGAACCCAGCCAGTTCCAATTCTCATCATACAAGTACACATCCCCGCGGAATTGGTCTGAACTGAAGTCAATCACGAGTTCTGCGACTTCGGGTACATTGAAATTTAAGATAAAATTGCCGTTTCCTAAACCTTCAATTGTCTCCCCGTAGTTGATCTCAAAATTCTTATACGCGTTGGAGGAAGAAGAAACGCCGTTGAGCGTGACCGTTCCCTTGGATTGGATGTCGATTCCAGTAAAACCAGACCGGGTAACACTAACGTTGGTGAGGGTTACCGGCTGGTTGGATGCAGCAAAGTTGTTGCGTATCGTAATGCCTTGTGTATTACTTTGATATATGTCCAGGTTGGTCAACGAAACTGGACCATATGTGTAGATATAGAGCCCGGTACCGTTGTATGTATTGCCAATGGTATTGGTGAATCCACCGCTGGAGGTCATGGTTACTCCGCCGCCAGTCGGTATCACGGTCAATGCACCGGTGGATGGAGCGCTGATGTAGATACCCATATCAGGATTACCGTACACGTCCATGTTGTTCAGGGTCACCAGGCCGATGGTGTAAATGTTCACACCGTATCCGCCGTTATTGCTGGCCTGGTTGCTGCCGGTGAGAGAGACCGCGCCGATACCCTTGCACTTACCGGAATCCAGAATACAGTTGACCACTTCGATGCCGTTGCTGCCATTTCCATTGGAGATAATGTTGCTCATGGACACCGCGCCAATGGAGGTGATGCGCAACCCAGTGTCTCCAGAGTGGTAGATATCAAGGCTTCCGGCAGTGACAGTCTTGGCGCTGGCGGCCATGGAATTTTCCAGGACTGCGCCACCTCCTCGATTCCCATGCAGTGTGACATTCAACAGTTTAATGTTGCCCTTGCTTCTCACATGGATACCTTCGGCAGTGTTATGCGACACCCAGGGATTGGAATTGTTGCTTGACTTCTGGATGGTCACATCAGCTGTGCCGGATGTATTGTCGATGTAAATTCCTGTATTATATGGAGCACTGTTCGCATACGGAATGGTGGCATTGTACCTGTAGTTCAACACGTAGGTGAAGTCATCCTGCCAGTCACTACCTCGTTGCATTTGGAGATAGTACTCACCCGTGGTGGGCAGGGTTAGAACGCCGGATTCAAATGGATCCGCCCAGTATCCGGATCCATCCGACCAAATTAGTGTACCGTCCGAAGCATCGTACAGTTCCATCGTGGCATAGCCGGTGTAATTAAAAGTGATTGAAATCTCTGCCCCGGCTTCTCCCATGAAATTGAACCAGGTTGACTCGTATGCATACCCGGTGACATCGATACCCTGATACCAGGGCAGCATCATGCCCGAGTTGTTGGCAGAATTGACGCCATTCAGGGTGACTGCACCCTTGGAGAAGATTTCGATACCGTTGCCGTGAGCTCTTTCAACATTGACATCCGTCAACTTGACCGGTTGGGCGTAAACTGCGCTGCTGTTATCGATATAAATGCCGCGCTGTCCAGACTGATAAACGTTGACAGAAGTGAGCGTCACCGCCCCCTTGCTGGTGATGTAGAAGCCGTACTCGTCAACATAATTGGCTGCGGCATTAGTTATGGTTATCCCACCGCTGCCAAAAGTGTTGTTCAGGTTGAATCCGTAACCGCCGTAACTTTCATTCCATGATAAATCAACATACACGGAATCGATGGTGATGGCTCCTTTACTGTATACCATGACGCCCGTATCACCATTGTTGTAGAGGTTGACCCCCGTGATCTTTACCGTGCTCCCGGAGGGAGTGGTATTGTCGCCGATAATGATCCCTCCCTGGGTGTTGTATTGTATGCGCATCGGGTAGGAAGATTTTCCGTTGATCGCCACCGGACCGTTGGAGAAGATTGCCACACCAACGAGTGAGTTGTTGTCGAATTTATTCTGCTGAGGGTAAGCGAGCACCTCGGGCAGGGAATTGAGTGTCACTCCGCCCGTCTTACCTGTGTAATTATTAACCACGTAGAGACCGGAGCCAGTGTTCCGGCGGGCTGAAAGACCAGTGATTGTCACAGGACCAGCTGACGATATGTACAAACCGTCATAAGAACCGGCAATTCCATTAAAACTGAAATCCATCGGGGTTTGGTATGGATTGAGTATGGTTACCGATCCGGTTCCCAGGCATTTTGTTCCATCCCAGAGACATGCATCGAGGATCGCACCTTCATAATAATTGTTAACGGAGTTCACGTAGGATAAGGTAATGTTCCCCTTTGCGTAAACCCTTAATCCTTCAGAGTAATTGTTATCGAAGGTGCTGTCAGAAATACTCACGATGGTTGAGGTGAGTGTACCGCCATCCCAATAATCATCGGTGACCAGTAAGCCCTGGTACATATTATAGGCAGCTGTAACATTCTTTGCCGAGACAGGTCCGATCGTCCTCACCCAGATACCTGCATCTTCGTTGTAATTGGCCTGGATATTCTCAAGGGCAACCGGTGTAACGGTGTAAGGATTATAAATATAAAGACCCACACCCCAATCTTCGATGTCCTCACTGCCGTCCAGGTACATATTGTTAGAAAACACACCGTTCTTGACCGTGACTGCACCTTTTGTCTCGATTACCAACCCATCGCCGTAATTTCGGCTGGCGGAGACACCGTTGACTGTCACTACACCCTTGGAGTAAACGGAAGCTCCGTACCCGTTATCATCTACCTCGGTGTTTGAAATCGTTACCGGGTAGGCCGTGGTGGTTCCGGAATTATCGACCACCAAACCATACCTCATGTTCTCGCTTGATTCCACACCGGTGACCGTCACGGCCCCCTTCTGGTCTACCACGATGATGCCGTCGCCAGCGGTATTTTTTACATCCAGGTCTTTTAATACCGTACTACCTGTGACTGACACCATGGTCACCCCGCCGTTGATCTCAAAGCCGGACAGGGTAAAACCACCTGTAGTCCCGATAACTGCAATATTCCCATTGATCTTCGTGTTTTCCGCGCCATCCACACCGATCAATCCGTTCAGTTGTTTGAGGAAGATACTGGAGGTCCCGTCGATTACCACACCCGTTGGTTCGTTATAAATGCCCTTCTCAACGTAAATCTTCTTATCCGTTGGAACAAGGCCGTGGGAATCTATATAACTCAACACTTCGGTGATGGTACCGTCACCAGTGGCCTGGAAGCAGGTCGTGCCCGATGTGGTTCCAGATGGGCAATCCGACTGCCATCCCGGAAGACCGTCAATGTCGAATACCCAAGCGTACTTCTGCGTGCCCACCATGAAGTAAGGGTCACCACCCTGCAGTAGCCCGGCGGTTTCCTCGCTGGCAAGCACCAGCGGATCCCCGGCTTCATCAGCCAGGATTACTTCACCGTCCAGGGGGAGAGCCTCGTCGGGTGCCGGAGTTTCCTCCGCCGCTGGAGTTTCTGTGAGCAGTGGTTCTTCAGCCGTCACCTCAGGTGCCGGTGTTTCCTCCACCACGGGGGTTTCGGTAATGACTGGCTCCTCGGTGGTGATTACTTCCCCACCCGCAGATTCGGTGGGTACCGGTGTTGACCCGGCCGATCCACCATCATCAGCAAAAACGCTGCCCGTTGAAAATAAAACGAACAGCGCGGCTAACAGCAATGCCAACGAAACGGTTCTGAAGTACTTCTGCATGGTTCCCCTCCAACGGATTAAATTTTCAAACCAAAAAATGAAATTTCTTGGATTTCCACCCAACAGAACAATACTAACACAATGGCAATTTTAATTCAACTGGAAAATCCAGAGTTTAACAGGTAATTTACCTTTGGGCAGGATGAAAACCCTATATCGTCCCTTCCCCAAAACGCACACCCGGCATCTCATTTATGGATACCGGGTGGCCTAACTTCGTTTTCGCTCTTATCGACCCATTACTTACGAATTATATGTATGGAGGTTCAAGTCCCCGGTGTAATCGATGTCGTTGCCAAAATACATCGTGCGCAGGAAGGTCAGTGGGTAAGGCGGATCTGCATAAAAGCTAATCTCGATCCCGCTGCCGGTATTGCCTATAAAGGCACTATCGGTGAAAGAAACCGTGCCGCCGTTAAGGGTTAGCATCAGTCCGTCGGCAGTGAACACCTCGTAAACCCCGTCATCATTCGAGTCATAGAGCCCGTTGCTGAAGACAAACAACTTATTGAATACCGCTCCATTCCCTGCTACCGCCAAAATGCCATACTTGTTGTACTGTACCAGGGCGGTTTTGACCGTAAGCTTGCCCGTGGTTTCAAGGACGACGCTCCCTGAATTGTTGATCATATCCGCGCGGTTCAGGGTGATCCCGCCGGCTCCGGCGTAAATGATGACCGGGTTCCCTGCAGTTGAATCATTGAATTCATTTTTGTAATACGTTCCCAGCAGGTTAACCGCACCGGTTGTATTGATATAGAGATTATGATCATTTGCACTGGAGATGATCGAGTCCAGTATCACATCATTGCTGCCGTTGATCATGATCCCGTACCGGTTGCCGTCACTGCCATTCCACTCTGTGATGGCTTTCTTCACTGTGATAATGCCCGTGGTTGAGAAGATATCCACACCGTCGCCGTACGCACCTACCACCTGGACTTTAGTGACGGTTACAGGCCCTACGGCATGGATGTGCACACCATCCGAATACACTGCATTGGAACCTGCATTTTCAGCAATGATGTTGGTCAGGCTGACTGATGAGGGTCTGCCGGATTCAGACCATTCATTGCCGATCAGGATGGCGTCGTAATAGGTGTTGTTTGCGTAGGTATTACTCAGCACCACAGGGCCCTGGCTGTAGAGGAACAAGCCGTAGCTGCTCCAATGATTAGTAATACGGATCTGGCCTGGTGCGGTGTAAATATCCGGAGCAACTCCTCCCACGGTCACCCCGACTGTAGTGCCGCCCGAAGTATTATCCAGGTAAACACCGGTATCCGAGTTTCCATCCACATAGAGTTTCTTGGTGGTAGTCAGTTTGATCGAGCCAAGGGATTGAATATCGATGCCCCGGTAAGAGTTGTAATCCACCCAGCGGTCAAGGGTATAGATAAGGGTAACGCCGGGCTTGGTAGACGCAGTCGAGAAGGTGTTATCCACAAAGATACCGCTGCCGCCATTCATGGAAGAACCAACATTGGTGAGGGTGACACTTCCTTTCGAAAGGATATATAAACCTACCAATCCATTTGTGTCGATAGATTGTCCGGTGGTATTGTTCACCGAGACCGAACCGCTTCCATTTTGATTGGTCAGGTAGATGCCATAGTAATAATTGTTCGATGCACCAACCCCAATGAGGGTAATACTGCCACTTCCCTCGACATCCAGACCGGAACTGTTTACTACATTTTCAAACATCACCTTGCTGATGGTGATCGCCTGCGGTGTCGAAGCAGATGCGGTGGATACCGTTGCACCGTACCTGGATCCCTGCGAACTGCCGGTATTCCAGGAAATGGGACCAAGGGCGATGATATCGACGTTCTTGTAGAAGTTATCGCTGAGGGTAAGTCTGTTGATCGCGACCGGTTTCGCCGCTGTCATGGCTGATAAATACAGGCCCTCGTAGAGGTTACCGGTTGCCGTGAGGTCGCTCAGTGTCACACTGCCGTATGCCCAGATGCCCAATCCGTTCCAACCATTGTGATTGAAATTGTTCGTTGTGCGGGCCGTACTGCGGGCTACGGTAACACTCCCGTTGGTATGAATACTCACGCCGTTGGCGTTCGTGTTCCCGGCGAAGACCCCCGGATCAGCGTTAAGCCCCAGGTGATAAACCCCGCCTTCTCCGTCGGCATACGTGTAAACCCAAACGAAGTATTCTCCCGGCTGAAGAACATAATGCGGCACGTTATTCACATCCCAATAATCCACGTAAATGTAGTTGAGGTCACTGTCATATATCCCGGCGTTGCCGTCCATGAGTATTTCCTCATAAAACGCCAGGTCATAATCTGTTTCGGTGACAGTGAAGGACCAGCTTGCTTCGCCCCCGCCTGAAACCCAGCCATAATCTTCGATGTACTCCTCATAGTATTCTGGTAATGTTGCACTCAGCGTTTCTCCCAGACCAAGGTGACGGCCGTGATCGTAGTTGTTCTCAATGTTGACGCCATAAAACGCGACTGCTCCCTTGGAGTAGATATCCAAGCCGTAAGTATTATAGGAAATGTCGCTGTCAGTGATCGTGATCCCAGGCGGGGTCAGGCTGGTGCTGCTGCTGTTATCCAGGTAGGCTCCGTAGGTCATGCTGCCTTGCGGGTCATGGTTGTATTGAATTTTTGTACGCAGCAGACTGATGGCGCCGTAGGTGATGACACTAAGTCCGTCTCCCGCATTATCCATCACCTGCGAGTCAGACAGGCTTACCGCGCCCTTGCTATAAATTCTGATTCCGCTGCTCGGTGAGCCGTAAACCCGCAATTTTGACAGCGTTACGGATGCTGCCGTCGTGGCTGCGGAATTGGAGATGTACACACCGCTTGCCGGCGAGACCGCGCCGTTGCTCATGATCAAACCGGTTGTCCAGGATACAGGACCTAACGCATAGAGCGAAACCCCATACACGCCGTTCTCAGTGGAGGTGACGTTGGTCAGTGTGTTTGTTTTCGCCTGTCCTGAATTGTTGATGAACAGCCCGTTTCCGAGGTTGTTTGCTGCTGTGGTATTGGCAACCGTTACGCTTCCTCTCGTGCTGATGTTGATGCCTGCCCCAGTGTTGTAAGCGGCGTAGGTTTGCCCGCTGAGAGTGGTCTTTCCAAGGTTGACGTTGCCGGTTCCATCCGTGTTAATGATGTAAATCCCATCGATGGGGCTGTCGTGATCAAAATCCACTACCCCGGCCGGATCACTGACGGATAAGTGATACGCATAGGGTTCCGGATACCAGTTCCATATTTCCACATGGTAAGTACCGCCGCTGACCGTTCCAGCATCGATGGTTACCGGATTTCCATCACTCGCATATGTTGAACCCATCCAAACATTGTTCGGATCATACAAAGCAATACTGCCCTCGAACTCCGCGGAACTGAATTGTATGCTCAGGTTTACCGCGTCAGGAACCACGATATCAAAGTACAAAGGACCTGCTGCCAATGCTTTGATCGTCGTCCCGTAATCGATGCCGAAATTCACATAGTAATTGGAGGTCGAAGAGACACCGTTAAGGGTCACCGTCCCCTTGGACACGATATTGATTCCAGTATAGCCGTTCTCCCAGACACTGACATCCGTCAGAGTAACCGGCTGGTTAGAAGCTGCATACTGGTTGCGGATATCAATTCCTATCCAATTATTGTTGTATACATCCAGGTTTTTCAAGGACACTGGACCGTAAGTGCGGATAAAAACACCCGAATAATGTTCTGAATCTCCGATGGTGTTGCGGAAGTTATTAGTGTAGTTAAGGGTAACTCCACCTCCTGTGGGAATCACCGCAAGATCACTCTCGGATGGGCCTTCGACGCGTAACCCCGTCTGCGCATTACCGATAGATTCGATGTTGTTGAGCGTGACCACCCCAATGGTATAGATATAGATCCCTGAACTGCCATTGGCATTCACATGATTGGTCCCGGTCAATGATACCGCGCCTGTTCCCTTGCATTTGCCGGAAACCAGGATGCAGTTGGTTACATCAATCCCATTATATTCGTTCTCAGAAGAACTGATGTTGCTCATCGCAACTGCCCCAATGGAGTAAATGTGCAATCCTGTTTGACCTGAATCCAAAATATCAAGATTACCTGCGGTGACGTTCTTAGCACTGGCAGCTTCAGAGTTCACAAGGCTTGCGCCCGTGTATTGGTTACGGTGCAGATAGGTATTGAGCAGCTTGATGTTGCCCTTGCTGTCCACCTCGATACCGTGGCCAGTGTTCTCCGAAACCCACGGGTAAGGATTAGTCGTCGACCCCTGGATGGTTACGTCTCCGCTGCCGGTTCTGTTGTCGATATAAATACCTGTATAATGCTGCGCTGACAAAGTGTAGGGACTGGTCACGTTATAACGATAGTTCAGCGTGTAAAGCGGGTTATCCTGCCAATTCCAGGTTACATACAAAAGGTATGTCCCGGACGACGGCAGCATGAGAGATCCCGTAGTGTATGAATAGACTGCGTTTGAATCCACGAGGGTCACGCCGGTTGTGGTATCGACCAGGCGGATGTTGGCGTATCCTGAATAGTCCATCGAAATCGAGATTGTCGCCCCGGCTTCTCCAACGAAATCGAACCAGGTGCTTTCATAAGCGGATGCGGCAAGATCAACCGACTGGTATTGGGGCAGATTCCTGCCCGAATGCTGATATGAATTCACGCCGTTGAGCGTCACCGTTCCCCTGGAATGGATCTCCACGCCGGTGCCGTGAGCATATTTTACATTTACATCTGTCAGGGTTACGGGTTGGGCTGAGGCGGCAGTGGAATTGTCAATATCAATTCCACGCTGCCCGGTAAGGTAGGTGATGACGTTCTTGAGCGTGACTGATCCCTTGCTGGCAATTTGTATTCCGTAAGAACCGGTATACCTGACCGCGGCGTTGGTGATGCTAATACCGCCGCTGCCAGAGCTATTGTCCAGGAGAATCCCAGTCTGTTCGGAGTAGAGGTCATCGCTCAGTGCATCATTCACCCAGACCGAATCAAGGGTGATGGTACCCTTGCTGTACGCCATGATGACCCAAACCGGGTTGTCGTATAAGCTGACACCCTTGATCGTGATCGTGCTGCCAGTCGGGTTATAACTATCACCAACGCTGATTCCCGAAACGCCGTTGTTGTCAATAAGGATGGTGAATTTGGGATTCCCATTGATCGCCACCGGCCCATTGCTGTGAATGGAAATGCCCGAATAGCCGTTTTCGGTGAACTTGCTCTGCTGCAATGCGGTCAGGATCTCGGGTAGAACGTTGATTGTCACCCCGCCGGTTTTTCCGATAAACCGGTTATTGACCCTGATGCCGTTCATGGTGTTCCCCCGTGCTGAAACCCCGGTAATGGTTACCGCTCCGGCAGAGACAATGTCCAGGCCGTCATATAAGCCGGCAGAACCATTCGAGTTGAATTGCATGGGAACCTGGTAAGGATTGAGCACGGTCACCGCGCCAGTCCCGGAGCATTTCGCCCCGTCCCAGACGCAGGTATCGATGAATACACCTTCATTTGCATTGCCCGATGCGTTGACGTAGGAAAGTGTGACATTTCCCTTGGCGTGCAGCTGTAATCCGATCAGTGCGTTATGATCGAAGACGCTGTCAGAAATGGAGACCGTCGTGGGGTAGGTCCAGATGGTATACGGATTGATCAGCATACCCCGGTTTCCGTTTTGTGAAGCAGTGACGTTCTTTGCGCTGATTGCGCCGATGGTAATCAACCAGATGCCGCTATCCTCGTTGCGGTTCGCCTGGATGTTCTCCAGCGTGACCGCTGCCGTGGTGGTCTGGTTGTAGATATGCAGTCCGAGTCCAAAATCCTTCAGGTAGTTATTATCCAGGAACATGTTGTCTGAAAAAGCGCCGTTCTTGACCGTGACCGCACCGAGGCTTTCGATGGTCAAACCGGTGCCGTAATTGTGGCTGGCCGAAATGCCGTTGACCGTTACCGCTCCCCTGGAATGAACCTCGGACCCGTCTGCGTTGTTGTCAAATTCACCGTTGGTGATCGTCACCGGGTAGGCAGTGGTTGGACTCATATTATCGACGTACAAGCCGTTTCCTTCATTGTCACTGGACTGAACATCCGTGAGCGCCACAGAACCGAGCTGTCCATTGACGACGACACCATCACCGCTCGTGTTTTCAACCACCAGGTCAGCCAGGATCAAATTACCGACATTGGAGTTGAAGGTCACCCCGCCATAGATCTTGAAACCGGACAGGGTAAACCCCCCCGTAGTTCCGGTAACTGTAACATTTCCATTGATGGTGGTTTCGTCCGCGCCGTCCACGCCGATCAGTCCGTTCAGTTGTTTGAGGAAGATGCTGCTTGTGCCGTCGATCACGATCCCTGAATAACCGGCCACGACCTGTTCGTTGTAATTTCCTGCTTCAACATAAATTTTCTTATCGGTCGGTACCAATCCATTGGCATCGATATAATCCAGCACGGCCTCAATTGTGTGATTCCCCGTGGCCTCAAAGCAGGTCACTCCTGATACAGTACCAGCAGGACAGGCACTTTGCCACCCGCTGCCCTGGTCGAACACCCAGGCGTACTTCTGCGTGCCCACCATGAAGTAGGGGTCACCGCCCTGCAGCAGCTCCGCGGTTTCCTCGCTGGCCAGCACCAGGGGATCCCCTGCGCCATCCGCCAGGATCACTTCACCGTCCAGGGGGAGAGCCTCGTCAGGGACAGGTGTTTCCTCTACTGCTGGAGTCTCTGTGAGCAGCTCTTCGGCGACAGATGTTTCTGTTGCCGCCGCCTCGAGGAGCGGTGTTTCCTCCACTACAGGGGTTTCAGTAATGAGCGGCTCCTCGGTGGGGATCACCTCCCCGCCCGCAGATTCGGTGGGTGTTGGGGTTCCCTCAATTGTCCCGCCATCATCAGCAAAAACGCTGGTCGTCGAAAAAACAACCCACAGCCCTGCCATTAACAGAGCTAATGAAAGGATTTTTACAAACTTTTTCATGGAACCCCTCCAGAAAACTCAATTTTTTTTAATGAGATTTACCGTTAAATTTCCACCTTGCCATTTGATTCTAGCATGCTGAAAATTTCATTTCAACAAGAAGATTTTTGTTTATATCAGGTGATTCTCTGGTTGATGTAAGTTATTTCTGGCTTAACCAAGTTATTAAAGAAAAAACCCCCGGTACCTCTGATGAGGATGCCGGGGGATTCAATATCAGATCCAGTTGGTTTCTTTCCCTATTCTTTCATCCCCAGCGAAATGCGTCCGCGATCGGGTTCCACTTTGAGGATGGTTACCTCGATGATGTCGCCCACCTGCAGCGCTGCCCCCGGCTTCAACTGTGTGCGGTGCAGCAGTCCATCCTGTTTGACGCCGATGTCCACGAAGATGCCAAAATCGACCACGTTACGCACCGTTCCCTTCAGTTTCATTCCCACGCTCAGATCTTCCATCTTAAGCACGTCCGAGCGCAGGATTGGCGCAGGGGCATCCTCGCGGGGATCGCGCCCCGGCCGCACAAGCTGTTCAAGGATATCCGCCAGGGTTGGTGCACCGCAGCCGATTTCCTCCGCCAGTTTTTCCACCGGCTGCTTGCGCAGCCTGTCGATTGCAGACTGACGTTCCTCGAACGGCGCATCGGTATTGACACCGGCAACCTCCAGCACGGCGGTGGCCACCGGGTAGCTTTCAGGGTGAATGGCGCTGGCGTCCAGCGGATTCACGCCGCCGCGGATGCGCAGGAATCCGGCAGATTGTTCGAATGCCTTCGGTCCCAGTCCAGGCACGGTATGCAGGCTCTCACGGTCGGCAAACGGGCCCTGCTCATTACGTACCGCCACGATCTTTTCAGCCAGCTTGGGACCAATGCCTGATACATATCCCAGCAGCGCAGGGGAAGCCGTGTTCACTTCCACGCCCACGCGGTTGACCACGTCTTCCACGACACCGGTCAGCGCTGCGGTCAGAGCAGTCTGATCCACGTCGTGTTGGTAAAGCCCTACGCCAATCGAGCGCGGGTCGATCTTCACCAGTTCGGCCAGCGGGTCCTGTACCCGGCGGGCGATCGAAACCGCGCCGCGGATGGAAACATCGAGATCGGGCATCTCGGCGCGCGCCAGCGGGCTGGCCGAGTAAACTGAAGCACCGGCTTCATTCGTAATAATATATTTCACCTGCGGCATCTCGCGCGTCAACTCCGCTGCCAGTTGTTCCGTTTCGCGCGAGGCCGTGCCGTTGCCGATGGAAATCAGGGTGACCTTGTGTTTCTCGATCAGCGCCTTCAGCTTTTCCTTCGACTCTTTCCACTGCTTCTGCGGTTCGTGCGGATAGATTGTGCCCGTATCGAGCAACTTGCCTGAGGGGTCAACCACCGCCAGCTTGGTGCCTGTGCGGAAGCCCGGGTCGAGACCCAGCACGGTTTGGTTGGCCAGCGGGGGCAGTCCCAGCAGCGCCTTGAGATTGGAACCGAAGACCTTGATGGCATGCGTCTCAGCCGCCATGGTCAATTCACGGCGCACATCGCGCTCGATGGAAGGAAGCAGCAGCCGTTCAGCAGCATCGGCGATCGCCAGTTCAAGCTCGTTGCAGAAAGGACTTCGCAAATCAGGTCTGAAATAATTAACGATACAGAGCTTCCAGTCTTTCTCTTCCAGTGTAACCTTCACCCGCAGCACCTTTTCGGTCTCCCCGCGGTTAACAGCCAGCACCTGGTGCGGACGCAGGCGGTTGACCTGCCCGCTAAATTCGTAATAGGTCTCGTAGACTGCTTTCTCATCCACGGCGTCTTCGATCTTTTCACTGGTGAGTAAGCCGTTCAGCATGGCCTTCTGGCGTACAGCTGCGCGGATTTCTGCGTGATCGCTGATGGTTTCAGCCACGATGTCGCGCGCACCAGCCAGCGCATCTTCAACCGTGAGTACCTGCTCATTAAGGTAATCCTGGGCTGCAGTTTCCGCTGTTGAGGAAGCATGCGCCTGCATCAGGATCAGGTCTGCCAACCCCTGCAGTCCCTTCTCACGCGCCACCGAAGCGCGGGTCTTGCGCTTTGGTTTGTAAGGCGCATAAAGATCCTCGACGGTGGTGATGGTATCGGCTGCGGTTAATTTCTCCAAAAGCTCCGGGGTCATCTTGCCCTGTTCTTCAATGGAAGCAATCACCGCCGCGCGGCGTTCTTCGAGGGCGCGACCTTTTTCGAGTAATGTCTGCACCTGCCGCAGCTGGTCTTCATCCAGCGTGCCGGTGGCTTCCTTACGATAACGGGCAATAAATGGGATGGTTGCTCCACCATCCAGCAGTTCGATGGCGGCCGAAACCTGGGTTGGGCGCAAATTCAGCGCCCTGGCAATGTTCAGAGCAAAGTCGGTCATAAGAAAAACCTTTATCAGAATGATTTGAAAACGGAGAGAATTCTAACACAGCCCGGGTACTCGGAAGGTTCATCCATTTTCACGATCTGCAGAAATTTAAGATACTCCATTAGTAAAGCATCGTCACCTGCCAGGATTGGTTGCATCGACATCTTTTTTCGCTTTCAAAATCGTAATTTGACAATTCGTATACGGTTGACTATGATTAATCAACTTCCGGGGAAAAATACATCGCGAAAAACCTGCCGTAAACCGCAGCGTCGAAGCTGGCAGGCATTGACTTTCCCTGTTGACCAAACAGGGTACGAAAAGAAGGTATTGTAAAATGTTCTTTTTGATCGGCATCGATGATACGGATAACCCCGCAACCGGAGATACTGGCAGCCTGGCCCGTCACCTGGGCAAAAAGATCGAAACCCTCCGCAAGGGCAGAATGGTTTCAGTAACCAGTCACCAGCTCGCTCACCATCCCGGTATTTTTTCGACATCTCAAAACCAATGCGTGTGCCTGTTGATCGACGCTGACCATGATGTGCAGCGCGATATCGAGCTGATCTGCCGCGAGTTCCTGCTGCACGAGTCTGCTGCCGGTTCGAATTCAGGGTTTGCACTTGCGTCCTGGAACTCTGTCACTCCTGTAATCACTGCCTGGGGGCGCCAGGCTAAAACAACTCTCCTCGACCGTCTGGAAGCAATGAACCTGGCCCGCGAATACAAAATTTCCATTGCCGGGTTCACCGGCAGCGGACAGGGTGTCATTGGTGCACTGGCTGCTGTCGGTTTGTATTACGACGGAAACGACGGCAGATTTCTCTGGATGCCCGGACTGAGCAGTCTCAGCGGTATTTTTACCCTCACCAGCCTTATCGAAACTTGCCCGGTCGATCGTGTAGAAAACAGCCGCGGCAGAAAACCAATGCCTAACGACCGTATTAACGTCTGCGAAGGGGCGTATCCCATCCTGCGCGACGGTCAATCTCTGCTGCTGGTCGAATCATCGAAGAAGGATGAAACCTGGGAATGGAACACGATCAGCCCTGAAAAGCTCAAGCATCTTTCCTCGTGACCCGCCAACCCAAGACGAATTGCTTCTTCGTTTCCTTTAGTTAATCTGATAACCTCAAGTTCCTAATTCGATAGATTCGGATTGGGAGCTTTTTTGTAGCGGATCCTGAACGTGATCCGACTGCGGGCATTTTCTCCCAGGTCACCGCGGCCGCCTGATTTTACCCCGCTGAGTTCCAGCACGCTGTCATCCGTTGCCTGACCGGTCACGTTGTAAAAGGCAGCTCCTCCACCAGGGCAGGCATGAAACGAGATTGTTCCGCTCACCCAGCCTGATTCATCCTGGACCAGTGATATGTTCCAACGGAAAGGCGGATTTTCGCCCTCAGCGCACGCACCTCCGCCGGCCCAATCTCCTCCAAATTGCTGCAGCGGGTTCTCTGTTTCTTCAGCAGTGGGCGAGATTTTGGTTTCTTCTGGCCGGACCATTTCGGGCATGCGCGTCTGCTGCCACTCGGTGAGTTCTTCATCACATGCTCCACCAACATCCACAGAACCGCCAATCACGCGCACAACCCTCTCAAAGGCATAATTTTTGATCTCCCGTTTAACTTCACGCCTGAGAACTGCTCGTACCACACTGCCAGTTACGGGTTGGTTGGCGATCACCATTTCCTTTACTGCCTCACCAATGTTACGCACGATTCTCCTGCCTGGAGCACCCAGCTTGTGCCAGATATTCCGGCGGAAGGCGTTGATCCTGCCAAAAAATCTGGTGGTCGCCTTACGGCGGTCTCCCCAAAAAACACGCAGGAGGTCTTCCTGCGATTTCAACTCGGCTTTTTTCTTGTTGCACAGCGCGTTTAATTTTTCCAGATAGCATTTGTCATTGGGGTACCGCTGCCTGGCAGCCTGGCATTCCGCATCGAGCCGCGCCCTTTCTGCTTTGACTGCATTCAACTCAGCTTCGATCAGCGACATGTCAAGTTCATCTTCCTGCACAGCTTCAATCATCGCCGGGGACATTATTCCTCCGCCCGAAACCATACCCAGCCACTCATCCCCGGCAAGCAGCTCCTCGTTGACTGCCTGGAGCATTGAAGCTTCGTCATAGGAGGGTCCCTGGGGAAGGTCACTACCCTGAACCGGTTGGAGAAAACCCGCCGTCAGAAAGGTACAGGCCAGCAGAATCGAGAGCATGCTCCGCAACATTTTCATTGGCTGCCTCCTTCCTCCAGCGCCAGTCCCTGGACGAAAGCAAGAACGTTCTTTTTGAATCCCCATGTAAGCTGGGGAGCGTAATACAATCTCCCCTCCTCTACCAATTCCGAATCCAGGGGAACGTAGAGGTAGGAGTTCAGGCCTGCCACCGCTGTTAAATCGTTGAGGGTCATCCCCGACGTGAACTGTTCAGGGACATACATAGTGGGCGTCAGACCTTCGAGTTCATGTGTGATCTCATCGCTCCCTTCCAGTTCACCATTGATGAAAGTAAACTCCATCCCGGACGAATAATATGTCCAGGTTTCGGATCGGGTATCCGCCAATGAGCCGTCCATTTGCTCTTCCTGGTAAAAGAGAATGGAGAACGATTCCGGTGCGCCGTACTCCGAGCGGATCAGCACCTGGGAAGGAGAGAGCAGATAAGGATTAGGTATAGCTTCAACGGCAGGTACTTCCTCAACGACCTTTGCCAGCGCCTGGTAATCATCGAATCCAGCCAGCAGGAAACCACCCGCGAGGTAGCCAATGATTATCAACGGCACTAGGACAGCGAAGAATTTTAAGAACGGATGACGTTTTCTGCTGCCCGCTTCATCCGGAGATTCCGCCTGCTCTTTTAGCGCAGCTGAATTGGCCATGATAGGCATCCACTGCTGATCCCTGAAATTCAGCCATTGGCCGGCAGCCGGATCATACGTCCACCACAAACCAGATGAATCCTGCAGCAGGAGTTGCTGCAGTTCCTGCTGGTAGGTATTAGCATTGATCGCACCACTGGAATATCGGCGCAGCAACTCCGCAGCCAGGGATTGCAGAGCAACAAATTCCGGCACCTGCTGCGGTTGAAACTTACCGCAGCGAGGACACAGCGGATTCCTGCTACCCAGATGAGTTCCACACTTGTCACAATTCATCATCCCGTCCTTTCTGTTTGCCGCTTGTAACTGGTGGGATGCTAGTCTGTGATGAAAAAATCATGATATTTCTGAAGATGAAAATAATATAGCAAATTTGAGGTTGCTGCACAACGGAATTCAGTGAGTCTCCCGTTCGTCAATATCCTTCATTCTTATACCAATGGACCCTATCGGGCGAAATGCAGCCGCGAACAGTAGCAAGCGGCTCTTTCTAATTTAATCGAGACTGTTTTCATTATTTCTGAGTAAATCTGCACACCGGTTCCATATCTTTGATTTTTTTACGAATCTCGCCACAAGTTATCAATTCTGATAGTTTTTATCTCATGTTTTTTACATACATTTTCTCAAGTTCACGTAAACTATTCCTATCTCATAGTTGAAATCTATTAAAGGGAGGTAAGAACATGAAAAAGATAGTCCTCGGATTGTTGTCCATTACCCTTGTATTGAGTCTCGTGCTCACCCCTGCCGGCGCTGCCCAGGCCACTGCATGGGCTGATCCTGTCGTCACCCCCCTCAAAGGCGACTCTGACTTCACGGTAAATGTGATCGATCCCATCACTCTCCAGTACGGCATCACTCAGACCTCACGCGGTCTCACCGTCCCGTCCGGCTTCCTGACTGGAGAGAAGCAATTCGGCGGCAACGCTGTGACCATCAAGGGACTTGAAAACGGAACAGCCAGTGTCTGTTTTTCGTTCCCCTCCTACCGCTATGGCTGGAAAGGCGACACCTACCAGTGGAACGGTACGACGTGGGTCCTGATGCCTTCCACTGTAACCGAGGGCGTTGAAGGTGGCGCGGCCACGGTTTGCACCACCATTAGCGGCGACGGTACTTACGCGCTGCTCATCGGATACACCCTGCCGCCAGCGCGGAAATCCTCGCTGCCCGAGTGCACAACCCCTCTCGAGGTCCAATTCTTCTCAGCACCTTTGATGATTCCTGATAACCCAACGCTTGCACTGGTTGTGATCGGAGTCATGACTGCACCAGGATTCCCGGAAGGTTCACGCATCAGTTATTCCATTTTTGATGTAACGCCTGCAGGAGCATTAAGCGGTGCCCTCTCCCAATCTGGCAATGTCATCGTAGGAGATGAAAGTTCCAGTATCGCATTCTTTATGGACCTGGATACACTTTTCTCCATTTCGTCACCAGCAGACGCTCCTGAATATACCCGCTTGTACTTCAACACTGCCCCGAGTAACGAGGAGTTTGATTTCACCATACGGGTTACGACCCCCACTTGCTACACAGATTTTCCATTCTCTCCTGAACTCTTCTATATGCTGCCAATCGGGCCAACCTAGTCATCGCCAGTACAGCTGGATAACCCATCAACCCGCTGGAACTATCCAGCGGGTTGATCTTTCTAGAGGTGTCAACACTAAATCTACAACATTGACGGACAAAAACAGTTGCTTTACAAGAACCATTCCGGCTGATCACATCACGTCTCAGAAGGAAGAGTCTTGATCGAAGCAACCTGTCAAACAAAATAATGCTTAAATTTCTACCTGAAAAATAGATTAATTTGATAAAAAGAAGCATGAATCGAATGATTTACAATCATTTTCACATGCCCTAATGGTTACTTATGATACACTTTAATTTATCGTTTTCGCGTTTCACTATCAGGAGGAAATATAATGAAAAAAGTTGTTCTCGCATTGTTGTCCATCACCCTCGTTGTCAGCCTTTTGCTTGTTCCTGCAAGTTCGGCACAGGCTGTGACCTGGGATGATCCGGTCGTCACCTCCATTAAAGGGGATGGTGATTTCACGGTTACCATGATTGATCCATTCACCCTACCCTTTGGAACGGTGAAAACCAATCAGGGATTGGTCGTACCCGTCAGCCCGGTCCCCGGTGAACAGCAGTTCGCCAGCAAGGCAGTCGTCATCAAGGGTATTGAGAGTGGTGAAGCCAGTATTTGCTACTCCCTCCCCACTTACCGTTACGGATGGAGAGGCGGCATCTACCAGTGGAATGGATCGGCATGGATCACTCTCCCGTCCACTTTGACCGAAGGTACGGAAGGGGGAGCAGCCACCATCTGCTCCACGCTGACCGCTGACGGTACTTATGCCTTTCTGATCAATTACATCCTGAAATCCAAACCGAAAGCAGCCCTGCCCCAATGCAGCGACGACTTTGAGGCAACGGTCGAATTATATTGGCTCCCGGACGAATCAAACTCGGAGCAGTACGCCTATACCGCATTAATTATTGAAGTCAACCAGATCCTTCCCCTCGGCACAAGACTCAGTTATTCCATCTTCAATCAAAATCCCTCAGGCAGCGTGAGAGGTGCCCTTTCGTTGAGCGGTACGGTTGATGGAACGATTGATACGCCCGGACGACAGTTGTTTTACGCATTCCTGCTGGATGATCCGCATCCGCCATTCTGGCTGCTTCCTCCGCCCTGGGAATGGTCAGAACAAAACAGATTATACGTTAACAATGTACCCGGCATATTTACCCCGGAGTGGTTCACCGTCCGGGTTACCACGCCCACCTGTTACAAGGATTTCCCATTCTCTTACTCCTTGATGGAAGGGATTCAGCCAGCTTGGGATTGATCCCCATCAAAAGCGATGAAATAACCACCAGCGGGAGGATTTCTCCCGCTGGCTTTTTATTATTTCATCTTATACGCACGCAGCGAAAACATCAGCGGAATGGGTTCGATGCCGTCAGGGAAGCACCACACGCCATCCTCAGTTTTCACCAGGAAAGGCAGTTGTTCAAAGACGGTGAACGCATGTTCATGCAGAAATTCGATCACCAGTCCTGCATCGATGAGTGTGCTGACGACCTCTCCCAGTGGGTAATTCCATTCGTAATCCTCTCGGTGTTGCAGCCTGGCATCATGGTCGGCGTAGGTTCCATCAAACTCAAAGTGCATCGCCCCTTTACTGAAGTAGGGATAGCGGTGACTCAGATGATCGCTTTCATCATCGAAAACATAAGCGAAGGGATGGAATTCTGCAATATAAAAGATCCCGCCCGGTTTAACGTATGAAGCGGCAATGCGCGCCCACTCGCGCAGATCAGGCAGCCAGCCGAGCACGCCGTATGAAGTAAAAACAACATCGAACTGCCCTTCTAAATGCTGCGGTAGATCGTAAAGATTGCAGCAGACAAAATTTGCCTGCAGGCCGGAATTACTGGCCAGCTCGCGCGCTTTTCGAATGGCTTCTGTCGAGTAATCCATGCCAGTGACTTTCGCTCCCAGCCGCGCCCACGAAAGGGTGTCCATTCCAAAATGGCACTGCAGGTGCAGCAGTGACTTGCCTGCGACATCACCCACCTCACCACGCTCAAGAGTGTTGAGGGTATTCCCTCCCGCCACGAACCCGGCCATGTTGTAAAATTTAGACCCGGCGTGCACCGGTACCACCTCATTCCAGTAACCCAGGTTAACATTCATCTTTTGGCGATCATCATTGGTGACCATAAATAAATACCTCCCGGCAGGTTTACCGGGAAGTATTGTATCATTATCGCCTTTCCCCCAGGTTGGTGGCAATGAAGGGAATTATTCTTTCTTGATTTCGATCTTGCGGCTTTTCTTGATGGCGTCATCCGCCTTGGGCAGGGTGATAGTCAGCACACCGTTCTTGAAAGTGGCACTGGCCTTGTCTTCGTTCAGTTCGCGGTCAAATTGGATGACCCGCTGGAATGAACCGTATGAGCGTTCGATGCGGTGATAGTTCCTCTCTTTTTCCTCGGATTCACTTTTCTTTTCACCGCTCAAGATCAGGGCACCTTTCTCCAGACTGATCTGCACGTCTTTCTCATCCATGCCGGGAAGTTCTGCACTCACCTTGTATTCAGTTTCAGATTCGCTGATGTCGACCCGCGGATAAAACTCTGCTGACCGACTATATCTGGCAGGCATCAGTTGAAACGGATCAGAGAAGAACTGGTCGAACATGCGGTTCATCTCGTTTTGAATGGCCAACATCGGGGTCTCTTCCTCACGGCGCAAACTTAACCGGTTGCCCTTTCGATTAATGGGCAGAATGGAATTATTCATAATTTATCTCCTTTCTTTCCATTTATTTTCAGTGTTTATATTAATTTACGCGGGTTAACATTCCATTTGAGATTTATCAGAAATGTATTAAAACACCCCCATTAAAACAATTGATCTTCCACTGGTTGAGGGGGGCAACCAGCAGAAGATCAATTTGATTATAGCAGAATTTCAACCAGATGTGGAAACCTCCATATATTTCTGGTTAAGAAGACTGTAAGGTCACGCCTTAAGGATCACCCTGCCGTCAAGGGCAAGGGCACCCTGCCCTTCCGGATAGACCAGCAGCGGGTTGACTTCGATTTCCTCGATCTGCGGGAAGTCGAGCGATATGCGTCCCAGGCGCAGGATAACCTCCACCACGGCATCCAGGTCGGCTTTAGCAGTACCGCGGAATCCAGTAAGCAGCTTTCCGGCGCGGGTTTCCGTGATCATCTGGCGCGCTTCGGCAGTGGTTACCGGTGCAATGCGGAACGCCACGTCTTTGAACAATTCCACATAGATACCGCCCAGGCCGAACATCAACAGCGGGCCAAAACCAACGTCGCGCTTCATGCCGATGATAACCTCCTGCCCGCGCGGAGCCATCTTTTCAATCATGACCCCTTCCAGATGTGCTTCAGGTTTTGCGGCGTGAATATCTTTCATTAGCTTTTCATATTCAGCCAATACTGCTGTACGGTCTGCCAGGTTAAGACGGATTCCGCCGACATCCGATTTATGCAGGATCTCCGGCGAGACAATCTTCATCACCACCGGTCCGCCGACTTCATCAACGAGGCGAGCCGCTTCTGCGGCACTGGCGGCAAATCCGCCTTTCACCACGGGAATTCCATAAGCTTCGAGCAACGGCCGCGTTTGGGCTTCACCCAGGCTGCCAGAGTTCCCGGCGTCGTTGAGGATCTTTTGTACCTTCTCCACATAGATATCCTTGAGGACCTGAACTTCTTCATTCTGCTCTGCGCGCCACGCGGCATAGGCCAGCATGTTTTTCAGAACCAATCCGGGGGTTTCGGGGTACACGTACATCGGAAGGCGGCTGCCCTGCAGGGCAATCCTCGCATCGACAACTGATTTATCGCCCATGAAAACAGGGAGTACGGGTTTGCTGCCTGTCTTCGATGCATCGATGATCGCCTGCGCTACTTCAACGGAATTGGTGAGTGCATGCGGCACCAGGATCGGCAGAATGATATCCACATTTTTATCCTTCATCAGGGCGCTCACGGCCATACCGTACATGGGTCCGTTCACCCCACCCAACATGTCCACCGGGTTGGAGACCTGTGCCGCCGGGTTCAGATGCTTGCGCAATTCAACCTTGGTTGTTTCTTCCAGGTCTTCCAGCAGAATGCCGTTGTTGGCCAGGGCATCGGAGGTAATGGCCGCCGGGCCTCCGGCGTTGGTGATGATCACGGCGCGCTTGCCAGCCGGGATGGGCTGGAAATCAAAGGCAATGGCCACGTCAAAGAGTTCTGACCAGTTCTGCACTTCGATCACCCCGGCCTGTTTGAAAGCCGTCTGGTAGGCAGTGTACGATCCGGCCAGGGACCCGGTGTGAGAAGAGACAGCCCGCGCCCCGGCTCCCGATCTACCGGCCTTGAGCAGGACAATGGGTTTGACGCGCGAAACCTTGCGCGCCACCTCCAGGAATCGCCGCCCGTCGCGGATCTGTTCCACGTAAGCCGCAATCACCCGCGTGGACGGATCTTCACCCAGATATTCAATGAGGTCGGTCTCGGTTACATCGGCTTCGTTACCCATGCTGATAAAGTGGGAGAATCCAATCTTCTTGCCCAGCACCATGTCGATCACGCCGCCGCATACTGCACCGGATTGGGAAAGGAAGCCGATCCCGCCGGTATCCGGTACGCCGTAGATGAACGTGGTGTTCAACCCGGTGCTCAAACACATGGTACCCACACAGTTGGGACCGATGAGACGCATCAGGTAGCGGCGGGCAATTTCCAGACATTCCTTTTCCAGGTCCGTTCCGCTCTCGCCGACCTCCTTAAAACCACCGGAGATGATGATCGCCGCCTTGATGCCGCGTTTACCGCAGTCTTCCAGTGTCTGCGGGGTGACAGGCGCAGGAACCACCAGCACTGCCAGTTCCACCGGATCGGGGACTTCGGAAATGTGTGCATAACAGCGCCTGCCGAGAATTTCCGCTGAACCAGGATTGACCGGATATACCTCGCCTTGATAAGTGGAATTAATGAGGTTGTTTAAGATTCCGTAACTGAGTTTTTGCGGATTGGAGGAAGCACCAATTACCGCCACGCCGGCGGCGTTAAAAAACGGGGAAAGAGAAGATGTCATTGATTTTCCTTGGAGAGTCAAGTTTATCAAGTGTGACAGACGCGATCGCTGATCCAGTCGTCCGTCCACCCCTGATTATATCAATTTCACCGGGATGTCATTCATTTTGGAATCCCTCCGCATACCAGCGCAGGTATTCTGACACGTGTTCCTGCCAGTATGCCTGGTTGTGGGAACCCGGGTTGATGATAAATTCATGCGGGATACCGTTGCTGTAAAGTACCTTTTCGAATGAATCAATATCCTGTTTGAGAAAATCGTTTTCTCCGCGGTCGATGTAAATGCGCGGATATTCGTCAGGCGTGTGCGTTTCCAGGTGCTTCTGCGCCTGCCACCAATCGCCCGCCATTGGACCTGGCGAATGCGCACCGACCGCACCAAAGGTATCGAAATTACGCATGGCCAGGCGCAGCGCCCACCCTCCCCCGCGGCTGATACCGCCTACAGCCCGGCAGGCACGTTCGGTGCATACGGAATAGTTCTCTTCAACCCAGGGGATCAGTTCATTGATGATCGAATCACCGAATTTCGACTCGGTAGGCGGATCGAAATTATCCACCTCAAAAGGCATCACCATCAGGAATGGCTGGCTGCCTTCTTCGATCAACCCGTCAACAATATCTGCCGCTCCCAGCGACAGCCAGAAGGTGTCGTCCATGTTCTGTCCGTGAAACAGGTAAAGCACCGGGTATCGCGTCTCTTTATTTTCTTTGCCGTAACATGGAGGGGTATAGACACTCACGGTGTAGTTTTTTTCCAGCAGGGAAGATTGAAAGACCACTCTTTCCAGGTTCCCGGTCTTATCCGTACACTCAGAAATCTCAGGTGTAGCGGTAGCCAGCGGCGTTGCAGCTTCGGGGGGAAGAATTTGCGTGCTTTCCAAATCCGGTGTCTGCATTGGCTTCTGATCTGCCGTCTGGCAGGCTGCCAGGGTGGTTAATAAGAGAAAGATGATACCAATATTACCTATGCGCATTTTACTTTGTTCCAATCTCGTGTTCCATGTTATTGATTTCGCCCGGCCATACCGGGTAGAACATCATCCACTGCTCGGGATCCTTGCGGATGAACTCCTCTGCAATTTTCAATACCTTCTCGGCATTCACTATGTATTCATGCTCGGGGTTCTCAAAGCGTTCCATGATCACTTCCTCTGAAACATCGATCACCTGTGTATGATCCTTGAGTGTCAGGAAACCCACCACAAATACCCGCGCGTTGGTTTTTATCGCCAGCCGGATATAGCCAACTGGCAGGTCTGCCGGGAAGCCGAAGAACTGAGGATGATAGCTGGAGCCTTCCATAGGGCGGTCCACCGCGGTCAGCACCGTCCCTCCCTGCTGCAGTCGCTCACGTGCCCGGACAAAATTGGCTGGGGTGAACGGAACCACCTCCATGCCGCGGTCGTTGCGCAGTTTGTTTTGCCATTTATACCCGCGTGAAGGATTGGGGTGTGCCAGAACCAAATACCGCATCCCTTCCTGCACCAATCGAAATCCTCCCAGGTTGAACCCTGTGAGGTGCAGCATCAATAGCAAGGTGGGTTGATCTTCACGCTTGCACTCTTCAACCAGCTTCATAAAGGCAGGAGTCATTTTCACCAGGCGGCGGACCAGGTCAGGCCGGTCCAAAGCGCGGTAAAAATCGTAAAGGGCATTCCCCTGGTTGTAGAAAATACTCCGCACCCGCCTGATGAGTTCGCGTTTACTCAAGCTTTTACCGCTGGCAATCCATTGATTCAACATCAACGCCCGGTAAGTTGCCCCATTCGGAAAACAGGAAGCGATCCAGCTGATCAGGTGCGCGATGGGGTATCCAATGAATGGCGGCAAGATACGGCTTAGAATGATCGCCATCCCGGTGCCAAATACTTCTTTGGAGATCAATTTTTTTTTCATAAGCCTATAATAAATTGTAACGAACACTGACAGATTTTGGAATATTTGAAAACATGTAACCAATTGACTGGAATCGTGTTATAAGATTTGTTATAGTAAAATTTCTTTACAGAAATCCTCGTACACATTACAGTTCCCAGGAGTAATTACATGGCACAAGCAGCAGTTGCGAAACCATCCAGAAGGACTCGTTGGTCGTGGTACTTCTATGACTTCGGTAATTCGGCCTACGCAGCGATTATCTTGCTTGCTGTATTTTCAACCTACTTCTCAAATGTGGTTGTGGGCGGTGTTAATGGCCCCACCCTTTGGAACTATGCAGTAGGGATTGCCGCCATCATCGTGGCAGTCATCTCACCGATTCTCGGCACGATTGCTGATTTTTCAAGGGCCAAGAAAAAATTCCTAATCATCTTTACGGCTCTGTCAGTCGTCTGTACTTCACTGCTTTTCTTTGTTCAGGAAGGCGATATTTTCCTCGCCATGCTCCTTTTCATCCTGGCAGAGATCGGCTACCGGGCCTCGCAGGTTTTCTATGACGCCCTGCTGGTAGATGTTTCCACACCTGAGACAATCGGCTCCGTCTCAGGTACGGGCTGGGCTCTAGGCATGCTGGGAGGCATCGCCTGCCTGGGAATCGTCCTGGTTCCCATCCAACTGGTTGGCGGCACCCTCATGGTGCGTATCGCCTTCATTATTACCGGTGTGTTCTATGCCCTGTCTTCCATTCCCACCATCATATGGGTCAAGCAGGTCAATGAACCGGAACAACTTCCTGAAGGTGAAACCGCCCTCAGCCTGGCGTTCAAAAAACTGGGCGCTACCTTCAAAGCCATCAAGAACTTCCGGGAATTCATTAAATACACGATTTCCTTCCTCATCTACAATGACGGTATCATGATGCTGATGGACAATGCAGCATTGATCGGCGGAATCCTCTTTGGATTCAAGACTGAACAATTGATCATTCTCATCATCATCCTCCATGTTGCCGGTGCCCTCGGAGCCTACTTGTTCGGTGTGATTTCCAATAAATTCAGCAGCAAACAGTCGCTTCTTTACGCATTGCTGATGTTGATTGCCGTGGTCTGCGTGTTATTCTTCATCAAGACCATACCGGCTTTCTACGTCATCGGCGGATTGGCGGGTTTTTCACTCTCAGGTGTACAGGCCGTCAGCCGCACCATGGTCAGCCAGCTTTCACCGACAGATAAAACCGCAGAATTCTACGGATTCCTTTCGGTTGCCGGACGCACCTCCACATTCATTGGTCCCGTTGTATTCGGTTCACTTTACGGCGGGATGGCTAACTGGTACCTCAAGCAGGGTGTGGCAGAAGCTGTGGCCAAGAGCTACGGCATCCTCTGGGGAATTGGCTCGATCCTCGCCTTCCTGATCATCGGGTTCATCTTCCTGTTGCGCATCAAGAAGGTCACCCACCGCAATCCATTGAAATTCGACGGCACCGATTAGTTTTTAGCAAACTTCAACAACAACCTCCGGAATTTGAGCATTACCTTCCGGAGGTTGTTTTATTTAGATTCCTTTATGGCAGCCTTCAATGCCGGTGAATTGGTGTTTCCCGGTTTATTTCCCTTCCTCCACCTCCCGTTGTAGATAGCAGCACAGGAGGGTATCGGGGTATTCCACCCCGCGAAAATACTGGCACAGCGAAATATTTTTCACCGCGCATCTGTGCGCGTCCGTCTGCTCCGCCAGGTTCCACGGGCATTTGTTCTGGTTCCAGGATATCCTGTCAGGCGGGGTTGCCAGGTCAATATCCATGTTCGCTCCGGTGTATCTTTTGAGGTTATCGGTCATATGTTCTATCTCCCTTTCCAGATATTATATACCTTTATGGATGAATCCTGCACATTCTCTCGACAAATTGCTGCAAGGATTTAGGCTATAATAGCCCCATGAGAAAAGAAATCCGTTACCCCCGTCGTCTTTTAGTTCGCAAGGTGCTCAAGGCCGGTATTGCAATGGCGTTTGGCGTCCTCACCAAATTCGAAATCGAAGGTGAAGAGAACATTCCCTCCAAAGGTCCGCTGATCGTTGTGGCGAATCACTTTAATTTTATCGACCCCCTGGTGTTGATCCATATGGCGCCCTGGCCGATGGAATTCGTTGGAGGAGCAAAGATGCCCAATGCGCCCACCTCGGTGCATTTCCTGCAGCGCCTGTTCGGCGTCATTCCCACTTACCGCGGCACCGGTTCGCGCAGCACACTCTACGGAGCGGAATCGATCCTGCGCCAGAACGGCGTCCTAGGGATCTTCCCGGAAGGCGGCAGCTGGGCCACCGTCTTGCGCCCGCCGCGCCCTGGCACAGCTTTCCTCGCCTGGCGCACCAATGCGCGTATTTTACCGATGGGCATCGACGGCACCGTTAAATTCTTCGACCAGGTGCGCAAAGACGGCCGCGCGCATATTACCTTAAAAATCGGGCAACCTTTCGGTCCCTTCAACACTGCCGCTGCCGCCCGCCCCAGCCGCGTTGAGCTGGAAGAGATCGGCCACACAATCATGCACAACATTGCCCCGCTGATCCCCCCTGAACGGCGTGGATTCTATTCAGACGATCCCGCCATCCGCGAGGCAGCGCGCGGAACCGAGATTTACCCTTTCGCGACGGCCAGTGAAATTTAGGGGTTGATTCAGACCATCCGTTTCCGGCGATTTCGATGAAATCGCCGGAACTATTTAAGCCCTTTTCGCGTATGATAAATAAGTCATATTCATTTGCAATAAAGGACATTCCATGAAGAAAATATTGATCCTGTTGATGCTCGTGATCTTTTTGACAGCGTGCAACCTGCCAAATATCGGAGGCAGCAACCCGCCTGAAGCCACTGAGATTCCTGCCACGCAGCCGGCGTTGCCGCCGACTGCCCTGCCTGCCGAACCATCCGCTGCCGTGGTTCCGACCACAGAACCCATCGACGGCACCGAAATGAATCTTGGCGGCGTGTACATGATCATTCCCTCCTGCCTGCCGGTGACCCCCTCCGGTGTGATTGTTCCCGCACAGCCAACAAATGAAGCCGGGATGTCGTATGGAATCTGGCCTCAGCACCGCCAATTCAGCTTCTCCGGCTATCCGTTGAGCGGCAAGTTTTTTGAACCCATCATGCGCGTTTACCCGGTGGCGGAATACGCCGCGCTCCAGGACTTTGTCAATCAGCAGGTGACCGCACTGCAGACCCTCACTGCCAGCCAGCCTGCACAGGTTGAAGAATCCCTGCCCTTCCTGCCCACCCTTGGAGCAGCCCAGGTCTTTCATGTCAACATGCAGTACCTCAATTTTCAGAACGGAGCAGGCGTGCGCTTCCTGACCGAATACGCCCAGTACTCTGCCCCCTACAACAACCACGACCTCTTCTATGCGTTCCAGGGATTGACCTCCGACGGCAAATACTGGGTCTCGGCGATGTTCCCCATCAACCATCCCATCCTGCCCCCAACCTATGATTCCACCGAAGTGCCCGCCGGCGGCATTCCCATCCCGCAGATGTCTTCTGCAACCTATGTCGAGGATATGAACGCTTACCAAGCCGACATGAAAGCCTTGATCGAATCACAGCCAGCAGATTCCTTCACACCCGCCATGGACTGCCTGGATCGATATTTCACCTCCTTATCGATCGGGGATTGATTTGTATTGTGTAGTTGACAATTCAGATCGAACACTTATTATGCTATCTCTTTCAATGTAAAGACAATGTCAAAACCCTCTCCATGATTACAGGAGAGGGTTTGCTTTGTTCCGTTTCGTTGAACCAGGTCTTGCATGGATTTGGTGATTCTTTTGGCGGTTTCGTAAGGTTAAACCTCGAATTCTCCGTTAAAATAGGAGCCTATGAAGAAATCTGTGTTTCCCTTACTGATCCGCGCCGCATCGATCCTGGTGATCATTGCCGCGCTTCTTCCCGCCCGCACAGCAGCCGCCCAGTCGGACGGCGCTTATTACACAGTGCAAGAGGGTGAAAGCCTCACCATGATTGCCCGCTACTTCCACACCTCCACGAATAGCCTGCTCACCCTGAATTACCTGCCCAATCCTGACGTGCTGTCGCCGGGAAAGACCCTGCTCATCCCCGGTTTCGAAGACCTGAGCGGAGAGATCATCCGCTCCAGTTTTCCGGCCGGTGAAACCGTAAGCACACTAAACCGAAGCCTGCGCCAGGGTGACGACGTGATCACGCGGTTGAATTTTCTCACCGCGCCTGATGCGCTCTGCATCGGGCAGCGTTTCTTTATGCTGCAGGCAGAAGACATCGAACAGACGCGTATTCCCCTCACCTCGGGCATCAGTTCGCTCGAGCTGGCCGTGCAGACCGGCACCAATCCCTGGCTGGCTGCCGGGTACAACAACTTGCGCGGCCCGTGGGACCTGCTGCAAAACGACACCATTTTCCTCCCCGGAACCCGAACGGTGCCGTCCTCAGCCGGGCTGCTGTCCTTCACGAATTTGTCGGTGAATCCGTCTCCGCTGCAGCAGGGAAAAACCACTGTCGTTCAGGTGGAAGCACCCCAGGAAGCCGCCCTCTCCGGTTCTCTGATGGGTTTCCCGCTGCATTTCTTCCCTGACTCCGGCGGCAGCTACACCGCCCTGCAGGGTGTTCCGCGCCTGGCCAGCCCAGGTCTGGTGGAAATCGTACTTACCTCTTCAACTGCTGACGGACGAAGTTTTTCGTTGCAGCAGAACCTTCTACTGGAGACGGTGGATTACGGTTTCGATTCCCCGCTGCAGGTTTCGGATGATACGGTTGATCCTGAGGTGACCGAACCCGAATTACAGTGGCTGGCAGAGATCACTGCTGACGCCCCGCCTGAAAAGATGTGGTACAGCTCTTTTCAATCTCCAGCACCCAAGGAGAACAACATTACATCCTATTACGGGCGTCTGCGGTCGTACAACGGCAGCCCGTATGATTATTACCACAGCGGCCTGGACTATGCAGGCAACGAAACCACCCCCGTTCTGGCAGTTGCTCCGGGTATCGTGGTCTTTGCCGGCGAGCTTACCGTACGCGGCAACGCCACCATTATCTCCCACGGCTGGGGGGTTTACACCGGCTACTGGCACCAGTCGCGGATTGACGTCAAGGTAGGCGACAAGGTACAGGTTGGACAGCAGATCGGCCTGGTTGGACGCACCGGACGCGTCACCGGTCCGCACCTGCACTACGACCTGATCGTCGGCAGCGTCGAAGTCGATCCAGAAGATTGGTTCACCAGCGTTTACGCAGGATTCTGACACCATGAAAATGAATCGCATCACCTGTGAATACTGTGCCGTGCTCAATCCACCCGACGGCAAACGCTGCATCGCGTGCGGTGCTCCACTGCCGGTCAAGGTGACCCCTCCCCTGCGGGTAACGATGGTCGAGCCGCAGGTTTCGTCAAGCACAACTCCGGTTCCGCCCTTATCACAGCCCATGAATCAGCAATTGAAAGAAGGCCTGGCCGTGGTTGGTTCCAGCCTGGGAATCCTTGGCATCGGTAGCATGTTGCTGCGTGCAGCCGCACAGATCGCAGCAGTTGCCGTAGCAAGTCTCATTATCGGCATTAACGCCGGGCAGTCAGCCATTGTCACCCGGACGGTTCCGCTGATGATGCTGCTGGCGCTGGCAGGCGGTGGGCTCACCGGGTTGAGTGTAGGACTGTCAGTCAAGCGTGCATTCTGGACCCTGGTGTCGGCTCCGGCGGGTGCCCTGTTGGGCAGCGCGCTGGCGATTTTCCTTTCATTAAATAATTCTCACACAGTACCCTGGATGGCTTTGTTTTCTGCCGCAGGTGCCGTACTCCTTGCCCTGCTTGGAGGAAGGCAGCCTTCCCGAAAATCTCTGCCCTGCCTGCAGAAACTACGTCCCTGGCTTGGACTGGCTGGCGGGCTGTTATTTGGTTTGATCGGTTTTGGCATCACGTACCGCATCTACTAACTTTTCCCTGGAGGTTCCCGTGAATTCATCTCCATTCTTCAAGATCGAAATCTTCGCTCCCGCTGAGAGCGTGGATGAAATCCTCGAAACGCTGGCATCGGTGCACGCGGGTGAAATCGGCAAGTACGACCGCTGTTCCACGGTCATACCGGTGCAGGGATTCTGGAGGCCGCTGGATGATGCGAAACCGTATTTGGGTAATCCTGGTGAATTATTCTCTGGCAGCGAGGTAAAGATCGAGGTGCTCTGCCGTGAAGAATATTTGCTGGAAGCCGTCCAGGCAGTGCGCAATGTACATCCGTACGAAGAACCGCTAATCAACATCATCTCCCTCGCCAATACCCGCTACGGCGGAACAGTCTAGCCTGGTTGTATCGCCCCTCTCCCTCCTTGTATGAATTCATGCTTGACTTGTTAGAACAATTGTTTTATTATTAAGACATCTTTGGGGTATGAAAATTTTCGGAGGAGAAGATGAAATCAAATTTAGGACATTTGCAGGTCAACATTAACGCAAAAAACCTTGGTTTTTACAAGGAACTGTTTGGCTTTTTAGGCTGGAAAACACTGTACGAAGATGCGGAAATGGTCGGGGTTGGGTGTGAAAATGGATCCAGTCTGTGGTTCTGCCCCGGATTGAAAGACCTCGCCAATGATTACGACGGCAGGGGGATGAATCACCTGGGCATCTCGGTGGCAACGCAGCATGAAGTCGACCAGGCAGTCGAGTACCTTCAGCAGCACAACATCAAGCCCCTGTTTGATACCCCGCGTCACCGCCCCGAGTTTTCAGGGCCCAGCAGCACCTACTACCAGGTGATGTTCGAATCTCCTGATAAGCTCCTGTTCGAAGTGGTCTACACCGGGCCAAAGGAATAGCCGGTTAGCAGTCCATTACGTTATGGTTTAACAATACAGGGGCACGGAAATTATCCCGTGCCCCTTCTTTTTTTGCTTGGCAATGGAAATTACGGTACCACGACGTCTGCCGCCACCTCTGAGTACGCCGTGCAGATTGTGCCGTTGTACAGGCACAGGCGGAAGTTGTACGTCATTCCCGAAGACAGACCTTGAACGGTATAGGTGCGGGTAGCGGGATTGGAAACGGTATATTTCACGGCTTCGGGGAAGATGGGTGTATCCGGGTAAGCCTGCAGGATCAGGTAGCCGCCAGCATTGTCGCCGGCAGGGATATCCCAATCCAGCTTGACCTTGCCGGTTTCGGTAAAGGCTCCGTCCGCTGTGAAACTGATCGTCGTGTCTTCACTGATATCAGCATAGGTAAACTCGTAAACGTTCGAGTAGACGCTGCATGCGCTTCCGGTATATTTACAAACCCGGTAGTAATAATGACTGCGCGGTATGCCGTTCACCACCGCTGAGCGCAGTGATCCGTCAAGAAGGATGGCTGTTACTCCTGCTCCGCCGAAGGTCGGTGTGGCGTTGGTGGTGGAATAGAGAATCTTGAACCCGTTGCTGAAGGTACCCGTGGCTGACCAGTTGATGGTCGCCGATCCGGCTGCCAGGTCATTGATTCCGGTGATACTGATCGTTGCGGTGTCAGTGGTAGCCGTTTTGGTCGGGCTCGAAGTGAAGGTCGGGAAGGTGAACGTGTAGACCTGTGAGTATTCGCAGGTGGATCCGTTGTACTTGCAGACGCGGTAATAGTACTTGGTGCCCGACTTCCCTTCCACGTACGCTGAACGTGCGTTATTGGCACTGACCACGTAGTAGGAATCCTTCCCCAATTCCGGGGTGGTATTCGTCTTGGAATAGAGAATCTTCCAGCCTTTGGTGGAATCAGAGGTCGAAGTCCACTCCATGTAGGCTTTGCCGGAGGTACCGCCGATGACTTTTACAATCTTCACCGCGGTAACCGGCGTTAGTGTTGCACCACTGCCGCCGCCTCCGCCGCCAGAAACCACCCTGGTTGGAACACCAGTTTTATTGCCGTACACGCTGGTGGCTGTCGCTGCCGATGGTGTAAAAGTGAAAATATACAGGTCGCTGTAGACATCGCAGGTAGCGCCGTTAAAGCGGCAAACGCGCAGAAAATAAATGCTCCCTGGTGCACCGGCGAACATGGCTGAACGCGCGTTCGGATCGCTGGCAAACGAACTTGGATCATCCGGGAAGTTTGGATAGCGCTGTTCGGTGGTCCAGACAAGTTTAAAACCGTAGGGGAATTCCCCGATCGCATCCCAGCTCACGATCGCACGCCCGTACTCCGTCTGCTGAATACCGGTGATGGTGATGACAGCGTTGGCAGCAGTGGGTTGGACTTCCGTCACCTGTGTGGTGGGTGTCTCCACAGGAGCCGGGGTTTCGACCGGGGCTTCCGGCGTCAAGGCTGCGGACTTCGTGGCAATCACTGCCTGCGCGGTGAGTTCCACGATCTGGTCGATATTCGCCTGATTCCCACCGTTTCCACCGCAGCCGGCGAGAATGAACACACCAACCATAAGAATTGCCAGGACCTTTTTGTAACCCATGTTCCCTCCTGTCTGTAATCCAACAGATTCATTATACGAAACTATACTATAACAGCACTCTACACTCCTGTAAACCACCTATGCGCATTGATCGGACGGGCATTTAGTAAACCCGCATCGGTTGCCGTAATATAGACGCAACCACCCGCGTGTAGAGGTCATCCCAGGGTTGAGCGTTTACAATTTATCCGGCTCCTCTTCCGTCATATGCAGCCGGTGCAGGATGCGATGCGCCACCGGTGCCATCATCACCCCGGCCACAACCAGGAATACCACACCGGAAAAGATTGCATACATCGATGCAAAAACCTTGCCAGCATTGGTGACGATGGGATCAACCGGTCCCATGCCGCCCAGGATCATCGATGCATTCAACAGAGCATCCAGCCAGGGAAGATGCTCCAGAAAATGGTATCCCAGGATGCCGATCCCAAGCGAGAGTGCCAGCAGGGCAACTCCGGCGGCGATGTGATTCCCAACCCGCTCCAGGAATTCACGCTGCGGAATCAGCGGCTGGTCATGCCTTTCGTAGTGCAGCAAGCGGTGTTTCATTAACTAACATTCTAATAATCCGTATGGAAAAATCAATTCCTATTTATGTCGATGCTATAATATTTTTTTGATGACCCATTATTTGGATAACTCTATGAGAGTTGAGAGGTAAACATGGAATACGACCTCAGCAACAAGAACATTCTCATCACTGGAGCAAATTCGGGTATCGGTAAAGCCGCAGCCATGCTATTGGCACGCTGTAAGGCCAATGTGATCATGGCCTGCCGCTCGGTAGATCGCGGTACCGCTGCACGGGATGAGATTCGGCAGGCTTCCGCTGGCGGAACAGTGGATCTGATGCAGGTCGACCTGGCTTCCCAGGCATCCGTGCGTCATTTTGCCAGTGAATTCCAATCTCGGTACTCCCGGCTTGACGTGCTCATTCATAACGCCGCCAACTTTGACCTTTCTATGAAAAAACCTGTGCTTACCGAAGACGGATTGGAAACCATTTTCGCTACGAACCATGTCGCACCCTTTCTGCTCACCTGGCTGCTGCTGGACATGTTGAAGGCCAGTGCGCCCAGCCGCATCATCACCATAGCTTCCAAGGGGTTAACCATGTACCCCAACCTCGATATCGAATTCGATAACTTCCAGGGAAACCGCAAATTCAACCCTCAGCATGCATATTATCATTCCAAGCTGGCACAGGTGATATTCACCTATGACCTGGCAGAACGTCTTAAAGGAACAGGGGTGACGGTCAACTGTGTGCGTGTGACCAATGTTGCCCTGCCCGATGACCGCCTGACAACCATCCCACCCTGGATGCAAAAGATTTATAATATTAAGCGTAAGTTGTCCATAACCCCCGAACAGCAGGCACAGACTTATGTTTACCTGTCTGCCGATCCCGAAGTAGCAGGTATCACCGGCGGGTACTGGGACGAACACAATCAGCAGGTAAGATCGAGCAAGAACTCCTATCGCGTCGAAACATGGAAGAGGTTGTGGACTGAAACCGGCAAACTCGCCGGGCTTTCCTGATTTCGACAGGAGGAAATATGGAACCGATCAAGTACGCTGACTTGCCTGCCTTCAAGGTGATGGGCTTGAAATATCACGGCGACAATGCCCACCAGGAGATCAGCCAGATGTGGGGCGAACTCAACAAACGCGCCAAGGAAATCCCCATCAAGGGTGAATGTGCCTACGGGGTCTGCACCATGCTGAAGGATGCCCCGCCCGGGGTGTTCGAATATGTTGCCGGGTTCAAGGTGGAAAATTACGACAAGATCCCTGACGGAATGGTAGTGGTGGACGTGCCTGCCAATCATTACGCGGTCTTTGCCCATCACGGCTCGCTGGAAACTCTGAAAGCCACGTATGAGCACATCATCCACTGGATTCACCGTGCAGCGCTGACACCGCAATCAGGTTATGACATGGAAGTCTACACCGACGAATTCAAGGATTTCGCGCCGGATTCTGTTTTCTACATCTACGAACCAACAAAGTAGCTGGAACCTCGTTCACCTCGCAGTGCGGATGTTGTCCATCCGTCTGTTTAGATTTAAGCCTACGTCGAATGGATGCCGCCTGTACCGCCGCGCTGCGACCGCACCTGGTGGATCTCCTCCAGGGGCATTTCCTCCACCGCATCGCAAATCACGGGCAGCTGCACCAGCTGCGCAACAGCATCGCCTTGCTTGATGCGCAGCGTGCGCCACGAGTAATTGACCACCTTGACCAGGATTTCCCCCTGGTAGCCGGCATCCACGATGCCGGAACCGATGAGGTGATTGTTGCGGCCCTTGGGCCGAATTTCCAGCATGGTTCCTTCCGGCACCTCGAAGGTCACGCCGGTAGGCACTACCCGGTAGGAGAACGGCGGGATGCGTACGTCTTCGCTGGCATACACGTCCACCCCGGCATCGGTGGGGTGCTTGCGCATGGGGGAAACAGCCTGGGGGGTCAGGAGGGAATACTTCAGCGTCATTTCTACCTCGTACTGATAAGAATTTCGCAATTGGAACCGGATAAACCGGAGTCGATGTTGAATTGTACCCTCAGTTGGCGAATTCGCTTTCCGAAATCTCTATCAACTTGCTGATGATATTCTGACACTTATTAAGATATTATGCATCTAAATAATATAATTACCCAACACAACGGCTTCTCTGGCAATGGGTCTCACCATCAAGCATCAGGAGGTCTGCAGTGAAAGTCAATAATAAAGTAATCGTTGTAACTGGCGGCGGTAGCGGCATAGGCCGAGAACTGGTCCTTCAATTGCTGCAAAAAGGCGCGCGCATCGCTGGTGTGGATTTGAACGAAAAGACATTGGCTGAAACAGCCGAACTCGCAGGAGAACTGCGCAGCCGCCTGAGTACGCACGTGGTCAACGTCACCCACACCGCCGAGGTCGAGGCCCTCCCGGCAGCGGTCATCGCAGCCCACGGCAGCGTGGACGGGTTGATCAACAACGCCGGGATCATTCAACCATTCGTACGCTTCAAAGACCTGGCCATGTCCGATATTGAGCGGGTGATGACCGTCAATTTTTACGGCCCAATCTATATGACCAGGGCTTTCCTCCCCCTCCTGTTGCAGCGTCCTGAAGCCCATATCGTCAACGTCAGCAGCATGGGCGGCTTCCTTCCCGTCCCCGGGCAAACCATTTACGGTGCGTCCAAGGCAGCGGTGAAGTTGTTCAGCGAAGGCTTGAAATCCGAGTTGATGGATACCCATGTGGATGTGACCGTTGTCTTCCCGGGTGCCATCGCCACCAATATCACGGTCAATTCCGGTGTAATGACCCCCGAACAGAAATCGGGATCCACCCCGCCCCACAAGACAACGCCGGCCAGTGTTGCTGCCCGGGTCATCGTGGATGGGATGGAAAACAACCGCTACCGTGTACTGATCGGCAGCGATGCAAAGACGATGGATTTCCTCTCCAGGTTAATCCCGCGCAGGTCTGCCATGATCATCTACGAACAGATGAAAGATCTCCTCCCTGGCTAAAATAATGCATCACAACAAAGAAACCGCAGTCAACCTGCGGTCTCTTTGTTTGTTCGTAAATCATGCCTGCTCTTCTAGAGGTTTTAATTCCTGCGGAAGCGGCAGTCCTTCGATCCAAGCAGAGACAGTTTCATTGAATAAATCCGGGGCGGTTATTGCCCAGTTGTGTTCTTTGGCCAGAGAGGAACCTTTACCCAGCGCAACCATCACCCCCTGCGCCTGCGGCATAGCAGACACAAGGTCTTTCGCAGACTGGATCATCGCAGGATATTCTTTTTCACCTGCCGCCACCAGTACCGGCACTACGGCTTTCCCCAGCCCGTTGGGCAGGCAATAATGCGTGGACTCAAACATCAGGTTGACAAACCCGCTTTCGCTCATTTCCTTAAATGATTGTTTGAAATCTTCAAAGTATTCCTCCGTGATCCCTGCGGAATAACGCATGTTCAAGCGGATCCATCCGTCATTATTTCGAAAGGGTGCCATGAACCAGCGGTACGACAGCCTGAACATTCCGCGGGTGTAGAGTTTACTCCCCGGCATGGGGCGCAGTGCAGCACTGCTGCACACCGCCCGCTCGACCACCTCCGGGTGACGGCTGAGCAGCGCCACCAGTACCTGCGCCCCCTCCGAGAGCCCCACCACGTGCGCCCTGCCGTTGGCTGCCAGGCTGCGAATCATCCCTGCCACGCAGTCCGCGGCTGCCTCAATGGTGAACGGACCAACGTTGCGGCTTTCACCCTGCTCCGGTAAATCCGGCACAAGGCAGTGATACCTGTCCTTGAAATACTCCACCTGCCGCCGCCACATCCACCCCCCTGCCCCTCCTCCGTGCAGAAATACCAGCGCAGGCTGGCTGGTCTGCCCGTAAGCTTTGTAAAATAATCCGGTCGTTTCTTCGATTGCCATGGCACTCTCTTTTCTTGAATCTACCCAGTATTCCAGTATATTCCATTTGCTCATGTTCGTTTATAATCTTGAACGCTCGATCATCATCCGCACCATAGAATAGGAAATCCCCAAATGACCATGAACGATCGTTCAACTGAAGCCCCGAAACCCAATCATTCCCGCGCACGGTCCCAGATCATCGCCGCCTCCCACCGCCTCTTCCTGGAACAGGGATTTCACGGCACGACCATGCGCCAGATCGCTAAAGAGTCGGGCATGGCACTGGGTTCCCTATACAACCATTTCATCGACAAAGACGACCTCTTCCGCGCGGTCTTTGAAGCCTACAACCCCTACCCCATCCTGCTGCTGGCACTTGACAATTCGCAGGGTCCCACCGCCGCCGACCTGGCACGCACTGCGGCCAACCGCCTGGTTAAAGCACTATCCGCCCGCCCCGACCTGTTGAAACTGGTCTTCATCGACGTAGTCGAATTCCAGGGAAAGCATCTGCACCTGTCCTATCCAGAAGTGGCTCCCGGTATGGAGCGCTTCGCGGAACGCCTGAAACGCGAGCCCTACGCCGTCCGCAACATATCGAATGATGGACTGCTGCGCTCTTTCTTTGGCCTCTTCTTCACCTTCCACATGACCGAGATGCTGTTGGGTAAACCTGCCGATCCTGAACAGCAGGTGACTGCACTGCAGGAGCTGATTGAAGTCTACCTCAACGGAATCCTCGCCTGATCAGATATCTCTGCCAATTCATAATCTGACTGTTTCAGCTCTTCAGCATCTTGACAGTATTACGTAATAGTGATAATATTATTGTCAACAAGGAGAGGATTATGCAGGAAGAATTCTGGATTTCAGAACTGGCGGACCGCACCAACGTCTCGACGCGCACCATCCGGTACTACATTGAAGAGGGTCTGCTGCCCCAACCGGAAGTCCGCGGCAAGTACGCTGTCTTCACCACTGAATACCTTCACCGCCTGCGCTTGATCAAGATACTGAAAGATTCCTACCTGCCGTTGAAGGAGATCAAAGGGCTGCTGGATACTCTTAATAGCGGACAGATCAACGAGCTCCTTGACCGGTTCGACGCTGATCCCACTGAAGCAATATCCAGCCTTAAGATCCTGCCCACTCACAGCCAGGTTTCGATGGTCAAGGAAAGCGCATTGGAATACATTACTAGGCTGCGCCAGCATACTGAGAGTCCGCAGGCATCCCGAAAAGCCAACCCGCAGACCACCTCAATCAATGACTTGAAGCCGGTGCAAAAAGCAAGAAAAGAAACATGGCAGCGAATTGAACTGGCGCCGGGGGTCGAACTCCATGTACGCCAACCGCTGCCATCCGAGAGTCAACACCTCGTAGATCTAATTATCGAGGTAAGTCATCACTAACCATATTTGTTTGGGGGAGGATTGATTCATGAAATCACTGAATATCGAATTGAAAGCTGACGCGTCTCTGGTCGGGAAGGATTCTGCCACCAGTCGGATCCTTGAAATCGAACTGACCACGCCCGAATCGAATGGAAGGAATGATTGTACTCCGCTGAACCTGGCCCTGGTCATCGACCGCAGCGGATCCATGTCTGGGAATAAATTGCAGCAGGCTAAGGTAGCTGCCGAGCAGATACTCGGTTTAATGCGCGCCAAGGACAGCGTTTCTGTGATAGCTTACGATGATGTGGTCGAAATAGTAGCCGAGGCGGATTCGGTAACCACTGAAGCATGCACTGATATGAGTACGTCAATCAAGCAGATTCGATGCGGAGGTTCGACCAACCTCAGCGGCGGCTGGCTGCAGGGGTGCGAATGCGTTGCACGGCACCAACTGGAAGGAAAGATCAACCGCACCCTGCTGCTTACAGACGGGCTCGCCAACGTCGGCATCACCAGCGCGCATGAATTGAGCAGGCACGCAGCGGAGCTATTTGAACGCGGTGTCGCCACCTCCACTTTCGGTATTGGCACAGGCTACAACGAGCGCCTGCTTGAAGGGATGGCCAACCGCGGGGGCGGCAATTATTACTTCATCGAATCCGCCGACCAAATTCCCGGTCTGTTGATGGAAGAATTCCACGACCTGGCAGCAGTAACCATCAAAAACACGGTACTCGAAGTGAACCTGCCGGACGGTGTGAAACTGGAGTTGTTTGGAGACTGGAAAAATGAACAGAGCGGCCATAAAACCATCGTTCACCTTTCAGATCTTCCAGCCAAACGCAGGGTAACCCTCTACGGCAGACTTCTGGTCCCGCCGGGCAACGGCCAGCTGGTGATGAATGCGCTTGTCAAAGGGATAAATGAAGAGGATTCGCTCATCCAGGCAGCAGGCGAGCTTTCACTGCAGTACGCCTCGCAATCCAAGGTAGACGAAGCTCCGAGAGACCGCGAACTGCTCTCCCATTTTGCTACGGTTGCAGTTGGGCAGCTATCCAACGAAGCGCTGTTATTGGAAAGACAGGGGATGAATGACGAAGCGGTAAAGGTAATGGAGAAAATCCTGGGTGAGTTTGGTCAATATCTCCCCGCCCCTACTCTGGGTCGCTACAGCGACCTGACCAGGAACATGGAACACGGTCTGAATGAATACGACCGTAAAACCCTCAGCAGGGATACGTATTTGCTGAAGAAACACCGCCATCCCGATCAATCCAGGTAAGGCGGCCAACACTGGCATAATTGAACCGGTTCGTGAACAGGATTCGTTACATTCTGGAAATCAATGAGGGGCAGCCGGTGAATAAACCCCCAGGGCGACAATTCGCCCTGGGGGTTTTGATGAACGCACGTTCAGCTATGCTCAGTAATTTATCTATGCGCATTACAAAAATATAGTAAGATTGGAGCATGACCTCCAATATTCCCATTGAAGTAGTCCCCTACGATTCGTGTTGGCCTGTTCTCTTCGAGCTGGAAAAAGCCGCACTCTTACCGGCCTTTGGAGAATACTTATGCTGCATAGAGCACATCGGCAGTACCGCAGTTCCCGGTCTCGCTGCCAAACCGGTGATCGACATCCTGGTCGGAGTGCACAGTATCGCCGATGCCCCTGCCTTCATCCCTGCCCTGCAAGCCCTGGGGTACGAGTATATACCAGAACACGAAGCGGTCTTTCCCGAAAGGCGCTACCTGCATAAGATCGTAAACGGCAAACACACCCACCACCTGCATATTGTCGAACCCGGCAGTGATTTCTTCAAGGTCCAGATCCTGTTCCGCGATCACCTGCGCAGTCATCCCGCGGACGCCGCACGCTACGCGGAATTGAAGTACCGCCTGGCACAGGAATACCACAATGACCGTGAAGCCTATACCAACGGCAAAGGCCCGTTGATTGAAGAAATCCTGAATGCCGCCCGGCAGCCCAGGGATCATCAGTAATTAACCGCCGAAAATCTTGTTTCTCCGACGGTCATCTCTCTTCTCTCCTTACCGGATACGTCATCCCGAAAAAGTGTAACCACGGTAACACGATTCAATTCATTTCCTGAAGGTAAAATTTTCACTCTCGCCTGAAGGCATATTTTGCATGTTTGCCAGCAGGCAAATCCTGCATGTTGGCCTGATGGAAACTTTTGCAGACTGGCCAGATGATAAAAATTGCACCCCGGCCAAAGGGAAAGTTTTGCCTTAAGGGAGCCGGAGTGCAAAATATGTCATTCTTCTGAGTGCAGCGGGTGCACATCTTCATGGTGCAGAATTTGCACGTGATTCTATTCACTACTTAATTAACTACTTTAACGACTTAAGATCTTAACCACCCTTTTTCTTTTTCATAACAAATAACATCTCTTCAGGAAAAATGAGATTCCAGTCATACCGCGGACTGCGCGAGGGTTGTTTGTATTTTCCCAGGTCGATACTGCCATTCTTATATTCCGATAAAAAGCGTGCCAGGGCAAGCGTTACCAGCTGGCTTGCCGGTAAACGCAATTCCTCGGCCAGCACACGGATTTCTTCACGGATGGTTGGCGGAAGATCATAGGTAGCACGCAGGTCGCGCCGCGATTGAATCTTGGCTCGTTCGCGGGAAAGGCGCTCGCGTTCCTTGCGCGGCAGCTGAGACTCGGATTGTTTTTGCTGCATGCCTTTGAGCAGATCCGCTACGGCCGGATCAAGCGAAGAACGGCGTTCAGTTTTAGGATCAGCCATTAATGACCTCTATCATTTTTTCCAGCACCTGGCTGTAACCGCCGAGATGCTGCTTGCCTTCGATAAAGCCCTGGATCGAAGCCGAATCTGGTGAATAATCCCACAGGGTCTTGCTGTAGGCTACGGTTTCCCGTACCCGGGTATCCTGCGGAATGGGCGGCCAGACGCTGGCACCGAAGACGCGTGTGATCTCCTCGAACTGCAGCAGGGTCTCACGCGTGGTGCGGTCGAAGAAAGTGGGCAGGATACTGTAACCGCGGTAACGGTGTCCATTGCGGTTGATCTCGGCCATGGTGGTCAGGATCTCTTTCACCCCGTCGACCGCCAGCGCATCCAACCGGGTGGGAATGACCACCCAATCAGCCGCGATCAAACCGTTGATGTGCAGCACGTCCAGCGAGGGTGCCATGTCGAGCAGCACAACATCATAATTCGATCCGCGCAGCAGGTCGATCAGGATTGTTTCGCGAAAGTCCGAGAGAGTGATTTGCCTCTTCACCTTTTCCGTTTGCTTGTCCCCGGCCACCAGGTCCAAGTTGGGACGCACATGCTGCACGACTTCCGCCAGTGTTTCATCCAGGCAGATCAGGCGGTAAAGGCCGGGTGATTTTTCAAGACCAAAGGAGAGCGCCAGGTGTCCCTGAGGATCGAGGTCGACCAGCAGGGTGCGCATCCCCCGGCGCGCCAGGCCGTCACCCAGCGTCACCGCCGTGGTGGTCTTTCCCACTCCGCCCTTTTGATTGGCAAACGCAAAAACGATCATGTTTCGACTCCATCGCTGCAGCATTGAATGTCGAGTGGCAATTTCCCCGTAAACCCGCCGTCAAGGGTCGCCTCTGCAAATTATATAGGGTCACCCCTTGAAAATCAAGGGTCGCCCCTGGGAAGTGCAGCATCACAAATAAAGGGTCACCCCTTGAAGCATCAGAAAGCCCGCAAACCCTTTGTATCCAGAGGATGTGGGTATTTGTTCAAACCCCAAAAAATTGGTTCGCAAAGTGTAAAAAATCAAAAGTGTAACCGTGGTAACACTCTATTTATGGTCAAGTTCAAAAGCGCAGGACAGTGATGCGTATCGTGAAATGTATAATTGAAAAGGAATACATCACAAGAGAAGTCAAGCACTGCGGAAGAACTGGTGATATCCTCTCACTGTTACAGGGTGAAGACATGGATCATCTGGAAAACATTGATGCGGTCGAGCGGATGCAGTCTTATATCGAGTACCATTTGAAAGGGAACATCACCCTCCATCAACTGGCACAGGCAGCAGGATATTCGCCATGGCATGCTGCAAAGTTGTTTAAAGACCTGACGGGTAAAAGTCCTTTCGAATATATCCGTGCCCTGCGGCTGTCTCGAGCGGCGGTCAGGCTGCGGGAAGAGGATGTCAAAATCGTTGACGTCGCTTTTGATTTCGTGTTCGATTCCCACGAAGGGTTTACCCGCGCATTTTCGAAGCAGTTTGGATGGTCTCCGCAAAATTATGCCCGATACAAACCTCCCATCAAGTTGTTCCTTCCAGAACCAATCCATGAAAAATATCTTGCCCTGGAAAGAGGAGATTACGCGATGACAGAAACTCAAAAAACCAACACGATATTTGTCCAGGTGGTCGACCGTCCAGCCAGGAAGCTGATTCTCAAACGCGGCATCAAGGCAGCCGACTACTTTGCCTACTGCGGGGAAGTAGGCTGCGAGGTATGGGATGTCCTTTGCGGTATCAAGCAGGCGGTTTTCGAGCCCATCGGCATGTGGCTTCCTGAAAACCTGCGCAAACCCGGCACATCCATTTATGCGCAGGGCGTTGAAGTACCGGCGTCTTTCTCGGGGTCCATTCCGGAGGGGTTCGAGCTGATCGATCTTCCCGCCTGCAAAATGATGATCTTCCAGGGACCACCGTACGATGATGCCGAATTCGAAAATGCCATCGGCAGCCTGTGGGAATCGGTCAAAAACTACAAACCGGAAATCTACGGCTTTCAGTGGGCAGAGGAAGACGGTCCGCGGTTTCAGCTGGCACCCCAGGGATACCGCGGGTATATCGAGGGGCGGCCGGTCAGACCGCTGAACTGAATCACCATCTGATCAAACCAAATGAGGCAGTCAACGGGCTGCCTCATTTGGTTAAATTGGTAAGTGTAACCGTGGTTACACTTCGCTGCACGACTTGCTGCATCTACCCTGCGGGCATTCAATAAAAACCAAAAAGTGTTACCGCGGTTACACTTTTATACAATACACGCCCGGATTCCGGGCGTGTATTGTATCGGTCGGCAAAATATATCAATTATGATCGAGACGGGCGCGGATCAAGCGCGAGAGTTCTTCCAGGAAGGCCAACGCTTCCTTGCCGCCGCCTTTGACCACCATCGTGTCGGCTATCTCGTCCAGTGCCTGGTCCTGTCCCTTGCGGTCCAGTTCGCTCAGGGTCTGCACGAAACGGCGCAGGGAACGCGCAGCCTGCCGGCCCGGTTCAGGCAAAATGGGGGTTGAGGCGCGTCTGGGGATTTGCACCTCGCTCGGCTGCGGTGCAGCAATTTCAGCCACCTCATCAGAGGTGAGCTGGTTTTGAATGCTGAGGCGGATCATGCGTTCCCACTGGTCGCGGGGAGCAGAAAGGATTTCGCGCAGCACGCGCTCAGAAAGGCGGTAGCGGTCAGCCAGGTCAAGCTGAACGCTGGGCAGTTGAAGGATGTTGAGCAATTGCACCATGCGCGGTCGGGTCAGCTGCATAATGGGTGTCAGGCGGTCCCAAAGCCCGGTGGGCATGCGCTGGGTGCGGGCGATACGGAAGAAATCATAATCATCCGTCACATCGGCTTCCGGTTCAATCCCGATTTCTGCGAGGATCAGGGAAGCCACTTCGCAGGCCTGCTCCACCGCGGAAGGCGGCTCGGCGTGGCGGTTTTCCAGCACCTGGCGCTGGCGGGTGGGTCTTTCCACCACTTCCACGCGCAGCAGGGGTTCGTCCTCGGCACCAGACGACGCATATTGCAGGCAGGCCGCCCAGAAGCGCCGCTCGCCGGTTTCGATCTGGAATACATACTCACCACGATCGTCCAGCGTCCACTTGCCGGTGATGGATTTGATCTGCCCATGTTCCTCGAAGGAGGAGCCCATGGCCAAGAGGCGCTCGAGTTCCTGTGCCGTGCCGGGGTCCGAGCGTGCCAGGGCCAGCCATTCCATAGCTGCCTGGTAGCAGTTGATCGCTCCGGAGAAGAAGTCCGCCCGGATTTCAGCCGGCAGCAGGCGGCGCGGTTGAAAGCGGTCCGGCTGCATCTGGCTGGGCTTGAGGCGTTCGATGCGCTCCACGGAAGGTGTTGCCTGGACAGCTTCCGGTGTCACAATCGGCGGTTGAATTTTCGGCTGTTCCTTGCCGTTCGAATTCAGATCCTCAAATGCACTGTACCTTTTTTTGGCTGGCATAAGTGATTCCTCTTTCAGGTACGTCCGTTGGTACCTGTTTTCATCAGCACGATGTCGATCAGACTTGCGTACTCGCGGGTGGCGCGTGAACTGGAGGCAATGTTTTCACTACTACGAATACGCGGCGGGCGGTAAGTGAAAACATCCATGTGGCTGCTGTGGGCATAGGCCAGGTCGGAGGCCTTGTGGATCGGCGGCAGGATCATGTGTTTGTAGCGGTTTTGCAGCTCCGCAAGGATCTCCTGCGCCTCGCTGCGCTGTTCTTCGCACAGCGTGGGTAGATACCCCATGATCTTCAGGTCGGGTTTAAAGTGGGTCTGCACCTGTTCGATTGTGCGCTGCAGTTCGATCAGGCCTGAGACTCCGAGGTAAGATGTTTCCACCGGGACGATGATGTGATCAGCCGCCACGAGCGAGTTGATCAGCAGGTCGCCGGTGTTTGGAGGGGTATCGATGACGATGTAGGCATACTCGGACTGAACCGCAGCAAGTGCGCGCAGCAGGCGGGTTTCGTTTGCCATCAGGGATGGCAGTTCGCGCGCTGCCTTGATCATCGCTGCGCGGTCGGAAGGAACATAGAAAAGGTTGGGGTGGTATTCGCTGCGCTGAATGAGGCGCTGGATCGAGGGAGGGGGAGTCTCGGTGAGCAGGGTTGCCAGGGAGACTGGAAAGTTCGCCTGGTGCTTGTCGTAACCAATTGCCAGCAGGGCGTGCACCTGGGGGTCCATATCAACGAGCAGGACACGGCTTCGGGTGGCGGGTTCGTCGGCCAGGCGCAGTGCAAGCCCGGCCGCGAGATTCACGGCGGTGGTTGTCTTGCCTACCCCGCCTTTTTCGTTCGCAATCGTGATCGTAATGGCCATTATTTCCTGTCTGTTCCTTGCAGTATTGGGTGAAAAACTGAGTTAACCACCCAAATTATACACAAAACCAACAATTTATCCTATATTAGCATAAAATATGGCATACTTCAACTAATTATGCTATTTTTAATCAATTCTAATATAAAATACGTTAACTCTATTGATTTCAACCCTTAATCGTGTAATAATTAGGGAGCAATAGGAGGATTTATGGGCGATTTGATGAACGACGACGAATGGCGCCTGGTTCGCATGGACCGCCTTGGGCTGAAAGAGGATCCCTTCAAGCTTTCAGCTGATCCGCGTTATCTCTATCTTGGACCAGAGCATCTGGCAGTCTACCGGCAAGCGCAGGGTGTGATCTCGCGCCGGCGCGGACTGGCGCTCATCTCAGGGGATATGGGAATGGGCAAGAGTTCGCTTGCCCGGCGGCTCTACGATGTTTATGCCTCAGAAGATGCGGTGGATATCTGCTACATCCACACTGCTGCGTTCAAGTCAGCCATGGATGCGGCGAGGCAGATCTCGCAGAACCTGGGGGTTCCGCCGCAGCGTTCGTTCCAGCGCCAGATGGAGGGGTTGGAAAAGTTCATGGCCGATGCCTACACCTCTAACCATAATGTCATCGTTCTGCTCGACGATGCCCAGTTAATGGAACCTGAAGCGTTGGAGGTGCTGCACCGCCTTTATAACTTCGACTATGATGCAAAGGTGGTGCAGGTGCTCGCATTTGGACAGTCTGAAATGCAGGCGGTTTTCGAAACCAACAAGCCGGTCAATTCCCGCGTCTTCGTGCGCCTGGCGCTGCCTCCGCTCACGCTCTCCAGCGCGCTGCAGATGGTTCTCTTCCGCCTGCGCGTGGCCGGGCGATCCGAGCCGCTCATTAACGATGATGCTTTTGAAGTCCTTTATGAAAAATCCCAGGGTGTGCCGCGCGAGATCATCCGCCTGTGCGCCCTCTCGATGGATCACCTGTTGGAAAGCGATGAATCCATGATCAATATTGAAAATGCTCGAAAGGTGAACTGATTATGGCGTCTTTACAAAACCCGAACAGGAATGCCTGGGTGCAGCTTTACGAAGCCCGGCGCGTCCCCAATGAGCCCGAATTGCGCTCACCGGGACGCCCCCCCGGTATTGTCCCCCGCCGCAAAGTTGGTCTGACTCTCTCCCAGGGTGAGATTACTGAACTTGAAAACTGGCGTGAACGATTCTCAGGGATGCTGCACCGGTCTGTCTCTGCCGGTGAAACCGTGGGAATCCTGACCCGCATCTGCACCGCCCGCTTTTCACGTATGAAGGATGATGAAGGAATGGACGCGCTGGCAGCGCTGGTTGAACGCCTGGTAGGTGAGGAATGAATAATTTCTTCCCAAAATTAAGTTGTTTAATGGTAGAAAAAATTATGGATGAAAAAATTATCCTGGCCGGTCCGCGCAACAATAAGTGGTACTTGTAAAATAGAAAAAGTGTTCTATAATATGAGAGTCCATTTAGCGGGGATCGGTAATGCGCAAGCGCTCATTTGCTTGGCGGGTTGATCGCAGAAAAACGGAATAGAAAATGGATCAAAGCGTGAAGGGTCATTCAATAGGGTTTGAGAAACCAGATTACCAGGAAGCCTGGGAAATGGTTCTTGGCGACCTGCGGACTGAAATGTCCAGAGCGCTTTATGAAACATGGGTCCAGCCGCTGCGTCCGGTTGGATACCAGAACAAGACCTTTACCGTGGGGGCATACAATACCTACGGCCGCGCATGGGTGGAAGAGCGTTTGAGCGCCCGCATTACGAGATTGCTCGAGGGGATGTACGGCGAACCAGTGAAATTCAACGTCGTGGTGTCCAACGGTTTTTACAGGGCAGGGGAGCGGCCGGCAGAGGGCAATGCTGCCCTCAAGAAGACCGTCCCGCAGGATATCGATACCCACGCATCCGAGATCGAATCCGAACCGCTATCACTGGACGAGATTGATGGGCGTGAGCCTGCGGAGGAAAATAACGGCGGCAGCTCCGCATCGAACCGCTCACGCAAGGTGATGCTGCAGCGTGCCTATGGCAGCGAGCGCGCCAAGCTGATCCAGCCCGAGCGGGGGATGTTCGTCACCGGCTATTTCTTCAACAACTGGCTGCCGCTGCTGGGGCATTCCGCTTTTACAGTCATCATGGCCGCCCGATCGATGTGCTACTGGAACCCGATGACCGGCGAGCTGCGCAACGTGGTCGAAACCGAGATGGGCGAGATTGCTGAACGCGCAGCAGTTTCGGTACGTACGGTCAAGGACGTACTGAACACCGAATTGGTGCAGCGTTACTTCCTGCGTTACCGCGTGCGCCGCGTGATGACCTCCAACGGCGTGCGTACAGCCGGCATCAGCCTGCAGGTGCGCATGGATGATCCGCTTACTCCACTCGACCAGGTCAAAACCGGCCTGATGGAAGAGGAAGAGTGGTATCTGCCGGAATTCTCGGGGGAAAAGGAATAGACAGGTAATCAAAACAGCTTTTATTCATGAATTGTAAATTTACAAGCGGAATTCGCGTGAATTCCGCTTGTGGTCTTTTATTCTCACCTGGAAAGCAGGTGTACCTCGCGCATGCGTGGCTCACTGCCTTCCGTCGGGATGGGTCGGATCGGATGCAGTTCTGCTTTCTGAACGATCGTTCTCTTGAGGTTCTTTCGTTAAGTATGTTTGATGCAGTCTGCGGAACGAATAGAACCCGACGCCGAAAGAAAACCAAAGCGTGATCCCGCGGTAGATCAGGGTGATCAGCACTGCCATGGTCAGTGGAACGTTCAGAGCTTTAAGGGTTAACGGGAATAAACCTTCCACGAATCCGACCCCGGCAGGGGTGGGGGTTACATAGAAAAAAAGCTGCGCAATACTGTAACCTGCGACCACTGTCCCGAGTGAGAACGGCACTTTTAGAGACAGAAAAATCGATGTCAAAACACCGGTCAGCAGCAGTTTGTTAATCAATGAAAAGATCAGCGGCCAATGAAGCTTGTGCGTCGTTCCGCGCAGTGCGGCAACACCTTCACCGATTTCCTTTGACAGGTTGTGCGCTTTTTCCGCCGGGATCAAATCCCTGTGCAGGAACCGGTACATCCACCGGTTGACCAGGTTAGCGACCTTGAACATCAACTCGCCAAGCTGCTTTTGAGAGCGGTATCCGATATAGAGGATCAGGCTGAGTACAAGCGTGATTGCGAGCAGGATGAACGCAGCCACGATCTCGCCGTTGGTGATGTTGTGCCGGCGGATCAGTGCAACAAACCCCAGGGCTACCATGCACAACAGTGAAACATATTCATATATGGCATAAAGGATTCCAACCACCATCACACGTGCTGTTGACATGTTGCGCTGTCTGGCTGCGTCCACAAAAACTGCCACCCCCACCAGTCCGCCGCTGGGTGCGATCATGTTAACAAAGGTGGATGCGGTGCTCAAAAGCAGCAGTTGGTGCCAGGATTCTTCCAGGCCAACCAGACGGTAAAGAGACCGGTACGTCAGGGAATTGTTGATCAGGCAAATGATCTGCAAACCCAGCGCTAACAGGATGAAAAGCCAGTTGCCCTTACTCATTGCGGCCGCGATATTCTCCAGTTCCGTGATGCTGACCATGACAAAAATGATTGCAGCGATCACGGCAATCCATAAAACGATCTTTCGCATGGGAACGCGGCTTTTACTGTTTTTCATAAACCTGTTTCTTTTTCACCTCTCCCTCAGGAATGAGTGCCGGGGTTCGATGAAAATTGTCAACTTCCTCTATTATAGCTACCCTTTGACGGGCTTGTTCAAGAGATGCAGCGACACTCACAAGTGAATCATTGGTCAGCAGCGCGCAACAAATGGCAAGATCAAAACCAATACCTGGACTCCTTGTTTCAATCGAATTCAAATGCAGTATGATGTAAGAAGAAAATTCAGCAGATTTCAATCTAGGATCGTCCCGGGAACCTTGTAATGCCACCGCATGAGGAGGTAACCATGTGTCAGGGTTGGAAAGGTTTTTCGATCTGGTTATTGACCCTGCTTCTTTTTACGGCGCTTTGTGCCTGTCAGACGTCAACACCTCCGCCCACCCCGACCATTCAGCCTACGCCCACCATCACCCCCACACCTGCGCCGCAAGCGATGGAAATCGATACACTGCTTCAAAATTGTGCCAGCCTGGATGAACAGGATGCTACCGTCATACTAACCGGCAGGGTGTTCATGCCGGATGAAGCGGTATACGGCTATGAAGGCTGGTATGGTATGAACCTGGTCTCCGGTCCGCGCATCAACGTTCTGTTCCAGGTGGGCACGGGTGCCAATACCATGGACGACCTGCCGCCGTATTTCTTTGAGCAGGACCTGGTGATACGCGCCTATGACAACAAAATCATTCGTCACGGGCACGAGGTGAGGGTCACCGGGCGGCCGAAGTACCGCGCTGACAGTGAGACCCGCCGCTGTGAATTATTTGCCGACAGGGTGGAGTCTCTGATGCCCGCGGACGTATTGCAGCCGGTGGATCTGACCATCGAGGAACTGAACGACGGTGACACAGTGAACGACTGTTCAGATCTGGAGTTCTCGCGGCAGTTCGTGCGTCTGACCGGGTTATTGCGTATAGATGAATATACTTCTCTCTGCCAGGTAAAGAAATGCAAAGTCACCTTCGAAGACTCAACGGGTTCCGCCGCGGTCATGATCCTCGAGGGGGAGGGACCCAACCACATGCTGACATTGCCTGAAGTCTTCACCAGCCAGGACTTGAAGATTTTTGATCAAAACGGCGACCTGGTTGACAACACTCATGTTTCGCTGGTGGGCGTGGCAGCCTTGTCTGACAACAAGGAATGTAAAATGATCGTTTATGAGGTTGAAAAAGGGGAGTGACCGCGCTCTGGATCAAGCGATCCAGAGGAAATAAAATCCAACCAGCAGCAGTAGAATTCCCCCGGCGCGTTCGATCGTTACTGACCATCTGCCGAGTCCGCGCAAGTCTTTCAATACCGCGGTGAACGTGCCGGCCAGGATGATGGGTACGCTGCGTCCCAGCGCGTAGATGAACAACAGCGCTGCTCCGTAGACCAGTCCTGAATTCTCCGCCATCACGTAAGTAAGGATTACCGCCAGTACCGGGGTGCCGCATTGGGATGCCACCAGACCCGAGACCAGGCCCAGCAGCAGCGCGCCCCACAGCCCCCTGGCGGTCACTTTTTCCCGCAGGTTTCCCAGCCATGCCGGTTCGGGAATGTACAGCACGCCCAGCATCTGCAAGCCGATGATGAAACACACCGCGGCCACCAGGTAATACCAGGCGCGCGTGCCGCCGCCCAGCAGCCCGCCCAACAGCGCAGCAGCGATCCCCATTAGCATGAAGGTGATCGCCAAACCGATTGAAAATAACAGCGAAATACTGAAAGCGCGTCTGCGCGGCAGGTCGCGCGAACCGCCCACAAATCCGACGATGAGCGGGATCATTGCCACGTTGCAGGGTTCGATGGAGGTCACCACTCCGCCCAGGAACACCAGCAGGTAGCCCAGGATCGAGGCCGGCTGCAGCAGTGAGAGGTCGAGGTCTATGGCTGGCCTCCTGCCAATACGGCCAACCTGGCGCGTAACTCCTCTGCTGTCATTGTCTCGGGCACCAGCAGTTTGTGTCCGCTTGCATCGATGAAAAGGGTGGTGGGGGTGATCTGAACGCCTGTTTGTTCCACCAGTTCCTGGTTCTCTTCTTCATATACATTGACTTCGACGAGGGCGACCGAATTTTGAAAATCGGGATAGACCTCATTCATTACGGCTTTCAGTTCCTGGCAGCTACGGCAGGCGTCGGAATAGAAGAAGACCATCACCGGTTTTCCCTCTGACATCAGGTCATCCAGTTTTTCCTGCGCCGACCTGCTGCCCGATTCTGCACCGGGCAGGGTGTACTTGACTGTCAGCACCGCGGCGATGAGCAGCAATACCGCGCCGAGGATCAGCATGCGGGTGCGGTGGCTCAATTTTTTGGGCGTTTGTTCATTCATGCCGGAAACACCAGTCGTCTGTAAAGATTGCGCTAATTGTACCTGAATTTAGGTTCGCCCGGATGTCACCCGTAAATCGTGCTTTTCTTCAGGAACGCAAACTCCATCGGCCGGGTAGAATTGAAAAAGGTGATGGAGTCCGCTCTTAACCGCCTTTGCGCTGATGACTCCCGCATCATTTTTTGTTGGAGTGAATCATGCGCAACATTTTTATCATCGGGGCCGGGGGATTCATCGGGGCAGTACTGCGATACCTGGCTGTCCTTTCCATGCAAGCATTTAAAACGCGGCACAATATTCCCCTGGGCACACTGTTGGTTAACGTGATCGGCTGCCTGCTGATCGGAGTTCTGGCTGTGGTGGCTGAGAACAGCAAGCTGATCTCTCCAGAAGCGCGCAATTTTTTAATGGTAGGCATCCTGGGAGCCTTCACCACTTTTTCAACTTTTAGTTATGAATCGATGATGTTTATTAAGAACGGTTCAAGCGTTGGATTTTTCATCAATGTTGGACTGCAGTTGTTCCTGGGGTTTACTGCTGTCTGGACAGGCATGCATGCAGCCAGATGGTTCCAGAGCCTGGTTCGACAATAGCGAAATTTGCATCCCTAATTATGGGGGAATGTCTGGGCAACCATTCAAGATTAACTGCCCGGGCGACGGAGGATGGGTCAGGGTTGGTGAATTGGAATTTCAGTAGATTTGCTGTGCATCCCGCGGGAGGGTGTGGATGTGCTGAAGATGGGCGTACATGCGCCGGTCGTCGTCGTGCGGATAGGGCAGGTGATAACGTTCTGCCACCGCCAGCGCAGCCATGCGAAATAATTCACACGCTGCAAACAGAGCCCTCCAGTTATCCTCCTCGTTTGCTCCAGCATAGGTATTAAGATACAACGACCACATCTCCTGCGGAAGTAGCCTTTGCAGGTATTTACCGTGTTTCCCGACCGAACGGGTATATCCTGTTTCCATGCCGATATACCAGGTCAGCATTTTAAGCAGTTCACCGCGTACGTATTCATCCAGCATCGCCTTGGCATACGGGAGTTGTCTGCGCCACAACCCCTTGGCGGCATACGGGCTGACCCACCAGAACTCATTGCAGCAATCATGAAATTCTTTTTCTTCCGGCGGGTGGGGTAGGTAGGCGGACATGTCAGAAATGACATTGTTATCGACAATCCCGTCTTTATCCAGCAGCACCTGGCGGATACTATCGCGCGGGATTCTGCCCAGACAGGAGGCGGCGAGGATAGTGAGATCGATACGGTTCCCGTCCGCGAATTGCATCAGGTAGGCGTAACCATCCCGTTTTTCTGGCGGACACATATCGTCTGGCAGCTGCAGGATCATGCGTTCGCCGAAGACATCGATCCAGTTTGGGGTTTGTTTGAAGGAAGCCAGGTTAGTGACCACGTAGATGATGTCGTAATCCTGGAAGGGATCGCGCGGTGAGTCCGGATCGAGACGTGAGCCATCCAGTATGACCGCGCGTACGCGTTCATCAGAGCGGGCGTACCCGAGGATCAGGTCGAGCATTTCACATTCACTGCGCATAGGTATATACCTCTTTAGGATTTGGCATGATTCCCCTGGACGTGCTTAATTCTAGCTGAGAAACCAAATCTTGATGATGGTGTTATAAAACATTCTAAAATATGAATATATATTTGATCAGTGTAAAAAATCATGCCATGAACATTTTAGATTGGTTGATCAAATTCCTGTAGGGCGGGTTGGGCGGCCAGGCAGGATGCAAGGCTGCGCACATCTTGCTCTGTGACTACTGCCTGCATTTTACATTACCGGAGCCATGTCAGCACTGATCCCCCGCGAATCGATCACACGCTTCCACGGACGCTGCCCACCAAAGTGCGTTTCCTATCCGGCAGCCGCGCTGGCCGGATCGCTGCTGGCAGTCTGTTCCTGAAGTATTGCTCCACACTTTGGTGGGATCTATAAGAAAGATGCCGGCTTTGGGCAGGCAATCACCTTCTTGTTCTTTGCCCCGGCTGCCAACATGTTGACAAGATGTTCCTCACACTGGGCATGTACCGCGGTCCGCTGCCGGCCTACCTGATAGCAGATCCCGAATTGAGCCTGCAGAGGATTCTCATCAAAAAAATATGTTGACAAGTTCTTACGCTTCAAGCTTTTATTGACAATTACAAACAACTCATTATAATTCAATATATATTGAAATATAATGTGAAGGTAAATTGTGAGCGATTCAAATTTTTCTGATGAGGATTTATCCAATCTATCTCAATGGCTGAGAATATTCAGTGAGCCAAATCGATTATTTCTTTTTGAAAAAATCATGAGTGGGGTTCAATGTAATTGTGAGTTGGGTGACGCCTTACAGTTGGCGCCAAACTTGATCTCCCATCATCTGTCTGTACTGAAAGAGGCTGGTTTAATTAATGCTGAGCGTGATCCTGAAGACGGTCGTTGGATCTACTACTCAATCAATGTTGAGGTTGTTAACAAAATAAAGAACCTTTTTTATGAATTTTTTGACTCGAATCGCGTAAAGCCGCGGGGATCCAGTTGCGGTCCTCATGTGACTGAAGAACAGAGGCAGAGCTTAATGAGAATGTTGAAAAAGTAATTTTTTTGCAATATTACTTCAACGTTGATTGAAGTAATAGTAACGAATGTACAGAAGCGCATTACATACCACTGGAGAAGACAAATGGCAGAAATGTTGATTCGATCCGGAAAATTCTTTCTCATAATACTTCTTGAATTGATTCCCCTCTTTATTCTTGTTACCTTTCTATCAGGATTAGCTTTAGAGTATATTTCACCGGAATCGCTTCGCAATAAGCTCAGTGGAAGAAAAGGGATTTTTGGACATCTGATATCTTTAGGCCTTGGTTGGGTGACTCCATTTTGCTCCTGTTCAACAGTACCAGTTCTTGCTGGAATGGTTAAAGCAGGAATTCCTATTGGAGTGATGACGACGTTTTTATATGCATCTCCATACCCAATAGAAATTGCAATTCCGATTTTAGCTCCCCTTTTTGGTATGCCTGTAGCATTGTCATTTCTATTGGTCGGTGGCCTGATTGCTATCCTAGGGGGTGTGATTGTTCAAAAACTATACTGGCAAAATCAAGTAAAAATTGATACCAGCGAGGTTATTACTAATCAGTCAGAGAATATGGTCGATGATAATTCATTGATTATTACCATAGACGAAAGTTTCAAAGCAAAGTGTAAACGTGCATGGGATTACACCATTGGCTTCACAAAAAAACTATTGTTAATCATCATCATTAGCAGTGGGATTGGAGCACTAATATATGGATTTATTCCTGAAGATTTCATTTTGAAATACGCAGGAGGCTCAGGTTTTTGGGTGGTGCCAATTGCCGCTCTAATTGGTGTTCCGCTATATGTAAATGTTGCAGCCGTTATACCCATCATCTACTCTCTCTCACTAAAAGGAATGAGCGAGGGAGCGGTAATAGCTTTTTTAATTACAGCTACAACGATCAGCCCTCCGGAGCTGATTATGCTTTCATCGTTGTTTAAGAAAAAGTATATCGCCGGATTCACTATTGCGATGATTATTGGCGCCATAGTGACTGGCTATGTCTTAAATTGGCTATGAAAACCTTTGTGTCCACAGGAGATAACTAATGAGCGATAATGAATTTCCCCAAATCATAATTATTTCAGGTGCTTGCTGCAGTCCGGGCTTAAACAAGTTGGATCAGGAATTAGAAAATACCTTGAGACAGGTATTGCACGAGATGAATCTTTCTGTTGATATTCGAAAGATATCTCTTAGTGCTGTATTGAACCGAGTTGAGCAATTATCTTCGAGACAACTAGACCAGGTAACAATGCTTTTTCGAAAATACGGTACGAAGTTTACCCCGGCAATAATGATCAACGAAGCGGTTTGCTGTGCCGGAAAACCGCCCGCAAAAGACCAACTTAAAGAAATTATGTCCAAAGCCCTTGCATGAAAAATCGATTTGCCTTCAGGAACGAAAAACGATTTTCCATTTGCTGTCTGAACCAATTGTGAAAAGGAATGACAAAGGTCAATATTGTGATATAGGGGATATTTAATACATTCATTAATGAAAATGCGCATGAATGACAATCCCGGCATTCCCGCTGCTGCGGCTTTCGCGGAACTCAACCGGGTATTGCACGAGCTTGCGTCCTTGAATATCATGGCATTGTTCTACATGCTGGAAAGTGCGGATTTTATCTTCGTGATGAACCAGACCGGGTTGACTTGGAGAAACCTTTCATCGCATCTCAGTAAACTGGAAGAAGCCGGGTATCTCGAGATTGAGAAAAGTTACAAGGGACAACGCCCGAATACGATGATTCGTCTGACGCCTGCCAGGAGGGAATCCTTCAAGTATTAAGTGACGCAGATGCGTCAACTCCTCAAGGATCTACCGGTTTAATTCTTTCAATCTCTCAATCAATAATAGTCCTGCTTGTCTCTCACATGCGATCGAGATACAATGAAAATGTATCACGTCAATCCTCAATATCCCTCAAAGCAAGCATCAAAGCAAATTTTCACTCAGGACGCATCATTGCTGTTTGGCTCAAGCATCCGTTCAGGAGAGGGATTCGAAGCCGGTCGAAGCCTGTAAACCCTCCGCTGCCAATGAAAATGACGAGCCTTCTCTTGATCACCGATTTTTCAGAATCAAGGAGGGTTGCGTATGAGCTCCTCTGCGGGAAAGACAAGTGGATCGGTCGGTTTAGGTGCGGTAATAGCGACCATCTTGGGTTTGCTCATCATTGCCGCTGTTGCCGCAGCCTCTTTCTTCTTCATTCGTTATCGGAAAACTGGTACCCAGCAGTTAAAAGTCAGCCAATCGCAGGTGGTGATTACCCGGCCAGCAAGCATGACCGAATTGCCAGCGGGTTCTCCAATTAATGTGCAGGTCTCGGCGGTTGGCCAGCAGCCTTTCACCTCCACGGAATTATGGATCAATGGTGTACTTAAAGGAGTGCAGGCAGCCCCTCCTGGCGGACTAATTTCGATCACAGCCCATTATTCCTGGATTCCATCGCAAAGCGGAAATTACTCGCTTGTCGCGCGTGCATTGACACTGGAGGGCGGCACAGCTGTTTCCAATGCTGTCTTCGTTTCGATACTGCCGCCAGAGGAACCCTTTGTACCTGAAGACACCACAGGTGAAATAACCCCGGTGGTGCTGCCAGCTGCACCAGCCGGATTTTCTAATCCGCTGCCTCCCGCTTCCGCTGAAATCTCTGTTCCGGGAGAAGAATGGCGCGGTTCACTTGCGGAATGGCTGATCGATCTGGTCACGCTTGTTCCTCCAGCCGCACCCGAACTCACTGCCGTGGCGGATGGCTGCAGTGTAAAAATCGATATTCACGATTTATCAGAAAATGAAGAGGGCTTTGCGCTTTACCGGCAGACCACCAACAGTCAGGACTGGGTGCTGGTCAAGAATTTTGCTTCTCATTCCGGCACGGGTTGGGTCGGATACCGCGACGCGAACCTGGCCGGCGGGATCACCTATTATGCCTCTGCTTTTAATAGTCAGGGAGAAGCCAGCAGCAACCTTGTGTTGGTGAACATTGATCCTGAAACCTGTCCTCAGCCCGAACCTTCATTCGATCTTTCCACCCTGCGCCTGAAAATCGAGAATCTCAACCTCGATGGGCAGTCTGGCAATATATACTGTTACCGCAGTTTGGGCGACGGAAATTGGTTGCGCTGGCCTGAACAGGGATTCATCACTTCCGATGGGGCGACATCAGACGGGATGGAGAAAATCATTCCTTTGTTAAGTAATCCGCTCATCCTTTCAGGCATCAACGGTTTGGGAACCAATCCCGTTATGGATCTCCTTGACCTGAAACTCGAATGTTGGGGATGGCAGGATGGAATACTCCGCTCCCTGGGTAACTTCCATGAAAAGATCGATCTGGGAGAGCGCACCGCTGTCCATGCCGGGTTCTTGGGTGCTGCTTTCGATATCTCTCCCGAAATCAGCAGCCATACCAAGAGGGAGGTTTTCCTGCTTGGGGAAGGAATCGTACCAAATCTCACCCGGCCTCTGGATCCTTACTCGGTCGAAAACCTCGGCTACATTCCTGAATCAGACCAGATGCCTTTGATCCACTTATGGGTAAGTTACGATAAAAATGACTGCATGAGTCATATTCAGGGTCCTTTTGAACAGGAGATGAACTGTTATCCGCTGCCGGGTTTCAACCAGGGGCCGGGAGGAGCCAACCCTCAGCCGTATTTGATCTGGGATGTAAATGACTCGGATTGTGAAGGATCACCTGGTAAGGAATGTTTTTCCATGAGTTGGTGGGAAAGTTTTGCTCAGCAAAACCCCGATCCTTATAACGCTACGCCCCTTCTGTTTAAACTCCAAAGCATCTACCTCACAAGCGAAGGGGATGTAGCAAAATTTGGGTTTGGGATTGATAAAACCCAGCAGGCTGTGCGGCTTTATCCGGGGTTCCCACCGGCGGGAGAGAATACCTGTTATAACGGCAACCAGATTTTTATCGTATCACTGGTAGCCAATACAAGTCTTGGAGAAATCACCAGCCCCGCATCCAATTTTATTGCTGTACCCTGTCCTCAGCAATTGGGTGAGGTGAAAATCGAGGTTACTTTCAACGTGATGACAGTTGACAATATCGATGACGGAGTAGGCGATAGCACGGCTGATAATGTTTATGGACAATTCGCTGCCCGGGTCAATGGTGAATTGGGAGCCCTGCTGAGAATTGGATGGTGGAATGGTGAAGAACCAGGTTGTGAGTATTTTGGTTCGATGTGTATTCCCTCGGGTACGAATGGTTATATCGCTGATTTGAATAACGGGTCTTACAACCTGGCAACCGATATTCTATTATGTAATCCCGCAGTAACCGGAAGTTGTACCTCTGATACCCAGAACGAGTTCTTTTCAAACAACAATAAGCTCATTATCACCCTCAAGGATGGAGACAGTCTGCTGCTATTTTCTGAATTGTATGACTATGACGAACTTTCTTCAGATGATGCCATCTGCAATCAGTATGTTTGGGTCGGACCGCGCACCGTGGAACAATGGGCTGCTGTCGTCAATGAACCTTACAACCTCATTCAACCTGAAGGAGACGCAACATGCAACCTTCAGGTGATCTTGAATGCACTTAATCCGGATCAATAGGAGGAGGGCGGTTGTGATGAAAAGTAAACAGTTGCTCGTTTTCGTCTTGCTGGCGCTGGTTTTGTCATCCTGTGGACCTGATCAGATCGCACCGATAAAATTCACCGGTGGCAGCCAGGCGTGGATCGATGCCCCCCTTCCGGGCAGCATATTGCCCCTTGAAGCCGTGGAGATTGTGGCGCATGCCTCTAGTCCCGACGGAATTGCCTCCTTTGAAATCAGCCTCAACGGGCAGGTGCTGGCCAATACACCTCCCGATTCAGCCAGTATTGAAAATTCCATGATGTTCACCCGTTTTATCTGGCAGCCGGCAGCCCCGGGGATGTATTTAATCGAGGTAAAGGCGTTTGACAATCAAAACCAGCCGGGTACATCTGCTGAAGCACTGGTTGAGGTGGTGGAGGCTACTGCCACACCGCTGGCAACAGCCACACCGACGGCAACTCCTCTGCCTACTTCAACACCCACTCAGACGCCGCTCCCAACTGCCACTCCTACCCGGACGCCGCTGCCTGGCCCCGCTCCGATCTCATTCATCAATAACCGGGTCAATACCAGTAAGATTTATGTTAATCGGGATTCCTGCGGTCGGAAAGAGGTGGATATCTACATCACGGTTCCGCCTGAAAGCGCAGTCACAAAGGTCGCCATCAAATATTGGATGGAAGACACAAATAACGCATCTCATGTCTCCAGTTCAGTTACTGAACAAATGACGCTGGTAACACCCGGCGGTTCCGAGTGGATCATATCCGTGTCACCAGATGGAGATATTGCGGGTTCCAATACGTTTTTAAGCGCCGTTCTCAATTACCAGTTTACAGCATCGAATGCCAAAGGCACGGTAAACTCTGGCGTTTATTCAAATGTGAGAGTAGAGTACTGCCGCAGATAATTGACGAAATAATCAGTTTCTCCAGGCCAGGGTTGCTTCAGGAGTTCAGCCCTTATACAGGTTGGTCTTACTTATTCAAGAATCAACTGAGATCATTGAGGAGCCAAGAACCAACCTTTCTATATAATTATTGTAAAATTTTCATAACGAATTTGTTAATCAACCTTTCCATAATAACAATCATAAAATGGGTGTTTCACCCCTACAATGTTTCTATATCCAAAGTTCAAATAATTGGGAGGGCTGAATGTTCAAAAAATTACTGGTTATCATACCACTTGCACTGCTCATGATTTCCTGTTCTCTGACGGATTCTCTGTTTAATTCCTCTGAACCGGAGGTAATCGTTGTAACGGCTACTCCCGAGTCAGTTGTTTTGCCAAATACAGCCCCAGCAGCAACTACCCAACCCGCAGCGGACCCCCCTATAGCAACAAAGCTGGTTACCGATTCCATTTCGGATCCGGTGGCGGCTGATCTCACCCTCCTCGCCGGGCCATTCACCGGGACGCTCGTCCGGGAAGATGAATACCTGGTACCTTGGTACTGCGCCGGCGTGGACGTAGAAAATTTTGCCGCGCGGGTTACTTTTACCAGCTTGCCGGCTTTTGACCAGAACACCAATTCCTTTGCGCTTTTCTTTCGCCAGACTGAAGACGGCGACCAGTACCGGCTGATCGTTTACAGCACGGGTTGGGAATTTTATAACGTGCGCAATATGGATCATGTAATGGTGAATTCGGGAACATTGAATATGAACTGGGATATCCACGGCGACAACACCCTTGAGGTATACGCCGTTGGCGATACCGGCTATTTCTACCTGAACGGCTACCGCATTTACACCCTCAACCTAAAAGATCGCGATTACTCGGGCAACGTGTGCGTCGTCTCCAGCGTCTACACCAGCGACACCTACGGCGTGGTGACCGAGTTCCAGGATTTCGAGGTCTGGCAGCTCGACCCGCAGTAGATTTCAAGTATCGAGAGATTAGGTTTTAGAGGCTGGCCATCCCCGCGATTGCCCCTGTGCTGAAGGCAAAGTGCAGGTTGTACCCTCCGCATGGACCGACCACGTCCAGTGTTTCGCCTGCCAGCTGCAGGTTGGGCACCACGCGCGAGCGCATTGTGAGCGGGTCGACCTCGCTCACCGGCACCCCGCCGGCGCTCACCTGGCAGTACTCGAACCCGCGCACCCCTGTAACCTTGAAGGGCAGGGCAGTGAGCAGCGCAAACACCTTTTCCAATTCGGCATCGGATACCTGGTCCATCCTCGCACGTTCAGACACCCCGGCCATTGACAGCACCACCGGCGGCAGTTTGGGGGGCAGCACTGCTCCCAGCAGCACCGCAAGCGGAGTGGGTGAGCTGTGATTCTTCCGGGCGAGCAGGCGCATGGCTTCTTCGCTGGCAAACAGCGGGTTCAGTTCCAGGCGCAGGGCAGCCCCCGGGCGTGTGGAGATGTGGTGGCTGAGATCCATCACTGCCGGCCCGTTCAGCCCCCATTCGGTGAAGATCAGGTTGCCGGTGGTTTCTGCTAGCATAGTTTTCCCCTCGAATAATCTCACGCGCGTATCGAAGCGCACGCCCTTCAACTTCTGGTAGGGAGTCATGTCGCAGGTAACCGGAGCCAGCGCTGGCACCACCGGGCAGATGGTGTGCCCCAGTTCCTTCAGGATGGGGAAGAGCGTTCCGCGCGAGCCAAGGGTGGGGTAGGCGGCCCCTCCCGCGGCGATCAGCAGCCGTTCGCACGTCACCGGGCGTTGTGTTTTGAAAGAGATTTCGAATCCGTTTGTTGTATTGCGTATAGCAGTTACTTTGTGATCCAGCAGCAGGTTGACCCCGGCTTGCTTCAGCGCATAATAGAAGGCGTCCACCACGCTTTGGGCAGATTCGGACAGCGGGTAACACCAGCCGTCGTGCGTGGCGTAGGTAAAAATGCCGATGGTGGGCAGGAAGGCCAGCAGATCCGCGATGCCAAAATGTGCCAGCACCTCTTCCATCCACTGCGGGTCGCCGCAGGTATAGCGTTCCGCGTTCACGTTGTCATTGGACAGGTTGCAGCGCCCTGCACCGGTCACCAGCAGCTTGCGGCCTACGGTGGCATTGCCCTCGATGAGGGTCACCCGGGTTCCGCTGCGCGCTGCAAACAGCGCTGCCGTCATGCCGGCTGGCCCGGCTCCGATGATAGTTAACTCTTTAGTCATACAATTATTGTAACGGTGGAGCCCGATCGGGGCAAGTTGCTCAATCAACCGGTCGGTTCATTATTTTTTTCCCTCAAGCGATACTGTCTGGTGCTCATGTTTAAACCGTGAATTCCTTGTCACAGACTGTGTTTAACAAAAGTAACCAGGAAGTATATTTTCTAAGATCACGATGTTTCTTTCTTCCGCCTCTCGACCCATTGCTGGGCAGCAACCCCTGCCGCGATCAATCCCACCACCACTGCACCGTATTTTTGGGTGATGAATCCGCCTACGAGTAAAGCAATACCCATGAGAATAACGATTGGCGGAAGAATGGTTGCGAAAAATCCTTTCATGGCAGACTTCTCCTGATTAGCAGATCCCGTTTCTTCCTGTGTCCTGTCCGAAGGGTTTAGAGGTTCTGCTTCTCTACCATTATTCGCACTTTGTTCTTCCCCATCAACGGTGGTTTCCCCAGGTATTCCAACTGTGGTTTTCCCCAGTTTCAGGATTAATTCAACCCTTGAATTCACTTGCATCTTCTCGAAAATGTTGCGCAGATGAAATTCAACCGTCCGTTCTGAAATACCAAGGGCATAAGCGATCTGCTTGTTCGATTTCCCTTGCATTAACAGGTTTGCTACATCCTTTTCTCGCGGACTGAGGGTTTCCGGATCACTCATTCTATGTCCAGTCTACTCAACCAGAATGGATATTGCTTCTGGGGTTTCATATTTTCATTATAAGGATATTCATTCGATTTCTTCAACTCTCAGACCGGTGGCACCAGGCATGGGATTGAGGTCTACAAATGATAAATGATCCATTGCCGACCTCCATGAACCATGGGCTTGATTATCTTGATGGAATGGCAAATTCTGAAGGGTCTCACTCACCACTCTCTACTTTTAGACATAATCTCCACACTCCACTCCCAACTCTCTATTTTCCGCTGTATGCCACCTCGAATCACGAAAAATATAATAGGATGTAATATTCTTCATCAATAATAGATATAATAATCAGATGTATAATACAGATGTAATGAAAAAACAGAATTTATACCGCACCCAGGTACTGCTCGAACCGCAGCAGTATGAACAGCTCACCGCACTGGCAGAAACTGAAGGTATCAGCCTGTCAGCCCTGCTGCGGCGCATGGTGGCGCAGGCTCTTGAAGCCCGCCGCCGCCAGGACCTGGCGCGCGCTGCCGAAAAGCTGATGGGCGCTTACTATTCCGACGGCGAGATGGTGGGCTACTCCGCGCTCGACGGTGACGACTTTCTTGGCAGAGGGTAGGGCATGAACCGCGGCGAAGTGTGGCAAATGACGCTCGACGCAACAGCGGCAGACGCTTCCACTGAAACGGCATCCCGCCTGGTGGTGATCCTCTCCAGCGATGCCCTGGCCATCTTGCCGCTGCGCATCATCGTACCGTTGACTGCCTGGAAGGACGAGTTTTCCGCCGCGCCATGGATCGTGCGCGTGCCGCCCGTGCTCAACAGCGGACTGGAGCAGGTGATGGCCGCTGATGCCCTCCAGGTGCGTTCGGTCTCCACGGCGCGTCTCAGGCAAAAGCTTGGTGATCTGCCCGGCAAGCTTGTGGCAGAGATTGCCGCCGCAGTGTCGGGCATCATCCAGCACTGACACCTAAAATCACCCCGCTGCCCCCTCAATTTCCAAATTTTCTATCATGGATTTTTTAAGATTCCCGCATCCGCCGGGTAGTATACCGTGCAGGCTGCATTTTTCTGCATGATAGTATCTCCACAGAGGTTCGAACTCTGGTTTTTACTGGCTGGTTGGACTTTCTCCATGTATTGTTAATTGGAATTAATAATCAGAAAAATTTAATATTAATAATATTGTAATACTGTGTAATACATAGTATAATACAAGCATGAAAACATCAGAAATGAACGACCAATTGATGAATCTGACCCAGGAACTAAGGCGCGGTGCACTGCCTTTGGCGGTGCTCAGTATGCTGCGCGAGAACACGTACGGGTACGCTCTCATTAACGACCTGGCTTCACACGGCATCGAGATCGACCAGGGAACCCTGTACCCCATGCTGCGCAGGCTCGAATCGCAGGGTCTGCTGCAGAGTTCCTGGATCGTCGAGGGCACGCGTCCTCGCAGGTATTACCAGGTCAGCGCGCAGGGCAGCCAGGTGCTCGCAGCCCTAGCCGCCGAGTGGAGAAGCCTGAACGGTGTGATGGAGAATATGTTGGGCGGTTTGCCCTTGATGAATGGAGGAAAGAATGAAACTAATTGAAAGATATTTACACGAAGTAGGGCGTTATCTGCCCCCCAGGAACCGCGAGGACATCCTGGCTGAGATTAAATCCTTTTTGCTCGATAAACTTGATGAGCGTATGCAGGGCCGAGAACCGCAGGAAGCTGACGTGATCGCGCTGCTCAAAGAGGTGGGCTCTCCGCAGAAACTTGCATCCTCATACCCTGGCGGGCAGCAGTACCTGATAGGCCCCGATCTGTACCCGTTCTTCCGCATGGTGGCCTGGATAGTGCTCGCCTGCGTTACTGGCGCGCAATTGATCGCCTTTGGTGTGACGGCCTGGGTTGGTGAAGAGACCCTGAACCTCTGGGATTCCCTGGCGTCGTTGATTTCCAGCCTTCCGGCTGCGTTAGGTTCGGTGGTGATCGTGTTCCTAATTCTTAAGCGCTTCGGCGTCAATCCAAAACTGGATGATGAACCCTGGGATCCGGCATCGCTCCCTGAAATCGAAGGCATCGAAGAGCTCAAGAAAGGTGAGCAGATCTTTGGCATCGTGGGCGGCAGCATCCTCCTGGCAATTGTGGCGGTCATTCCCGAGAAGATCGGCATCTATATCTTCCCCGGGGGAACATACTACCCCGATCCGGTTATCCTGCAGTACGCCGGTTGGATCTTTGTGTCCCTCCTGGCTGGCATCAGTCTCAATATCTACCTGCTCTGGCAGGGTCGCTGGTCCACAGCCAGCCGCATCGCCCAGATTATTGTCAATTTCATCTCCATTGGTGTCCTCACCGTTCTGGTGCAGGGGCACAGCGCCTGGCTCGCAGCCCACGGATCGACCGGGTTCTTCGCCAGCATCGAAAAGATCGAGACCATGCTCGCCGGCGATATGCAGGTCTTCGGCATGGAGGTCTTCAAGTTCGCCTTTGGTGTTGCCTTGATCGTCACCGTGATCGAAACGATCGTTCTGATCGTCAACCTGGTGCGCGGACTGTTCAAGAAGAGCCCGCTGCCTGACATGCCCACCAAGTGACCGAGATTTGCAGTTTCAAATGGTAAAATCGGAACAGGGCGCTCTGCGCCCTGTTGCTCTATCTTAGGGTATCACCTTTTAGATTGCGTGTAGAATAGAGCCATGATCTCGATCAGTCTCAATCACATTCACCTGGTGCTGGGCGCCAAAACCATCTTCACCGACCTCGATTGGGAGATTCAGCACGACCAGAAGATCGGTCTTATCGGACCCAATGGCGCGGGCAAGTCCTCACTGTTCAAACTCATCACCGGCGAGTACCTCCCTGAGAAGGGCGGCGCCGTCGTGCGCGCCCGCGGAGTGACTGTGGGCTACCTGGCTCAAGAACCCCAGCTCGATCCCCAGCAGACCGGTTTCGATTCCGCGCTGCAGGGCAATCCGCGTGTGGCGGAAGTAGCTGCTGAGCTGGCACAGGTGGAACACAACCTGGGCGATCCCGCAGTTTACTCAAATGAGAAGCGCCTTGCCCGCACCCTTGACCGCCAGCAGCAGCTCCTCACCGAATACCAGGCGCTCGGCGGCGATCAGTATCCCCAGCGTGTGCGCGAAGTCCTGCGCGGGCTGGGACTGCGCGAAGGCGAGGAGGACAAGCCCATCGGCACCCTCAGCGGCGGGCAGAAGAAGCTCATCGGGCTGGCGCGCCTGCTGTTGAGCAAGCCAGACGTGCTGCTTCTCGACGAACCCGACAACCACCTCGACCTGGCCGGCAAACAGTACCTCGAACGCTTCATCCAAACCTACCCCGGCGCGGTGGTGGTCATCTCGCACGACCGCTACCTGCTGGATGCGGTCGTGACCGACATCGCCGAACTGGATGCCGGGCGGCTGACCGTGTTCAACGGCGATTACTCCTCCTTCATCATCGACAAGCAGCAGCGCCTGGCGCGCCAGAACGAACTCTACCACGTCCAGCAACGTCAGATTGCGCGCATCGAGGCTGCCATCAAGCGTTATGCCGTCTGGGCGAAGACCTACGACAGCGAGAAGTTCGCCAAGCGCGCCAAAGCCATTCAGAACCGCCTCGATCACATGGACCGGCTCGAGCGGCCTTTGATGGAGCGCCGCCGCATGGAGCTCAAGCTGCACGGCTGGCGCGGGTCGCAGAAGGTGCTTCAGTTCAAAGGCATCAGCAAATCCTTCGGCGTGCGAAGCGAGCGGCGCGTGCTTTCCCATGTCAACCTGGTGCTGCACCACGGTGAGCGTGTGGGCGTGATCGGGCCCAACGGCACGGGCAAATCCGTGCTGCTGCGCCTGGCACTGGGCACCCTGGAACCCGATGCAGGTGACGTGATCATGGGGCCGAGCGTCTCACCCGGTTACTATGCCCAGGAGCACGAGACCCTCGACGGCGAGCAGACCGTGCTCGACACCGTGCGTCTGGCCGGAAACATGGGCGAGAGCCAGGCAGTAGCGCTGCTTGGCAAGTTTCTCTTTGACTACCGCATGTGTTCACAAAAGGTGAAGGACTTATCCGGCGGTGACCGCAGCCGCCTGCAGTTGCTGCTGGTGGTGCTCTCTAAAGCCAACTTCCTGCTGCTCGACGAGCCCACCAACAATCTCGATATCGCCTCCGCAGAGGTGCTCGAGGCTGCCCTCGCAGAGTTCGAGGGCACAGCGCTGATCATCTCGCACGACCGCTACTTCCTGGATCAGGTCGTCGACCGCATCCTGGTGGTCAGCGAGGGCAGGGTGGAAAGCCACCCCGGCGGCTACAGCGACTGGCTGACCGCCAGCGGTCAGCCCTCCGGGAACCGGTAACTCCCTAAACTAATCAATTGTTGGAACGCGGTCTACCCGATTTCCAGCCACTCCTGCGGCAGGAAGCTGCGTACGATCACGCGGTACGCGGGCGCGTACTCGTTGGTGTAAATCTTCGAGTGGTGCACGGACGGGTATCCTTTTTCCTTCATTTCTGTCAGGAAGTTCTCCAACTCGTGTGGTTCGCTGCCGGGCAGGAGCTCACCGGCGATTTCAACTGCCTGCGAAGCATAGCTATCGAGCAGCACGGTTGAACCGAAAAACTCAGCGGATGTGCGCAGGAAGACTTCCAGCAGCAGCTCGCTCGATTGCTTCAGTTTCGTAAACGGGCGCAGGTTCAGCCGCACGATGCTGCCCCCTGGGTTGATCGGCTCGATCAGCGGTTCAGGGAAGTGCACTGGCATCAGGAAGCTCATTTCCTGCTCCAGCCAGATTCGTGCATGTTCGCGGTTGATCATCGCATGCTCGCTTCCCATTGCTGCCTGCAGGATCAACTTGTAGACGTCTTGCACCTGCCACAGCGGGAAACGGCGGGTTTGTCCGCGGAGTACATTTTGAAAAGGTGTCGGCATTGTGTTCCTTAAGTACCGGAACCCCCAGCCAGGCATCTTCCGGTTGTGTGATGTGTAGATAAAAATTTGGTTTAAAAACCTTACCGGTTATACCATGTATCGTGCAGGCAGGTCAGGGACCTGTTTCAGCAGGTTCTGGATGAACTGCTGTTTTCGCAGCGGCAGGTTCTGGTACCACCACCTGAGCCCGAGGCAGATCAGCAGCAGGATTAAGATCGTGATCAATGAATTGCGGATGGAGCGGCTCATGCTTTCCTCCTCTCAGGCTTCCATCTTCTCGATGATACCGGCAGCGATGTAGCCCGAAGCGATCGTGCTCGGCACGCCCCCGCCGGGGTGCGTTGAGGATCCCACCAGGTACAGTCCCTTGATGCTCTTCGACTTCGCAGCCGGGCGGAACACCGCCTGCGCGGCGAGGTCCTGCTGCAGGCAGCAGATCGCTCCCTCCGGCAGCAGCAGCTGGCGTTCGAAGTCCAGCGGTGTCGAGCACTCGGCCGTCACCACGTGATCCTTCAGCCCCGGGATCGCCGATTTGGACAGGCTGTTGATCGTGCGTTCAATAAAGCGCGGCTTTTCCGTGTCCCAATCCGTGCCCTCCAGGTGATAGAACCCCTGCGGGATCAGGTTGAGTACATGTTTATTCTTTGGCGCGAGTGATTTGTCGGTGTAGGAGGGCCAGCAGATCAGCCCGAAGTTTTCATCGCTCAACCTCCCGGGCAGCACCTGGTCGTAGTAGAAGCGGTCTACGTCTTCAGGCGATACCGCGATCACGCTGTGATGCCCGTCGAGGTCCGGCGCGGCATCCAGCCCCAGGTAGATCATCGGCACCGAAATGGAGAGCTTATAGCTCTTGATGCCTTTCACCACCGGCGCGGGCAGGTGCTCCTCGCCGATCAAATCGAGATAAAGCGTCTTGGCGTTGATGTCAGACACCACCAGGTCCGCGGTGACCTCCGTGCCGTCGGCCAGCACCACGCCCGAAGCGCGCCCGCCGTACACCTCCACCTTTGACACGCGCGTCTTCTTGCGCACCTCCATCCCCAGCTGGCAGCCCACGCGCTCCAGCGCCTCGGGAATTCGGATCATTCCCCCGCGCGGATAGTAGACACCCACATGCTCCGAATAAGGCACCATCGCGTAAGGTCCCGGCACCAGGTTGGGCGGCAGCCCGAAGTACAGCGCCTGGTACGCCATCGTCTTCAGCACCTTCTCGTCCTTGAAATACTTCTCCAGGATGTCCTGGTAAGAGGAGAGGAACACCGGCAGGAACTTGAGAAAGCGCGGGTTCTTCATGATCAGGTTGGCCATGTCGGTCATCGTGCTGGCCGGCATCTGGAAGAAAGTGTCGAGGGTTACATTCATCAGGTCGTCGGCGAAGGCGCAGAACTCGCGCCACTTCAGCCCGTCTGAAGGCGACATTTCGGCGATGATCCTGCCTGTCTCCTCCACCGAAAGCGGGTAGGTGACGCGCGAACCGTCGGGGTAAATGTAAGACATCATCGGGTCGCAAGGGATGAGGTCCACTTCCTTCTGCAGCGTTGTCCCCAGCTTCTCGAACACGCGCTCGATAGGCTGGATGATCTCCACGATCGAAGCGCCCACGTCAAAGCGGTACCCGTCGCGCTCGAAGGTCGAACAGCAGCCGCCGATGCGCTCCGACTGCTCGAGCAGCAGCACGCGCCGTCCCTGTTTGGCCAGCAGCGCGCCGGCCGAAAGCCCGCCCAGGCCGCCGCCAATCACAATCACATCATAATCCGCCATAACTCCCTCCGAGGAACGAAATGGATTTATGATAGTGAAGACAATCGTTTTCAGCCGTACATTTTAAGACAACTTTCTGAAATCTTCACTATCCCAAAAAGTGTCCGATCCCTGAATTTTTGTTTTAGCAATTTGAATGGCCATTTCTTCGCCATTGCCTTTGTTCATTGGAAGCAAGTAGCGAATACACATGTAAAGACATGCGCCAGTCAGTGTAAGTAATATGACCCCTCCCAGTAATTTGAGTATGCTTTCTTGGTATTGATCAAGATTTTTTATGAAAAGAGCGCTCATGGGAGTGAGGATGCCAGCAAAAATGAAAGTCTGCCAAAATTTTTTACGCGTCCATTTTTTCATACAATCTTTGCATAGAAAATATGTCTGCTCGGTGATATTGGTGTAAAACTGTTGATGGGTTTTTCCATTGTCTTGCCTGACATACTCATATTTTGTCAGGCCTGTTATTTCGCCATTTTCGATCACTTTTTTCCCATGATGAAAAGTAAAGTAGCTGCCATCAGATTGTTTTCCACAATTTTCACAGATAGAATTCATTTTCCCTCTTCTCCTATCGCTGATAATTGAAAAGAACAATCATAATTATACAAAAAATCATCGAAAGGGGAGATGGTTGATTTCTCTCAGGTGATTCATCTCTCTTGCTCGCTGGGCTGGATGATTTCCTTGATCGAAGCGCAACGTCGAAGCAGATATCGAGCTCTAGAACCGGCCCAGGCCGCCGCCACTCATCAAGCCTGCCGTTGAAATCTATCCTTTTGCACGAGCGTGGAACGGCAATTCGGTATACAATGAACATGTACATCCATTTGCCGCGGGTTTATGAGGTTCTAGCTGATCCCCCAGGTCTTTTCTCCCATGTCCTTCGATAACCGAGAGGATTTAGCTGCACCCCCTAAATGATCCGTCTTTGTGATGAGAAACTGAGGTTGAGATGAAAAGGATTGCAACCAGAGTGCTGGGTGTTGGCAATTGTAATGCGGATGGGAGGTCGAGGCAAAAGATCCTTGCGAAGTATGCGCGGAAGGGAGACCTCGTCTTGCTGAAGCATGTGAAACTTGATGAAGGCGACTCGAACAAGATCGAGGTGCGGCTAATCGATGGTGAAAAGAGCCACCGGGTGGGATTTCTTCCTGGGCGGGTTGGGGGACTGCTGGTGAAACACCTGGATGCTGAACAAGAAGTGAAAGCTGTAATTGCCGGCTTGCCTCAAGAAGAAGACAACCCCAATATGGGGCTTCACCTGCATATCACTTATTAGCTTATTTCACGGGTTGAATGTCATTGCAGTGCAGCAATGTGCTGTGAGGTTGAGGCATTGCTTCATTTGCGATCAGCGATCGATCCGACAGGACTGGTGAGACCTCTTACGCCACCTCTACCCTGTTGCGCCCCGAGCGCTTCATGCGGTACATCAGCTCGTCTGCCCGTTTCAACAAAACCTCGCTGTTGTCGCCTTTGCGTGCCAGCGTTCCGCCGATCGTCACCGTCACCACGGCGCTTCCCTCCTCCAGGTCGAGGCGCGAAACCCCGACCAGCACCCTGATCTTCTCCGCGATCGCCTGCAGCTCTTCCCCGCTATTGACGTCCTGCACGACGGCAATGAACTCATCGCCGCCCCACCTGCCGACCACGTCCGTCTTGCGCAGGTTGTTCTGGATCGTCTCGCTGACCATCTTCAGCGCCCGGTCGCCCGCGTCGTGCCCGAAGGTGTCATTCACTTCCTTGAACTTGTCCACATCGATGAATAGTACCCCCAGCGCGCTGGGTTTATCCTCGCTGGCTGACAGCAGCCCGTGCAGCAGCCTGTCGACATATGCGCGGTTGCGCAGCCCGGTTAACGCGTCCGTGTTGGATTTATACCTCAGTTCGGCCAGTTCAAGTTGATCGATCCGCGCGGTTGAGGCCTTGCTGAACGTCTCAACCCCGCCGATGATCTCGCCCTGTGCACCGCGGATTGGCGCAGTCCTCACGTATACCGGAACGCGCTGCCCCTCCGCATGGTGCAGGAACACCTCGTTTTCGCAGGGATTGCCGTCCGCCATACTGGCCGACAGCGGGCAACCTTCCTTGCACAGCATCTTCCCCTCGGCGTTCACGTGGTTGAGCAGGTTATCCATGCACGATTTACCGATGACTTCCTCCGCCTTGTAGCCGGTGATCCTTTCAGCACCCCTGTTCCAATAGGTAATACTGCGCTCGAGATCCACAAAGTAAACCCCGTCTGCGATATTATCCAAAAGGGATTTGTAGAAGTTCGGTTCGTCGGACATGGTTCCTCTGAAGTATTGCCAGGTTTGGGATATGGCTAATCATATCCTAAGTCTGCCTTTTTTGGCACAGATCAGGAATGGGGAAATCACCCAACATCAACAAAACCGCATCCCCGAGGTGATGCTTCCGTTCCTTTTGCTTTTTATGATGCCTTCGGATGGTGCAGCACACTACTCTCCCCAAAAATCCTAAGGCTGTGTTATATATTGATACACCATAAATCAACAAGGATCAATTAATGGATCAATCTGAAATCATACTGAATCTCTGGTACGTTTGTGACGAAAAGGGCGTCATCGATTCCCTGCGCGCGCGGGCTTATGTTGGCACAGGCACGGATACCGAAATGCGCGCCTTCCTGCAGCGATTCGCCGCCACTGATCACCTGATCGCCCGTTCGTTCCCAATCCCCGAGACTTTCCAAATGGACGGAAGGCCGGTGACGCACCAATCCGCCCTGGAGCACCACGGCGCGTCGATCGCCCTTTTCGCCGAAGCGCTCGAGACTTTGCAAAGTGAACTGCCTGCCGAAACTCCCCTTGAGATTCCCGACCAGCCGCTTGCCTGCCTGACCCCGCTCCTGCGTACCAGCGACGGTAACCTCCGACCAGTGCTCGACGAGGCAAAGTTTATCTAGCTCGCTAGAATGCGCTCACCAGACACCTGTTCAAAGCGCAGCAGTTATATTAGGGCTCCAGTCTCGTAAAATCGTTCAGTGTTACAATTTGATTCAGACATTGGGTGGCTGATCTCCATTTACTATTGAAAACCTGGACACACAGGAAATGATCATTCTCTCTTTTATTCTCTATATCCTGTTCTCCCTGTTCCTTTACATTTCCTGTATTGGAAGGGTTCACCTCGCCAGGTTTATTCAGGTGTTCTACCTGGTCACGTTCTCAGCCAATATCATCCTTTTCCTGCTGCTCAGCCTGTTTGGGATTATTGACCGGCCTCTTGCTTATCTCATCCTCCAGTTGTTACTCTGTCTGTTGCCAGCGGTTTTCATCCGCCGCAAATACCGCCTGACTTTCACTCAGTACAGGGATGCTCTCAAGATCAAGGTTGAAAGACTCGGGTTTGTCAATATCGGATTGATCGTTTTGATCGGGTTGGTCCTTGCGGGATTCTTCGCAGTGGGAATTACGACACCCCCCAATAATCTCGACAGCCTGGATCCGACCCACTTGACGAAGCTCTTTTACTGGCTGCAGGACGGCAGGATCGACACTTTTACCAGGTTCAATCTCTCTGATTTGTTCGACCCAATCTTTGTGCACATCCAGGGACTATGGCTCTATGTGCTGGGTCGCAGCGAAAACCTGTTCTTCCTGGTACAGTGGTCTTCGCTGGTGATCACAGTCGTCACGGTTTACAAAATTGCACGAGATCTTCAGTTTTCACGTACCGGGGCGTTGATGAGTGCACTCATCGGGCTCTCCTTTCCAGCACTGATCCTGCAGACCTATTCTTTCCAGGGAGACCTCACCGTTTCCGCATTGATCTTGTTATGTATCTCCTTTGCCCTGGCTTACCTCCTCCGAAAGGAGAAGGGTGATCTCCTCTGGGCAGTTCTTTCCCTGGTTCTGGCGCTTGGATCCAAAAAGGGAGCCTACCTGGTTCTGCCGGCCGTTGTCATATTTGGCGTGATCTGGCTGATGCGCCGCATCCGGAACAGAAAACTCGCTTATGCGGTGGCCGCCTTGCTGGTTGTAATCGGCGTGGGTGGAGGGCTCTTGTTGGGCCGTGCTCTGACCGGCGGAGACGTGAAGATTGGCGGAACCAAACTCCTGGCTGACAGCTACGAATCTCTGGATGAGGTTGGCGAAAAGGCACGCTATACGTTCCCGCGTTATCTCTACCAGTTCATCAGCCTGGATGGGTTGCCGCGTGTGACGCAGAATTCACTTCAAATCATCAAAGCTCAGGTATTCCAGGGTTTCTATAAATCTCAGGGAGTGGATCTTGAGCAGGAGGTCTACCTTCAACCGGGCTACAACAAGGGTGAAGCATTCCGATACCTGTCTCCTTCGCATCTTCACGAAGACAGCGCCTGGTTTGGTCCGCTGGCCTTTATCCTGCTTCCGCTCTCCCTGGTGATTGCGCTGTTCAGTAAGCGCAAAGAACGCCGGGTGTATGCGGCTTTTGTGCTGTTGTTGGTTGTCACGTACACACTGCTGGTCTTCCTACAGAGGCCGGGCTGGGATCCATACCAGGGGCGTTATTTTATGACCGCACTATTGCCTATAGTCCCGTTGATTTCGATCCTCTTTGTAGACCAAAAGGTCATCCGCGGGATTTTGATGACAGTCATCATCCCTCTAAGTTTCTTCCTGTCAATGAACACCCTTCTTACGAACGAGTCCAAACCAATCGTAACGGCCAGAACTCTCTGGGAGGTTCAACAGAAATATGCGCTTACTATACCGGAGAACAATGGACTGCAATCCTTTGTGAAGAAGAAGTTTACCAACTTGATCACCCATTTTGCTGACCATGCGTTGGAAAGGAAATCTATATATGATTTTCCGTACTGGGCCCAGGTGTATTTATCAGATTCCGAAAACGTGGCAAACATCCTTGTGGATGATTTTGTTCCCAAGGATGAAGCGATTTTCCATAACATTCGCAAGACATCACTGGAATTCGGTCTTTTTGGTATGAAAAAGGACCGGCAGGTCATTAAGGTTCGCGACGTTTCAGAGGTTGAGGCAGGCTACTTCCTGACAAGGGATCAACTGGATCCTTTATTAATTGAAGGGATCGAATTCATCGGGATGACCAACGGTTATTGGGTCTATCAGATTTCCAACTAACCTTAGCGTAAAGCATCTTTCTGTTCAGGAGATTTGCGGCGTTTCGACAGATGCCGATTTTGGAAAAGATGCCACTCATAAATACGGATATAATTTCTCCATATTATTAATGGAGTTTACCTGATGACTGCTTTTCTTTCTTCATTTCCTCCCATCCTGCAAGCCTTGTTCGCCACCCTCTTCACCTGGCTGGTGACCGCGCTGGGTTCCGCTTTTGTGTTCGTCAAGAAGACTCTCTCGCGCCGCCTGATGGTGGCCATGCTCGGCTTTGCCGCCGGGGTAATGATCGCTGCCAGTTTCTTCTCGCTGCTGCTGCCTGCCATTGATATGGCCGAGGCTAACGGCACCCCTGGCTGGCTGCCGGCGGTGGTGGGGTTCCTTGCTGGGGGATTATTCCTCTATGGCGTTGACAAGCTTCTGCCGCACCTGCACCCTGGACTGGCTTCCAGTGAAACCGAGGGTATCAAAACTCACTGGCAGCGTTCCATCCTGCTTGTATTGGCGATCACCATGCACAATTTTCCCGAAGGGTTGGCGGTAGGCGTGGCTTTCGGAGCTGTTGCTGCTGGAATTCCTTCGGCCAGTTTGACTTCTGCCGTGGCACTGGCGGTGGGTATCGGGCTGCAGAATTTTCCCGAGGGAATGGCTGTATCCATGCCCCTTCGTGCGGAGGGTTTGTCTCGCCGCAAAGCCTTTATGCTCGGGCAGGCGTCCGGCCTTGTCGAGCCCATCGCCGGGGTGCTGGGTGCACTGGCTGTCATCACCATGAACGCCATCCTGCCCTATGCCCTGGGTTTCGCTGCCGGAGCCATGATCTACGTGGTGGTGGAGGAGCTGATCCCCGAATCGCAGCGCGGCGAGAGCACCGACATTGCCACCCTCGGAGCATTGGCCGGTTTTGCGGTGATGACCTTTTTGGATGTTGCGCTGGGCTAGACCCCCCTTTGGTATAATTCCATCAAACTAATACCTGGAGATTTTATGAACACTGAAATGATTCATCAACTGGGCGCATATGTTGCCGCCAATGTGCTTAAACAGCCCAACCGTGTGATTGCCCCCGATCAGCCGCTGATCACCAGTGGTATGGTCGATTCCTTCAGCCTGGTCGACCTGGCTTTATATGTAGAAGATACCTACAACGTACATTTGGATGATTCCGAACTGAATGCTGAAACCTTTAACACACTGGAACAACTCGCGGCTTTGATCGAAGCTCGCGCAGCCTGATGATGCCAACCTTCACCGAAACATTACAACGATCATTCATCGAGTGCCCAGAAAAGGTGGCTCTTACCGTCCTGCTGCATGGACACGAAGACCAGCCCATCACCTACCGTGAGCTAATCCTTGGCGCGGCAGCCTGGGAACGCACGCTCAAACGGGAGGGCATCCAACCCGGCGAAGTGGTGATCCTCATCCTGCAGCACAGCCTTGACCTGATCTATGCCTACTGGGGTACGATCCTGCACGGCGCCATTCCCTCGATCATGCCTTTCCTCACCGAGAAACTGCTGCCTGAGCGCTACCGCGGAGACCTGGCGTCACTGGTCTCGATCACCAAACCGGAAGCCGTAATCACCTACCGCGATTTTGCCCCCGAAGTGCATGCCGCGCTGGGCGGTGGAACATCCGTGCGCCGGGTGATTGTTTCTGACGAGGTTGAACCGGCGGGTGATGTCGATTTTGCCTCGTTTGGAGGTCTGCAGCGCAAGGCTGAGGATATCGTACTGCTGCAGCACAGCAGCGGTACCACCGGTCTGCAGAAGGGTGTAGCTCTTTCTCACCAGGCGGTTTTCAATCAATTGAAGAATTATTCCAATACCCTTCACCTGGCACCAGAGGACGTGATCGTCTCATGGCTGCCCCTGTATCATGATATGGGGTTGATTGCCGGGTTCCTGATGCCCATATTGCTGCGTGTGCCGCTGGTGATCCTCTCCCCCTTTGAGTGGGTGAGGGCACCGGTACGCCTGCTTCAGGCAGTGACTAAATACCGCGGCACGCTCTCGTGGCTGCCGAACTTTGCCTATAACTTCTGTGCAAAAAAGATCCGCGACCGCGATCTGGAGGAGGTGAACCTCTCTTCGTGGCGTGCGGTCTCAAACTGTTCTGAGCCGATGCGCTTCGAGAGCCACGCGCTGTTCCTGCAGCGTTTCGCTCCCTACGGGCTCAAGGCCTCAGCACTATGCACTTGTTACGCGATGGCAGAGAATGTCTTTGCCGTAACCCAGGGCGGGATTGATTCCCCGGTGGAATTGGATGACATCGACCGCGAAGCCATGCAAGTGGAGCGTGTTGCCAAACCTGCCCAACCAGGAAGGCCTGCAGTAACCATGGTGTCGGCCGGGCCAGCGCTGCCTAACGTGAAGGTCAAGGTCACAGATGAGCACGGCAATACTGTACCAGATCGCGTTATCGGTGAATTGGCGTTGCATTCCGATTGCATGCTTACCGGTTATTATCACCGCGACGACGCAACGCACAAAGCTATGAAGGATGGCTGGTACTTTACCGGGGATTACGGTTACAAGGTGGGCGAACAAGTCTATGTGGCAGGGCGTAAGAAAGATATGATCATCGTTGGCGGTAAAAACGTCTACCCGATGGATCTCGAAGAGTTGGCTATGGAGGTCAATGGAGTACATCCGGGGCGTGTTGTAGCTTTTGGTATTTTTAATGAAGAAACTGGAACGGAAGACGTGGTTATCGTTGCCGAAGTTGAAACCCAGGAACAATCTGAGCTGGACCGTATTGCCGACGAGGTACGGGCAGTGGTCACTCGAGGATCGGCAGTTGCACTGCGCCATGTGTACCTTGTAGGTCCCAAGTGGCTGATCAAGACCAGCAGCGGTAAAACTGCACGCGGTGCTAATAAAGAGAAGTACATGAAAGAGACTGGTCTCGCGCTGTAACTCCTCTTATATTCACTACAATAAGTATCGAGATTTGGATATCGTGGACAAAGATTATCCAAATCTCGATATTTTCTTCATAAAATCTTCACAAATTGCTGATATGGTATAGATGCAAGATGAGAAGGAGCCGATATGAAGAAAGTGATGATTGGTTTGATCGTGGCAGCTGCGCTTGTGATGGGGGCGGGCGGCGCATACCTTGCGGCTAAAGCACTGCCCGCGATTGGGTATACTCCACTCAATCAGGATGAGGAGCAACTGCCGGCCATCCCGGATGAAGATAATGAATGGTCATTGACCCCAAGGGGCAGGGGCGGTGATCCGTACGGCAACCAACCGGGAAATTCCAACCGCCGTGGTATGGGTCCGGGTATGAACAGAGGCAGTTTCTTCAACGAGCCCTCTGCTGAGGGGAAACGCATTAGCATGGACGACGCACTGAAGGCGGCACAGGAATATGCTGCAGAACGGGGAGAAAATTTGCGCGTAGCCGAAATCATGGAATTCTCTGAAAACTTCTATGCTGTCGTCCTTGAAACGGATACAGGCAAGGGCGCATTTGAATTATTGATTCACCCTGTAAGCGGAGAGGTGATTCCTGAATTTGGCCCGAATTTGATGTGGAATTTAAAATACGGGCATATGTCAGTGGACGAGCCTTCTTCAATAAACGCCTTATCCCTGGAACAGGCCGCAGCAACGGCACAAAAAGCACTCGATACGAGGTTTTCAGGGGCTGAAGTCTCAACAGACGGGATTGATTTTTATGGATACTACACCTTCGATTACGAAATCGATGGCACGGTCGCGGGCATGGTATCAGTGAATGGCGAATCCGGCAGGGTATGGTTTCACAACTGGCATGGAGATTTTATTGGTGAAAAGGAGATCAAATAATGAATAAGACAGTAAAGTGGGTTTTGATTGGTTTGGGCATTGCCCTGTTGGTATTTCTCATTGCGCTCCCGGTATTTTATATGGTGCTGCACCGGGGAGGGATGATGGGATTGGATATTTATGGCCGGGCTGGACGGATGATGATGCCTGTGCCGTTCTTTGGATTTCTTGGTTTCTTCCGCATCCTCCTTCCGTTGGGATTGATTGCCCTTGTGGTGGTGGGGATTGTTCTGCTCGCGCGCGGAGGGCGATCTAACCAGGCAGCACCGTTACCAGCGCAGCCTGCGGAACAGGCGCAGCCAGTAGTGGAACAGCGTATCTGCCGCAAATGCGGAAAACCATTGAATACCGAAGGGGAATACTGCCCATTCTGCGGAAAGAAGCAGTAATAGCCATCCAACCAGCCTGAATCCCGGGCGGGATAAAGGGTTTCTATCAAAACAACAGGAATCCGGTATCAATCCAGATTCCTGTTGTCCTTTTGCAGGATATTTCAACTAACGTATAATTGACCTTGAACTTATTTTACTTATGGAGCTACGATCATGGATGTGCGTAATGAAAAACTGGCGAATCTGATCATCAAGTATTCCCTGAGAGTCAAGCCGGGCAACACCGTTTTGATCCGGGGAGGGATAACAGCAGAACCGCTGTTGAAAGCCCTGTATGAAGAGGTGTTGGATTCAGGCGGACATCCTTTCCTGTTGACGGAATACGACTGGTCGGAGGAAATGCTGCTACGGCTGGGTAACGAAGACCAGATCACCTATATTCAGAAACCCAACCAAATCTTCTACGGCGAATTCGACCGCTTGATCCGTGTGCGAGCGGAGGATAACACCAAGGCTCTCAACGGAGTGGATGGCAGTAAATATGCCCGTTATACCCAGGCACGCGGACCGTTAATGGACACCTACATGGCCAGATCCGCATCCGGGGCTTTGAACTGGGCGGTCACCATGTACCCGACCAACGCCTATGCACAGGATGCAGACATGTCGCTGGACGATTATGCCAACTTCCTCTATGGTGCGTGCATGCCAGATCTCGACGATCCCATTGGTTACTGGCAGCGGGTATCGGACCGGCAGGAACGCATTGTCAAATGGCTGGACGGCAAGAAGAATGTGCACCTGGTTGGTAAGGGCACTGACCTGCGCCTGAGCATCGAAGGCCGCAAATTCATCAACTGCGACTGCCGGGTGAACATCCCTGACGGTGAGATCTTTACGGGACCGGTGGAAGACAGCATCGAAGGACACGTGTCCTTCTCATACCCCACCATCTACCACTCGCGTGAGGTCACCGGTGTGCAGCTAGAGTTCAAAAAAGGCCGTGTGGTGAAGGCCTCGGCCAACAAGAACGAGGAGTTTCTGCTCAAGACCATCGATACGGACGAGGGTGCGCGCGGCGTGGGTGAGTTCGCCATCGGTACCAACGACGGCATCCGGCAGTTCACCCGCCAGATCCTTTTCGACGAAAAGATTGGCGGTTCCTTCCACATGGCGCTTGGTAAAGGTTACCCGGAATCGGGCAGTAAAGCCCAATCCTCCATTCACTGGGACATGATCTGCGATCTGCGCGACGGCGGGCAGATCTGGGTGGATGATACACTGCTGTATGAGAACGGCAAATTCGTAATCGAAGGCTAATCTACCAACTCCATATTTGTATTAAGTGAATGATTCCTGAGGAAACCTTCAGGAAAAATGATCAAAAAATGGGCGTCCAGCAGGACGCCCATTGCCATAGGTGATGAGGATTGCAGCACATCACAGGTTGAATTTTCGGCGGATTCCGCTCATCACAAGCCCCAAACCGAGCAGTCCAAACCCTGCGTAGGTAAGATTGTTGATATTGAGGTTATCTGCTATTCCCGTGACCGGTATCAGTAGCGCCATCGATTCCACTGCTGCGACACCTTCGCCTGTAACCGGGATAGATAGGGTGGGCACGGGGGAAGGACCACCGCCGCCCGTGGGTTCGGTCGGAACACTGGTCGGATCAGGCGTTTCACTGACAACCGGTGTTGCTGTAGGAACAGGGGTGCTGTTATCCTCAGGTGTGCTGGTAGGGGTGAATGTCGCCTCTGGAGTGTTGGTTGGGGTGAGTATGGGCGTGCTAGTGGGAGGAACTGCGGTATTTGTTGGGGTTGCTGTACTTGTTGCGGGTACCGAGCATCCATTCGCAACCAGGGATTGATTGCCGTATGCAGAGATAAAATCTCCATTCCTGGCGTAAAAATCCAGCCAGGCGTCCTCTGGAAATCCGACTTCACCGCCGGCAATAGTATGCTGGCCATGACCGTTCTCCCACCAATCCTCGTTAGAGGTGACAGAGTTAATGCTCACGTTCACAACAGAATATCCATTGGCGCCATTGTTGCGGTGACAGACTACCACTTTCTGCGGAATACAGAAAGGAGCCGTGGTATCGCCCTCATCCGGAATGGTGAGCATATACCCGGCAGGGCAGGTAGAGGGATCAGCAAGAGCAGGCTGTGGAGCTGCTGTAAGCACCAAGCCGGCGAGGAGCAGTGCGGCGGCGCTGATGTAAAAACCATGATTGATCAGTTTGGCTAAAAAGTGAAGCGATGACATTTTTCCTCCGTATTCATCAGTAAAACAAAAACCTATGAAGAAATATTGGGTGAAGCATTACAGTAATAATATAGCATAAATAAGACCTAATTTGTCTTAAATTATCTCGAATTTATCCCTTTTTTACATAGGGAGGCTGATAAAAAAGAAGATCCTGTTCAGGATCTTCTTTTTCAAGTCAGCTAAGTCAATGGTTGATTATTTTTCCAGTTTTCTGCGGACTCCGCTCATGAGTAATCCAAGACCGAGAAATCCAAACCCGCCGTAGCTGAGATTGTTCATTCCCGAATTGACTTTCATTCCGGTGACCGGGATTAACACTTCCGCAGCGCTGACTGCGCTCTTTGGTTCTTCAAGCGGATCAACAACGGCTGAGTTTTCATCCTCATCATCCTCGGGCGGATACTGGCAACTTTGATCATTAATTGTTGCCAGCGGGTCAAAGTTAAGAGCGGCAGAATCCATACATCCAGTTACGGGCTGAGGTTCCACACAGTCATTGTCCAATTCTGAGATGGCTTCATTCCACTGGCATTTTGCGATGCAACCGCCATTCACCGTTGCTGATGGATCATAATTGAAAGCGTTCACATCCATGCAGCCATACCCCTGGATCACCTCGACCTTGAACGCCGCGTGTGCCAGATCTCCTTCAGGTACGCCCACGGTGACCGATGATGACGGGGGAAAATTATCGGTAAAAGTAGGGGGAGTTAACCCGTCTCCAACGCAGTATTTCGTGATCTGCATCCCTTCTGCAGCGGTGTAGGTATAAGTGGGCGGCGTTACCTCGCAAACAAACACCCATGCACCGCTATTTGGGCAGTAATTAGATGGATCATCTGCACGCACCGCGGATGCGGATGCAGTCAAAGCGAATCCAGCGATGAGCATAGAAGCCCCAGCGATATAAAGAACCCGATTAATGAATAATAACATTCTGGAATATTTCATATTTTTCTCCTTTCTTTTCAAAACCGGTGCAAACCATAATTTGCATTATCGATCTGAATATATGAAACTATCCGATATTTCCTCCTTTTCAATATATCTTTCACTTAACAAGCCAACCAATGAAGGTTTGTCTTCAGTCGACTCACCCGTTTGCTTATGCACAAATGCCGGTACAATCAAGAGTTTCGATTAAACATTCGCGCTTCGGTAATCCTTTGCGATTTTTGGTCCAAAGACTGGAATTTTCAGTATCAGTGTAGGGGGAAATGCTGCAGGAACTATGTGGACGATAATACTGCCGAACACCTCGGTACATACATCATATCAATCTAGAGTGAATTAGTAAATTAAATGCAGATAAAAACTGAGGACTATGATGCATCCAGACAGGAATCATCGATGATCATACATAGACAGGTTAATGGAAAATAACCGGGGCACCCATTTGGGCGCCCCGAGGTTGTGAAAAATATTACATTTCCTGGTTAGAGGTTGTATTTGCGGCGTATTCCGCTCATCACCAGGCCTAACCCAAGCAGTGCAAAGCCAGTATAGGTGAATTCGTTCGTGCCCGGGGTGATATCCATGCCTGTAACTGGAATCAGGACAGGAGCGGCAGCCACACTGGCGACGACCGGAGGTGCAAGCGTTGGGTCAAGCCCTCCGCTGGGATAGACACAGCTTCCATCATCGAGTGTGGCGTTGACATCGTAGTTCGTCGCGTCAGGATCGGTACAGCCCAGGACGGGGTCAACAGGGATGACACAGGCTGGATCAGTAACGGCGATGGAGAGGTTATACGGACATTTGGCGACGCAAGACCCGTCATCCACAGTGGCAGCTGGATCGTAATTGAATGCAGCGGGATCCGTGCAGCCGGGAACAGGTGCTACGCATGCAGGATCACTGGTCGGAATTTGGGTGTTGTACACACAAGGAGTATCGCAAATACCGTCAAGGAATAGAGTCAAGCCTTCAGGTACGGTTGCCTGGATTCCTTCGATGTTCGCGCAAACATCCGCTGGAGGAACACAACCTGTATCACTGGCCGGAATCTGAGAGTTGTAGATACAAGGAACGTCACAGATGCCGCCGGAGAACAGGGTCAATCCCTCAGGTACCGTTGCTTGAACTCCTGCGATGTTCACGCATACGTCAGTTGGCGCCACGCAGGCGGGGTCACTGGAAGGAATTGAAGCGTTGTAGGCGCATGGAATATCACAAATACCGCCCGGGAATAGAGTCAATCCTTCAGGAACAGTTTCCTGTGTGCCCGCGATGTTTGTGCATACGTCAACAGGAGCGACACAGGCGGGATCACTGGCTGGGATCTGTGAATTATAGACACAAGGAACATCACAGATGCCGCCGGAAAATAAAGTTAATCCTTCAGGGACAGTTTCCTGTGTGCCTGCGATGTTTGTGCATACGTCAACAGGAGCGATGCATGCGGGATCATTGGCAGCGATTGCCGGATTGTAGGCACAGGGTGCGACGCACGACCCATCATCGGCGTTTGCGGCAGGATCATAATTGAACGCGGTGGGATCCGTGCAGCCCCATACCGGAGGAACATCGTTACCTGCTAGACAATAATCTCTATCGGCCTGAGTGACGACCAGATAATCTCCATGGCCAGAATGTCCGCTTGGCCAGCTATTGTCATCTGAACATACAATAGAGTTATGAGACGGCGGCACGTGACAGACACAGGTATTTGAAGCTGCTCTTGTGGGTTGGGGTGCCACAGTGAGCACCAGGCCAGCAACCAGCATGGCAGCAGAGCAGATATAAAGTGCGCGATTGATGAATGATAATAAACGATTTCTTGACATCACAACCTCCTTTACAAATGTAACGAGACAAAAGAATGGATTCTATTGGAATATTGACCTATCCTTGGCAAATCACCTCCTTATGAGTACATCAAAAAAAACGGCCTATCACTTCAGGCCGGTTTCGCATTTTGCTCCCCGCCGGGATTGCCACTGATGGCATTGCGACCAAATGATCCCCGCGGATCAACACATCCTGTTCCGATTGTTCGTTTATCGGTCCAGAGGCTTCGATATTCAGTTACGATGAAAGGGGTGGTGAGTGTCAGTTGTGACCGACAGTTGCATATACTGTCTTGTTTAAATGCAATATTAGCAAATCGTTATTAATTTTTCAATTAACTCTGGGTAAAAATTGCCGTATTTACATGAAATTTACGCGATTCTGGGATGATTTTTGACAAAAAGAGGGGCATCCAGTTCGTGGATGCCCCTTTGTTCTAGTGAAATGGTTCTAAAAGTTTAGAGATCGTATTTGCGGCGGATACCACTCATGACCAGACCCAGACCAAGCAATCCAAAACCACCATAAGTGAGATTGTTCATGCCGGTATTGAGGTCCATACCGGTCACGGGGATCAGGACCGCAACTGATTCAACACTGGCAACGGCTGGGGGATCGTATTGGGGTACAGGAGTCGTTGTAGGATCCGGATCGGGATCTCCACCTGTTTCCGAGCAGGAGCCGTCATAAGGATAGGCAGTCTGAACGCCTTCGAGATCGGGGCAGAGATCGGTAGGCTCTTCAGGGGGCACGCAGGAATCATTCGGATAAGGATAGGCAGTCTGAACGCCTTCGAGATCGGGGCAGAGATCGGTAGGCTCTTCAGGGGGTACGCAGGAATCATTCGGATAAGGATAGGCAGTCTGAACGCCGTCGATTGCGGGGCAGAGATCGGTAGGCTCTTCAGGGGGTACGCAGGAATCATTCGGATAAGGATAGGCAGTCTGAACGCCGTCGATTGCGGGGCAGAGATCAGTTGGCGGGGGAGTGCAGGAGCCATCATACGGATAGGTTTCCTGGATGCCGTCGATTGCGGGGCAGAGATCGGTTGGCGGGGGAGTGCAGGAGCCATCATACGGATAGGTTTCCTGGATACCGTCGATTGCGGGGCAGAGATCGGTTGGCGGGGGAGTGCAGGAGCCATCATACGGATAGGTTTCCTGGATGCCGTCGATTGCGGGGCAGAGATCGGTTGGCGGGGGAGTGCAGGAGCCATCATACGGATAGGTTTCCTGGATGCCGTCGATTGCGGGGCAGAGATCAGTTGGCGGGGGAGTGCAGGAGCCATCATACGGATAGGTTTCCTGGATACCGTCGATTGCGGGGCAGAGATCGGTTGGCGGTGTGACTTCACAGGCATCACCGGTGCCGTCACCGTCCGTGTCAGTCTGGGTAGAATTGGCTACAGCCGGGCAGTTGTCGCAGGCATCACCAACTCCATCACCATCCGTATCTGCCTGGTTAGCATTGGCAGTGTAGACACAATTGTCCACATCATCGCAGATACCATCAAGGTCCGTGTCAGTACAAGCACCGATGGACAGGTTGTCGCTTTTGACCTTTTTGCCTTTATTATCGAAGAACTCGTATTTGTAAGTACCAGCAGGGTCAGCACCAGTGATTGTATGAGCAAAAACACAATCATCCCCATTGATGTTGAGAGTATCAGATGCGATTGTGTATCCCTGATTAGGATTGTTCATCTTGGTGATGGTATATCCATATGTGCCCTTCGCCAATCCTGACCACTCGATCCAGATTTGATCACCGACACCATAGGCGTTCTTATCCTGAGTCGCACATCCTAGATCTGTAGTCCAGGCACTTCCCGTGGCAGCTTTGACAGATTGCGGTATTGCGGTCAGTACCAGGCCGGCGATCAGCATGGCAGCAGCACCGATATAGAGCGCGCGATTGATGAATAATAATAATTTACGATTCCTGAACATAGTTTCCTCCTATTGAACATTGAAAAGAATGAATAATTTTGTCGTTAGTAAGCCGCCTCGATTGACTTCCTCCTTCTCTACTTTTAAATAACAAAAAACCGACCTGTTTTATCAGGCCGGTTTCGCAATTTGCTCCCCGCGGAGACTACCCTTTCGGGAGCTGCGACCATGCTGTCCCTCCGCGGATCAATGCTTCCTGTAACGCACTTCCTCATGCCGATATCAGTGCTGTTGTGAAACCACTATTTCGGCAATTTTGGTATTTCTATTGGATTGTTGGAACAATAATAGCATAGATTATTTGCATATCCTGATTTTCTAACCAGAATTTACTTAATTTTTACGTTCATTTTCTTCATTAACTCACGCTGAATAAATCTTTTACTAACAACACGATACGATATGCAACTGGTTAGCGGTATATATTAACCAATGCCTGGGGAGTGAGATCTGCCAGGTCTTTTACGATCAAATCAGCAGCAGAGAGCTTCTCGGCAGAATTGGTGGTTAAAACGGCAACGCATTTCATCCCTCCGCGCCTGGCAGCTTCGACCCCGGCGATGGCATCTTCGATCACCAGGCATGCGTGAGGCGGTGTGCCTAGCATCTCTGCTGCCATTAAGAAAACCGCAGGATCGGGTTTACCGCGGATGGCAGCACCGGCTGCTTCAGCCTGGAAATAACCGCGAATCCCCAGCTCCTCGAGCATGGCATCGATGTTCGCCTGCGGCGCGGAAGACGCCACTGCCTGCTTGATGCCCATGGTTTTAAAGCGTTCCAGCCAATCAGCCACACCTGGAAGCAGTTGTGCGCTGCCGCGGATACTGCTGCGAAAGTATTCTTCCTTGCGGTCGCTGACAGCCTGGAATTCATCTTCAGGTAATGTGCGGTTTAGGATGGTATACAGGATCAAACGATTGTTCATACCGAATGTACGGGCAAACTCGTCTTCAGTCAGGTCATGCCCCAGCTCATTGAAGGTACGCTGCCAGGCATGGAAGTGTCCGTCATAGCTGTCAACGATCACACCATCCATGTCCCAGAGGACTGCTTGAAAAGGGAGAGAAGTTGTCATGGGGACTATTAAACCACAGAACGCAGGGATTCTCTCAGGAAACCATCGAAAATGAGAAAATGTGTGCAAGGAGTTTCATTAACGTCTGTAGAATGCACCTGCTATTTAATCCCTAACCTTTAAATCACGGAACCGGAATATTCACAATATTCCGGTTCCATCAGGAGGGAAAAATCAGCCTTACTACGACTCGATCTCGGTGAGTTTCACCGGGCGATTCTCGTCAAGTGATTTCTTTGCGGCCATGGCAATCACGACCGGCTTGCGCCCGTCGAGTGCAGTGACCGGTGTGGCGGAATCGTTGATGACAGCATCGATGAAATCTTGCATTTCCGCGATGAACGAATCCATGTAGCGCTCAAGGAAGAAGTAGAGCGGTTTCTCAGAAACCACTCCGTCTGCGTTGCTGTAAACAGAAGTATTGGGCAGGTTGTTGGATACGGCTACCATGCCATCCGAACCGAAAACCTCGACGCGCTGGTCGTAGCCGTATACCGCCTTGCGGCTGTTATCAATGGTGCCGATTGCGCCATTGGCAAATTTGAGCGTGATCAAAGCGGTATCAATGTCACCGGCTTCTCCAATGGCCGGGTCGACCATCACTCCACCGGCTGCGTAGACCTCGACCACTTCGCTGCCAGACAAATAGCGCGCCATGTCGAAATCATGAATAGTCATGTCGAGGAACATGCCGCCAGAGAGCTTGACGTAGCTGGCCGGCGGGGGAGCAGGATCGCGGCTGATGATGCGCAGGATGTGCAGATCGCCGATCTTGCCATCCTGCACCATCTGGCGGACCTTCTTAAAATTGGGATCAAAGCGGCGGTTGAAGCCGATCTGGCATTTCACGCCGGCCTTCTTTACAGCTTCGATCGCAGAGTCAATGGTGGCCAGATTTTGCGAGATGGGTTTTTCACAAAAAATATGCTTACCGGCTTTTGCAGCCTCGATCATCAGGCTGGCGTGGGTGTCGGTCGATGAGCAGATAGCCACTGCATCAATGTTCTTGTCGTTCATGATCTGCTGAAAATCGGAGGTTACACAGGTGACGTGCAGTTTCTCGGCCAATTCGTTCGCAGCCTGGAGGTTGACATCTGCGATGGCTGCGACTTCAGCTCCCTGGACGCGCGTGGCGAGATTCGCGGCGTGTATCTTACCAATGCGGCCGGCACCAATGACACCGACCCTGACAATCTTTTGAGCGCACATGTATCATTCTCCTGAAAGGAATTAATTGAATCCGATAGATTTTAGATATTCGCGGTTGCGGAGCGCAGAGTCAAAGGGGCGCCCCATCCCGGGGAGCACGTCCTGTTCAACAACGATCCAGCCGTCATAGCCCTGTTTTTCCAGTTCGGCTTTGATCGATGGGAAGTCCACTGCACCCTTGCCAAGCTCACAAAAAACGCCCTGTCCCACTGATTTAAAGTAATCCCAGCCTTCGAGGCGTGATTGTTCAGCAATGACCGGCTCGCAATCCTTAAAGTGGATATGCCAGGCGCGTTTAGCGTGTTTCTGCAAGAATTTCAACGGATTTCCTCCTGCAAACTGGTAATGACCTGTATCCAGGCAGAGGCCGACCAGGTTTGGGTCGGTGAGCGAAAGCAGGGTTTCGATCTCTTCCGGTGTTTCTGCATAACCCGCGCAGTGGTGGTGAACCACCAGGCGCAGACCGGTCTCAGCTTTGACAGCTTCGGCGATGCGTTCCACGCCGGCAGCGAAGACTTTCCACTGGTCAGTAGTTAATCCCATTCCAGCGGTGACACGCCCGGCATTGAGTGTACGTTCAGGGACGCTGCCGTTGTCGTCTGCCAGGACGATGAAGGGCAGGCTGCCTTCCACGGCAGCGAGAAGACGAGCTACTTTTAAGGCGTTTTCAACGCCTGCAGCATGCTTGTCGGCGTCCTTCAGCGCAACCGGAACGAAGGCTCCCAGGAGGGTTAAGGAGCGTTTGCGTAGTTCTGATTTGAGTTTGACGGGGTCTGTGGGCATGAATCCCCAGTCTCCGAGCTCGGTACCACTGTAGCCGGTCTTCTGCATTTCATCCAGGACGGTGCTATAGGTTGCTGCTTTACCCTGAAGGTCGAACTCGAGTGCCCCCCATGAGCAGGGAGCGTTGGCGATTTTAATCATAGGTGTCTCCGAAGAACTAGAATATTGTGCCAAAACGATTGTTCAGATGAGCATTTCTATCGGTCCACCTCGCTGATCAGAACAGGCCGCTGTTCGTCCAATGAAAGCGTGGCAGCAATTCCGACAGCTGTGGCAGCGCGGGCATCAGCGCCGGTGGGTGAGGGTTCAGTGCCCTCAACGATGTGATGCACAAAGGCACGGACTTCCTCAGCGTAGGCGATTCCAAAGCGTTCCATGAAATACGGCACAGTATCATGTGTCACGCCAGAGCGGGTGAGCACGAGGGTGGGGGTCTGCTGCAGGTAACCAATCCACAGGCTACCCTCGGTGCCGAGAACCTCGGTGCGGATGTCGTAACCGTAGACAGCATTACGGCTCATATCAATATTGCCGATGGCATCGTTGGCAAAACGCAAATTGATCACTGTGTTGTCGATATCGCCCACATCCTTCAATTCGGGGAAGGCCAGGCAGGCGCCTTCGCTGTAGACCCGCGTGACCTCGCTATCCATCAGCCAGCGAGCCAGGTCGAAGTCGTGTACGCCCATGTCGAGGATCAATCCGCCGCTATTTTCGCGTTTGGCGAATTCCAGGCTGGTGCGTTTGGGATCGCGGCTGACGGCCTTGAACATGACCGGTTTGCCGATCACTCCCTCAAGGATCTTTTGTTTCGCCGCCACGTAAGGCGGATCGAAACGGCGCATAAATCCCATCTGCAGTTTCACCCCGGCACGCTTGACAGCAGCAATGGCCTGGTCGCACGCGTCGAGCCTCTGCGAGAGGGGTTTCTCGCTGAAGATATTCTTTCCGGCGGCTGCAGCGGCCATGATCACCTCGGCATGCGTGCCGGTGGGCGAGGTAACGACCACGGCTTCCACGTCCTTTGAATCCAACAGGGCGCGGTAATCTTTATATTTGTGCGGAATACTGTAACGGCTGGCAACCTCGTTCAGCGTGGCTTCATCGGGATCTGCCACAGCTACCAGTTCAACCTCCGATATCGTATACGCCAGTGTGTTGGCGTATACCTTGCCCATCCTGCCTGCTCCGATCAAACCGATCCTGATGCTCATGTTTTAACTCCCTGGTAATGGAATGGCGGATCAAAGGTGGTACTTTTCGTTCTTGCGGTTGGCTTCGTATTCTTTACGCGCTTTGCGCACGGAAGGCATTTTGGAGGTTTCAGCAACGGCCACGTCCCACCAGGAATCGTAACCAGGCACTTTTACTTCGCGGTCAGCTTCCACCACAATGACCGAGGTGTGATTGAGCCTGCGTACGCGCTGCAGGGCATCCTTGAAATCGCCGATCGAGTGAGGGGTAAATACTTCCGCGCCAAGGCTGGCGGCGTTTGCTGCGAAATCGACCACCATACGCCTGCCGTCGAGCTGGCCGGATGCCTGATCGCGGCGGTTGAACCGGGTGCCGAATCCGGAACTGCCAAGTGAGGCACTCAGCGAACCGATGGACCCGAAACCGTGGTTGTCGACGACGATGATATTGACCTTGATTCCCTCCTGCGTGGCTGTGAGGATTTCAGTTGGATTCATCAGGTAGGTTCCGTCGCCAACCCATACGAATACCTCGCGGCTGGGATCAGCCATTTTCACACCCAGCGAGGCCGGAATTTCATATCCCATGCAGGAATACCCGTACTCCATGTGGTAAGAACCGGGGGTTTTGGCACGCCACAGCTTATGCAGATCTCCCGGCTGGCTGCCCGCGGCGGAAAGGATTACATCGCGCGGACCAGCCTGTTCCCAAATGGCACCGATCAATTCGCTCTGGCCGGGCAGTGGAGAGTGATTGAGGTGATAGAGACGTTCCGTTTCCGCTTCCCATTCCGCCTTGAGGTTCTTGATTTTAGCAGAGTACTCCGTGGATACTTTAAAGTCTTTGAGGGCTTTGGCGAGTTCCTCCAAAGTAACCCTGGCGTCGGCGGTAAGCGGCAGGGCGCTATGTTTGAAGGAATCCATCTCGAAAAGATTTATGTTAATGAAGCGTACCTGTTCATTCTGAAACGCTGTTTTAGAAGCAGTGGTGAAATCGGAGTAGCGGGTGCCGATGCCGATTACCAGGTCGGCGTCGCGGGCGATGCGGTTGGCAGCCAGGTTTCCGGTGGCTCCGATCGCACCCAGGCATGCGGGGTGGTCGTACGCCAGTGAACCCTTCCCGGCCTGGGTCTCTCCCACAGGAATACCGGTCAGTCGGGTGAATTTATCAAGGGCTGCAGTTGCACCGCTGTAGAGCACGCCGCCGCCTGCCACAATGAGCGGCCTTTTGGAAGTGCGGATGAGTTCGACGGCTTCCTTGAGCAGCTGGCGGTCGGCCAGAGGGCGGCCGATGTGCCACACGCGCTTGCGGAAGAGCTCCTCCGGGTAATCCCAGGCCTCTGCCTGGACGTCCTGCGGCATGGAGAGCGTGACAGCACCGGTGTCTGCCGGGGAAGTCAGCACGCGAATGGCTTCGGGCAAAGCCGTGATCAACTGGTCGGGGCGGTTGATGCGGTCCCAGTAACGCGAGACCGGTTTGAAGCAGTCGTTGACACTGATGTCCTGTGTATTAGGCGATTCGAGCTGCTGCAGTACGGGAGCCACATTGCGCCGGGCAAAGATATCACCTGGCAGGAGGAGTACTGGTAACCGGTTGATGGTCGCCAAGGCAGCTCCGGTGACCATGTTGGTGGCGCCGGGTCCGATGGACGAGGTGCAGGCAAAGGTTTGCGTGCGGTTCTTTGCCTTGGCATACCCGCTGGCGATGTGCACCGCGGCCTGCTCGTTGCGCACCATAATGTAGGGAAAATCCGGATTCTGCTGCAGCGCCTGCCCGATGCCGGCTACGTTGCCGTGCCCAAAAATGCCGAGGATGCCGGCGAAGAATTGGAATTCCTCCCCGTCGCGCTCGACGTATTGATTTTTGAGGAATTTCACCAGGGCTTGTGCGGTCGTTAATCGAATGGTTTTCATGGGACCTCCAGCGTCAGGCGATCAGGCGGGTTTAATATCGGGATTGGGGATCATGAAATCGCGCACCACACCCTGCAGTTCGTGGTATGAACTGATGAATCCGCGCAAGGTACGCACGGTGGCACCGTAGGCGTCGAATTCATCTATGGTCATGCCGTTGGGTTCATAGGCGCGGCGAAAATCAGGAATTTTGGTCAACATCTCGTTGATGATTGCTGGATCGACTGGGTTGTTCATGCGTTCCTTTACCTCGATATCGCTGGCGTTGATCTTCAACTGCCATTCGTAAGGGATGGTGAGGACGATGTCGCCGCCGATTAATTCAGACCAATGACCAAGGTGGCGGTAGGCAGCTCCCAGCAGGCGGGTGCGGTAGCCTTTCTCCTGGTAGATGCCGTAGGCACGCTTGAGGCAGGCAATGCCCGCCCAATCCATCACGGCTGGATCGACGTCGTAACCTTCGCGTTTGGATACCGCTTTCATCCAGTCGTCGGTACGCCCGATCATGATCGTGCACACCGGGGACATTTCCTTGATGGATTTGCCCTCGGCTGTGCGGCGGTTCAACCCGCGCTCCACCGCTTCAGCTACGGCCAGTGCCTGGGGAACAGTAAAATTCACCGTGGCGTTGATCGAGACGCCCTGATAGGTGGCTTCCTCGATGGCTGCGATGCCGGCTTTAGTCACGGGTGCTTTCACCTGCATATTGGGGGCAAGGGTGTTGAAATGCACAGCGTGATCGGTAATGGCTTTTGGATTGCGGTAGAACTGAGGATTGGTCTGGATGGAAAGGCGGCCTTTCTTCCCTTTATAGTGATCGTATGCAGGCTTCAGCAAACCGGCACCGCGTACGGCCATCTCCTCAATCAGTTTCCAGGTAATTTCCACCTCTGACCAGGTCGGATGATCGTTAATGATCTCGAAGATTCGGTCTTTCCACAGATGCATTTCCTTTTTAAGTACATTGAGAACGATGGTCGGGTTGGTGGTTGCCCCCACGGCGCCGTTTTCAACGGCATAAGTCAGTTCCTCGATGGAACAGGAATCATTCCAGTAATCGGTGGCCGTGGTGGAAACGGTCTGGTGTAGTTTGCTCTTAAATTCGGTCATCTCATACTCCTTATTTTTTCTCGTTCATATCCAGGGTGACAATGGGAAGACGTGAATCCTTGGTCTTCCAGGTGTCTTTGATCCACGAATATGCCGGGTCATCCGTGGCAGCCAGCGATTGATCGGTACCGGCCAAGATATTCAGATAGTAAGCGTTATATCCGTGTGCAGCGACCACCGGGTGATAGCCCTCTGGGGAGAGTACCAGCTGGTCATTCTGTACGAGTATCAACTCGTCGATATGGCGGTCGTCAGTATAGATGCGCTGGTAGGCATAACCCTCAGGGCGGTCGATCTTATAAAAATAGATCTCTTCCAGGTCGGCTTCGAGGAGGTGTCCGGTACCATCGACGCGGCGGGTGTCATGCTTGTGCGGCGGGTAGGAACTCCAGTTGCCGGCCGGAGTGTAGACTTCGACGACCACCAGGCGTTCGCAGGGGAAACCGGGCGGGATCATCTGGTTGATCTGGCGCGAGGCGTTCTCTCCGCCGCGCAGTTCGATATTGACTTCCCCTGGCTGCACCAGGCGTGCAGGAAAATCAAGGGTAGCGGCAGCCCATCCGCAGGCAAAATCCAGCTCGGCACTCACCGGCTTGACGGTGAAGGAGGTGTTGCGCGACAGGTAGAGAGTGGTGGGCATGCCATGAAAGACGTCAGTACGGCTGCCTATATTCCTCCACTCCCCGGCAGACGAGACGATATCCGCAGTTCCGCCAAGGATGACCAATGCCAGTTCATTACCGCCGGTGTTGAAATGCCATTCCTCGTCTGCTTGGAGCTTTACTGCCTGGAAACTGAGATGCTCCCACCCCGCGCTTTTGGGCGTAACGGTGATGTATTCCGGCCGCGAATGGTCGGGGGTTACCAGTAATTTGGATTTTTGTTGACTCATGATCACTCCTGTGGATAATATGCTGCGGTGGATTCACGGACGAGAAGCTGTCCGCGGATCAGGCGAGTTGGATTCTTGTGATTTCCGTCTGGATCCTGACCTTGATCGATCAAGCCCAGCAGCATGCGTGCGGCTTCGCTGCCGATCAAGCGCTTGGGTTGATCAAAGGTAGTCAGGGCGGGGGTGGTATATGCTGAGTAGGAGATGTTATCAAAACCAGCAAGAGAAACCTGACCCGGAACATCGATGCCTTCCTGCTGCAAGACTTTGAGCGCGCCGATGGCCATCAGGTCGTTGAAGCAGAAAATGGCGCTTGGCAGGTGACGCAGGGTGAGGAGGGACTTCATGCCCTCGATCCCCTGGTCGATGGTACTGCCAGCCGTGGTGATGACCAGTTCCGAATCGACCGGCAAACCAGCAGCGCCCATTGCTTTTTGAAATCCGCGGATGCGGTCGCGGTTGATTCGCCCGGCTTGCTGGTCACCAATATAGGCAATACGTGTGTGGCCGAGCTGGATCAGGTGGTGGGTGATCTCCTGCGCGCCGAAAACGTCGTCGTGTGCTATGGAATGATCGTAATTGCGCGGAGACTGGTTGTTGATGACCACGATGGGGATCCCGTATTTGGTCAGAGAGGCCGAATGTTCGCGGCTGAAGTACACGGAGCCGATAATGACACCATCCACACGGTGTTCGCCAAACGCCTGGACGATGGATTTTTCCTGGGAACCATCGAAATTCGAAGATGCGACAAAGATACTATAACCGGTACCCTGCAAGGCATCCTCAATGCCCTGTACGACTTCGCCAAAATACGGGTTGTCGATCCGGCTGACGATGACCCCCAGCACACGGGAGCGGTTGGTTTTCAAGCCGCGAGCGGCAGCGCTGGGCAGGTATCCCATTTCTTCCGCCAGGCTGCGGATGGAAGCGGCGGTTTTCTCAGGGATGAGTGAATTACCGTTAAGGGAACGGGAAACGGTGGCGTGTGAAACGCCGGCTGCCTTGGCGATATCCTTGATCGTGACTGGCAAGATGCACCTCTTATGCACACGTGTGCATTTATCATAGCAAATTGGGAAGCAAAAGTCAAGTTCAGATCATTATTCCTGCAGGCACCGGCGTTGTGACTCAGGATAAATCAAAAAAAGGAAGCCAAATGAGGCTTCCTTATAATATTTACCTTTTTCTGGTTATCAGGATGCTACTGCCGCAATCCGCTCTCTTTGATCAGGCGCGGAACGATGGATTCCCAAGAAACTGACATGAAATGTATCCCACGTACATATGGGAAGCTTCGAATTTTCTCGATCATTTCCAGCGTCATTTGAACGGATTCTTCCTTGGGGTCAGCCGATGCTTCCATGCGCTGGATATAGGAATCCGGCACACGCACACCAGGGATTGTGTTCATAAAATGGGCCGCTTTCACGCTGCGTATAGGTGATATTCCAACCAGCAGACCCGCGCGCTGCGTCACTTCTCGGCGTTCCAGCGCTTCGAGATATTCTTCGAAACGTTCGAGGTCGAAAACCAGGTTGGTCTGCAGAAATTGCGCTCCGGCGTTGACCTTCTTTTCTTCGCGCATAGCCTGGATGAGGGGCGTGGAAGCGTTAGGCGAACCCGCTGCACCCAGGAAAATCTGCGGTACGCACTTGATCTCGCGGCAATCGAGGAAGCGGCTTTCGTCGCGCATTTGGCGCAGGATCCAGAGTGACTGGATGGCGTCCAGGTCCCAGATATCCATGCGGCCGTTGGGCGGCGGCCCCAGCCGCGGATGATCACCGGTGAGGCAGAGAATATTACGGATACCCAGGGCAGCTGCGCCGAGGACTTCACCCTGCAGCCCCATGCGCGTCCGGTCGCGGGCGGCAATCTGCAGCACCGGTTCGATACCTTGCTGCAGGGCGAGCAAAGAGCAGGCGAGGGAAGACATCCGCGGGGTGGCGGAAGGATTGTCTGTGAAATTAACCGCATCCACCAGGTCCTTGAACGGAATGATCTTCTTGATCAGTTCCTCCGGATTAGCGGTCAAGGGAGGAGATATCTCAGCAGTGAGCACGAAACCATTTCCAGTCAACGCTTCTTCAAAGTGCGAAACGGGGGCATGCGGAGGAGCAGGGTGGGGCAGCGCATCTCCGTTCCACCAGTCCGGCTGGCGGATCTCGAGGAAGAAGCGCTCCCACTTGCGGCGGCGTTCTTCCGGCCGGGCGCTTAACCCGCGCCACACAGCCTTAAACCCACCATGTTGTTTCAAATGTCCCATCAGGTCTTTGAAGGCGGAGGTACCTGTCTTGTCCCAATCCAGTGGGGGGAGCACCTCCATTAACCGGTCTAATCTGCCCATTTTTTCCGCCCGGGAATAGATTTTGTACCAGATGCACGGCCGGGTGGGATCCACGTAGCAGTGTTCGGGTGTGGAGCCGCCGCACGGTCCGTTGCGCAGACCTTTGGGGCATTCCATGGGGCAGATGAAAGCCGTCTCTTGCAGCAGGCAATTCCCGCACATGCGGCAGCCGAAGAGAGCGCCTTTTGTTGAACGTTCAAAAAAGGTGAGTATCTTTTCGGGCAGCGGGCGATTCTTGAAAGGTCTGTAGGCAGCCTGCCAGCGGCGGGCGGGGGTGAATCCGGGCATTACATCCTCCGGGAAGTAGATGGGGCAATTATACCCTTTCAAAATAATATTCCATGCTAAAATTGTCCTCATTATTAAAGTGGTTACAAGAATATTTATTCATCCGTAGGGGGGGACAGGTATCACCAATGAGGATTCCATTCACGAATCTCGATCAAAAAGCATGGATTCGATTAGGGATCGTTGCCCTCATCGGATTTTATGTTTCCTATATAGGGTTCAATGCAATCAAATATCATACCCTTGTTGATTTTGGCTCGGATGTGCTTGCCTTTTGGAGTGCCGGGAAGATTGCGGACACTGAGGGATATGATCACGTTTATACTTTAGAGTCACTGAGAAAAACTCAAAACGCTGTCCTTGTCGAACTCGGTTTTTCACCTGAGGGGGCATCCGTTATACCGGCACCTTTGCCTGCCCTTTTTCTGATACCGTTTCAGTACCTCTCCAGGTTGTCACCTGTGGCAGCTTACTGGGTTTGTGTATTCGTTTCCCTGGTTGGATCGGCGCTTTACCTGTGGTTTTTCATAAAACAAATGAAATCTCAAACGCCGGCATCGATATCAAGCGGCATGTTATTTCTATTGATGCTGGTTTCCTTTCCGGTTTTTCTGAACCTGTTCTCCGGTCAGGTAGAGATCGTGCATTTAATTTGCTGCGGTGAAATGATTCGCAATGCGGATAAGAAAAAACCTTTCCTGGCCGGTCTGTGGCTTGGTGGTTTCTTGATCAAACCACAGGTATTGATATTGATCATCCCGGGATTAATACTGCTAAAGAATTGGAAAGTCCTATATGGGTTCATCGTCTCTTCCCTTGCCATTGTGGGCGTTTCACTGGCACTAACAGGGATGGAAGGCATGATTTCCATGGCGAACCTCTGGCTGAAATATGTTCCGGGAATCGCAACCAACGCTCCGGAGATTATGATGAACTGGCGCATGATAGGCATTCGCCTGGGTGAATGGACGAATTCATCAGCGGGTTGGATCATCGCCATTATTGGGATGGTTGTCACAGTTCTTCTGGCTTTTTTGTTGACAAAATCTCAACCTGTGTTCGGATCGGAGAAATGGTTTTTGATTATCTTTGCAATCTTTGCGGCAACCTGTACCGTAACCTGGCACTCCCATGTTCACATGGCAATGGTTTTGGTTCCATTTATTGCTTACCTCAAATATTCAGGTTTACTGAAAGATCGCTTGTTATACAGCTGGGTGTTCATTCCACCGCTGTTGATGATCGTTACGATCATCGTTGAGGTGCTGCTGCAAATGGTGTCAATCCCTCCTATACATAAGATGAATTCATTTATCAATGGTTTGTGTGAATTTATTTTTAACCTGATTTTTTTAGGGATGGTGTATCACCAGTCAAAACCAAGTGGGAGATTAAATCCGCAGTGATGAATCTTCCCTTCACAAGTATTGATCTCTCTCGAAAATCATGATGAATAATTCAATCATCAGCTGATACATGCCAACAGCGGATCATTTTCGAATGAAGATCGAAATTTCCGGTGAATTGTACACGCAGTTGAATTGATCGTTCTGAAGGAATGCGTCCTGCAGCGCGCTCTGGTAATGAATTTCATCCGTCTGGTTACTGCGGGTATCAAGATTTCGAATGAGCAAGTAATCAATCTCAATATTGTTCATCTCCAATAACTCCATGACACAATCAGTCTCCTGGCTCAAACAGGATTGCAGGTTGGCAAAAGTCTGACGGGTTTGTTTGAAATTCACATCAGGTTTCCATTCGTAGCCGTACAGTGTGGCCACACTTTGGTGTCCTGTAAGCGTCGGGAACCACTCAGAAACCGGATCTAACAAAGGATTTTCGCCAGTAAGAATCAGAAAACGGCTATTGACGGGGGTATGATTGATCACCCAATCAAAGGCAGCTCTGTCTGCAGTGGTGAGAGTACGTTCGTTTAAAAGGGTGTTGGATAGAGTAAAGGTTGATATAAGCCATTGAATGATCAGAATGCCTAAAAACAACTTGCTCAATTTGCTTTCTAAAATTTTTTCTGGATGAAGTTCGAAGGGGTGGGATAAATTTGCAGGATGAATTAGCGAAAAGAAGATTGTTAAGGTATAACTGGCCATCAATGCAATGACCGGCGAAAGTGAGCGGGCCGCGCTGCGCGGTGCAGCGATGAATATGGCCAGGAAAAGAGCAGGAAGCAGGTACTTGCGTTTGAAGATCAGCAGTGCGAGTCCCAAAAGGGCTAAAACAGCAATGGTCTGTACGTTCAGTTCGTTTGTGAGGTCGAAGGTGATTAAGTGGAACAGCCATTCGATTCCTGAAAAACCAACCTTTCCTGCGCTTGTGAAAGGTACGATCCCGTGGCGCAGCAGCACCGTCAGCCACCACGGACTGCTCAACACGATCACACCAGCAGCGGTAATGACGGATCGGATTACACCAGTTTTGTTCCTGCCAAAGAAGAGGAAGAATATCAAGGCAGCAGCAATGGTGTGAACGGTGGTTTCAGGATGACAGAGGACAGTAAGCCCGCTGAACAATATGGCAAGTATGATCTGTTTGACTCCACCGCGGGAGTACATGCGGTAGATAAAATGCAGCGCCAGAAGCGAAAAAAAGAAAGCAGGTGCTCGGGTAATGCCGCCGCCCATGATCTGCCAATCATATGCGGCAGGGAGAAAACTGAAGATCAGTGTGGCAAGCCCGGCCTGGTTCTTGTTTTCGATGAGGTCGAGTGCCAGAAGATAGAAGGCCAGAATGGAAAAAATTGTAAAGACTGCCGGAAGGATGCGGAAAATGTCCAGCAAATCCCAGCCGGTAACTTGATTCAACAGGCCGGAGAGATAGAATCCCAGCGGTGGATAAGCAAATGGAATATTCAGGTTATTGTAATTGGAAAATTCAGGGAGAATAAAGTGGTTGGCAGCCAGTTCGCTGGTCATCGTGTAGAACAATGCGCCATCGTTAAGCGGAAAGGAGGATTGCAGCGCACCATAGAGCCGTAAAAATCCGCCGAAGATTAAAGCAAGAAATATCAGTAATAAATGCATCTTATCACGGTCGACTTTCTGTCTGGATACCCTCAACAATTGTATATGAACATATCAGTTGTAGATGCAGAGACGATTATTTTTTCCTGAGAATCTCAACCAGATCGTTTTCGAATACCTGTTCGTACTTGTCGGATTCAACGAAAGCTCGGGCGAGTGCTGAAGGATAAGATTCGCCTTCCGCTTCAGTACTGTCTTTTAGGCGAATGAATATATAATCGCTATTCACTCCGTGATCTTTTTCCCAGTTTGCAATACACCTCTCAGATTTATCCAAACAGGTTTGTGCTGCTTCGTATCCGTCAATTAATCTGTTGAAATCCTGTTGTGCGTCCCATTCCTTCCCTTGGACAGTTGCCAGACTGACTCTATTCGTGATCGCGGGAAACCATTCAGAAAAGGAGTCGTCAAAAGGCGTCAATCCAGTTAGGACCAGGAATTTACTATCTCTGGGAGTGTTTTCTTTGATCCACTGCATGGCGAGCAGATCTTCATCTTTAAGCGAGTAATCACCAGCCAGCAAATCCACCGTGAACCAGGAGGAAAAGAGCCATTGACCAAACAGGAGGATCAGTAATGCACCGGCAAGTTTCGATGCACAAAGATTCGATGGATCGGATTGTTTTTCATTCTTTCCGTAGCTGAAATGTCTGAACAGCTTTACCAGCGTATAACTGGCACATATAGACGCGACGACGGTAAAATTCCGCGGGGTGCTACGCGGATCGACAAATAGACTCATTCCAGTCCAGACGGGAATAAACCATCCCTCGTCGCGGAAATACCAGAAAACTCCGACAAGTGTAAAGACGCCAATTGATGTCAAACCAATCTCGCTCAAAGTGTTTCCGAAAATTATGCGGATCGCTGATAAGCCTGAATAATCGCCAGTTGTGAAAGCGCTTACGAATGGTATGAAACCATATTTGATCATCATCAAGATCATCCAGGGGGAGACCAGTATAAGGGTCAGACTTGCTGTGATCAATCCCTTCTTCAGACCAATGGGGTTGCACTGCAAAAAGAAGAAGAACACAATGGCACTAGCCATTGTATATAACGCAATTTGTGGATGAAAAAGGAAAGTGAGCGCACAAAAAACTGAAGCCAAGACCAGGTTGATTGCCTTTTCCTGAGTGAAAAGACGGTAAGCAAAGGAAAGAGCGAGAAGAGAAAATACAAAAGCAGGCGATCGTGTTATTCCACCGCCTTTGATCAACCATTCAAATGCGGGGGGTACCAGCGAGAAGATCAGTGTTGCGATGATAAACTGGGTTTCATTTTTGATCAATTCCTTTGCTAGAAAATAGAAAGCAGGGATGGAAAGGATCGAAAAGAACACAGGCACAAATCGAAAAACATCTATGAGATTAATGTGAAAGAATGCAGAAAGCGCCCCTGCCAGGTAAATACCAAGCGGTGGATAGGTGTTTGGCATATCGATTTGATTGTAAGAAATTAATTCAGGGAGACGAAAACGATTATTGATTAGATCAAGAGTCATGCTGTAGAACATGCCGCCGTCTCCAATGGGCGTAGGAGATGGCAGTACCTTGGCCAGCCGGATGTATCCGCCTATCAGAATGGCCAGGAGGAGGAAGACAAGAGAAGGGGTAACTTTTAATCTACCAGCTTTTTGCATGTGCAAGAAATTCCCTTTCGAAAAGGAAATTAAGATCAAAGAACTATGATGAATATTGTACCAATAGTGAATCATACAAATTACTGCAACTAGTGGGGAGTTTTCCTGGCTATGTATTGAAAGAATAAAGAATCACTGGTTTCTCCAACGAAATTTCCAAGCTCCGAAAAGTCAAAAACATTTAGAGATTTATATTTATCCGCAATTAATGTATGAGGGTGATCAATTTCTGGTGGAGGTGCTGATTCAGGAATGATTTCGGTTTGATAAATTACGTTTTCTATTGCTATGTTTGAATTATCAGATTGTTGGTTGACCAAATAATCAAATGTTCTATAGATTGAGCGATTAATTTCAAAAATGGGTGTTACAGAGCCAAAAATGAGAAAAACAAGGAGAATTGGGTAAAAGATACTTTTTTGAGGACGAAATAAGTATTCACCACTCCAAACCATAAGGATAAACAATGCGGGTATTGACGCACGCATGCAAAAATCGTAGCTTTGTCCAACAGTGAATAAAGGTGAAAGTAAAAGAACAATTCCCACCATATACCACCATAAATTTCTCTTCTTTTCCTGGAAAAAGATCAGCCATAGTAATCCGAACTCCAAAAGAATAAATAACACATAAACAATAAATTGAGGGAATGATAGGAAATTAAATGAATGTGATGATGCACTTTGATTGGATGAAAAGTAGAGTAATGACAACAAAAAAATAGCCAACCCGGAAACGTTCTCAATTGTGAGTTGATCGCGAATATCAAAAAAAATATTTCTACAGAATAATGATGAGTTCTTACAAGAAGGTAATGTAATATTTCCTGGATTGAATGACCTTTTTGGAATTCCAAGTAGCAAGAATGGGAGGATTCCTATTGCTGGAAATGGACTAAAAAGAAGCAAAGACTCCAAATGAAAATAGTAGATCGTCGAGATACTTTATTTAGTAATAAACCCATTGCCAACCAGCAGGGAATTGCCTGATTAAAAACCCAAAACAGTTGCGTTGTAAAAGATGAATACTCAAAAATTCGGGGCCACCATTCCAGGTGGGATACCGGCGGCCAAAAAGTTGGATAGGATATTCCTGCAATCTTATGCGTAATGAAAACACCGATCACATCCATGCCGCTAAATAGGATCAGTAATATACTGCTCTTACTTAGTGATGATCTGGTTAATTGTCTGAGATATATAGTGGCAAGGAAAACTCCTCCTAAAGTCCATATGAGAAGCATGACTCTAGCAGCAAGAGGACCAAAAACCTTTCCAATCAAGGCGGAGGGAAGCCAATACCCGATGTAATAGGTCAAAGCATAAAAAACCTGATTGGTTGTCGAATAATATACAGGCCAGTCATAGCTGATCAAGTCTGAAAAAACTGCATTGCGGAAATGATGATCCCAATTTTGGAAAGCGAAACCGCCAATTCCCGAGAGGATGCACCAGGTTCCCATGATCATCAGTCCAATCAGAAAATCTTTTTTTGTAAAAGAAAAAACTGTGTTGTTTTCAGCTTTTTTGTGAAACTGCTGGTATACCAAACTGGTGATGATCAGGATGACAACCGGGATGCCAATCCATAATTTGATAAATGAGAGTGAGAAGATTATGAAAGGTAGTAAAAGGTAACCAATAGCGAAACAGTAAACCAACCTGGAATTCCATGTAATAACATTCTTCATTTTTTAAGATTCCCCCTAATATTCAAATTGCTTTCTTTTACTGGTTTTACATTTGCACCGACACTTCAATCAATCTGAAATATTGAAATTTCATTTGTGGTATAGACTTCTTTGAACATGGAATGTTCTTTGAGAAGTTTATAAAGCCCGCTTGAGTAGAATTGATCATCTCCACATTGTTGGGGTACTTTTCTGAGGAAAATGTAGTTAACTTGCTCCTGATTATTACTTGCCCAATTTAAAATGCAATCTGGAGTCTGACTAAAGCAATCCTGGGCTTTACTCGAAGATTCAAGGTTTTTGCCAAAGTTCTCATCCTTCAGCCATTCATGGCCTTGAATGGTGTTCACACTTCTCCTGTTAGTGAGAGCAGGAAACCATTCGGAGATTGGATCCATCAATGGTGAATTTCCTGAAAGGATAAAAAAGCTACTGTTGGCTACAGTATTATTTTTGACCCACTCAAAAGCATCATGATCATCTTGTGTCAAGACCGTTTTATAACCCACATAGCTTGTCGTTGCCATTGAAGAGAATATCCATTGGCAGACCAAGATTGCAAAAAAAAACTTTACAATCGGGTGATCGAGAGGTGGTTTAATAACAGATTCCTCTCTTGGTCTATGCTTAGAAAATACTCTAAAAACTTCGAAAAGTACTGTGCTGGAAAGAATTGCCATCAACGGAGTCAAATCTTGAGGAGCGTTGCGGGGATCACACACATATAACAATATGAACCAGATTGGAAAAATATAACGTTTCTTTGATAAATTCCAAAAGATACCAACAAATGAAAACACACCTATAGTTTGCAGACCGTTTTCATAAGAAATATCAAATGTAAGTAGATTAATTATTGAATCACTTGTGTACCAACCTGTTTGCCCTGCTGCAACGAAAGGTGAAAATCCATGGTTCGATATTACTGTAACCCACCACGGAGAGGTAATTATTAGTATTAGAGTTAGAACGATAATTGATTTAAGAAAAGCAATTTTATTTCGTCCAAAGAATAGGAAAAGGATAAGAGCGCCAATCGCAGTATGAAGTGCGGTTTCAGGGTGAGATAATATCGTAAGTGAAGCTAGTATTGCTGTAATGAGAATATTTCCTTTACTTCTTTTAATATACAAGTGGTAAATACGTGATAGAGTCAACAACGACAAAAAGGAAGCCAGGGCTCGTGTGACTCCTCCGCCCATAATTAACCAGGTAAATGAAGGCGGTACTAGGGCAAAAATTAACGTAGCAATACCCAATTCCCAATCATCTTTGACAAAATTTGTTGCGAAAATGTAGAAAGCTGGAATCGTTAAGAGAGAGAAAACTGCCGGAAGGATGCGAAAGATATCAAGTAATTCCCATCCTATGGATTGCGAAATAAAACCTGCAAGATAAAATCCTAGCGGGGGATATGCAAAAGGAATATTCAAGTGGTTGTAGGTTGTGTAGGCAGGAATCCGCCAGTTATTGGCGATCAGATCCTGTGTCATGGTGTAGAACAAACCACCGTCATTCAATGGAAAGGGCGAGGGAATCGCCTGGGCAAGACGAATGTACCCGCCAATCAGGATGGCGAAAATCAGAAACAGAATTGATGGCGAAATAATATTACTTTTTGTTTTTCCCAAGATTTTTATTCCCCCAAAATAATTTCAAACCTATTTATTAGTGACTAATTATAAACTCATATTCAGGTATTTACTGCAGGTTTGTAAATGGCTGCCTGGCTGGCGATAACGATTGTCCAAACGAGCGAATCTGTTTCCAGCAGCATACTAACAGTGGTGTTGACGATGATCGCATAAACCAGCAGTATCAAGGGTAAAGCTGAGAGTAAATTGCGATTCACACGAAAATGCTCGATACTGCGCATAAAGCCTAAAACGATCAATACGAGCAATATTATCAAACCAACACTGCCCAAATGCAATAAAATTTCCATTAAGCCGTTGTCGCTTTGGGAGACCTGAAGGCTGAAGCCCATCGCGGAGGTCATTTGCTCGCGAAAACCCTCCAGATTCCAGAAAGCATCATATCCAAAACCAAGAATTGGACGTTGGCTGACAGCATGTTTCAGAAGGTATGTCCACATGGGAATGCGGCCGCTCAGGTTGGGGCTCCTCCCCAGTAATTGGAATATGTAATCATGAAAGATCACAATGAATGCAATTGAGACAATTACAACCCCCAGCATGGTGAAATAATGGACTGGCTTGAGTAACTTTCCCCAGCGTATCCATCCGGCAATGGCCAGGCATAAGGCGACCATGAGGGCAGTGGCTATTAAACCGGTTACGGAACCGCTTTTAAGGAGGAGGAAAGCAGTAACCAGCAGCATTAGGACACTTAATACTCTTTTGAATGGTGAGATGATTTTCCATTCAAGCAAATAGAGTGTGTAAATCGTGATGACCAAAGCCATGAATGCACCCATGTAGATCTTGTGCCAGAACATTCCGTTCCATAAATTGAAGCCACCCCATCTACCCGCCTGGGGGAAGAGTAGAATGAAAATCAAATTTGCTAAAGATATGATAGTAAAGAACCAGAAGAGGACATCCAAGAAACGCGGGATTCCCAGAACATAGCCGGTATATACTGCCATTAATGTACAAGTGATTAGAACAAAAACCTTATAGAGAGTGATCTGAGGCAGAACTGACCAAAAGGTTGAGATGGCTGCCAGGATGACGAAGATAAAAACAGGCCAGATCTTTTTGCAGTATCTTAGAAAACCTTTACAATCGCGGTCCCAGGTTAGTTCGATTAAGAATAATATGAACACGATAGCCCAAAGCATCATCTCGAAGATGATATTGTACGATTCACATGAAGCAGTTGGTTTCAGCCAGACAGATGGACAATTGGTCCCGCGGAAACCAATAAAAATAAACGCACGGTATAGTGTCATTAACAGGTAAAAACCGATCAATATACCTTTGCGATAATGAATTGATCCGTGATTTCTTGTGGCACTGATGTATTTTTGATTGATCATAAATTATCCGATAATCGAATTTTTTTGAAGAATGTAAGTCCCCCAAAAATAATTCCGAATGGAGAAAATACTGAAGGATTGAGGTTTCACCGCCGAAAATAACTCAATTATTTATCAAAGTTGATAAATTTTTCTCATTTCTCCTTGCTGCTTTTTTCCACAGCCTTCAGCAGCGCGTTGGCCAGGGCCTGCGCCTGGGTGCGGGTGAGAAACATGTGGCTTTCATCATGCTTGAAGATCTTTTCCTCTTCAGCGCAGGATTCGATGATTTTCAGGCAGATGTTATCTTCCAGGTCGGCATCCTCGCATGAATAATAAATCTCAACCTGCAGGCTTTCATCCAGAAGAAGGATCGGTTTCATGGTGAACCTCCTCGAGTCATTGTTCTCTACTAGTATATGAAATTTCATTTACAGGTTCAATCCCGCAGCTAAAACCAGAGTAATTTGATTCTCAGGAAATCGTTTATAATCAGTTCTTGATCTTCAAACCTCACGTATACGTCTGTAAAAAGGAAAGTTATGGTGCACATTCTATTTAAACTTAATTATCTTGATCCTGGTTCCGGCAGCTTGCTGGTGCAATTACTGGCGGCCGGACTATTAGGCAGTATTGGCATTCTCACAAAGATCTTCTGGGCAAGAATCAAAGCGTTCTTCAAGGGTGAGAAATATGTTCCGCCCCAGCCTACCGAAGAAGAGGAAAAAACCGAAGAATGAGACCGGGTTCTGAACGTATCGGTGCTTCATTCCGGGATCCCAGCGGTTTCATTTATAAACGGGATGGTGTGCTCTACCGTCAGGTGAATCAATCTTACAAAGATGCCTATGATCTGTTGATCTCCAGCGGCGTCTACGCAGCGCTCACCAAGGCGGGAATGCTGATTGCTCATACCGAATCCGCAACAAAACCTGCCGATCCCCTGCTTGCCTACAAGGTAATCCAACCGGAACCCGTTCCCTTTATTTCCTATCCTTACGAGTGGAGTTTTTCACAGCTCAAGGATGCAGCCTTGCTAACCCTGACAGTCACCCGCGCCGCACTGGAAAAGGGAATGATCCTCAAGGATGCCAGCGCATACAACATCCAGTTTATCAACGGTAAACCGGTTCTTATCGATACCCTCTCCTTCGATATATATAAAGAAGGTGCTCCGTGGGATGCCTACCGCCAGTTCTGCCAGCATTTCCTGGCTCCGCTGGCGCTGGCCTCAATGGTCGATATCCGCCTGACACAACTGTTGCGCGTTTACATCGACGGCATTCCGCTTGATCTTGCCAGCAGCCTGCTTCCCGGCAAGACGAAGATGGGTCTTTCAGGCCTGGCGCTGCACATTCACATGCATGCACGGGCTCAACAGGAATATGCTGACAAAGCCGTCTCGCAGGCTTCTGCAGTCAAATTGAACAAAGCCGCTCTGCTTAATTTGCTCAATTCGCTGGAAAAGACCATCCAACCCTTGAAGTGGGAACCAAAGGGAACCGAATGGGGTAATTATTACAACGTCACCAATTACTCCGATGACTCGTTGAAATCCAAGGGCGTGCTCGTGGGCAAATTCATCGAGCGCGCAGAACCGAAGACCGCCTGGGACCTGGGTGCCAACAACGGACTTTTCAGCCGCGAACTTTCGAAGCGCGGGGTGGTCACCACGGCGAGCGACATCGACCCGGCCGCAGTGGAGCAGAATTACCTGGCGATCAAGTCCACCGGTGAGAGTCATTTGCTGCCGCTGGTGATCGATTTGACCAATCCCAGCCCGGCAATGGGATGGGCGCACAGCGAACGCGATTCCCTGCTCGAACGCGGTCCGGTTGACCTTGTGATGGCGCTGGCACTGATTCACCACCTGGCGATTTCCAATAACGTACCGCTGGAAACGGTGGCTGAATTCCTGGCCTCTGCCGCTAAATATGCGATTGTCGAATTTGTTCCCAAGAGTGATTCGCAGGTCAAACGCCTGCTGGCCACCCGCAAGGACATCTTCGATAAATACACCGAAGCAGGTTTTGAGGATGCTTTTTCAGGGTTGTTTGAGATCGTCGAAAAGGAACCTATTCCCGGCAGTCAGCGCACGCTGTACCTTTTCCGCAGGCGCTAACATTTCTCTGATTCATTCCGATCCCTGGATGCCCTCCAGGGATCTTTTGTTTTATCTGACATGCCAGTATGTTACAATGCTCGCATGGATTCCATCCGTTCACTCTACCGCATCGGGCGCGGACCTTCCGCCAGCCATACCATCGGACCGGCCCGGGCTGCCGCTATCTTCTGCGAGCATTACCCTAGGGCAAACGCGTACCGCGTTCAATTGCAGGGATCGCTGGCTGCCACCGGACGCGGTCACATGACCGACCTGGCCGTCGAGCAGGCATTAGCCCCGGCATCCGTTACCATCGACTGGCAGCCTGATCTTTACCAGGAGTTTCATCCCAACGGCATTCTCTTTCAGGCGCTGGATGAAAAAGGGCAGGAGATCGGAAAATGGCAGGTGTTCAGCGTGGGCGGTGGAGAGCTTGCTGAAGCAGACCCCTCTGGCTGGCTGCTGCGCATGAAACCCGTTTATCAACTGAACAGCATGTCCGACATCCTTGAACATTGCATCCAAAATGGGCAAGCCCTTTGGGAATTCGTAGAGGAATGCGAAGGAAGCGAGATCTGGCAATATTTGGCAGAAGTCTGGCAGGTAATGCAGGCAGCCATCGAACGCGGACTGCAAACAGAGGGCATCCTTCCCGGCGGGCTGGGCCTGGCGCGCAAAGCCTGGGTCTTTTACCGCAAGGTGGCAATCAGCGGAGAGAACTTTCTGAACGAAGGCATGCTGCCTGCTTATGCACTGGCAACAGCGGAAGAAAACGCCAGCGGTGGCGTGGTGGTGACCGCGCCTACCTGCGGCTCGTGCGGTATCCTGCCGGCTGTACTGCGCTATTTGCAGGAAAATATTCATTGCACGGAAGATTCCATCCTGCATGCCCTGGCAACTGCCGGGTTAATCGGGACAATCGTAAAACACAACGCCTCCATCTCCGGCGCGGAGGTGGGCTGCCAGGGAGAGGTGGGGGTGGCCTGTGCCATGGCGGCAGGGGCAGCGGCTCAACTGCTGGGCGGAACTCCGCGGCAGGTGGAATATGCAGCGGAAATGGGGCTGGAGCATCACCTTGGTCTGACCTGCGATCCGGTGAATGGGCTGGTGCAGATTCCGTGTATTGAACGCAATGTGTTTGCTTCTTCGCGGGCATTGAGCTGTACCCGCTATGCCTGTTCCACCGACGGCAGCCACCGCATCTCATTTGATGAGGTGGTTAAGGTGATGAAGCAGACCGGTCACGACCTTCCCAGCCTCTACCGCGAGACCGCGGGCGGCGGTCTTGCCGTAAATTACCGCTTCCCCCCGCAGCGAAAACCCGGAAAATAAAAAACAACCGCTCCTGGACAATCACGGGAGCGGTTTTATCATTATCAGTGAAGGTCAAGCGTAAAAGCTGGCCTGATCTCGCCCACCTGGATGTGCCGCCAGTTGTACTGCGGACGCGGCAGGTAAGGGGCAAGGTCTTTGAGCTGGCCTTCATCCAGCATACCCAGTTCGCGGAGAACCTCAACCATTGCCGTAGACCGTGCACGGCCGCCGCCTTCGTGGGCGATGCGTGAGGACTTGCCGTCCCGTTCCGAGAGGTCTCCATCGGAAATCTTCAGCGTAATGCCGTAAGCGGGTTTTCCATTGGAGGGAAGAACCGCCGCGGCCTGGTATCCTTCAGCTCCGCCCTTGGTGAGAATGTGTCCGCGGCCTGCGGTCATCAGACTGGTGTCGAAGGTATCAGGGCCTGAAACCATATCAGGGTTCGCGGTCATGGCGCGGAAAATGCGCGCCAGGGCACTGCGGCGCGGTTCGGGCATGAGGGACGGATCAGCCAGCCGGGCAAAGGCCAGGGCGGCAGCGCGCAGCGGAATGGCAAACACCGGGGCAGAACATCCGTCCACGCCCAGGATGATCTGATCGACCGGAATGCCGGTCATTTCACTGAAGGTGCAGATCACACGCTGCTGCAGGGGGTGTTTCGGGTTAATGTAATCTTCCTTGTCGAAGCCCTGCAGGATCGCCTGGGCGAGCATCCCGGTATGTTTGCCGGAGCAGTTATGGCGAAGCGGTGTGTTTTCTTCATGGTGTTCGAACATGCGCTCAGCGGTCTTTGGGTCTGAAGGTGGGTGAACACCGCACAGCAGGTCGCCGGGGTTGACACCCAGTTTCCGTTGAATCCCTTGGATCACGCGCACGTGCTCATCGGTGCCTGAATGGGAGGCGCACATCACTGCCAGTTCGCGGTCGGTCAATCCGAAGCGCTCCATCCCGCCAAGTTCCACCAAGGGTAGAATTTGGAACGGTTTGGATGATGAACGTAAATAGATTACTGCATCGGGGTCTCCCACGGAGGCCACTAATCTTCCGGTTGGATCGCACACTGCGATTGAACCGTAATGAATGGACTCGACGATTGGTCCGCGCGTTGTTTCAACGAGAGGGACATGATTGGGATAAGACATACAGGGAATCCTTTTGGTTGAATGTTACAAACGGCTTGATTGTACACCCTTCGTCAGGTTCAGAAATTAAAAATGGTTCACAAAATCCTTACAGGAAATTCATAACTTCTTCACAAGTGCCGGGTATCTTAAGCGTAGATTCTTGGAGGTAAGAATGGAAAAAGTTAATGGTATTTCAAGCACGACGAGAAACAACTGGATCTTGGATGCCGGTTTGTTCATTAGCGGAGTGGTGGCAATCGCATCCGGCATATACTTTTTATTCATTCCCAGCGGCGGATACCAGGGCGGAAGAAATCCCTGGTATGGAGTGACCGTACTGTTTGAAAGAGAGACCTGGGAATGGCTGCATACCTGGGTTGGACTGGCAATGGTTGTCATTGCCTTCATTCACCTTCTTTTCCACTGGAAATGGTTGATGGGAATGGTCAAACGCCTGGCGAACCGCCGCAAAGGCCAGGGATCCGGGCTCAACATCCGAGGCAGGTATAACGTGGCATTGAACGCAACGGTTGCGCTCAGTTTCTCGATCAGCGCTATTTCAGGGATTTACTTCCTCATTTTTGGCAGCAGCGAAGGCGGGCGTAACATCGATCCGATGATCCTTTTTACCCGTGATGCGTGGGATGTCATCCACACCTGGTCGAGTATTCTTTTCATTGCGGGAGCGCTGCTGCATTTTGCCATCCATTGGGGGTGGGTGACCAAGGTAACCCGTAAAGTTTTCGGCGGGAAAAGACAAAATTCGAATCAAATGGTTGAACAGATAAAGAAGGAGAATATCATGTGGAAAAAAGCACTTGGAATTGGATTATTTGTGATGGTGGTTGGGCTGCTGGCCTTTGGCGGAATCACACGCACCTATGCTGCGAATGAGACCGAGGAGAGAACTGCATTAGTTGGTTATGAAGGGTACGGCAACGGGTTTGGCGGCCAGGACGGAGCTGCCGGGTATGGAAATTCATCCGATTACAGCACCGGAACGTACGCTCTTGATGCACTGCCCGTTGGATCGTTGGACCAGGCAGAAAAAGATACCCTGCTTTACATGTATGAAGAGGAGAAACTGGCGCGCGACATCTATGCCCTGTTTGCCGATCTGTGGGACAAGCCGATGTTTGCCAATATTTCCCGTGCCGAGCAGACGCACATGGATTCGGTGGCGGCACTTTTGGAGCGCTACGATCTGACAGCCCCAGGAACGGACGATAGCGGGACATACAACAATGCCAATTTGCAGGCTCTTTATGGTGAATTGAGTGCCGAGGGACGGACTTCACTGGCCGATGCACTCATGGCAGGCGGCGCGATCGAAGAGCTTGATATCCTCGATCTCAAGGAGCGTCTCGAACTGACTGATCAAGCTGATATTCAAACGGTTTTCGAGAACCTGTTGAGAGGATCGTACAATCATCTCAATTCGTTTTCCGCAGTTTATCTTGTGGAAACAGGGGAGACCTATGTTCCCCAATACATGACCCAGGCAGATTATGATGCCGTCATCATCGAAGGTACACAGACTAGTGGCGGATTTGGTAACGGAACTTTCAACAGAAATGGATTTGGCGGAGGGGGCAAGGGAAGACGCTAAAAACAACAAGAACATCCAGGTGGAGCCAGATTCTGGCTCCACCGTTCTATATTTAATGAAAATGTTTAGAGACCGAAGAATCTATATTCACAGTAAAATTTCAAGCGAATGATATTAATTTTGCTGAGTAAATATCTCCTAACAGAGTGTTCCTTCGCTCAAGTCCAGGATGTGGTTGAGGGCGGCGACTCGCGCCACTCATCACCCGGTTCCTCCTGCTGCTGCGCACAGTCGCATTCTTCACCACGACAGCATTTTTCACAGCAATAATGTTGACGGTTAAAAATTACCGGTGCCCACAGGATTTCGACCCCGCATCCATCACACCAGAGGGTATTCTCTATGCGTACCATATCCCTCCTTTCATTGGATAATGGGCATATCTAATTGACAGTTCTAACATCGTACCAAGAACCTGAAAGGCACTTTGAAGGATGATTCTGAGGATCGGGGAAAGATGCCTCAGCGATGTCAATTAAGCGAGGATTAATTTCAGTATAGATAGCGGTTAAAAGGAAGTCAAGAGGGAATGGGATAAACCCGGGCTACAATATTGGTAAAAGGAGTCATGGGTGAAAAAAATTCCGATCTCAGTAAAGATCACATCTGCATTCCTGATCCTCAATGCTGTCATCTGGCTAGGATTTGGCATAGCCGTGTTTTTCAGGATTCACCCGGCCTTGCCAGATAATCCGATGTGGGTTGTGATTATGGGTGTACTGGCGTTCGCTGCCGCAGTGGTATTTATTCTAATGAACCTTTTTCTACGTAAACGCTGGAAACCCGCATTATTTTTCACCCTGATTTTTCTCTTCGGGGTTATGTTACTGACCTTTGCTGATGACTTCGGGACCTCTGACTTGATCTATGTGGTGGTTGTGCTGGTGCCAGCCATCCTGCTGCTTGTCGATCGAAAGTGGTATCTGAACGGGGATAAGGAATTAAGACCAAAAGAGAACCTGGGTCATCCGGGGTGATAAACCATCAAATCCATAATTAAAAATGAATGTGTTGCATTTAAATCACCATTTGCATGAGTAGTCTTCTATTAAATAATTCATAGAAAATAGGCTGCAAGTCATGCCTCTTATTAGCACTCAAGGCACATCCGCGTTTTCGCGGTTCGGTGTATCCTCACATCACCCATCAGCCGGTGGGAGAAGCAAACAGGAGATTGTCATGCAGATTGTAACCGACAGCGGAACGGATGTGAATTTCACCCCCGAGCAGTTAAGAGACTACAATGTCCATATCTTACCGTTAACGGTAACCCTGGATGGTAAGTCGTACAAAGAAGGCGTGGATATTCAACCAGAAGAGTTCTACCAGCTTATGGAGCAGACAGAAGATCTCCCGCTTACCTCTCAGCCCTCGGTGGGAGAATTCGCGCAGCTATACCGGGAATTGGCAAAATCTGACCCCGATATCCTTTCCATCCATATTTCTTCCGGACTGAGCGGTACATCTGCCTCGGCACGCGCCGCGGCGGAAATCACACCTGAGGCAAACGTGACGGTGGTGGATAGTCTTTCACTCTCGGTACCGGCCGGCTGGCAGGTGGAGGCGGCTGCGCGAGCTGCTAGAGCGGGATGGGCTAGAACTAATATATTAGAACTTGTTCAGCGTATAGCTGATTCCACCGATGTGATTTATACCCTGAAGGAATTGAAGTATCTCATTCATGGCGGGCGAATCAGCCACTTGAAGGGGCTGCTTGCCTCTGTGCTCAATATTAAACCCATGATCGGGGTAGAAAAGCAACAGGGTACATATATCAGTCACGGGCAGGCACGATCGTTTTCCAATGCTCTCAAGGGATTGGGTGAATATGTGAGTCGCAAGGTTCACCCTGATTCTGTGCTTCGGATGCAAGTTGTACATGCCTCCAACATTGATGGAGCCCAAACTTTGATTGATGAACTCTCGCGGCGTTTTATTTGCCGTTGGGTACCTGTACGTCAACTCTCCCTGGTTTTGGGTGCGCACGTAGGACGCAGCATGGTGGGTGTGGCTTTTGCTCCCGCTGAGATCTTCGACGCAATTCCCCAGGTAAGCGAATCCTGAAATTCCATAAAGTGATAAGAAAATAAACTTCGGCAAGCTAATCAAGAGATTGGGGGAAGAGCCAGCCTGGTTCAAACAGGAGTTTCAATGAAGAGACAGGTGTCGTCTACCTGCTATTTTTGCATATTAATATTTCCGAAATAATTTAATGAAATGTTGTAAACAAAAAGGTTGAAAAATATATTTTATGCATATATAATAAATAATCAATGTCAGTTCTTTTGGCGGTTCAGGTGTGGCAATTGGCGCCGGCATTATAGACAAATCCTAGTAAATCCTGAATCCGGAATAATTTGTTTATGTCGATTCGCAGAGATAGAATTCCGGTTATGATCATTGCGGCAATCATTGCCGTCGCTATGTTTTTATCGGCGGCAGGATTCAACTTGCCCAATGCCGAAATGACTGCTTCGGCACAATCCGTTTCCACCTGTCTCAATCGCACCAACATCGACCTCAACGAAATGCACTGGATTTATGTACCCGAATCCGCGGCGCAATTGCATACCGAGGAAAATTATTATTTCCTTGCCGGGCAGCTGATCAGCAATGGTGCCGTCGACGCTTCAACCTGTCCCTCCGGCGGGTTGACGCTCAACGGATACGCCAATGCCTGCGGTATGGAAACGGCTAAGGAAAAGGTTATTGTTTTGCAAAATGCGGTGGATGAAGCCATCCTCAAGGCATACACCGATGTAGGTGTTCCGCCAGTTTTGCTGAAACAAATGATTCGCACAGAAAGTCAGTTCTGGCCTTCCTATTATTCAAGTACTCACTTTGGTTACGGGCATATCACCAACATTGGAATGCGCAATGCCCTGGAATGGAATGTCGATCTTGCCAATAAGGTTTGCCCGGGTTCAGCCGGCGTTGCCTGTTCGTCTAGTTCGACGATAGCCAATGAAATTCTCACCGGGCTGGTGGCTACATGCGCCACGTGTGAAAATGGGATCGATCTTAACAATGCCACGCGCAGTGTGGATATACTGGCAGAAGTAGTTCTTGGTTACTGCTATCAGACCGCTCAACTTGTGTTCAACGCCACGGGCTGGCACTCAAGCATGGTTGTGGATTACGCGACGATCTGGAAACTTACCTTGATGGATTACAATGCCGGATCGGAATGTGTATTCAACGCTGTAGCGTCTGCCTTCAAAGCCACCAACGGCCCTGTGAAATGGTCGGATATCAGTGCGCACACTACTGGAGAGCAGTGCATCCGCGGTTTGACTTATGCCAACCAGATAACGGCAAAATACTACAACTTCCCTCCAGCGGAGTGAAGCTGGTCAATACGGAATCATTCCTCTGCCGGTCAATCTGCAGAGGAATTTTTTATTCGCAGAAGATCTGGGAAGCTGGCAACAAATGCCTCAACGATCTGCGGATCGAACATGCTCCCTGAAGAACGCTGGATAAGATCGAACGCATTATCAATATCCAGCGGCTGCTTGTAGGAACGAACGGTTGTCAGGGCGTCGAACACGTCGGCAATCGCGCAAATCCTTCCGTTAAGAGGAATGGCTTCACCGGAAAGTCCATGCGGATAACCTGAACCATCCCAGCGTTCGTGGTGCGTGGCGGCAATGGCCGCACCCATCCGCAGGACAGGAGAGGTGGCCTCACGCAGCATTTCTTCACCGTCAAGGGTGTGCCGCTCCATGATCTTCCATTCCTGTTCCTCGTATTGACCTTTACGGGTAAGCAACTCTTCAGGCGTGGCGGATTTACCAATATCGTGCAGAAGGCAGGAATGGGAAATCAATTCGGCTTCGGAACGGGGAATATTGAGCGCCGTGCAAATCGTGAAAGTGTAATCGCGAATGCGCCTAAGGTGGGAACGGTTATCCCATTCGCGGAGTTCTGCGATATAAGCGGTAAGAAAGACGTATTCAGCACTATCCTGTAAGGAGAATTTTCGTTGAGAATTAAACATGAGAACCCCGCAAGCGATCAGATAATGATTTATTATTTACTTGTTTTTAACATCAATTAGGTGTTATGTCAATTAAAAAGATGTATAATTTTTTAACTAATCGTTTTGAGCTTTACTGATGAGAGAATGGTTATGTTCCCCATTGGTGTTGAGGCTCTGTTGAACCGTCACTGCTGCGGTTTTTTTACATTATTACACATTACCGGTTCATGGGTGTTCCTCGATCATCCAGGGGGCGTGCATTATAGGAATTATCGATTATGCATCATACGGTATTAATCTACAATCGGCTGTGGCATCACACCAGGGCACAGGCTTTGGTGGAGATGGCTCTTTTACTACCCCTTTTGCTGCTTCTGATCCTGGGAGCGGTGGATTTTGGCCGGCTATTCATGACCAAGTTCATCCTAACGAACGCTGCCCGGGAAGGTGCTAATTACATTGCGTATTTTTATGATGCAGATAATATTACAGCAAGCCAGGATGCAGCCAAACCCGTGGTTCAAGCCGAGGGGACCAGTTCCGGAATAACGATCGATCCAGGTAAGATCACTTTCACCGGTTGTTGTACTGCCGGACTGCCCGTATCCGTTACGGTGGCTCACGATGTGGATTTGATCTTTGACGGATTTCTAAGCACAATGGGGGTCATTGACTTGCCGGTTACCTTGTCCAGTACGGTTACCATGGTGGTGCAATGATGAGACTCAGACGCTCAAACGGGCAATCCCTGGTTGAATTTGCTTTGATTTTTCCGATGCTTCTCGTGCTGCTGTTGGGATTCCTCGATCTTGGCAGGGTGATTTTCTATTATTCATCGTTGACCAATGCAGTCCGTGAAGGGACCAGGAGGGCGATTGTCAATCATACCTACCTGGTGGAAGCGGAAAACGGCACAGATTTATATAAAATGCCTTGTTCAGCCGAAGAACCAGCGGATCCATTAAATGACACGTTGCGCTGTATCGTATATCGCATGAGCATCGGTTTATCACAGGGGTTTGATCCAACGAGTGACATCAATTTCGTTATCACCACCAATGCTGAAGACAACACTCTTTATGAAACGGTGCAGATTACTGCCAATTATTGCTTTAATCCCGTTACCCCCGGGGTCCAATTGTTATTCGCATCGACATGCAATGGTAAAAAGGGTGTCCTTTTGACGGCGCAATCCAAAATGTATGTTGCGCCGGTGGCTCAGTAAGAATGCGAGGTGGATGATGAACAAGATCCTAGGTAAAGGTCGAGAAACAGGCCAGATTATCCCGATTGTGGTCGTAGGGCTGCTGGTAATTCTCATGCTCAGCGCTGTGATTGTGGATGGCGGGAGCATCATCTCCAACCGCCGTACCGCCCAGGCAGCAGCGGATGCCGCAGCTCTGGCAGGTGCAAAAAAACTGTGTTTAGGAGATACGACAGCCGACCGAACAGCCGCGCGAAATGCGGCGCTTCAATATGTCACAGCCAATGGTGCAGTCTTTGCCTCCGAACCTACATTTTCAACCGTTACGCTCAGCGGGCATGAGGTTCCCGGAATTACAGTGAGGACCAGCGTGACGAATGGGTCGTTCTTCGCCAGGGTCATGGGTCAATCCGATTTAACCGGAGGTGCAACGGCTACAGCTGGCTGTTATCATCCATCTGTAACGGTGCACTTGATCCCGCTGGCATTCTTTTATAATTCCCCCCCCGTAAACGCCGGGAAAGCGAATTGCTCCACAAACGGCACATGTGATCTGGTTAACTATGATTTCACCAGTCTGATGACCCAATTAATCAGCACTCCAGCCACCAACCAACCTCTGGATGATATCTATATTATTATGAACGAGATCAAGATTTGTGAAAAAAGTGTGTCAGGCGCAATCGTTTGTTCAGAGATGGCCAAAAACGCATCGGGCGGTAACCGGGCGTGGATCGATCTGAGTAAAGTCGCTGATATGAGCAATATCAAGAAAATTTTCAAGGAGGGAATTGAAAAACCTCTGTATTTACCCTCCTGGTTGAATGGAGAACCCGGGGTAGTGGCCAGCGTTTATGATAACAAGGCGTATGAAGATTTACCTCCGATCGAAGATTATGAATCTACGCCTTACCGTCTGGTTCTCGTGCCTGTTTTCGATAATTACTGTGATTCCGGTGATCCTGAGAATGATTGCCCGTCTGCTTGGAATGAAGGGGATAGCGTGGAATACATTGTGAATTCGAACCAGCAATCATACCGCCTGGTGGGATTGGCGCCTTTTCTGATCACCTGCGTTACGAAGAATGGCAAAGCTGATTTTGGTCAAGAAATTACCACTGGCAGTAATAAAAATAAATGCCCGGGCTATGTGGCCTTAAATCCAGATAAAAAAATGGATGCCATCGAAGGCTATTTTGTGACGGGCACACCTCTGGACCAATTTGCTCAGGGCACAGGAGGAGTCAGCGCAGGTCTGGATATCGTATCATTGATCCATTAAGCAATAAACCTGATTAAAACCAGGTTGCATTTGGTGGTTAATTAACTCAGTTGCGGGGAGGGATCCATTGTCTACTAAATCAAAAGCCATACTCATTGTCATTGCCGGGCTTGCGCTGGTTGTCATTGGAGTGCTGGCAAGCATTTTACTCATTCAACGTCTTCAGGCAAACCGGGCGCTTTCAGCCGAGGAAGGAGAAACGGTCAAGACCAATGTTGTTGTGGTGACGCGTGACCTGTTCCTGGGTGATCGGATCGAAAGCGGTGATGTGAAGATCACCAGCGTGCCCGTAGAAGTAGCCCCGCGCGACTCCATCGCCACCGTTGAAGAAGCGATTGGAAAGATTGTCAAGACAGACCTGGTACAGGGGGAAATGTTGCTCAGTCACAACCTTGCGGATCCGACCAACAATAATAAGGATCTGAGTTTCATTTTGAGCGACGAACACGTCTTGCTAGCTTTTCCTGCTTCAGATTTAATGAGCCGGAATAACATGGTTCAACGTGGAGACATTGTGGATATCTTTGCCACCTTCCAGCAGAAGGTGAAGACCATATCTGATACTGAAACCACTGCCACCGGAGAGGAAAAGGAACCGGAAATGCGCACCTTTACCGTGGACACTTTCCAAAAGGTGAGCGTTACCGCGCTGGTGGTTTCGGTGATTAAGTCGGATGATGAAAATACACCAGATCAAACCAGAATCGAATCTTACCTGCTGGCGCTTAATCCACAGGATGCGCTGGTTCTAAAACATTTGAAGGATACAGGAGCAGAATTTGATATTGTTTTACGAGCTCCCACTTCAACCGTTCAATTTGACCTCACACCCGTAACCGAGGAATACATTATTGAATTCTACGGGCTTGAGATCTTACCTTAACCACTGTGAAAGGCGTTGCCATGGCAGCCACTTCTGATACACATTCCGTTCTTCTCATCTCCAAGAATCCCGAGATTGTTGAATCCACGCGATCAACGCTGGCGAAACTTGAAGATTTCGATCTGATTGGAAAGGAGGTGACCAGCGAGAGCATTTTTACGGTTATAGCTGAAACTCAACCAGATATCATTTTGCTAGACTTTGCTTTCCAAAATCGAATTTTCGATCTTGTGGACAAGATCGCCACCGACTTTCCGTTGTGCGCGGTGATCATGATCCTGCCCGAAAACGAGATGGTGAATTCTGACCGGGTTGTCCTCTCAGGGGCGCGTGCTTTCATTATTTACCCTTATAAATCTGACCATCTCGAGACAACAGTGAAGCGGGTTGTTGAATTAATGGTGCGCAACCAGACTTTACCAGTAGTACCAGCGGTAAAGAACGAAAACATCCGACCAAAGAACACGTTTACCGTATTCAGCCCCAAGGGCGGGGCTGGAACCACCACGGTTGCAACGAACCTGGCATTATGCTTGCACAAAGAATTGCGTGAAGACGTGCTGCTGATCGATGGAAAACACCTCTTCGGGCATGTTGCGTTATGTTTAAACTTGCGGACAGGTAATTCCCTTACAGACCTGATCTCCCATGCCGGAATGCTCGACCAGCGGCTGATCAAACAGGTGGTCGTGCGCCATGTTTCGGGAATCCACGTTCTTCCAAGCCCGAATTCGATCACTGAAGCCCAGGGTATACGCCCGGAAGATCTTTACAAAGTGATGCAGGCTTTGCAGCAGGTTTTCCCGATCATTATCATCGATGGCGGAAACAACTTGAACGAGAATACCGTGACTTATATGGATTCGTCTGACAAGATCCTCCTGGTGCTGAATCCGGACCTGGCTTCATTACGGGATGTGCGCCAATTCATGGAGGTAAGTAAAACGCTTTCTTATCCTCCAGAAAAAACCCTGTTGGTTCTGAATCTCACTGGGAGAAAAGCTGATGTCAAACGTGAGGAGATCGAGAGTATCCTCAAAATGAAGATCTTTGGCCGAATTCCCGCCGATGAAAACCTGGCATTGAGTTGTTTGAATGAAGGGGTACCGGTATATATTAAAAATCCGCACCACCCGATTTCGCGGGCGATCCTTGAGATCGCAAAGGGATTGGAGAAGATCATTCTGGCTTCAAAAGCGAAGTATCAATCGACCGTGAAGAGTGAAAGCTCCGAATTATTAAAGAAGTCATCCAAGTTGGGATAAGACGCTAAGCGAGGGTATCCTTGAACCAAGAATTGGTTACCATCATTCTACTTGTGGTATTTCTGGTCTGTGCGATCGGTGTGGTATCCATCGGGATATGGTTGTACCGGCGCGGGCCAGCCTCAAAGATCCAGGGACGCATCACGAAGTTTGTTGAAACCCCTCAAACGGGTGATGAGGTACCTGCGACTATTCATGAACGGATGCTCTTATCTAATGAGGAGTTTGGTAAATTCAGGTCGTGGATCAATGAAGCGCTGAAGGGGTTATCATCTGAAAAACTCCAGATGAAAATTTCCAGCGCATATTGGTCCATCTCGGATACCGAGTTCATCTTAATTCGGATCACGGCAACCGTTCTTGGATTTATACTAGGCTGGGTCATTCCACAGAACATTCTGGGAGGAATCTTTCTGGCGGCGATTGCATTTTGGGTTCCCCCGCTAATGCTTGAAAGAGCCATTACCAGGCGTCAGGAATTGTTTCATGATCAGTTGCTGGATGTACTCATCTTGATCAAGGGGGCTGTACAGGCAGGCTACAGTTTGATGCAGGCGTTGGATATGACCGCCAAAGAGATCAAGTCGCCTTCATCGGAGGAATTCGGGAGGGTTTTACGCGAAGTTCGATTTGGAATCCCTTTGGAGCAGGCACTACTCAGCCTGGCAGAGCGCATGGAGAATGACGATTTGCACATTGTGGTTACAGCCATAATCATCAACACCCAGGTGGGAGGTAACCTTTCAACGGTGCTGGAAGCAACAATCTCCACCATCCGCGACCGTATGCACCTGTTTGGAGAGGTGAGATCTCTGACTGCGTATGCTCGCTATGTGGGAAATTTCTTAACCCTGATGCCGTTCCTTACAGGACTAGCGATATTCTTTATTTCACCGGGTTATTTCGAAACGGTCAAGACATCTCTGTTTACTCAAATTGTGATCGTGATTGCAATTATTGGTGTCATCCTGGGTAATATCTGGATTCGGAACGTTGTGAAGATCAAGGTCTAAGCCGGGAGTATATCGATGAACCTTAATCTGATTGATGCGAATCTCCTGTTCATTATCGTGGGTATGATTCTTGCCCTCCTGGGTATCATTGTGATTGTTCTGGGTGTTGTCAGGTGGGTAAAGTCAGGAAGCCGTATCTCATCTCGATTGGAGCACTTTGTGGTGGCTGATCAAACCACAGCTGAACCGTCACCCCAGATCCGGCGTATCATTCCGCGTGAGCTTTCGGGTTCATTATTTCAAAGAACCATCATGAACTGGTTTTCCAACCTGTTCAAGTTCTTGGGAAAATTTGCCCCCAAACGGATGGCCAGCCAGATTGAACACAAATTGACGATCGCCGGGCATCCGATGAACATGCATGCCGGTGACTTTTATGCTCTCAGGTTGATTCTCATGATTGTAGGATTGATTGCAGCATTTTTGCTCAACCGCGATCTAAAGAATCTGGATATTCCCACAGTGTTGATTGGTTTAATGATCATTGCTGTAGCTTACCTTTCACCCAACTCGTGGTTGAGCAGCAAGGTTCGCAAGAAACAGGACGAGATTCGCCGTGGATTGCCGGACGCGCTGGATATGCTCTCTGTTTGCGCCAGTGCTGGTTTGGGTTTTGATCAATCATTACAAAAGATTTCTTCCTATTGGGAATCTGATCTGGGAATCGAGTTCAGGCGAGTGATCCATGAAATGGAAATGGGCGTTTCACGGCCTGTGGCACTGAAGAATATGGCTGAACGGTTGGATGTGGATGACCTATCGCGGTTTATCACCATTATCGTCCAGGCTGAGACCATGGGCATGAGTTATGCTGACGTGCTGCACAGCCAGGCTGCACAAATGCGTGTTCTTCGGCAATATCGTGCGCGTGAAATTGCCAACAAACTTCCTGCGAAAATGATCGTTCCATTGGCTTTATTGATTTTTCCGGCTTTAATCGCAGTAATTCTTGGACCAGTGGTTCCAACATTGCTGACCATATTCTGATGCGGACCATCGAAATTTATCGTAACGAGTGAAAATGACGAAACCAAAGGACACATCGAAACCGGGCTCCAAGGAACCAATTGAAGCGGCAGAAATTCTGTCAGCGGCACCAGGGCCAAAAATTACTTTTGCTGATGTAACGCTTGATCCAGATTACCAGATGCTGGTCGAGTCTTATCAGCATGCAGATTTTGCGAAATGCCAGCATATTCTGCATGATTTACTGAAACGATATCATGATAATCACCGACTGCTTGATTTTCAAAAAGATATTGAGATGCAGCTTTCGCTCAAGAATATTTCCCAATCGTATTCATTGAAGGAAAAACAAAATAAAAAGAAACTAACCTTGAGAATGAGTGCCTTGACCGGTGCGGCCATTGCATTTGTGGTTTTGGTCTTTATCGGTTCGTTTTGGCTGCTCAGCAGAACTGTCATCCAGCAACGACAGGAGAGAGATGCTGCGCAGCTGGCCTCAATGGAAGGGCAGGTGGTGGAATTACTTCATTCAGGTCAGCCGCAGGTAGCAGCGGGAATCATCGAGAAAATGCGGCAGATCGATGCGGAATACACCAACCTGGATCGACTCACCGAGCAAACGAATTCACTTTTACTGCTTGAGGCTAAGTATCAAAACGCATTGAGCTTGATCGATGGTAAAGAATACTCAGGAGCGTTGATGCTGCTGAAGGAGATCGATACGGCACAGCCCGGGTTATGGGATGTCACCCGCCAGATTGCAAACGCAGAGACAATGATCCAGGTGGCGGCATTCATGCAGGCAGGGAACGATGCCTACCAGGCGGGGAAGTGGAGCGAGGTAATCACTGCGTATGAAAGTGCGCTGGACCTTGATCCCGAGCTAAACGATGCGTTGATGAAAGAGCAGCTTCTCAACGGCTACCTGCGCAGAATCATCGAAATGTTGGAAAATGATTCGACTGCGGTAGAGGATATTGAGAATGCCGAGCAATACTATCGTAAGGCTATGTCGATGATCCCTCAAAGCAAGGCGTTTGCCAGTGAACGTGAAAACCTGCAAAAAGTCAGCAGCAGCCTGCTGCAATTGAAATTCACTCAAACCGCCAAATCATTGCTCAATGAACGGAATCAGACAGTTACCTCAATCTCCAAGGCCGTATCCTACCTTAGTAAGGCCGTCAATCTGGATCCTAAGAATACACAGCTGCAACTGGATTTGCGCAACGCTGAACTCTACCAGATTGCTTTTCAATACTATTCGAATATGAATTGGGGATTGGTGATCGAAAAATTGAACCAATTATTGGCGACTGATGATAATTACGCCAACGGAAATGCCAAGGTACTGCTTTATGAAGCCTATTACGCCCTGGGTCGACAGTATTACGCAGTGGGTGTCTACGAGGATGCGCGCAGCAACCTGGAAAAGGCAGAGATTCTGGCATATGAGAACGGGTACAACCAGCTCAAACTTTTCCAGGTGCAGATGCTGCTGGGCGATACCATTGCACGAATGGGAGACTCGGCAAATGCGGTTTCTTATTATCAATATGCCCTGAACAGTATCAATGCCTATGCGAGAGCCTCCGGTGATGCAGACCTCACCGCACAATTGATGGAAGCAGAGGGACTGGCTGCATCAGGAATGACCAAAGAAGCTGCAGTCAGTTATTACCAGATTCACCAGGTGATCTCCCGGATTTATATAATCAAGGAAGTGGAAGCACTGGATGGAACCAGCCTGGCATTCTTTGCCGATCAAAATGCTTCCACGTCAGAGGCGATCATTGAGGTCAACGGTCTTCCTCAAAGTACGGTTATTTCGTTTGGACGCAAGATTAAGGTGCCTACGCTCAACTGATGGATTTATACTTTAGTTTTGGGATAAAAGGAGCAAGCAATGTTTACCAACCGTCCGGCACTCAGAAGTGAGCTGCAACCCAAGACAACGGGAAAGCCTGCCAAGCTTAACGAACTGGAAAAAGATTTCATTCTAATCAGGGATTCAGTTCAGAAGGCTCTGTTAAGCAACAGCAGCAATGGCTCAGCATCGGACCCAGTAAAATTACGGGGCATGATCGAAGATTGTTTCAATAATGTTCTGGATGAAGAGAAATTGCTCTATAACCATGACACAAGGGAGCAGCTATTAGATTGGGTCGTTGCCGATATCGTTGGCTACGGCCCCATCGAGCCGCTGCTCAAGGATCAGGATGTCACGGAGATCATGGTCAATGGACCGGATGAGATCTTCGTCGAACGGTTTGGTTTGATCGAGGCCACCGAAGTAAAATTTGAGAGTGAATCCCATCTGCGCCGGGTGATCGATCGTATTGTCTCGCCTATCGGAAGGCGCGTTGATGAGACATCGCCCATGGTAGACGCCCGTTTGCCTAATGGCTACCGTGTGAATGCCACCATTCCGCCGCTTTCTCTGGATGGACCGATCCTGACGATCCGCAAGTTCTCGGCACGCCCTTTCACTGGTCAGGATTTGATTGCCAACAGTACCATGACCGTACAGCTGGCCAACTTCCTAAAAGCCTGCGTGGAAGCGCGCGTTAACATGGTCGTTTCGGGTGGTACAGGGTCAGGCAAGACGACTTTCCTTAATATGTTGTCTGCATTCATTCCTGAACGCGAACGTATTATCACTATCGAGGATACCGCGGAGCTTCAGCTGCGCCAGGTTCATGTCGTACGCCTGGAAAAGCGTCCACCGAATATTGAGGGAAAAGGTGAAATCACTATCCGCCAGTTGGTGATTAATGCTCTGCGTATGCGCCCGGATCGTATTGTCGTCGGCGAGTGCCGTGGCGGTGAAGCATTAGACATGCTGCAGGCCATGAATACTGGCCACGATGGATCCATGACGACCGTGCACTCCAATGGCCCGCGAGATGCCTTGCGCCGCGTGGAGACAATGGTCATGATGGCCGGTATGGATCTGCCCCTGAAAGCCATCCGCGAACAGGTGGCATCAGCCATCGAGCTGATCGTTCATATGGAACGCATGAAGGACGGTTCGCGCAGGGTGGTGCAGGTTTCTGAAGTGCAGGGGATGGAAAGCGATACGATCGTGATGCAAGATTTATTTGTCTTTCATCAAACGGGTATCAAGAACGGGATTGTGCAGGGCAGCCTCAAGCCTACCGGTTTAAGACCGCGCTTCCTGACCAAGTTGGTGGCAAACAGTATCGAACTACCGGAAAACGTGTTCGATTTGCAGTAAAACAAGTATTATTATATTGACACGAACAATACGGGCAGCTCAATCGAGCTGCCCGTGATTCATCACAGGCTGTACTCGTTCATCATTCATACTTGAAACGCCACACTCCAATCACAAAAAACACCAGGGTAAATCCAAAGAGGACAGCGGATTCGAGCCAGATGCCCGAAACGCCCTGGCCGCGAGTGACGATGTCCAGCATCCCCTGCATTGCCCACGTGGTGGGGAAGACCTTGGCCACGTTGCGCATTACCTCGGGGAATAGTTCGATGGGATACCAGCAGCCGCCCATCATGGCCATGACCATGCCTACCATGATGCTGAGCCCATTTGCCTGGCCTTCGGTCTTGACGAAGGTGCCCAGCATTGTTCCCATCGCGCCGGCTGAAAGCGCCGAGGAGGTGATCATTAATGCCACGGCGAGGGGTGAGTCACCCCAATTGATCTTCATCACGAAGATGCCAAACAGGATCAGAATCAACATCTGGACGATCGCAGTCAATACCTGTCCGAGAACGGTTCCGCCAATGATCACGGGTTTTGACGTGGGTGTGACAAGAATGCGCCGCAAAGTGCCTGCCTGGCGCTCCATGGCTAATATGGCTGAAAGACCGATTAACGGAATAAATACCCAGGTGATCATTTGCCCAAGTGAGCTGTTGGCGTGCGGATCGTATTGTATGGGATCTGGAGTAACCCCCTTGATTTCGACCACCCGCTGCGGTGCGCTCCCCATCTTGTCTTGGGCCGAAGCAAGTGCCTGGTCGAAGTAATCCTGACGTGAAGATTCCGATGTAAACGGCTGCAAATTACTAGCCTGTTTAACGCTGATGTTGGCAATGTCCACGCTGCTGCTGACGCGGTTTATGGCAGCCTGGACTCCCTGTTGTGCAATCAGGGCGTTGGTGTTGCTGGGCTGTTGCCAGAGTTCGACCTCCGCGCTCCCGGTCTGTAAGGCAGGCATGTCGAAACCCTCGGGGAGGACCAGTACTGCGGATACCTTGCGGGACTCGAACGTGGATTGAGCTTCGCTCATTGAGGTGATTTCTGGCTTGACCGAGGTTGATTTTTCCAATTCGCCGATCAGAGAGGCTGAGAGCGAGGATTGCGCGTTGTCAACCACAAATAGGGTAATGCGTGAGTCAGCAGCTTCGCCGGTACCTCCACTGAGGATAAAGGTGAAAACCACCGGCAGGATCAGGAAAAACAACCATTCCAGGGGGCTGGTGAAGCGGACAAGTGTGTCTTTGAGCATGATTGCTATTATTCTTTTCATGATTGGCGGCTCACTTTCTGCTCAAACCGTGCCGGGTAATCCACAAAGAAGAAATGGCGAAGAGTACGATTCCCATTCCAAAGAGCACACCAACGGGGGTGAGGATATTTTTTAATGTCCCGCCCAAAGCCAGGGTTGAAAACCCATCCAATCCCCAGGCATTGGGGGTGATGCGGCTGAACCCCTGAACCCATTTCGGGAGGTTCGATAGATCAAAGAAACTGCCGCCGAGGAGACCGAAGATAAGCATCACAGCTGAACCGACAGTGGCAACCTGGCCGGGTGTTTTCAACACAGCGGCCAGCAGAACACCCCAACCAGTGGCTCCCGCAGCGGCTGCCAGCACCAGTACCATCATCCCCAACAGATCACCCCAGTAGAGCCGGAAGAGGAGGGATGTCCCGCCAATCAAGATCAGCAGCTGCGCAACAGCGGTGAGGAAAATACCAAACACTTTACCGCCTAGAATAAGGGTTGACGGGGTGGGTGAAACCAGCATACGCGGCAGTGTGCTCTGGCGGTCTTCCACGATCAATGATCTCCCACCGTAAGCAACAGTAAACATGAGAAACATCAACGCCATGCCGGGAGCCATGTACGAGAGGATGTCGAATTCTACCGCCTCTCCGCTGGCAGTTAGGTTGTTCACGGTGATGGAGGAGCGTGATGTGGAGACAGCTGACATTTCCTGGCCGATGGCTGCGCCTGCAGCTGCTGCCTGAGCTGGATCGATCAATCCGTTTTCCAACAGTTGGCTGACGGTTACCTCGCCGCTGATACGAGCGATTTCCACCTGACTGAGGAATTGGTCAAGAATGGTTTTAATAATCCCGGCACTCGTAGGGCGGGTGGGGTTTGAGTAGAGTTCGATCTCTTTGAAATCAGAAAGATTGCCGGAGGTTGGATCAGGAATGATCGATGCGGAGAAACCGTCAGGGATATAGATGACTGCAGCGCTTTCATCATCGTCCACCAGCGTTTTTGCAGTATCCAGGTCTGAAAGAAAAACAGGTTCAACCAGGTCAGCGAGATCGGTTGAAGTGAACATCTCCACAAGGGCACTGCCCAATTGGCCGCTGTCGTGGTTCACGATGGTCACCGGGATATTGCTGATGCCGGAATTTGAGCTGCCCGAGAAGCGGCCGGTGACAGCGCCCATGCCCAGGGTGAGGACAAATGGTGCAGCCAGCATGAGGACGAGCGCTGATCGGTCGCGAAAGATTAGCCGCAAATCTTTCAACGCGATCAAGAATAATTTTCGTATAGCCATAATATCAATCCCTCAGGGCCCTTCCCGTCAGGTGCAAAAAAACGGCTTCGAGGTTCGGCTCGCGTATATCTATGGATTGGATTTTTATACCCAGCTGGTCAGCGCGCGAGACAACCGGTGCAATCAATTCCTCAGCGGAGGGGGTGACCAGGGCGATCTCGTGATCCGTTGGTTCAGCTTTCAAAACACCCTTTAATTTACCAAGTTCATTTGCCAGATGCTGGGGATCTTCGTTCTCACCGATGTGGATGATCAGGGTATCCGTCTCTCCAACCTTGCGTGTTAATTCAGCCTGGGTTCCCAGGGCGATCAATTCACCATGGTCGATGATTCCCACCCGGTTTGACAGTTCCTGGGCTTCCTCCATGTAATGCGTAGTATAGAGGACGGTCATTCCCTGGCGGTTGAGGTCCTTAACAGAATCGAGAATTGCTCGGCGCGATTGCGGATCGATGCCGACCGTGGGCTCGTCCATGAACAATATGCGCGGTTTGTGCAGTAATCCCACCCCGATGTTGACGCGGCGTTTCATCCCACCAGAATACGTTTTTATGCGTTGTTTGGCCTTGTCTTTCAATCCAATCTGATCCAGAACTTCCTCGACACGGAGATTAAGCGACTTGCCTGACAAGCCGTACATCTTTCCCCAAAAGCGCAGGTTTTCCAGGGCGGTTAGGTCTTCGTAAAGGGCAATTTCCTGGGGCACAACACCGATAGAGCGTTTAACCTCCATCGGCTCGCGCGTCACTGAGTGACCGCACACCAGAGCGTCTCCACTGGTTGGGATAAACAGGGTGGAAAGCATGGAAATAGTGGTCGTCTTTCCGGCACCGTTAGGACCCAGCAAGCTGAAGATTTCGCCTTCCTGGATATTAAAGCTGATCCCTTTGACTGCTGTGAAATCTCCGTATTTCTTTACCAAATTTTGAACTTCAAGTATCGGGGGCATCCATCCTCCTGAAGAAAGGAATATATACTCAGTATACGAAAAAATATTATGAAAAATACAGGCAAGTGGTAATTTCCAGCGTTATCCAGTCAGAAGGAATTCACTTTCTAATAATTGGATATAATCAATGGATACTACAAAGGCGTTTTGGATAAGGCAAGTTCAATCATGGATGTGAAACGATGACAAATCAATACCGATCGATATGTGGTTTTTGCGGTTCTGCGGATGGGATATCCGAAAGTTATTACCATGCTGCCTGGGAGATGGGCAAGCTTCTGGCCGAAAAAGGGATCACCCTGGTGTATGGTGCAGGCCGGACAGGTATGATGGGAAAGCTTGCTGAAGGCGCTCTTCAGGCTGGTGGTGAGGTGATCGGGGTGGTGCCGCTTGGTCTTGAGAGCCCCCAGCTGATCTACACCACCGGGTTGACGAATCTTGAAACCGTGAGTGATATCCAGGCCCGCAAGGCGCGCATGATCGAGCTTTCTGATGCCTTCATTACCCTGCCAGGCGGTTTTGGCACGATGGATGAAATGTTCGAGGTGCTGACCTGGTCGCAGATCGGCAAGCACCGCAAGCCGTGCGGCTTCCTAAACGTGAATGGATACTTCGATCCGCTACTGGAATGGATCAAGCGAGCGTACACCGATCACTTTATCTATGAAGAACACCTGGATTTGTTTGTTGAAGATTCAACGCCTTTAGGGTTGATGGAAAAATTGTTGGCTTACCAATTCCCTGCGAATATCGAACGCTGGCTGGTTAGGGATGAGTAGAAATCCAACCAGCGAACTTTTTAGTCCTTTTGTTTTACAGAAAGGGTGGGATTATTAATCCCACCCTTTGATGTTATCGGTGTTAAGTAATGTTCATTGTTGGGTAATAGCTTCGATCCGCGCGCGTTCCTCAAGCTGCTTGTGCAGAGATGCGATGTCCTTGGGGATGAAGGTAATGGCAAGGATCAGGAAGACAACACACAGAGACCAGGCTCCCGTGCAAATGGTCTTGATCGAAAATCCCACCGATGTAGCGTCTGCCAAAATACCGGCAAGGATCGGCGCAGTCCATGCACCGCCATTCTCGATGAGGCTTTCGATGGATTGAGCAGAGGAGCGCACTTCAGGCAGGGTCACGTCATACATGGTTGAAATGATGTTCGGCGAGGCGAAGGGCATGAAGAAAGCCGTGATGCCAAGCAGGATGCCGAACAAAACGGTTTGGTCGTTGGGGGTATTCATGGCGAGGAAGAGGCCGACCATGCCCAGCAGCACACCGGTCACGCTGGCGATGAGGCGGCCGCCTTTGTGGCGCTTGAAGATCTTGTCACCCAACCAGCCGCCAACGGGATAACCGAGAGCCATTAAGACAACCGCTGGCGCCATGATGGTCAGGGTGGTCGTGTCGCTGTAACCGCGTTCTTTGCCTAGGTAATCGAAAATGTAATAGGTGATCACATTCCAGGGAAAGACACCGGTAAATCCCTGCAGGTAGACCATCCACAGGCTCTTCTTTTTAAAAATCTCGCCCAGAGCTTTCCAGTTGAACTTGTGTTGCTTAATCTCGATTCCCTGCAATTCATCTTCACCGCTGCCGCGCGGAACATCCTTGACGAAGAAGAAAATTGCGATGGCCAGTAAGATACCCAGCGAACCGGTGAGGATGAAGATGTTCTGCCATCCGCCCAGGGCAGTGGCGAACATCAGGGCAATCACCATGCCAATCAGGTAGCCAATGGGCTGCGTTAGCTGAAGCACACCGTAGACCTTGCCGCGCACTTTTGGCGAAAACAGGTCCGAGATGAGGCTGTACATGCCGGGGTAGCTTGAATCGTCGATACCCGTGGATGAACGGGTCATCAGGAAATCGCTGAACCTGGATGGGGTGTGGAACTTTGGAGCCAGGGCGCTGAGCCAGGTTGTGGAGCCCCAAATAAATGAAGCCGCTGCCAGAAGTTTTCCGCGGTTGTAGCGGTCGCTCAGCCAGCCCCAGATCGGGTAGAAAAGCGTACCGACAATCAACGCGCCGGAATTGATCAACCCCCACTGCGTGTAAGTCATGTTAAACGTACCCATGATATCTGTTTGCAGCGGGCCGATCAGCAATTTGTCTGTTTGGTGCAGCAGCATGAAGAGGAAAAAAATGACAACAGTTGTTTTAGCGGAACGGGAAAAATTGGTTCTCGCTTTTTTAGTTTCAATATTTTCCATTTACTGGCTCCTATGAAGAATAATAAACAGGGATTCATAATTCTAGACGAAATTGAGATGAACGTCAACAACGGCTTCGTTGTCTAGATTGAATCCGGATGATTAATGCCGATTGATTCAAAAGTTGATCAATCAGGTGCTGGGGTTTCGCTGAGTTCGGGAATTTCTGGATTTATCGTGAAACTTGGAGTGGGGGTTACCGTCATTGAGGGTGTGACTGTTCGTGTAGGCGTTTTTGTGGCAGTCATGGTTCTGGTTGGTGTCGCCGACCGTATGGGAGTTGCTGTTGCCGTGGGCAAGGGAGTTGAAAAGGTCAGTATCTCAGCAGTGTCTCCCCTGGAAATATCGACCACGTAATCCGCGGCATTCTGGCAGGCGGGATCAAGGTTGGATGCGACGTGCTGCCAGTCAATTGGATTATCCTCATCCCATGCCCTGGTGATGGCATCACCCAGGCACCCGGCCCCGGCATTATAGTTCAACAGGGTAAAGCGCCAGAGGTCGGTGTAGGTGCTGACGTCGCGCGCCGCATCTCCCGTAATGTTCTCTATCAACCGGTTGACCTGGCTGCAATTTGCTTTAAGCGTTTCTGAAAACACATGTATGCTGTAATTGGCTTTGTCACTGCTGTAGCCGATTTTACAGTTGGGGCAGGTGGCGTTGACCTTTTGTAGCAGCACACCTTTCAGCAGGCTCTGGTTGTATTCGCTCTGGAGCGCGTACCCTACTGCACAGTAGCGTTCGTCCAGAACGAGCGGACAAAAGCTTGAATAGAAATCAGGATTCCAGAGCAGGAGGGTATCCACTCCGTGCTCGGTAAGCTGGCTGAGCCCAATTTCCTTGTCATTGTGATAGGTTCCCGGCCAAAGCTGGCTTTCACGGATGAAGGTGTTCTTGATCAGTGTTGCGGGTACATTATCGATCTTCGCCACCGCCAGGATTTTCTCATCAAACTGGTTCTGCCAGTCATGAATAAATGGCTCTGCAGCGCTGACGCCGCATTCGTTAGCGGCGTTGCTGGTGGCCAATCCGTTATTGTCGCACTCCCCTGCATTGACGAGTCCATTTTGGATCAAAGCTGCTGCAAGAAAATATAATTTTTGAGAACTCGCCAGTTCCGACGCGTTTTCGGGTGTATCCAGCCACTCCGGCAGTTCTATGGATTCTGGAAATACTTTCCAGATGGAAGAACAACTAGGGGCGGCCTTACCGGTGTATTGGGTGCTGACGAAATCAACGAGCCAGGTATCATCCAGTGTGTCGTGGGGAATGACCCGGGCATATGCCGCGTACTTCCCAGTAGAATCCCCGAAACTGGAATCAGCCTCGAAGATGATCTTGACTCCCTCCAACTCGGTTTCGCGGAGGGAAACAGCGCAAGTGTTGGAATTACAGTTGAAGGATTTACTACCAACGCGGCCGTAGATGCGGGTTATGGTATGTCCCGCAAGAGGTTCCTCTCCTGTGAACCTCAGGAATGGCTGGCCAACACAGTAATTCTCATCCTCTACACTGGTTTCACACCCCTCCAGTGTTAACCAAACTGAGGGAGGCGCCGTTTGGACTTCGATTTCTTGCTGAGTGGGGGTGGAATTGACTGGTTTAAGATGAACACCCGCGCACGAGGTAGTGTCTCCGCCGTCTGCTTGGACGCAATCAGGAGTTTCTTTCCAGGTTTGCAGCAGGTACTCAGAACAATTGGATCGGATGTCCTCGTCTGTGGGATCTCCCGCATGGTCAATGAAGAAATCGCATGCCACGGTATTGTCAGACCAATACAACATCCACCATTCATACTGGGTGAGGAGGATGGTCGTTTTTTCTGTACGGTCTGAGGGCTGCGGTTCGTTGTCAGCAATGACCGCGGCGGGATTAAGGAACATAAAACACATTCCAATGAAGATGAGAACCAGAACGAGAGGTTTCCACTTCATTGGGAAAAGTCTGTGGATTATAAGAGCAATAGAATCGATCGTTTTCTTCCTCATAGCATCTTACGTGTTGAGGCCGCGCACGGTCTCGCAATCGCCAGCGAATGGTGATTTTCGCTCGATTCTCGATATTCCACTTATAGACAGGAAGAGATGATGTTGATCCCCCATTCCTGGGCAGACCGGATATCAGACCGCGACCCGGTTCCGCCATTTACTTTTCCATTCCATGCCAGGGTGTACTTGGCGGTCGAATAGACGACGTTCTTACCCAGAAAAACCTGGCTACCCTGGTTTCCTTCAGGCGCTGTATTGAAGCAATAAGGTGTTTTCAGTATTGCATCATTCTCGGCAACCGCTTTTAATTTTACATTCAAACTCTCAAACAGTGTATTGAAAGATTGTTCAGATTCAGTATCCAGGGCTTCGGCGATGATCTTCTTGCCCTGTGAAAGGTAATCGGCAAGTTCCTTGACCTTTTTCGCCTCGATATTGAAAGAGCCTGCACCCGCAAGATATACGATTGAATATTTCTGCAAACCGGCGCAGATGGGCAGCTGGTCATCGATCACGAGATCATATGGGGTAGACCGCTTGCATTCTTCAGCCAGACTATCCCATCCAGCCAGGATTTCTGGCGGCGTTTTTTCTCCCAGGCGGCAAATTCCCACACAAACCGTCTCTTTTTCTTCAATCCTGACAACTGAACGATAGCGCGTATCGATTTCGTCGATTCCAGGATGTACAGGATTCTGGGTGTTCTTTACGGCAGCGCCTTTACTGGATAATGTAATCCTGGCCAGTTCAACTGCAGGACGCTTGGGCATGCCTGGACGGGCGGCGATGACGAACTCATTCTGGATGTACCGGATGTCATTCTGATCACCGGCAACTTCTCTTTCTCCATGCCCCAGTACCAATAACAATTCACCTTCCATGGTATCCCCAAAATCGAATGCCACCGGTTCAGTGAGTACAATAACATTTCCAGCGGGATCGACTGCAAGGCCGGGGGAGATAAAGACATAGTGATCAGGCGGGTCATTGGCAATCACTTGCAGTCCACTGACGATACCGGAACCATGAAAGATCAGTTCATGAGCTTGAAGTTTGCTGCGGTGTTCTGCATGAGCTTGTGCCCACGTTTCGGCTGTGACCGTCATGCCGTCGAAGGGTTTGATCTGCAGTTTTGGGAACAGGTTTAAAGCGCTGTTATCTTTCATGGTCATATTCCTTTCGTGATCAAGGCGTTGTTATTGTTTACAAATTCGCAATTCATGTGATAAGCCGTGTGAGCAGGTACTAAAGCCCGGACGTGATCGAGAATTTTATTTTGATACATTTCAGCAGACAACTTAACGACCTTCAATTCATCGGCAGGCACCTGTATGTCGATCTGGATGGAATTTGGCTGGTTACCGATGCCGAGCGCCTTCTCCACACCCAATGTGCATTTTTCGCCCAGGACGAAATCACTGGCTCGTTTCTCGGTAATTTGAACTTTACCGCCGGTGAACATCTCCAGGTAGGTTTTCAGTGCTTGCAGCGTTCCCCGCTGCTGGTAGAACACAATGGCCGATTTGAGGAGCGCGCGCATGCGGTCTACTGGTACCAATTCGTCGACCGGCAAGCCGATCCACGATGACAGCCAGGGAAGCATGGATTGCGGAGTCAGCAATGGATCGAAATAGCATTCCGCCTGTTCGATTTGCTGGGTGATCGGTTTTCGGAAACTCTCGATGAGCATCAGGAAACGGTTAACAAAATCATCATTCTCGTAGAGTTCGGGGAGATGACGCAGGTACCTTGCTTTACTGATCACGGTGATCTGAATGGCTTCGTAAGCCAGGGGACGGAAATCACTATCGTACATCCTGACTTCACTGAGCAGGTACTGGTCGATCTGGAAAGTCTTCACCCGTACACTGATCGAGATTTCGTATTCCATTCCTCTCTCAAAATGCTTTTGCAGGGGAATGTCGAGCAGCAGTTTTTGATCGACTTCGATCAGCGAGAGCGAAGAAATGGTTACCCCTGGCGGCATTTGATAAGATTCAACCTGCATCACGCTTGGCAGGCTGATCTGCAGCGTGACCTCCGGTTCATGCGGGACCATAAACCGGAAGTAAAGCGTCACCAGCTCACCTGCATAGCAGTTATATCGGTCGGCCGCCATCGATACGTTACAAGAAGGTTTCACTACGGTCGGAGAACAATCCATCAAAGCTATCCTTTCTTGTAGATGTCCTGCATGTTGACGATCTCGATCTCATGATCCAGCGAGCAGAGCAACCCGTCTTCCGGAACCATGAGCACGTTATTCACCCTGGTCAGTTCAGGGACCGGGGTGTCATCGAAGATCGATTTTTCTTCAACGGGAACCACCTTGCGGGAAGAAACCTCAACCTCCAATACATATTTGACCGATGGAATTTGCTGGATGAGTGAAATGATCTCGGCTGTAAAGAGATCCCGTCCGAAAGGCCAGCCTTCCCAATTCTCCGTAATCTTGAGCAGGGGAGGCTGCTCATCCAATGCGAGCGGTGAGATATAACGCTTCAGTTCATCGACCACTTTCTGTTTTACTTCTGCCGGTTGAGAATAATCCTGCGGAACGATCCTGGCCTTGATTTTCACGCCTGTGTATTTTGGTTCACGTACATGCAGCGAAGTGGTCATCAGGCGGTAGTTATCGAGATAAGCATGGATTTCTTTTTGCAGTGCGTCATCCAGGCGGAGAGCATAACGGTCTCCAGCCAGCAGTGCATCAGGTACGGATGGCACTACGAGCAGGGTGACGGTTCCGGCGGTTCCTTCCTGAATTTCACCGGGGGTCAGGCAGCGGGCGCGCGCCACCAACCTGGAACAGCTCAGGGTAAACTGTTCGTAATCCTGGGCGGTGACGGCGCGGTGCTGAGCCTGCAATTCACGCTGGGCGCGCAGTTTCAGCTCATCGATGGTTTCCTGGTCGCGGCCGCCATCGGCTCTAACCAGGTTGGAAACACGGGTTACATAAGCCAGTGACATTGCCAGTGTATTCAAACTGTTGACCGGCAGGTTGCCATTGACACCGCCGCCGTAGCGATAGCGGGAAAAGCGAATTTTGCTGCTGCTTGACGGAACGCGGCCATACTGGCGCACAGATCCATCCTGCTGCCTGACTGAAGGACCAAAATGAACCGTTCCTGAAGCCATGTCAAGGACAAAATGACGATCGTAGCGCGTCGAATTGCTGAAGTTCTCAACCTGTGTCCAGGGAACATAAGCTGTTTCTCCTTCAACAATTTCCTCAACCTCGAGGGTTTCGCCTTCCTGCAGGTTGAGCACTGGTGCATGAAGCAGGGTAAAGGATTGGCCGGGTTCGCCGGTGCTGGTACCCAGCTGCTCTCCATCCACGTTGATCGAGTGCATGGCCGGGATGGTCGCACCCAGGCTGTATGCCTCGATCATCTTCACCCGCGGGGTTTCAGAATACATTCCCTGCAGGGCGTTGCGTTGTTCGACGCGGCAACGCAGCCACTGGGCGTTCAAACCGTACAGTGTTCCGGGTTGTAAATCCATCGGAAGGTAGAGCACCAGCTTTCCTTCAGCATTATTCAGGCCACCGGTGGTATCCTTTTCACCATCCAAAGTACTGAGGGTGAGGGGCATCCAGGTGCCGCTGCGGGTTAAACATTCCCAAACCCAGGGTGGATCATCCCGGCGGATGCCAACTGCTTCCGTGGGATCACAGGTAAAGCTAAGCTGCAGCAGGTGTCCGCTGATATCATTGCGGGGGTCGAAACCCAGGTAGAAAGTATCCCCGGTCTGGGGAACCTGTTTAAACGGATGGAAGATTTCTACTCCAAGACGTGAGAAATAGTTCTTGTTGAATTCAGATTCCTTGCGCACCTGGGTGAGGATGGGGGAAACGATCTTCTTTTCGTAATCGGTGGTGAAAACCACTTCCGTTTCAGTGAATTCGGAGCGTACCTCCATGCCCTGGGGAATGATCACGTTCTGATCGTTCCCGGGAGTAATGGGGAGGGGTACGGATAACCAAAAAGTGAGTTCAGTGCGGGCGCTGCTGGCCGGTTTACGCTGCAAGCCGAGCATTTCCAGGAACTTGATGTAATTCTTTTCAGGCACGCGGTTCAGACGGTAGACGGTCAACTCGGTCATCCAGGCGAACAACTCAATCAGGGTGATACCGGGATCGCTCAGGTTATATTCTGTCCATTCCGGGCAATAATGGATGATCCGTTTGCGGGCTTCATCCACCAGGTCTTTTTGAAAGCGGAGATCGTCAAGGTTCGGTGCGGGTAAGGTCATCATTCACTCCTGTGTTTTTTCTGCGTCACACAATTTCTTGTTCAGGTTCGATGTAGAACGGGTAGACAATGCTGCGGGTATCATGGATGGCTTTAATCTCATATTCGATCTCAGCCAGCAAGGCGCCGTCGTTTTCTTTATCGGCGGTCACATTAACGCTCAATACCTCAATGCGGGGTTCCCACATACGCAGCGCGTCGTAGACAAATTCCTGTAATAAGCTGATTGTGGCAGCGGATCGCGGATCGAACATCAGCTCGTATGCCCGGCAGCCGAAATCCTGGCGCATGACGCGCTCTCCGGGGCGGGTGCCGAGGATGATGCGGATGGATTGCTCGATATCCTCGTTTCCTGTCACCAGCATGACCTCACCGCGGCCGTTCATTCTAACGGGGAAACTCAGGCCGTTCCCTAAAAAAGATCTGGCATTTTGCGGCATAGATTCTCTCTTTCTACGCAATAAGTGTCTTAATTGCACCTTTAATAATGGTGGTGCTGACTGGTACCCCGGTAACCGGGTTGACACCCGTCACAACGCTGGTTACCCGTGCCGCAGGGCGCCCGCCGATCAGGACGGTTGGACTACCCTGGGTGATCGCTCCCTGGCAGGCTGCACCGCTCACCATGTCACCCATCACAGATGCAGGCATATTTTCAATGAGCACGGTGGGAATTCCGGGTCCGGTAATGGTATCGCCTGTGGCGGTCATATCCGTTAAGCGTGCAGCAGGAAAAGGCATTTCTGGTTTTCTCTTAATTGATCTTGACGAGTCCGCCCTGGATTTGAACCATGGCGTTGCCCTGGATGGATGCCTGTGCCTGGGCTTGCACATCGATCTTTGCACTCTTCAATGCTGCAGTGGCGGTTTGCAGATCCAATTGAGATGATCCTGCCTTCACCAGGGCTGATTGCGTTGCCTCGATCGAGCCCTTGGTATTGGATTTAATACTGAAATCACCCTTACTCTGGATGATCAATCTGCCGCCGGCATCAATGGTCAAATCGCCCTGTGATTTAATGGTCATGGCATTCTTAGTGGAATCGATCGTGATGCTGTTCTGATCTGTCTTATCCTTGATGATGATTTGTTCCGCACCAGAGGTATCGTCAAAAATGATCACATGCCCGCTGCGCGAGCTGACGATGCGTTGGTTTACTTTTCCGGCTCCGTAGACTGGTTTTGTTCCTTTAGGCGGCCGGTCGATCTTATTCCAGAGCTGGCCAACGATGTACGGACAATTAATGTCGCCGTTTTCAAAGGCCACGAGCACTTCGTCGTTGACTTCAGGCAGGAAGAGGAATCCGCGGTTTCCTCCAGCGGAGGGGGCTGCCAGGCGCGCCCAATAACTTTCAACTTCCATTCCCCTCGTTTTCGGCATCCACGGGAAGGTAACTTTCACCCGGCCCAGGTTTTCGATATCTGCGATATTGGTTACCTTGGCCACTACCACACCATCGATCTTGGTGGATTTTGACTCCTGTACCCCTAGTAGATGGCGTATGGTATAAGGATTCCTGCCTGTGACCAGGAATTGGACAGAATACTCGCCGCGGCTCCAGATGTGCCTTGCCTCGGTAATAAAGTAGGTACCGCTGAAGCGGGTTCCCACCCCGCTGATAACAGCCATGGAACCAGCTACAAGCAGTGGATTGCCCGGGATGAGTTCCCCTCTGGCCTTGATGAACTCACTCTGGTTTTCATCAAAGCGCGCCTGTGCAATCGTGGTGGCTTCGGCCATGGAACTTACTGTTTTTTCCGCGCGGTATACATCTTCAGCCTTGCCGAAGGAGGTCATGGCGGTCATGCTGCCGGTTCGGATTTCTCCGATCTCCGTCTTGGGCATGCTGGCCATGGACATACCCATGATCGGCATTTTCAATTGCGGATCCCAACCCATTACCTTGGAGGAGGTTACCTGTCCCATCGAAACCAGCCGCGGCTCAAAGCGGCGCAAGTTACCTCCCAGATTCATGGTCACGGGAGTGAATGAGCGGGGGGTGTCTGCTCCGGATACCATCAGTTTGCTGCCATCTGCATAGATTTGATAGCCGTACAATTGTGCACGTTCGGACAAAAAATCCCAGTTGGTCTGATTATTCTGGAGCACATAATCGAAAATCGTTGTCGGAATTTTCCCGGCAATGACCGGCGACATCCCGGCTTCTGTAGCGATTGAGGAGATCAACATCGCTTCAGTCGTTTTTTGGAAAGCCCGCGTTTTCCTGCCGCGCATCAGGCGGTGTGTTTTATCGTAACCGCGTATGCGAAGTTGTGTCTTACCGTCGATAAAAATGGGTTCTATCGAGGTGATTTCTCCTTCGATCAATGTATTGCTGATCGGTACGACCCCAATGAGCTGGTCTTGCGACTCGTAACCCACCGAAACCTTTGCGCCGATTTGGAAACGCGGATCGACATCAATGTACTGGAGAATACCGATCACCGGGTCGGCAGTATCCTCGATGACGATGGAAAACATGGCCGGCATGAACACATTCGTATCGACCACGGCTTCGACAACATTCGCGGAGAGGGATTTATCCTCGAGTAAGAATATTTTTAGTTTGAACTTGTCGACTGGATGAGGTATTTCTGGCATTTTATCGATCCAATCTTTCTATATGATGTCTTGAGGAATGACCAATAACTGACCGTCCTGCAAACTAAAGGGATCGTCGATGCCGTTGGCTTCAGCGATCACTCTCCAGTAGCGCCCATCACCGTATTCCTCATAGGCAATTTGATCCAGGCGCTGCAGGGAATGGACGATGCGTGTTTTGCGTGAATCCGTGCGGCTGGTGGGATTCATGGCCGGGATAATATCATCGCCAAACAGGAATTCACACTGTTTGAATTCCACTTCTGCCTTGGCGCGGATGGGTGTGCCGTCCGGCGCGAACATCAGAAAGGTGATATTGATTTTGGTCACCACGGCGGTGAACAGGGTAATCATTCCCCAAATGAATTTCACTGTTGGCGGGTTGGCATATGGTACCTTGCACATGGCCACACCTGCACCGCGCAGGGTTAGTTTGAGCAGTTTGTTGGTGTATTCCCTGACATCGATCGGATCTTTACCCGGACAGGGTGAGTACGAATCAAAATAAAGATCCAGTTTATAAGTTGCTGGTTCTCCGCCGCCGAAATTTAAGCTGGGCGAATTGAAATTGGGCTTCTTTTCGTATGCCCAATCATTTTCCTTGGTGATTGTAAAATTCTGCGGATTAAACTGGCATTCGATCTCACCCCAGTTGGGGGGAATCAAGGTCATCCATTTTAATTTGGCTTTCTCAAGCGGCACATCTAAAGGCATCTTTACCTCACATTCTGGTTATCGAAAACTACCGCGTGTTCTTTCATTTTCGATTTCAAGCAAGTGTTTAACGAACGGAAGAACGTTTTCTGCCAGTTTCGAATAATCCGGCGCGGAGGGGGCGGGAGCATTGTCTTCTTCAAGACTTGAAGGCAAGTCTCGTTGAACCACATTCCGGGCAGCTGGTTGTAACTGGGCCGTACTTTGCTGCGGTTGAGCTTGTACAACCGGTTTCGGCTGACTTGCCAGGGGCAGATCAGGTTCCCTGGACTGCACCGGTTGAGGTTCAATCCGGGGTTGCCGGCGGGCAGGTTCAACCTCTTTTTTCAAAGGCAGAGACGGAGATGGTTTTTGTTGTGCGAATGCCAGCAGGGTGGTAAGTTCAGACACGGAAGGACTTTGCGGTACTTCCACGCTTTCGACGCTGGTGTCTGGTTGTTGCTCAGGTTCACTTGAGACCTTGTATTTCCGCGGATTCACCAAAGGCGGTTTCTGTTGATCGATCAATGCTGGCCGGGCCGGCGATTTCGTTTGAGCGGCGAATGTCGCATGTTCCACAGCCCTGGCAAACCCTTTTTGCCTCTCCACGGTTTTCTGTAAGGGGAGATCGAGTCTCTTGCTCTCGGCAGGTAGATCCTGCAGGGCAGGCTCCGCAGGTGGCGTCTGCATCAGCGTAACCGGAAGAGGTGCGGCAATAAATTCTTCCTGGTTTGGAGTTTCCGGAAGGTCAAGCGAGCGCTGAACAACCTTGCTGGCGCTGGGATTGGGTGTGATGTGCTGCAGATTCTTATTCTGCGGCGTGGTGGTGAGGATGGAGGGTTTCCTTGTCTCAAATGGCTGCCCGGTAGTTTGCTTCACCGGTTGGGCCTTGAGTAATTTCGCTGCCGAAGGTTGATGGATAGCTGGCTTTGTTTGAGAGGCTGCTGCAGCTTTTTGGGAAGGTACCGGATGGTTCTGAGCGGTTTTGATTTGCCCGGGGGGTTGCTGCAAAGGTTTGCCGGCTGGCAGGGGTTCTTTTGCGGTTGTTTGTGGTTCAGTCGCATGCTGAGCAGGGGTGGAGAATTTTGGAGAAAGCATCTCCAGTGCTTTGGCGAGGTTTTCAACTTCCTGCATACGCGTTTCTTGCTTTGGTGTCACCGCTTCTGCATCACCTGATTCATCAGGTGTTGCAGTCACCAGATCCGGTTTGACCGGTTCGACAACACTTTCGATGAAAGAGTCTGAAGGCTGCACCTTTGGATTGACTTCGGTAACTCTGGAGAACAAGCGCTGACCGGGAGTGATCGCGGGTTTTTTTATACTTTCCGCTTCTTTTTTGCGGGGGCGGGTAAGGTTGGGTTCCGATTGCTGCTTAAAATCAGCAATGGTCTGCCCTGGTTTGGGGAACATGTTCATCTTTTGGATGACCGTGCCCCTGCGCAGTTCTCCGGGCTTGGCAGGTTCTTCGTACCCGTCGCTGCCTGAGTTCGGGAAGATGCGTTCCAGTTCTCCCCAGAAACCCTCGCCGCGTTCCATCTTCGAGACCAGGGGAATGAGTTCCTTGGCATGCTGGTATTTTTGTACCACGTGCTTTGAAAAGGAATCGTATTGTTGACGTTGAATGATATCCGACTTCTTTTGAGTGACTGTAAGGTTCTGCCTGCGCCCGGGCAGGAATGACAGCGCGCCAGGTTTATTTTTCCCTGGGCTGGATTGACGCAGTGTGGTCCGCAGCCAGGAGGTGAACATGGCTGTGGAGTGTTCTTTTTGATCCTTCAAGCGTCCGAAAATCGATTTTTGCACGGTTTATCTGTCTGTTATGCGTTCGTAACAAAGCCGGTCAGGGAATGAATCATTCCAACGGCAGGGCTTCGAAATAATCAAAGGACAATTCCAGGCTCTCGATCATGATCTTGTCAGTGATCGAAACATCGAGGTCAGAGATTTTCCATTTCACCGGGTAAGCATTTTGAAAATTCCATTTGCGTACTTCTTTATATTCGTTTGGACACGGCCGGAACTGGGTCAGGATGATGTTTCTGGGCTGAACCCAGCCATCCAGTTGACCGGACATCATCCATTTCCAGAAGAATTCTGACGAACTGAAGCCGGTCTTGAAGGTTACGTGCCCAAAAGATATCTGACCTGGAAGTTCGAGGGTGTAAGCATTCAATCCGCCTTCAGTGATGGCAAGAGTCTCCCTTTTTACTTCCATTTCAGTGCAGGATTGAAACAGTGCCACGATGACATTATCAATTTCGACGCAAAATTGATAAGAAGGAATGGGCATTTCCTTGAAATCACCCAGGGGTGTGTTTGTTGGGTATTGAGGTTTGCCCGGTTTTTCTTTTTTAAGGAGTAAGCCTCCCATTCTATCCTTCCTCTCTCCAACTCCAGATCAGTAAAGCAAATTGATACGCTTCAGTTGTGTTTTGTGACATCAGCGATCCCAGGACCGGCCCAAGCGTTCGTTTTCGATTTCAAGTTCAGAACGAAGTTTCTCGAAAATCTTTTCAGCCAGCTTTTGAAGATCGATGTCCGTTTGATCAGAACCAGTTTCATTCTGGTTTGAGGTATTGTTCGCAAGGTTTTGAACGACCGAACACATCCCAGGCATCTGATCAACCTCCACGGTTCAACCGTTTGTTGATATCGGCTATTTCTTTGACCCAGCGGCGGCGGAAACGGTGGTCTAGACTCATGATCGATTCCGGCGGCCAGTGAAAATAATAAGCAATATAGGCTATCTCCTGATGCATCTGATCAAGGGGATAGCCTATCATTCCCCCCCCAATGTTGACAGGTCCACTTCAAATGGCTGGTTGCAATGCGGGCAGGTGAATTCCCGGTGTGTCGTGCCATTTTCATTGATTTGGCGATAAAACTCTTCAAGGTAATTCAAGTCAGCAGTAAAAAGGTTTTCAATTACGTTGGTATTCACGGAAGACAGCGTTCCGAGGCTGGTGATCACCCTGGCCAGCAGCACGATCACGATGTAAGCCTCGTTAGTCTGAACACGCATGTCGCTTAAGATCGTAATTTCATCGATGGCAGTTGCCAGGCGCATGGTGCCCTTTTTGTGCAGGTTGCCTTCCTTATCAACGTAACCCATTGGCAATTCAAAATTAAATTCTGTTTGTAGACTCATCGATCCACCTCTAACCTCTAAATTCCATCTCGATGCGTTCAACCTGGATTGTCAACTCCTGGCAGACGTAATATAAGCCGCCCTGGGTGTGTTGGTTGAACGAAAACCCGCTGATCCCTACCGGGAGCGCATTGAATAAATGCCAGATCACACTTGGGTTTGACAGGTCTGTCATATCGAGCATATGGATATCAATGTTCTTATAGGCGTCCTTGGTATGTCCTGCAGAAGCGATCTTTAACCAATTAAACAAAGCCTGACCTTCGACGTTGAGTGCGTGAACCAGTGTGATTGGTGCATAGGTGGTCACACCCAGAACGTATTTGGTTTCGACGACCCCTTTGCCGTCTACACTGGTGTACGGCATTGTGGCAACCTTTATTTCGCCGCCAGTCAGCTCCTCAAACTCCGCCATTTTTTGCATTTTTGGTACATCGATTACGGCATATAAATATGAAGGGCTCGCTTCATCGCTCATACAATGACTCCTTGCGGAGTTATCGAAGAAATGGTGCTTTCTTCGATAACTCCGATTCTTCTACATACGCCTGTGCAGCTTAACTGACGCGTTCCACACCTTCGTGTACGATGGTGACGTCTTCGATCATGTAATTGGTCGAACCGGCATCCATCTCAGGGCCAACAACCTTGCTTGGCCACGCGTTCTCAAGATTCCAGCGGGCGATTTCCTTGTTCTCCTGGGAATAGGCAATGATCGAGCAATTGGTGCGAGCTTCGTTGATCTTGCCTTCCACGACTGACTGGCGCCATTTCCAAATATCAATATTGGAGGTCACGCCGCGTTTCAAGGTGATGGGCGTCCAGGTCAGGCGGCCGGGGATTTGGCGGATGATGGATTCTCCTGTTTCAGAATTGACCACCTTTTGCGAAACGACTTCGGTTTCAGAACCAATTCCGCTGACGGATGTGAACATGCCTGACAATTTACCTTCAATTTCCAGACCAAACTTAAAAGCGACAAGCGGATCTTCTCTATCTGGCATAATAAATCCTCCTTAGGTGATTATGTGCGGCCATTACTCGGCTCCCGGACCAGCCCACTGGCTGATGCGGAAAATAACAAATTCGGCTGGCTTGACTGGAGCGAGACCAATTTCGATGATCAAGCGTCCCAGGTCGCGGGATTCCGGGGGATTCAACTCATCATCGCATTTGACGTAGAAGGCTTCGGCGGGTGATGAGCCAAATAGGGCACCGTCGCGCCAGACAGTGCGTAGGAAGGATGACACATCACGGCTGACACGCGCCCACAATTTACGGTCGTTCGGTTCAAACACAACCCATTGGGTGCCGTTTTCGATGGATTTCTCGACATAATTGAACAAGCGGCGCACGTTGATATACCGCCAGGCGGGATCGCTGGAGAGGGTACGGGCACCCCACACGCGGATACCGCGGCCGGGGAAGGCACGCAGGCAGTTAATACCGTTGGGGTTGAGGGTATCCTGCTCACCCTTGGTGGACTGGTAAGCCAGGCCAACCGCGCCGAGAACGACTTCGTTGGCAGGGGCTTTGTGTACACCGCGGGTATTGTCGCTTCTTGCCCAGAGACCTGCAATGTGACCGGAAGGCGGAACGTTGACGATCATGTCAGTGGCGGGATCCATGACCTTGATCCACGGGTAGTACATGGCAGCGTAGCTGGAGTCGAATCCAGTCACGTCCATGCGCCATTTCTTCACTTCCTGCGGTTTGAGGTCAGGAGGGGTGTCGAGGATCGCAACGCGGTCGCCCATGCGCTCGCAGTGAGCGATCATCATGGTCTGAACAGATTTCACCATATCAAGGTTGAGTTTTTCACCCGGCATGGTGGTCATCAGGTCAGGCACGCAGACCATGGTGACGTCATCCAAAACTTCCAGACCTTCAACACCGGAACGTTCCGTAACATCACCGCGGAATTCGTTAGCCTGCGGTGCTTCAAGCAGTTTCTTTTCGATGGTCAGGACTTGTTCCTGTTCGCGCGGCATGGCCTTTTCAAGGCTGGCGGGTTCCAGGACGGTGAATTCCACAAATTTTGGTGCCTTGTTGTTCTTATACGCAACTGCCACCTGTTTTTTGTTATCAACCAGGGTGGTCTGCAGTTTAACATCAGTGAATGATTCCAGCACCTTCCAGCCGCCGGCTGCAGATTCTTTTTCGACCGAGATGGAGAAGGAATAATCGCCGCCTTCACCTTCTGCTTCAGGTGCAACTTCTTCGCCTTCTTTACCGGCTGGTTTTTTGGCACCGGCAGGGAGGGCCAGGTTGGCAACACGTACGCGCATCTTCATTCCTTCAACACCCGCCTGGCGGGCTTTGATGGAAAGCGCGGGCTTACCCAGTGCATTTAGCAGAACGGCTTCAGCTTTGGGGAATGTACGTACGCTGACCACGTAGCAGCGTGAACCGCCGTTGGTGAAATAGCCGTATACCGATTGAGGAAGCTGAACACCCGGCACAAATCCACCAAACCGCTCCAGGAACTGGCTCCAGTTGGTAACCAGCTGCGGTTTGTTTAATAAGTTTTCAACAACCAGCTCGCCGTCAATTTCACGTGCGAGTTCTGCTTTCTCGGTGAAACCAACAAACGCGGCCATCGCCGTACCAACGCCTTCGATCGGTTTTGGCCCCCGGTCAACTTCTTCTACGTACACACCGGGTGATAAATATTCTGCCATAATTTCCTCCTTCATAAATGATTGAGTAGATAATCGGAATCACAGTGCTCCGATTTGAATTCTTACGGTCTTTTCCTGTGCAACTCCTTTCTGTGCTCATTTTTCACTAGCACAGGCAACATTCAACTAAACTTGAATATCGTAGCTTTGTCCTGGAACAACGATTTTTTGTCTTTTAAGCACTTTATTGTTGAAAAGGATATCCAGATGGTATTCTCCTTCCGCAATGTTATGGATGGTAAACCGGCCTTCTGAGTCGAGAGGTAATGCAACTTTGTTTTCCACCATCAGCAATTCAAGAGTGGAAAGATCATATTTCTCACTGGTTACCTTTCCGCCAATGGAAAGGTATGCCTTGGAGATCTTCTTGGTAATGGCCGTCTTGTTGGCCTCGGCAAAGCCGGTATCCTGAAAGATGCGGGTATCACGTGACCGGACAGCCGGGAAGGTCTGCGGCTTATACGGATCGACAGATAGCGTTAAAGTAACCAGAACTCCCGGGTGCATTTCGTTATCCAGAACTCCCCAGATCTCGGTGAATTTGTCCACCGGGCCGGATTCTGGCGGAAAATTGGCCACTTCCACCGGGATGGGTACAGGTTGGTTCCTTAATCGATCTGGGATTAAATCGTTGGGAACGAATGGATTGCGCAGCAAACCGATCAAGGCGTTAGAAAGCAGCAGGTGTTCATCTTCGGGATCTTTGACCCAGGCTGTCATCAAGTAGCGCAGGTCGATCCGGACGGGATTGCGGCGCACTTCGGCATTGCCATCAGGCCTGGTGAGGGTCATGTATTGTTCCGCAGCTCGCAACCGCAAGTTTTCCCGGATGTCGAACAGGTAAAGATTGATCGTGGGCTTGCTCAGCCTTGAAGACCATTCCCGTTTGGGCTGGTCAAATTGAATCTCAATTTCGCTGCGCTTGATTTCCATTTCGCGCAGTAATAATTTTCGTAGGATTTCATCAACGTCAGCAATCACGAGATTGTAGTCTCCTTGTCCAGTTGCCTGGCTCTCTCACAAAAACCTAAGCGCCTTTTTCACCCAGCTTTTCCTTCAACATCTTGTTTTCCTGCAGCAATTGACTGATGATGACCGCGTAACCGCCGCCGTCTCCTCCTCCGCCTCCGCTGCTTCCCTTGCTGTCATCCTTGTCCTTGTCTTTACTGCTGCCGCCGAATCCAAGGAAGCTGGAAATCTTGCCGATTGTTTTTTCATGCTTGCCATAGAAAGACGATGCTTTTCCGGCAAAGTTTTCCACCTTGGAAAGGAACCCCGGATTTTCTTTTTTATAAAGATCAGCAGCTTTTTCGTCACCCAGTGCGGCTTTTTGTTTCAACATCTTCTTGCGTTCCTTGAGTGCGATGGATGCAGGATTCCTCTTGAATTTGCCCGCCTTATGGAACGTACGCAGTCTCTCCTCGGCTTTTTGCCGGTCCTCTTCGCTTGCATTCGGATTCTTGAGTGTTTGAACCAGTTTCACTTTCTGAGCGCTTTTGGATAAACCAGTGGTCGCTCCAGGCTGGGACACCAGGCGTTTGAATTTTTCCTGGCGCTGTTTTTCAATGGCTTCTATCCCTGATTGCGGTTTAACGACCCGGGCAAAACCGCTGATCTGATTGGCGGATGGTTTCGTTACAGGAATCGCAGGTGCTTGATCTGGTTTTTTCCGGCTAAGTTTTTTCTTGATCTCATCGAGACTGGGAAAACGCTGAATGACTCCCCCAGAGTCAGGTTGCATCTGGAGCGTTTCCTCTTCTTCCTGAGGCTGCATCTGGAGTGTTTCTTCCTCCTCAGCAGGCTGCATTTGGAGCGCTTCTTCTTCAGAAGGCTGCATCTGAAGCATTTCCTCTTCCTCGGCAGGTTGCTTTTGGAGTATTTCTTCCTCTTCTTCAGCCCTTTGTACAGCACCTGCGCTCGCTGCAGTCAACTGGCTGTCCTGTTTGCCTTTATGGTCAGCTTCCTTCTCCATTGCGGTGTTGGGCGCGCCCAGTTTGAGCTTTCCGGTTGAGGTCTTTCCGCTCCTGGATTGCTGGACCACGTGCGTCAATTCGTGTATGAGGGTCTCGCGGCCTTTTTGAGTTCCGGGCGCATACACACCATTCTTGAAGTAAATGTCAGTGCCAATGGTAAAAGCGCGGGCGTTAATCGTCCGGCTGAGTTTGTCGGCATTACCATCGGTATGCAGGCGAACATCTTGAAAATCCCGCCCAAGCCTCTGGCTCATTTCCACTTGCAGTTCTTTGGTCAGGGTGGAACCGCTCCCGCGAGATTGGTGGATGGATGACGAGATATCATCCCGCAGGTTTCCCTGCTGGTCTGTCACAGGTTTGCGTTTTTCACCTTCATCGAGGGCACGCTGGACAACCTGATTGCCAAGCTGCTGCTGGGCAGCGAGAACATCCTGCGGCTGGAGCGTTTCTGGAGCCTCCAGCATTTGTTGAGAATTTATTCGCTTGCAATTCTGGCTCTCCGGCTTGTTAGCCTTCGATAGTTTTTGAGTTTCCGAGCCTTGTTTGGCTCTCTGGTAAGCGGGCATGATCAATCTCCTCTCTCATCCTGCGGAAGTGCAAAGTCAGATTCCTGAATCAGTTTTCCCATTTTTTGTAATTCACGCCTGACACCATGCATCAGGTGGGTCATTTTCAAACAGCAGTGATTCTCGTTAGGAGCGTGGTCTTCAGCTGCAATAAACGCAGCAGAGACGATGCAATTGCGGATGCTGCCGCCCGCCAGCTTGAAACGGCTGGCCATCAGCCTCAAGTCTAGATCATCGGCGCGGGGAAGGCTCGGCGGCATGAGTACTTCCCAGATGCGCAGCCGGTATTCCTCTTCGGGGAAGGGGAAATTGATGATGAATTGCAGTCGCCGTGTGAAGGCTTCATCCAGGTTTGCCCGCAGGTTGGTTGCAAGTATGGCAACGCCGTCGTAGGCTTCCATACGCTGCAGGAGGTAGCCAACTTCGATGTTGGCATAGCGATCCTGTGCATCCTTGACCTCCGAGCGTTTGCCGAAGATCGCATCCGCCTCATCGAAGAATAGGATTGCGTTGCTGGTTTGTGCCTCGTTGAAAATCCTCTCAAGGTTCTTTTCGGTTTCACCCACGTACTTGCTGACGATGGTCGAGAGGTCGATCCGGTATAAATCGATTCCAAGCTCATTGGCGATGATCTGGGCGGCGAGGGTCTTGCCAGTTCCAGGAGGGCCTGTAAACAAGGCTGAAACTCCCATACTGGAGGTTAATTTCCGCCCCAAACCCCATTCTTCGAGCACGCGCGGCCGGGATTTAACCATTCCGACCAGTTCGTGGAGCATGGTGACTGGTGTCTCTGGGAGCACCAGGTCTTCCCAGTGATAGCGGGGATCAATTTTATGTGCCAGGCCGCTCAAATGGCGGCCGGAATGCAAACGGGCGGCTTCGAAGAGGTCTGTGCTCTCGAGCTGGCGGCCTTCCTGCAGCGCCTGGGTCATGGCGGTGCTCGACGCGGCCACGATCTGACCGGTGGTCAACACGAACTGCCCGGCCAGGGTTTGGATGGTCTTCGGAGGAATTTGCTGCAAAACGCCTTCCAAAAGAGTGCGCCACAAATCTGTGCGTTCGTCGGTCGACAATTTTTCAAAGCGGACGCGCATCAGGGGATAGTCGTTCCCGGGCATTTCATCAGCCAGCCTGAAGGGCTGTTGGCTGCAGAGCAGGATGCTGTCATTGAACTGGCGCATGACTTCGAAGGCTTCCGGCAGCAGGCAGCCTTCCTTATCAATCAAGATGTCTGCGTTTTCGATATCCAGCAGGGCCCCCAGCATGCGCGCATCGCGAACAGCAGGGTAGAGGTTTTCGACGGATTCTTCTGCGCTGGCAAAGGAAGAAAGCTTGATCTTTAGATATGGTTTATTCAGTGCTGCCGAGAGCTGCCTGACTGCCATGTCCTGCTGCAGCAGATCTTCTCCGTAAAGTGAAACCAGGGGATGAATGGCGTCGAACACCTCGCAAGACGGCATCGATGTGTGAGCAAACACAGAAGCAGACCATTCCTCCGGCATTGAATGCGACACCGGGTGAAATTCAATAGCAGGATCGTAATTTTGTTGCGTATAGGCACCCATTATCCAGGCAACCACTCCCGGCGTAACCCGGAAGGTTTGCCTGAGGGTATTGGATTGTGTTTGATTCTCATCAGCCGGTAAAATCAGTCGGAACCGGAGCAGTGGCGCTTGCGGCTCAAAACAGGGGAGGAAATCCAGTCGGCCAAGCCCTTCCGGGAGGAGCAGGGAGAGGATCAGGTCAACGGTAGGTTTTACCCGGGTGACATCATCCTGCAGGTAGCCATAGATGCGTTCATAGCGCAGGTCGAGGGCAGGGGCCAGGCATACCACGAAAGCCCACCACTCAAATGTACTGAGGCCAAACACTGACTCAAGGGACTTTAAACGCAAGATTACGCCTTGTTCCTGAGCCTGCGATTCAAGGTTGAGGAGTTGCTCTTCAGCAGTAGTGATCGCCTTCTTGAAATGGTTTTCTTCCTTGTTAGGAAGCTGAATTGTACTGCCTACGGATGTGCCGGGCTCCCGGCGAGTGAGGGCAGCAGCTTCAGAATCGGAAATACGCAGTCCACGGAACCGATCAGCAGGGTCCTGGCCGGCAAGCTGCCAGCGGTTCACCTCGCGTTCAAGGCGCGCATTGAGCCATACCAGTACTGCATTCAGGTATTCCTTTTGTATTTTTTCTGCTGCTTTGTTCGCATCCATCATCTGGCTTCAATCCAATGAACGGGCATCAATCGGTTATGATCAATTCATCTCTTCCGGCAATTTCCAAAACAAGCGAGCGAAATCCTGGCGCGTCGATCAGGTGTGTCTCACCTGCCTGAACGCGGAAAATTTCAAAATTGTTCTCCTTGATTTGTCCGTTGTTATCGAAGCTCACCTGTCCAAGGCAGGGTACCTCGATATTCAATTCTTTTAGAGCATCACGGATTTTTTCACGGCGTATGGTCAATTGATCTTCAGTAGAAAAGAGTTTCTGCCTGGGCATACTCGTATCAGTTTCCAAAATGGCTGCTTCGAGAAGGTATGCGGCTGCGTAAACCTGAGCTTTTTGGATCGAATCGATTTTTTCCGGGCAAGTCTCAGCATCGAGTGCCTGACGGATGACATACAAGTGGTCGGAATTAACAGCTTCCTGGAATTCCAGGCTGGTGAACCCGTTGCCCTGCCCGAGGATGGCAGGTGTGAGACCTGCGCCAAACTCGGTATCCAGGGCAGAGGTGATCAACGCTGCGTCCGCAGGATTACTGCTGACGATATATATCAGGTCGGCTTCATTGCTAACGACGTTCTCTGCCAGGGTTTTGATCTCCCTGGCATCACCAACATCAGGGGTATAAGAACCGTAATAGACAATTTCGATGTTTTGGTCCATCGCTGTGTGGGCAGTGGCTACAGCAGCGCTTTCACCAAATGTGTTTTCCTCATAGACGATGGCAAGACGGATAATTAATGCGGATTCATCTTCGGTTGAAGCAGCGCTGACATTGATCTTGGAAAGGACATTGCCAAAGACGTACTCTGCATATGCTGAACTGGGAGCATTCAACTGGAAAACCCACATATTGTTGGAAGGCAACAGGGTGTCTCCATCTGCCGCTGGAATGATCATGGGAACGTTGAAGAAATTGGCCAATGAAGCAGCCCGTCTCGTGGCCTCATTGGTGGTTGCACCAAGCAGCGCCGCAACCTCATTTTCTTCAATCATTTCACGCACCACTGATTGGACATCATCGCTCAGGTTGCCTTCGTTTGCCTGGGTCAGATGATAACGAGTGACTTCTTTCTTCAATCCCAGATCGTAGCCATCCAGCTGTTCATCAGCCAGGGAAGAGAACCCGGTTTCGGTAGATGCCTCGGCGGAAACGCTGGAGAGCGTACCAACCAGTAATTTCTTAGCAGCAGCCGGGTTGCATCCTGCAATCAGCATGAACACTGCCAACCCGATCAAAACCTTCAGGAAAAGAACCTTCTTTCTAACCAATGATCGCTCCCATTCTCGTAAATGATTTGGCAGACCCTTTTTAGGGGGCAGGTGCAACAACATTGAATGGCACGCTTGCTCCGTCAGTATCGGAGCGGAAATAATCTGACCCCGGATACTCGTACAGCAATTTAATATTCGACGCCGTGGAGGAGAAGTTGATCGTGAACTCGGCGTAACCTGTGTTATCCAGGTCTAGAACATAATACCCATCAGTACCTGCGCTGATATTCCCTCCGTTGGCCTTCTTGATGGTGTAAGTAGCCGTTCTGTCGATCTTGATGCGCACGGTACCGGTGGGAATTGTAGTATGGCCGTCACTATCCACCACCTTTACCCGGAATTTGTAGTCAGTATTTTGAATGGCAGAGGTTGTTGTGCTGAACGGGAAGGTATTGCCCCAGCTGGCGTTGTAGTACTGCAGGATGGCAGATGAAGCATGTTTGTTAAACGTGAAGGTGAATATCTGATCATCCAGTCTGTTGAAGTAATCGTTCTGCAAATAATCAATCGTTACGGTTTGACTGATACATTCCGTTGAAGAAGAGAGTGTGAATTGAGCCTGACTGGTTGAGTTTATTTTCTTGTCAGAAATCGAACCGCAGGATGTAGTGACAGCAAACTGAGTGTCGAAGCTGGTCACATCTGGTTTAATCGGCGGCAGGGTCGTGTCGGTGTTGGTTGAGGAGGATAGATTGATCTTAATATATTGTGGGTTACCGATCAATCCAGTGAACGGGCTGACCGGATCAAACGTCATGTTCACATTTTGTTTTGCCACCCCGGTTGTGTTGTAAGAAGACGACGCCTTATAGAACTCATTATGAGAAATAAAACTGAATGTGGTGTTCTGATTCAGTGATACTTCTTTATTAAAGACAAGATAACATGGATATTTGTTGGTGAGGTTGAAGTTAACATGCCCCCAATTCCAGATATCTGAGGAATTGACTTCGACCTGAACGATATCGACGGCTTGATCGAGCTTCACTCGGATATCATTTTTTATCCCACATGTACTTTTTTCCCAATCAATGGCATTTTCGACTGCAGGTGGGAAGGAGATGACCACGGAATTATCGTGATTGAGATAGTCGTTAATAATTTGTGTTGCTGATTGGTAATCATCAAAAAACAAGTTGTAGTGACCGTATATCGTCCTCAATTTGAATTGCAGTTGGTATTTTTCACCAGCGAGGAAAGTTAACACCGAGGAATCGCTCCCTGTCATATTTGGAGTGGTCGATGTTACCGGTGTCAATTGGAGAGTTGTTTCGAGGATGGCAGAATCATTTGCCTTGATTCTGACTTCTTCATCGATATCCGCGGTCGCACTGAATGCAAAGTCGTCACCTTCTGTATCCTCGCCATTGGTCACAAATCCAATTTCCATATAAGCATCGAAAGGTAATACGATATTGGAGTTACCGCAGGTTAGCGTAAAATCAGCCACGGGCCCTGTGGTAAAGGAAGTGATCGTCACCAGGTATTCGCCAGCTGTTCCAGTGCCTGGAGCATTGAGTGAGCAGGCTTCGATGGCAGTTTGATTTTTCATCTTCAACAGCATTTTTCGTCCGACCAGCACATTTTCAGAAATTCCCGGTGTCGTAACGTCCAATTCAATCCTTGCAGTCAATGGAGCGTTCACAATCAGCTCATTTGGCCAGTCTCCTGTTTGTGATTTCCAGGTGGAGGTAATTCCTCCAAGCTGAGAAACCATTAACGTCTGGTTTGAACTACTGCCGACATAATTGGTGCCGTCACCCTCATATGTGACTGTAAGATCCACCTTACCAGCCTTTTTGACAAAAATTGAGCTGTTGGATGTGGAATTCAGGATCGTGATTTTTCCATCACTCTCTGAGCAGTTTTCTGTGGAACTGCAGCCAAATGAAGTGAGCCCTGCACCTGAGGAATCTGAAATGACCAGGGGGACTGACAGAGTTGAACTGGTGGCCTGGTCTTTTACACTCACAATACCGCCTGTGCCTGTGAGCTGGACGGTTTGTCCTACCGTGAGCCTTCCGGGATCCGTAATCAATACGCTTGTTGTATTCAGGACATCCATCGAGAAGCTCCCCGTACTGGTGTCCATTAAGTAGGAATCACTTGAGTCGTTGTCAAAAGAGTAGTTCACGGTCCAGGTGTTACCGGCGGATGTCATGTCATTCGTTTCACAGACCATCTTGTAGACACCATTCAGTTTGAGAATGGAACAGGCCAGGGGAGTTGCAGAAATTCCAGATTCGCCCATCGGTGTGAAAGTAAAATCCGCGGCGTCTGGTTCTGGCAGCGTGGTTGGAATATCCTCGTCTCTGGTTGTGTGAAATGCGAAGGTGATCTTATCTGAGGTGGACGGATCTGCTGAACCTAATTTACAGTAAGCGGATGCAATGGGATCGGTATCACAGATTTCCGAACTCAAGTGGAAATGCACTTTTCCGATCGGAACATTAGGCTGCTCGAAGCTGGATGGATTGATGGCACCTTCCTGGTGTGAGTAATCGAACAGGAACAGGTGTGTACCAGGTTGCGTAAAACTGAAAATGGACACATCTACATAGAACTTCCCGGCTTGCCTGCCAAGGCTGTCCGTCTCGGTTGCAGCTACAGCCGTGCCGTCCGCGATGAACTGGCAGGTTCCTTCGACAATCGCCCCGGATGCGTCTTGATCACAAATGCTGACGCTCACCTTGCTCAAATTGTCATCAGGAACGTTTATGTTCTTGGGGCGCACTTCCACGATGATCCGCAGTCCGGTATCCAAATTCAGATTGTTGGATGTGGAGGTAATATCACTGATGACAGTATCTGTTCCCAGCACGTAGTAGCGCGGGATCAGCTCGACCTCGGCGCTTTCCACCAGGATCGTTTGCGAATATGGATCCGAATCATCCTGCAGATAAACCGTATCACCTTCGTAGCTGGCGGTAATCTTTTTCTCACCAGGAGTAATGAAGGTCAGCTCACAGGAAAGGGCAGGGAGGTTGATTGTGCAGGTCGAATAGCCGTCAGTGACTGTGACCTTGCCGGTTGGCTTTGGACTGTCTACCGGGATATTCGTAAATCCCACCGTTACGATGACACTTCGTCCGACCATAAAACGGCCGGCATCCGTGTACACGTCATTGATGTTCAAATTGATTTTCTTTAACGCCGGGTCTACTGTAATATCAACTGGTTGGGCGGTAGAAAGTTCTCCATTCCAGGCTTTCAACAGGAAGGTTCCGCTCTCAGAAACAGTTACCTTTTTGAATCCTTGAGGATTGATCCAATCCGCAACGACTTCTTCACCCTTGTCAGTGCCCTTGGCCAGCTGGATATGCGTCCATTCACCGGATACAGACCATGAAAATTGAACGCTTCCCGGACCGGTCATCTTTACCGGAACGGCTTTGAAAAAATCAACCTTGGGTGCCGTAGGCGGTTCACCGTCGAAAACGTTGACAGGAAGCATGAAGAGTTTTTCAAGCTCCCCGTTTTTTGCGGTAAGCACAAAGTTCATTGATTCCTGTGGGAAATATGGCTGCTTGCCCGATGCAGGGAGCTCCTGGGTGAACGGAGCAATGGACAGCTTCTCCACGCCTTCCACTTCCCATTCCAGCATCACCTGTTCGCCCTTGGCCAACTCTCGATCAGGCTGATAAAAGACAACCTTGTAACCTGTATCACTGGTATCGTCTGCTACCAGTTCCACGAATTTTTGAGAGAAATCCGCGTCACTGGCCGAAAGCCCGGCTCGATTGCTTACCGAGGGGAGTGCTGCAAGACCTGTCTGCCTGGGGGTCAGGTCGCTGAAAGCCAGGCTGGGAGTATCCTGTATCAAGGAAGTTGTTGAACTCTCGGGACGCACCCAGACGGTGTATTTTACGATCTCGATATTGGGCGGAACTACGTCGATATAATAACTGCGCAGCTCGCTGCCGCTCAGGTTGCTGGCTTCCAGGGTGACTATGGAATCTTTTTCCATGACCACCGAGCGTTCACCACTGAACTCCTCTGCAGTAAGTTCGTATACCACCTCGTCGATGGTGAGCAATAATTTATCTGTATCGGTGACCGACCAGCGGATCTTAACTGGATTGCCCTGATCCACCTTGGTTTTATCCACGTCGAATACTGCAATATTGGGTGAGGGGGGTACCACCAAAACGGTCACTTTTTTGGTGTAATCCATGCCGAGCAAACCTGAGATCCAGTTTCCGGCGACCATTTCATATGTGGTGGATTGACCAGGAGCAACCGCGATGTGGTTCATACTGCGAGTAATTTCTTTATCGATATTGGAAATACTCAATCGTATCGCAAATGGTGAAACCGACCATTCCAGGTTGGTTGAATCACCGAGTTCGATCACATCTTTGCTGGCTGCCACCTGGAAGCTGTTAATCCGCGGCTGCACGAGGAAGAAAAGACCGACTACGATCAACAGGATGGACAGGAGCACAGCCAGCCACCCCAGCAGCGGGTGGCTGATCACAGTTCCGCTTAAGGTCTGCGGCGAGACAGCCTGCCCGGTGACCTGGGTGGTTGTAGTGTAGTGATAGTGTTTATTGCGAATCGAGATGACCGGTTGGCGGTTGGGCGTGATTTCGATAGGCAGGTTGCAGGTCTCACCCGCACTGATGCTGACCGTTGTCTGACGAGTGTGGCGTACACCTTCGCCGACTTCGAAATCAAAAGCACAGCCATTTTCGTCATCCAGAGCCATAACGGTGAAATCAGCTGTGCAGTTACTGTTATTGTAAATAGGCAGGTGAACAATGTTGCTGTGTTCACTCCAGCGGATGTGCTGCTGGCGAGGCGTCAGATTGCTGGCCATGAATTCGTAATAGGGCTGAATGGTCAGGTCGATCGGAGTCACACTGCGCTGGCGTGGATAATTGGGTGAGGTGACGACGATATTTAACGCATGCGTTCCAGCCATACTGGAGGGTTCGCGCGGAGGGGTAATGCTGGCACGGACTGTAGCGCGCTGACCTTCGTTCAAGTTTACGAAGCGAGGGGTAATCTGCACCCATTCATTGGGAACACCCTGGATGGAGACCTGGAAGCTGGCAACGTACCGCCCGCCATTGACCACCTCAAATTCGTATACGGCACATTGCTCCACTTCGATGATATTCTGCTGGTTCAAAAGATTGACCAGGATAGATGGATCACCATCCAATCTCCCTGGTTCAAGAGGGGCATCGATCTGTCCACCCGTACTTTTATGGATGGTCAGGTGAAATCCGGAAGGAGTGATCCCTTTTTGTAAATAGAGCGAATAATCTCCAATTTCGATACGCTGGTTTTCTGACAGACTTCCAGAAGCTGCGTGCAGCAACTTTCCTTCCAGTTTGATTTCGGCTTCTGGTGCCATTGGAATGATGCTGAACGAACCATTCTCGCGCAGGAAGGAAGCGTGGAAAGGCATCACACCTTCACCGGTTACGATCACATCATTGGCGGGATTGCTGCCAACGTTTACGACTGGCTGATCGAAATCAAATTCCCTGATTGCAGCAATTGGATTCATCGTCTGATTCGTCATAAATGCTCGCTTATTACCACACAAGAGAAATACCGAACAAAGCTGCCAGCAATCCCGCAAGAATCACCAAGGCGCTTAAGCCGTCGGCGATAAAAAATCGCCAGGGATTGAAGTGCTCGAAATTGACAACGCCTTGTTTTGTCACAGGAAGGATTTTCTTCTCGAATTTCTCTACTGGAACCTGTTGTGATTTGAGATGATACAGAAAACTTCCTGCAGGCCTGGTTCGTCTTTTTGATCCAATCCGCAGGGTGAGCTCGACCGTTTCACCGGGTTCGACTTCGCCAGTGCTGAAGTATTTGATTAACTCAGTGTCAATAGCTGGTGCTCTTCCCGAGGAATGCTCTCGTTGAGATTTGCTGCTTTCAGGTTGTTCCCCTTCAGTAGATAATTTTTCGCTTGCTGCCGGCATCTGCAGGGTAGGGGATTTCACCCCCAATTTCCCGGTATCCTTCTGGACCTGATCAAGCTTGCGCTGCATGGCCTGAGGTTTGTCCATGATGTCCTTGGTTTTCGTCTGCATTCCGCGCACAGCGTTTCCCTGATCTTTAATCGTTTTTCCCAGGTCTCCTGGCAGGAGGCCGCCAAGTATTCCCAGCAGACTGGCGGCTGCGCCGGTCTTTGCGATCACCTTTTCACCTGCTTTACCTGCGCCCCCGATACTCGCCATTGGATTTGCGCCAATCCGTGCAGGCATTGATTTGCTGATCGTTGTGGACGGTTCCGGGTTGGGTTTGCCCTCCAGTGAGGTCTGTGGTTGTGCCAGCTGGATGGTTGCAGGTTCGACGCTGACAAAAACCTCGGCCAGGGGGATGCCGTTTTGGAATAATTGGAATGTCAACAGCGGTTCTACCGATTCTGCAATCAGATGAAATACACTGGTCACGTTCCCCTGGTTTCGGAGGTGGATCGTATGGTCTTGATGCAGTGTGTGATAAAACCGGCGTCGAAGACGGGGAAGGATCAGTCCGCAAATGATAGCCAGGACAAGCACGACAACAATTGACAGGATGATCTTAACTGTCAATTGAAACCAGCCAGCTTCGAACAAAGCTTGCATTGTTTTTTCCTACCCTTTCATTTTTCAGTCCAAAAATTATCCGCCTGTGAACGCACAACCTTTACTTTTGATATGTCAAGATCACTTACATTGGGAATGGTAATCTTTTCAGAATCAGTTCCCCCTGGAGTGGTGTCTTCCTGGAGAGTGTGCTTTTCTGGCCCCGCTGTTTGAGATGATCCAGTCTCGACTGGTATTACTTCAACATCATTGCCTGAATCAGGTTGGTCAATTTCCGTGACAATTTCCATTTCGCCGGGTGTCTCAACCTGTAATTCGACCTGTATTTCGGATAATTCCGCTGGAGATTCTATTGATTTCTCAAGAGAAGGTAAACTAACAGCTTGTTCCTCGACCTGAGGGACATTTCCTGCTGGTAATATCGAAGGGATTGCTTCCGAGTCAATTGGAGTATCAACACAAGGAAGATCCGGTATTATCCTGATGTCATCTGAAATTTCCACAGCCTGGCGGAAAACCGGTGCCACGTAGATGCCCTGCTTGATCACCACTTCTTCACCCGGATAGAAACCCGGGGCTGTGATACTCAATGTCAGGTCATGCAAACCTGCCTTGGGGTAGGAAACTTTGTGAATCAACTGCACCTGCACCTCTTCCTGCGCGCCGGGGTAGAGGAGGGGGATCGGATCGATGTGAAAACAATCCTGTGGAAAACCTTTCAGTTTCACCTGGAACTGGCAGGCTTTTTTATCGCCTAGGTTCTTGATTTGCAGACGGCCGTTAAGATCAAGATCGGGTTGAAGCAGTGTATCGGAAAAACTGAGTGATGCCTGGATGATTGTTGAGGAACGCACCAGTGTGGTCGTCAGTGGAAGCCGAAAAGTGACGCGATATTCACCGAGCTGAATTTGGTCACCGTTGCTGATGTCAGCCGTTGAATACGGAGCGGCAGAAAGGGATTTCCCGTCACGTTTGATCTCAAGCGGGTCAGCCATGTTAACCACACGGCAACCCGTTGGTAGGTCCGGGTTCGAGAGAATTTGAAATTGAAGAGGGGCGATTTCTTTTGAGGGTAGTTGAATGTCTGCAAAAGAGGCACTTCCCAAACGGGAGATCGCTTTAATGATCTCCACTTCCTTATACCAGCCGTTGACTTCAGTGACGATTAATTCCATAATCTTTTCCCGATTTCTGGAACAGGATGACGATAGCTGTACAATAAGGTTACTATTTATAAAAGATGTTTGATCATATTAGTATACATATTCGATAAAAAAGACACAAGCGAATCTAACAAATTTCTTAAATAAACCAAAAATCTCGACATTTCTTGACAATTTTCTCAATAAGATTATTTTTGTTTTAAAAGTACGGCATTTCGCATAGGTGTGACTCGTTGAAATAATCTGCGAAATTCTTTCCTACGGATTAAAAATAGCAGAGTAGACACGTTTTCGAGAGAAATAAAACCAGCCAGGACAAGCGAATTCCAGAAACCAGGCGTCGGGCAAGAATCGAATGATGGATAGCGCTGATGACAACAGGCTTCCTTATGTATTTGATTAGAATGTTTCGAGAAATCGATACTGAGTACATCTCGTGTTTGGGCTCGTCAACGCCATTTCACCCAATTTATAACTTCTGATTATTTAAACAAATCGGAAGTTATAAAGAATTTCTACATTATGCGATATTTTTCCTTCAGACAAAGATGAACGTCACTTTTCTCTCATTTGAGCGTTATTAAGGAATACAATTCGTCTATCGTGAAATATTAATGAAAATCATTTCCTTGTTCAAACAGGCAGGCCGCTGGTTGTCTGAACTGACTGTCGGAGGATCCTGGGGTCAAACCCAGGCCGCCAGCGTCCAGAATAATCTACGCTGGTTCTGGTTCGACGGTCTCTTTGCTTCTGCACATGACAATATTTACCTCAACTATGTCAGCCTTTACGTCTTGATCCTGGGGGCTACCCAGGCTCAAATTGGCTTGATGAGCTCTTTCTCAAACCTGCTCGCCGCACTGCTGCTGCTGCCAGGAGCCTTTCTGGCTGAACGGTTTATCGACAAGCATAAGGTCAGCCTTTTTTGTATCGGCGGACTGACCAGGTTTTCACTCTTACTGCTCGTATTTGTGCCCTTTTTCTTCAAGGGGTCGAACCTGGTATGGGCAGCCATCCTCTTTTCGGTGCTGCGCGACGGCTTCGCAAACCTGGGATATCCCGCCTGGGTGGCCGTAACCAACGATATCGTTCCGTTGGACGGACGCGGGCGGTATTTTGGGGCGCGAAATTTCATCATGGGCATCGCCGGCATGATCATTACCCTGCTGGCAGGCAAAATCATCACCACCTACACCGGCCAGGCTGGTTACCAGATCGCAATGGGTGCGGCTTTCGTTATGGGCATAGCTTCTACCTTCAGCTATGCGAAAATCAAGATCCGTTACCCCCTCCCAGACCAGGAAACATCCTCCGGGTTTCAACTAAAATCGCTGCTGAATGACCTTAAGAGTCATCCCACGTTCCTGATGCTGGCCCTTACTGCGGCAATCTGGAACTTCGCCATTAACGTTTCCGGGCCGTTTTTTAACGTTCACATGCTGCAGGATTTACATTTCACTGCAACAGAAATTGGTATATTAAATGTAGTGACTGCCTTGAGCGCCTTGGTGGTGCAGAATAGGCTTGGGGCTTTTTCAGACCGCGTGGGTCCTCGCAAACTGCAATTATTCAGCATGATCATCATTCCATTACTACCAATAGGCTGGATTTTTGCGACAACAGTCTGGCACATTGCCTTGTTAAATATTCTCAATGGTGTGATCTGGGCGGCATACAATCTGGCATATTTCAACCTGCTGCTCGAGACCATGCCTTCTGACAAAGTACCAGCGTTTACTGCGGTATACCAGGTTGTAGTAGCTCTCTCCCTGGCAGTGGGCGCGCTGGCAGGCAGCGGGGTCATTGCTCGCTGGGGGTTCACCGGCGTGCTGGTCGCCTCCGCAGCCATCCGCTGGATCTCTGCTGGAATGTTCAGCAGGTTTGTTAAAGCACCTGTCAAATCAGCATAAATTTGCAGGAATGGTCTTTACTGGTTTATGTAACGGTCTTCACCATGGCACACTGTGGATACTGCTGAGTTCAGGTGCATCATTTGGCCTTCAAGAATAGATCCTTCAGGTAAAATTCTATCAATCATCTTTAACAAAATCATAAGGACAAACACATCGGAGAAATTATGAATCTTGAATCTGTCCACGAACTGATGAATATTACCAATTGCGGCATTCGAAAACAGTATCCCGTCGAAATCCGGTATCGAGAAGTCAAACCGCATTGGTGGAGTTGGAAAACTGTAAAGGAACCTTATGAATACGTTCCGGAACCGGAATATTATCGCCTGGAGGATTCTATTAAAGCGATTAAGGAGCTTGGGGAATCAGGCGATCAGCATGTGCTCGAATTTCTCGAAAAGCTGTACACTCCGGAAATTGATCAGCAGAGTGAACGTTATTTTGTGAGCGGAGGGAGTGAACCAAGGGATGATGATTGGAAATATCTGATCACAACCTCTGTCGTGTACCCAAATGCCATGGGCAGTCTCTACGATGCACTGCAATATATAGTTGATACTACAGAAATTTACGAGGATGATTGCGGATATGAAGTATCCGATGTAGATTATTCCGCCAAACTGAAAAGAGGCGAACTCCCCCCACCGGAAAATGCTGAGGCCCATATTGTGATACAAACTGCCATTTCGAAACTAAAGAAGGTACAGGTCATCTAAACCTTTCACGATCTCGTATAGCGAATAACATGTGCCCTTATCCCCGCACCACCCTTACCTCTGTTGTAAGGTAGAAGATGCAATTGTATGATCTGGTGTGATAATGACAAATGAATATTAATGACTATGCGATTTGGTATTCGTCGTTCTGATCTCCTTATCAGATATGGGCAGAATCTCTAGATATTTGGTTCCTGCATTACTTGAATCAAGTTATATGCTTTTTGTTGTAAAACTCTTGCGTCAATTGATTAAGTGACTCAACTCCCCTTCCCTTCTTTCCGAAGTTCTGATTTATGATTACAATGATCACGGTAATTCTTATGTAAAGGAGCGGCTATGTCCAAGATCAACCCGATCATTAAAGCCTACAACGACGAACGCAGCAGTGCCCTGCTCTATCAAACTATGGCTGAAGTTGAAACGGATACACGCATTGCAGATGTATACCGCCGAATTGGTCAAACCGAGCTCCACCACGCCGCCAAGTGGCAAGAGCGCGCTAAAGATGCTGGAATCAAACTGAAGGAATTCAAACCCTCCTGGCGTACGCGCACCCTGGTGAAGTTGGGCAAACGTTTTGGACCGCAAATGATCCTCCCGGCGATTCAGAACATGGAAGCCACCGGCTCCGACGAATACGCGCGCATGGAAAACGCCATGGGCATGCGCAGCCAGGAGCAATCGCACGCCCGCCTGTTGACCATGATCACCGGCAGCGTGCGCGGCGGAATCGAGGGCGGAGTCCTGGCACAGCTGGAAGGCCGCCACCGTTCCACGGGTGGGAACGCCCTGCGGGCGGCAGTACTGGGCGCAAACGATGGATTGGTATCAAACCTCAGCCTTGTGATGGGCGTGGCAGGTGCCACACTGGAAGGTAAAGGCGTTTTGATCGCCGGCATCGCCGGGCTGTTGGCAGGTGCCATCTCGATGGCACTTGGTGAATGGCTCTCCGTCCAATCTTCACGGGAGTTGTATTCCCATCAGATCGCCACTGAAAAAGAGGAGATCGAGACCGCTCCTGAAGAGGAAGCAGAGGAACTGGCGTTGATCTATGAATCACGCGGGTTGACCCGTGCGGATGCTCAATCCCTGGCCAGTCAGATTCTCTCCAACAAGGAGACTGCGCTCGATACTTTAGCCCGTGAAGAGCTGGGCATCGATCCCAAAGAACTTGGCGGATCAGCCTGGGAAGCAGCAGCTACTTCCTTCTTCCTTTTTGCCCTTGGAGCCATCCTGCCGGTAGCGCCGTTCATTTTTACTGGCGGAATGACAGCAGTATTCATCAGCATCGGTTTAAGCACGCTGGGTTTATTCCTGCTCGGCGCCGTGATCACACTCTTCACCGGGCGCTCCATCGCCTATTCAGGCTTTCGCATGGTGCTGTTTGGCCTGATAGCCGCCGCGATCACATTTGGCATTGGCAAGCTGATCGGTGTCAGTATTGCCGGGTAATCTCCCAGCAAGAAGACTTCACTTAAAAATCTACCCCTGCTCTCTTAATGAGATGAAGGGGTAGTTTTCTTTTCGAGCAATTTTAGAATTTAACAGCGCTTATCCCAGCTGCTCCACGAGGTAGTTTTGCAGTGTCATCTGGGCGATCTGATCCAGCTGTGCTTCGATCCAATCGATGTGGTCTTCCTCGTCACCGAGGATGTCTTCCAGGATTTCGCGTGTGCCGTTATCGGCTTCGTCCGCGCAAAGCTTGATGGCCTTGTTGTATTCCCTGATCGCGCCGTCTTCAGCCATTTGGTCATTTTTGTGCATAGCCAGCACATCCGCTCCGATATTGATCTTGTTGAGGTTGCTGACGATAGGTCTGCCTTCCAGGAAGAGGATGCGCTCGATGTGTTTTTCGGCATGTTTCATTTCATCGATGGCGCGTTTTTCGATTGCTTCTGCCAGTTCCTTGTATCCCCAATTGGCACACATCTCGGAATGCACCATGTATTGACTGATGGCCGTCAATTCATCTGCCAAAAGAAAATTCAGAACGTCGATTACTTTGGGATTCCCTTTCATCGTTACCTCCTTTATTTACTCTTAAGTATACATACATCAACATCACTTTTCTCAAGCAAATAAAAAAGGGTTCGGAAACCCGAACCCAGATTGAATCATTTACCGGATCGTGTGAGCCTTGGATCGAGCGCGTCTCGCAAGCCGTCACCCAACAGATTGAACCCCAGCACCGTAAGCATAATGGCGATACCTGGGAAGATGACCAGGTGAGGCGCGCTGAAGATGCTGTTCTTCTCCTCGCCGAGCATCAAGCCCCATTCGGGCCGCGGGGGTTCTGCGCCCAGCCCAAGGAATGAAAGCGCTGCTGCATCCAGGATGGCGGTCGCGATCCCCAGGGTACCCTGCACGATCAAAGGTGTGATGGCATTGGGCAAAATGCGCTTGAACAGGATATGCATAGGTGAAGCACCTAGCGCGCGCGCTGCTTGCACGTAATCCAGTTCTTTCACTGAAAGCACAGTGGAGCGTACCAACCGTGCAAAGCGCGGGATGGATACAATACCGATGGCAAGCAAAGCGTTGATCAGCCCCGTTCCCAGCACTGACACGATCGCGATTGCCAGCAACAGACTGGGAAACGCCATCAATATATCCATCAGGCGCATGATGATGTTATCCATGACCCCACCTGCGTATGCAGCAATGGCACCAATCAGTGTTCCGATGATGATGGCAAAAGCCATTGTAGCAAGCCCTACCTGTAATGAAAGCCTTGAGCCGAAAATCACACGTGAGAGCAGATCCCGGCTGTTACTGTCAATGCCAAAGAAATGCTGCTGTTCATCCGCCGGGCAGCCCAACAGGTGAATACAAGGCGGGTCGCGACGCTTCTGATCCTTCAACAGTTGAGTAGGATCATAAGGCGCAATCACCGGGGCAAAGATGGCAATCAATACCAGCAACCCAAGGATGATAATGCCAGCTCTACCTGAGCTGTGACGCCACAGGTGGTGTAAAGCCTCACGGAAGGGGCTGCGCCGCGTGCTGGAGGATTCGTTGGCTATACTGCTAATGGATTCTTCCATGACGTCTCCTCTTATTCCAACCGTATGCGAGGATCAAGATATGCATACGACAGGTCTACAAGCAAATTTACTACAACAAAAATCAGACCTATGACCAGAGTAAAAACCTGCACAACTGGATAATCACGGGCAAGAATGGCACTGACCAGAGCAGTTCCCATGCCAGGCAGTGAGAATACTGTTTCTGTCAAGACTGCGCCCGAAAGCAACGCTCCGGTTTCGATTCCAACGATAGTGACAATTGGGATCATCGCGTTACGCATGGCATGTTTTCGGATCACCCGTCTTTCAATCATCCCTTTCGCGCGAGCTGTGCGGATGTAGTCCAACCCTACCACCTCCAGGAGACTGGAACGGGTCATACGCGCAATGATGGACATCGGAATGGTTCCCACAGCCACTGCAGGAAGGATCAAGTGTTTCAACGAGTCCCAGAAAATATGCCAATCTCCGGTAATGATGGCATTGACCAATACAGTATTCGACATCAAGTCAACAAAAAATTTTTTAAACCCGGTCAGGTCTGTAAGTCCCCAGAAAACATCTAGGTCTTGCAGAGCCACGCCGGCCGTGAAACGGCCCGAAGGTGGAAGAACAAACGGGGTGCCTTTAAGCAACAGTGCAAAAACATAAGCCAGCAGCAATCCAAGCCAGAACACGGGCATGGAGACCCCGATATTTGCGATGATCATGGTGATAGTATCGATGATCGTGTTTCTTTTTAATGCTGAGATGATTCCCAGCAGTACTCCAACCACGGTGGAAAAGAGCATGGCCAGCATGGTCAGTTCCATCGTCAACGGCAGCCGTTCAGCGAGAAGATCCGTTACTGGGCGGGTGAAGCGAATGGAAGTTCCCAGATCTCCCTGCGCCATGTTGGTCATGTAACGCCAGAACTGAACGACAATATTATCGTTTAGCCCGTAGCGTTCGAGAAAGACCTCGCATTTGGCTGGCGTAGCGCGTTCTCCCAGCATAGTCACACAAGGATCACCTGGAATCAAGCGCACGATCACAAAGGTTACCAGGATAACACCCAGCAACACAGGTAAAAGTAAAAGTAAGCGGCGACCGATGAATTGAAGCATTGTTTATCTCTTGTGATACTTTGATCTGTATGGGGCCGGAGATCCAGCCCCATACAGGTGAACAATTGAACAGGTTATTTAACAGTGTAACCAGCGGAGATCAGCAACTCCTTGGCCTTTTCAGGATCATATTCGTACCAAACAACACTGGGGCTTGCACCAGGATGTACGAAATCAGGCACAAAACTGTTGGATACTGAAGAACCCACTGCATAGTATTGATCCACGATCCTCTGGCGATCAATCGCGTAGGCGATAGCCTGTCGGACATTGATATCATCAAAGGGTGCAATGGTGTTATTGAATCCGATGTAGAAGATATTGAACCCATTGCGGGGATAGATCTTCAAGTTTGTGTCGGCTTCGATCATTGCGATATCATCCGGACCCGGGTTATCAATACCATCCACGGTACCTGCCTGGAGTTCGAGCAAGCGTTGGGCAGACTGCTCTGACCAGCGGAAAACCAGGTTCGGGGTTAAAGCTTTCTCACCCCAGTAATCGGGATTGGCTTCGAAAACCACACTGTCGCCGCGATTCCATGCCTTTACTTTGTAAGGGCCGGTGCCATTGGCGGCATCGCTTAACTTCACAGAATCACCATTATTGGCGTCAAGGTGATCCTTATCCTGGATGGAGAAGACGGAGAAAGCAACCTTGGATGGGAATGCTGGATCAGTGTAGCAAAGGGTGAATTTGACTGTTGAAGCATCAACCGCTTCGATAGACTTGAACTCACCACCATACTCGCAATCCGGTGCAGTCATGGAGAGTAATCCATTGGTGTCGGTCAGAGCAACATCAGCAGTCTCAGCATTGATAAAGCTGCCGAAGAAAGCACCGAAGTATTCGAAGGCACCGGTGCGTCCGACATGGTTCGGACTCTGCGCATCCCAGAGGGCTACATAGGTTGCCACCACATCATTGGCTTCAAAAGTAGCTCCATTGTGGAATTTGACACCCTGGCGCAGGTTGAAGGTCCATTCGGTCAGATCATCATTGGAAGTATAGGCTTCAGCCAGTGCAGGTTCGACATCGGTACCGCCAATGCTGAAGGCCAGCAAGGGTTCGTATACCTGTTCACAGGCGCGAAGGGTCTCGCCGTCAGTTTCGTCTGAGCACCACAGGGCAGCAGGTTCGCCGTTCTGCATCCAGACTAACTGATCTGTTCCATTACTCATGACACGGAAGACTTCGTTTCCAAGCGGGCTGGAGTGTGCACCCTCAACATCTGTGGCAAAGACCGTCGATGAGCCACCATTGGCTACAGGAATCATCATGACGTAATCTTTGAGCAACTGGTTAACCGTATCATAATGAGCCTGGCGAACATCGGAGTCCGAGGTCTGACCAGCAGCCTGAATTTCAGCCACCATATCATCGTAGAGGTTACCAAACTGCTTGTTATTCGGAGTGGCAAAATGGTAATCATAGAAATTCGTGGCATCCGGATAGTCAGCGTTCCAACCTAGCAGATAGAAACCCTCCTCGCCGGCTGCAGTAGCGTCGATGAAGGCTGCAGATTCCATTTCCTTCAATTCGACTTCGATGCCTACCTCTTTCAATTGGGCTTGAATTTCCTGAGCTACTTTATCGGGTGAGGGTAAATAGGCGCGGTCAACCACACGGAAGGAAAGTGTAATCTTCAATGGATTGGCGGCAGGGGCTTCTGTCGCGGCCGGAGCTTCGGTTCCTGTAGGAACTTCAGTTTTTACCGGTGTGGCCTTTGCACACGCTGCCAGTAACATACTGACGATGAGCAAAAGGCTAAACATAACAAAAAAACGTCGCTTCATTTCTATTCTCCTTGAATATTGGTTGAACCATCTCTGGGGGATCTGTTCAAGACCCCGTTCACTTCTTTCCTGCAATGTAATAATGTGACCACCTCCTTTTTTACCTTCATTCTCTCTCGTAATCTCAATAAGTAGTTACCGCCTGGTTATGCCAGCCAACAGGAAACTTGATGACCTGCGCCCTTTTCCACGAGCGGTGGCTCTTTTAAAGCACATTCCGCCACGGCCACTGGACAGCGCGGATGAAAACGGCAGCCCGCAGGAGGATTGATCGGATTGGGTACATCTCCTTTCAGGATGGTGCGCTCCCGTTTCAATGTCGGATCGGGGATGGGGATGGCGGACATGAGCGCCTTGGTATAAGGATGCAACGGATTTCGGAATAACTCGTCACGGTTGGTGAGTTCAACGATCTTGCCCAGGTACATCACTGCCACGCGGTCTGAAATGTGCTCAACCACTCCAAGGTTATGTGCGATGAACAAGTAGGTCAATCCAAATTCATCCTGCAAATCCTTGAGGATATTCAAAACCTGGGATTGGATAGAAACATCCAGCGCGGAGACAGGTTCATCGCATACGATAAACCGCGGCTTGAGCGCCAGTGCGCGGGCAATACCGATGCGCTGCCGCTGACCGCCGGAAAATTCGTGAGGGTAGCGTCGTGCATGATATTCTTCAAGCCCAACTTTCTTCAAAATATCAATCGCCATTTGATAGCGGTCTTTTTTGTTCCCGATCTTATGAATTTCCAATCCTTCCAGGACAGAATCTCCGATGCGCAACCGAGGATCAAGTGAGGCATATGGATCCTGGAAGATAATCTGCATGTCACGGCGTACCGCTTTCAGATCATTACCGGAAAGTTTCAGAATGTCTTTTCCGTCGAATTCAACCGATCCACTGGTGGGATCTGTCAGCCGTAACACAGTCCGCCCAACCGTCGTCTTACCGCAACCGGATTCACCTACAAGACCTAAAGTCTCACCTTTCCTTACCTCAAAACTCACGTCATCAACCGCCTGCACGTAAGCCGAGACCCGTTGAAGAACCCCGGTTTTTACGGGGAAGTATTTCTTGAGATTCCTGACGACCATCAGTCCCTGACTGTTATCTATTGAATTTCCGATTGTTGTACTCATTGATCCTCGTACAAATATTGATATATATGACTAAATATGGAGCGGAGCAACATGATCAGCAGAACTGGTATACAGCCAACATCTCACAGTCCGGTTGGGCTCAACCTCCACCAGTTCCGGTTCTTTCCTGGTGCAAATATCCAATCCATATTTTTCACGCAGCTTGCAGCGGGGAGCAAAACGACAGCCCGGTGGAAGATTGATCAAGTTGGGCACAATTCCGGGGATCACATCCAGCCGGTCCACGACCTTGCCCACTACCGGGATCGATCCTATCAATCCCTGAGTGTATGGATGCAGAGGCCGGGCAAAAAGCGGTGCGACGTCACTGAATTCCACGATCTCACCGGCATACATGACCGCCACGCGGTCTGCCATTTCAGCGATCACACCCAGGTCGTGAGTGATCAGGATGACGGCAGTGTTCGTCTTTTCGCGCAGTTCACGGATGAGATCCAGAATCTGCGCCTGGATGGTTACGTCCAACGCAGTGGTAGGTTCGTCGGCGATCAATAGTGCCGGTGAAAGCGCCAGCGCCATGGCGATCATCACGCGTTGAGCCTGCCCGCCTGACATCTCGTGCGGGTATGCATGCGCCTTCTGTTTGGGATTCGGTATGCCCACCAGATTGAGCAATTCAACTGCCCTGTTCCAGGCATCCTTGTGGTTCATTCCCTTGTGAAGCATTAGCACTTCCGCCACCTGGTCACCAACCTTATATATCGGGTTCAGGCTGGATTGGGGCTGCTGAAAAATCATCGAGATGCGATCCCCGCGTATCTTGACCATTTCTGCATCTGTAAATTCCAAGACATTTCTGCCCTCAAACAGGATCGCACCGTCAGTGATTCTGCCCGGAACGCCCACCAGGCGAAGGATGGATAGAGAACTAACACTCTTCCCGCAGCCTGACTCTCCCACCAGTCCCAGCACTTCCCCGGCATTAACCGAAAAATCCACCCCGTCGACAGCTTTTACAACTCCATCTTCTGTAAAGAAGTAAGTCTTTAGATTCTGGACTTCGAGAATGGTACGGCTGTTTTGTGTTTCAACACGGTCACTCATAAAAAACTCCAACTGCTTCGGTAAGAAAAATGATGGGTTGTGAAACATGAATCGCTAGTTAGACAAAAAGTACATCTTGGGTCATTTTTATATAATATAAACAAATAACATTAATTACAACCTCCACAAGGCACACTGCGTTGGCTACCTGTATTTCTTAACGATAATTTTGGTAGAGATGATAGATGGATGTAATAAATTCTTACTGCAATATCTCAAAAGAGATATCCCATAATCGATAAAGTATTCAATTCAACGATAACAGATTGAAAATGAAGTTGAATGATTACTTAAGAATGGACTGTCGAAAGTAGAATAATTGAAATAGTATACAGATGAAATTTTTTAAATTCAATAGGCAATTTCTTTTTTGGACAATATTCATATTATTCTTCCAAATTGTCTGTCCTCTAAAAAAAATATTTGTTCATTCGCGAATTCGTGTACAATCAAATTAATGGCCTCCAAAAGAGAAATCCAACCCCTCCTCCCGGGTGAACTCGCCCAGATCATCGGTCTGAATGCCAACCGGGCGGCAGCCCAGACACGGTTCAAGGAATACCGTTCACGCCGTGCTGATGAGACTTTGCGACGCCAGGATGCCGATCTTGCTCTTTTTCATGAGTTCCTGGAGCTGCACAACCTGCGCACGGGTGATCTCTCCCAGGAGCCGGATGCCTGGCGGCCGGTGACCTGGGGGCTGGTAGAGGCATTTGTTAAATGGCAGCTTAACGAAGGTTATGCCGTCAAGAGTGTTAATGTACGCTTGTCGACTGTGAAATCCTATTCGCGCATGGCCATGCAATGCGGCAGTATTACCCCGCAGGAGTACGCCCTGATCCGCGCAGTACAGGGCTATTCTTACCGGGAACAGATTCGCATCGATCAGCGCCGGCCAGTCAAGCGCATTGGACTAAAAAAAGAAGAACCGGTCAGAATCAACACCGAACAGGCGCAGATGCTGAAGGTTCAACCCGGTACACCCCAGGGGAGACGCGACGCTCTGCTCATGTGCCTGCTGCTCGACCACGGCTTGCGCGTGGGCGAGGTGACTGCTCTTACCGCCGCAGATCTCGACCTGGAGCGCGGTACGCTGCATTTTTACCGTCCCAAAGTGAGCAAGGAACAGATTCACCGCCTGAGCCGCGACACCCTGCGGGCCTCGCTGGCGTACAAAAATTGCGGTGATTTGCCTCTGCATGGATTTCTGCTGCGGCGCAGCAAGAAGAATGAGGAATTGGGCGATCCAGGAATGACAGAACGGGCAGTGACTGCCCGCGTGCGCCTGCTGGGTGAACGCCTGGGAATCACGGGGCTTTCTGCACACGACTGCCGCCACTACTGGGCTACCTCCGCTGCACGCAACGGCACCGATGCCTTTACCCTGCAGGAAGCTGGCGGGTGGTCTTCGTTGGCCATGCCGCGCCGTTATATCGATGACAACGAAATTGCCAACGAGGGTGTCAAGCTCGACGATGACGAGCGCGATAAATGAACCGCACGCCGAGAACCGAATTCTCGAGCGGATGATTCAACTCTTGTAAGGAATATTTTTTAGTTATCTTTACCAGTTCATATTGACAGGTTAACGATGACCCAAAAACGCAATCTCTTTTCCGGTATGACCCTGATCGACTGGCTGCTGGCCGCAGGATTCACCCTGGTCCTTGCCTTGTTGGGTAATTCCCTCTTTCCCGATTACGGCTGGCTCATCGGAATCCTGGCCGCGCTGGTGCTGCTGTACCTGGCCAAGCGCCGCCGCGACCGCATGCAAAATCCTCCTCCTGACGGTGATTGATCCTTTCTGTGCCGTTCACGCATATTGAGCCATACATGAAGTAAAATTATCATCCACAATATAGGTAGAGATGAAATTCAAGATCAGCGATATTTCCAAGATGACCGGTATTTCACCGAGCGGCATTCGATTTTATGAGAAGGCAGGTGTGATCTCTCCCAACCGGGGAAAGAATCAGAAATACCGGGATTACTCACTTCACGAACTTAATCTTTTGCTGCTGTGCAGGATTTACCGGGACTGTGGTTTTACATTGCCAGAAGCGGTGGATTTACTCTATTGCGCTGATATTCACCAGATCAAGAATTGCAATGAAGTGCAATATGCAAAATTGCAGCAGGAGATTGAAAGAAAACAGATCCTGTTGGAGACACTTGCCCAGAGAATCAAGGATATCGATTGTTACCAGGCAGAACCTCCATACTACCGGTTCATGGATAGCCCCGCACTCCTACGCCTCAAAGTCTGGCAGCCTGGCGTCAACGAGAAGGATAACTTGATCTTTCTGCAAGTACAGGAGTGGATGAAATATGTGCCGTTTGTTGAATCCTGCCTGACCCTGTCAAAGGAAAACCTGTGCAACGGACAGGGCATCCTCCAGACAGAATGGGGCATATCCATTGAAGAGAGACTTGCAGCGCGATTGAACTTTTCTCCAAATTTTAATGTCGAGCGAATCCCCTCCTCGTATTGTTTGAGAGTGGTCATCAATATTACCGAACATCTTTCAATTTCGAGTGATCAACTTGATGGCATCAGGAATTACATGGCCCGCCATAACGTTGAAGCCGCTGGACCGGCCATCAGCCGCCTGTTCATTGCAGAAATCGACCAGAATCGTATCCTCCGGCATGATTTTCTCTGGATCCCCATTCAAAAAAAACAACCTGAACAACGTTAACTGTTACCTTCCCAAATTGTGACAAATGTCTTGACTGCGAATTATTGACTCTACAGTTGCTGTAGAGTGTAAAGTTATTACTAGGCTCTTTATGGCAAAAGGTCAATCAGTAATGTAGTTCGGTTGACACACCGCCATAAATTTTTATCCACATTTTATATGGATGGAGGAAAGTACGATGAGTAGGGAGAAGAAAGTAGATTTATCACGACGTAATTTCATGAAAGGCGCAGTCCTGGCTACCGGTGCCGGTATCCTGGCCGGATGTGCTCCCAAGGTCGCCGAGACCGCTGCCCCTGGTCAAAATGCCCCCGTGACTGGCGCCACAGCCACAGATTGGTTGGGTACAGAACCCGAAATTAGTGATATCGCCGAAACTGTTGAAAGTGATGTCATCGTCATCGGTGCAGGCACGGGCGGCCAGTATGTTGCCGCTTCCGTTCTCGAAAAAGGCCTGAAGGTTATCGTTCTGGAAAAGAACACTACGGTCAGCACCCTGCGCAATGACTGGGGAGCCATCGGTTCCAAGTGGCAGAAAGCAGAAGGCGTTGAAATCGATAAAGCCGCTGCCATTCATACCCATGCTTTCTACAGTGCAAACCGCATCGACCAGCGCCTTTCAAAGATTTGGGCTGACGAAAGCGGTGCAGCCATCACCTGGATCGGTGAACTGCTTGAATCCCTGGGTGGTACTTTCCTGTATGAAGGCGGGTATGAACCAGACTTCTCAGGAACCACCTATCCCAAATTCCCCACCGGACACAGCGCCTACTTCGAGGACGGCTGTGATGGTGGCCCTCACATGAAGACCTACATCGAGGGTCTGGGTGGTGAATTCCGTTTCGAAACCACCTTTGTAAAGTTTGAACATGAAGGCAAGAAAGTTACCTCCGCCATCGCTAAGGATAAAGACGGCAAATTCATTCGTTTCGTCGGCAAGAAGGGCATCGTCCTCAGCACCGGTGGTTACCAGGGCAATCCTGACATGCTCAAATCCCTGCAGCCTGCGGATGTCATGATCATGACCCCGCCGACAGCCGGTTTAAACACAGGTGACGGCATCAAAGCCTGCCTGTGGATGGGCGCTGCAATGGATGAAACCCATGCCAGCATGCTCTTCGACCGAATGGGTCTGCTCCCCAACGAAACCCCCGCCACCATGACCATCCCTGGTTTCTTCTGGCTGGGCTCTCAGCCCTGGCTCAAGGTTAACTTGCTGGGCGAACGTTTCACCAACGAATCTGGTCCGTATGACTTCATCCTGCATGCTGCCGCACGCCAGCCAGGCTCGACCTACTGTGCCGTTATGGATTCCAACTGGTTCGAGCAGGTCACGCAGTTCCAGACCGTGGGCTGCTCACGCATCTACCCCTATCCCAACGGCAGCCAGAATGATGTGTTCAAGACCGCCGGCCTCGAGCCCACCGGAACCGATCTCGCCAAGATCAAAGAGGAATGGACTAGCATTTTACAAGGCTTACAGGACAGCGGCCACCTGCAGCAGGCAGATACCCCCGAAGAATTGGCCAAAAAGCTCAACATCCCGGCGGATACTTTCGCAGCAACCGTTGCCCGCTACAATGAGCTGGCTGCAACCGGCGTAGATGAGGACTTCTACAAGGATTCCTACCGCTTCTTGCCCCTCACCAAACCTCCTTACTACGGCATCCGCCTTACCGGTTGGCTGCTCTGCACCCTCGACGGCATTCGCATCGACACACAGATGCGCCCGATGGACGCCATGAATGAGCCTTTTGAAGGCCTTCATGTCATCGGCGATTCCTCCGGCAGCTACTTTGCTCACACTTATCCCAACCTGTTCACCGGCTTCGCCAACGGCCGCACCACCACCTTCGCGCGCCGCGTGGCACGCATCCTTGCCGGCGAACCAGTGGAATTACCCGCCGAGTAAACCATCCAGGCACCAATCTTACGGCAAGAATCTCCAACCCCCTGTCTTCACCGGCAGGGGGTTGTCATTATTTAACCTGGATATCTTGAATATCAATCTTGTACGATGTAAACTGTAATTGATTTCCACATCCTGTCAGAAACACAGCATTATATAACATATTTCAGGGAACCCTGGAATATCAATTTTATAAGATTAGGAGGAGCTTTGAAATGAAGAAGACAAGGAAAATAGATATTTCTCGTCGTAATTTCATGAAAGGCATGGCCCTTGCTACAGGTGCCGGTGTCCTGGCAGGCTGTGCTCCAAAGATCGTTGAAACTGCCCAACCGGCTTCTTCTGCGGGGGAAGTGGCTGCCGCCCAGGATTGGCTGGGAACTGAGCCCGTGATCGACGACATTGCAGAAACCGTTGAAAGCGATGTTGTCGTGATTGGCGCAGGCACCGGCGGTGCTTATGCTGCCGCCTCATGCCTTGAAAAAGGCCTCAAAGTGGTCATCCTGGAAAAGAACGCCACGGTCAGCACCCTGCGCAATGACTGGGGTGCAGTGGATTCCAAGTGGCAGCTGGAAGAAGGCGTCAAACTGGATCGAGCAACCATCCTTCATTATCACCAGATGTACTGTGCAAACCGCATCGATTCACGCCTGCCGAAAATCTGGCTGAAAGAAAGTGCTGCAGCGATCAACTGGATTGGCGAATTGCTGATCAGCCGCGGTGCCAGATTCTTCTACGAAGGCGGATACGAGCCCGATTTCTCCCCGACCACCTACCCGAAGTTCCCCACCGGTCACAGCGGCGATTTCGACGAAGGAGTGACTGGTGCTTCGATCATGCAAGGGTACATCGAGGAATTGGGTGGCAAGTATTATTTCGAAACCCCGTTTGTCAAGTTTGAACATGAAGGTAAAAAGGTTACCGCCGCCATCGCCCAGAACAAGGAAGGAAAATATATGCGCTTCGTGGGCAAGAAGGGCATTGTTCTTGCCACGGGCGGTTACCAGGGCAACCCGGATATGCTAAACGCCCTCATGCCGCATGATGTGATGATCATGGCAAAACCTGCTCCAGGACCCAACACCGGTGACGGCATCAAGGCTTGCCTGTGGATGGGAGCAGCGATGGATGAAGTACATACGAGCATGATCTTCGACCGCATGGGACTGCTGCCCAACGAGACCCCGGCCACTATGACGAAACCGACGCTTTTCTGGTGGGGTTCACAGCCGTGGCTGAAGGTCAACTTGCTGGGTGAGCGTTTTACCAATGAGTCCATCCCCTATGACTTCATTGTGCATGCAGCTGCCAAGCAGCCAGGTAAGTGCTATGTCTGTGTATTCGACAGCACTTATTTCGACCAGATCCAGCAATTCCAGACGGTCGGGTGCTCGCGCATCTTCCCCTTCCCCAACGGCAGCCCCAACGACCGCACCGGTACGGATATGGCGGTCATCGAAGAAAATGCCAACAATTCTGTTAAAGGATGGCTCGAGAGCGGCCACCTGCAGCAGGCGGATACAGTCGAAGAATTAGCCAAGAAGCTCAACATCCCTGAAGACACGTTTGCAGCCACGGTCACCCGGTACAACGAGCTGGCTGACAAGGGCGAGGATGAGGACTTCTACAAAGATGCCTACCGGCTGCTGCCGTTGAAAAAGCCGCCGTATTACGGCATCCGCTGCACCGGCATGATCCTCTCCACCATGGACGGCATCCGCATCGACACCCAGATGCGTCCGCTGGACTCGGAGAACGTACCTTTCGAGGGTCTGCATGTGGTTGGCGATTCCTCGGGCGGATACTTCGCTCACACCTACCCCAACCTGTTCACCGGTTACTGCAACGGCCGCAATACCACCTACTGCCGCCGTATCGCCCGTATTCTTGCCGGAGAGCCGGCCGAACTGCCAGAGGAATAGGCTAGATCCTTACCCCGTTCAAAATATCGATCATCCCCCGCCCTACCAGCGGGGGATGATGTTATGGATGTGAGAATGATATGGTTTATGTACTATAATGGCTACGCGCAACACGTCCGGCCAGCGTATGGTCATTGGTTGGCTTCCCACCAATTGCGCCAGGCGGCGGCATCTTCGCCAAACTCCTGACCGGTGATGACCTGCAATGTGTCTGCCACGATCCATCCCGAGAGTCTCGCTTCATCTCCCATCTCCATGATTTCAATCAGTGTGGGCACCGCATCACGGGCAGTTGGGCCGATCACTTCCAGCGCATCCAACGCTGAGCTTGCCACGCTGTAATCATTCGATTTGACCGCTTCGATAAACAAAGGCAAAGCCGGAGCTGCAGCCTCCTTCATTGCGCTTAACGCCGTGATGGTTGTACTCGCAGCGTAGTAGCTTGCATACTGATCCGTTCCGGATTCGAGTTGCTCTTTCAATACATCCATCAGCACCGGTACAGCCTGGGTATCACCAATATACCCCAATGCGCGGATGACCTCCGTCTTCACGCCGGGATCAGGATCATCAATAATCGCCATCAGGTCGGGTACGGCTTCTTTTGCACTGCCGCCAAAAAGTCCAAGCGTGCGCGCTGCAGATTCCCGCGCCACCGGGTCAACGTCTTTCAGCATTTCGATAAGCACCGGTACTGCCTGCGATCCGCCAGCTCCCATCTGCGATAAACTGTAGCCGGCTGAGTTGCGCAGGCTGTCATTGTTGGAACGCAAAGCCGAAACCAGGCCCGGTGCACCCCACCACTCAGCAAGCATCGGCACCAGCGCAATTCCCCACGCCTCGGCGTAATCAGCTTCTGCCTTCGATGGACAGCTGTAGACAAAAGTAATCCCAAAACCCTGGCTGGGTGAAAACATGCGGACCAGCTCCATGACCAGATCTTTCTCCCCGCTCTTGGAAAGAGCGGCCGAACCTAAAACAGAAGCATCAAAGTAGCAGGTGCCCGCACCGCCCACTGATTCACCATAGGGGGTGAACTCCAAATCCAACTTCAAATTTGCCTGGCACTCGCTGTTCTCTCCAATGGTCACCGTCACACCGATGCGGTCAAGGATGGCCTGCAGCTCCTCTGCAATCGGTTCACTCACACCTGTCACTTCAGGATAAGCCTGGTTTACCTGCAGGCAAAGGCTACTGATCGATGTGATCCAGTCTTTTTTGGTCACGCCGGGAAAATGAATCACCCCTCCATCTTCGGATTCACCCTCCTGTGGCGCAGTACCTGGTTCGGACGTCCCGCCCGTGATCGGTATCTGACCGCAACCTGCCAGCAGCGCCAGGGCACAGCATAATGCTCCTGCTGCCATTATTCGCAAGAACCTGTTACCCGTTCTCATTTTCCACCTCCCGAAAAAACAGAACACTCCATGGAGAAAATATTTCCCACGGACATTCCTGATACCTCTGGTTCGTTCTGCACCGGGATGGAAATTCGGGGTACTGCGCACAAATGCAGGTTGACCAAGTCGCCGCGAAGATTCCTGCCCCCTGCCTGGGCAATGCCCTCTTCGATCTCTACCAATATGGTTACTGCAGGGAATACTGCCTGCGTGATTCAATTTGATTATACAAAACTGCACGGCATTTACAATCGATTTGAGTGGTCTTTGTCCCTCACTCCTTTTTGAAACGCACGGTGTAATTCCATAAACCGCCTTCAACAGCCTCCACCTTGAACCCTGCACTCTCACCGCAGCGGATGGTGGACTTGCGTCCGGGGTAATCGGGGTCAACCAGGAGCTCGCTCACAGCTAGAAGCCCATCCGGCTTGAGCACCCGGCGAACCTCTGCCAGGCAGCGCTGCGGATCGGGGATCTCCATCAATGCAGCCACCAGGTAGACGACATCCAGCGAGTTGTCATCGAAAGGCAATTCGTACGCACTGCGTTGGACCAGTTCCACGCGGTCGTTCACCGCGGACGAAAAAGTACTCAAATACCGGCGGCTGCGCGCCAGCATATCCATGGCAATATCCAGACCATAAACCTTTCCATCCTCCCCCACCGCCTGTGCCGCATACGGCAGGAAGAACCCTCCCCCGCAGCCAACCTCCAGCACCTGGTGCCCCGGCTTTATTCCACTGCGTCCGATCAACATCACCGGGTTCTGCAGCTTTTTGCGCAGGCGGCTGTTGAGAAACACGGTAATGAACGCAGGAGCAGGAGAGTGCCAGTAATGGCGCACCAGGCGGATCAGTACCTGGTAAACGGCAAACCCGCCGATCACGTAGGCGAAGATTTTTAAGCCATTCAGAAATGCCGACATGGAACCCCTCTTTCAAACGCGTTTCGCAGCCCGATTCGGACTTAAAACTCGATGATAAATATCACCACGTATCCCAGCACAAGAAGGCCGTTGATGGCAATGAACCACCCGATCAGTTCTCTGCGCAGCCTCCTGGCGCGAATGAGCAGGATGTTTGCCTTTGCCTGCTCCATATCTTTGAGATAAACTTCGCAGATATCCACAACAGGCTGCAAAGGATGTAATGGGCAGCGCGCAAGCTCATTCAATTCCACCGCTGCGCGGCACATGGAGCAGTAACCAACACGCACGGACGGCTGACCTGTCATACGAGGATGATGTATTTGAACACAAAATACAACAACAGCAAGCCAACAATGAAGACAATCCAGCCGAAAAGCCGCTTGCGGTTGTCACGTCTTCTCTTCTCCATCATACTGGCTTTCACGCTCTCCACGTCTTCGGGCACAGCCAGGCGGATGTCGGAAACGACACGGTGCGGATGCTGCGGACAGCGCGATTTGTCAGTCAACATCACCGGCGCACGGCAGCCACTGCAGTAACCAACGGCCACTGCGCCAGCTGAACGGAGCACTTCGCGGTCCTGTTCTCTCATCTTATTGATAAAAGCGTCCTTGTCGGCACCAAGCATGGATGCCACATCGCCGCCGGTGTCGTGAGCTCCCGCGTCTTCCGCAACAGCGATCCTGTCGCGCAGCGCCTGCTTGGTCTGCCCGAGCGATTCGAGCAGCTTGCCGCGCTCCTTGAGGATCGAGGCGCGCGCTTTTTCGGGTGCAAGCCGCAAAGCTTCGTTCATATCCGCCAGTGCCTGGTCCTGGTCAAGGGTTAAGTGCCTTTTTGCCCGATCCAGGTACCTCTCGTGCATCGGCGTGCGTTTCACCAGTACCACAATCCCAGCGATGGGCATGACGAGGGCCAGCAGACCCCACCATATGGGTGACGAAACAAAACAGCCCAGGTCAGGTACATCTTCCGCCTGGTACATCTTCCAGAGTATCCATACTGAAAAAGCGGAAATCCCCAGCATCAAAATGAAACTGAGAATCCTAACCAAGAAACTGGTTCCCGGCAGCAGGTCGCGACGGCAGGTCAGGCAATAACGCTGTTCGGGAGGGTTAACGGTCTTGCACTTGTCACAGTGGATCATCTGAACCCTCCTTTTGGAAAAACCTCTTTTTAAGGTGCGAGCAAATCGTCACTCACGCGCTGCAGGGTGACGAACTCGGCCGCGTTCTGGTCTTTTAACGTGATGACGTTAGCAGACTCGCAGGTATAGTACATGGTTCCTGACGGCATGGAGGCGAGCATGTCTGCCAGGGGGATGGTCCCCGCGGGCAGCGGGAGCCCGTCGAGCTTGATGTTGCTGACCTCCAGGGTGGCCCGTTCAGGGTCATTCTGATAATCAAAAAATCCGGCTGACACCCCGGCGCTGAAATAAGCCGTGGTGGATCCGTTCAAGGTCACGTCCAGCAGGTGTTCGCTGTCTCCAGAGGCGTAAATCGCGCTGATCGTGGTATCCACATACCACGCCTGCATGGAATAAGTGGAACCCAGCAGCGGCTCGTCCCACACAAAGCGGAAGTATACGTGTGGGGTGACGTTAGTAAGGCCGAAATTCCACGTCTGATGAATTTTGCCACCATTTTCATCCTGGAGGGGTGATGGTTGTGGTTGAACGCACTTAAATTTCGCATGATTTCCTTTATTATACAGCATTTTCAGGGATCCATTTTATA